>Ga0247727_10000188_pt1 | contig 143093 bp, 126 predicted proteins | sample WisWelCaveWW1625_FD_202498 | JGI IMG/M metagenome (GOLD analysis project Ga0247727, IMG submission 202498) | Biofilm microbial communities from Wishing Well Cave, Virginia, United States - WW16-25 | ecosystem: Environmental > Aquatic > Deep subsurface > Groundwater > Cave microbial mat... | reverse complement strand
TTTCTTTTATGATGTAGTCAGGGGACATATTCCCGATCAGTCCATACGCTGCGTATTCCCACTCAGCTTCCGTAGGCAGGCGGTATTTCGGTAAGAAGATACCGTCTTCCATCCGTACTTTCCTTTCGCTTCCGTCAGGTTTCGGGATCAGCTTCTGTACATTACCCTCGTATTTTCCTGCGAGATAGGCATCGGTATTGAAGTTGTTTGCGCCGTTAGCATTCGGATCCCAATCGAGGATACCTTCACGTACAAGAATGTATTCGTTCACCCGGTCAGTACGCCATGCGCAGAAATCGTTTGCCTGGAGCCAGCTGATACCAACAACAGGATAATCCCTGTAAGAAGGGTGCCTGAGGTAGTACTCAACATAAGGCTCGTTGTAGGCGAGCTTCTCTCTCCAGCAAAGGGTATCGGGAAGCGCCTTGATATAGATCTGTTTGAAAACGTCGTCCGTTCCGAACACCCTGCTCAACCAGTACAGGTATTCAAGATAATCGAGGTTCCTTACCTCGGTCTCATCCATGTAAAAGGAGGATACAGTGACAGTTCTTGGGATATTGCTCCAGTCGTATAATACGTCCTGTTCGGTCCTTCCCATGGTAAAACGACCGCCTTCAATGAGCACTAATCCCGGGCCTGTCTCCTGTTCTGTATAAGGCAGTACCTGGAAGCCTCCGTTATCGGGGTCGTTGTAAGCCCAGCCGGTTACGGGGGAAGTCTCTTTGCCACAGCTAGTTAGGACGAAAAGTCCCACTAAAACCAATGCTTTTCCGGTGATTTTCCTGATCTCCATCATTAATGGTTTTAAAAAAAGGTTCACTTTATACTACCTTCTGAACGAAAAGGTTACAAAAATACACAAAATCAAAAGGAAGGACAACTGACGGTCCTGAACTTCCGCTTCTTCGGCTTACACTCAAACTGAAGCTGAAAAGAGATCTCGTGTGAACCGGCAGTTGCGTTGGCCAGTTTGGATACGGTTACGTCATAGCTGTAACCGATCTTTACGAGGTTCTGTTGAATTCCTAAAACGGCAATGAATGCGTCCTCATTCCTGTACCAAAGCCCACCGACGATAGAGCCCTTTTGGACATAAAGTCCGAGGTTCAGCTGTCTGAAGTCCTGCTGTTGCTGGTAAAGGATATTCGGTGAAATGCTTGCTTCTCCGTTTCGTCCATCAAGGGGAATAACTGCTCCTGCGTGCCCGGTATACTTCATAGGCAGTGGCGACTGGCCGAGGAAGCCCTCATCAGGCTCGGTTAGGTGATGCACCGCAAACCCGAAGAAATAACGCTTGCTGTATCCAAGGATACCTGCAGAAAGATCGACGTTGGTACGTGAGGTTTGATTCTTTTGCTCGAGGGTTGTATAGACAAAACCTCTCCTTGGGTCGATCATATCGCCAAAAGTGAGTTTTTCCCAATCTACCTTTTTCTGGGCATAAGTGGCCTGGAAACCGAATTTCATGGAGAAGGTACGGGTGAGGTTAAGCTGGTAAGAATACATTCCCGAAAAGTTCGTAGTGATCAGGGTTCCCTCACCGGCTTTATCATTCGTAACCAGGAATCCGAGTCCTCCGGATAGGTTATCAAAATGCTGGTCATAGGAAGCGCTGTAAGTAACGAAGGTACCTGTCAGGGCCGGCCACTGGTTACGGTAATTGAGGACGAAGCGAGGACACCTTGCCGTACCTGCAAACGCAGGGTTCAGGTAAAGCGGATTCGCATAGAACTGCGTAAACTCCGGATCCTGAGCATAAGCTTTATCACTAACTGCAAAAAAAGAGAGGAATGGAATGGAGTATAGGAACAGCCTTTTGAACATAGGGGTGTATAGCTTATTCAATCTCGCAAAGTTAATAAAAACTAATGATGAAAAAAAAATAATTATTAGGCCTGAAATACAATAAATTAAAGGGCCGGACGTTTCATATATCCGTGCCCCTTTTCATACTTTTGACACATGCATAAGACGGGTTTTTGCCTCAGGGTTGCCTTTACCTTCGTTCTTTTGTCCTCTATGGCTCTAAGGGCCAATACGAGGGCAGAAGCTCACAGCATTGTCTGGAAACCCGTCCAGACGCTTACCACACCTGACGGAAAAAAGCAACAGTTCCTGTATTTCGATGGGGCTCAGTATCCCAAAATGCCGGAGAATCCTTTGCCCTGGTTCAACGAGATCTTTGACCTTAACTCTGCAAGTTTATTGAACGCTTCCGCTTCGCTTCTCAACCCGATTTTCGCCCCCCTGACACCCGAAGAAAACGAACTGATCCTTTCAATGGATGCCGGGTTCCTTGCTGAAGTGGGAGCAACCATCACGATGCTAACCAAGGTGGCTGAAATTAAAAAGCAGCATTTTGCATACATCTGCTTCATACCATTACGTAAGAACGAGGCCAGCGGGTCCTACGAAAAACTGGTTTCGTTCAGCCTTTCTCTTCAAACGCTTCCACCGGATAATTCAATGATCCGTAACGGAAACAACAACGCTGCTGCCTGGGCTGCCAGCTCCGTTCTTGCAACAGGGAAATGGCACCGGATCGGTGTAACCCAGGACGGGATCTATCGTTTGTCCTATTCTTTTCTTTCTTCTCTGGGCGTAAATCTTACATCACTTGATCCTTCCAATATCCGCTTATATGGTAACGGGGGCGGACAGGTGCCTTATGCGAACAATGCATTCAGACGAGATGATCTGGTAGAGAATGCCATTCGGGTTCAGGATAACGGAACTCCCGGCCTCTTTGATTCATCTGATTATGTTCTGTTCTACGGAATGTCACCTAACCGCTGGAAATTCGATACTACTTCCTGCGCCAGATTCGTGCATAACATACACAAGTATTGTGATACCACTTATTATTTCATTACGGTTGATCTTGGTGCAGGTAAAAGGATCACCGTACGTCCTTCGTCCGTTTTGGTGCCAACGGATACTGTCACCACGTTCGATGATTATTATTTTCACGAGAACGATGACATTAACCTGATCAAATCAGGAAGAGAATGGTACGGGGAATATTTTGACATTACCAATTCCTATACGTATCCTTTCAGTTTCCCAAACATCGATCTCTCTTCACCTGCCTATGTTAAAGTGGAGGTGATGGGAAGAAGCCACCAGATCAACGGGATATTCAATGTTTCTTCCGGTCCTTGTAGTTATCAGCTTTCCTGTAACGGAACGGACGTAACCTACTACGCTTCGCCATTTGCATGGGCGGGTACCGGTTGCTGTAACTATCTTCCGGCATCGTCCAATCTTCTGGTAACCGTAACGAAAGTTACTCCAAGTCCTGCAGTCGGTTGGCTTAATTATATTGAAGTTACCGCCCGCCGTCAGTTGTTGTTCAACACAAACCAGATGGGATTCCGTGATTCGAAAACATTCGGACCGGGGAATATTACGCAGTTTCATCTTGGAAGTGCCAACGCATCCACCATCGTATGGGATGTGACGGATCCGACCAATGTTGCGCAACAAGGCGGAACATTGAACGGGAGCCAGTTTGAATTCAGAGTGAACAATGATTCTCTGCTTGAATTCTGCTCTTTTAACGGCTTGTCCTATCTTACCCCGACAGCTTTCGGCGAAGTTGCTAACCAGAATCTGCACGCCACACCTCAGGTCGATATGCTGATCGTAACGTATCCCGGCTTTTATAATGACGCAGTTAAATTGGGAGATCTTCACCTGACACGCGATGGAATAACTTATGCGGTTGCCACCACAACGCAGATATACAATGAATTTTCTTCCGGAGCTCAGGACGTTTCCGCGATCCGCGATTTCATGCGCATGCTTTATGAACGGGCCGGCTCCGTTGCAGCGGATCTTCCGCGTTATCTGCTGCTTTATGGCGATGGCTCGTACGATAACAAAAGACGTATAACCAATAACACGAATTTTGTTCCCACCTATCAGTCGATCAATTCCTTCGACCCGGTGCGCTCTTATGTATCGGATGACTTTTTTGTTTTGCTTGGCGCGAATGAAGGAGATTGGGATCCGGGTGATCCGGATAAACCGGACGCAGGGGTCGGAAGACTTCCTGTAACATCTTCCGGAGGCGCCAATGACACGTATAAAAAGGTTGAAAAATATTCTTCTGTCCCGAATACCGTCAATTATCAGTCAAGCCCTTCCTGCCAGGAGCAGAATTGTTCTGTCTTTGGAGAATGGAGGAACATGCTCACGTTCGTAGGGGATGATGAGGATGGCAATACGCACGTTAGCCAGACGGAGAACATCACAGCCTTCATGGACACAGCGTATGATGATTTTAACATCAACAAGATCTACCTGGATGCGTACCAGCAGGTTTCGACTCCCGGTGGCGACAGATACCCCGGCGCCGTGGATGCGATCAACAGGAGTTTGGAGAGAGGTTGCCTGATCTGGAATTATATCGGACACGGTGGTGAAGTAGGACTGGCGCATGAACGCGTGGTGGAAGTGAACCAGATCAATAACTGGAATAATTTCTGCAACATGCCTCTCTTCTTTACGGCAACCTGTGAATTCAGCCGATGGGATGATCCGGGTCGCATTTCTGCAGGTGAATATGTTTTCCTTAATGCAGATGGCGGCGGCATTGGACTTTTCACAACGGTACGCCTCGTTTTCTCAGGACCGAATTTCACACTGAACAGGAATTTCTATAACTATGCTTTTGACACATTGAGTGGAGGCGGAGGCGTGATGCCTCGACTGGGCGATCTGAATATGCTGACAAAATCTACTTTGCTTTTCCCGGACGACAACCACCGCAACTTCACACTTCTATGTGATCCGGCGATCATGCTTTCGTATCCCAAACATGATGTGGTGGCATTAACGATCAACACCATTCCCGTCAATCCCGGTTCTCCGGATACACTTTCAGCGTTACAGAAAGTTACGGTTACGGGAGAAGTACGTAACAGCAGCGGGATCAAGATCACAAATTTCAATGGCATTGTGTATCCGCTTGTGTTGGATAAACCTTCACTTATCACTTGCCTTGGAAATGATCCGGGGTCCTTGCCTGTGTATAAATTCTATCTGCAGAAGAACATTTTATACAGAGGTAAAGCCAGCGTCGTCAACGGAGATTTTACTTTTTCCTTCATCATTCCCAAAGACATCGCTTACCAGTACGGGAAAGGACGCGTAAGTTTCTACGCGCATAATGGTATGGAGGATGCCAGCGGATATAATGAGGATTTTTACATCGGTGGATCGGATACAAATGCGCCGCTGGATACGGAGGGTCCCCAGGTCAGCTTGTTCATGAACGATGCAAATTTTGTGGAAGGCGGCATCACAGATGAAAACCCGGATATTTATGTTGTTGTTTTCGATACGAACGGGATCAATACGGTTGGAACCGGTATCGGGCACGACCTCGTAGCCGTCATGGATAACAATTCCGCAAATCCTTTTGTGCTGAACGATTATTATGAATCCGATCTGAATAGCTACTCCAGGGGCTCTGTGCGATATCCGCTTGAAGATCTTGAACCCGGAACACATACCATGTCGGTGAAGGTCTGGGATGTATACAATAATTCATCCATGGATTATACAGAATTCCTGGTCGCGGAATCTGCCGTACTTGCATTAGATCATGTTCTGAATTACCCGAATCCTTTCACGACAAAAACGGAATTTTTCTTTGAGCACAATAAACCTTGTGATCAACTGGACGTCCAAATACAGGTGTTTACTGTGTCCGGCAAGCTTATCAAAACCATCAACACGGATGTGCAGTGCGAAGGCTACAGATCCGCAGGAATTCTTTGGGATGGACTGGATGATTACGGAGATAAAGTGGGCAGAGGCGTTTATTTCTATCGACTTAAGGTCAGGTCTCCGGAAGGTGATATGGCCGATGAATACAGCAAGCTGGTAATCTTAAAATAATTAATTACATTTACCGTTCCCGGATGTGGAACGGTATCAACTCAAAAGAATGAAGAAGCTTCTCACGATCTCCCTCGGTATTCTGTCAGTCGCAGCAGTTCAGTCGCAGACACAGATCAGTAAGGATGAATTGCTTGGTCAGATCAATGTTCCGACCACTGCTGTTCCTTTTCTCATCATTTCTCCTGATTCACGAGCCGGTGGGATGGGCGATGCAGGCGTTGCATCCACACCGGATGTTAACTCCATTCACTGGAATCCTGCTAAGCTTCATTTTCTGAAGAAGAAGATGGGATATTCACTTTCCTATACACCCTGGCTCAGGGCTCTTGTTCCGGATATCAATCTTGCATACCTCACGGGTTATTACAAAATAAAGAAGCAAGGTACATTCGGTGGATCCATGCGGTATTTTTCATTGGGAAATATCACCTTCACCGACATAGCAGGGAACATCATCGGTCAATTCAATCCAAATGAGTTTGCCATTGATGCAGCGTATGCGCATCCTCTTGGCGAAAAATTCTCAATGGGATTGGCCATGCGTTATATTTATTCTAACCTGACAGGCGGTCAAAGCGCAGGCGGATCCACAACTAAGCCGGGTCATGCTTTTGCCGTTGACGTCTCCGGGTATTATCTCAATAACAAGATGGAAGTGGGCGGAAAGAAATCCACTTTTACTTTTGGATTCAACATTTCCAATATCGGGAACAAGATATCTTATACTCAGACAGGCACAACGGATTTTATTCCGATCAACCTTAGGCTTGGTACGGGTCTTGACATGAGTCTTGACGACTACAATACGTTTGCATTCATCTTCGAAATAAATAAACTGCTCGTTCCAACACCTCCTTCTTATGAAAGAGATGCAAACGGTCAGCCTATTCCAAACCCAAGCGGCGGATACGTCATTGCTGCAGGAAAAGACCCGGATCGTTCTGTCGTGAGTGGTATGTTCGGATCCTTCACTGATGCGCCTGCCGGTTTTGAGGAGGAATTAAGAGAATACAACCTCAGCGGTGGCGTTGAATACTGGTATGATAAGCAGTTTGCTGTCCGCGCAGGTTATTTCCACGAGCACGAAACAAAAGGCAACAGGAAATATTTCACCGTAGGATTAGGACTTCGTTATAACGTTTTCGGTCTGGACATGGCTTACCTTGTTCCAACGGTTCAGAAACATCCTTTACAGAATACCCTTCGCTTTACGCTCATCTTTGACCTGGAAGCTTTCAAGAGCCAGAACAGTGGAGGCGACAGCGGAGACGCTCCTAAGAACTGATCATCTGATTGAATTGACCCCGAGGATAGGATTTGGATTTGATGTGCACCCGCTGAAAGCGGGTGTACCCTTTTACATGGGTGGCGTATTGCTTGAGCATCATTCGGGTACGGTTGGTCATTCGGATGCAGATGTACTCATTCACGCTATCTGCGATGCCTTGCTGGGCGCAGCTGCCCTCGGGGATATCGGGCAACACTTTCCCAACACGGATCCCCGCTACAAGAACATCGACAGTAAGAAACTCCTGGTCTCCGTCATGGAACTTATTAAGAAAGAAGGATACAGGGTTGGCAACATTGATTCAACGATCTGCCTGGAAGCCCCTAAGATCAACCCGCATATTCCTGCAATGAAGAAAGTACTGGCGCCTATCCTCGGCATCAGTGAAGGAAACATCTCCGTCAAGGCAACAACGAATGAGAGGCTTGGCTTTATCGGAAGGGAGGAAGGCGTATCGGCCAATGCAGTGGTGGTCTTGTTTCAAAAGTAAAAACCCTGCCCCGGTTAACCGGAACAGGGTTCTCCTGCAATTCTAATTCTGATTCTTTAGTGAAGTACTACCTGGTAAGTGTTTCCGTTAATGGTAACCAGGGCCAGAGCGTCGCAATCGTATCCGTTTACGTCGTTCTCATCAATGTCAAAGTTGACATAGCGTGTAGGACGTGATCCCGGTGTGAACTCAAATTTTCCGAACTGGAAGTGCCTGCGGTAGATGCAGGTCATATCGCGAACCAGCGGAGTCGTGATCAGACCACTGAAATTCTCACCATGCCTGTTGGTCCCTGAAATATTTCCGGTAATTTCCCACTTGGCAATGGCCCAGTTGATAGGACCCCCGTAAGTAGTTTCACCTGCAAGCAGCACCTTTGTTCTGTTGGATGTCCAGGTAACAGTTCCCTCACTGTTTGCGAGGATCACTTGTCCGTTGACTGTAATATCCCACTGAAGCCTGTTATTATTGATGTGTCCGCGATTCGTGATCGTCTTTGTTCCGAGCACCTGGTTATCGTTCACAAAATAATTGCTGGTAGTGATGGTAATAAGCAAGAGAGAGTCCCTGTAATTTGCACCTCCTGTATAAATAGCGATCACTTTTCCCCTGCGGTTTCTGCCGTCATTGCACATACAATTGACGGTTCCGAAGTCAACGGTAACCGTATCGTTATTTGTGCTAACAGCATTATTGATCGTAACCGTTGCGCAATTGCTGAGCAGACTTCCTTCATCGGAGGCATTCCTGAAAGAGGTAACGCTGCCGGTAGAACCTTGTTCAGCTATAGTAGCAAGGTCGTTAAAGCTTGACTCGGCCGTTGAATTATCGCTTGCTGCAGAGGTATCATTATCCTCTTCTTCTTTCTTGCGGCATCCTGTAAAAGCGATCGCTGCAGCGGTTAAGATGAGTAGGGATTTGAAAATGAATGTTCTTGTTTTCATGACTTTTTTTTTAAACCCTGAATCGATCGCAGATCTGGTTCAGGGTGTGTTTTAGGTTTATTTTTTTTGTTTTTCGTTCTGTTGATAGTATGACGCAAACATGCTATAGAAGTTTAATCCCGGCGGGTAATATATTATGAGTGTTTCAAAAATATATTGCTTAATATGCTGATAATAAGCTATTTATACAACCATGGATCAATCGGTAACCGGTCCATCCTGGTTCTTTTCCTGATCTTCTTTTTTTCTTGATGTATAACTGATCAGAAGCAGGATCAAAAAAGGCATAAGGAACGGCAATGCAACAATGTGCAATCCGGATGAAGAAAGCAGAATGCTGATCAGAATAACGAGTGCGCATCCTGACAAAGAAATGATCCGGAGTATTTTCACTTTGTGAAGTTACGAAAAGGAGCGGGGAAGGATCAGCGCACAATGAACTTGCCTGCGGCAAGTTTCTGTTGCCCGTTTTGCAGACAATAAAGGTACGTGCCGGCAGGAATTCCGCCACCATCCATTTTAACTTCATTTGAAGTGACCGGAATACTTGCTATTCTCTTTCCGCCTAGGTCGATGATTGTAATGCTCAATCCGTCTGATTCGCTGATCGTCTTGCCGCTGATCCGGATCGTACTTTGCGCAACAACCGGGTTAGGATACATAGATAAGGAGATTCCCGGGCCATTCATCTCACTCAGACCCGCGGTGATCTGCGTATCATCAAATTCCCAAAGGTCCTGCATGTTGGTTCCGTTCGTACCGGCGCATATATAACCTTTTGTTCCTATGGTCCATGCTGTAAAATTTTCACGGGTTGCCCCGGGAAGATTAGGAACCCGGGTCCAGAGATTCATTACCGGATCGAATTCCCAGAAATCATTCAGGTTATCGTTCACAAATCCATCTCCGCATCCGGCATATCCCATGCCGTTGAGTCCGAATCCGTAAGCTTGTGATCTTGCTTCTCCCGGAAATGTTGCACGCTGTGTCCAGAAATTAGTGGAAGGATTGAATTCCCAGGTCATATTCCCGCTTCCGTCAAACAAGGTATAAGCCCGCGTGGCAGTTTGAAACGAAGTGCCAATGCCCGTGAAGGCATGACCGGATGTTCCTATGGTTGTCCAGACATTCGTGGTCTCGTTATACTTATAGATGACGGACTGGTTAGGATAGTAGGCTTCGTTATTGAAGATCCAGAGCTGGCTTTCCCAATACAAACTTGCAGGTGCGGAAGTTCTTACCGTCCATAAATTCGTGACCGGATCATAACATCTGAGAATATTACCAAGTGTCCCGCCAATCACAAAGCCCTTGTTGTTCAGCGAAAATCCGGAGCTAGTCCATGCGCTGGTGGTTAGTAAAGTTGCCCGCTGCGTCCAGGAATTTGTTGCGGGGTCATACTCCCAGAAATCATTCCACATCTGGGTTCCGTTCCAGCCTCCTCCGAGATAAGCCTTATTAGCAATAACAAAAGAAAAGGGTCTGTGTCTGCCGGGTCCGGGCAAAGATGCTTTTTGCAACCAGGGTCCAACGCTGAAGAGCGGGGACAAGGTGAGGATCAAAAAAACGAGGATGCAAGAACGTATCATCTACCAAAGCTATGCATTTCCTTTCTCAACCACAAATTCGGAAAAATTACCAATAAAAAACCCCGTTAAGCAGAACTTAGTTCGCCTCACGGGGCTTTAATAGAATCCGGTGTCACCCTGAGCGTAGCCGAAGGGCTAGTAGTCCATCCCTCCGCCCATACCTCCGGGCATTTGCGGCATGGCTGCTTTCTCTTCTTTGATGTCAGAAATAACACATTCTGTTGTCAGAAGCATTCCTGCAACGGAAGCTGCATTCTCAAGTGCAACGCGCGCTACTTTCGTAGGATCGATGACACCTGCTGCAAGCAGATTCTCATAGACCTCTGTACGCGCATTGAATCCGAAGTCATTCTTTCCTTCACGTACCTTTTGAACAATGATAGATCCTTCGCCGCCTGCATTGGCAACGATGACACGAAGTGGTTCTTCAAGTGCGCGACGGATGATCGCGATGCCGGTATGCTCGTCGTCGTTTGCGCCTTTCATTTTTTCAAGCGCCTCGATGCAACGGATATAAGCAACCCCACCGCCGGGAACAATGCCTTCTTCCACTGCAGCACGTGTTGCGTGCAATGCATCATCCACACGGTCCTTCTTCTCTTTCATCTCAACTTCTGTTGCTGCTCCCACATACAATACGGCTACTCCGCCGGCAAGTTTTGCAAGCCTTTCCTGGAGTTTCTCTTTATCGTAGTCAGAAGTAGTGGATTCGATCTGGGCTTTGATCTGGTTCACACGCGCAATGATGTCGGCCTTTTTACCGGATCCGCCAACGAGCGTTGTATTGTCCTTATCGATCGTGATCTTGTCTGCTGTACCAAGATAAGAAAGGTCAGCATTCTCAAGTTTGTATCCGCGTTCTTCGCTGATCAGCGTTCCGCCTGTGAGGATCGCGATATCTTCAAGCATTGCTTTTCTGCGATCACCGAAGCCGGGCGCTTTCACTGCGCAGATCTTAAGGGAACCGCGGATCTTGTTCACAACAAGTGTTGCAAGCGCTTCTCCGTCGATGTCCTCCGCAATAATAAGGAGGGGCTTTCCGGTCTGAACTTGTTTTTCAAGGATGGGAAGAAGTTCCTTCATGTTAGAGATCTTCTTCTCATATATAAGGATGTGCGGAGTTTCAAGCACCGCTTCCATCTTATCTGCGTTGGTAACAAAATAAGGAGAAATGTAACCGCGGTCGAACTGCATCCCTTCCACAACTTCCATGGTTGTTTCGGTTCCTTTCGCTTCTTCAACGGTGATCACGCCCTCTTTCTTCACCTTCGCCATCGCTTCAGCGATCAGTTTACCAATGAAATTATCATTGTTCGCTGATACCGTCGCAACCTGTTCGATCATCTTATTATCGTCGCCAACTTTTTGCGACATTTTTTTAAGCTGCGCAACGACTGATTCAACGCCTTTTTCAATACCGCGCTTCAAGTCCATTGGATTGGCGCCTGCCGCAACGTTCTTCAGACCCGCCGTTACAATTGCCTGCGCCAGTACAGTTGCGGTTGTGGTTCCGTCGCCGGCCACGTCAGCTGTTTTTGAAGCAACTTCCTTCAGCATCTGCGCGCCCATATTTTCAATAGGGTGCTTCAGTTCGATCTCCTTCGCAACCGTTACGCCATCCTTCGTAATAGAAGGTGCGCCGAACTTTTTGTCAATGATCACATTGCGTCCTTTCGGACCCAGTGTAACCTTTACGGCATTCGCCAGGGCATCAACGCCTCTCTTTAGCTGATCACGCGCCTCAAGGTTGAATGTTATTTCTTTAGCCATTTTTCTGTGTTTTTTGTTTTGGGTTTAGAGGATCGCGAAAATATCGGACTCCCTCATGATGAGATATTCTTTTCCTTCGATCTGTACTTCTGTGCCGGAATACTTTCCGTACAGCACTTCGTCACCTACTTTAACAGTGATAGGCTCGTCTTTTTTACCGGTCCCGACAGCGACAACTTTTCCGCGCTGTGGTTTTTCCTTGGCCGTATCAGGAATGATAATGCCTGAAGCGGTTTTCTCCTCTGCTGCAGCGGCTTCTACGATCACGCGGTCGGCCAGAGGTTTTAAACTGATCTTTCCCATTTTGTTTTGTTTTTTGTTTTAATTATTTTGTAAAGTAACACTCGAATATCATACCAGCCTGTTTTTTGTCAGAGTTTCAGGACAAAAGTTCAGGTCGGGTCTTCTTTCTGTAAAAATTGCAGAACATTGTTTGCCAAATTGACAAGAATGATCACTTCGGGCCCGTACTCCCGGTTCCGCCGCTAACAGGACTTATGGCATTCGTTGCATTTGGATTGGTAGGCACGGTAAGAGGAGCGTTTGCTGTGGGAACAGTTGCGTTTTTAAGCGCAGATTCTTCCTTTTCCTTCTCCTGCACGGTTCCTGAGTTCACACCCGATGCAATGCAAAGGATCATAAGCAGCGATATCATGGCCCAGGTGAATTTTTCAATGTATTCTGCCTGTTTTTTTACTCCAACAACCTGGGTATTCGAAGCGAAATTGGATGCGATCCCTCCGCCTTTTGAATTCTGGATCAACACAACCAGCACCAGGATGATGCTGATAATGATTGTTATGATGGCCAGTGCTCCCATGTCTGATTAATTTGATTCTTTGTTCCTTATTTCTTCAATAAGGGCCGCAAAGTAACGCTTTTTATCCGGGAATTTCAAGGATAAAACCTCATAAGCCCGTATAGCTTTCTGGTATTTTTCCTGTTTCATATAAATACGCGCAAGTGTCTCAGTAACAAGGTTTTCATCATCAAGTACGCTCTGTTTCGCCATATTGACCGGAGAATAGAATTCCTTCTTCGGTTTGGACATCCTCGGCTCCTCGGTAATGAACTTGTCGATAAGGTTCTCTACGGTGCTTGAGGAAACGGGTTTTTCACTAACCTCTTCAGCTAACTCAACTCCCTCATCAATGGCCTTAAGCCAGGCTGCGAAATCCAGTTTCTTGGAAAGTCCGATCTTTTTACGGAGTTGTTCCGCATTTTCAATTGAAACGATCTCTTCTGCTTCACGATCCTTTATTTCGATTGCATGCGATTCATATCCTGCCTGTATTGCATCTGCCGTAATGTTTTCCGAGATGCTTGTGAGATCCGCTTCGGCCTTTTTGATCTCGTCGAAATCCGTTTTTTGTCGCTTCACCTGGTCAATCGAGCGTGTAGATTCCAGTATCTCTGATTCCGCATCAACGACCGGCTCCTGCTTTTTCCCTGTCACCCCGAGCGTATCGAGGGGCGTCTTTTTCTTTTGTTCTTCAGTCAAACTATTTGCAAGAAGTTCCGCAGCGCTCTTTTTATCCGTTTCAGTTTTGATCGTTCCGGCTAATTGTTCTGTGACGGACGTTGATTGCAGTTCCTTTTTCTTCTCTTCAATGAATTCGCTTACTTTCTTAGGCGTTTCTTTGATGGCGACCTGTTGAACAGCAACTTTTTTAACAGAGTGGATCAGTGTGTATAGTGTTTTCCGCTCGGAAAGATACACGGCAGTCTTTTTAAGCGCCTCCGGGTAAGAAAGGTTCTCGGTATTGTGAAGCGCTTTCAGGAAAAGCATCCTGCCTCCCTGGAACCACGGAAACTCATTGGTGAGCGCTTCAAGCTCCTGCAGGGAATCGCTGCCTAGGATCGCCGGTTCAGAAAGTTGCTGGTGAAATTTTTCCCTGTTCATATTTACCAGTCCTGCATGGTTCGGTTGAAAACATCCTGCACTAACTGATCCGTTATATCCTTGATAAGCTGATCCTCAACCGCCGAAAGGCTTTGAGAACTGCTAAAATCTGCGTACCGGCTGAAGCTTGTTTCAAAACTCTTCTTCTCGTTTTTGGTATTGGTGAACTTAAGGCTTACCGTGATCGTCAGTCGGTTCAATGCAGCCTGATCGTTGCCTTGAATCGCCACTGGCGCCGTGGCATATCCGCTAACAGATCCTTCATAAACCAGGTCACCGCCTGAATTGACCATATCAAGTTTCCCCTGGCTCGAAAGAATATCCTTCAGGGATTCCGTGAAGGTCTGTCCAACGGTTGGTTTGGCAAGCGGGGCCGTTGGTAAAAAAAAGGAAACACGGGCACTCCTTGCATCTGAGCTGACGCCTGTGGAAGAAAGACTGATCCTGCAGGAACCGGCAGCGAACAGCGATGCGATCAAAAGGAAAATCCTGAAAAAAGACGGGATCATTCTTTGATATTGTATTCGTTGATCTTTCTGTATAAAGTCCGTTCAGAGATCCCCAGCTCATTCGCCGCAAGTTTTCTTTTGCCTTTGTATTTATCGAGCGATCTTCGGATCATTTCCTCTTCTACCTGCATCAGCGTTTTGGGTTCCTCCGTAACATCTTCTGCAAGGAGGTCCTGTCCATTGCCATTGCTCAAAGTCGGTGTGTTGGTTCCGTAGCCGAGCTGCACCGTTGTTTCCGGAATTCCCACCTCGGAATAAAGCTGCTTGATGATCCCCGCGTTCTCCGGTTTAAAATCCTGTTTCAGTCCGGCATCGTTCTCAATCAGGTCGATGACGATCTTTTTCAGGTCGTTCATATCTTTTTTCATTTCGAACAAGACCTTGTAAAGGATATCGCGTTCTGTCAGATCAGTTCCTGAATTTTCATTTCGTACCACCACGGGCAAGTTACTGGAAGGCTGGGGAGGCAGGTAACGCATGAGTGTATCAGCGCTGATCTCCCTGCTTTTTTCGATGATGGAAACCTGTTCTGTGATATTCTTGAGCTGGCGTACGTTTCCGTGCCAGTAATAATTCACCAATAGATTTTCCGCCTCCGCGTCAAGTTTAATGGTCGGCATACGGTACTTCGCAGAAAAATCTGCGGCAAATTTACGGAACAGAATAAAAATATCCTGTTTGCGTTCCCTCAACGGAGGAATGATCACGGGCACGGTGTTCAGCCTGTAATAAAGGTCCTCCCTGAATTTACCCTTCTCGATCGCACGCGTTAAATTCACATTCGTTGCCGCCACCATCCTGACCTCTGTCTTCTGCACTTTCGATGAACCAACCTTGATAAACTCCCCGGATTCAAGAATGCGTAGCAGCCTTGCTTGTGTTGCTAAAGGCATTTCAGCAACTTCATCCAGGAAGATGGTGCCGCCGTTGGCAACTTCAAAATATCCCTTGCGCGCCTCATGGGCACCGGTGAAGGAACCTTTCTCATGTCCGAACAATTCTGAGTCAATAGTGCCTTCCGGGATCGCGCCGCAGTTCACAGCAATGTAAGGACCGTGCTTACGCGCGCTCAGTTGATGGATGATCTGCGGAAATACTTCCTTTCCTGTTCCGCTTTCTCCTGTTACCAATACGCTCAGATCCGTTGGTGCCACCTGCATGGCAATGTCAATGGCCCGGTCCAGTTGCGGGGAGGAGCCGATGATACCGAAACGGTTTTTAATGTCTTGTATATTCATGGGTTACTAAATACGAATAATAACGAATTTACTAATTACCTATAGCTGCGAAAAAGTGTTTTCTCCGATGAGTGTTGTACGGGTACTTTTGATGGCTTGTACTTCTGTATAGATCCCTTTTGTCAGATCTCCTTTTGGAAAAACGACAACGGTGTTCCGGGAATTCCTGCCGTAAAGATTCAACGCAGATTTTTTTGAAACACCTTCGATAAGGACCCTGTGCATTCTTCCAACTCCTCCGGCAGTCCTGAATTCGGTATGAGAATGTTGTAATGCAATTACTTCGTTAAGTCTTCTCTTCTTTATTTCTTCAGAAACATCATCCGGAAAATTTTTATGCGCTGCTGTACCCGGACGGTCGGAGTAGATGTACATATACGCGAAATCGAACTTTATCTCTTCCATTAAGGAAAGGCTTTCAAGATGTTCTCCCTCCGTCTCGCCGCAAAAACCCGTTATGATATCCGTGGAGATCCCGCACTCAGGAATGATACTGCGGATGCGGGCAACGCGGTCAACATACCACTCGCGACTGTAGCCACGATTCATTCTTTCCAGGATAACGTTGCTGCCGCTTTGCACTGGCAGATGGATGTGTTTGCAAATGTTCTCATACTTCTTCATGACATGAAGCACATCATCCGTCATATCTTTTGGGTGCGAAGTTGAGAATCGGACACGCAACTCCGGAGAAACGTGTGCTACCATCTCCAACAAAACCGCAAAACCGGTTGGGACGGTATCGCCCCCCTCTCCTCCAGGAGAGGGGTTAGGGGTGAGACGTTTCCTCGCTCTCCCATCACCCCACAAGTATGAGTCAACATTTTGCCCAAGTAATGTAACTTCCCGGTATCCTTTCTCAAAAAGTTCTTTTGCTTCCCGAACAATGGTTTCAGGATCACGGCTTCGTTCTCTTCCACGCGTGAACGGAACAACACAGAATGAACACATGTTATCACAGCCGCGTGTTATGCTGATAAAAGCTGTTATGCCGTTACTGTCAAGGCGAACCGGACTGATATCTGCATACGTTTCTTCCAGGGAAAGAAGTACGTTGACACCTTTCTGCCCGCTTTCAACGCTTTTAATAAGTTCAGGTAAAGTTCTGTATGCGTCCGGTCCTACAACCAGATCAACGGATCTTTCCTCCTCGAGGAATTGGGATTTCAATCGTTCGGCCATGCATCCCAATACACCGATCATCAGGGATGACCTTCGCTTCTTTGCTGCATTGAATTCTTTTAAGCGGCTCCGAACGCGTTGCTCTGCTCCCTCACGTATTGAGCAGGTATTGATGAGGATCAGGTCTGCTTCTTTGTAATTATCTGTGGTGGAATATCCTTCTTCTGCAAGAATGGAAGCCACGATCTCGCTGTCGGAAAAATTCATGGCGCAGCCGTAGTTTTCAAGGTAAAGTTTCCGACCTGAAGCCTTGCCTGTTTGTGTCATTAACAGGACTTCTCCTTGTCTACTCTCGTCCAATATTGGCTCTTCTTTCGTCATAAACGGGAAGCAAAGTTACCCAAAAAAAGTACGGTGACAAAATGACACGCGTCATTTGGTCATAGTAAGCGTAACCTGCTGGTAATTAGATATTATACCTGTTTTCTGATCAGGAAAAATACAATGCTGCCTGCTCCAAATATGATCAAGGCAGCTAAAGCCTGGATGGGATTTGCAATGAGTCCGTTCGACAAGAACGCGATTGAAACCGCAAAATAAAAGAGCGGAAGGATCGGGTAGAGGGGCGACTTGAACCCGGCATGAGGGGTTCCTTTGAATTTTTTCCGGATGACGATCACTGCAAGCGCTGCAAGCGCGAGAAAGATGCCTTCAGTGAACGTCACGTAGGAGATAAGATCCTTGAATGTTCCCCAGAAAAATAAAAGCAGGATGGCCCAGGCAGATTGAATAAGTATAGCATTGATAGGAGTTTTGTATTTCGGATGAACCTTTGCCAGGAAAGGAAAGAAAACTTTGTCTTTCGCCATCGCAAAGTAGATCCTGGGTGCGGTCATGGTGTAAATAGCAATGGTCCCGAAAACAGAAATGCAAACGATGCAAGCCATGATCTTCCCTCCTGTACCGGGAAAGATCACGCCAAGCACATCAGCCGCCACCTTTTCCGATGATGCGATCTCCGGTATGCTCAGTGCATTCATGTATGCGAGATTGCTGAGGATATAAACCGCCATCACGATAAAGGATCCGGCAAGCATCGCGCGGGCGATATTTTTTTCCGGGTTGATCACCTCTGATGAAATATACGTTGCGTGTTGCCATCCCCCGAAGGACCAGTAAACACCGGTGAGGGCAAGAAAAAAATGATGCAGTATGTTTCCGTCGATAGAAGGAATTTCCCAATTCACTTCCACGCCGTCTTTGACAAGAAATAAACCCGCCACGATCACAAAAAGGATCCCCATAACTTTGAGCGAAGTGAAAAGGTTGGAGAAAAACTGTCCTACCTGGACTCCAAAAATATTCGCGAAGGTTGTCAGGGCGATCACGCCGGCAGCGATCGGGAGTTTATAGTCATCCACTTCCGGAATGATAGCAACAAGGAAACGAGTGAATGCAAGAGCCAGCGCAGCGAGCGCTCCGCTGGTTACGGCTGTTAATACAACCCATCCGAACAGGAACGCGGGATATCTCCCAAATGCTTCTCTCAGGTACACATACACTCCTCCGGCCGACGGAAAACGCGAGGAAAGCTCAGCATAACTCAGTGCGCCGGATAAGGTGATCAGGCCTCCCAGGATCCACAAAAGAATGATGAGAGAAGGCTGGGATAGCTCATTGGCAATTTCGGAAGGTGTGAGGAAGATCCCTGACCCGATACAACTTCCGATCACGATCAGGATAAGACCACGGGAGTTAATGCTTTGCCTCAGTTCTGACATCCGGACAAAGATGGGAAATCCTTTACTTCATCGGGTAACCCTTCGAAGTCCAGTCCTCAGCAAGCCCAACAGGCAGATCAAGCACTTTTACATTCTTAAACCCTGCGCTAACAAGGTAGTCGAACGCCAGCCTGATATTCGGACAGTTATCGAGCGTGCAACAACCGCAGTAGAGAATGATCTCCTCGGTTTTTGCATGATAGCCGGCAAGGATCTTAAACTTCTTAAAACCCTCTTCTGTTGATACAGTTCCACCCCGCTCTGAGTACTCGATATCTCCCACCGGACCAATGTTGAAGATCACCGGTTTCGGTTTTAAGGGATCCGAGAGAATCGCCGCAAGTTCAGCAGGTTGGATCAGGTTCTCCTTTTTGATCTGGGCTGAGCCCTGGATCGCGTGAAGGAGCAGAATGACGCATAACAGAAAAGAACGCATGGTGTGTTTTATGAACATATCACAAATACCCTGCCGCAGGCATGGTTTACAGTTACGGCCGGGACCCTGTTAGCAAAAATTATATATATATATAATATATATATATATCTGACACGCATGAAAACTTTTTTTGGAATTAATCAGAATCCTTCATTTTCTTTGCAGCCCCGTAAGCTGTCCGGGTTATGAAGAAAAACCTCGTTATTGTTGAGTCGCCTGCGAAAGCCAAGACCATAGAAAAGTTTCTTGGGAATGATTTTACTGTCAAGTCTTCCGTAGGTCATATCCGCGACCTGGCGAAGAAAGGCATGGGTATTGACCTGGAAGATGATTTCAAACCGCGATACGAGATCTCACCTGAGAAGAAGAAAGTGGTGGACGAGCTGAAGAAGCTTGCGAAGGAGGCGGAGATGGTATGGCTTGCAACGGATGAGGACAGGGAGGGAGAGGCTATTTCATGGCATCTCTACGAGGTGCTGGGATTAAAGAAGAGCAATTACAAAAGGATCGTTTATCACGAGATAACGAAAACCGCCATACAGGATGCGATCAACCACCCGCGTACGATCGACATCAATCTCGTGAATGCTCAGCAAGCCCGTAGGATACTTGACAGGTTAGTTGGTTTTAAACTTTCTCCTGTTCTATGGAAAAAGGTACGCGGGAATTTATCTGCCGGTCGTGTGCAAAGCGTCGCCGTCCGGCTGATCGTTGAGCGGGAGCGCGAGGTCTATGCGCATGACTCGCAGGTGTTTTTCAGAGTAACGGGTTATTTTCTCTCGGGGAATTCAGTGATCAAAGCGGAGCTTTCTGAGAAATTCAAGTCGATAGAGGAGGCCAGGAAGTTTTTAGACGATATCAAAGCCGCCAAATTCAAAGTTCAGAATGTCGAGAAAAAACCTGCCAGACGTCATCCTGCCGCGCCTTTTACGACTTCCACATTGCAGCAAGAGGCATCACGTAAACTCGGATTTTCCGTTGCCCAGACCATGACGGTCGCACAGCGATTGTACGAGGCAGGAAAAATAACCTACATGCGTACGGACAGCGTGAATCTATCCGGCTTCGCCATCAATGCCTGTAAGAATGAGATCACGCGGCTTTTCGGAGAGAATTATGTGCATAAACGTCAGTTCTCAACGAAAAGCGCAGGAGCACAGGAAGCGCACGAGGCGATCCGCCCGACTTACATGAGCAACCGGAACATCGACAGCGATGAACCGAATGAGCATAAGCTTTATGAGCTTATCTGGAAACGCACTATCGCTTCCCAAATGAGCGAGGCGGAACTGGAGAAGACTACCATCGATATATCGAACAACAAGAACGAAAAACTTTTCATTGCGCTTGGCGAGGTTATCAAATTCGACGGATTTCTTAAAGTATATTTTGAAGGATCCGACGATGAGGAGGACGAGGAAGGCGGGATACTCCCGGCTTTGACTGCAGACGAGGACCTTGATTTGAAGGAAGTACAGGCAGTACAGAGATTTACTGCGCCTCCGGCAAGATTCACGGAGGCCAGCCTCGTGAAAAAACTCGAGCAATTGGGTATCGGCAGACCGTCAACCTATGCGCCAACGATATCAACCATCATCAAACGTCAGTACGTTATCAAGGAACACAGGGAAGGAAGGGAGCGAGCATATTCGGTTTTAACATTGAAGAGCGGATCCGTCAGCGAAGAAACCAGGACCGAGATAACCGGCGCGGAAAAATCCAAACTTTTTCCTACGGATGTCGGGATGGTGGTGACGGATTACCTGTTGAAGAGTTTCCCGAAGATCATGGATTACAATTTTACCGCGAAAGTGGAAGAGGAGTTCGACGTGATCGCTGAAGGAAAACTGGAGTGGACAAAAATGCTGAAGGATTTCTATAAACCGTTCAACGAAACAGTGGAGGCAGCTGAGGAGAAAACGGAACGTGCAACCGGAGAACGACTTTTGGGCGTTGACAAAAAAACCGGCAAGAATGTTTATGTGCGGATCGGGCGTTTTGGCGCAATGGTGCAAATGGGAGAAACCAGCGACGAGGCAAAACCCCGTTTCGCAGGATTGCGAAAGGAGCAAAGGATGGATACGCTCACTTTCGAGGATGCGATGGACCTTTTCAAACTTCCAAGGAATCTTGGGAATTATGAGGATAAGGAAGTCATCGTCTCCATTGGCCGATTCGGTCCCTACATCAAATACAACAATGAATATCTTTCCCTTCCTAAAACAGAAGATCCCTATGGAATAGAGCTTGAACGCGCGATTGAATTGTTGAAAATGCCCAGACTTCCCCGTTCATTGGGAAATTACGAAGGGGATGAGATCACAGTCAACAAGGGAAGATTCGGACCTTACCTGAAATTCCAGGGCGGGTTCTATTCGCTGAAGAAAACGGATGAGCCTTTTGAGATCACACTGAACCGCGGGATCGAGATCATTCGTGAAAAGAAGGAAAAAGAAAAGGCGAACCTGATCAAAGTATTCCCGGAGAACAGGGAGATCAGCATCGTGAACGCGCGTTACGGTCCTTGCATCAAATCAGGAAAGAAATATTTCAAGATCCCGCAGGGCAAGGAACCGGCCGATCTAACGCTTGCGGAATGTCTGGCGATCACGGGAGCGAATAAGAAGAAAGACAAGAAAGTGGAAGTTGAAGTGGAAGCAGTAAAAAAGGTTAAGGTGAAGAAAGTCGCCGGCAAATTCAAAGCAGTTCGAAAAAAACCATCGCCCATGACGAAGAAGGTGGTGAAGAAAAAATCGCGCAGGAAATGAGCGGCATCTCAGTCTATTTCAACGTTGCAAAAGAAATTTTCCGTTCTGTACCGGACGAGGAAAAAATTTCACTGGGACATTTTACAGAATTTCATGATGAAAAGGGATTTCCCGGTCTTGATGGAAAGCAAGTTGCCATTTTTGGCGTGATGGAAGAGCGGGGTAACCCCGATAATGAGGGCTGCAGCAACGGCGCTGAAGTGATCAGGAAACATCTGTACGGTTTGCGTTGCGGAAACTTCAAACCTTCCATTGCGGACCTGGGAAATATCCTGCCGGGAAGCACCATTGACGACACCTACTTCGCGGTGCGGGAAGTGATGCATGAGCTTATGAGAAGGCAGATCATGCCCGTTCTCATTGGCGGAAGCAACGACCTGGCCTTTGCGAATTATCTTGCCTATACGAACATCGAACCTACGATCAACATCGTATCCTGCGACAGCAACTTTGACCTGGGCCGGCCTGAGGACCCAATGAGCGCTGCAAGTTGGGTGGGGAAAGTGATCCTCCATCAGCCAAACCATCTCTTCAATTTCAGCAATGTGGGCTATCAGTCGTACTTCGTAGATGAAACTTCTCTGAACCTGATGTCGAAACTTTTTTTTGATGCGCATCGTCTGGGACAATTGCGACCCGACATGGAAGAAGTGGAGCCCATTCTGCGAAATGCCGATATGTTTTCTTTTGACATTACCAGTGTAAAAAGTTCAGACGCTCCGGGTCATGCATTCCCCAATCCCAATGGATTTTACGGGGAAGAGGCATGCCGTATAGCTCGATATGCCGGGATGAATGACAAGCTAACATCCGCAGGATTTTATGAATACAATCCACGCTATGATCAGCGGGAACAGACAGCCAAACTTCTGAGCCAGGTGATCTGGTATTTCCTTGAAGGGTATTATTCCCGCAAAAAGGATTTTCCTTTTAAAAACACTTCCGATTACCAGAAATACCATGTGGGCATCAAAGGGCACGAAAGCGAGATCATTTTTTACAAGAGTTTAAAAAGCGACCGCTGGTGGATGGAAGTGCCTTATCCCCCCGATAAACGCCTTCGTGTTCAGCGCCATTGCCTGGTCCCATGTTCCTACGCCGATTACGAAGTAGCCCTTACCGAGGAGGTCCCGGACCGATGGTGGCAAACCTTCCAGAAACTGGGCTAAAACGAGGGAGGCAACCCCTACGGAAATGTCCGTCTATCAGGTAAATAGGCGTTAATAAGGCCCTGTTAAAAAAATTTGTTCAGAATCATTTTTTAGCTACCTTAGCGACCTATTAGGTGTAAATACTTAACCTATACTTACTTATCATGAAAAAAATTATCGTTGCCCTTACGTTCTCCATTCTTGGAATCACCGGTTTTTCACAACAGGATCAGCAATTCAGCCAGTTTATGCACAATAAACTGTCATTCAATCCCGGCTATGCCGGTACCAACGGTGCTATTTGCGCAGTGTTGATGTATCGCATGCAGTGGATGGGATTTGAAGGGGCTCCAAAATCGTTTTTATTCAGCGTGGATGCTCCGAGCAGACCGCTGCACGGAGGACTTGGATTGACAGTGATCCAGGATCAATTGGGTAACGACCGTTCGCTTTATGCACGCGGAGCTTATGCATGGCATCAGCCGATAGGCGGTGTTGGCGTTCTGGGAATCGGAATTGGAGGCGGAATGATACAGAAATCCCTCATTTTCGACTGGACACCACCGGATGGTCCACAGACCGTTGTTCCGGATGCTTCTATTCCTGATGCAAGGGAAAGCGCCATTACGTATGACCTGGATTTCGGTTTGTATTACACAACGCCTAAACTGTACGTAGGGCTTGCCTCTTCACACTTGCCTGAGCAGGATCTTAAAAAGAAACAAATGAATTTCGGCGTGGCGCGTCACTATTTTGTGATGGCCGGCTACACATTTGACATCAACCAGGATTTCTCAGTTATTCCAAACGTGCTTATTAAATCTGATGCTAAATCAACCATTTTCGACATCAACGTGACCGGGATGTATCAGAAGTCGATATGGCTTGGAGCATCCTACCGTATGACGGACGCAATTGTCGCAATGCTCGGGTATCAGAAAGAAATGGGTAAGAGCGCTATCAAGGCTGGTATTGCTTATGATTTTACCACCTCCGATATCAAGAATCACAGTAACGGTACCCCCGAAATTGTTGTGGGGTATTGCTACAAAGTGGTTCCAAAGCAAAAAACCCAGAGTCATATTAACCCGAGGTTTTTAAAATAACAGTAAATTATTTGTAACCTTTTGGTTAGATTGTCGTTAAAGCAACTCTTAATATTTGCTCCGGAAGATCACCACACGTCATAGTATGGTGATTTTCAAGCATATATAAGAGTACATAAAGAACGATTAAACGCTTACTAAACCGAAAAATCCAATGAAAAAGTTACTCTTTTTTGGATCCCTGGCCGCGGTACTGGCTTCCTGTAACCAGGGGAACGGAGAACTTATCGGGGTGCAGAACAGGGAACAATGGTACGATTACGATCCCTATGGTATGCTTTATTGCCCTCCCGGCAGTTTCAATATGGGTGCCTCTGACCAGGACATCCCGTATTCATTCACACAGAAATCAAAAACCGTTTCCGTCCAGGCGTTCTATATCGACGAAACGGAGATCACCAATAACGAGTACCGCCAGTTCGTTTACTGGGTACGCGACTCGATTGCCCGCAGGCTGTTAGCCAATGCCGGAAACGAAGATTACATCGTTCCGGAGGAGGATTTCTTCGCGGCTAACCCGGTCCTGGTAGGAGAACCTTACCCGGATCCACCGCCAATTGCGTGGGATTACAAAGTTCGCTGGGACAGTGATGACGAGGAATACCGTCAGATCCTGGAGGATATGTATCTGCCCCCAAGGGAGCGTTACTGGAAAAGGAAAGAGATCGATTCCCGTAAGCTGAATTATGCTTACTACTGGCTCGACCTTCGTACAGCTGCAAAAAAAGCAAACCGTTTCCAGTGGAAAAAGTCACCTGATCCTGATCCGGATGAGGATGGAAAAATGTTCATCAACGGCGTAGGTTTCTCTACTGCTGATACCTCACTTGGATCTTATACCGTGAACGGTGTTCCCGGCAAAGACAGGAAAGTATTCATCATCAAGGATGTCATCAACGTTTATCCTGATACCCTTGCATGGATCCTCGATTTCACATACTCCTTCAATGAACCAATGACCAATAACTATTTCTGGCATCCGGCTTACGATGAATATCCTGTTGTAGGCCTGACCTGGAAACAAGCGCGTTCATTCTGTATCTGGAGAACACAGTTGCTTGACGGATTCTTCACATCGATTGGAAGAACGATCGTTAACGATTACCGCTTACCAACTGAATCAGAGTGGGAATATGCGGCGCGTGGCGGTCTGGATCTTAGCCCGTATCCATGGGGCGGTCCTTACATCCGTAACATCCGTGGTTGCTTCCTCGGAAACTTCAAGCCAATGCGCGGAAGTTATTTCGTGGACGGAGGATTCCATACGGTAAAAGTTACTTCCTATTCTCCGAACGAATTCGGATTGTATTGCATGGCGGGTAACGCTTCTGAGTGGACCAGCAATGCATACGATGAGGCAGCTTATGATTTCTCACACGACTTAAACCCTGATTATTTATATGATGCAAAAGAAAGTGATCCTTCTGTTCTGAAAAGAAAAGTGATCCGCGGCGGATCGTGGAAGGATGTCGGCTTCTATTTACAAAACGGAACAAGAACCTATGAGTACCAGGATACGGCAAAGTGCTACATAGGATTCCGTTGCGTAATGACCTACCTCGGCAGGGACAAAGGCGACGATATTTAACAGCACCCAATCAACGAGAATTAACCAAAAATTAACCCCAACAAAAACTAAATTTTATGTTTAAAAATTTCAGACCAGGAACCCGTGGATGGAAGAAATTCATGGCAAAGCTTTACGGTTTGGGAGCCTCCGTTGTTATCATCGGCGCCCTTTTTAAGATCCAGCACTACCCCGGTGCCGGTCCGCTTCTCGTCCTAGGACTAACTACTGAAGCGATCATCTTCGCCTTCTCCGCCTTCGAACCTATACATGAAGAGCTCGACTGGAGTCTTGTTTATCCTGAATTGGCAGGTATGCACGGCGATGCTGATAAAGATGAACTGGCTGAAGAAAAATTATCTGTCACAGAACAGCTCGATAATATGCTTGAAGAAGCTAAGATCGGTCCTGATCTCATCGCGAGTCTCGGCAGCGGTATGAAAAACCTGAGCGAGCAAGCGGGTAAGATGGCTGATATTTCCCAGGCATCCGTAGCAACTAGTGAATATGTATCCAGCGTCCGTTCTGCGTCACAAAGCGCAAACGAACTATCCTCATCCTACACAAAGGCAGCGCAATCTATCATGGGTATCTCTATGAGTACCGAGGACAGCGCGAATGCCCTTAAAAACCAGATGAGCAACTTCATGCAGGGTCTGACGGCAAGTTCTAATGAATCGGAAACATACAGCTCACAGCTGTCAAAAGTTTCCAAGAACCTGACGTCGCTCAATTCAATGTATGAGCTTCAGCTGAAAGGATCGGAGGATCATGTTAAAGCCACCGCGAAGATCTATGCAGGTATTGAAACCCTCATGGAGAATCTTACCTCTTCTGTGGACGACACCAGGAAGTACAAGCAGGAGATATCCGCGCTTGCAAGCAACCTGGAGAACCTGAACACTGTTTATGGCAACATGTTGACCGCCATGAACGTCAGGAAAGGCTAAAGGATACGGTTCATTGTAATTAAAGGAAGTTTAACGAATTATATATAATTCAGCACTATGGCTGGTCTTAAAGAAACACCGCGACAAAAAATGATCGGTATGATGTACCTGGTACTCACCGCTCTGCTCGCGCTTAACGTTTCCAAGGAGATCCTGAATGCCTTCGCTATCATCAATGCCGGTCTTACCAAGACAAACCTGAATTTTGCCGCTAAGAACGATGTCACCTTCAACGACTTCGTCAAAGCGATGCAGAACGACCCTGTTAAGGTAAAGCCCTACAAGGATAAAGCGGAGTCAGCAATGAGGGATTCAAAGGAAATGTTCGATTACATTACTTCTGTTAAAGTAGAGATCATGCGGCAAGTCGAGGAGGTTGACAAGTCAGTCGCCGACACCTTGAGCGTAATCTACATGGACAGGAAGGATAACTATGACATCCCTACCCGTTACCTGATCGGGGATGACCCTGAAGCGCCTAACGGCGAAGCGAAGGTGCTTATTCAGCGAATCAATGACTTTCGCGAAAAGCTCCTAACGTATATTGACCCGAAGGAGAGGGACGGGATGAAACTTGGACTTACAACGGAGGATCAATATTCTGTTGTGGAAGAAAAGGTTATCAGTTGGGCCAACAACAACTTTTATCGAATCCCGGCTGCGGCGGTCATCACGATCTTATCCCGTATTCAGAATGAGATCAAGAACGCTGAGGCTGACGTGCTGAAGAACCTGTACACCAAGATCGATGCGGCATCGTTCAAGTTCGATACGCTCGCAGGACGGGTTGTGGCGAGCTCTAACTACGTACTCATCGGAGACGAGTACAATGCAGAGATCTTCGTTGCGGCATTCTCCACCACTTCCAATCCATTGGTCATGCTGGGAGAAACAGATTCTACGATTGCCGGCCCGAAGCCTGGTGTAGTGTATGACACAACAACGGTCATCTGTAGTAAAGGAGTGGGAGTATATAAGTTGAGCCCTACTACGGAAGGAGAGAACAAATTTGGCGGTCTGATCCGTGTGAAGAATCCATCGGATAACACCTTCAAGTATTTCCCTTTCAAATCACAATTCATGTCGGCCAGGCCGGCTGCCGTGGTATCACCAACCAAGATGAACGTATTTTATATTGGTGTTGACAACCCGGTTTCCGTTTCTGTTCCCGGGGTTCCGGCTGAGAAGGTAAGAGCGAATATCTCTACCGGCTCCATGGTTCCTTCCGGTCCGAAAGGAAGTTTTAAAGTGAACGTGAAGGGTGGTCAGAAATGTAACATCACTGTTTCTGCTGATTTCGGGGGAACCATGAAACCCATGGGTAACTTTGAATTCAGGATCAAGCAGGTGCCGGATCCCGTAGCATTTTTCGGTGGTAAGAAAGCCACAGACGTGATCTCAAAAGCTGCTTTGCTTGCATCCCAGGGCGTGATTGCAAACATGGAGAACTTCGACTTTGACCTGAAGTTCCAGGTCTTGTCTTTCGAGTGTTCCATGACCGTGAACGGGGTGGAGGCGACCACGAAATCGAATGGAAACATGGTATCGCAGGAAATGAAGCAATACCTGTTAAAAGCGAAGAATGGTTCTAAGGTTTATATCGAATCAGTTAAAGTAAAAGGCCCTGACGGTACAGTGCGTACCATCCCGGGTATAACTTTAAAAGTGATATCCTAAAAAAGGAAGACAAGATGAGAGGATTGAGAGAGTGTCTGTTAACGGCTATTGCAGCCATTGCATTCATGAATGTGGATGGGCAGACAGTATTGAATCCAACAGCGCCGTATGATAGTCCTTACCTGAAAGAGCATATCAATCAGCGTAAGCCTATCGTGTACACATACCTCCGCGAGGCGGATGTGATGTGGTCAAAAAGGATCTGGAGGGTCATTGACTGCAGGGAGAAGATCAATCTGCCTATCTATTATCCAACATCTCCTATTCAAAACCGGAAGTCACTATTTGATGTGATCCGCTCCGGCATTGAAAGTGGTGAGCTTCATGCTTACGACCGCCCGGCCCTGGATGATGAGTTCCAGTATGAGATGCCGCTTTCGCTTGTAAAGGCGAAGCTCAATACAATGGATACCCAGCTAACCCAGAACATCAATACCGGCGCGATGGACACAGTACTTGTGCCTGTCTCTATTGAGAGCGCCGCCATCACACAGTTTTGGGTCAAGGAAGACTGGTTCTTCGATAAACAACGAAGTGTGATGGATGTTCGCATCATTGGTATTGCTCCTATGCGTGAGAAGTATGATAAGATGACAGGTGAGTACCGGGGCTATGAACCATTGTTCTGGCTCTATTTTCCGGAGTGCCGGCCTTACTTCGTACAGTTCGAGGTGTTCAACCGACAGAACGATGCTGAGCGGAGGACCTTCGACGACATCTTCCATAAGCGTTTATTCTCTTCTTATATCCGAAAAGAATCAAACGTGTACGACAGGGTTGTCGTGGAGTACGCAAAGAACATTGACGCCCTCCTTGAAAGCGAGAGGATCAAGAACGACTTGTTCCTGATGGAGCACGATATGTGGCATTTTTAAGCGGCCAAACCGGATAATTAAAAGAACCCCGTTACGGAAAGTGGCGGGGTTTTTTGTTGCAACCTTCTTCCAGACTTTCCGTTACACTGCGGTATATCTGTTGAAAAGGAGAGAACATGATACGGCTGCTGACCATCCTCATTTTTGCGCTTTCATTTACGGTGAACGCTCAAAGCATCATTAAACCTGATCCTTGTCCGCCTTCGGATATGTTCGTGAAGCCTCCTGTTGTTTATCCCTATGTGAGGGAAGCAGATGTGATGTGGGCGAAACGTGTGTGGAGAACCATTGATATGCGGGAGAAACTGAATCAACCGCTTTATTATCCACTGGAACCGTCTCAATGCAGGATGAGCCTGTTTGATGTGATAAAGCAGGGTTTGCGTTCGGGTGAATTAACCGCGTACGACAGGCCGGTGCTGGATGATGAGTTCAATTATCCCATGACCCTGCCAATGGTGGAGGAAGTGATCACAAAAAGGGATACCATCTATATTGAGTTGCTGGATAATACGGGCGTAATGGAGCCAAGGATCATTGTGCAGGAGATTGGTTCAGGGGAAGTATTACGATATTGGGTGAAGGAGGACTGGTTCTTCGATAAACAAAGGGGCATCATGGATGTGCGGATCATCGGGATATGCCCGCTGATCGAAAAGATCGATAAACTTACAGGTGAATTCAGGGGGTATCAGCCACTTTTCTGGCTTTATTATAACCAATGCCGACCCGTATTCGCAAAACACGGCGTACTCTATCACCAGGAAAATACAGGAGCCATGCCCAGCATGGATAATGTTTTTCAAAAAAGAATTTTCTCAAGTTTCATCCATAAGGAAAGCAACGTCTTCGATCGCTGGATCATCGAATATGCAAGCGGGACAGACGCCTTACTTGAGTCGGACAGGATCAAGAATGAACTGTTCGAGATGGAGCATGATATGTGGCATTACTAGGAGTCCAATGTCAAAAGTCCAAAGTTAATTCCTTTTTAACGTTGGACATTGGACGTTGAACTTTGGACTTTTTCTTTCCTTTTGCGTACTTTTGCAGCCGATTTCAGAGCTGTAAATGGTTTCAGTAAATAACGTATCGGTCTTTTTCGGGGGTGCGCCGCTCTATGAGGACATCTCCTTTCTCGTCAATGAACGGGACCGGATAGGTCTTGCCGGTAAGAACGGCGCTGGCAAATCAACCATGCTGAAGATCCTCTGCGGTTTGCAGAAACCGGATGTTGGTGATGTTGCCAAGCCCAATGGTTTTACGTTCGGGTATCTTCCACAGGATATGAAGCACAATCTTGGGAAGACCATCTTTGAAGAGGCCATGACCGCCTTCGCAGAGATCAAGGAACTGGAAGCGCGCGAGAAACATATTAACGAGCAGCTTGTTACCCGTACAGATTACGAATCACAGGAGTACATGGATCTCATTACTGAACTGCATGAGATCAGTGAACGAATGAACATCAGCGGTGCCTATGCGAAAGATGCCGAAGTAGAGAAAACGCTAATGGGCCTGGGATTTGAAAGAGAGGATTTCAACAGGTTGACGGACGAATTCAGCGGGGGCTGGAGGATGCGCGTTGAGATCGCTAAGTTGCTTTTGCAAAGGCCCAATTTATTGCTGCTCGACGAGCCTACCAACCACCTGGATATTGAATCCATACAATGGCTGGAGGAATTCCTGGCAGAATATTATGGGGCGGTGGTAATGGTCTCCCACGATAAAGCATTCCTGGATAACCTCACGAATCGTACCATCGAGATCTCGCTGGGAAAGATCCATGATTACAAGGCAAATTATTCAAGATATCTTGTTCTCAGAAAGGAGAGAAAGGAAAGTCAGTTGAATGCCGCGAAGAACCAGCAGCGTTATATTGATAAAACGGAAGCGCTCATTGATAAATACCGGGCTAAAGCAAGAAAAGCATCCTTCGCGCAGTCGCTCATTAAAAAACTGGATAAACTGGATATCATTGAAGTGGATGATGATGATACGTCTGCTATTCGTTTCTTCTTCCCCCCGGCACCACGTTCCGGCAGGGCCGTGGTAGAAGCAAAGGATGTGAAGAAACAATACGGAGATCGGGTAATCTTTTCAAAAGTGGATTACATGATAGAACGTGGCGATAGAGTTGCGTTTGTGGGGAGGAACGGAGAGGGAAAGACGACGATGGTGAAGATGATCGCGGGTGTTGACAAAGGTGATGGAGAGCTTATTGTTGGTTCCAGTGTGAACATCGGTTATTATGCGCAGAATGCAGCTGAGATCCTCAATGAAAAAAAGACCGTACAGGATACGATCGATGAAGTGGCTGTAGGGGACATGAGAAAGCAGGTAAGGAATTTACTCGGCTCCTTTCTTTTCAGTGGTGATGATATTGATAAAAAAGTAAGCGTACTGAGCGGCGGCGAGAAAGGCCGGCTGGCCATGTGCAAATTGCTGCTTGAGCCGTACAGCTTCCTTGTGCTCGACGAGCCTACCAACCACCTTGACATGCGATCAAAGGAAGTTCTGAAAAGAGCCCTGATGAAGTATGACGGAACGCTAGTGATCGTTTCGCACGACAGGGATTTTCTCCAGGGGCTGACAAATAAAGTGTTTGAGTTCAAGGCTGGCAGGGTGAAGCAATACATCGGGGATGTGAATGAATACATTGCATCCCGGAAGCTTGACTCACTGAAGCAACTTGAGAAGGCGGAGGCAGCTAAGAAAAAGGAACCGGTCAAGCCAAAGGAGGATCCGGAGGGTGATCTTAAAAAACAGAAGGAGAAGGAACAAAAACAGCTTCAAAGCCGGCTTAAGAAACTGGAAGAGGAGATCGCTTCACTGGAGTCGTTCGTCAAGGAGACGAATGAAAAGATGATGAACCCGGAGAAGTACCAGGAAGTGATAAATGATAAGGGACTTTATGCGAAGTACGAGGAAGCCACGAAGAAACTGGAACAGAAAATGAAGGACTGGGAAAGCCTGATGGCGGAACTGAAATAAAAAATCCCTCCCGATAGTTATCCGGAGGGGCTTGAGCAATTATTTTTTAAAACCTTACTTCATAAATTTAAGGGAGATCCTAACTCCATCGGCTGTGATACTCGCAACATAAACGCCTTTGGCAAGTTCGGAAACGGATAACCTTGATTTATATCCTGCCCCGAAATTCACAACTTCTTTTGAAACAACCTGTCCGAGTGAATTGACAATGCTTACTTCAGCATTACCATTGAATCCGTCAGCGCTGTTCACAAAAACAAGTTCCTGGGTATTCTGATCGAGGAAGGAGAACATTGTTCCTTCACCGAGCTCATTTTCGCCTGTGCATCCTACCTGAACCATCACTGAGTAGCTTGAATCTGTTCCGCAGGAGTTCACAGCATACAATTTAGCAAGCCATGAGCCGGCAGTGTTGTACGTGATCGTCGGGACCATTAATGTGGAAGTTGCAGGTGTTCCGCCCTGGAAAACCCAGTTATAAGTAGTTACGTTGGTGCTTGCGCTTGCATTAAATGTGACATTCTGAGTGATACAGATGTTGGTAGACGAAGCGCTTACGCTGGCCGTAGGGTTCGGCAAAGAGGTCACAGTCACAGAGCCTGTTCCCGTACAACCGTTGGAGCTGGTTCCGGTGATCGTATAAGTTGTAGTAGTTGTAGGTGTAGCAAGAACCGTTGCTCCAGTCGAAGCATTCAGGCTTGATGCCGGTGTCCAGGTATAACTGTTTGCACCGATCACGTTGATGGTTGAAGTCTGGCTGGGACAAATAGATGCAGGTACGGCCGTTGGCACAATGACGGGTGATTGCAGTACGGTTACGTTAGCCTGAGCAGAGTCAAGTGTTGGACATCCTCCTCCGAGGACATATAGTTTTGTTAAATACGTACCTGCGTTCGTGTAGGTAACCGATGCAGCCTGCGTTGTTGCAGAATTAGGTGTCCCGCCCGGAAAGTTCCATAACAACTGCGCATAAGGTAATGAAGGCGCAGCGTTATAATTCACAGCAAGGCCTGAACAGACGTTTGGAATAGGGCTTGGCGTAAAGCCGACAAGCGTTTGCTGGTTTGTGATGTAAGGAAATATATACATTGAAATATCCAGAGCCCAGGAGCCTACTGTATTGTAACGGTGCCAGGTATTGTCGGACCATTTTTCCCAAACAGTTGATGGAACAGTATTAGGGTGAGAATTACTTACGATTGAAAGCGTATCAACCGGGTTGGTTGTCCAGGTAAGACCTGTTACGTCAACGGAGATGAAAAATCTTTTTGAAGCTGGTAATGCGATTGAAGTCTGGAACTCAACTTCAGTGTAGTAATTATTGTTGTAATCGTACATCAGCTGAGCCATTGTTTTTGTGAACGTGCCCAGCGTGGCGCCCGGTGTCATTGTGGTTCCGTCATAAATGCGGAACGTGACGATCTTTGCAGGATTAGCTGAATATGCTTTTCCGAACTGCATGAAAAAACCATGAAGCCGGGTGAAAGGACTTGCGGAAGCATCAAAATACTGAGCTTTCTCTTTGTCGGCCCAAACATTAAGACCATTGATCCATCCGTCGGCCGGATTAAGTGTCCAGTAGTTAACAGGGGGAAGCCATGAAGCAGCGATCGGCCAGTTAAGCGTATCACATGTTGTAGCGTAAACCTGGTCAGGATTGAATTTAGCAAGTGTAGCAGCATTTCGGTTGGTTGAACTTTTACCGGGTGCAGCAACAGGCGTTCCCTGCTTGCTGTTTTGAGCCAGAAGGGTTAAAGTCAGAGCAGTAAGACAAAGGAAAGTAAATAGCTTTTTCATTGTAAGTTTTTTAGGTTTTAGAGGTGCAAAGGTACAAAATTAGAGCCCATCGTAAAATATTGATAATCAAATAGTTAATTCATTTCTTTTTCCAGCATGTAACCAGATGATCGTCAACCATTCCCACAGCTTGCATAAACGCATAACATATTGTGGAGCCTCTGAATTTGAATCCCCGTTTACCCATGTCCTCACTCATTTTGTCGGATAAGGCAGTCTTTGCAGGAAGTTCCTTAAGTGTTTTTGGTTTGTTCACGAGAGGCTTCCCACCAACAAAACTCCAGACATATTTATCGTAAGATCCAAATTCCTCCCGGATCTTCAAAAAGCACTTTGCATTGTTTATTGCTGCTTCAATTTTCAACCTGTTCCGCACGACCCCTGCATCCTGCATCAGGGAATTGAATTTCTTCTGATCGAACTTAGCTACTTTCTTCGCATCAAATCCGGCGAATGCTTTCCGAAAATTTTCCCGCTTCTTTAAGATGGTGAGCCAGCTAAGCCCGGCCTGGAAGCTTTCAAGTATCATGAACTCGAACAATACTTTGTCGTCGTGAACCGGTTTGCCCCATTCATTATCGTGATACGCAATATATATTGGGTCCTTCAGGCACCATTCGCAGCGGTTTTTTTTGGATGAGGACATAGAGAAATTTTTATAAAGGTATTGAGAATTCCAAAAAAGATGTATATTTGCGACCTTAATGAAAACAAACACACATAATCATCATCACACTTATCCGAAAGGGTAGGCCGGGATGGTTATGTGTTCATAATAGTATTGAACGATCATTTAAAGGGCTTACCGGGAGGTAGGCTTTTTTTTTAGCCTCATCCCCGGCCCTTCTCCTTAAGGAGAAGGGAGTAATAACAGGTAAATATGAAACTAAGGATCGCCATACAGAAATCAGGCAGACTCTATGAGGAGTCGATTGCGCTGCTGAAGCAGTGCGGGATACAGTTCAGTAACGGCATGAACAAGCTGCGTGCTGAGGCGTATAATTTTCCTGTTGAGGTATATTTTTTCCGCGACGATGATATTCCGCAATACGTGGAAGATGGAGTGGCGGACGTTGGCATTGCAGGAGAGAACGTAGTATTGGAATCGGGAAGAAAGGTGGATAAAGTGATGGATCTGGGTTTTGGAAAATGCAGGCTGAGCATTGCCGTGCCGAAGGAAAAAAAGTTCAGGTCGGTACGGGACCTGGCCGGAAAACGCATTGCAACCAGTTATCCTGTCCTTCTTGGTAAATATCTGAGACAGGAAAAGGTAAGAGCGGATATCCACGAGATCAGCGGTTCGGTGGAGATCGCTCCCGGAATCGGCCTGGCGGATGCTGTGTGCGACCTGGTAAGCTCAGGAAGCACCCTGTTCACGAACGGATTGAAGGAAGTGGAAACCATTTTGCGATCGGAAGCGGTGTTGATCAGCAACAAACGACTTGCTTTAGCAAAAAAGGAGATCCTCAAAAAGATCATCTTCCGCATCAATGCGCTCCGGAAAGCAAAGGGTAACAAATACATTTTGCTGAATGCTCCTAATACAAAACTGAGCGCTATATGTAAGATATTACCGGGCATGAAGAGCCCAACGATCCTTCCACTTGCTCAAAAAGGATGGAGTTCCGTACATAGTGTACTGAAAGAGGAAGAGTTCTGGGAAGTGATAGAGCAACTGAAAAAAAACGGGGCGCAGGGGATACTTGTGGTGCCGATAGAAAAAATGATAGTATAATCACCGAATTACCAATCAATACGAATTTACTAATTACTAATTAATACGAATAATGAAAGTTAGCAGGTACCCGGGAAGGGATAGCTGGGGTGAGTTGTTAAGAAGGCCGGAGCTTGAGAGAGAGGGGTTGAAGGAAAATGTATTGAGTATTCTGAAAGCTGTGAAGGAGCGGGGAGATGAGGCACTGAGAGAGTTTACGATGAGATTTGATGGGGTAGAGGTGAAAGAATTTCTGATTGATGAAGAACGAATTAAAAGTTCGGGTAAACTCCTTTCGGCATCCCTGAAGAAGGCAATCAGAAAAGCAGCAGCGAATATCCGCAAGTTTCACGCTTCACAAATAGAAGGGCCAAAAAAGATAAAAATTCATACCGGTGTAACTGCCTGGAGAAAAAGTGTTGCGATAGATATGGTCGGCCTGTACATTCCCGGAGGCAGCGCACCCTTGTTTTCATCTGTACTGATGCTTGGAATCCCTGCGAAGATCGCCGGGTGTAGAGACATTATCATTTGTACTCCTCCGGGAAAGGATGGCACGGTTGATCCTGCCATACTCTTCGCGTCGAAGATCGCAGGAATAAGAAAGATCTATAAAATTGGGGGCGCTCAAGCCATTGCAGCGATGGCCTACGGAACGGAAAGCATTGGGCGAGTATATAAAATATTTGGTCCCGGAAATCAATTTGTCACCTGCGCAAAACAATTGGTACAACAGGATGGAGTTGCGATCGACATGCCGGCGGGACCATCTGAAGTTGCTGTATTGGCCGATAAAACAGCCATACCGGCTTTTATTGCTGCAGATCTCATATCACAAGCTGAACACGGCACCGATTCCCAGGCGATGCTCGTGACGGATTCAGAAAGGATCATTGATGCTGTTCAACAAGAGTTAGCGGAACAGATGAAAGTCTTACCAAGACAGGAAATCGCATCAAAAGCTTTGGACAACGGGAGGATGATATTAGTGAATGATATGAAAGAGGGACTGGAGATGTTAAATCAGTATGCCCCGGAACACCTGATTATAGTATGCAGGAAGGCAAGTATGCTGATAAAAGGGGTAACCAACGCGGGATCAGTATTCATTGGGAATTATTCCTGTGAAAGCCTGGGAGATTATGCCAGCGGCCCGAATCATACCTTACCAACAAACGGGTATGCGAAAGCCTATAGCGGAGTTTCTGTGGATAGTTTTGTGAAGAAGATCACTTTCCAGGAAGTGACGAAGGCGGGGATAAGGGAATTAGGTCCCACGGTTGTTGAAATGGCGGATGGGGAGGGATTGAAAGGGCATGCGGAGGCGGTTAGGAAAAGAGTTCAAAGTTCAATGTCCAAAGTTTGAAAGTTTGAAAATGTTTGATGTTAAGAAAATAGTGAGAAGGAATATACGGGAGTTGGTTCCTTATTCATCGGCGCGAGCCGAGTTCATGGGGACGGCGTCGGTATGGCTGGATGCGAATGAGAATTCTTTTGGATCACCTGTTGGAGAAAAACTTAACCGTTACCCCGATCCATTACAAATGGAGCTAAAGCGGGCAATTGCAATTCAAAAGAGTGTAATGGCTGAGAGAATATTTTTGGGTAATGGAAGCGTTGAAGCCATCGACTTGCTGTTCCGTATTTTCTGTGAGCCGGGAAAGGACAATGTGATCATTTGTCCGCCTGCTTATAGAATGTATGAAGTGTCAGCAAATATCAATGACATTTCCGTTCGTAAGGCTCAGTTAACAGGATCCTTCCAATTGGATATACCCCTCATCAGGAATTGTATAAGCTCCAATACCAGGTTGATATTTTTATGTTCACCTAACAATCCTACCGGTAATGATATGAAAAGGCAGGAAATTTTAGAACTCTGTCGTAGCTTCGATGGAATTATTGTTGTGGATGAAGCGTACATTGATTTTTCAGAAGAGGCTTCACTATTGGATGAGTTGGATTCAACTCCTAATCTTGTTATCCTTCAAACTTTTTCAAAAGCAATGGGAATGGCAGGGATACGGCTGGGAATGGCATTTGCGTCGGTGGAAATTATTTCGCTGTTCAATAAAGTGAAGCCGCCATACAATGTAAGCGAAATAACGCAGCGATGCGCGCTTGAAGTTCTCGGGAAGAAAAGCGAAATAGATCTCAGCATAAGGCAAATTCTTATGGAACGGGAACGACTGGAGCGAGAATTGAAAAGCTGTAGTATTGTAAAAAGGATCTATCCCTCTTCGGCTAATTTTTTACTGGTTAAGGTTGAGGATGCGGAAAAGGTGTATGATGAATTGAGGAAGAAAGGTGTGATCGTAAGGGATCGGTCGAATGTGAGGCTTTGTGAAGGATGCCTGAGGATCACGGTTGGGACAGAAGGGGAGAATGAGCTTCTCATAAAGGTCTTTAAGGAGTTAAGAATAGCGAAGAACGAACCACTTAAGAAGACATGAAAAAGGTACTTTTTATTGACCGGGACGGAACCATTATTTGGGAGCCGCCGGATAATTTCCAGGTAGATACGCTGGAGAAACTAGAATTTATTCCGGGCGTTCTCAGGAATCTTAGCAGGATCTGTGGTGAAATGGGTTTTGAACTGGTCATGGTAACAAACCAGGACGGCTTAGGAACTGCTGCGTACCCGGAGAGCGCATTCAATCTTGTTCAGGAGAAGATGATGAAAACGCTTGTTGGAGAAGGAATTGTTTTTGCAGAGGTTTGCGTTGACCGTTCCTTCGAGCACGAAAACCTTCCCACAAGGAAACCCAATACCGGAATGCTGAAGAAATACATGGAAGGAACGTATGACCTGGCGAATTCATTTGTTATCGGGGATCGTATCACAGATGTCAAGCTTGCTATGAACCTCAGGGCGAAAGCCATCCTGCTTAAGAATTACGACAAGCCTGATGGATGGGAGGATAAGATCAACCTGCTTGCGAAGAATTGGGATGAGATATATGAGTTTATTAAAGCAAAACGAATTGCAAAGCACTCCAGAAAGACAAAAGAGACAAGTATTTCAGTCGAGCTGAACCTGGATGGAAATGGAGAAGCTTCGATCAGCACCGGCTTAGGTTTTTTTGATCACATGCTGGAGCAGCTCGCTAAACACGGAAACCTGGACCTGAGTGTTTCAGCCAAGGGGGACCTGCGCATTGATGAGCACCATACAATTGAAGACACAGCAATCACCTTGGGTGAAGCTTTCTCAATGGCTTTGGGTGATAAACGAGGGATTGGGCGTTACGGATTTTGTCTACCTATGGACGATTGCCTGGCACAGGTTGCGATCGACTTTGGAGGCAGAAGCTGGCTGGAGTGGGAAGCTGAGTTCAAAAGGGAAAAAATAGGCGAGATGCCTACGGAGATGTTCAAACATTTCTTTAAATCATTCTCTGATGCCGCAAAATGTAATCTGAATATCAAGGCGGAGGGAACAAATGAGCATCATAAGATCGAGGCTATCTTCAAGGCCTTTGCTAAAACGGTGAGGATGGCGGTGGCAAGAAATACCGGAGACAGAACATTACCTACTACGAAGGGAGTTTTATGAAGGTCGTGATTATAAAATACAACGCCGGGAACGTGCAGTCGGTCTTATTCGCCCTGGAACGCATAGGATTGAAGGCAGTATTGTCGGACGAGCCGGAAGTAATTTTGCGGGCTGACAAAATTATTTTTCCCGGCGTAGGAGAAGCGGGCAGCGCTATGAGGGCATTAAGGGAGAAAAACCTTGACAAATTGATCCCTTCACTTAAGCAACCGGTGCTTGGGATATGCCTGGGAATGCAATTGTTGTGTAAGTATTCGGAAGAGGGAGATACAAAATGTATGTCGGTCTTTGAAACGGAAGCGAAGAAGTTTAGAGGAGAATTGAAAATTCCTCAGATTGGCTGGAACAAAATTAAAACAGCAAACAGCAAACAACAAACAGCTAATTTGCTAAGTGGAATGGATGCTACGGAGCCTTATTTCTATTTCGTACATGGGTATTATGTTGAGAAAAATGAATACACCACTTCAGAAACCAGCTATATGCTGAATTACAGCTCGGCGATGCGGAAGAATAATTTTTATGCAGTGCAGTTTCACCCGGAAAGGTCGGGGAAGGCGGGCGAGCAGTTATTGAGAAATTTTATCGCATTATGATCACGGTCATTCCGGCTATTGACCTGATAGAGGGTAAGTGCGTGAGGTTAACGCAGGGCGATTATTCAAGTAAAAAAGTATATCGCGATGATCCGCTTGCAGTCGCGAAGGAATTTGAACAGGCCGGTTTGAAACGACTTCACATTGTCGACCTGGATGGCGCGAGGACCGGAATGGTGAAGAATCTGCAAGTACTGGAAAGCATTGCCGCAGGAACAACACTTATGATCGATTTCGGCGGAGGGATAAGGATTGAAGAATCCGTTCAGGCCGTCTTTGATGCCGGCGCTACAATGGTAACCCTGGGTAGCATTGTTGTGAAAGAGAGTAATAGTGTGGAGAAGTGGGTTGAAGGATACGGGCCCGACAAGTTTTTGATAGGAGCAGATGTGAAAAATGAAAAGATCGCGATCAACGGATGGACCGAGGGAACGAACTTGAACATTATTGATCTTTTAGATAAATGGATACGAGTTGGGATGAAACAGTTTTTTTGTACGGACATCAACAGGGACGGTATGATGGAAGGTCCTGCTATCGATCTTTATGAGAAGATCATGGAACGGTTTCCGGGGATCGATCTAATAGCCAGCGGAGGAGTGAGAGATAATGATGATGTAATGGAATTGGAGCGAATTGGTTGCTCCGGAGTTATTATCGGGAAGGCCATCTATGAAAGCAAGCTCGATCTCAAATTACTGACTCCTGAAACCTGAAACCTGACTCCTGTGTTATCCAAACGCATCATACCCTGCCTGGACGTTAAAGACGGTAAAACCGTTAAGGGAATTAATTTTGAAAACCTAAGGGAGGTTGGCGACAGCGTGGAAATGGGGGAGCGGTATACAGAGGAAGGGGCGGATGAACTGGTTTTCCTGGACATCACAGCAACGAATGAAAAGAGGAGAACGCTAGCTGAATTGGTCAGGCGGATAGCAAGAGTTATAAGCATACCGTTTACAGTGGGGGGAGGAATAAGTTCTGTGAAAGACGTTTCTGTACTGCTGAATAATGGAGCAGATAAGATCGCGGTGAATACCGCAGCATTGAAACGACCGGAATTGATCTCGGAGCTGGCAAATAATTTCGGAAGTCAGTGTGTTGTGCTGGCCGTGGACGTTAAAAAAGCGGTGGAAGTTGAAGGAAAAGCGAAAGGTTGGCTGGTGTATGCAAATGGCGGTAGGGTACGAACGAATCGCCGGACCATGGATTGGATATCAGAAGCTGTAGATCGCGGGGCCGGAGAAATTCTTCTAACCTCGATGGATCACGATGGAACGAAGAATGGCTTTGCGATTGAGTTGACAAAGTTGGTTTCTGAAAGTGTTAGCGTGCCGGTGATCGCTTCCGGAGGCGCAGGGACGATGAAGCATTTTGAAGAGGTATTTAAAGAAGGGAAGGCAGACGCGGCGCTTGCGGCCAGTGTTTTTCATTATAAAGAAATTGAAATTTGCAAGTTGAAGACGTTTCTACATAATAAGAGAATGCCGGTACGTATTGATAAATGATCAACGGACGTGATTCACGCAGAGGCACAGAGACGCAGAGTTACGCAGAGGTCTTTGCGCTCTCTGCGTGCCTTTGCGCTTTTGCGTGAAAAAAGGATTACAAATTAAAATCGAAATGATGAATTTTAGCAAAAACTCCGATGGCCTGATCCCTGCGATCGTCCAGGATGCAAGTACAAATGTTGTCCTTGTGCTCGGCTACATGAACATGGAGGCCTTAGAGAAGACCCGAATGGATGGGAAAGTGACATTTTTCAGTCGCACCAAAAAACGCCTTTGGACAAAGGGCGAGGAAAGCGGTAATTTCCTACTTGTAAAGGGAATACTTGAGGATTGCGACCGCGACACGATCCTGATCAAAGCAGAGCCATCCGGACCTGTTTGCCACTCCGGTGCGGATACCTGTTTCAATGAGAGGAATGAGGGCTCTTTCCTTTCCGGGCTGGAGGCGATCATAGCAAAAAGGCGATCCGAACCGGGGGATGGATCCTATACTTCCTCTTTGTTCCTGAAAGGCATAAACAAGATCGCGCAGAAAGTGGGGGAAGAAGCAACGGAGTTGGTCATTGAGGCCAAGGACAATAATGATGAGTTGTTTCTGAATGAAGCGGCTGACCTGTTGTTTCATTATCTCATTTTGTTACAGGCGAGAGACAAAAACATGAATGACGTGATTGCCGTGCTCAAAGGACGAAAAAAGCATTAGGATTAATCTATTTATCTTGCTAACCCAATGATCTACGATTGTTTTCCATTTTTTAATGAGCTTGATCTTTTAGAGATAAGGCTGGCGGAACTATATGATACCGTTGATAAATTTGTGCTGGTCGAGGCGACAAAGACCTTTCAAAAGCAACCAAAGAATTTAATTTACAAAGAGAATCAGGAAAGATTCTCGCCTTTTAAGGATAAGATCATTCACATTGTCCTGGATGATTACCCCGGGTTCTTCTCAAAATTTCGCGTGCCGAGACCATGGGATATCAGCCATCATCAGAAGAATGCCGTGGCAAGGGGATTGGTCAATTGTAAGGCGGATGACATCATTCTTATTTCTGACCTGGATGAAATACCTCGCGCAGAAAGCATTCTTGCATTCAAAGACAGGCCGGGGATCAAAGTTTTTGAGCAGAGGCAATTCAATTATTTTTTGAACTGCATTGCCGTGAGGGGACCTGACGAAGTCCATCTTGTACAGCGGGGGAATATTTTGTTCTGGAAGGGAGTAGTAATGTTAAACTATCGGGAGTTCAGGAGTTTTCGAAGCACACGGCGATATCATGATGAGTCAGAGCCGGAGGTTTGTTGTATACAGGAAGGGGGCTGGCATTTCAGCTATCTTGGAGGGTATGAAAAGGTGATGTATAAGATGCGTTCCCTGGAGCACGCGAACGAGAAGCACTATTATTATGATCCGGAAAAGGACATGGAAAAGTTAAAGAGAAAGATCGAGTTGGGAGAAGACCTTTTCGACAGGGAATACCGGTATAAATTCATTGAGGTGGATGATACTTATCCGGCTTACCTGCGCAAAAATATCGGTAAGTACGGACACCTCCTAAAAAGGTAGTTTCTTATTACCGGATCAATACCATTTTATTGAATTGAAGGGTCCTGCCATTGATCTCAAAAGCGTAAAAATAATACCCGCTTTCCCATGAAGAGCCATTTACTTCAACCGTATTGCTGCCTTCATTGAGTTCGATCCGGGAGATCTGTTTTCCATGAATATCATATATTTTTATTTGACCGGCCATCCCCGAGGGCAGGTGATAGGGTATGACCGTATTGTCGCTGAAGGGATCAGGAAAATTTGGTTGGATGGAAAGGGTCACTCCGGGTACCGGAATACCTGCAGGGAAGCAGACAACATTAATATTCCCACAGGTAGTATCAACACATAATGTACTGGTGTTCGTGATGATAAGGCATACGTTGTATGTTCCCGGCGCGGGATAATTGTGATAGGGATTCTGCAAGGTTGACGTTTGCGCGTCCCCAAAACTCCAGTACCAGGTATTCGGGTTACCGGTTGAAAGATCATTGAAGATGATGCCGCAGCCCATCGTGTCCTGGGATGCCATCCATGCGCAGTTGCATTGGGCGTTTATTCCGGAAAAAGTAAGTAATGAAAAGTTGAAAGTCAGGAATAAGGTTTTCATGTCAGTAGTTATCATTTTCATGTACAGGCAAATTTAATGAATTAGGACTAATTGGTACCTGATCTATCAAAGCTATTTTCACGCAGAGCACGCAAAGTTTCCAGCCCGCGAGCCAAGGCTAAACGCAGAGTCACGCAGAGAAACAGGGATTTACAAACTGGAAATTTCATTCTGTGCGAACGATTTTCCCGAACCGCTTACCTATTCCGATACTAAAGGAATAGTTCTTATTGATAAGATCGATCCCTGATTTCAAATAAATAATGCGGTGAACAAATACATTCTTGGGATGTTTGGCGCGGTGACCTATGCAATGGAAAACAAAATAGGATTGAATTTGTAATTTAGACGGGTAGCTGAAATAGCTATCTACGTAATTGGCTGCGCTTAACCATCCGTAAAAATCTTCGAATGAGACTCCAATTCCGGTAGTGAGCCCACGGTTTTTATCAGTGTCCAATTTGGAGGCAATACCCGTATTGAAGCAAAATAAAAGAGGTGCATTCAATATGAAACCTGATTTATCACCTCCTCTTCCGAAAGAGAGGCTCAAAGGCAGATTCAGAGTAAGCGCTCTGTCGATCTTGAATTGCTTGATATTGATCCGAATTGGTTCAATACATAAACCTAAACCGGGATAATTAAGAAGAAGTCCGTCCCTATGCTGATCAAAATGCGGATGCTGACCGTAGGTAGAAAAGCTTGCTACTTCATAGGCAATCGAACCTTTCCTTAGAACTTTGTGCTCCTGCTCCTGAGATCGGAGATCATTATTAATATTAAAGACAGATACCAGTCCGATAAGGTAATACTTCCAATACATGCAGAAGGAATATTTTGGGATCTATTCTTCGATTTAACCCACTTTCGTATTTCGTTCTTTCGTAAACTATAGTATTTCGTCAATTAATTTTCTTTTTGCCCCGGCACAAACGGTTTATACCCTTTCTTCGTCACTTCATTGAATATCTTCTCCAGGTCAAGACCGGGCTCGGGAGCGGGTGAAAGTAAGAGTCGGTTGAAAGGATTGACCAGGTAATAGAGCGGTACCGCTTTCACGCGGAAATATTCAGCCATCGTTTTATTTTTTGCTCCATAAATGATCTCCCAGTTCACCCCGGGATATTTCTTGAGAAGTTTCTCCGCGTCCTTTTCGTTCTCGTCAATGAAGACTGAAATGAATACGATCTTGTGCCCGTATTTTTTCTTCAATTCAGGTATAGCTCTTAGTTGTTCCTCGCAAACGGCAATATCGCTTCGCCAGAACATCAGGAATACGAATTTGTCCTTATACCCATTTAAGGAAAGCGTTTTTCCAAAGCGGTTCAAAAGTTTCTGATCTGCGATCTCCGCGCCTTCCACCAGTCGACAAATGCTCTGGTACAAGTTTGTGGCAATGCTCTTGTGCCATGCGGGTTTGAGTTCGATGGCATAACGACTGATCGTGTTACAAAGCGCCGGTTTCTTATAATTCTTGATGTTATACGCGGTTTTCAGCATGATGAGTGTTGCCAGTTCGGTTAAGCTGTCATTCGGTGTGTATACAGGATGTTTGATGCCGTTCTTAAACTCGCTGAAACTTTCATTCTCGTTTATGGCATTGATCATGTTCGAGGTGTAGAGCTTCCCCTCTAATTCCGTTTCGTAAAAGGCATGTATGAAATTCATGTATTCTTTGTGATGATAGAGAACGGGCTTTCCTGCAATATAGGTTTCCCAGGCTCGCTTGCTTCCAATAAGCGGGAGTTTTGCCAGGGCGAAGGAATAAAGAAAGTAATTCTTAAAATAGATGTTTGAGTTTCTTTGACGGCGAAGTAGCATGCTCATCCTGATCTCTGCTGTGTCCAGTTTTTTAAGCAGAACATTATTCTGGTTCTTCTTTATCTCAAGTGAGTCGGGTTTGATATCTTTTGGCCGTTGATCCTTTACAACTTCTCCACGGTGTCTTTCAAGTATCCCGTTTATTTTTGTGTCTACCAGTTGGATAAGATAATTGAGATCGGTGGAATCCGCATCCATGAAAACAAGTTGTATAGGAACAATATTTCCGATGGCAACTATTTGCGTGGAATCCTTTTTCACAAAACCGATCTTATAGGTCTTTCCCGGCTCAGCATACATCACACCCTGGATGTTGCCTACACGAAGGAGCAGGTGAGAGGTGGTATTCAGCGTAAATTCCAGGGAGAAAAATCCCGGCTTATTGACAGAGTCCGTATCCAGTATCATCTCACGTTCGCTGATGTAGTCGGAGTAGATGAGCGCTGAGATCTCTTTCCCGAAATAGACCGGATCCGCCTTTCCTACGATCTTCACTTTCTGCGCGCTTGCGACAGAAAATACCAATAGCAGGATATGGATCAGGCTTAGCCTCATGCTTACTTGTTGAGTTTTACAGCAGCAGGAACGAAACGCGAGGCATCGCCTCCGTTCCGCACGATCTCCCGGACGATCGTGGAGCTTACATGTGTAAATTCAGGAGTGGTAAGCAGGAATATCGTCTCGATACCCGGATGCATATCCCTGTTCATGTGGGCAATGCTTCTTTCAAATTCAAAATCTGCAGAGGTTCTTAAACCGCGCAGGAGATAATCAGCCTTCGCTTTTTTACAGAAGTCGATCGTCAGCCCCTCGTACGTTTGAACAGAGATCTTCTTTTCTCCTTCAAAAGTTTTCCTGATCCACTCCGTTCTTTTTTCGATGGGAAAGAATCCTTTCTTTTCTGAATTAATTCCTATGGCGATAATGATCTGATCAAATAAAGGCAGAGCCCTGCGAATAACAGATTCATGCCCCTTTGTGATCGGGTCAAGGGACCCGGGAAATACGGCGATCTTACTCATGTTGCTTATTTATAAAAAAACTGAAATTAACTTCCCCGCTCTTGCGGTGTTCCAAAAACTGTTCCCGCTCTTTGAAGCTTGTCTTGGAGTCATGTTCTACGACCAATAAACCATTAGGTTTCAATGATTTGCGATCAAACACTGCACTTACAAGTTCCTGGAAATGACCATATTCATAAGGTGGGTCTGCGAAGATAACATCGAATTGCATGGTATTGCTTTCCAGGAATCGCATGGCTTCGTTCTTAAAAGCATGGATCTGGTTGAATTTGAATTCGGCTGCCTTGCTCTTCAGAAAGGTTGAACATGTATAAAGTTTATCAATACTGAGAACGTTCGCAGCACCCCTGGAGGCAAACTCGAGACTGATGGCACCTGTTCCGCTAAACAGATCAAGGACGGTAATGCCATCGAGATCAATTTTGTTTTGCAGAATGTTGAACAAGCTTTCTTTCGCGAAGTCGGTAGTTGGCCTTAGGGGAAGATCCTTAGGCGCATTGATCCTCCTGCTGCGATGGGTTCCGCCTATGATACGCATTGCAGCTGGCTGAACAGTCCAAAGAAGCGTCCTGGATTCAATTCAGAAAGCTTATAAGAAAAACTATAATGTTCCGGTATGCCAAGCATATCAACATGGCGGATATATTTATAAAGTAACGCATACGCGGCAGAATTCTTGTCCATTTCTCCGGAAAGAAAGACCGGGATACTCTCCGGGTTCAGCTCCAGGCTTTCATATATATTCATGATGTGATAAACAAGCTCATCCGTATCCTGATATTCGAATATGTTGTACAGGATCAGGGAATGCCCGCTGATAACAAGGATCTCGAATGAATGTTTATGAATAAATGCGTATACGCGCTTTCCGGGTTTATTCTTATTCATTAGAAGGATGGCATCAATACTGACACCTGCCTGGTGCAACACTTTTACGCCGGCCGATTGTAATGTTCGCAGAGCAACAGGTAAGCGATACACCAGTATGGCGTTCATCGTACTTAGCGAATGATGCTGAATTTCTCCCTGCGTTCCGGGAACGCCGGAAAAATTCAAATAGGTTTCCCGCTTTTCTGATTCAAACAGTCCCGTTGGGATAAGAGTAAAGTTCTTGTCGGGAAAAGTAAGTATCTCGGATCTGTATGCGGAATTAAGCCAGGGAATTTCTGCACGCAACTTCTCAAAAGCAGCGATGGCACTTTCAATGCCGGCGATTTTCACATTTCGTTTTGCAAGAGCGATGAACCTGTTCTCTATCCTGTCGTGAACTGCGCATGCAACTCCTCCGCTTGAGAGAAGGGTCATCAGGGTGTAATTCTCCCCTTTAGCGACGTCGAAACTCTCGTCGTGAACCGCAATTTCCTCCATGCTTTTTGTGAGCTCAGCCATTTGAAAACTACAAGATATAAAGGTAGCAAAAATAAGGGTCTTGACTTACCTTTGGCCCCCCATGGCCGATGCTGCATTATTCTCACATCTTGTAAACCGTTCACTAGGACACGAGCCAACTCCGGGTCAGGTTAAGGCTATCGATCTGCTTGGAGAATTTCTTTTCAACGGGGATCAGCGTTCGCTTTTTGTCTTGAAGGGATATGCGGGTACCGGAAAAACAACGCTTGTTTCAGCGCTTGTGAAGAGCTTTCCTGACTTGCGGATGCAAAGTGTATTGCTCGCTCCAACGGGAAGGGCTGCGAAAGTGCTGGCAGGATATTCAGGCGTTAAAGCAACAACTATTCACCGGCATATTTACCGTAGGGTTTCTAAAGGGGGTGAAGAGAAATTTATCATGCGTGAGAATAGTAGTGTGAATACTGTTTTTATTGTGGATGAGGCATCCATGGTGTTTGGGGATAATTCGTTTAATGAAACTAATCCTTTTGGAAGCGGTAATCTTCTGGAGGATCTTTTCGGATATGTATACAGCGGTGAGAATTGCCGTATCATTTTTGTTGGTGATACCGCCCAACTTCCGCCGGTGGGATCGCCTTTGAGCCCGGCGCTCGATGAAAAATTTCTCTCCAAAACATTCTTTCTTAAAGTATATAAAAGCGAATTAACTGAAGTAGTCCGACAAGCGCTTGAATCCGGGATCCTGGCCAATGCAACAGCGCTTCGCGAACTGATCAGGAATGAAGTGGTAAGAAAGCCTGAACTGAGCTTTTACGGGTACAAGGATTTTCTTTCGATCACCGGAAATGACCTGGAGGATCATCTGAATACTGCTTACAGCCGCGCAGGGGTTGAAGAGACAACAGTGATCTGTCGCAGCAATAAAAATGCAAATAATTACAACGCCCAGATCCGCGCGAGAATAAGATTCCAGGAAGAGGAACTATCAACCGGTGATCACCTGATGGTGGTGAAGAATAATTATACCTGGCTGCCTGCAGAAGCGAAGGCCGGTTTTATTGCAAACGGGGACATTCTCGTAGTCTCAAGGATAAAAAAGCGCGTATCTCAATACGGACTTCGTTTTGCTGACATTCGTTTCTCCATGATCGATTACCCTGATGAACCTGAATTTGAGGCCAGGATCATTCTGGATACATTGAAATCAGAAGGACCTGCATTGTCGCGGACCGACAGCAATGCCATGTACCTGGCCATGCAGGAAGCGCATGCGCATATTATCAATAAGCGGGATCGTTTTCTGAAGATCAAAGCTGATCCCTGTTACAATGCCTTGCAGGTGAAGTTTGCTTATGCTGTGACCTGTCACAAAGCACAGGGAGGACAATGGGAAAATGTTTTTATCGACCAGGGTTATCTAAAAGAGGATATGATCAATTTAGATTATTTGCGTTGGCTCTATACGGCCATTACGAGGGCAAAGGGGAAAGTATATATGGTGAACTTTCCGGTACAGAATTGAATAGGTTTCCTACCACTTTATCATGAATCCCACCACATGCCTTCTTCGGAAGCGTAAGTATCTTTTCTTGCGCATCTTCACCACGAGCGGATTGCCATCCGGAATGTAATTATTGATGGTTACGTCTTTGTACCGATACCTGGAAAAAATAAGTGTTATAGCCTCCCCTCCGTGGGCGAGTGGGATATTTAAATTGAAATCTCCATTGTCGTCCGATGCTGAGAACCCGGACTTTTTCCCTTCAACCAGGACCTCAATATTGATGTTTCTCATCCTTGATCTCTTGCCTTTTCTCTGAACATAGCCTTCAATATGGAACACGGCAGAATCACCATACAGCTTTTTATGGTTCTTTAGTTTTTCATTCTCAGGATCAGCAAGAATTACCTTTGAACTATCTTGGGCTTGTACTTCGAATGAGATCAGTTTTGTTGTAAGAAACGTCAGCGCAGCAACTGTATTCAACCGGAATCCTCTGAAAAGTTCAGCGATTGGTTTTCTCTCAACTCTTGCCTGTTTATCTGTGTATTTTCCACAAACCGGGGTTTTGCGTTCAGAGAAATACTGCTTGAGTTCATTTTCGGTAAAGGAAGTGAAGTCGACGACTTCCTTGTTGCATGACTCACAAAGTCTGCCTTTTTTACCCGGGATCATGTCTTCCCACTCATTCCCGCAATCAAAGGCGAGAATTATTTTTTCTTTTGGTTTCATCCTCAGAATTTTCCCCTCCAGTAATGCTCCCGGCGGAATTTGCGTTTGAGCGATTTTCTCATTTTGATCACCAGTGGTTTCCCATCAGCGATCACATTTTCAATCACAACGTCCTTGTATTTTCTCTTCTTGACGGTAATGATTATTTTATCTCCTCCGTTTCCAGTCAGGACATTCAAGGAGAAATTGCCGTCTTTATCTGTATAGGCAAGTCCGCCTCTCTTTCCGTTCACGGTTACCATCAGGGACGCGTGGGCAAGTGAGGCGCGTTTCCCTTTTCGTTTCACAACGCCTTCAATATGAAAAACAGTGGAATCACCGTAGAGTTTTTTGTGATTGGCAAGGCGGAGATCGTCGGGGTCGCTCTTCAGAACATCGCAACTGTCCTGGGCCTTGGATTCGAATGGCGCTAAAAGTTTAGCGGCCAGGAAACCGATAGCGGTCACAATATTCATTCTATAACGCGCGAAGAAGCCAAGCGGGGCTCTTCCCCTGATCGTGATCTGGTCAGCGCGGAAGTTTCCGCATCGGACAGTGGGATGAAGCAGGAGAAAACTTTTCAGTTCCTCATCACTCATTCCGCTGAAGTCAGGAACTTCCTTCTCACAGTTGAAGCAATGCCTGCCATGGATCGTGCCGGGCATATCCTCCCAGCTTTCATGGCAATCGTATTTGATGTCTATCTTATTTCCCATGTTTCAGAATCCCAGTGTATAATGCCTGTGATAACGGCGTTTCCAGGATTTTTTCATCTTGATAACGACAGTCTGTCCGTCTGCGATGACCGGTACAGTGATGTCCTTGTATTTTCTTCTTGCTACAACCAGCTCAATTTTTTCTCCACCGTGTGCACAGAGGACATCTATCTGAAACTTACCGTCCTGGTCTGCCGCAATGGAGGCAACTTTCTTCCCATTGACGAGCGCTTTCACATTGGCATAAGCGATTGGGGATCGCTTTCCCCATTTTTTAACGACTCCTTCAAAATGGAAAACTGTTGAGTCGCCATAAAGTTTCTTTTGTGTCTGCAACTTCAGATCATCCGGCTCTCTTTTCGAAAGATCTGTACTATCCTGGGCCTTGCCGTCGAGCGGTATGAAGATCTTTGCAGCAATGATCCCGAATACGGAGATGGTATTCAGCCTGAATTTGCCCCAAAAGGATGATTCGCGGCGTCCGTTGATCGTAACTTGTTCTGGTCTGTACTTACCGCACACTTTTTCATTACTTTTCAAAATGTAGGTTGCGATCTCCTGCGTATTCATATTAGTAAAATCAACGATCACCCTGTCGCAGGCTCCGCAAAGCTTGCCACCGGATGCATCAGGCATATCAAACCACTCTTCCTGGCAGGGGAAACTGAGATCTATGGTTTTGGCATTTCCCATTTAATACTTTGTGGATGCAGTTCTAATGAATTTTGAATAAGGTTTGTCCGGAATAATGCGTTTTACGGTGATCATCAATGGATCTGATTCGGGTACATAGTCGTATTCACTCCATTCTTCAGCAATCTCAGAAGCCTCCTTATAAATGCTCAGTGAGAGGTATTCGTACGTCAGTATTACCCAGACATTAAACTTCCCCAATTTATCACCTGTTACTTCATAAGTGCTATCAAGCGCATCAATGAGAAGTTTAGGGTAGGGTTCAAAACCTCCGGATTTAAGCCGGACCTGGCCTCGGAGATTTACTATAACAGAATCTATAGCAGGCTCTTCTTCAAATTCCTCATCAAAGTCCTGGGCTCCCAGAGGGTATAATGCGAAAAAGCCGCAAAGGAACAGGATGATGGGCTTCAAAACGATGGGATTTGTAAAGGAGAGACGGAGGGAAAGCTATGGAGTTGCCTGTCTCAGCCCAGCCGCGTCCTCAGATTGGTATCCAACGCACTTAGAAACTCATCCGTGTAGAGGAAATGTTCCCCATGATTGACCTTGTTACCGTGGATACAGATCGCAAGGTCCTTGGTCATTTTACCGCTTTCAACGGTTTCAACGCACACTTTTTCAAGGGTTTGGCTGAAATTAATGAGGGCTGTATTATTATCCAGTTTCCCGCGGAACTCAAGTCCACGGGTCCAGGCGAAGATGGAAGCAATGGGGTTGGTTGATGTGGGCTTTCCCTTCTGATGTTCTCTGTAATGCCTGGTTACTGTTCCATGTGCGGCCTCTGCTTCAACCGTTTTACCATCCGGCGTAACGAGCACAGAGGTCATCAGCCCTAAAGAGCCAAAACCCTGCGCTACGATATCCGATTGTACGTCACCGTCGTAGTTTTTACATGCCCAAACAAAATTCCCGTTCATCTTCAATGCCGAAGCAACCATGTCGTCGATAAGCCGGTGCTCATAATAGGTTCCGGCCGCTTCAAATTTTACTTTGTAATCTCTTAAGTAGATCTCTTCAAAGATGTCCTTGAAAAAACCATCATATTTTTTCAGGATCGTGTTTTTGGTCGACATAAAAAGCGGCCATTTTTTCTGCAGTGCAAGATTGAAGCAACTTTGTGCGAACCCGCGAATGGAAGCTTCCGTATTGTACATTCCCATCGCTACACCGTTACCTTTAAAATTGAATATCTCCCAGTTTTGCGCTTCGCCTCCGCCTTCAGGAGTAAAGGTCATTGTGAGTTTACCTTTTCCTTTGATCACTACGTCCGTGGCGCGGTACTGATCGCCAAAAGCATGTCGACCGATACAAATAGGTGCTGTCCAGTTGGGAATAAGTCGCGGTACGTTCTTGCAAACGATCGGTTCACGGAAAACTGTGCCGTCCAGGATGTTCCGGATGGTCCCGTTCGGTGACTTCCACATTTGCTTCAGATTGAATTCTTTTACTCTCGCCTCATCCGGTGTGATCGTGGCGCATTTTATTCCTACGCTGTATTTTTTGATGGCATTCGCGGCTTCAACGGTCACTTCGTCATTCGTTTTGTCCCGGTATTCCAACCCCAGGTCGTAATATTTGATGTCAACGTCCAGGTACGGCAGAATAAGTTTATCCTTAATGAATTTCCAGATGATGCGGGTCATTTCATCACCATCAAGTTCTACTACGGGGTTCGCTACTTTGATCTTGCTCATAAACAGGGGTCAGGTTACAGGTTACAGGTTACAGTCCCGAAGCTTCGGGATCTGGCAATCACCGCCAACTGCCAAATCTTTTTACTGTCGACTATTTTCAGTATCCAAATATCTCTTCAAGCGTTAAAAATTTTACAGGGCCGTATTTCTCAAGTGTTTTTATATCCAGGTTGTCTTTTTTTCCAAGGATCATGATATTGTATCTTTTATTGGCAATATACTTTTCATGGAAAGCTTTGATATCCGCCAGCGTATAATTTGCCGTTTTCGCAAACACATCCTTCCTTATGTCAGCTGTCAATCCAAGTTTTTTCGCATTGATGTAGTTGAACAGGAGGTCGGACTTTGTGATGCGTTGTGTGCGAATGTTTTGCTGAAGCGCATCTTTCGCAGCCTTGAACATGATCTCGGATTCCGGAAGTTTGTTGAGAAGCTCAAACATTCCTTTCATTGCCTCCGGAAGTTTGTCGGCCTGGGTACCGATGTACGACTGAACCATGAAAGGCTTCTCTTTCATATCCGGTGTAACGAAAGTTGAAAAGACAGAATAGGCGAGCGCTTTCGATTCACGCATGTCCTGGAAAACAACGGACGACATTCCGCTGCCGAAATATTCATTGAACATTCTTACCTGTGGGATGAGTTCCTTGTCGTACAGGCCGCTTTTCGATAACATAAGGATCTCAGCTTGCTTCATATCGAAATCAACCACATAAACATTTGTCGTGTTCGTTTCAGTTCTTTGAAAGCTCAGACCTTGCGGGATCGGAAGCATTTTTTCAGGGAGCTTATGAAATTTTTCAAGCGAAGCAAGTAATTTTTCTCCGGGGCTGCTGCCGAAATAAAGAATCTCGTGCTCGTAGCTGCAGAATTGTTTGATGATAGCGAGGAGGTCAGCAGGTTTGACTGCTTTCAGTTCGGCTTCGGTGAGGATGTGTGTGAACGGACTAACCTTTCCGTACATGGCATAGTTGTACATTCCGCCCCAAAGAATATCATCCTGGCTAAGTTTCGCATCGGTTCGCGTCTTAAGTATATCGGAAACCAGGTTCTTAAGAGCATCTTCATTTGCTTTTGGTTCAGTCAGCAGTTCTTCAAACAGTGAGAGCGCTGCATCCATGTTGGCGCTTAGACCGGAGAGATTGACATACAGGTAATCTTCCGAAGAAAAAACGCCATATGTGCAGGCGAGTTTATAGAATTCCTGTTTTAATTGTTCCGGTGTGTATTTGGCTGTGCCCAGGTAATCGAGGTAATCGACGGCAAGAGGGATCTTTTTGTCCTGCTTTTTACCGATGTTGATGAAATAAGACATGCTGAATGTCTTGTTCGCCTTATTCTCGTTGTAATAAACAGGAACCTTATTTTTAAAGTAATATCTTTTGATATCGGTTTCATAATCCAGGAAAACCGGTTCAACCGGAGCGGTAATTCCTGAAAGCACATTCTTTACAAACTCGCTTTGCGAATTTCGGTTAACTTCAACCGGTGTAATGGCCGGCTTTTCTACTTTTTGCGCATTCTTGTCTTCCCCAGTTCGTTTATATACGCAAACATAATTTTCATTCAGATTCTTCTTTGCAAAATCCATTACCTCCTGTTTCGTGATCTTGGAGATCTTCGAAGTATGGTTCACAACATCTTCCCATTTCCTGTGTTTGATGAAGGCATCAACAAATTCACTGGCACGGGAATTATTGCTTTCAAGCTGGATCATTTCCGTATACGCCATGTTATCCACCACGGCCTGGATGAGCCAGTCGGGGAAATCACCTTTTTTTAGCTTTTCGATCTCCTGCAGCAAGAGCGTTTTGACTTCTTCCAGTTTTTGCCCTTCTTTTGGATCTGCATTGAGGCAAAGTGTTGAATAATCGTGAAATATAATGGAGAAAGCATTAGCGCCGAGTACCTTTTGAGCTTGTACCAGGTCCAGGTCCACTAATCCGGCCTTACCATTGAAGAGCAGGTTAGCGATCAATTCCGCCATCTCTGCATCGCGCGTGTTTTGTCCGCCAAGCCGGAATCCGAGTACCATTGTTTCCGGGTTCGGTCCTGAGACGTTAATTTCGATCGGCTTCAGAATAGGATCTTCAACAGGAGGAATGAAGGCCGGCACATTTTTTTTGACGAGCTTTCCAAAGCGTTCGTTGATCATTCCAACTGTTTTTTCCGGGTCCAGGTCGCCGGAAAGACAGATCGCCATGTTATTGGGAATGTAATGCGCATCGTAATACTCTCTGATCTTCTTTATGGAAGGATTTTTAAGGTGATCGATGGTTCCTATTGTTGTTTGTGTTCCATACGTATGTTTCCGGAATAAATTTCCAAATAAGGCATCCCACAATTTATCCTGGTCATTATCCAGTGAAATATTCTTTTCCTCATACACGGCTTCCAGTTCCGTATGGAAGATGCGCATAACAGGCTTCCGGAAGCGCTCCGCCTCAATGGAAAGCCAGCGCTCCAGTTGGTTGGCAGGAATGTCATTCACATAAACGGTCTGTTCCACCCAGGTGTAAGCATTCGTTCCTTTGGCACCGATAGATGACATAAGTTTATCGTACTCGTTCGCTATGGCGTATTTTGCTGCTACACCGGAAATGCTGTCGATCTCGCGGTATAATTTTTTCCTTACTTTTTCATCTTTCGTTGCGCGGTATTTCTCATACAACTCCTCGATCTTCCTTATGTAAGGCTCTTCTTTTGCAAAATCAAGGGAGCCGTATTTATCTGTCCCTTTAAAAAGCATATGCTCAAGATAGTGCGCCAGGCCGGTGGCATCGGCCGGATCATTTTTACTTCCTGCCCGTACTGCGATATACGTTTGAATACGTGGGGCGTTCTTGTTCACGCTGAGATAGATCTTAAGTCCATTCTCAAGCGTATAGATCCTTGTCTTGAGCGGATCATTCGGAACCGATTCAAAATTGTAAAGGGCATTAATGACCTCCGGAGGAGGAAGTTTAATGTTCTTCGGCGGGGTCTGCCCTGAAGCATAAAAAACGGAAAGAAAGAACAGTAAAAAAAGGTGTCTCATGACCGTGGAATTTAGGGTGCTAAAGATACAAAAATGAAGTTTGAAGGGGTATGAAAAAGTTTGAGGCTTACGGGACCTCAAACTTTCAAACTTTTTCAAACCCTTGGAACCTCTTAGTATTCTATATCGAGGTCAAATTCCTGTTTAAGCTTGTTGAGCGCCGGATTCTTTTGCGCCATTTTCCTGAATTTCTCAGATGGCGTATAAGGCTTTTTTTCTGACTCATCACGCGTTATGATCACAACGAGTTGCAGGTAACTGTTCCGCAGCGATCTGCGCAGATGCAGCATGAGTGAGCTTTTATCCTGTAGAAGTTCTTCTTCTTGTACTTTGTTGTCGATGGTGAATTCAATATTATGATCATGCTGCAAAAGCGGTTTGCGATTGAGCAGGGTAGTCGCAAGATTGATCTTGTTTGCCTTGCGAAGGAGTTCAGTATAAACCAGCCAGGAAGCGTCAAGCTGCGCCTGAGTGACGGGCTCTCGCATTTCCGGAAGCGCAAGGTCGTCCTGTTGTTTCTTTGTTTCTTCTGCTTTTTTATTCAGAAGTGAGGAAATGGAATTGGCGGAAGGAGTGGAGATGGATTTGAATTTATTCTGGGCAACCGGTGCTACGGTTTCAGTCGTTTTGGTACTGTTACCACTACTGCTACTGTCACTTAACTCCGGGCTGTCATTTTTTTTTTCCGCCGCCGCGACCTCGACATTATTTACGGAGCAGAGTTGCATGAGCGCCAGTTCAACGAGTAGGCGGGGATTTCTGGCGGCTTTATAACCAATATCGGCTTTGGTAAGTGTATCAAGCGCTTTCATAATGAACGGCAAAGGAGTGCGTTTACTCTGGTCCAGGTACTTTTCCCGAACATTCGCGCCCGCTTCAAGCAACTGGGCCGTGGATGTATCCTTGCAAACCATCAGGTTTCGGCAATGCGCGGATAACCCGGCAAGAAAATGATGTCCGTCGAAACCTTTTTGCAAGATCTGGTCATAACCAAGCAGCGCAGCGGGAATATTGCCTTTCAGCATCTGATCCATCACATTGAAATAATGATCGTGGTCCAGGATGTTCAAGTTCCTGATGACATCCTCGTAGGTGACCTTATTACCGGCAAAAGATACGATCTGGTCAAAAATGGAGAGGGCATCGCGGAGAGCTCCGTCGGCCTTCTGCGCAATGACATCTAATGCATCAGGTTCAGCTTCTACTTTTTCTCCAAGAGCAACAAATGCAAGATGCTTTGCTATATCATCGATCGTGATCCTGGAAAAGTCAAAGATCTGGCATCGGGATAGAATAGTAGGAATGATCTTGTGCTTCTCCGTTGTAGCGAGAATGAAAATAGCATGTTTCGGAGGTTCTTCAAGCGTTTTCAGAAATGCATTGAAGGCCTGGGCGCTCAGCATGTGAACCTCATCAATGATATATACTTTATAATCTCCAAGCTGGGGAGCAAAACGGACCTGGTCGATCAGGCTCCGTATATCATCAACAGAATTATTGGATGCGGCATCCAGTTCATAAATATTAAGCGACTGGCCGCTGTTAAAGCTTTTGCAACTGTCGCACTTGTCGCATGCCTCAACCGCAGTCGTCACCGACTGGCAATTGATCGTTTTAGCAAGGATCCTTGCGCAGGTTGTTTTTCCTACACCCCTTGGACCACAGAACAGGAATGCCTGGGCCAGGTGATGACTTTTGATCGCATTCTTTAAAGTACTTGTGATGGATCCCTGTCCGACAACCGTATCAAAGGTTGCTGGTCTGTATTTTCTTGCTGAAACAACAAAGTCAGACATGGGATGCAAAAATAACAAAGGTTCCATGCCGTTATGGTATTGTTTAAAACTATTGATCTCCTATTCGTAAGATTCGTAATTCGTATATTCGCCCTTATTCGTAATTAGGTGAAAAAGTGAAACAAAAGGTATTAATCACCGGTGCGGCCGGCTTCCTCGGCTCACATCTGTGTGACAGGTTTCTGAAAGAAGGTTTCGAAGTTTTCGGGATGGATAATCTTATCACCGGGGATCTGAAGAACATTGAGCATCTCAGCGACAACAAGCTTTTCAAGTTCAGAAATCATGACGTAACGGAACACATCACCTTCGAAGGAGATCTGCATTACATCCTTCATTTTGCGTCACCCGCCTCTCCTATCGATTACCTGAAGATACCGATTCAGACGTTGAAAGTCTCTTCACTTGGCACCCACAATCTGGTTGGGCTTGCCCGGGCAAAAAATGCCAGGATACTCGTCGCCTCAACATCAGAGGTATACGGGGATCCGCAGGTGCATCCGCAAACTGAAGATTATTGGGGTAATGTGAATCCGATCGGACCTCGCGGAGTATATGATGAAGCAAAACGTTTCCAGGAAGCAATCACCATGGCGTATCATACTTACCATGGATTAGAAACACGCATCGTTCGCATTTTTAATACATACGGTCCCCGTATGCGACTGAACGATGGTCGCGTTCTTCCTGCATTCATCGGGCAGGCTTTGCGCGGGGAAGACCTTACAGTTTTTGGCGACGGCTCACAAACGCGTTCGTTTTGTTATGTAGACGACCTGGTTGAGGGTATTTACAGATTACTGATGAGCGATTACGCAGGTCCGGTAAATATCGGCAACCCTTCCGAAATCACGATCGCACAATTTGCAGAGGAGATCATTAAACTGACCGGCACAAAACAAAAGGTAGTTTACAGGAAATTACCGGTTGATGATCCGAAGCAGCGGCAGCCGGATATCACGCTTGCAAAAAAACTACTTGGCTGGGAACCGAAAGTTGATCGCGCCGCAGGATTAAAGATCACATACGCATACTTTAAGTCCCTCTCCAAAGCAGATCTTGAAAAGGTGGAACACAAGGACTTTTCGGGCTATTCCAAGTAAACTTCCCACTTACCTGCCTATTTGATAACAAAGGCATTTATCGATTTATATTGCTTATAATCAGCAATTTACGCCACATTTTATTAATATGTTGTTCGATTAATTCCCTTGCTATTGCAGATCCAGATTCGTTTATTTGTTAGAACCAAAGACCAACTCCAATGCAAAATCGGCTGCTCAGTACCCTCGCAGGCTTAATTCTGATTCCTGCTATCATCTCGGCAAACAAAAGTGATAACAAGATAGAACTGTTATCATCTTCGGATGAAAGTTCGGTCGTGAAGATCTCTGTTGGAAGCTACCAGCAGGAAACGGTGAACACGCAATACGGTTCTGCTGTGATCATCAATGCAAAGGACGCAACGCCGATCCTTCTTAAAGGAGCGCCGAATCTTCCCAAATTCAGCTTCTCAATTGCCATTGGAGACAACGCAAGGATGGAATATGAGATCGTGTCTTCAACATTCACTGATCTGCCGGGAATTGAGATCGCTCCTTCAAAAGGAACATTAACAAGGAACGCCGATCCGGCGAGCATCGCATTCACAAAAGGCCTTCCGTATTCACAGAATACTTTCTTCCCCGGAAATCTTGCTGAGCTTCGCTCTCCATACATCGTAAGAGATGTTCGCGGACAGGCAGTGATCGTAAATCCCTTCCAGTACAACCCGGTGACTAAAGTATTACGTGTGTATTCCGAGATCATTGTTCGTGTTTACAAGGCAGACGATAACGGAGAGAATAAATTGATCGTGAATCCGTTTGCGAGAAATTCCAATAATGAATTCAGTGAGATCTACCGAAATCAATTCCTGAATCACGACGACCAGGTGCAATATACTCCGCTGGGCGAATATGGAAACATGCTGATCATCAGTCATGCTACATATATGAATGCTATGCAGCCTTTTATTGCCTGGAAAAAGAAGATCGGCATTCCGGTTACCATGGTTGATATCGCGACGATCGGGAATAATGCAACGGCTATCAAAGCCTATGTGCAGAATTACTACAATACAAACGGACTTACATTCCTCCTGATCGTAGGTGATGCGCAACACGTGGCAAGCATGTTTTTCGCTGCGAGCGGTGATTCTGATAACGGTTACTCCTACCTCGTCGGGAACGACCGTTATCCTGATATACTGGTAGGAAGATTTTCAGCAGAAACGGTTCCCCAGGTAGTTACAATGGTGGATCGTGTGATGCGTTACGAGAAGTTTCCGCAACCTGCTGCAACCTGGTATGAGAATGGATTAGGAATTGCATCTGACCAGGGTCCGGGGGATGACAATGAAATGGATTATGAGCATATCCGGAATATACGCACACAACTGATGGGTTATACTTACGCTGGTGTTGCGGAGTTATATGACGGATCCCAGGGCGGACTTGATGCGCCCGGTAGCCCAACGCCTTCAATGGTTGCTTCCGTCATCAATGGCGGTGTTGGTATCATCAATTATACAGGTCACGGCAGCGCAACAACCTGGGTAAGTTCAGGATTTTCAAGCACCGATGTGGATGCGCTGAACAATACAGATAAGTATCCTTTCATCTTCTCTGTTGCTTGCGTTAACGGTGATTTCGTGGGTAACACTTGTTTCGGTGAGATATGGCAGCGGTGCACTGCAAATGACGGTACACCTGCCGGCGCGATTGGCGCGCTGATGGCTACGATCAATCAGTATTGGGATGAACCCATGGAGGGCATGGATGAAATGAATGCTATTCTCACGGAAGTGTACTCCACCAACATCAAACGCACTTTTACCGGGATCGGAATGAACGGTTGCATGAAGATGAATGATGCTTATGGAACTTCCGGTGAGGACATGACCGACACCTGGACCACTTTCGGCGATCCTTCCATCTTCGTGAGAACGGATGTTCAGGGAACATTAACTGCAAACCATGTTCCTACGGAAACAGTAGGTGTTACGCAACTCGTTGTGAATTCAAACACAGACGGAGCCCGCGTGGCGCTCACATTAAATGGTAATATCCTCGGAGTCGGGACCATTACAGGAGGAGCCGTTACGATCTCATTTCCGGCTGTGATGTTACCTGATACGATCTATGTGACACTCACTGCTTACAATAAGATCCCTTATTTCGGTATTGTAGAAGTTCTGCCGCTTGTTTCTGCCCAGGATCCAACGCAATCTCCACTGAATTTCAGTGTTTATCCTAACCCTTCATCTTCTTACATCAGTATCTCTGCAAATATTCCTGTGACCGCGGAAGTAAAGATACAGGTGCTGGATGTTACAGGTAAGAAAGTGCAGGATCTTCACAACAGCCCCTTGCAGGTTCCGGGAAATCTTACTTTGAAAACAGATGTTTCATCTCTTGCAGAAGGGATCTATTTCATCAGGCTTCAGACGGCGGAGCAAACCCTGACCAAAAAAATTATCATCAGCAGGTAATTATTATATCATCGGACTTTAGTCCGATGTCAGCAGGAGTTTCCGATACAAGGGAGCTCCTTTTTTTGTTCTTATCTCAAGGAAATAGACCCCTTTAGCATAACCGGATAGATCCAGATCGATCTCTTCAATTGCCTTATCAAGATGCGCCACCTTTAGAAGTTTTCCGTCCGCACTCATAATTTTCACGGAAGTAAGATCTGAATTCCCGGAGAAAACATGAAAGATCCCGGATGATGGATTTGGATAAACCGTAATGTCTGAGTCTGTGTTATTCTCATCAACCCCGCTTCCCTGGCAAACATTGCATGTGGGGTTGAATTGCATGCCTTCATTGCCGGTGATCCACGTATTGGGGAAATTCCTGCCCGGAACAACGCTGGCCATGGTTCCCTGCGCATTATGAAGTCCGTGGATAGCTCGGCCGGCATTCCAAGTAGAACAAAGCGCTTTGGTTCCGATATGTGTTTCGATCACATTGGTAGTTTCAAAAAGTTTGATCTGGCCGTGGTAAACCATTGTGGTGCAGGAATACATTAGAACACTGTCGAAATCAACTACAAACATCCTATTCGGAGATATTCCGGTCAATACATAAGAGATTGTGCCACCGAGGACCGAAAGATCCTGCCAGGGAGCCATAATGCAGTTTCGCGGAACAGCTGTGATATTTGGAATGGGTTGGGTAATTGCCCATGTGCCGGTCGTGGGCGAAAAAGTAACTAATCCGTTGGTACCAATATACAAGGAATCATAGCCTGCTCCATAAAAACAAAAATTGAATCCTATCGGGATGGCCGGAGTGAAGCCATCATCAGTGGGTGCCACAACAGTCCCTGCAATAGGAGTCGGGGCATATATCAGGGCTATTTGGGAATAGCATTGCGCGAAACCGGCAGTGAGCGGGGAACAGAATAGAAGAACGAGTACTAAGTTTTTCATACGAATGGTTTAAAGCAAATATAGCCAATCAAAATGATACTTTTGTTCGCATGATCAGGCACATGAAGGTGACGGTAAAAGGAAAGGTCCAGGGAGTTTTTTTTCGGACCAGCGCGCAAGCATTCGCCTCAAAACTGAATTTAAACGGGTTTGTCAGGAACAACCACAATGGTGATGTTTACCTTGAAGCGGAAGGCAGGGAAGAGGATATTCAAAAGCTGGTCGACTGGTGTGCCATAGGTTCGGCGAAGGCGGAAGTGGACGAAGTGCTTGTGTTTCCGGGTGATTTAAAGCACTTTACGACCTTTGAAGTAAAACGATAGCTTTAGCACAGTTTTTGTTATTTACGGCCATACCAATACTAATTCCATGACCCGACCACTACACGTTCTTGCGATCATCGCAGTTATTATCCTTGGTTCCTGTACTTCTTATGTAAGGATTGACACCGTTCAGCCCGCAGCTGTGAATATCCCGAAGGATTATAAAAAGGTTCTTTTGATAAACCGCACCGGTGAGGACCCCGCTTTCGCAGCAACGAATAAACTGGAAAGAATGCTTACGGGCGACTGGTCAAAGAGAAACACGAAACTTTCATTCAGTATCCTGCATGGGTTATCGGCGGAACTGACAAATTCGATGAAGCACTATGAAGTGCAGATCCTGAAGGACACTATTTTGCGCGGGACAGGAAATCAAACTTTTCCCGCAACACTTACCACAACTTTCATTGACAGTCTTTGTGCAAAATACGGTGTTGATTTTGTGATCGCGCTTGAGACGTTCGGTTTGGATGTAGTCAATAAGGCGAACGGAACTCCTGCGGTAATGAATGTCGTTGGACTAGCCATCAATACGCTTTCAGGCCCAACGTATTCACTGGGGGCGGTTGTTAAGGCAGGGTGGAGGATCTATCCTGCCGGAGGATCCAATCTTATCGACCAATTCCCGCAGGTCATGAGTTGGGATTTCGGCAGGGATGGCATACCTGATCAGGCTGTGTTGCTTCAGCTTTCCAACGCAAAAGAATCCATGAACAAAGCATTGCGAACAGCAGGAAACCGGTATGGTTCTTCCATTACACCACATCCATTGGTTCTGCAAAGAAAGGTGTACACTTCCGGCAGTTCATCGCTTAATGCAGCAGCCCGGTATACAAGTCTTGGCCAATGGGATAATGCCATGGCTATCTGGGACAAAAATCTGAACGGTAGCAGCATCAAGGTCAGAAAGCGTTCACTCTATAACCTGGCCGTTTATTATGAACTGAATAATAACCTGGATGCAGCCATCAAAATGGCAGAGACCTCATACATTGAGTGTGGTTTTAAAGATGGTCTGTATTATTCCAATGACCTCAAACATCGAAAATCGATGGAGAGCAAGGTCAGGGAGCAAATGGGAGAATAGTCCAAAACGATTTAGCGGATTTTTCCTTTTTTGCTGCGTAAAACGGCACGCAAATTGTATGTTTATGCCAAACTAAAAACTCAAACAAATGAAATTCAAAACAATTTCTTTCTTCGCAGCCGGTGTGCTTTGCACCGTTGCAACTCTTTTATCTGTTATGGCCTTTACCCCAAAGTCGAAAGCCAATCCAACAGTTGCAGGTAAATTCATGATCGTTACCACGATCGAATCCATCATCCCCGGCGGTCTTGGTCGTTCAAGGATGTTTGTAACGGATGAATCAGGTAAAATGGTTGAAGAGGCAAAAATGGAAAACTTTTACAGCCTTGTCGGGATCAACATGAAAAACGTCAATGAGAATGACATGATGATCGTAAATAAGATCAATAAACTCACCGGTGATGGCTGGGAACTTTTCCAGGTCAATACAGGCGTTCAAAGCCCGTCTACAGGACCTGATGGGAACAAAGGGGAAGGGGTTTATATGACCCGGTATTTCTTCAAGAAGTAAAAGAGACTAGTAATCAGTATCTTGGCTGCAGGTTGCCCGGGCATTCGGTGCAACTTGTGGCCTTTTGTTTTTGTCTTTCAGATAACAACTACATCATGAAAAAACTTCTACTTCTTCTTCCTTTTCTTCCACTATTTTGTTTCAGTCAATCGTCCGGACCAAATAACCCGGCAAGTGGAATGTGTATCCCCGGACCTTCCTGCCTGGGCTGTCCGGGCGCTTTGTGGAACAACCCGGCGAATATTTTCATGAGCGACGGCAACATGAGTTTTGCCGTACATCAGAATAACCCGATGTGTTTTCAGCAACAGTGTTTTTATTCCCAGTATTTATACGGCTCGAATTTCGGCTTCAGCATTCCCATGAACGCTACTATACTCGGTATAGTTGCCGAAGTGGAGCGTAATCCGGGTAACCCCAACGCAATTGCCGATTCCAGCGTAAGACTTTTTCTGGGCATGAGTATGGTAGGTGCGAATTATGCCTCACCAACACTATGGCCTAACGGGTATATGTATGCTTCATACGGAGGCGCAACCGATCTCTGGTCTTCTTCCTGGACGCCTGCCGATATCAATGATCCTACTTTCGGCCTATATTTCAGGAGCTATAATTCTTCTGCTAATCTTATCGCGACAGTTGCTGTGAACCACATGCGTATGACAGTTTATTATAGTGTTCCCACAGGGGTCTTTTCACAAACGGGCTCTCCTTCAGGTCTGCAAGCGGGCTTTGATCCGGCATCCGGCAAACCATGGTTTTCCGTTATCTCCTTGGCTGAACAGCAAGTCAATGCTTCTGTTCTTGATGTAACAGGGAAACTTCTTTTCAGGCATGATGCTTTGAATTTGAATGCCGGACTGTCAAAACACGAGCTGAACATTTCCTCACTAACACCGGGAATATATTTCCTCAGGATAGAATCGACATCAGGTATCAGGACGAAGAAGTTTGTAGTAAACTGATCTTTATTCCCGCTTTTTCCCTATCTTTGCGCCTCATTCTCTGATAGTTATGAGCAAATCTTATTTCGCGCATCCAACGGCGGTAATTGATGAGGGCTGCAAGATCGGCAAGGACGTTAAGATCTGGCACTTCTCGCATATCATGAGCGGATGTGAGATAGGTGAGAAATGTAATATCGGTCAGAATGTAGTGATCTCTCCAGGCGTTGTATTGGGCAAGAATGTGAAAGTCCAGAACAATGTTTCAATTTATACAGGAGTGACTTGCGACGATGATGTATTCCTGGGCCCCTCTATGGTCTTTACAAATATTACGAACCCAAGAAGCGCTGTGATCCGGAAAGAGCAGTATTCGAAAACGCACGTGGGCAAGGGCGCATCTATCGGGGCGAATGCCACGATCGTATGCGGGCATGACATAGGACCATTTGCTTTCGTAGGCGCAGGCGCTGTGGTAACCAAGAATGTTCCTGCATATTCTTTGTGGGTTGGAAATCCGGCAAAGCAGGTGGGATGGATGAGTGAATTCGGGCATAAACTTGAGTTTCAGAATGGAATAGCGGTTTGTCCTGAATCGAAGGAGAAATACAGGTTAGAGAATGATTCAGTTAAAAAAATATGAGCATCAAATTCGCAGTAATAGGCCAGGGCCATATCGGGAAGCGACATGCGGAGATGATCCGTCGCAGTCCGGATTGTGAGCTCATTGCTGTTTGTGATATTCTTCCCCAAAAAGATCTGAACCTTGGTGAGCTCAATGAAAAGTTCTATTCTTCAGCTGAAGAACTGATCAAATCCCATCAGGAAATAGAAGTGGTAAATATCTGCACTCCCAATGGTTTGCATGCATCCCAGGCCATGCTTGCTCTTGAAGGCGGAAAACATGCGGTCATTGAAAAGCCTATGGCCTTGCGCCGGCAGGATTGCGAGCAACTTATTTACAAGGCACTGCAGATGCAGAAGCAGGTATTTTGTGTGATGCAGAATAGATATTCGCCTCCAAGTGTTTGGCTGAAAGAGATCGTCGAAAAGAAGATCATTGGAGATGTGTACATGGTGCAGTTGAATTGTTACTGGAACCGCGACGACCGCTATTACAAAAAGGGCGGATGGAAAGGCAACCAGGAACTGGACGGAGGCACGCTTTTTACCCAATTCTCACATTGGATCGATCTCCTTTACTGGATCTTCGGGGATATTACCGGTATCCAGGCAAAGTTCGCGGATTTCAATCATGAGAGGAGCACAGAGTTTGAAGATTCAGGTTTTGTGAATTTCAATTTCGTAAACGGCGGGATGGGATCCATCAATTATTCCACTTCAGTCTGGGATAAGAATCTGGAAAGCAGCATCACCGTGATGGGAAGTAAGGGAAGCGTGAAAGTAGGCGGACAGTATATGGACAAAGTGGAGTATTGTCACATTAAGGATTATACCTTGCCAAAGCTCAGCGACACAGCTCCCCCAAATGATTATGGCGGGTATAAAGGTTCCGCCAACAATCACCATTTCGTTATAGAAAATGTGGTAGAAACCCTGAAAGGCAGAAATAAGATCAGTACGAATGCGTTAGAGGGAATGAAAGTTGTGGATATCATTGAGAGGATATATTCATTGAGAAGTACGAACAGAAAAAGCTAAGAGATGCGTAACTGCATGATGCATTTTAAACTATTCTGTTTTTTGGGCATCCAATCATTATTCATTTGTAATGCTTTCTCTCAATTAAACTCATTTCATAAGAAAATTTTTTTACCGTATTCAGCCACAGTTACGGATGTTACTGAATGTAACAATGGAGATGTTGCTTTTACGGGTTATATGCAACTACCTGCCGGAAGGTGTATGATCTTCGGGCGTAACGACTTTTTCGGTGACAATATTATACTTGAAAAGTATATCAATGCGTATACATGGGCAACCGGATTATGCGAGGGTTGGAAAATACTCGAATTAGATAATGGTAATTTTATCATTACGGGTTTAGCTTGGGGTCCGGATATAGCGCAACCGACGTCGATGTTGGTGCCTAAGTTGGTGGAAAAAGGTATCAATATGTGGGGTATTCCCTTATGGGAATGGTCCAGCTCAGCACAGTTTGGTTATTATAGTAATGCTGGGATATTGCAGGTTGGACCGAACAAATATCAAACGGTCAATGGATTTAGTTTCGGGGGTAGTTCAACGAAGTTTAATACAATGGATTCTAACGGAGTAGTTTCTTCTTCCGTTCGATTGGATTATATGAGCATTTATTCTACATACTCTTGTGCGTTAGATATGGACAAGAGCAGGATTTTTTTAAGAGATGGGGGTGGCGTATGGGATTCAATAAGGGTCCATAAGGCAGATAGTTCAGACCAGATAAGCTGGAGTCGGAATTTACCGGTTTTTGCCAGCCCCAAAGAACTAATAGTAAAAGGGCGAAGTATCATTCTGCTGTTTTCAGACAACACCTCTACATACGTGATTAAAATGAATTCTAATGGTGACTTTGTGACTGGATTGAAACTTGACAGCCAGTTGAGTTTGCAGGCAAGCAGTATTGTGAATGCTGCCGGTTCTACATTTTTTCTAACCGGCAATACCGTAGACTCAGACAAGTTTTTTATAATTAAAATGGACACTTCATTCAATATTATCTATTCTAAGAAGTATTTCCAGAATAATGTTCCGTTGAATCTCAGCGCCGGAGGACTCAATGTTATGCAGGACGGAACTCTGTTGGCATGGGGTAATGGTAATGGGTTTGTCTTTTCAAGAATGGACTCTTCCGGTATCTCCTTGTGTATTCAGGATTCGGATTTTATATGTATTTCTCAACCGTATACTATTAATGTGATCCCTGATCCGCTATCATTTTCCGTAGTGATTCTTCCGGGTCCGCTGATTCCGGGTCAGGCTATACTTTCACAGGGATTCGGCTCAAGTACGAGCACATCCGGCTGCCAGATATTAACTGATGAAACTGTTGATCCTTCTATACCAGGATCCTGTATGTTGTTCCCTAACCCAACAAATGATCATTTGTATATTGATTGGAAGCACGGGCAGGGAAGCGAAGTCTTGTTCAGCATTTATAGCATAGGCGGTGAAACGATCTTAAGAGGAAATTTGAATAATTCAAATTCAATAGACTGTTCTGAGCTGCCAAGCGGCATATATTGCATCAGGCTTATTTCAGAGGGTAGTATCGCAGTAAAAAAATTTATCATCAAAAAATAATGCATGAGTATTTATAAAGAACTTGTCGGTAAAAAGGAGAAACTCGCTGTCATTGGCCTCGGTTATGTGGGCCTGCCCATTGCCTTGGCCTTCGCGCGTAAAATAAAAGTGATCGGGTTTGATATCAACGCGAAGCGGGTTGCCATGATGCAGAAGGGCATCGACCCATCCCAGGAGCTGTCAAAAAAGGCTTTTGAAGGTTGTGATATTGAATTCACCTCTTCTCTTGATGTGCTGAAAAAAGCTAAGTTTTTTATCATAGCCGTTCCTACCCCGATAGATGAACATAATCTACCTGATCTGAAACCTTTGCTTGGGGCCTCGCATTCTGTAGGGAAATGCCTGAAGAAAGGCGACTACGTTGTATATGAGTCCACCGTTTATCCCGGATGCACTGAGGAAGACTGCATCCCTGTCCTTGAAAAGGATTCCGGTCTGAAATTCATCGAAGATTTTAAAGTTGGGTATTCACCGGAACGTATCAATCCCGGTGATAAAGAACACACCATCACAAAGATCACAAAGGTTGTTTCCGGCTGTGATGCGGAATCATTGGAAGAGATATCAAAAGTATACGAGATCATCGTTGAGCCCGGAACGCATAAAGCTTCCAGCATAAAAGTTGCCGAAGCGGCCAAGATCATTGAGAACACACAGCGGGATGTGAACATCGCACTCATGAATGAACTTTCCATCATCTTCGGAAGAATGGGCATCAATACCTATGATGTGCTGGAAGCATCCGGAACAAAATGGAATTTCCTGAAATTCTTTCCCGGACTGGTTGGCGGTCATTGCATTGGCGTGGATCCGTATTATCTCACTTACAAAGCTGAGGAACTCGGTTATCACGCCCGCGTGATCAACAGCGGTCGCTACGTGAACGACAGCATGGGATTTTATGTGGCCAAGAATCTTGCAAAGAAGATCATTGCCTCAGGTAAGAACCCATCGAAATCCAAAGTTCTCATCATGGGCGCAACCTTCAAAGAGGATGTGAGTGATATACGGAACTCAAAGGTGGCGGATATTGTGAAGGAGCTGAGATCCTACGGCATGAAAGTGGATATTGTTGATCCGCATGCTGAAAGCGATGAACTTTTACATGAATATGGATTTGGCCTGAATAAAATGGGCAAGGGATATGATGGGATAATTGTGGCCGTGAATCATAAAGAGTATAAGGACCTGGATGAAAAGTATTTCAAGAGCATCCTTTCCAAAGGAGGCGTTCTTGTGGATGTGAAGGGAATCTACAGGAAGAAGATCAAGGGGATCAGTTACTGGAGCCTCTAAATTTTTTCTAAGGCGCTAAATACATATTCCGGGTGCAGAAATTCTCCCACACGTTCCGGGCTTGAATGATAGCGAACGATCCCTTTATCACATATAAGAAAAGAGGCGGGAAGCGGGAGGCCTTGTTTTGTTGTAGGATGATCCCGAAGAATAGGATCTTTTTCAATTCGAACTCCGTACATAGCAGCCGTTTTCTGTTGCTCGTCGGCCAAAATGGAATAATCGATCCCTATACGTTCTGCCATATCCCTGTTCACGCCAACGGGATCAGGTCCGACGGCAATTAAGAAGACATTCTTTTCCTGGAATTTTTCTTTCTTTCGTTCATAGGTTCTCAGCATCACATGGCATGCCGGGCACCAATCCCCCCGGATAAAAAGAAGGAGGATATGCCTGCTGCCCCTGAAACTTGAAAGTGAAATAGTTTTTCCGTCCGTATCGGGCAAGGAGAAGTCGGGAGCCAGTTTGCCCATTTCAGCTTTATAGCCTTGTGCGACCACAGAAAGGTATTTCCGGCCTTCAATGATGAAGGAAACGATCAGTTTTGTGCTGAACAGCAAAGAAGGCAAGGGCAGCAGCCATCCTTGCCATGAGTGATCATACAATATGTTACCGGCAACGTAAAAAGCAAAAGAAATGATCATCAGTAAAGGATCCAGCCAAAGCGCCTTTGTGTGCAGCATGCTGTTGAAAAAAATGAGCCTTACAAGAATCGCGATCGTCCCGAAGAAAAGGGAGATGCTTAACAGGGGAAAACTGCCGCTTCCGAATTCAATGGTTTGGCCAAGCACAATGACCGCCGTTATCCCGACCAGGTTTTGCAACCAGCCGGTGAATACCGGTACGTCCATTGCAGCAAGGGTGCATGCCGCTATTGCTATAAGTTGCGCAGGAAGTCTATGATCGTAATAGAACAGCACCACTGCAGTAAGCTGCAGAATAATGGAAGAATAAGTACGTACAGGAGTTTTCTTATAAAAGGCGCTCATCCTGTTCAAAAGTAGGGATTAAAAGTAAAGCGTGAAGAAACTGGATCAGTCGCTAAGCAAGGTTAAATAACCTTTGTGGACCGTAAGGTCCCCATTCATTTCTGTGATCTCGCAGATAAAATAATAAACACCTTCTGAAGCCGGGCTTCCGCGTATCATTCCGTCCCAGAGCATGTCCGGATTGTAAGATGTGTGTAACAGATTTCCCCAACGGTTGTAAAGTGTGAACCGGATATCTTTCAGACAATTCTTATCCACCCACAATTTATCGTTTAGGTTGTCAGAATTGGGTGTCAGCACATTCGGAATCCCGGTAATGGTACAGGTCGGTACGGGAGGCGGTTCAGGTGGTGGGGGAGGAGCGCCGTACGTAAAGCAACCGCTGTCGATACGCGCAACAAAAAGATCCCTTCCGGCGTACCATCCTGTTGTGATCGTTCCGAACGTGGCGGGTTGTTTATAATAACCGCAAACAAAGACATTACAGGAATCGTCACAGGTTATCCCGTTACCACGATCTTCCTCAATGCTGCCTCCCTGCAATGCCCATTTCCATTTTCCGGTTGTGTCAATGGCAGCCACAAAGACCTGGATGCTGTCCGTTGTTGAAAGTACCACGCTGCTTCCAAATCGACAAGAATCGCCTTTGAATTGACCTGTCACAAATAAGTTTGCATTTTTATTGCTCACGATCCGGTTTCCACGGTCGCCTCCGCCGCTGTCGCCCGCTTTTTTCGCCCAAACCCATGTTCCGTTTGGTAAAAGCTTCGAGACAAAAATATCCCTGCCACCCGGTCCTCCGTTATTATTCAGGGAGTCCAAACCAAAACCAACCCTGTCCCTGAATTCCCCGGTAACGTATATATGCTGATATTGATCAACGGTAAGGTGATTCGCTCTGTCGCTATAAGCACTGCCTACGGTTTTTACCCATTGCTGATTACCGTTCTGATCGAACTTGGTGACAAAAATATCTACGCCACCATAGGAGGTGACATTTCCCATTCCCAGATTCTTAGTTCCCCAGAATCCACCTGCCACATAAACATTGTTTGAGCTGTCGATGGCAATGCGGTTATCACGCTCACCGTCGATAGCCTGGAATGTTTTTAACCAGAGAAAAGTACCTGTAGGAGACATTTTAACGAGGAAAGCGGTTGAATCACCCATCGGAACTGTATAATTGAGCGCGCCAAAATAACAGGGTGTTCCCGAAAAATATTCATCCGTAATGAAACCTGTGAGATAAATATTACCCGCTTTATCCGTAACCATATCATAGCCGTGATCATCGCCGTCACCGCCGGCGCCTCTCAGCCAGATGCAATTTCCATTCAGGTCGAATTTCGCGATGAAGATCTCATCTGCGCCTCCCGGGTAAGTACTGCCGGTCGCAAAGCAACCACCAAAATCAGTGGTGTACCAGCAGCAACCGGTGGCATATATAAATCCGTTAACAGTATCTACATGGATGCCAAGAACCCTTTCATCCCATCCGCCGATGGCAGGCCGCATCCAGATCCAGTTACCCTGCGGATCAACTCTGGCAAGAAAGCCTTCTTTCCCAAAATCTGCCTGTACAGGCAAACTTCCGAAAATGGCAGGACCCATATTTGAATTGTAATAACCTCCTACATAGATATTACCCGCTGCGTCGATGTCCATATCATTCGCCTTGTCAGACTCAGGTCCGCCCGCAGTGGTCACCCAGTTCCAGCTCTGTGAGAAGGAGCTGAATGTGATGAAAGGTAGAATGAGAAGAACTAAAAAGCGTTTCATGGTGAAGCTCTGTTATTTAGACAGTTGAAAGCCTTGTAACGTTGCTTAACCAAATATACAAAATTGTTACCTTTACTCATCCGAAATGCCTGTAAATCATGTTAGTGCATCAGTTTTCACTTAATCCGAATTCATCGCTTTGAAACCAGTCCTCATCACCGGTGGAGCAGGCTTTATCGGCTCCCATGTGGTTCGTCTGTTCACGCAGGCTCATAAAGAATATAAGATCGTAAACCTCGACAACCTTACGTACGCAGGTAATCTTGAGAATTTGCGCGATATAGATAAGTCTGAAAACTACTCCTTTATTAAGGGTGATATTACAGACCAGGCTTTCATGGAGAAACTTTTTGAACAACATAATTTTTTCGCTGTCATTCACCTTGCGGCTGAAAGCCATGTGGATCGGTCCATCACTAACCCGCTCGACTTCGTGAACACGAATGTGCTTGGAACGGTGAATCTGTTAAACGCAGCAAAAAAGCAATGGGGATGCTCTAAAGACAAGGAAATGCGGCAGGACCGGATCTTTTATCACGTTTCTACTGATGAGGTGTACGGATCCCTCGGCGCCGAAGGACTTTTTCTTGAAACAACCTCGTATGATCCGCAATCGCCTTACTCCGCTTCCAAGGCTTCTTCCGATCATTTTGTCCGCGCGTATTTCAATACCTATAACCTTCCCTGTGTGATCAGTAATTGCTCGAACAATTATGGTTCACACCAGTTCCCGGAAAAACTTATTCCCCTGTTCATTCATAATATTCGTAACAATAAGCCTCTTCCGGTTTACGGAGACGGTAAATACACACGCGACTGGCTTTGGGTTGAGGATCATGCAAGGGCAATAGATACAATTCTACATAAGGGGAAACTAGGAGAAACATACAACATTGGCGGTTTCAACGAATGGCAGAATATTGAGCTTATCAAATTGCTTTGTAAGATCATGGATCAGAAACTTGGAAGAAAGTCCGGAGAGTCTGAAAAACTGATCACGTATGTGAAAGACAGGCCCGGGCACGACAGACGCTATGCGATCGATGCGTCGAAGCTGAATAAGGAATTAGGCTGGAAGCCTTCCGTTACATTTGAGCAGGGACTTGAGAAAACAGTAACATGGTATCTTGCAAATGAAGAATGGCTCAAGCATGTGACATCCGGGGAGTATCAGAAATATTATCAGGAAATGTATAATAAAAGATAATGGCTGATTAGCTAATTAATTTTATGTACGGCAACAAATTTCATTCAATAGATATAAGTAAAGGATCATTCCTCATTACCGGCGGAGCGGGTTTCATCGGCTCCAACATTGTCGAGTATCTGCTAAAATTCAACGCCGGAAAAGTAGTTGTCCTTGATAATCTCGCGACCGGATTTCTTGAAAATATCCAGCCCTTCCTTTCCCACCCGAATTTTGAGTTCATCAAAGGAGATATTTGTAATATCGATGATTGTCTTCGGGCGGCAAAGGGGATTGATCACATCTTTCACAATGCGGCGTTAGGATCCGTTCCGCGTTCCATCGAAAATCCCACGGCGACGCATAACGTCAACGCAAGCGGGTTTCTGAGTGTTCTTGTTGCGGCCAGGCATGCAGGTGTGAAGCGCGTGGTATATGCCAGCTCATCTTCGGTCTATGGCGATATCGCAGATCTTCCAAAAGTTGAGAGCAGGATCGGTCGCCCGCTTTCTCCCTATGCAGTTACAAAAGTGGTGAATGAATTCTATGCTGACATTTTTCATCGCACGTATGGGCTCGATGTGATCGGGTTGCGGTATTTCAATATTTACGGTCCGAGACAAAACAAAAAGGGTGAGTATGCGGCGGCCATTCCATTATTCATCGACGGATTGCTTCACAATAGGCCGGTATTCATTAACGGCGACGGAGAGCAAACCCGTGACTTTACTTTCATAGAGAATGCCATCCAGGCAAATATCAAAGCGATGTTCTGTGAGAAGAAGGAAGCAGTGGGACAGGTGTTCAATGTAGCGGTTGGGGAACGCGTTTCCATCAATGAAATTTACCGTTCCATTAAACAGATTACCGGGTCCAATGCTGAACCGATCTATCGTGATAACCGGAAGGGCGATGTGCGGGATTCATGGGCTGATATCACAAAGGCAAGGGATATACTGAATTATCTGCCAACTGTAAAAATTGGGGAAGGCTTGAATCTTACTGTACAGTCTTTCCGGTAGGGAGATCACCGAATTACTAATTGGATACTAATATTCTAATTACCAATTGCACGAAGTATTAGAAAAAATTAGTAACTAGGTGAAAAAAATTAGTAATTAGTATATTCGTAATAAATTAGTAATTCGGTGATACAATTTGTAAAAAATATTTTCGGCACCTCGAAATCAACATCCCCGGCGGATCTTTCTGTACTGCGCACCGATATCCATTCTCATTTCATTCCCGGCATCGACGATGGAGCACAAACCATGGAAGATTCCCTTGCGCTCATTCGCGGGATGGCTGCGAGGGGATACAAAAAGGTGATCACTACGCCGCATATCATGTCGGATCATTTCAGGAATACTCCTGAGATCATTCTTGGCGGACTTGAAAAAGTAAGGAATGCGGTCAAGGATGAAGGGATAGACATTACGATCGATGCAGCAGCAGAATATTATCTTGATTTTGAACTCACGGAGAAGCTCAAAACTCAGAAATTACTGACGTTCGGTAACAATTACCTGTTGTTTGAAATTTCATTCATGAACGCGCCGGACAATCTGTTCCAATTCTCCTTTGATCTTCACACCAATGGATTGAAGCCGGTCATTGCCCATCCTGAAAGGTATACGTATTGGCATGATAAATTTGAGAATTATGAGAAGCTTGTTGACAAGGGCATATTACTTCAATTGAATCTCCTTTCACTTACAGGACATTATTCCATTCCTACAAAGAAGATCGCGGAGCGCTTGTGCAAGGAAGGCATGATCTCATTCCTTGGAAGTGATTGTCATCACCCCGGTCATTTAGCTATGATGGAGCGTGTGGTTTATGAAAGGTCTTTGCATGAGCTGCTTGCTTCCGGCAAGCTTCTGAATAATACGCTGTAAGGCGATTAATCCTACCTTTGCAAGCGAAAATCCATGCTCGATAAACTCGAATCATTAAAAAGACACTGGCAGGAAGTTGAACAACGCCTGTCGGACCCCAAGGTCATTGGGGATATGAAACTATTTTCTAAACTCAATAAGGAATACAAGGATCTCACGCATATTGTCAATGCGTATCACGAGTACAAGAATACCCTTGACAACCTTTCCTTCAACAAGGATATCCTGGTGAACGAGAAAGATGAGGAATTGAAGGACCTCGCGCGAACCGAGATCCCGAATCTTGAGAAGAAGAAGACCGATCTGGAAGCGCATATCAGGAACCTGCTGATCCCAAAGGACCCGGAAGATTCCATGAATGCAGTACTTGAGATCCGGGCCGGGACGGGTGGTGATGAAGCCAGTATCTTTGCAGGGGACCTTTATCGTATGTATATGCGTTATTGCGAGCGAAAGGGATGGAAAGTGGAATTGGTTGATTTTAGTGACGGCACAAAAGGCGGCTATAAGGAAGTTATCCTTGAAGTGACAGGTGAGGGCGCGTATGGCATTCTGAAATTTGAATCGGGAGTCCACCGGGTGCAAAGAGTACCGGAAACAGAAGCGCAAGGAAGAGTACACACGTCTGCAGCCTCTGTAGCAGTACTTCCTGAAGCGGAGGAAGTGGATGTGGTGATCAATCCGGCCGATCTGGAAGTCCAGACTGCAAGATCAAGCGGGGCGGGCGGACAGAACGTAAACAAGGTGGAAACGAAAGTGCAGATGACACATAAACCTTCAGGTATTGTGGTGGTTTGCCAGGCAGAACGAAGTCAGCATGGTAACCGGGAGCGGGCATTACAGATGCTGAAGACAAAACTCTACGATATTGAGTATAAAAAGAAAATGGACGAGGTGTCGAAACGCAGGAAAACCATGGTGAGTACCGGCGACCGATCTGCCAAGATCCGCACCTATAACTATCCTCAAAGCCGGGTAACGGATCACAGGATAGGGATGACCATCTATAATTTACCGACATTTGTCGGGGGGGAGATACAGGAGATGATCGATGCGCTTCAGTTTGCTGAAAATGCGGAGCGACTGAAAGAGGGCGGGGTAGAAGTTTGAAGAGTTTGAAGGTTTAAAATGTTTGACGTTTAATGACAAGAACAGAACTCATAGCGCAGATCAAGGAGAAGAGATCCTTATTATGCGTGGGTCTCGACAGTGATGCTGAGAAGTTGCCCGCGCATCTGAAGGGTGATGTTTTTGCGTTCAACCGGGCCATTATAGATGCTACGCATGAGTCCAGCGTAGCCTATAAGATCAATACCGCGTTTTATGAAGCCCGGACTGTGCAGGGTTGGGAGGATCTTGAAAACACCGTGGATTATATACGTACAAAATATCCGGATCATTTTGTGATAGCGGATGCCAAGAGAGGGGATATCGGAAACACATCCACCATGTATGCGAAAGCGTTTTTCGATAAGATGGATTGTCATGCTGTAACGGTTGCCCCTTACATGGGGGAAGATTCCGTAAAGCCTTTCCTCGACTTTCCCGGAAAATGGGCGATCGTGCTGGCCTTAACATCCAATGCAGGGTCAAAGGATTTCCAGGTAAGCGGTGTGAAGGTTCAAGGCTCTGACAGGGTAAAATTATTTGAGGAAGTGATCACTACGGCGGTACAATGGGGAAATGTGGATAATATGATGTTTGTCATCGGCGCAACCAAGGCCTCCCTTCTTGCTGATATACGCAAGATCATCCCGGATCATTTCCTGCTCATCCCGGGCGTTGGCGCGCAGGGTGGTAACCTTGGTGAAGTTTGCAAATACGGTATGAACGCAGACGGGGGTTTGCTTATCAATGCCTCACGCACTATCATTTTTGCTTCCAACGGAGAAGATTATGCAGAGAAGGCAAAGGAGGAAGCGAAGCGTATGCAGAGGGAGATGGCGGGCTATCTCAAGTAAAGCGCCTCATTTATCACCCAATTCAAATTTCACGACAAACACAAAATCAGAATCGATCGGGTTTCCCTTGGGATCCTTCGCCGGGTTGATCTTCTTGATAAGTTTCCCGATGCGAACTGCTTCCTTGGCTAATTCCGGGTTCGGGTTATGCATGTACTGAACATCTTTGACCTTTCCCGTCTTATCTACGACCAACTTGATTGCTACGCCTCCTTCAATATTATTCTTTTGTGCTTTCTTAGGGTATTGCAGGTTTTTCTTAATAAATAATTGAAGTGAATCAGAGCCACCCGGGTATGAACTGAGCGTTCCCTGTTCAATTCCCATTAGTTTGAAACTCACCGGGATGATCATCTTGGTGCGCACGGGTTTTCCATTTTGCATACCCGGTTTCCATTTTGGAAATGTTTTGATCGCACGCACAGCTTCTTTATCCATTGCCGGACATGCAGCGACTCCCTTTCTTACATATACATTCGAAACACTCCCATCTTTCTCAACAATAAATTCAATGAATACTTTTCCTGAGATGCCCATTTCTTTGCAAAAACCAGGATACTTGATGTTCGAGGCGAGGTACTTCATCATAGCATCTGTGCCACCGGGAAACACAGGATATTCCTCAATGGTCAAAGGATCATAGATAATACTGTCAGAAACAGCTGGCGGCAAAGGTGGATCACCTTCAGTCTGAGCAAATGCAGTTGATAGGACGCATGCCTGAAAAAAAAGAAATGGAATGATCCGCATGCCCTAAAATTAAGCATTATTGCGTCGGCCTTCAGGTCGAGGCACAGAGCTTAATCCGGGCAGGCCTTTAGGCCAAACTGCCATGGCTCGTCATCCAGTTCAGCACCTGCATATAAGCTTCGCGCATTCCTTCGTGTTGCGCCTCTCGGCCGAAGTTCAATTCATTCTGCGCTTCCTTAATGGCAAAGTTGGAATGCTGGATCTGGGATTGAAGCCACCTCAGGGTCTCTTGTAATTGTTCTTGGTTCATAACGGGGAAGGGTTTTGTGGCATGTATTTTTACGTATTTTTCAGCCTTTTGGATGCCATAAATGGGGTCAATTCGACCAAACACGGTTTAGCAGGATATGTTCAGTGTATTCATAGATGAATTAAAGGCCCAACTCGGGAAACCCCTGCCCGGACGCGGATTCCAGGACCAAATGGCACCCCTGGAAAGGAGGCTCATGAAGGAGTTTATCCCTTTGGGAAAGGTGCCTAAAGCGGGAGCCGTGCTTGTTTGGTTCTTCCCTGTGATGAATGTTCCGCACCTGGTACTCATGAAAAGACCGGATTATGAAGGGACCCACTCAGGGCAGATCTCGTTTCCGGGTGGCAAGTTTGAAGAGGTGGATAAAGAATTGCATGTTACGGCCCTTCGTGAAACCGCTGAAGAAACCGGGGCAGATGTTGTGGGGGTTGAACTGATCGGAAAGCTCACGGATCTGTATATCCCGCCAAGTAATTTTCATGTACACCCTTTTATAGGTTACAGCAGCAACCGACCTTCATTCAACCCGGACCCAAATGAGGTAGCAGGTCTTTTTGAAATATCATTAGAGGAACTCTGCGCCGACAATATCAAAAGTATGAGACGACACAATCGCACTTTGAACAAGGAGGTTGAAACACCATACTATGAGATCCAGGAACAAGTTGTATGGGGCGCAACGGCGATGATATTAAGCGAACTTCGGGAAATTATCAGGGCAGGAACGCGCTGAATTATTTTTTCTTGAATTCTTCTACGATGTTATCGTAGCAAAGGTAGTAACCGCCTTTGGTAAGATTGGTCATATCTATCTTCTTACCGAAACCCTTCTTCACAATGGTCCCGTAGAAATCGTACACTTCAAAAAGCGTTTCATCACTGAACTGAACTTCTGCGCTTCGTGAATAATTATAAGTCACTTTGGATTTACCACTGGTGATCGCCACGCTGCTTGAGAATTTCGGCTGATTGGTGTGTCCGACTTGCTTGATCCTGAATTTATTCTCGCCGGAATGCAACGTTGCCTGGAAGGAATACTCATGTTCTTCTGCAGTGCCCTTTCCCTGTACCTCGCCAACGTACACCCACTTGTTCCAGCGATACTGTTCGACGATGTACGGAAGCGAGCCGGACTCGCTCTTCGTCTTCCATTTAAGATCTCCGCTAGGATCGATATTGAAACTGATGATGTCAAAGGTTGGTTTAGGCTTTAAGACTTCAGGATTGAGGATCTTCGGGATACAGCCGTCCTTGTGTTTGATCTTAATGCTCACATCATCACCGAACTTAAGCTGGTACTGACTGAGATCAACCTCAAAAGCGGAAGAATTCACTTCGTCGTTGGAAACCTGCCCGTTCACGCTTACCTCATAAGCGCAATAACCTACTCCGCTGTTGGAAAGGCTGTTCTGAACATAAAGATTTTTGTTCTGGTACTTGCCATCAATGACAACTACCCCTGCACTTACACCTAAGGCCTGGACTATAACTGCCAGGAGAAGGAATGCTTTTTTCATTGTTGTATGAACAAAACGCTGTTTCGTCTGCAAAGATAGGCTATTTGTCGAACATTATCCAAATTTGGGAGGTACAACACCCATAGTGAAACTAATGTAATATCTTTACTAACACCCTGTAAATCAGTAAGAAAGCGATGATTCCTAAAAGGATGTAGATTGCTCCCCGATAATGCTGCCGGGTAACGAGTTTATCCTTACGGTAGGCCCAGATCATCACAACAACGAAAACAACAAAGAATGAGAGCGCGAAGATGATCTGACCTTTTGAAAAATGCATGTTGTAAAATTATCAAAACATCCCATCTCTTAGCAGGTCCGTTTTTGAATAGTACTTTTACCGTGTGAACAAGATCAGTCGTTTCTTTTTTTTGTTCGTTCTGCTTTCTTCACTTACAGCGTTAGCCGGAAAAACAGAGAAGGCGTGGGAGGCGCTGGCTGTCTTTGATTATTTCAAAGCTAAAACCCTGTTCTCCGCCACGATCAAAAAAGAACCTACGGCGGCCTCCTACGGGCTTGCGATCATTTATTACCGGAATGATAATCCATTTCATGACCTCGACAGCGCTACAAATCACATACGGCGCGCACTGCAGTCTTTCGATGGAGAAATTGTAAAAAAAGAAAAGCAATTTACAAAGTGGAAGGTATATAAAACAAGCTTACTCGCCCTTCGCAATGATATCTATGCAGAAACCTTCCAGCGTACAATAAAGACCGGCAACATCGCAGCGTTCGAAACTTTTATCCGCTTGTATGCCGATGCGATCCAATTTGAAGATGCAGTATCCAAACGGGACAGTCTCGCATATGAACAGGTTCAGCTGACGGATGCCTGGGAAAGCTATCGCGGGTTCATGGAGAAATATCCCGCTTCAAAGGAATATGAATCTGCGAAAAAACTCTATGAACTTAAGCTATTCACATCCTGGACCCAATCGAACTCCATCAAAAGTTATGAGTCTTTCATTGAAAAATATCCTAAAAGTCCGCATGTGACGGATGCAGAGAATGCGATCTTCGCATTATCCGTAACGGGGGGCATGATCGATGAATATTATTTGTTCATCCGTAAATATCCCGCCAACCGAAATGTGGAAACGGCATGGTACAATATCTATACACTTTACACAACGGACTTCAAGCTTCAGTCGTTCCAGGATTTCCTTAAAGTTTTTCCTGATTATCCCTTTAGTGAGAACGTGAACCGCGATATGGAACTGGCTATGCTTGTGTTGCTGCCGGTCAAACAAAATGACAAATGGGGATTTATCGATACCACGGGCAAAGTGCGTATCCCATGCATCTATGAATGGTGTGAAGACTATAATGAAGGCCTTGCTGCAGTTGGCTTCAATGGGAAGGCAGGTTATATCTCAAAGAATGGAACGCAGGTATTTCCTTTTTTATTCGATGAAACCGAAAGTTTCAGCCAGGGTCTTGCCGAGGTGATGAAGAATGGTAAATACGGTGTGGTCAGGAATACGGGGAAGCAGATCCTTGCATGCGAGTATGATGAGGTGGCATTCGAGGATGCAGTTAAGCTTATTGCCGTAAAGAAAGATGGAAAATACGGTCTTGTGGACGAAGGGGGAACAGAGCGTACACCTCGTCATTTCGACAAGCTCGGCTTCTTTGCTTTCGGATTGGCTTCAGCGGAACAAGGCGGGAAATGGGGTTTCATTGATGCAACCGGAAAATGGGTCATTCCTGTGCAATTCGAAGGCGCAATGGGATTCAGCTCTAACGGGTTTGCAGAGGTTAGAAAAGGAGGGAAAAAAGGAGTGATCGACCGGAATGGAAAGCTGATCGTTCCTTGTATCTATTCCGAGATCGGTCCGCTGCATGATGGATTGATGATGGTCGCAGACAGCTTGCATTATGGGTTCATTGACACGGCCGGAAAGATCAGGATCGAAGTGGATATGGATCATTCGTCGGTGCTGGATCTTGCTTCCGGGTTTTGCAACGGCCTGGCACGCGCTTACAAAAATGGCAAAATGGGTCTGATCGATCTGCAGGGAAAATATGTAGTGACCCGGGATTACCAGCGCATCGACCTGGATCAGAACGAACAGGATCTTTTCATTGTTAAAAAGGGAGGGAAGTATGGTGTGATCGACCGCAAGGGTAAGACCATTATCCCCTTCCAGTATGAGCAATTCGGAAAATTCTTCCATGGAAAGGCGATCGCAGCAAGATCGGAAGAGGGTGAATGGGGAGTGATCGGAAAGAACAGGAAAACCATCATTGCATTTGAATATGATGAGATCAGCCCTGTTGACGATGAAGGGAAATTATTCCTTGTTGAATACGATGGAAAATTCGGCGCATATAAGAGTGACGGGGCCAAGTGGATAGAAACAATTTATTCTGCGATCGAAGTGTCCGGTGATTTCGCGAGACTGGAAAAAGATAAAAAGATCTCGTGGATGAACATCAAAACAGGGAAAGTGATCTGGAAAGAGGAATAGAGAAACTCACCTGACTCTTAGCTTTCTTCCTATCCTCAGGATCGTCTTTGTGCTGATCTTATTCAGCTGGCACAAACGCTTCACTGAAGTACCATATTTTCTGGCAAGCCCTCCAAGCGTATCCCCTTTTTTTATCGTGTGGTACTTCGCTTGCTTCGCATCCACCACTTCTTTGAAACTTTTTTTCCAGATGAGGAGACTGTCCTTATGAAGTTTATGCTCCTTGAAATCCACAAGATCATTCGGATTGATGGGATATCCTTTGTAACGGACCTCAAAATGCAGATGCGCGCCGTACGACTTGCCCGTGTTGCCTCCAAGGCCGATCAGCTGTCCGGCCTGAACATAATCATCCGGCTTCACAAGTAATTTGGAAAGATGCGCATAGGTTGTTTCAAGCCCGTTGCTATGCCGGATGATCACCACGTTGCCATACGACTTGCTTCTTTTTGAGATACGCACCCTGCCTTCAAAGGCTGCTTTTACCGTGTCACCTGTCTCAAGATCGATATCAACACCAAAATGCGGTCCGTAACGACGGTAACCATAATCGGACGTGACCCTTCCGTGAAAAGGATGGCAATAATCACAACTGTCGTACCGGAGACATACCTTCAGTGAATCCGGATTCTTCGTCATATCGAATTTGTAGGGGTGGATGTTGGTCGTATCCCAGCTTTCATAGATATGATAAGCCGGAACAAAGCGAAGCAACAAAGCATTATAAGTTACAGGATAGATAGGTTCATCTTCTTCGTGGTTCTCTTCCAGCGAATCCTGCAAATTCACAAGCGTATCCTGTGCATTCAACCGGAAAATACAAAGGAGCAAAAGGGGGATAAGCGCCCGGGTTCGCAGGAGATATTTTGCCATGTTTTTGATCCGCAAAGATAAGCAGCCCCTCTCTTTTATGGCCCCTAATTTTCTTAACATCAGGCCATTGAAAAGTTGCAACCATTGGTCGTACCTATGCGCCACTGGTGTAATTACCCATGCCTGATCATCCAATAATCCTAACTTTACCTGATAGGATAATCTATGCGGTACGCTCTTTTTATTTACCTGTTTTTTTCTTCATTTTCTTCTCTCTATGCGGTTCGGAGTGAAGAGGTTTATTATTATTCGGTGGACATCACCAAATCCGAGAACGATAAGCTGGGAGTGATGCTCGAGACCCCGAAGATCGCAAAGGATGAAGCCGTGTTTTGCTTCCCTAAGATCGTCCCCGGAACGTATGCCATTTACAATTTTGGCCGTTTTATTTCCGGATTCAAGGCCATAGCGAAAAACGGGATCGATCTTGTCACAGAAAAACGAGATGTGAATTCCTGGGTCATAAAAAACGCAAAGGATCTCGACAGGATCCTGTACGAGGTGGAGGATACCTGGGATACCCCGTTGAAAGAAGATTTCGTATTTGAACCTGCAGGGACGAACATTGAGAAGGGGAAGAATTTTCTGCTTAACACCCATGGGGTTTTCGGCTATTTCGAGGGAATGAAATTCAACAAACTTGAGATAAGCGTTACGAGACCTGTTGACTTTTACGGATCCACCGGGTTGAGCAGCATCAAAACAGAGAACAATAAGGATATCTTTTATCTCAACAATTATGTTGAGCTGGTGGATTCCCCAATCATGTATTGCATCCCGGATACATCTTCCATTATGGTGGGAAAAGCGCGCGTATTGGTCTCCGTATACAGCCCAAACAAAGTTTTGAAGGCCTCTCAGATCGTTGGCAGCCTTTCTTCAACTCTTATGGCTCAGAAAGATTATCTCGGGGGAGAATTGCCGGTGGACAAATATGCGTTTCTTTTTTACTTCACAGATCGCGACACAGGAGGATCAGGCGCAACGGGGGCGCTGGAGCATTCTTACTCCTCTGTGTATTATCTTCCGGAAATGCCGTTTGATATTCTCAAACAAACCTTGCGGGATGTTACAGCGCATGAATTTTTTCACATTATTACACCACTAACCATTCATTCTGAAGAGATCGGCGATTTTTCCTTTAATTCTCCGAAAATGTCGCAGCACCTCTGGATGTATGAGGGCTGTACGGAATATGCCGCAGGGCACATGCAGGTCAAGGCAGGCCTCATCGAAAGGGATGAATACATAGAGATCATCCGGGATAAGATGCAGGGCGCCGATGAATTCAAAGACGACTTGCCGTTTACAACCATGAGCAAAGGCTGCCTGGATGAGTACAAGAAAGACTATAATAATGTTTATCAGAAGGGGGCGCTGATCGGTATGTGCCTGGATATCTGGCTTAGAAATTACTCGGGTGGTCATTATGGCACCCAGGATCTTATGCAGGATCTTGGAAAAAAATATGGAAAGAACGTTTCATTCCGCGACGATACGTTGTTCAGTGTGATCGAAAAGATGACATACCCGGAGATCGGGAACTTCTTTAAAAAGCATGTTGCAGGAAAAGAACCACTGCCATTCGCAGAGACATTCAAGATGGTTGGACTTGAATACTATCCGAAATTTTCGGTCTTAGGCATTTCGTATGGCAATATAGACATAGGGTACAACCCGAACTCAGGCCGACTGGTAGTTGCCGGAATTTCAGAGATGGATGATTTCGGTAAAGCGCTTGGATTCCTGGAGGGCGATGAATTGGTTTCATTCAACGGAAGTCCGCTTACGGTGGATAACATTAAAGATGTGATCTCAGGATTCATAGAGAAAGCGGTTGAGGGGAAGTCGCTCAAAGTGCAGGTGTTTCGAAACAAAGAAGGGAAGATGAAAAAGGTAAAGCTTAAAGCAAAGATCAGGAAGGTGGAGATCACGGAAAAGCATATTCTGTTCTTCTCCAAGAATGCTTCGGAGCGACAGGTGAAGACACGGGACGCCTGGCTGGGTAAACAAAAGTAATTTCAGGATGAACAGAAGATCGATCTACTGGATAAGCCAGATAGGAGGATGGTTGTTCTTCGTGATTCTGAACAGCGTTTATTACATCATTGGCGACAAATTCGATGCCAATACAGCCCTGAATTTATTTCTCTCATTCTTTTTTGGCGTCATTTATACCCACCTCTACAGGGAAGTGATCATCCGTTTCAACTGGCTGAAGCTGGATAAGGGGCTTCTTGTCCCGCTGATCCTTTTGGCGTCACTTCTTATTTCCGTTGTCTTCTGGATCTCCAACCTCGGGGTACAATACCTGGTGGACAGTGAAAAGGTCTATATCTCACGTGAAAATCTTGTTCCGCTTACCTTCAACATCCTGAACATCGCTTTCCTTGTTGTGGTCTGGTCACTCATTTATTTCCTGGTACATTTCGTTGAGAATTACCGGAAAGCAGAGATCGAAAATTTGAAGTGGGAGGCATCCATCAATGAGATAGAACTGAATAAACTTAAATCACAGCTGAACCCTCATTTCATCTTCAATTCCATGAACAGCATCCGGGCGCTTGTGGATGAGGAGCCGGCGAAAGCAAAGGATTCCATCACGCGACTTTCCAACATCCTTCGAAACACATTGCTGATGGGAAAGAAGAAAGTGATCTCCTTTGATGAGGAATATAAGATCGTTAAAGATTACCTGGATCTGGAAGCAACGCGTTTTGAAGAAAGGTTAAAAGTCACCTATGATATTCAGCCGGGATCGGAAAAATTCGATGTCCCCCCGCTGATGATCCAAACCTTGATCGAAAACGGCATCAAACACGGAATATCAAAACTCACCGAGGGTGGCGAGATCTGCCTTGCAACAAGTATCAGGGCAGACGGAAGACTGGAGATCCGCATCAGCAATACCGGACATTTTAATGGCGTAGTGAGCGAGACCGGCTTTGGTATTAAAAGTACAAGGGAAAGATTAAGACTCCTTTATGGCGACAAGGGGGAGTTTCAAATGTCCAATGGAGCGGGGGATAAAGTGGTAACAACAGTTATCATCCCGGCTGTTAAAATAATTTAAAAACACAAAAATGAAAACTACACGCGCAATTATTGTTGATGACGAGCGTCTTGCAAGGCAGGAACTCCGGAAACTACTTACAGAGTTCCCGGAGATCGAGATCGTGGGTGAATGTATGAATGCTGACACTGCCATTGCTGAGATCAGGGAAAAAGATCCGGACCTTCTTTTTCTTGATATACAAATGCCCGGTAAGAACGGGTTTGAACTTTTGAATTCACTTGACCGGACACCTGAGATCATTTTTGTAAGCGCATACGATGAATACGCCATTCGCGCTTTTGAGGTGAATGCGCTGGATTACTTGTTGAAGCCGGTACAGCCTCAACGCCTGGCAGAAACGATCAGGAAGGCGCTTGATAAACAGGTTTCGGACATTCTGCCCGAAAAAAGCGAAAACGCATATTTGCTGGATGAAAGCGACCAGGTTTTTGTTAAGGATGGGGAACGGTGCTGGTTTGTGAAACTCGCGGATATCCGGTTGTTTGAATCGGAAGGAAATTATGTCCGGCTCTTTTTCGGCACGAACAGACCACTGATCCTGCGTTCGCTGAATAACCTTGATGAAAAACTCAACCAAAAAATATTTTTCCGGGCAAGCCGGAAACACATCATCAATCTCAAATGGGTTGAGAACCTCGAAAACTGGTATAATGGAGGGTTGCTTGTTAAGTTGAAGGAGGGAGGAGAGAAAGTGGAGATCTCACGGCGCCAGGCTGCCAGGCTGAAAGAAATGATGAGTCTTTGATCACATGTTTGCATTTATCATATCCCGATGGAAAGAAGCCCTGGGCATGCCCAGGTTCAGGCTGCATTTTTTTCTTGGCCTGTTCCTTCTTATCGCGGTTTCAGTTCTCTTTTCTTTTTTTCTGAAATTCATTCAATCACGTGTTGGATTTGTAATCAATGACCCGCTGATCGCGCGTATCGGACCGTACCATTTGTGCACTCCTATCCAGCTTGTGACGTATCTGCCGATCGGCCTTGGACTCGCATACCTTTCAGTTTATCCGTCCTTGTTCAATAAATTCATCTGGTCATTTGCCGTATTACTCGTTCTCAGGGCGCTTTGCCTTTTCTTTGTGCCTCTGGAGCCACCGGCAAGTTTCATTGAGTTAAGGGATTTTATTCTTGAGTCAACTGCTTATTACGGGGAGGTAATAACGAAGGACCTTTTCTTTTCGGGACACGTTGCAACCGTCTTTCTTTTCTTTATTCTCATCCATCATCCAAAGGTCAGGATGATCTACCTGCTCATCGTGATCGCGCTTGGCGCGATGCTGGTGATACAACATGTTCATTATACCATCGACGTGATCATTGCTCCCTTATTCTCCTTTGCCGCAAAGCGGATAGGGGATAAGATATTGTGATCAGGATACCGGAGTGAACGATTCTTTTTTCTCCTCAAGAAATGCAATGATCTCCGGGAAAAATTTCTGAAAATGTGAGCGAAGCTCCTCGTAATGTTTATCCAGGTATTTCACTCCCTCGTGCATCGTATTGTCAAAATTTGCTCTCCGACTCATCCCGGTAAGCACCATTCCTATACCTTCCCTGGAAGCGTAGGGGAGGGGAATGTTTTTCAGAAGCATGTATTTCAAAAAAAACTGCGAACGCTGAGGCATCATGCTTTCATGGGAGCGAAGCAGTGCGTGTACACGCGAAGTGAATTCGGGAAGGCTTTCATCTGAATGGGAATTGAAATCGGCAGCCAGAAAATGATCGTAGAAAATATCTGTTACCACGCCTGCATATTTTCCGAGTGAGGGCCGTATCAAAGCAGCTGAACTCCTGAACACAGGATGCTTATCGGTGAAATCATCGATCATCCGGTGCATCCTGATGCCGTTCGCTACCCCAACATCGTACTCTTTCCATTGACCTCCTTTGACTGAATCTGCAATGAAATTTCCGATCATCAGTTCGTCGTCATGCCTTGATAAATAAAGGTGTGCAAGGAAGTTCATTTCTTAAATTGTCAGAATCCCTAAAATACCGTAATTTGGTTCCTTATTTCATCAAAACCCTGAAAAAATGAAAAGGTTCTTACTACTCCTTATTATTGCATGTTCTTTCTCAACTTCATCCTTCTCCCTACAGGGAGGTCCTGATGCTTTCGGTTATACCTGGATGGACAGCAACGAACCCGGGGGACCGGCATATAACTGGTTCGACATTACACTGATAGGAAGCCAGCTTTCCGGTTTCGGAGATGATAATTTTATCGGTCCTAAACCACTGGGTGGCCCCTTCACATACTACTGGTATACAGTGGATAAGTGCTGGATCGGATCCAACGGGTATATCTCTTTCGGCCCCGGAAATATCGCGGCTAATTTTCCTGCGATCCCTAACCCAAGCGGGGTGAATAACTATATCACAGGATTAATGGCCGACTTGATGTTCCTCGGTACCGGCAATCCGGGTAAAGTATATTATTACGTCGGGGTTGATACCTTCTGTATGGCATGGGTGAATGTACCCTTCTGGTCGCCCAACCCTCCGGGGTACACAGGCAGTTGCACCTTTGAGATCCTTCTTGTGCGTTCTGATTCCTCTATCACCATAAATTTTCAGAATTGCAATGGCGTAAGTCAAAGTAATATCAGCGTGGGAATAGAGAACAGCATTGGTAACATGGGTTTACAGCCGATGACATCTTTTGTTTCACCCCTTATGAATTACACCATTAAATATTATTATCCCAACAATCCTTTGTCCGTTTCAGATGCCGGCGCGGAGTGGAACAACATTTCAACGAACGGTGGGATGTTCCTTCCTGCATTAGGTTCTCCTTTCACGGTTACATCTAATGTTAAAAATACCGGGAACGTCGCCCTCTCACCGGTAACTGTTGGAAGTCGTGTCAGATACGTGAACAATTCTCTTATCCTCGCAAATAATGTAGTAACAGGACCACTCGCAATCGGACAAGACACCACGATCACGCATTCTAATTTATTGAACCCTCCTTTAGCCAGTACCATGAAATGCGTGACGACAGTTTATGGCGACACCATCTCAGCGAATGATTCTATTGTGCAGGAACTCGTGAGTGTGGATACAACGCAGATAAATATTCGACTTACATGGACCAACAACCACATGAATGTTGTCCAGGGGAACATTTCCTGGAACGGAGGAGCCGGAGGTGTGGGCCAGTATTTCAAACCGCCTACGTATCCGGCCAGGATCGTGAATACCAGCTTCATCATGACCGGAACAAGCACCGGGCAGTACACATGTTACGCGAAGATCTATGACGACGACGGTCCTTCCGGCGCGCCCGGAACTTTGCTTGATTCGGTTGCTGTGCTGACAACTTCCGTGATCACCTATGCGGTAACGGTAGTTCCTGTTTCAAGTAATATTGTGATCGGCAGCGGTGGTGTGTATGTATTGTGGGATATGGGAGGAACCGGCGCAGGGATCGGGGAGGATTGGACAGCTCCGATTTCCCGTCATGCTTACGAAGTGTTTGCAAATATCTGGTCGAACTACAGGGAATATCAAACGCGGGATTTCTTTATCGGAATCGATTATCAGAAAGCTATTCCTGAAGATGTGGGCGTATCAAAGATCCAGAACCCGCTGAACAATGCCACCATCTCCACCCCGACAACGATCAGTTGCTGGGTTAAGAATTTCGGAACAGCGCCTGATAATTACTTCATCGATGTTAATTACAAGTTAGGGCTTTCGGGCGTTCCCACTACAGAACCTTACACCGGCGCTCCCATCCCGCCGGGAGATTCAGTCTTGTTCACCTTCGCGCAGCAGCTCACACCTCCTTACACTGCTTTGGATCAACTTTGTTGCTGGACATCCAAGTCAACGGATGTGCAGTTCAACAATGATACAACCTGCATCAACCTTACCCTGATCGGTATGAATGAGCTCGTTCAGCTTAACGGTGTGAATGTGTTTCCAAATCCTGTTACGGATATCGTGACATTTAATTTTGAAAATGCCCTGGATGAAGGAGCACAGATCAGGATCCATGATATGATGGGTCGACTTGTTTACGAGCAATCGATCAGCCTTATCACTCAGGATTCAAATGTGAAAATAAGTTTCTCAGACCTTGCCTCAGGTATTTATAGTTACACCGTTTTGAGCGGTCAGAAGATCACAAGCGGCAAGATCAGCAAGGGCTGAGCAGTAGTTTCACTACTCAGCAAGACTGATCAGCGCATCGGCAGAGTTTTCATCTTTTGGAAGATGCTGTTTCTTTAAAAGGGACAGCATTTTTCTTTTTCGGATGAATCCCTTCGCTTTAGAGATGTAGGAACCGGCATTCAGAAATAAATAAATCACTCCAAGGAAACTGATCAGAACAATATACATGAGTGTATCATCCTGGGAACTGCCCGTTGAGGCGAAACCGAAAACGGGCGTGAGGAGGATAAATGGAAGAACGGTTTTCATACAGACGGGTCTTAGTTGATCAAATTTAAAGAACTCTCACGACTTTCACAAACCGCTTGCTGTAATAAGGAGAATCACTGAAGCAGCTGACGATCACTCCGCCATGTTTTCTGTTTGAAGAGCTGTGAATGAACTGAACGTCTTTTCCATCGCCCCAGGTAACAATTCCGGCATGACCGATCACTTTGCTATTGGCATTCGTGCCTTTGAAAAGTATGATGTCGCCTTTCCTGGCGCTGTCAAGAGGAATGGTCCTTCCGAAATTTCCCATGTCGCGCGAAGTACGGGGAACCATAATATTATGATGGGTGAAAACAAAGTTCACGAATCCGGAACAATCAAACCCCTTGGGTGTGATTCCGGTATACTTATAAGGAGTGCCTATGAAACGATACGCATAATCGAGGATGCAATCCTTCCTTGTTTCATTTAGGATTCCGTTAAAAGTGACAAGGGGATCATTGGCAATAAGGCGCTTGCCGAACATCGGAACACCATCATCGGAATAGGTAAACCCAAATCCCAACAGAGTCAATGATATGATAACCAGGCACTTCAAAACTATCTTTTACTATTAAACGATTCTGTCTTAAATTAGTATAAACGTTAAACAGTTCCTATGAAAGCTCTTTACAACGGCCTCAAAATTACGGCTATTTTCCTGACAATCAGCTCAGGTCTTTTTTCACAAATTATCCTTGGCCCATCGATCGGGCTAACAGCCGAGCCGGCAGATAACACTCCTATTTGTAATATACCGACTTACATTGATCCTGACATGACCTTTGAGTCACCCGGGTTACAAAATGGCGACACTGTGCCGCATTTCAAGCTCTATAAAACAAATGGTGATTCCGTGGACCTGCTTACAGAACTACAAGCCGGCAAACCCATTCTCCTGGTTGGTGGGAGCATCACCTGTAACGTTTTCCGGGGTAAGATCAATGATATAAATACGCTGGCCACAACCTATGTGAATGATATAAAAGTTTTTGTCGTCTATATTGTTGAAGCTCATCCTGTATCGCCGGACCTAAGCCCGTATAGCGGAACGGTTTGGGTACCGGCTGCCAACGTAACGGATAACTGCCTGTTCAATCAGCCAACTACTTACGGACAGCGAAAAGACTTAGCCGATACAACGGATGCACGATACAGCATCATCCCTGATATTATTGTGGATGGTGCATGTAATCTCTGGTGGTCCACCTTTGCGACTGCCCCGAACAGCGCGTTTCTGATCACTCCGACAGGAAAACTTTTTAAGAAACACGGTTGGTTCAACCGGGCGCCGATGTATAACATGGCGAATGATATTGACAGTTTGCTTGCAACACTAAGCATCCAGCAGCCTACGCTTCCTGCGATCCACTTTAACGTTTTTCCGAATCCTGCAAGTGATGTTATCAGTATTACTCTTGAAGGCAACACTTCGTCAGGGGACCTTAGTTTAATGGATAATCTGGGTCGTGTTGTGAAAAGCGTTACGCTGAACGCGCCAACGACTCAATTGAATATCAGTGATCTTTCTTCAGGTGTCTATTTTTACTCATTTGCAGGGGAAGGAGTATTGAATAAAGGCAAGATACTCGTTCACTGATCGAAACCATAAACCTGTAACTTGAAACTTATAACTATTTAACATAATACCCCGCATCAAACAATTTATTCTCATTCCCATTGTGTAAGGCATACACAAATCCTTTGTGGATGCTAAAGGCTCCCGTTTCACCTTTTTTATTCATGGCCAGGAAACCAACTTGTATATCCATGTAGTTCTTGGTTTTCTTCACGATCCTGGCGATAGCTTTTTCGCAGGCTTTCTGGGGGCTTAATCCCTGCCGCATCAGTTCAACAATGAGAAATCCTCCAACATTTTTTATGACATACTCACCGTGTCCGGTTGCGGTGGCGCAGCCAATTTCATTATCTACGAACAAGGCAGCGCCTATGATGGGAGAATCTCCTATCCTGCCATGCATCTTATATGCCAGACCGCTCGTAGTGCATGCGCCCGAGAGGTTTCCGTTCATATCTTTCGCCAGCATCCCGATCGTGTCATGATTTTCAAAGTTAATGACGGGCTTGTATTCGCTTTTTTTCAGCCATTCTTTCCATGCTTTTTCAGCATCTGCTGTCAGGAGATCTTCCTTTTTGAATCCCTGATCAAGCGCGAATTTCAATGCGCCTTCCCCCACCAGCATTACATGAGGAGTTTTTTCCATCACCTTCCTGGCCACGGAGATGGGATGCATGATATGTTCAAGAAACGCAACAGAGCCGCATTGTCCGTTGTGATCCATTATGCAAGCGTCAAGTGTAACGTGCCCGTCGCGGTCGGGTAACCCTCCGTAACCTACACTGTCCACTTTCGGATCTCCTTCCGGAACACGAACGCCTGTTTCAACCGCATCAAGCGCGCTTCCGTTTTTTAAAAGAACTGACATGGCAGCATCATTTGCTTCCTTTCCGAAATTCCAGGTTGAGATCACCATCGGTCCCTGCTCGATCGTACTGCTTCCGCGGTCTGCTTTTGCGGAAATGAGCGCAGATGCAGCGGCGGATGCTAACATCCCTTTCTTGATAAATTCCCTTCGTGTAGCCATGTTAAAGTAAGTTAAAAGTCGGAGGTTTAGCCCTAAGCAAATATAGTCATATCACTGTGGGAAAGTGATTTATTGAGTTTCGTAGAGCAAATACGACGATTCATCTGCTTACAGCTCGAACCGAGAAATACCCCCGCGTATAACGATTTAGGCTTATCTTTGCGACATCTTTCAGAAAGAGACCAATATGAAAGTAAGATTCGGAAATGAAACACAATTCTTCAGCGAGCTTAGAAAGCGGGTTGATAATTATTTCCATAGTAATGATCTGAAGCATACAGGTAATTATAAGCTCTACAGTAAGGGCATCATCCTGTTCGTTACCCTGGCTGCGATCTATACAACCATCGTTTTTCTGGATCCGCCTATCTGGATTTCCATCCTTCTTTGTTGCATTGCCGGGGTCAATCTTTCTGCAATTGGCTTCAACATCATGCATGATGGCGCGCACGGAAGTTTCTCAAGTAAGAGGATCGTAAATGATATCATGGGCTTCTCACTGAACATCATGGGTGGAAACGTAGACCTATGGAAACAAAAACACAATATCAACCATCACTCCTTTACCAATGTTGAAGGGATGGATGACGATATTGATATCAAACCGTTCATCCGTGTGCACAGTGATCAGAAGCGATATTGGTTTCATCGTTTCCAACATTTTTATGCGCTGTTCCTTTACGGGTTCACGTTGGTTTTTTGGGTTTTCTTCCAGGATTTCAGGAAGTATTTTTCGGGCAAGATCGGCACAACGAAGATCAAGAAAATGAATACATTCACTCATCTTAGTTTTTGGGGGTCTAAGGTCATGCATATCGGTTTATTTATCATTCTTCCTTTTTTCTTTGTAGGAGTATTACCAACCCTTCTTGGTTACGGTATCATGGTATTTGTTGCGGGTATCGTACTCTCCGTGGTATTCCAGCTGGCGCACGTGGTTGAAGGCGTTGATTTTGTTCCGAAAGAGAAGGAGATCAAGCTCGAATCGGAATGGGCCGTTCACCAGATCAACACGACCGTCAATTTTTCAACAAAGAGTAAAACGCTTAACTGGCTTCTGGGTGGATTGAATTTCCAGGTGGAGCACCATCTTTTCCCGCGCATCTCTCATGTACACTACCCTCAGATCAGTAAGATCGTGAAAAGTACCTGCGAGGAATTCAATGTGGCCTATAAGGAATTTCCTACCTTATTCAAGGCTCTCCGCTCACATATGCTCCACCTTAGAATGGTGGGAAGGTACGCTTAGAAACTCGACGAACTTTTGAAGATGAAAGGATTGGGGTTCACGAACCTGAAGGCGAACTCAAATCCACCGCGACCGAAACTTGCAGTTTTCAATTTCGAAACGTTCACGTCATAACTCATCCCGAAAGAATATTGCCCCATCTCAATCATGAACGCGGGAACCAATGCGTCAGCATTCCTGTAGTACAAACCGAAAGAGATCGCTGACCCTTTCACATAACCTGTATACTTTGACTCTTCCTTCAGCATGTACTTTACCATTGTTCCGAAGTAGATCTCCTGCGCAGGACCCTGCCTGTAATACATGAAAGCCGGCTCAAGTGAAAGGGGTGTGTTCTTCAATCCGATCAGTGAGTAGCCATGAACGATCATTTTCATATACAACTTTTCATCTGATCCATAAAAGGAGTACTTCGGTTGCAATGGGTGAGCGAGGGATGCTCCCAGAGTAAGTTTGAAATTATCATTCCCCGTAATGTATCCTTCACTTTTTTTGTAGTTGTATAGAAGTCCTGCGCCAAGGTCAGGATAAACCAGGCTGTTTGCTGCTTCAGGTTCAAAGGAAGGAAGAGTTGATTGGTAATTCATTCCGTCAAACTGGTTTGCCCAACGCAGATCATCGTACTTTACACTTCGCTGAGCCACTCCGCCTGAGATTCCCATTCCCAATGTACTTTTAGCATCCAGGATCACGTGATACGCTGCCATAAGATTTCCCTGCGTAGTTCCCATTTTTGCATCGCCCGCTCTGTCTGTGAAGAAGATAAGCCCTCCTGCCCAATACCCTGATTTTGGTTTCCCTTTACTGAATTTCATATCAAACGTGGCATCAAATGTCTTGAAGGGATTTGCAACACTTCTCCATTGATCTTTATAATTCAGGATCACCTGCTGATCATGCCCAGCCCCCGCAAATGCCGGATTCTGAAATAGCGGCGCAAGCGTGAACTGTGAAAAGTGAATGTCCTGGGCTTTCATCACAGCAATACCGGACGAAAAGATCACAGCGATCATTAATATCCTGAAGTTCTTCATGGTTCTTAGTTTCGAATAAGTGATATCGCGCCCTTCTGTCTGATATATTCTCCCGAGTTCAGTTTAGCCTTGATAAAATAAACGTAAGATCCTTCGCCACACGTACTGTTTCCCGTCGTTCCATCCCAGGCGGATAAGGTTTTTGAACTTTCAAAGACTAGTTCTCCTTTCGCGTTGTAAACGAAAATGAACATGTCTTTCAGTCCCGGATGTGTAACAGCAAATTGATCATCCTTGCCGTCTCCATCGGGCGAAAAAGCGATGGGAACCTGAAGGTCGCCGGGTCGATTCAAATTTTTCTGAACAATTGCGCTGTATGTGCTACTATCGGTTATTGTCTTTCCGTCCGGGGACTTGACATAATTCGTTACAGTTCGTACCGGATTGGCATCAGGCTCTGCAACATACTTCTCAAGATGCTGTGAAGAAAAATAATTTACCTGTCCGGCAACGATGGCAGGGATCACAATAAGGGCCAGTGCCGTGAGAATGCTTCGAATGCTCATATCTTTCATCGTTATCGGAATAAGGTTAAGTTCCCTTTGAGTTTGATATTGTCGCCCGTGATGAGTGTTGCCTCTACCACGTAAACAAATACAGCCGTATTCATGGGTTTGCCGCGATATGTGCCGTCCCAGCATTGTTTTGGATCAGTTGTCTCAAATACTTTCTCACCCCAACGGTCGAAGATCGCGAAATATAACTCTGTGATGCAATTTCCGAAAACGCATTGCAGGTCATTCTGATAATCATTGTTAGGTGAGAATGCATTCGGAACGTAAAGCTCTCCGCACTGAATGTCGACTGTGATGGTCACACAAGCGGTATCGGTACATCCACTGCTGTCGTAGACAGTAACGCAATAGGTTGTGGTTGTGGCAGGTGTTGCTATCGGATTCTGACAAGTGACACAGCTTAATCCTGCAGCCGGTGACCAGCTGTAGGAAACGCCTCCCCCTGCGGAAAGATACACGGAGCTTCCAAGAATTATGGTTGTGTCATTCCCGGTGAATGCAGTGGGGCCGCCCGTTGACCCAACCGTAATAGTTTGTGAAGCCGTGCAGTTGTTTGCATCAGTAATGATGACCGTATAATTTCCGGGAGAAAGACCGGTGGCCGTTTGGGTTGTTTGATTTCCGGGTGTCCACAAGTAGGAATAAGGCGCTGTTCCATTACCGGCATTTACAGTTGCTGTTCCTGTTCCTCCCGAACAGGCCGATGGGGTGGAGGACGTTGTGGCCGTGATCGCAGGCGGAACAGTTATCGTAATTGTTGCTGTTATCGTACATCCGTTTGTATCTGTGATCGTTACTGTATATGTGCCCGCTGCCAAACCGGTGGCATTCTGAGTGGTTTGCGCATTGCTCCACAAATAGTAATATGGCGAAGTTCCTCCCCCGGGTATTGCATTGGCAGACCCGGTACCGTTGCTGCAGATAGGGTTGGTCGATGTTGCGGTCAAAGTGAGTACGGTTGGTATACTAATACTTACCGTGTCAGTTATAGTACACCCGTTTGCATCTGTGATCGTAGCAGTATACGTTCCGGAAGTAAGTCCTGTAGCATTTTGTACGGTTTGCGAATTGCTCCACACGTAGCTGTATGGTGCTGTCCCGCCACCTGGTGTTGCATTTGCGCTTCCTGTACCGGGATTACAATTCGGATTCGTGGGTATTACGGAAAGTGTCAGGGCAGGAAAGGAATTGATAATAAATGTTTGCGTTAGTGTACAACCGCCTGCATCGGTCACAAGTACGGAATAAATCCCCGGACAAAGCCCTGTAATGGAGTCGTTGGTAGAACTGTTACTCCAGGCGTAGGTATAAGGAGGCGTTCCGCCGCTAACAGCAACCGTGGCCATGCCAATACATTGTCCGCTACACATAAGGTTTATCGATGAAGCGATCGCGCTGGGGCCATTGATGTTCGAGACGTTCACAGTTTGTGTTTGAGTACAACCGTTCGCGTCCGTTACTGTCACGGTATAAGATCCCGCTGAAAGCCCGGTTGCCTGCTGTGTAATTTGTCCGCCGGGATTCCAACTGTACGTGTAAGGTCCTGTGCCGCCCGAAGGATTTGCAGTTGCATCACCGGTATTGTTCCCGCAGGTAGTTGGATTGGAACTGGTGGTAATAGTAATTGCAGTTGGAACTGTAATAGTAACAGTGGCGGTTTGAGTACACCCGTTCGCGTCCGTTGTGGTTATGGTGTAAGTCCCCGCTCCGAGTCCGGTAGCTGTCTGACCTGTCTGGCTGTTCGACCACAAATAAGTGAATGGGGAATTTCCTGTGGGAGTTGCCGTAGCTGATCCAAGACCGCCATTACAAAGTGGATTCGTCGGTGATGCGGTGACACTTGGTTGAGCATTCACGGTAACGGTAGCGGTCGAAGAAGCGGTTGTGCTTCCTGATTCAGTAACTACAACGGTATATGTTGTTGTGGCGGTGGGACAGACGCTTATTGTTTGGGTGGTAAGATTCCCGGGGTTCCAAACATATGTATAAGGCGGTGTTCCGCCATTGGGTGTTGCAGTTAAGGTTGTACAGGCTCCGGCGCAAACACTGGCGTTTTGAACTGACACGGTCATATTACTGCAGTTGATCACAACAATTGTGATCGTCGCAGTGTCAGCTCCGCATGCTCCCATTTGAGCAATGAGTTGAGCAGTGTAAGTGCCGGGAGTGTTGAAACAGATATTGTTTGGATTCTGCACGGTTGATGACGCAGGACTTCCACCCGGAAATGTCCAGTTGTAGCCCGTAGCGCAAGCAGCGCCGCTGGTGAAATTGATGCATTGTCCTGCGCATGGATTCAAATTACTGGCAGTGATAACGAGATTGGTTGGAGAGGACTGCACTCCGCAGGCGGTCGCGCCTCCCACATCATCAATGGCCAGCAAGCTGAAGGTTCCGTTGCAGCAATCCGGATTGGCAACGATCTCAATACACCCGTCGTCATCGATGTCACCTATCGACATTCCCTCGCTTGTATGATTCGGTTGATTGAAGGTCCAGAGCAGTGTTCCGGTTGAGGAGTGACATCGAACTGTGTTCACTCCAACGTTGTATGCGTTTCCGGAAATTGTTTCCAGTCCCGGACTTGTTGGTACGATATCACCAACCCGCGGAGAAGGTCCTTGCCATCCGTTGAGTGAGCCTCCGGCTGACCAGATCAGCGCACCTGTATTCCCATTATACGCTTTCGGTCCGCCCATGATCACTTCCATATCACAGTCCATATCGATATCTGCAATGGATGGAGTACTGTTCCCTGCGCCGGTTATCTGCCATTGAAGGGCAGCATTGTTTCCGCGCAGACAAAGTAAGCGTCCGCTTTGTTCGGGTGCGAGTACATCCAGTTGACAATCGCCGTTCACATCCCCTATGGCGGGACTATGCATCGAAAAGAAGGAAGTGGTAGCCAGTGTATACTGCCATATCAAAGTGCCATTATTTCCGTTCAGCGCATAGATCACACCGTTCGTGCTTGGGAAGGAGGTTCCGGCCGCGATCACTACAACATCTTTTATTCCGTCATTATTTAGATCACCTACCGCAGGCGAACCTGACCAGTTTGAAACAACACCCACATTATAATTCCATTGCACCGAACCGTTTGCATTGATCGCATACACTTCACTGCCACCCATCACAACAACTTCGAGGCTGTTATCATTATCCAGGTCAGCTACACAAGGCCCTCCCCAGAAATCGTTTGCATTTGCAGATCCGGTGAATGTCCAGAGCGCGAGACCGGTTGTCCCGTTGATCGCGCGTACCTGGTTTCCCCAGGCAACCACCACATCAATACCACCAACACCATCAATATTTCCGATAGCAGGCGAGGCAAGAATTGATCCGCCAACATTATGCGCCCATACCTGAGCGCCTGTCTGTCCATTGATCGCATAGGCATTTCCATCCTGTGAACAACCAATTACATCCGTAATTCCATCGCCATTCACATCGCCGATGGCGGGTTCGCCTTCTGCCCCGGAATTGGAAGCAGTTGAGTAGGGGAACTGCCACTTTAGTACCGGGGTCACATTCATTGATCCCCGCATCAGTTGTGTTCCGAAGTGCTGGTTACCGCCACGATACATCTGGTAACTGTCAGAGGCGTCCTCGTCAGGCGGCACAGGTAATACCTGCGCGCGTATGTTCAAACTGAAACATGAAATGAAGAGGAGGACGGAAAATGAAATGTTGTTGGATAGATTTTTTTTCATTTCATCCGTTTTGTTGCTAAAGAATTAATGAGCTCTTGAACATCGACAAATTACCGGAAAAACACGTTGAATCATATTTTTCCGCAAACAAATATTTCCAAAAAAGGTATGATAGACAACCAAAACTCACAAAGATTTTATTTTTTGAAGGAATAGGAATAGGGCGGTTGTTGCCCACATTTACTTATGGATCAGAAGGTTAACACTTCCTATTATTAGAGCTTGGTGTGAAGCAGGTTCACTCGCCAACAACGATTATCTTTTGCGAAACGCTAAATCGGCTATTGCGTATCCCGACAATGAATGTCCCGCAGGGCAATCCGGCGGTTTCAATAAAATAACCGACCGATGGCTGGAGATGTTCCATTCTCCTCAACTCTCTTCCGGAAAGGTCTGTGATAAGAAGTGTGAAGTCGTTTGTATAGATCGGGTCAATGAACAAGGAGAATCCGCCATTGCTCGTACATGGATTCGGGAAAATCAAAAAAGAAAGATCTTCCTCGACGGATACAATTCCTGAAGGATTATAAGTAACTACAGTCTCGGTAATGATATTGTGACCGGAACCCGGACCTGTATTACCGGCCTGAACTGTTCCGTAATACGTCGGGCCCAGCGTATAAGGAAAAACCGGATCGAGCGCAGCATTTATCGTAACGAAGTAAGCATAGATTCCCGCAGGATATTCCGGCGTTATACAAAACCGGCCGTTATGTTCATCAAGATCACCTGAAGCTGCCAGATATTCATAATCTTCAAGGTAACTTCCAAGGGGATATGTGGCATTGATGACCGGTCCTTGTTGAGGAGCGCTAAGCGGTGTTCCGTCAGGTAGTGTATCTCTTGTCGTAATATTTCGCAGGCGGTAACTGCTCTGCATTCGTTTGATCGGTCCGGTTCCATTGATGTTGGTGAATGTATATGCTCCGTAGATTGGAAAACCATCAAATGCGTATCCAATGATAGGCGAGTGATTCAGACTGTCCGCGTCATTGTAGAGACAAGTAGGATTGATATGATGATGATATTCACCATTCGGAGCCGGATGACCAAGACAGGCGTCAAAACTTATTCCCTCGAAAACGTAAGCATCTTGATTCCAGATCCCCAGGTTATTGTAGCTCATGCCGTCTCTTGTATTAAATATGGAAACTCCATTGCTCCAGACTCCAATATGTCCCATTGGAGTTGCGATCGGAGTTGCAGTATTTTGTACCGGGTTACGGGTGATCTTGTAAACAAAATTCTGGTTGGTCGGTGTGTTCGGGTTGCTGGGCCACGGACCGATTGGATAGGAGGGAATACAGGTGCAGCTTACATACACGTTGCTCGTTGAATATTGTACCTGCTGCACATTAGATGGGATATTGTTATAACCAAGCGCATTGTTGGTGTTAATGATCCAGGATGTTACCTCCGGTCCTTGTGCAAGAAGCATAGCAGGAAGTACCAGGTTAAGGAAAAAGTAAGCGTGTTTCATGATCTAAAGTTAAGAAACTTTTCAGGAATTCAAAAGTTTCATACTTGTCTCCCACAATCTCGAAGCAATGCTTTCATCATGCAGGATCTTTTCTTTCTTATCTGTCCTGCGAGGGTTTGGGAGAAAATATCCCGAATAATTTACTTCTTCAAAGTCTGCCAGATGCACAATATTTTTTGAAGCTGCTTTCGCGGAGCGACCGAAAATACGGATGCCCAGCCTGAAAAGGAAGTTTACATTTCGTGCCACTTCTGTTTTTGCGATGCCAACCTGCATCATGTTCATCAGCATATTCGATCCTGCGTTTCGTTTCGCAAATTCCTGTATGAAAAGATGATTGCAGAACATACTTTGTTTCATGGCCCTGATCATGGAGTATGAATCCTTCAGAGAAATGTTATCGAAATAAACTTTTGCTCCGCCTATGACTTTTGCCCCCACATGAACTATGCGTGCAAGTTCTGACCTTTTCAACTGAGGTAATAACAATTGGGTCATCCCGAAACGAGCCAGGTATTGTGTGGCAAACATGGTTTCCAGGCCGTCAGCGGTTTCAACTCTTTTTGGCATGATCACACCCATAGAGAGAATAAGGGAATCAATAGTTTCTGCCTTATTACTTATGGCAGCTGCGGTCGCGCGCATTCCGGCAATGATCGAGAGATCCCCGGAAACAGAATCAATATTTTTATTTCCGGATGCAAAAATAATTTCCTCCTTAGCTGCCAGGGTCTTGACAGGATCCCGCCCATGGATGATAACCCGATAATTTTTCAACGCAAGTTCAATAGCGCTTGCTTTTCCCATTCCGGAGTTTCCGCCAAGGATCAAGACAGTTTTCATTATAGATGTTCTATTTCCTGAAAGTTAATAAAATATACCATGTAGCCACGGAGGCGAGAAAATGCTTCAAGGTATGTCCGCTCATTACTGTGATGCTTTCAAATATTTCCCGGTCGAAGTGCTCACAGATCTTTGCAAATCCATAAAACCCGAGTATCATGAATAATAGCTTCCCGAATTGTTTCCATCCTTTGAACAGGGTAAGGATAACCGGCATCATGATCATAGGGAAGAATTGAACGAAGGCATACATCCGCAGGTCACCCTGACCGATCGACTCTGAGTATTTCCAATAGATCACGCTGAAGATACCTGTAAGCAAAAGGGGAACATAAATTGCTTTCGCAAATCCCTTATTTACCTTTTCATAGATGATAAGAGTGAAGAAGGTCATGAATACTACCGTCATTGGAAGCCTGTCCCATCCCAAGCTTTCTGTTGATCTCCAGTAGTGATACCACGCTGACCCAAATCCGGTAGCAACCAATCCAACGATCATTGTCGTTAGCAGTACCATTTTGAAACCACTCACTTCCTTTAAAAATGTTATCCCGAACAGTCCCACTATCACAAATGGCAGATTAGATATCACATCCCAGAAATTTTGAATCCCCAGAATGGTTCGCTGATCCGCAAAATTATGATAGGCCGGATCCTGGGGAACAGGTGATAATAACATTGTACCAACGATCGCTATCAGGGTGATCAGGATACAGGCAAGGTATTTCTGCGAGTGAGTCAATCGTTCAGGGTTTATTTCTTCGTCCTAATATAGTGCTTGTTTTAGTTCTGATCTTCATTACCTTTGAAAAGGATAAGCCACATATTAAAGGATCCCTCCTCCCAATTCCTTCCGGCTTTTCTCTTAACAATACTTTATACCTGAGCTATGAGAAATCAAATGAAGTACCCGTTCTTGTTATTGTTAGTATTGAACCTGGTAACAACTCTTTATGTTTCAGCGCAGCCCGCATTTCAATGGGCAGGACAGCTTGGAGGTGCGGGAGGCGATTTCGGAAACTCCATCGCTGTTGATGGGAATGGGAATGTGTATACTACCGGATATTTTAGCGGTACAGCTGATTTTGACCCGGGCTCGGGAGTTTCAAATATGACTTCAGCAGGAGGGAATGATGTTTTTATCAGCAAACTGGATGCCTCAGGCAACTTCGTTTGGGCGAAGCGAATTGGCGGTGGAGGAAATGATTATGGATATGCGCTTACCGTCGATGCAATTGGAAACGTTTTCACCACCGGGTATTTTGACAGCATTGCAGATTTCGATCCGGGCACAGGAACAATGAATCTAACACCGGGCGGATACGATATTTTCATCAGTAAGCTTGATGCGGCCGGCAACTACGTTTGGGCAGTTAAGATGGGCGGGCTGGCTACCGACTATGGTAATTCCATTGCGCTGGATGGGAACGGAAATGTTCTGACCACCGGGTATTTTAACGGGATCGCCGACTTCGATCCGGGCTCAGGCGTGTATAATATGACCTCTGCCGGGGGGAACGATGTTTTTGTCAGTAAGCTTACGTCTGCGGGAAATTTCATCTGGGCGAAACAGATGGGAGGGGGAAGCAATGATATTTCCTATTCCATTGCAGTGGATGGTGACGGGAATGTTCACACCTGTGGTTATTATTTCAGCACTGCTGGCGATTTTGATCCGGGTCCGGGAACCTATATTCTAAGTCCGGTCAATTCCGCGGATATTTTTATCAGCAAACTGGATTCTTCCGGCGGATTCCTCTGGGCAAAGAGCATGGGGGGATCAAATAACGAGATCGGGTACGAGCTGGCGTTGGATGCTGCAGGAAATGTGCACACAACGGGATATTTCAATGCCACTGTGGATTTTGATCCTTCCGGAGCTACTTTCAATATTACATCTTCCGGTTTATTTGACGTCTTTATCAGCAAACTCGACGCATCGGGAAATTTTGTTTGGGCGAAAAAACTGGGCGGATCGGCTAGTGAGGCGGGGTATTCTCTCGTAGTAGATGGACTTGGTAATGTTTACACCGTCGGCGGATTTGAAGGAACGTGCGACTTTGATCCGGGAGGCGGGGTTTATAATCTTAGCCCAACAAGCGCCGCAGATGTGTTCGTTAGCAAACTGGATCCCTTAGGAAATTTTGTTTGTGCCGGTCGTATGGGAGGATCCGGAGGCGCTTTGGGATATGATATTGTGCATGATGGCAATTTTAGTATACATGTAACGGGTTATTTTACCGGCACAACGGATTTTGACCCGGGAACCGGAACAGCAAACCTTACTCCCGGTGGAACAGCGGATGCTTTTGTCTGCAAACTGAGCGATTGCAGTAGTATTTCTGTCGCTGAATTTCATGATACGGGCATTACATTTCTTTTATATCCGAACCCATCTGAAGGAGAGTTTATTCTTGAGACTGATGCGGGAGGCGAATTGTCCATTTTTAATTCAATGGGTCAGAAAATTATTTATCAGGAAATAATGCAGGGTAATACAGGCTTTGATCTGAGATGGATTCCGAAAGGTGTTTATTACATCCTCTTGAACACGGATCAGGGAACAGGGCGGGGAAAGGTTGTGATAGAATGACCTTGTTTTCGACACGCGTAAATGCACGTGGTTTTAAAATTGTTGCTGCGGAGTTGATTTGTCATTGGGGAATAGCAGAAGAAGTGGTTTTAGAGATTTTGAGCTACAAAGCGAAAGAGTAGCGAGATTTGTCAGCCTTTTGACCTCACCCCCGGCCCCTCTCCCACAGGAGGGGGGCGACGGATCTGAAGTCCTTCTCCCAAGGGAGAAGGATTTAGGATGAGGTCAAAAGGCTGCAATGACAAACAAACGTCCATTCCACGGAGACGCGTCCCCAAGGATCTTCGAAAATGCCCGCAGCCTGAAGCGCAGGATGACGAAAGCTGAAGGTATTTTGTGGGAGCGTCTCAGAAACCGAAAACTTCTCGGCTTCAAATTCCGCCGGCAGCATCCAATTGAAAAGTTCATTGTAGATTTTTATTGCCACGAGAGAAGACTTGTAATTGAACTCGATGGAAATATTCACGACAGGGAGGATGTGAAAGAAAGGGATTTCGGAAGAGAACAGATTCTTCAGGACATGGGACTGATCGTGATTCGGTTCAATAATAATGAGGTGTATTACGATCTGGCTAGTGTACTGAGAAAGGTGACTAAGCAACTGGCAGAGCCAAGTCTTAACGAGATGTAAAAAATGCTAATTTTGCCTCCTGTTCATTGAATTGCGCATGTGTTGTCCCTTCGGCAGGCTCAGGAGTCCGCCAAGCCAGACGCACATGTGTTGGTCATGTTTATTGAATTGCGCATGTGTTGTAATTGGTAGCCAAGCCAGACTTAGGATCTGGTGCCGCAAGGCGTGGGGGTTCGAGTCCCTCCATGCGCACTTAGAATTTTACCCGATTTTCCTGTTTCTGTTTTTTCTTTTCCTCGCGCTTTTTCCTCTTCTCCTGCTTCCTGACCTTACCCTTGTAACCGGTTCTTTCAAGCTCGGTATTGAAAACAAGCCCTGTTTTGATCCCCATTGTTACAACGTTCATTCCTTCTTTCTTATTGAAAGTGTTTTTTGTCAGACCGTAAGAGAAGTTGGGTTCGATCAAAAGCGCCATATGTTCTGCATTTCTTCCCCTGAATTTCCATCCGAAGCTACCGGTGAACGACCACATGAGGTCACGATAAGAACTGCTTCGTAGTTGTAGTGCAGACATATCATTGCCGCTTACGCTTCCTGAAAAAGCACTCACGCAACTATACTGCGAAAGGATCCCGCAGTTCAATCCAAGCGAACCATAATATTTTGTCTTCTTACCTGATCTTATGACCATACGTAAAGGGATATCCAGGTATTCCAGTTTTGTCACAGATGAGATATCGCCGGGCTGTGAAGCTGCGCCGAAATTCCCATGTACCGTTCTCAAAAAGACACCACTCGAATATCCTGCGCCTGTGCTGATCGCCAATGGCAGTTCCGTTGTTACCCTGAATATCATGTCGAACTTATAAGCATTGCTTGGATCCATGACCATATTTACAAGATTGCCTCCTGATATGGTTGAGGACGTCTTTGGATAAAAATTGAGACTGGCAGATGCTGCAAGTTCCATTTTTGGTTGTTCCTCGTACTTGCGTGACCATCCATAACTCGGTTGTATCAGCGCGATCTCTTCCATCGTAAACCCCGATCCCTCTTGCCATTCGTTCAATTCAGGATAATTCATTTCCCGTATGAATGCATATTTAGTATTGGAAGCGATGAAATATGCAAACTCCTTCTTACCCGATTCGATCAATAGTTGACCCACCGCGCATATTCCGCCATCCTCATCTATGAAACAAGGTTTGTTGCAACTGTAGTCGTAATTAACAGGGAAGTTTCCTGCGCGCGCGTATTTACTAAGAATACGAAGGTGCGTTTTCCTGTTTTTTTTCTGCACATCACTAAGGTGTTCCGTTTTTCTTTTCTTCAATTCACGGATCACAGTTGAGAAATGAACTCGCAGAAGGTCCTTCTCCTCTGTGAATGAAACAACCTTCGAATATTTCCCGCTTTCCGAAATATATCGGCTCCATTCGGAATTCACACCAACAAGGTGATCGTATAGTGATCTCTTTTCACTGAAGGATGTCTTTCCTGCGAAGGCAATCCCGCTTGTAAGCAGGATTATCGTGATCAAAGTTGAAATGGCTCTCATGCTTTCGTTTTAGCATTTGACGGACTTTGGCAGGTTTGGTTGCCTTCCTCAGAGTGCGATTCGCCTGTAAATCAGGGGTTTCCGTCTAATAAATTTGCTTTTAGACAAAGGTTGCCTTATATTGGCCTAGCCAACCAAAACCTGCCTATGAAACAAGCAGTACTCTCCCTCTCTCTTTTGATCCCGTTTTCCTTCACATCCTTCGCAGGCGAAGAACGTGAACTTACCGGAATGGATGCTTTCAACGTTATGAAAGAAAGCAGATCAATTTCGTATAACGCGATCTCTACGGTACCTTCCTTCATCATCATGCACGAAGGATCCGGACTTAGCAATTCAAATATTTTTGATAGGCTGAAACCTGTTCTGAAAATGAGCAGCGATGATGCGATGAAACCGATCAGAACGCAGAACGATGCGATCGGGATGCTTCACTATCGTTACCAGCAGCATTATAAGGGGATTCCGGTAACAGATGGTATCTATATCATCCACACAAAGAACGGGGAAGTGAAGTCGGCTAACGGATATTTCGTGGATGGCCTTTCTCATTCCGGGGTAGCAACATTATCCGAAGCGGATGCATTGCAAAAAGCGCTGGAGTATATCGGGGCCGATACCTATAAATGGGAAGTGCCTTCAGAAGAGTATTTCGCCAAACTGAGCAAGAACGACCCGAACGCAACTTATTATCCGACCGGAAAGCTCGAATATGTTTCTGTGAAAGGAGATTATGTGAATCGCGATATACGCCTCACCTACCGTTTCGATATTTATGCGCACGAACCCATGAGTCGCCATTATATCTTCGTGGATGCGAACAGCGGAGAAGTCGTTCATGAGATCGACCGCATTTGTCATGTGGATGTGATTGGATCAGCCAACACACGTTATAGCGGGACGCAAACCATCACAACGGATCAAACAAGTCCGACTAATTTCCGCCTGCAGGAAACCGGTCGCGGATTGGGCGTAAGAACATTTGATCTGAACAACGGTACGAACTACGGTAACGCGGTTGACTTTGTCGATGCCGATAACAACTGGACCACCACTACAAACATGGACGATGCGGCTACCGATGCGCATTGGGGCGCTGAATCAACCTACGATTATTATGTACAGATCCATAACAGGAATGGTTTGGATGATGCCGGAATGCGAATGGATTCTTATGTTCATTACGGCACGAATTATAACAATGCCTTCTGGAACGGAAATGAGATGACTTATGGCGACGGAAGTAACTCTCCGGGAGGTTTCACTCCGCTTACTGCCATCGATGTATGTGGTCATGAATTCACACACGGTGTTACAGAATTCTCTGCCAATCTTGTTTATTCCTACCAATCCGGCGCCTTGAACGAATCGTTCTCTGATATTTTTGGTACCGTCATTGAAAACTGGAAAAGACCTACACAATGGGACTGGCTGATCGGTGCTGATATTGTATTCACTCAACCCGGTGCATTGCGCAGCATGTCCAATCCCAATGCTTATGGCGACCCGGATTGTTACCTCGGCACAAACTGGTACACCGGCGCTTCTGATAACGGGGGCGTTCACACGAACAGCGGAGTGCAGAACTACTGGTTCTATCTTCTCACAACAGGGGGCGTTGGAACAAATGAAATGGGTGATAATTACAACGTCACGTCAATTGGAATCACGAACGCCGCTGCCATCGCATTCAGAAATCTGACTGTTTATTTGACAACAAATTCTCAGCTTGTGGATGCACGGAATGGCGCTATCCAGGCCTCGCAAGACCTGTTCGGATCATGTTCTGTAGAACACATTGCGACAACAAACGCTTGGTTTGGTGTTAACGTAGGTAATGCGTGGAGTTCTCCTGTTGTTACTTCATCCTTTACTGCCAATACTGTTTCTTCCTGCAGCGTTCCGGCAACAATTCAGTTCACAAACACTTCGCAGAACGCGAACCAGGCAAATTGGGATTTCGGTGATAGTCAAACCAGCACGGTTTGGGCGCCTTCGCATACTTATACTGCTCCCGGTGTGTATACTGTCACACTTACAGTAAGCGGTGGTTGCGGAACAAACACAACAACACAAACGTCTTATATAAACATCAATCCGCCTGCCGCACCAACCACGGTTGATGCGTTTAGCTGTACTGCTCCGGCTTCAGTAGCGCTTACTGCCTCCGGCAGCGGAACGCTTCAATGGTTCACAAATCCTACCGGAGGGCTCTCCATCAATACGGGAACTTCTTATACAACGCCTAGCCTTCCTGCAACCACAACCTATTACGTGGAAAGCCAGGTTGCTCAGGCAAACGGCAATGTCGGACCGGCAACCAACACCATTGGCACAGGCGCCAATCACAACAGCGCATCGGTGCGATATCTCATTTTCAATGTTACTCAACCATGTACACTTGTTTCAGTTTATGTTTACTCCAGCGTTGCAGGCAACAGGAACATCACGCTCTGGGATAATGGCGGCAATGTAATTCAAACAATGACGATCAATATTCCTAACGGAAATTCAACGGTCACGCTAAACTTACCACTTGCGCCGGGCACCGGGTTCAGACTTGGGGGAACCAATATGAACCTGTTCCGTAATGATGCAGGTGTTACGTATCCGTATACGCTTGCCAATTATGTTTCGATCACCGGTTCACAGGCGGGTCCTTCATGGTATTATTTCTTCTACAACTGGGTCATTGCTCCACAGCCTTGCACCAGCCCGCGTACACCGGTTACAGCAAATATAGGCGGACCATCGGTTGCGTTTGCTCCATTGAGCGCCGTATGTGATAACAATCCTCCATTTGCGCTTTCAGGCGGAACTCCATTGGGCGGAACCTACAGTGGTCCGGGTGTATCTTCAGGCAACTTCAGCGCAAGCGTTGCAGGTGTAGGCACTCACACGATCACTTACACGTACATTGATGCAAATAACTGCACCGGTACTGCAACACAAACGATTGTTGTTAGTACATGCACATCCGTTGGCGAAAACGGCGGCATTGCTTCCTGGAATCTTTTTCCTAATCCGGGAAATGGACAATTCAACATGGAAGTAGTGAGCGGTTCAGATCAGGACGTGAAAATTATGCTCGTCAATACCATTGGGCAAACTGTTCTCAGCGAAACGATCCGACTCGTGAACGGACAGAATTCATTTACGTGGAATGCAGATGTAGCTAATGGTGTTTACCTTGTGAAGATCACTACTGCGGTCGGAACAGTTTCAAAACGGATAGAGATAATCAGATAGAGAACAGAGGATCTGTCAGAAGAGCCCCGTCCATGTGATGGGGTTCTTTGTTTTACACGGACCTGCGTTTCTTTTCCTTGATGATAAGCGACAACTCCCTGCCGGTTTGTCCTTTTACGGACGTATTCTCCTGCGCTCTGCGTATGAGGTAGGGTAAAACTTCCTTTACAGGACCGTAGGGAACGTATTTTGCCACATTATACCCCGCACTGGAAAGATTGTAACTGATGTGATCGCTCATTCCCAGTAGTTGTGAAAAGTACACGTGTGGATCTGCTAAGGGAATATTCTTCGAAGTCATCAGGTCAACAAGAAATTTTGAACTTTTTTCGTTATGTGTGCCTGCGCAGAGACCTATCAGCGCGATATTCTCAATACAAAACGTCAGCGCAAGATCATAATCTCTGTCGGTACCGGCCTTGGAATCCTGTATCGGGGAAGGATAATTCTTTTCATTTGCGCGCTCTCTTTCTTTCTCCATATAAGCTCCTCTTACAAGTTTCGCCCCGAGGAAATATTTTTTCTCAACCGCATCGCGGAAAGAACATTTCAGGAATTCCAGCCTGTCTTTGCGATATAATTGAAAAGTATTATAAATAACCGGAAATTCACGGTTATACTTTCGCATCATTTCATCCGCAAGATCATCAATGGCCTGCTGGATCCAGCTTTCCTCCGCATCAATAAAAACCGGGACCTTATTCTCGAATGCATTTTGGCAAATTGTATCCACCCTGCTTCTTACCCGATCAAATTCCTTCTTTTCATCAGGGCTGCTCTTACCGGCACTGACATTCTCAAGCAACCGGTGTCTTGCTAAGCCCGTGACCTTAAATACGGAAAAGGGAATATTCTTATCGCCCCTGGCCCTGATGATGGTACGTATGGTCTCTTGCATGGTATTGTCGAGGTCTTCTTCTGCATCCTTTCCTTCTACAGAATAATCGAGGATGGTACCGATCCTGTATTTTCCGAGTGATTCTATCGTTGAATTGCATTCTTTAATATTCTCACCACCCACAAACTGCTTGAAGATCGTTGCTTTGATGAGCCCCGTGATAGGCAAACGCAGCGCCAGCGCGAACGAGGTAAGCGCCTTTCCCACTTTTACGAAGAATGGATTACCGACAAGACGGAACAGCCAGTAGGAACGCTTAAGATCCTTTTTGCTTTTGGATGAGAATGCGATCTCTGTATTATCGAAGGAGAGCATGCGTTTCAGCCACGAAAATAGCGATTCCTTTCCATCATTTAATGGATGTTTAGTAATTTGCACAATGGCTTTGCAATACCATATGGTCAATGCCGGAAGTTATAAGATCCATCTGGGCGACCGGTCCTTTTCTGAGCTAAAAATGCTCCTCGCTGAACGCAAGTATTCCGCTGTATTTATCCTGGTTGATGAAAATACTTTTTCTCATTGTTACCCGCTTCTTCTATCGAAAATAAGTTCCTTGAAGTCAGCCATCCTCTTAAGGGTTCAATCAGGGGAAACCAATAAGACCATTGAAACCTGTGTAGCGCTTTGGGAAAAATTGGCTGAAGAAGGCGCAGACAGGCATTCCCTGCTCATCAATCTGGGAGGAGGAGTTATCGGGGATCTCGGAGGGTTTGTTGCAGCAACATATTTACGCGGAATTGATTTCGTACAGGTACCAACAACCTTGCTTGCCCAGGTAGATGCTTCTGTGGGTGGGAAACTTGGAGTGGACATGGGCCCGGTAAAGAACCAGGTTGGGGTGTTTGCTTCACCTGAAATGGTGATGATCGCCCCGGCATTTCTGACGACGCTTCCTGAGCGTGAATTATTAGGGGGATATGCTGAAGTAATTAAGCACGCTTTGATACGGGATGCAAAATACTGGGATAAAGTGCTTGATCTGGCAGGCCTCAGAACTGCCGATACCTTGCCGATGATCCTTCGATCTGTGCAGATCAAAACCGAGGTCGTTAAAAGGGACCCTGCGGAGTCGGGACTAAGAAAGATCCTCAATTTCGGTCATACGGTTGGGCATGCCTTTGAGAGTTTTTCCCTGGAAAACGATACCAGTCCAATGATACATGGAGAGGCCGTGGCTACCGGAATGGTGGCAGAAGCATGGCTGTCGTGGAAAAAGAAGCTTTTGTCGAAGGAAGAGCTGCAGGAGATCAGCTCATTTCTTATGCATACTTATAAGTCGTGGAATTTCAATAAATTTGACGAGAAACGCGTTCTTGAACTTATGAAATACGACAAGAAGAATCGCGCCGGCAAGTTCCGCTTTTCACTATTAAAAGGAATCGGCAGGGCTGTTTTTGATGTTGAATGCAGCGCCACCCAGGTCAGGGATTCCATTGAATACTATCGTGACCAGGCGGGTATATCAGGACGAGTATGATCTACAAAGTCTCGCGTAGTAACAGGAAGATCACAGGTTCTTTCACGCTGCCTGCTTCCAAAAGCGAGAGCAACAGGGCGCTTATCATACGTCAATTCTGCATACCGCCCTTTACCATCTCTAATCTATCGGGGTCAAACGATACTCAAACTTTGATGAATATACTGGATCAGGACCGAGCTTACACCTCAGGAGAGGTTTCTTATGATGTTGGCGCGGCGGGAACAACTATGCGTTTTCTCATCGCCTATTTTTCAATTACCAAAGGTATGCGGATCCTGAAAGGCAGTGAACGCATGCATAAACGCCCGGTAAAGATACTCGTGGAAGCCCTGCTGTCGCTTGGCGCGAAGATAGACTACCTCGGTGAGAAAGGCTATCCGCCTTTAAGAATTACAGGTACAGATATTAAAGGAGGAGAGATCGAGATCGACGGCAGCGTGAGCAGCCAGTATATTTCAGCATTACTTATGATCGCTCCGTCATTGCCATTGGGAATGGTGATACGTTTCACGGGTGATCTGGCGAGCTGGCCTTACATCAACATGACCTTAAAACTGATGGAGCATTTTGGAGTTTCAGGCTTATGGCATGAGAATTCCATTTCGGTCAGCCCGCAGCGATTTACCGTGCTATCAGATGAAGAAAAGTCCGGCTCGTATCCCATTGAAGCAGATTGGAGCGCAGCTTCCTATTGGTATGCGATCGCTGCTTTCGCTGATGAGGCAGATATTACTTTACATGGACTTAAGAAGGATAGCCTGCAAGGTGACAGCATCTTGCCACACCTGTTTCATTTTTTTGGTGTCAAAACTGAATTTCTTCCCGGCGAAGGAATACGGTTGACCAGGATCCCGGTCAATGCGGATCGTTTTGGGTTTGATTTTATCGATTGCCCGGATATTGCACAAACGATCGCCGTTGTTGCTTCGGCGCTTGGAATTCCCACATTATCAAAAGGACTGCAGACGCTGCGAATCAAGGAAACAGACAGGGCAGAGGCGCTGAGGACGGAACTAAAGAAATTCGGGATCGACTTTAAAGTCCAAAGTGATGATGCTGCGTTGTTTACGGAAACAAAAGGAATTTCAAATTCCGTTTCAACTCCGGTCGATACACACGATGATCACCGCATGGCCATGGCCTTCGCAACACTGGCCATGAGAACGGGGTGTGTGTATATCAAGCATCCGGATGTTGTGTCTAAATCATACCCCGGTTTCTGGGATGATATGATGAACATGGGATTCAAAGTGGAAAAAGCCTGATCAGGTAAATTCCAGTCGCTTCGTTATGATGCGAAATCTCCAGTAAAGCAGAATGGCAGCCACTGTAAGACCAATAGAAAGTCCGTACCAGATCCCATGCGTTCCCATTCCGGCCTTGAAGCCCAATAGGTAAGAACATGGAATACCCACTCCCCAATAAGATAACAGCGTTATCGTGGTAGGAACTTTAACGTCTTTCATCGCGCGTAAAATGCCAAGCCCTACAACCTGTGTTCCGTCGGATAACTGAAAAACGGCAGCCACAACGAGTAGGGAAGAAGCGAGATCGATCACCTCCTTATCCATGCTCAGTAAAAATGCGAGTTGCGTCTTGAAAATAATAAATAGCAAGGCGCCGGTTCCCATAAAAAGCAGACCAAGAAAATAAGCGGTGTTGGCCGCTCGTTTGATCTCTGTTATATCCTTTCTTCCGATCTCGTTTCCAACACGAACGGAGGCTGCTGCGCTCAGCCCGCTTGCAATCATATACGTCATGGCTGCAACACTTAATGCAACCTGGTGAGATGCCATTTCCGTTATTCCGATCCAGCCTACCATCACGGCTGCAAAGGCAAATGCGCTTACTTCAAATAACCACTGTAAGCCTGTTCCAAGGCCGATATGGAATATTTTTTTTGTCAGCAAGTAGGAAAAAAAGGATCCTTCCTCCTTTATCCAATAAATTTTGAAGTGACGGTGGTAATAAACGTATCCAAGCATCCATAATGCCATGATGCAACGTGAGATGAACGTTGCCCATGCGGAGCCCATCATGCCCATAGGCTCCAATCCGAATTTTCCGAAAATGAGGACATAGTTTAGAAAAATGTTCAACAAATTACTCGACAATGTTATGATCATGGCCATCCGGGTATAACTCAGACCTTCTGCGAATTGTTTGCAGGCAGAAAAAATACTGAGGGGAACCATCGAGAACATCAACACGCCCAGGAATGGAATGGCCAATTGTACCACCTCATCCGGTTGATCGAGATAATACAGCAAGGGAGTGGAGAGCGTTAGCAAACCGAACAGGCACACGCCTACGACGAGGTTGAGGATGATTCCGTTCTTGAGCACCTTCGCGTTAAAGCGATGGTCTTTTGTAACATCGGCCTCACTTACCAGGGGTGTGATACCGTAGGCAAGTCCTATCGCAAACACAAGGGCGAGAAAATAGGGTGTGCCCGCGAGGAGAACGGCCGCTTGCTCCGTGGATCCTATCCTGCCTACAAAAGCTGTATCCGTTATCCCGACAAGCATGTGCCCAATATTGCTGATGCAAACCGGGATGGCCAGTTGAAGGGTTTTGTGTATGTGATGCTTGTTTAGCATTTTGAAGGGGCAAAGGTAAAGAATAGAGAATAGAGAATAACGAATTGGGAAGTGTAACTTTGTTGAATTATTAGCGTTAGAAGACAGCATGAAGGGTTGTTTAACTATTTCAATAGCAATTATCATTTTTCTTTCCTGCCGGCATAAGGACATTCCCCCTTGTCCTCGTGATGCCGGCGGACCGAACAACGGTGGTTTTGAAGTTTTACCGTATTCTGTGATGGAAACACCTCCCGGGATGGTGTTGGTGGAAGGAGGTACTTTCCTGCTTTCGGAAGAAGGGTATGAGTCGGTGCGCAAAAAAGTTCTTCCCTTTTTTATTTCAATTTATGAAGAAACAAACAGGCAGTATCTCGCTTATGTTACCTACGTAAAGAAATATTATTCAAGGGCTACATACCTTGCCACGCTTCCGGATACAACGGTATGGAACATGACACATCCGGTTCAAATGGCAGAATATCTTTCTAAGATCTATTTCAGGCATCCTGCCTTCAGGGATCATCCTGTGGTTGGAGTCAGCCCGGACCAAATTTTGCAATATGCAGCCTGGAAGACGGACCAGATGAATGAGATGATCCTTATAAGAGAAGGCGTCCTGGATTTCGACAGCACATCGATCGATAGTGTCAACCGGTTTTCAACCGATGCTTACCTGGCCGGAAAATACGTGGGAAACGTGAAGAACCTGATACCAATGCCTGACGGGAACGAAAGGAAAGTGAGGATGGAAGACGGCATTTTACTCCCAAGCTTCAGACTTCCTATAATAGAAGAATGGGAGGTAGCCGCGCTTGCCATCGGCGATAAGGAAAATAAATATGTAAATACGGATCCGGAAAGTAAAGCAAGGAAGTTCGACAAGAAAAATTGTTTCGGGCATCTTTACCCGCCAAAGCAAAAAGTGAAGGAAAGAGGACCATCAAAAATTTTAATTGATCTGGGTGGAACCAAAGAATTTTACCTGCCAGCTTTGAATAAATACTTCATAGCAGGATTAGCTGATAATGTAAGCGAGATCGTTATGGAGGGAAAAAATTTTTCAGTGATCGGGGGCTCGTGGCGGACCTCCGCGATCGACTATACTGCAGTTTATAATGTTAGTTCACCTGATAGTATTAAATACATCAAAAGAAATAAATTCAAGGTAATGCGTGAAAAGGGGTATCAGGTTGCCTCCGCTACCGGTTTCAGGCTTGCGATGAGCTGGGTTGGGTTTTGCCCGGAAATGTTAATTAATAAGCGATCAAAGAGGTAGCATTTTTACAGCTTTATCCTAAGCATAACCTTTCCTTCCGTCTTTGCGTTCCCATTGATTTCATAAAGTGATCCTTCACTGATTATATCCTTGTTAGCATACCATGTTCGGGACAGGCGCAACCAAATCTCAATATTGCGGGATATATCGTAGTTGATGTTGAGGTAAGTTCTCGTGCCTTTTTCATACAATGAAGGAATGCTGAAAGATCCCGGAAGATCATTTTCATAAGCGTAGATCCGGGAATCATAGCTTTTTGTATCGAATAAAGCGTAACGGAGGTTGAAAGAGATGCGGCTTCCCGGTTTTTTGTAAACGACGTCCTGGTAGATCATATATCCCTCTTCAGCAGGGTCGATCCCATTATTGTAAATGATGTACTCAACGCGGTTCTTCAGCTTGACAGCCTTGGATACGGAATAAATAAGGTTGAACCTGAGATTCAGTTGGTCGCCGGCGACAGGCGCATCCAATACAGAGGAGGTATTATCTGATAGTTTGTCTTTTTTTCTTACCCTGAAATAAAGATCCAGCTTTTTTGATGGAATAAAGCTGAGCTGTCCTACTATCTCATTGCCTTCTGAAGGTGCGCTCACGCCATATTTCAGCCAGTTAAAGACGAAGCGATCATAATATCCCGAAAGGGTCCAGGCCTTATCCAATTTGGCGTTTATACCGAAGTAAAATCCCTGTTCATTATTTGTGTTGCTTCCCTCACCAAAGCCATTCGCATGCAATCCCTGGAATGAACGATCATAGTAACGGTGGAGAAGCGAAAAAGAGAACCGGGGATCGGCAGCAACCATCAGACCATTCACAGTGGCCAGTCCGCCGTTATCACTCATGGCGACTTCTCCAAAAAGATTAGCATTTTTAACCACCCAGCTGTAATCAGCGCTGAAATTCGCGGAGGAGGTTCCCTGGAAATCAAATTGGTTATATAATGCGATGCTCTTCGTAAGTTCTGCGTCAAATTGTGTGTAAACTCCTGTTAACCCTGCTTTGAACCTTCGCTTGCGGAACGTGATATTCCCTCCCGTTATCATTTCACCCAGTTGCTTGCGATCCTGCAATTCCGAAACGGTGGTGTGGTAACCCGATGTTTGTAAAGAAGAGAATTCTGTTGCATCATTCCCTGCCAGTGTGTCGAAAACGGTGATGTTGGCATCTATCTTTTTGTAGGATCCGAAGGTTGTGAATTCAAGCGGACCGAAGCCAAGTGTTATACCCGCTCCCCGGAGAAACAGGTTCTCATCAGTCCCGGTATGCGGTTTTAATCCGTTGGCATTTCTTCGTATGCTGATCCCGTCGTAGGATTTACCGTAAGCAAGACCTGTCCAGGCAATAAGTCCTTGTCCGAAACCCGCCTGGAAATCTCCCAGGGCAAGCGCTCTTATCTTTCCGAGATTGCGAATGAAAAAATGCGCGGAATAAAAATCAAATCCGTTCTTCATTTTACCATCAAGCAACTGTGCGTAACAGGGGTAATTGTTCTTCAAACTATTTTCAAACATTAACTCCCCCGGGTCTTTCTCAGCCGTGATACCAAAACTTATCTTGTTTGAATATGTGAAACGGTAACGCGCGTAGATCTTGTTCGGGTCACCGACATATCTTGAATTAGGGCTGCTGCATAAGGACATGGAGTCAATACTCGAGTAACCTGTCTGATGTTCCAACACCCTGCTGCCCCGAAAAATGATCTCATGTTTTCCATTCTTAAAAACATCTCTGAAAGAATAGCCATAGGCCTGCAGATCTTCTTTCACCTCAACGAAAGGCAGAATGTTGCGGATCGTTTCATGATCAAAACCGTCAATGCTTTGTAATTCATAAATGGAGATAAGTTTGCCGTTCTTCTCAATATGCTTCAGAAGGTTGCTGACCTGGATCTCGTTAAGAAGACCAAGCTCTTCCAGTTCCTCACGCCCGGCGCGATTAAGATTAAGCGGGTCTTTTTGATATTTTTTCAGATTTTCCGTAAGCTGAGTAAGATCAGCCTCCTCATCATTCAGCATCTCTCCGAGATTTTCCAGTTGCTGTTCAGAATTGCCCGAGAGCGTATCCTGGGAAAGGAGTCGAGAGGCGGAAAAGTGAAAGAGTAAGAGAGTAACGAATATAGAATGAACGGTCATTTTCTATTTGAAATCATATGTCATTCCGATCTGCGGAGAAAAACCAAGCGTGGCATGGTAGGTCGAGCTGAGATCCAGTTTGAATTTTTTCAGTTCAAGCCCGATACCGAAGCAGCTCAGTGAGGGATTCGTGGCAAATCCGGCCCGAAGATAAAGTTCCTTAATGATTCGATATTCAATACCGGCCCTAAGATCTGCCTTTTGATCGATATTTTTTTCTGTTTCAACAGCAAGTAACACTTTATCGGAAAACTTGAAATCTGCCCCGAGGCGCATCGTTGTTGGAATGCGTTCATCGTTGTAGTCAGCCAGTTTCGTCATCGTGGGGTTATAAATATGCGCCCCTATTGTCAATCCTTTCCAAACTCGCGCTTGTATTCCCATCTCAGCGACGATAGCAGACCTTGAGCCGTATTCCTCTCCAATGGCAAAATGCATGTAATCCATCTGGATCCCTGCAGAAATATTCTCACCGAACGCTTTTGCGAAAGCAAGGCCAATCCGGTTCTCCTTATAAAGGCTGTATCCGAAATCTGAAAAGGAAAGTCCGAACGTTCCTGCCTTAATAGGAAGCGCAAACGTTCCGCTCTTTACGCTGAGTTGAGAAACAAGAAATGGGTTTCCATAATATATTGCTGCGACCGGTTTCTTCAGAAATCCAAGCCCTGCCTGGTTATGAAAAGTGCACCACGGATCGGAGAGCGAAACCGAGGCATTCGCCATTCCTGAGAAACGCGCGCCTGAAAGCTGATTCTCTCCGCCCGCAAACATACACGTCCAGGCAATCGTCAGGCCAAATAATAACGAAGCCTTATGGCGCACGATGCTTGAATTTATGCTGTTTTAATTCCTCATTCGCTTTCAGGATCTTATCCTTAAGGCTAAGTTTATACTTCACTATTTCTTGAAGCAAGGCGTCATTTCCGGTCGCCAGCATTTGAACTGCAAGAATGCCGGCATTCTGAGCTCCGTCCAGCCCAACCGTTGCAACAGGAATACCCGGAGGCATCTGAACGATGGAAAGGAGTGAGTCCCATCCGTCGATGGAAATTGAGGAGCGACAGGGCACTCCGATCACGGGTAATGGGGTTAAGGCTGCAACCACGCCCGGTAAATGCGCCGCTCCACCCGCGCCTGCAATGATCACCTTCAAACCTCTGTCGGCAGCGCCCTTTGCGAACACAGCGACCTCTTCAGGAACCCGGTGGGCCGATAAGGCGTTGATCTCAAATGGGATCTTGAAATGGTCAAGCACCTTTGCTGCCTCCTGCATGATCGGCATATCCGATGTGCTTCCCATTATGATACTGACGATTGCTTTCATGGCCTGGATTAAGAGCCTCAAAATTACAGTTTTTTAATCGGGGGCTGATTACATTTTTTGAACATATAGTTTCGTAAATTGCTAGAAATCAGCTTAGTGGGACTTTCACAGCTACCTGCATTTTCCTTAATTTCGTACTCCTATGAAAAGCCAATCGGCGAGCGGCAAAATAAGGTTACACGACAAGGAATTCCGGGTATTCAGGAACGCTGAGGAAATACGTGTTGCTGTAAGTAAAATTGCCGGCAGAATCAATTCCGAGTTGCAAGGACAAAACCCGATCTTTCTGGCAGTACTTAACGGATCATTCCTTTTTGCGGCCGACCTGATGAAGCAGGTCACCATAGAAAGTTCGATCAATTTTATCCGGGTCTCTTCCTACAGCGGTTTGCGAAGCAGGGGAGAAGTGAAAACTGTTTTTGGTATTGAGAACGTGAAGGACAGAGTGGTGGTGATACTAGAGGACATTGTTGATACAGGTAACACACTTGATGCGATCATGAAAATGCTTGATAAGGAAAATACGAAAGATGTGAAGGTTGCGACCTTATTATTCAAACCTGGCGCGTATAAAAAAGCACGTAAGATCGATTATGTCGGGATGGAAGTTCCGGATGAGTTCCTGGTCGGATATGGTCTTGATTATAATGAGGCCGGCAGAAATTTATCCGACATCTATATTCTTGAACCTGAAAAATAATGAAGACCATGCTTAACATTGTATTATTCGGACCTCCCGGCGCCGGGAAAGGCACACAGGCGGAAAAACTTATCGAAAAATTCGGTTTGATCCATCTCTCCACCGGCGATATTTTTAGAAAACATAAGACCTTCGGCACTGAACTGGGATTGCTGGCAAAAAATTATATGGACATGGGCCAACTCGTGCCGGACGAGATCACGATCAAAATGCTGGAGCAGGAGTTCGATAAGCAGCCTTTAGCAAATGGTTTTATTTTCGATGGATTTCCAAGAACAACCGTTCAGGCGCAGGCGTTGGATGCATTTTTACAGGGACGCAAAACTTCTGTCGCCATGACCCTTGCTCTGGAAGTGGATGAAGCTGAACTGACGAGACGAATATTACACCGGGGAAAACATTCCGGTCGCGCTGATGACCAGGACGAAACCATTGTCAGGAAGCGCGTAAGTGAGTACAATACGAAAACGGCGCCATTGAAGAATTTCTATAAGGATCAGGGAAAACTTCAGGCTGTACAAGGTGTCGGCGCCATTGAAGAGATCTTTAACGCATTGTGCGATGCCATAAAAAATAAATTGGCTGAAAAGGAATCGCGCTAACAATGGATCATCAGGATGGCTGAATCAAATTTTGTTGATTATGTGAAGATATGCTGTCGCTCCGGAAAAGGTGGCGCCGGTGCCGTGCATTTTCACCGTAGTAAGGAGACGTCCAAGGGCGGACCTGACGGGGGAGATGGTGGAAGAGGAGGGCATGTCATACTTCGGGGTAATAAGCAGCTATGGACCCTGATCCATCTCAAATACCGCAAGCATGTGATCGCTGAGCCGGGGATCAATGGCAGTCGCCAGCTCATGACCGGGGCTGAGGGTAAGGATGAGATACTGGAAGTACCATTGGGAACGATCGCCCGCGACTTTGAGACGGGTAATATGGAATGCGAGATCACGGACGACGGTCAGGAGCATGTTTTTGTGAGTGGGGGAAGAGGCGGGAAAGGAAACGCTTTTTTCAAAACCTCCACCCGCCAGTCGCCGCATTTTTCTCAACCCGGGGAAGACGGACAGGAGATATGGAAAGTACTCGAACTGAAAATTCTTGCCGATGTGGGATTAGTTGGGTTTCCTAATGCCGGTAAATCCACTCTGCTTTCTGTCGTTTCTGCCGCAAAGCCGGAGATCGCCGACTATCCTTTCACAACGCTGGTCCCGAATCTTGGAATCGTAAAGTACCGCGAACATAAGTCCTTTGTGATGGCGGATATCCCCGGTATCATTGAGGGCGCGCATGAGGGAAAAGGGTTAGGGCTTCGCTTCCTCCGGCACATCGAACGCAATTCGATCCTTTTGTTCATGGTTCCCGGAGATACAGCTGACATCATTAAGGAGTATAAAGTTTTGTTGAACGAGCTCAAACAATTCAATCCTGAGCTATTGGATAAAAGACGCGTTCTCGGAATCACCAAGTGCGACTTACTGGACGAGGAATTAACGGAAATGGTTCAGAAGGATATCAAAAAACGATTCAAGGAAAAAAATGTCCCCGTTGTTTATTTTTCATCGCATACGGAAAAAGGCTTGAAAGAATTGAAGGACTCACTCTGGAAGACCATGAACGAATGATCGAATGGCTGAAAGAAATAGATAAGGCGATCTTTCTTGCCCTCAACGGAAGCGACTCGGCATTCCTGAATACCATCATGGACTGGGCCAGCTATAAATTCACCTGGATCCCTCTATATGCTATTCTGCTCGTATACATCATCCGGCAATTCAGAAAAAGGACTATTTTGATCTTAGTTGTCATTGCAGGAATGATAACTGCAACGGATCAGGCATCTGTCCTCATAAAGAATAAACTGGTCATGCGTTACAGACCCTGTCATAATTTTGAATTGAGGGACAAGATAAAAATGAATGGCGATTGCGGAGGTAAATTCGGTTTTGTCTCATCCCATGCTGCGAACACTTTTGCCCTTGCAGGTTTCCTGTTCTTGCTCTGCCGCCACAGATCAAAGTATCTTGGAATTGGAATGCTGGCCTGGGCCATATTTGTTTCATACAGCCGGATCTATAACGGGGTGCATTTTCCGTTGGATATTGCAGGGGGCGCTGCATTGGGAGGAATATTTTCCTTCCTGTTCATGTTTGTTTTCAAGAAACTTGACATGAAATTATTTGAAAAATGATGAAGCTGTTGTTCGTTTTTATTGGGGGTGGACTGGGAAGCGTGTCGAGATATGGTATTGGTATCCTTGCCAAACAGTTTTTTTCCGGAAATTTTCCACTTGGGACATTGTTCGCCAATGTGATCAGCTGCGTAATTCTTGGTGCCGTTGCGGTGTATTATGCAGGTAAGGATGGGGAAATGACAAAAGCGCTGATGATCGCGGGATTTTGCGGGGGACTCAGCACGTTCTCAACCTTTAGCTATGAAACGCTCGATCTTTTCAGGAATGGGAGCTGGTTTATCGCTATGATGAATATACTCATTAGTACTGTAGCATGTATTCTCATTTTATGGCTTATATCCAAATATCCTATCAAATGAAAAAGCAGTTTGTTTTGGTTCTTCAGTTGATCACTTGCGGCCTGTTCTCACAGGCTCCCGTCACTGCCAAGCAACCCTTAGCGTTGGATAAACCAAAGTTGATCGTCGCGATCGTTGTAGACCAGATGCGGTATGATTATATCTATAAGTATTGGGAGAAGCTCGGTACAAGTGGCTTCAAACGTCTTCTTGGTGAGGGATTTAATTGTAAGAATACACAGTATAATTATATGCCTACGTTCACAGGGCCCGGACACGCATCTATCTATACGGGAACTACGCCTTCGATCCACGGGATCATTGCGAACCAATGGTACTCAAAAGAGAGGAGGAAGATGGTGTATTGTTCCGAGGACACGATGGTGAAGAACGTGGGAGGATCTGCCAGGGAGGGAAGGATGTCGCCAAAAAATATGCTTTCTACTACTTTTGGTGATGAGCTAAGACTATTTTCAAATTTTGGATCGCGTGTTTTCGGGATCGCATTAAAAGACAGGGGAGCGATCCTCCCGGCCGGCCATACCGGCAATGCAGCTTATTGGTTCGATCCGAACACAGGACACTGGATGAGCAGCACGCATTACATGCAAACTTTACCTGCATGGGTGGCAGAATTCAACAAAAAGGACTTAGTGAAGTCCTACCTGGCAAAGGAATGGAACACATTGCTTCCAATAGAAAAATACACAGAGAGTCTGTCGGACAATAACCCCTACGAGATACCATTCCAAAACGAAACTACCCCGACCTTTCCGCATAAGCTTCCGGAACTGGTTGCGAAAGGAGCCGGCCCCGGACTGATCCGATCCACTCCTTACGGAAGTAATTTCACAAAGGATTTTGCGATCGATCTCATCAAAAATGAAAAACTGGGAAAGGGTGCGTTCACGGATGTCATCGCGATCAGCTTTTCTTCACCGGACCTCATCGGTCACCAGTTCGGACCACAGTCGATTGAAGTTGAGGATTGTTATTTGCGGCTTGATAAGGATATTGAAGATCTCCTGAAATTCCTGGATACCTGGCTGGGTAAGAATAATGTGCTTCTTTTTCTTACCGCGGATCATGCGGCCGTTGATGTGCCTTCTTACCTTTCAGATAAAAAGATACCGTCGGGGTATTACACGGAAGATGCCATCCATGATTCGCTGAGAAAATTCTGTATCCGGCATTTTGGCGATACATTGGTCAGCAATGTGTCAAACTACCAGGTCTTTTTGAATGAAAAAAAACTCGCGATAACAAAGATCGACCGGATGATGGTCCAGAATAAAATAGCCGCGTATCTTCTGACCTTACCCGGTATTTCCGAATCGGTACCCGCGCATATTTTCGCACTGGCTGCGTTCAATGAAAAGCCCCGTTCTATCATGCAAGCGGGATATTATGCCAAGAGAAGCGGGGATGTGCTTTTCAATTATTCTCCCGGATGGATCGAGCATGATAAAAGAGGAACAACTCATGGATCTCCTTATAGTTATGATACCCGCGTTCCCCTGATATGGTATGGATGGGGTATTAAAAAAGGAAGCTCATCCGAATTGGTCAACATAATTGATATTGCTCCTACAATTTCGGTCATGCTCAACACGAATTTTCCCAATGGTTGCACGGGTAAACCCATCAATTTCACCGGTAAATGAGCAGGGAGTCGACAGCATTTGAAAGTATTGCGGGGGTCTATGACCATGAATTCACCTGGACATCCACGGGTAAGCTTCAGCGTAATATTGTCTGGACTTATCTTCAGAAGTATATCCCGCGGAAGAAGATCGACATCCTGGAGATCAATTGCGGAACGGGCGAGGACGCGATCTGGTTTGCCAAGAAAAGACACCGCGTTTTTGCCACGGATATTTCCGGAGCAATGATCATGGTAGCCGAGAGCAAGCGTATCATATCAGGACTTGGTAATCTTCGGTTCCAGCGCGCATCGTTTGGAGAGCTTTCAAAAAAGATGCAGGGCGGCACATTCGACCTCGTGTTCTCGAATTTCGGCGGGATCAATTGTGTCAACCGCGCTGAGCTGATGAAACTGGCCGGAACGCTGGACAGGATGCTGAAGCCCGGCGGAAGACTGATCATGGTGATCATGGGAAGAAAGTGCGCATGGGAAAGATGGTTCTTTTTCAGGCGGGGAGAAAAGCAGAAGATGTTCAGGCGATTGGCGCCAAGCGGGGTGCTGACTTCCATTGGGGGAGAGGAGATCATTATTAATTACTATTCACCCTCTGAGGTCAGGGCTATCTTTCATTCCCAGTTCAGAACGGTAAGATTGAAACCGGTTGGATTATTTTTGCCCCCAAGTTACCTGGAGCCCTATTTCAGAAAAAGGAAATGGTTGTTGAAAATTCTTTCCGGACTTGAGTGGACATTCGGATGGATCCCGCGATTCAGCGATAGAGCCGATCATTATATCATCGAAATGGAAAAACGGGATTAGTTGACCGACTTACCGTAGAAGTTCACTTTTATCAATTCATCAAGAAGGATACGCTGTCCGTTATACACCGCGGTGATCCATGCGTCCGTGATCCCCCTTCCGATAACAACCTGCCTGAATACTTCCGCATCCTGCAGGGTTTTAAATGTTCGCATCGTAAATCTTGTGATGCCATCCGGGTAGTCGATGATCTCAGCCGGTCCGAATTCCTCAACAGTAGGGTATTTAAAATTCTTTGGAAAGCGATACGCGCCGATCTGCACTTTGAATATCAGACCGTCAGCGCAATAATTTCCTCCCAACGTAATAAGCTTTTTGTAAACGGTTACATCATTCAGATCCTTCCCGACAAACCATGAAAAATCACGGGGTGTTGCGTTGCAGGGTCCTCTCAGGTACTCATCCAATTCTTTACGCTCACCGAATACGAAGACGGTTATGATCGATTTTTCCGCATCGGGTTCCTTTGAGATCAGCATTTTCTTGAAATCTTCTGCTTCCTTAAGTGTTTTGAACGGGCCGAAGGAATAGCGCCATCTTCCATCCGGGTATTTACGTTTCTCGATCTTGCCGTATTTTTCAAAACGTTGCATCTTATAATCATTTGTATCGGTAACGGAGGCGATCTCGACTTTGAAAGTCAGTCCTTCAACTTCTTTCGTACCATCGCTTTTTACGAGATCTTTATACTGGGCATCGTCCATCCCTTTGATCGTTCCCTTCGTGATAATGGGCGTTTCTACGCTTGGCTTGCAGCCTTCCAATTTGTACTCTTTGTCGTAATACTCCGGTAGCAACTTCCGGATCCCTTTATCCATTATCGTGATCTGAAGGACGAGCGTTGTATCCTTGGTCTCGATAGTCTTTAAAAGTTTGTTCGCATCTCCGAGCGTTTTTATCCCACCGAAATAAAACGTAGTGTTATTGAACACATCCTTGAAACTTTCGATTGTGCCAAGGTCCTTTACCCTTCCTGAGCGGAAGTCCTGAGCGCTCTCAAATGTGCCGAGCTCCACTCTGTAGTCGGCTGAAGCATATTCAATCATGCCGTATTTCTCCAGGAGGATCTTATATACCCGTTCCATACAAACCTCCGGCCGACTTTCCTCATTGTATTTTGCGATCTGCTTCTCAAACTTTTTCTGAAGCGTATTGGTGGAATCCTGTACTGCCAGAGGCTTGCCTAAAGGCGACAGTTTGATATCCTGTTGAACCTGCACGTAGGTATCGAGCTTCTTGATATCTACATATTCGATATGCGGCTGCATGCCCTCGAACTCAAATGCGACCTTGTAATCTGTTCCGGGGGTAAGCGCGACGATATATTTTCCGGTTGAAGAGTTCGACTGGTAAGTGCCTACATTCTCGCCGGTTTGCTGATCCGTAACGTTGATGGTGGCATTGACAGGTTTATTATCCACGGAAACTATTCCGAACACAAGTGCCAGCACAGGTTTCTCACCCATGAAACCAGGATTGATGGTGTAGATATCCTGCTGGCCGAATCCACCTTTTCTGTTTGAAGCGTAATAGCCTGTTTCTCCGTCCGCAGAGAGAACATAATAAATATCATCTTCTGTAGTGTTGATCGGGTAACCAAGATTGTTCGGTTGTACCCAGGCGTTATTCTTCCAAACGGAGTAAAGGACATCGTATCCTCCAATGCTGTTATGACCTTCCGTGCTGAAGAACAAGGTGATCCCGTCCGGGTGAATGAATGGCGCGTCATCGTTGTACGGAGTATTGATGGACGGACCAAGATTTTCCGCCGGCCCCCATTCTCCATTTGCGAGTTTTTTGCTTTTATAAATATCCCGTCCTCCCAAACCGCCGGGTCTTTCACTTGCGAAGTACAGGAGCTGGTTATCGGCTGTAACCGATACGCTTCCTTCCCAATATTTAGTGTTAACGGTTGTTCCAAGTTTGACAGGCGCGCCCCATTCGGTACCACTAAGAGAACTCATGTAAATATCACCCTTATCCTTTGCCGTGCTTTTATAGATGAAAAGTTTTTGGCCATCCGGTGAGATAGCGATGGCAGCATCATGCATTTTCGTGTTGATTGCCGTACCGATCGGCTGGGGAGTGGTCCATTTCTTCTCCACGATCTTGCTGATGAAAACGTCTTCATAATATTCCCCGCTCTCAGGATCCGGTTTGAATTTAAGGTCCATAAGTCCCCCGGTGCTTTTCTCACCCCTGTAGGTAAAGATCATGACCGACTGGTCGGCGGAAACAACAGGAACATACTCGCCGGCAGGTGAGTTGATAACAGGGCCAATATTGTTGATCTCAACCTCCACTTCAAAATTCTCGTTGACAAGGATCTTCCCGTTATTGCTGTGCTCAACATAACGGGATGCGATCTTTACAAATTTCGATTTCGGGTTTTTCCGTATGTAGTCGTTCAGGATCGAGATGGCATCATCGAATTTATAGTTGAGATGATAAGCACGTCCAAGGAAATACTGAAGATCTTCAAGCGTTGGATCGAGGCTGTCGGCAGCGACCAGGAAAGGCAGGGAACTCTCTTTCTCGTCGCTTTTGTACAAATAACAGATGCCGGTACGGAACTTAAAGTAGGCATCAGAGGGATGATCCTTGCTTAGTTTAAGAAAAAGCGGAAGGGCGCGTATGTAGATCTTCTCGTCGAAAAAGTACTCAGCCTTGGTAAGATTTTCAATCTCTTCCTTGGTGAGTTGGTCACCCGGCTTCTTTTTTTGCCCTGTTGCCGGAATGGCAAACAGCAAAAAGCCGGTGAAAATCAATAGTATTTTGGCCCCTCTCATCTGGTGCGCCACTAAATTCTCTCAAATCGAGGGGTTACTAACAGGTTCTTAACATGACTTTTAAACAGGTTTGGGTTGAAAACCATGGGTTTAGGCTTTGGTTTTAGGCTTCAATAGCCTACTTTTATCCTCCTTTAAAGCCATGGATTTTCTCCCAAAAGAAATAGAAGATTATGCCCTCGCGAATTCAGCGGAAGAGCCTTCTATTCTGACAAAGCTAAGTCGTGAAACCAATGCGAATGTGCTCATGCCACGGATGCTTTCCGGGCACCTGCAGGGAAGGATCCTCAGTATGATCTCACACATGATCAAACCTTCCCGCGTGTTGGAACTTGGTACCTATACGGGGTACTCTGCCATCTGCCTGGCGGAAGGACTAGCCGAAGGCGGGATCCTGCATACTATTGACATTAACGAGGAGATAGGCAGTATGGTCAAAAGGTATTTTGAAGAGTCGGGGTACAATGATCGGATCCGCTTTCATCTTGGCGATGCGGCTACAATTATTCCGGGGCTGAACGAGAAGCTGGACCTTGTATTTATTGATGCCGACAAGGAAAATTATTGCAGGTATTTTGACCTGGTTTTTCCATTTGTCCGCGAAGGTGGCTGGATCATCGCAGATAATGTGCTATGGAGCGGGAAGGTGCTTGAAAATATCAAGCGACAAGACAAAGAAACACTTGCCTTGAAGGAATATTCATCTAAGATCCGTTCAGATAAGCGGGTGGAATGTGTGCTGTTGCCTGTGCGTGACGGATTGATGATCTGCAGAAAACTGAAAGGATGAGCATAGATCTAAGGAGTGATACGGTTACGAAACCTACAAAGGCCATGCTCGACTATATGGTCAGCGCAGAAGTTGGGGATGATGTATTCGGCGAGGACCCAACCGTGAACAAACTTGAAAAAAAGGTTGCGAAGATGTTTGCACAGGATGCGGCGCTTTTTTGTCCGAGCGGTACCATGACGAACCAGATCGCGATCAAAGTTCATACACACCCGGGTGATGAAGTGATCTGTGATATCAGCTCGCATATTTATAATTATGAAAGCGGAGGACTTGCGCTGAATTCCGGCGTTCAGGCAAAACTGATCCATGGCGACAGAGGCCGTGTTACGCCCGCTCAGGTTGAAGAAAATATCAATCCTATGTTCGACTGGCTGGCAAGAACAAGCCTCGTTGCTATTGAGAATACCTGCAATAAGGGAGGAGGGAGTATTTATTCGTTCCGGAGCATGTTTGATATAGCAGAGGTATGTAAAAAAAATCACCTTAAACTTCATCTTGATGGCGCAAGGATCTTCAACGCTGTTGCAGAGACGGGGGATGCCACAGAATTGATAGGTGAAATGTTCGATTCTGTTTCCATCTGCCTTTCAAAAGGCCTGGGCGCTCCTTCCGGAAGTCTTCTTCTTGGGAATAAAGAATTCATCAACAAAGCAAGACGTGTCCGAAAAGTATTTGGCGGAGGAATGAGACAAGCCGGATTTCTTGCTGCCACAGGGTTATTTGCGCTTGAAAACAATTTGACAAGACTGAAGGAAGATCACAAAAGAGCTAAAGAACTCGGGAAAATGATCGGATCGCTTTCTTTCGTTGAAAGTGTTCTTCCGGTTGAAACGAATATTGTCATTTTTACGTTGAATAAAAGTACTACGGCAAGCGATTACCTTAAAAAACTTGCTGCGGAAGGTGTGCTTGCTGTAGCTTTCGGAAAATATTCTATACGGATGGTTACCCACCTTGATTTTACAGATGAAATGCTGGAGAAGGTTAAAAAGATAATGAAAAAGGCAGCCTGATCATGCGTTGCAAGGCTTACGTATATCGATCAGTGCAAGGTACCAGTCGTTATTGTGGTACGTAAAGTAAAACGTAAATCCTTTCGTTACCACAACCGTTCTGCCTACCGCCTGGATGACCTTTTGAGTAAAAGCCTGGTCATCGTCGTTCAAACCGCCGAATTTCCATATATCTGAACCGGCCAACGCATTCGTATCTCGCACAAAACAACCGCTTTTCGACCAATGACTGACCTTGTCACAATCGATCCTGGGAAGGCATTCATTCAGTAATTCGCAATCAAGGCTGATCCCGGTAAAGATCGTTTCAAGCGCCTTGTTATACTCTCCGAGTCCGTATTTACTGATGAGAAAAGAGGGCATGGCCCCGTCTGATTTGATTATGAGCAATCCAAACTCAGGAGATACATACTTGCTGAGCTCGCCTTTATCCTTGCTCATCAGGGAAGCAAGGATAAGTTTGAATTTTTTATTAAAATCATCAACCTTGTCGGACGCATACTTGTCCGCCACGCCATCATTTTGTGCGCTGTCGTCAGGCGGGGGCTGTACCTTCACCTCCTGTTCACCTGAACAGGAAGCGAGGATACAGATAAAAATAGCAATAGAAAGATATTTCAGTATCATATTATTATTCAATGATGAGCATTTCCACCCTTCGGTTTCTTTGACGTCCCTCTGGGGTTTTGTTGCTTGCTATCGGTTGCGTCTGTCCATACCACTTAGGAACGAATCGTTCCTCGGTAATGCCCTGAGCCGCCAGGTATTTCTTCACTGCAACAGCGCGCTTTTTAGAGAGGGTCATGTTGGCTGCAGGTTGTCCTACATTATCCGTATGACCACTTATCTTGAGCTTCCATGTTAGTTTTTTCTTCATCAGGGCGGCAAGTTCATTCAGCGAAGCATAGGATTCCGCTTTGATGATATCCTTTCCTGTCTCGAATTCAAGGTTATCGAAGGCTTTCTTCAATACTTCTTCTTCTTCTTTTGTCAGCTGAACCACTTTATCTTTCTCATCAAGCGGTTTTAGTTTGGTAATGTCCGGCTTGAGAACTTCGAAGCGGAAATAATTATCCTTTCCTTTCTTCGCGATACGCACGATGGTTCCGACACCTACTTTCACCTCTGTAACTTCCGGTGGCTCATTGTACGTTTCAAGTTTGAACATCGCAACCTCATCCGGTGGAAGAGAAGAGAACGGGAAGTTACCATCTGCATTCTTCATGGAAGTACCAAGCTCGCGACCGGTATTATCAACCAGGATAAGTTTGTCGAGCGGACAACCCTGGTTCTCGATCGGACCCGGTTTTGTAGGACAACGATCGTTCTTATCCATGATGGAGTCGTTATCCGTATCAGGACATCCGCGGAAAAGCGCAACACCCGGCTCATCCGGACAATCATCTTCTTTGTCAATGATCTTATCACCATCACGGTCAGGACAGCCTTTGAACTCAACCAATCCCTTATCATCCGGACAATCATCTTCTTTGTCGATGATCTTATCACCATCACGGTCAGGACAACCGTTGAATTCTTTCAGACCCGGATCATCAGGACAAACGTCTACGATATCCTGAATATGGTCGCCGTCACGGTCAGGACATCCCGCAAATTCCCAAACGCCCGGCGTTTCTTTGCATTTATCCTTCTTATCCGAAACTTTGTCTTTGTCCTTGTCTTTTGGTTTGCGATGCAGGATCGGAACCCTCAGGAGAAAATGAAGGTCCATTCCATAGATATCTTTTTTCCCAAGTAATTTTCCAAGGCTGTTGGTGCCTATGATCAGCGGGCCAAGTCTGAAATCCATTCCCGTCTGAAAATTTTTGTACGAATTGTATGATAGCGGCATATAAAATCCGAACCATTTCCAGTCCCATCGGGGAGTGAGGGCAACGGTAGTTATTTCATGAACTTTATGGGCATTTTTCTTCATGGCCAAAGCCCAGAAAAGGTTTGCATTTACATAAAAGTCCTTCCAGATATTGTAATCCACATTCAGATTGACGGAGGTGGGAAGATTCATGAAAAAGGTCCTGTCAGTAGGCTCTGAAATGAACCGATTGAATAAGGTATCATCCAGTGTCAGGATGGAGAAGTATTTATTTGTGTCAATGGCTCCTGTATTCGGATCCGTTGTATAGGAGTATGCATTGAAATTCAGAGTGTCAATGTACCAGTCAGTCACATCGGCAGTGAAGTTCCTGCTGCGATATCCTTTGTTGAACTTCATTCCGCCTATATCAAGTATGGATAAGCCTACTTTGAACTTGTACTTATTTGCATAGCGGGCGTCAAGACCCGTTTCACCGTCCATATCATAGAAGTATTTATCCCGCTCCGGACGGTATTCATAAATGACACCAAGGTCCAGTCCAAAATTGATGTTCGATATGTATTTATATTTCACTTTATCGGCAGTAAATTCAAAATTGGTAGAGTGACCGTATTCTACTTCGGTATTGAAAACGTTCATCGTGTCAGAATGGTCGAAGGAATAATCAAGATTCCGCATGAAAGCATACGCTGCGCCGAGTCCTTGTAAGACCTTCAGACTTCCTCCGGCCTTCCAATAGTTATTATTCTTGTCATTCATCACAAAGGCGTATGTGCCATTGTATTCTGCCCAACTCATATACTGAACACTGAAGTTCTCATTCTGTAAGCGATTTCCCCACTGAGCAGAATCTTCCAGCTCAAGCCAGATCTGGTGCGCAAGAGGCTCATCCACTCCGTCCACGTTCACGTATGTCCGCATGCGCCAGCTGAATCCGAAGGAGGATTTGTCTTTGAAGCCGATAAGAAAGGAAGGGAGATATATATTATTGTAGAGGAATACGGATTTTCTTTCTCCGTCGAGCCGCTCGTTCAGGTAGTTCTTCTGGAAATCAGGGTCGTTGAAAGCAAGGTAATTCGCCGAATCAAAATTGAACAAGCCCATTCCCTGGTTCTCAATGGCGCTCTTCTTCATGCTCACATAATTATTGGTAAAGCCAAAACTCAGGCCCATCATGGTCGCGTCAAATTTGTTCCGCGAGTCAGCAATGGATGCAGGATTCAGGTGAACCCCGAAGATCCCAGCATAATTACTGTTGAAATATCCTACAAAGTCCTGCGCTATTACGGTGGAACACAGCGCTGTAATCATCATCAAACTGCAGGTGGCTTTTCTCATAGGTTTTAAAGGCTAAATTGGGAATGAACTAGTAAAGATAAGGTTTATACGACAGTCGGAAAAATTTTTAACCTATTGTAAATGAGAAGTATACGGTCTCATAGATGGGGTAAAAGGAATGTAATTAATTCGGTACATTTATAGGAATGACAATAATGCCGGCCTAAAATATGAAGGTTCCTTCAGAAGACCTGTTTCAGCTTATTAAGTCGCTCGACAGGCACGAGAAACGGTTTTTCAAGATGTATGCCTCAAGGAGGAAGGAGGAAAGTCAGCATGCACGCTTGTTTGAGGCGATCGATAAGCAAGCTCAGTACGATGAGAAGAAACTCATCCATGATCTTGGTGAACCGGACCTTGAAAAGACAATTAAATACGCGAAGCGGGATCTCTTTAAAGTGATCCTGACAACGCTGGAATATTATCATGAGGAAGACAGCGTAAAAAACCGACTGGCAAAGAAGCTGCACCAGATCCGCATATTGATGGATAAGAATCTGCACGGTCCTGCTTCCAGGATATTGTCGGAAGCCAAAGAGGTTGCCGTAGAGAATGAATTGTATCCGCATATCTTCGAAATTCTTTCGCTGGAATCACACCTTACCAGGAAAAAGGAAGAGCTAACGGAATGGTCGGATCTGATCCGTAAAGGAACCGATCCGCATTTTGAGCTGATCGACATGTATAAGGAGTACCTCCGCTATGAATTTTTCGAATTGGAGGTGACGCATCATCTGAGCACAGGTGAATACCAGGCGCAGAAAAAGGTTCATGAGCGGTTGCAGAAGCTTTTGGATGAGGTCATGAAGAATGCGCCGAAGTATACACAGCTCAAGACCACGCTTGAATTCAACCGACTTTGTTTTTTATTGAATGCGATGCTGAGAAACTGGGAAGTGGCGTTCGATTTCCAGAAAAAATTCATTGAGTTGTTCGAACAGCAATCCGACCTGATCGAGCAGGGTGCTTCCTACCTCACACACCTTTACAACTTCGCTCTCACCTGCGTTTTCTTCAAGGATGTTGAGGAAGCGAATATTGTCTGGAAGAAAGCCAACACATTTGTGGAAGCCTTGCCGACTAAACTGAACAGCCGCTCGGTTCTGGAACGGTTATTAAGCATAGAGATCGCTATGGTCGCGGCCCTGAGCACTTCTTGTCGTTATGAAGAATCCATTGAGCGCTCCTTAAAAGTGGCGAACGATCCGCATTTTGAATATCTCGGCACGCCTTTGAAGAAATCGTTGCTGTTCACCATTTCCGCCTCCAGTTTTTATTCCGGCAAATATAAGGACGCACTCACCTGGGTGAATAAACTTGTTCATGCGCCGGAGTTCAACGCTGAGATCAGGAGGGACATTGATCTTTCCGCCGTGATCCTGAATTTGCTCATACATTACGAACTCGGTAATTATGAACTGGCAGCAAGCCTTGTGAAGTCGGGTGTACGAAGCAACAGCCAGGATACGGACGGGAACAAATTATACAAAGCGTTCCTTCGCTTTATGAATGATAAGCTTCTCAAGTCTGCTCCGGCCATACCCGAGTCCGCGGACCTTCAAAAATTTGAGGATGAAATACGGGAACTGAAAGAATCGGATTTCAAAGCAAGATATATCCTCGAAGACCTTGATCTCATCGCCTGGCTGCGATCCAAAGCGCAGAAACGGACGATGCTGGAGGTTTTACTTGAAGAATACGAGCAGCAGAAAACGAAGCAGGTGGTGTGATCCCTTGACCCTTCGACTACGCACGTGTAAGTCCCTCGACTTCGCTCGGGGTGGACAAACCGAAGCAGAAGGCAAATAATTTGATTTGCATTCCACAAAAGTAGCACAACTCTTTGAAACATAGGCAAGGTGCGCCATGAAAGAATTCACCCTTCCACTTCGACACTCGTCATTCTGCCGATTGTAGGTAACCCCCTCCGGAAACACCATGTATTGCAGCAGTTGCCTCTGCGTATAGTTGCTGTCTTCCCACATTTTAGGCAGGTGTGCGGCAATGTTCAGAGTATAGTCGAGGAATCCATCCAACTTCGACATTTCAATCGCTGTGTTCCGAATTTCCCCATCCAATTCGTCTCTTTCCTTTTCAAATTTTGCTTTGAACTTAGCGTAAAGTTCGCCTGTGATTTCCTCTAAAATGTAACGCTCCTCTATACGCTCAATCCTCTTGTTCATCTCGGTAATTTTCGCTTTGGTGGCAGATTGGTTTTCTTCTATTGAAGAATTCATCTGCTTAAAGGTATTCGTCACTTCATATTTAATCAGCTCCTTATATTCGGGGTTTACCGTAAAGTCAGAAAGCAGGTTTAAAAACTTTACGTTAACATCGTCCGCATTGCGGTTGCATTTGCATCCGGGGGTATTGCATTTGTAATAAGAGGCTTTCCATTTCTCCACAACATAACCGCGCATGGGCTGATGGCAGAATTCGCATTTCATAAAACGCTTCAGCGCAATCACCTTCGATTCCTTTTTTGTCTGCAAGCCGAGTTTTTTTGCCTGAAGAAGATTATTTACGGTAAGAAATATTTCTTTCGTGATTAATTTTTCATGTATGCCGTCAATTACTTTTCCTTCCAATGCTTTATGGGCAAGCATTCCGCAGTAAAACGGATTGGTAAGTATATCGCCTATTTTACGGAGGTTGTATTTTACATCAAGCGCAAGTAACCTTTTTTGTATTTCTACATTGGTTAGCCGCTCCTGTGCTTTCCAGAGGAATATTTTTTTGATAATCTTCTTTCCAAGTTCGTTTACGATAATTTTTCTTTCGCTGTTGATGCGAATGATGTCATAGCCAATCGGGGGTTGGCAAACCCATTCTCCCTTTAAGAGCCGTTCCTTCATTCCTGCCATGCACTTTTGTCTTCGGAGTTGGTTATCGAATTCCCCGAAGATGAAAAGCATTTTTTGCTGCATTTGTCCGGCAGGATTTGAGGTATCAATCGGCTGTGTGACAGAAACAATCTCTACTCCGAGTTTGCGAAGTTGTCCGCTCAACCAGATAGAATTGTCGTTTCGTGAAAACCTTTCAAGACTATAAACCAAAATCTTTGAGATTTTATACCGAGATGTTCGGATATATTTAATCATCCGCTGGAATTCCTTCCGCTCATCGGTTTGTGCGCTCTCATACGTTCCGCCAAAATGTTCGCGGGTGACAAGTTTGAAACGCTTGGCGTATTCATTCGTTCCTTTAAGCTGTGTTTCCAAACTCAGGTTGTCCATCTGCTTGGAACTGGAAACGCGTGTGTAAATCACGCAATTGTTTGTGATTGCGCTGATTTTCTTTTCGCCTTTAGCGAAACTGCGGAAAAGATTGTTTTCAATCATCGGTTTTTATTTTTGGTTTGTAATTTCATCATGCGGCTTCCTGTGAATCTTCTTCATGCAAAGGAATTACCCTGTTCTCATCCAGCGTTGATAGTTCCTGCTGCTGTGCCGAATACAATTCATACGAGAGTTTGCAGAATACTTTTACGGCATTTACAATTTCCTGCAACTTTTCATCGCTGCTTTCTTTGTCGCCTAAAATTTCTCTTGCTTTTTCTATGGTCAATCCGTTTTCGTCATTTACGTTATATACATCTAATGCATCATTAACGTGATTTAATTTCCTGTTCATGGCAAAGTCCTTTTGCGGTTTTACAATTTTTAATTTCCTGATTTTCATTTTTGCCATTTTTAGAGAATGTTTTAAAACACTCTCTACATATTGATAATCAATGTATTACAAGTATAATCAATATCCCCGACATGGAAAAATCATGTGGCAAATTTTTATTAACTGCTTATTTTAGGGGATGTTCCCCCATGTTCAACAGGGATGGCGGATGCGGATTATTGATTGGTAGTTTTTCATATCAGAGAATTTTATCTAACGCTGTTTCAAATTCCAGTTCGGTGAATTTTACTTTTGGAACGAAATCTCCAATAACAAATCGCTGGGCAATAAGTTTTGTCTTTCGTTCAGGGGACAAGCGGAAGCGGATGGTTTCACAATTATTGTTAGCGATTGCAAACGCCTGAATTTTTTCATTTAACTCTGTCATCCATTTCGTGCAGGGATAATTTTTCGGCATCCATTTAAAAAGGTCGCAGAAAACAAGTCGCTTGAAAGCATCTGCAAGTTCCAACATAGTTTGCCTGTCAATGCACGGACAATTGCTGATTTTAATAACACTTTCTAATAGGCAACGGACACGAACAGTTACCCAATGTATATATTGAATATCATTAGGGAGCCAGTATTTTTTAGGATGCGAAAATTTATCTTCTTCATCGCTCACGTCAATAAGTCCTCTGATTGAATTTATGAATCTCGATTCTACCCATTCATAAGGTTCTTCTTTTTGAACAGGAGTTTTTACGACAGGAACTTTTTCTTCTTGCTTTACCGCAATCTCTTTTACGATATTTTCTTTTTCATTTTGATTTTCCGCATCGGTTGATTGTTCCTTCCTAATCAGGACAATATTCTCGTCCTTATTATCATTTACCGTAAAGTCATCTTGCCTTACGGTAATGGGTTCTTTTACGATAACATCTTCTTCTTTTACGCTGGTGCCGGGATTTTCTGCCGGAATTCCTGATAAAGATTCCGCCTGACGCTTGTAATACGCAAGTTGTTTGCAGGAGCCGGGGCAGTATTTCTTGGTGCTTCGCTTGAATTGCAATTCCTTTCCGCAGTATAAACAGTTTTTTCCCATTGCTTTTTTTCTTTACGTTAATTTTATTTTACGCTATGCGCGGTTATATATAAATGAATCATCATCGTCCTCGTCTTGCGGTGAAAAACTGGAATTGCCCGTCAGGTAGTATCCGTAATCAGTGAGTATCTCGGCAATGTTCCGCATGGCTTCTTTAGCGTAAAGGGAATTTACATTTGGAAATACACGGATAAGAATGGTATTCTCCTTTGCGTTGATGCCTTCAATGTGATGGCGCAGTCCGTTCTTTAGGATGATGCGTAGAATATCCATCATCACGTCCATCGGCACAATGAATAATCTTCCAGTTTGCTTTTGTTGAGTTTCCATTTTAAAATTATTTTATATGGTTATGTTTAATCTAAATAAGAGCTGTGATAGCGTTTTGTTTTATTATTTTTATTCTGATTCGGAATGACTCCTAATCCTGACATATTTTCTTCTTTACCTTTCTGAAATTCTTCCTTCAATTTTTCCTGTTCGGTTTTCAGTTCCTCAAATTTCTTCTCTAATCCTTCAAGATGCTCTCGCATCTTTTTATTCCTTGATTTTAATTTATCAATGGCTTCTTTTTGCCCCTTGTCTTTAAAGAGCCAATAAAAAAATGCGAGTAACCCGCCAAACATCATTAGGGGATGCGTGACGAACTTGATTGCATTTTTCAGCATTTCATTATCGCCTGCAATCTGCTCTGCTAATTTTTCGCCCCAGCTTAACTCTTTTTTGTTTTTGTCATCGGGCTTGGCGATTTCTTTTTTCTCCTGCGATGTGTTGTTTTGTGTGCTCATGGAAGTATGGGATTTTAAATATTTCCCAAAGGTTTGCTCCGAAAAAAAATGTTGGGTGACCCGATAGGGATACCTATCTTTACGTTAAGCGGTATTAAAAAAGAAAAAGCCATCCGGCTTGGATGGCTTTTGCAGTTATCGTAAATGTATTATTAACTACACCAGATGTGCAGTTAGTTGTCTGTAATTATTAATTTGTCTGTTGCAAAATTTTTATTGTCTTGTGTCAGGAGCAGGAAATAAATTCCTTTGGGTTGATTGTTTAAATAAATTTGTGTTTCATCTGAAACTATTTTTTGTGAAAATATTTTTTCTCCAAGCGTGTTGTAGATTTCTATTTCTCCTGTTGTAATTCCTTGTAAATAAAATTTTCCATTCGAGGGATTTGGATAAATATTTATGGATGAAATGTTTTCACTTTCGGAAAGAGAGGTTGTAAGGCAGGTAGTGGTAAATTTAGTTAAGAAAGCATCAGTTGCTGTTGAAAGAGTATTTTGAAAACCGCTGAGTGCAATTCCTGAAGAGCTTGAAGTTTCCCCTCCTGCATAAACATAGCCCGACCTATAAGAAGGGTTTGTATAAAAATAATCTGATGCGGTTCCGCCAAAATAAGTTGCACATAATCTGTTTCCGCTTGAATCAAATTTTGCCAAAAATCCATCGTAACCTCCTGCTGGAGTATTTTGAAAACCGCCCGATGAAATATTAGTTGCGCTTCCTGTAATTCCGGTGATGTAAACATTTCCAGAGGGGTCGGTAGCAACGCCATATCCTTCTTCGTTAGCTGTACCGCCATACCAGCTTGCCCAAATTCTTGTGCCAACGGAATCGAACTTCACAAAAAAAGCCTCACTAACCCCACCACCACAAGTGTTTTGAAATCCATTGAAAGAAATTCCATTATGACAGCCGGTATATCCGATTAAATAAACATTTCCTGAGAGGTCTGTTGCCACATCATTTCCATATTCAATCCAACTACCTATGCCGCCATAGTATGTTCCCCATAAACGATTTCCGCTGGAATTATACTTCACTAAGTAGGCATCGTAAGACCCCCCTGCATAAGTATTTTGAAATCCACCGGAAGCAATACCAGAAGAACTACCCGTTTCTCCAGCTATGTAAACATTGCCGTTAAAATCAGTTGCTGCACCGTGATTTCGGTCATCGCTTGTGCCCCCACAATATGTAGCCCACAGCCGCGCGCCATTAGAATTAAATTTAACGACATAAGAGTCAACTAATCCCCCACCAAAAGTATTTTGAAACCCTCCCGATGCAATCCCGGATGTACTTGCAGTAGTACCTGAAAGATAAACATTACCAGATGAATCAATGGCAACACCCAAGCCATAATCATAAGCCGAACCGCCATAATAAGTTCCCCAAATCCGGTTGCCATTTGAATCGAATTTTACAAGGAAAGCATCATCACTTCCACCACCGTATGTGTTCTGAAATCCACCGGAAGCAATGCCTGTAGTACTTGACGTATATCCTGCGAGGTAAATATTACCCAATGAATCTACTGCTAATGCCATTCCATAATCACTTGATCCGCCACCATAATAAGTAGCCCAAAGACGGTTGCCAGTTGCATCAAACTTTACAAGGAACGCATCACTGAATCCCCCGCCACCAGTATTCTGAAATCCGCCAGATGCAATTCCAGTCCATGAATTTGTTTTTCCTGCAAGATATACGTTTCCTGAAGCATCAGTTGCGGTTAATCCTATGCCATCACCATTCCCTGTAGTTCCGTAGTAAGTAGACCACATTACATTATCCTGAGAAAATAAAGAATAGGAGCAGATGATGGAAAAGATAAATGTTGAAGATAATTTTTTCATGACAAAATGTTTTGTGAAAGCCAAAGTAAGGAAATTTATTGAATGATTATTTTTGAGAATACGTTTTGCATTCACTCCTACTATATGTTTATCCTTTTGAAATATTTTTATTCAGATTTTCTATTTCTTGTTTTAATTCGCCCCTCTCTTTTATCAGCATTTCAAGTTCATCAAGCGAATCAATATGCTTTCGTCTCAATACTTTTCCAAGTTTTTTCTTCAATACCGAAATAAAATTTCCTATTGTGCCGTAAGTGATAAAAGCCAAAAATGAATATCCCATTAAAATCGACCAATTTAAGTTCAGAACATCACTCCAAGTACATTTCTCTCTCCAGCAGAACGCAAAAAAACAGTTTACAGTAACTATTATTAATCCTATTACAATTCTTACACCAATTATTACGTTTCTCTCCGTCCTTTCAATTTCTTTTTTCTTTGCTTCTAATTCTTTAATTCTTATTTCGATTTCTTTCAGCCTTTTTTCTTTTTTATCCCCTTCTTCTATCCGCTTTCTTTCTTCCTCCTCTTTATAAAACCAACCAAAAGTTAAAACTATATATACCACTATAAATATTACAAGTAGAATTATTAGGAAGCGTCTCCACCTGTCATCATCTCCATCATCATTATTTACCGCGACATTATTCATTGGATTTTTTATTAAATTATTTTTACTATTTATTTTTTGTTGATACTTCTTTTTTCGCCTTTTGAATTTCTTCATCAATCAACTTCACAACATTGTACAGAGCAAGTTCTGAAAAATAAAATCGCACATATTTTAAATCCTTTATCAGCTCCTTATCTTTTTTATAGTTGGGCATTTTCAAATATTTCTTGTAGATGTCGGAATTCTGAATGGTAGTAAATTTTGTTCCGGTCATCAGGTGAACGAATTTTGCAATCTGCGACACGTTTCCGCTCACACGATGTTCAAGGTTGAATCCTGCTTTCAGCAGGTAATAAATGGCAAGCAACTGCCGGGCTTTGGTTATTTCGGTGTCCTGCTCTGCTTCATCAATTGTTTCAGATTCCCTTGCCTGTGGTTCAAATTCCGGATCGCGTTGCAGGTAAAGAAAATCAAGCCGGAAGTGCAACCCGTTTTTGGAAAGATTGATAAATTTTTCTACTTCTTCCTGCGAAAGCCTTTGCTCCTCTGCGGAACCCATGCTGTTGAATTGTTCAGCAGATATAATGCCTTTCTCCGAAAGCACCAGATGGAAATCAAAGTAAGAATGGAATTGTTTTTCCTTATAGGACTTGAATGCTTTACCGTATTTCTTTAACAAAGCCTTTTCATGCTTAACGTAATTATCGTAAACCTTTGCGTCCTGCTTCAGAGAATATTCTCGAATTGCTTCCAGTATTTCGAGCAAATGTTCGGTCAATTCTATTTGTTGCGGGAGCTTAAATTCCTTTACGGTATCTTCATAATCCTTCAAAAATCGCTGTGCAAGTAGCGATGGAAGGAGGTGGCGCTTAGGTAATTTGCTTTCGCTTGGCATAGCGTAAAGGTAACGTAAAATAGATTCTGTTATAATAAAGACGGATTATACTAAAATCATTCATCTGTTCTCATATTTATTAAATTAGCTGAATTAACAGGAATAAAAATGCCAACACTCGCAGACCTTGACGCTCTTTACAAAACCACAATCAGTAAATTGCCAAAAGAAACACGACTGTCATACTGCATCAAACATCTTGATAAAATACAATCTGTGCTTACGAAAAATGCCGGGACTCTCGATAATCCGCAAAAGGAGCATTTGAAAGAAATAATACAAGCTACACAAGCTGAAATCAGGAAGCTTGAAAAATAGCGAAGTCAATTGCTTTTCTTAAATTTGATTTTCAATTTAAACCTTCCTAATCATGAAATCAAAACTACTCTTGTTATTAATCGCTGTTTGCGGGATTGCGAATGCACAAAACAACCGCCTCTGGGCCACCTACTACGGAGGAACAGCAGATGATTGGGGTAACTGTGTTACCACTGATGCCGGGGGAAATGCTTATATGTCCGGATGGACCCCTAGCACTACCGGTATTGCTTCAGGAGGGTTTCAGAATACCATTGGCGGAAGCGATGATGCGTTCCTTGTAAAGTTTGATCCCACCGGCAACCGCACCTGGGCTACTTACTATGGAGGAGCATCCGGTGATTACGGATACAGCGTTGCAACCGATGCTTCGGGCAATATATATCTTGCGGGACGCACTAACAGTTCTTCCGGTATCGCATCAGGAGGATTTCAAAATACAATTGGCGGAAGCTATGATGCCTATCTCGTAAAATTTGACGCTGCGGGTAATCGGCTTTGGGCTACTTACTATGGAGGATCGG
>Ga0247727_10000187_pt1 | contig 143456 bp, 90 predicted proteins | sample WisWelCaveWW1625_FD_202498 | JGI IMG/M metagenome (GOLD analysis project Ga0247727, IMG submission 202498) | Biofilm microbial communities from Wishing Well Cave, Virginia, United States - WW16-25 | ecosystem: Environmental > Aquatic > Deep subsurface > Groundwater > Cave microbial mat... | reverse complement strand
TTCTTTTTGAGTGTCACTGACTCCCATCATAGATTCATGTCCTCCATTTTGTCGGCCATTCGCTCTGTGATGGGACTATTTTACCATTTTTTCAGAGGGAATTTAGGGGTTTTTCAGCAGACTGTTAGTTTTCCGTGGATTTTCTGGTCTACGCTTTGTTGCACGTGAATGGTTTGAAGAGTGCCTTTCAGCGAATTATCTCCCGGAAAAATACAGCGGATGTAGTTTTCCGAAAATCCTTCCAAGAGTCCGTCTTCGGCGCGCCTGTTTTCCACGAGGACTTTCAGATTTTTTCCTATGAAATTTTCAAGATACCGATCAGTCACTTTTTTCAAAGAGTTGATCAAAATTTTTACTCTTTTCTTGATGATTTCATGTGACACTTTTTCATCGAGGTACACGGCTTTCGTTTCCGGGCGTTCGCTGTAGGGGAAGACATGGACTTTGTGAAAGCCCATTTTTTCTAGGAACCTTTGTGTATTTTCGAAAGATTTTTCGTCTTCTCCCGGGAATCCCACGATTACGTCGGTTGAAAAACCGACAGCGGGAACGAGACGTTTAACCTCGTTTACGAGCGCTTCAAATTCTTTCGCTGTATAGCCGCGCCTCATGTGGGATAAAATCTTTTCGTCGCCGCTCTGGAGCGAAAGGTGAAGGTGCACACAGAGCTTGTCGGAAGAGGCCATGATTTCCGCGATCCCGACCGGCGTGTCGCGCGGGTCAATCGAGCTAAGACGTATTCTAAATTCGCCGGGGATTTTTATAATTTTTTCAATAAGTCCGACAAGATTTTTTCCATTTCCAAAGTCCTTGCCGTAAGAGCCCAGGCAAACGCCGCTTAAGACGATTTCCTGATAGCCGTGGCTGAGTAGGCGCTTTATCTCATCGAGAATTTGCGTTTCGTCTCGGGAGACGAGCCTGCCGCGTACATAAGGGATCTTGCAAAATGTACAAAAATAGTTACAGCCGTCCTGCACTTTCACGAACGCGCGGGATTTTTCTTCAAAATAATGGATACCATCTTTGAAGAACGGGCTTTCTTCTTCGGATGTCTCCGGGAGGCCGGTGACTTTAAAAAGTATCTGGTTTTTGGATTTATTGTCCACGACGTGTGTAACGGAGGGCAGGTCCTTCATTGCTTCGGGATCGGCAGTCGCGTAGCAGCCAGTAACCACGATCTCGCCCACAGGATTTTTTTGGTGACAGGATTTAATAAGGCGGATGGCTTCTTTGTCGGCGCCTTCGGTGACGGTACAGGTATTCAGCACGTAGTAGTCGGCTTTTTCCGAGAAGGGGACCTCGGCGAATCCGTGCCGGACAAAGCCCTCCCGCAGCGCCTGAATTTCGTATTGATTTAGCTTGCAGCCGAGGCTCCAAAAAGCGACTTTTCTATTCATAGCGGACTCTATTCTATCCTTCAAGATGGCGCTTGCCAAGAGGGGATTCAGTCCTTAAAATGTCCCTACGCTTTTGAAAAATTTGGAGAGGTGGCTGAGTGGCTGAAAGCAACCGCCTGCTAAGTGGTTGTCCTGGTAAAACGGGACCCTGGGTTCGAATCCCAGCCTCTCCGTGTTTTTTAGTTCCGAACTAGAGCTACAAGCGTGGGCATGGAGGTTCACGCCGCCCCCGCGCCCGCCCGACGCCGCCAAAGCCAGCCGATTATCCAGTCCTTCCGTGAGTTTGGGTGTGGTCTTATCTTCAAGAGATATAAGTACTTCCATCGTTTCTTTTTTGAAATGGATTTTTTCTATCGTTCTCTTCACGACCAAAGCTTTCTCAAGCGTTGATCCTTTTTTATAGTCAGAACCGAACCTGTGAAGCACATGCATGACCTTGTCCGTAAGGTTTTTCTCGAATCGATCCCAGGGTTCGAATCCCCGACTCTGGGGAAAATTATGGAGCATTTCGAAAGCTAAAGATTCGATGTAATTTCTGTCCTTAGATATTCGGTCAAGATTTTCAACAATAAATTCTTCAAGCTTTTCAGCATTCACTTCTTTCAGTGAACAAGCTGCTTTTCCTTCTTTCACGACCTTGGCGCACTTGTAGTAGTAATATCTTCTTTTTTGCTTGTTTGTGAAGGTATTGGTCATGCTTGAGCCGCATTCTCCACATTTAATGAGACGGGATAGATAGTAATTCTTATGCAAGGCTTTCTTCTTGGGCCTTTCTTTTGTTAGCCCTTGGACCTCATAGAATAATTCTTCTGAAATTATTGGCTCATGGACTGCGGGATAGAGTTTTCCACGCCATGTGATCTTTCCTATGTAAACAGGGTGTCTTAAGATGCAATAGGCCCCATGCTCGGAGAGGGGTTTATTTTTCTTGGGATGTTTTATTCCCTTTTGTCTTACAAATTCCATCACCTTCTTAAAGGAGCCTGTTGTAACGAAGATTTCGTAGATCTCATTTATGTTCTTTGCCATTTTCTTATCGATCGCGAGCTTTTTATCGACCCTCTTGTATCCCAAAGGGGTAAGGCTACCGTTGTAAAGGCCTTTCATGGCCTTTTGCTCAAGCTTGTCTTTAATCCTTTCGGAGGTCATCTCGCGCTCAAATTGAGCAAAGGTAAGCATGATATTCCGGAGCAGTCTTCCAGAAGGGGATGAGGTATCAAATCTCTCGGTAACAGAGACATACGACACATTATGCTTCTCAAAGAATTCAATCAAAGCATAAAAGTCCTTGGATGACCTTGTGAGCCTGTCGATCTTGTAGGTCAAAACTACGTCTATTTTCTTATCCTGGATATCCCGGAGTATTTCCTTAAGGGCAGGTCGTTCTAAATCACCCCCTGAATAACCTGGGTCTGAATATTCCTTGAAGAATTCAAGATCTTCCTGGCTTTTGATGTAAGACATAATTCTGTCTCTCTGGGCCTCGCAGGAATTGTATTCGACCTCCGCCTGCATGGAAGTGGAAACTCTTGTGTAGACGGCACATTTCATGACTTTATCCTCCTTAGTATTTTGTGTGAAATCCGATTTGTCTTTTTCTTTTGGATTTGATTGGCTCCTCGATTTCCCTGATCGTCTCAAAAACTACCTTAAACTGTGCGTCGTATCTTTTTTCCAGCTCCTCGATTTTCTTTTGAAGGGACTTATGGCTTAAAATGAACTCGCGGATTTTAGTGAATGTCCTCATTATTTGAATATTTACTTGGATAGCCCGCCTGCTATTTAGGGCGGAAGACAGCATGAGGATTCCGTGCTCTGTGAAGACACGCGGCTTCTTTCGAATGCCGCCCCAACTTGATATCTCAAAATGTGATATCAAGTTTTTGAACTCCTGGTCATTCAGTTGGAACATAAAATCAGAAGGGAAGCGGTCGAGATTTCTTGTGACGGCCTGGTTTAACAGGCGCGTCTCGACGCCAATCATTCGGGCCAAGTAAATGTCGCAAAGATCCTGGATCTTCTTTCAAAGAAAGAACCAATAAAATACGTATTCTTGGAAGCCGGTTACGGAAACGAATCTCTATCTTTCCTAAGAAAATATGCTCCTAAGGCCGAAAGAAAAATGGTCGCTGAAAGTTTCCTAAGGCAGGGAAAACTACAGGGAAGCGAATATGCGGATCTCACCACCGATCATAGCTTTGTTCTTTGGGGCGTAGAGGATTTAAAACTCTATGCCAAGTCCGTATCTCTTTATCGTTCCATCGTAAAAGAAAGGGAAAAATTCAAAGATTATTTGAATCGAATTGAAGCGGCTATCAGCATTTCGAAGCCGAAAATTTATAATCCTTTCCTTTTAACCTTTGACGAAAAATATCAAAAGTTTCAAAAAGGCGAAACATCATTAACCGATTACTTTGAGATTTTAGCGCAAGAAGCTGGTAAGCTCGGTAATGTTCTTCACCGTTATCCATCGCTTGATGCCCTGAATCAGTTAAGGGTGTTGGAAAAGAAGATAGGTTTTCAAAAAGCTAATGAAGAACAGCAGAAAGCCATTGCTTCATTGTCGCCTGAGGACCAAAAAGAGCTGATCCAAGCCTCGAAAGAAAATCACTCGCCCTTTAAGCTTTCCAGCCATGAAAACCAAGTCGAAAGAGCCTTCTTCTGCCTATTGGAAGAAAAGATAAAAGGCTATCAAACGGACTACCCCGAACTTTTTAAGTATCTGGATTATCTCAAAGAAGCGAAGAAAATCAATGCCAAATCGGTCCTCGAGGAACAAAAACGTCTTGAGAAAGAAATCTTCCAAGCCTTAATCACAAACTCCGATGAGGAAACGTTAGTCCGCGCTTCTTACAATGTCGGGTCACTAAAGAAACTTCTCACTCTCACCCTGACCCCGGATGAATTCGAGGAATACCGGAAAGACAAACAGGCCTTTGACATCACAAGGATCACGGGTTTTCTCAATAAAAAGATTATGGATTTCAGAACCTACTATGACAAGGCTGTTTTCCTTGAAACCGGATATGAGGACACGATTCAAAAATGCGAACAGTTTTATTCCCTAACCTATCAAAGAGACAAGAAATTTATAGAGAATCTCTTGCCTGTGATGGAAGGAGAAAACCAAGAGAAAGCCGTTCTTATCACAGGAGGCTATCATTCCCCTAATCTCAAATATCTCTTAAAACAACAAAATATTTCCTACATTGTCCTTATGCCCCAAATCCTTCAGGATACGAATCAAAAAAGATATGAGGCCATCCTACTCGGTCAGATGGATGAGTTGAAAAAATCTATTAATCAAGGCGTGATTAAACCCATAGCATCTACAAATATGGATCCCAGAATCGGTCGTGAAGCCGTAGCCGCCGGATTGGCCGTTCCACCAGATGCGATTAATATTCTTGAGCAAAGGGACTTAAGATTTGCGGAAGGAACTGGCGTTATCGCGGGAGCTCGGATGGCAACCAAAGGAAGAGGTTCAGCGCGTTGGCAGAAACTTCGCATCTTTGATAAGAATAACAACTTGATGGGCGAACATACAAAGATTGAGATTTCGAATATGTTCGCACGGCTTGATGATGTTGTTATAAGAGGTTTGTCTTTACAGAAGAGCGGAGGTTTGTTTGTTGCTGGGAGGATGTGGATAAAATTTGCGAATCATCCCAATGCTCCAGTGGAATTTGACGTCAAAAACGGTTTAGTTTCGGAGGTTCGAATTTTGAACCCAGATGGCCAAGTAATTCAAGTCTATAAACCTTCCGGCGTTTATGATCAGCAAGACCGTCTAATAGGCGTTTTTTATGGAGCAACAATGCTAGCTGATAAATTTCGCAAGCTTGACGATGTAACGATCAAAAACGTTCGATTGGGCAATAGGGGAGGCCTGTTTATTGGTGGAAGATCGTGGGTAAGTCTCTCTTCGTATCCAGGCGCGCCCGTCGAATTTGATGTCAAAAAAGGTCTGGTTGTGAAAGTCCGAATTCTGAATGAAACAGGAGAAGTAATAAAGACTTACATACTTAGTACTGTTCATAACCAACAGGGACACATCGTTGATGTGTTCTATAATGGAATTCCTTCTGCTAAATTACGTGAACTTGGTAATGTCACAGTTAAGGATTTTTCTTTGAATAGTGCAGCAGATTTGAGTGTTGGTGAAAGAATATGGGCAAGCTTTCCCTCTCATCCTAATGCACCCGGTGAGTTTGATGTCGAGAATGGTCTAGTAATCCAAATTAGGGTTTTGGATGAACTGGACAACGTTTTAGAACTTCATCAACCTGCTCGGATCTACGATTCGGCAGGACACTTGATAGATGTATTTTATGGGGGAATGTCAGCTGGTAGATTTCGTAAGTATGATAACGTGACCATTAAGAATTTCCACTTGGACAATATTGGCAGGCTAAGTGTCGGCGGCAGGATATGGGCCAAGTTTCCATATCCTAATGCTTTAGTGGAGATTGACATCAAAAACGGTTTAGTTACGAAGATCCAAATTCTGGATGAGGTCAGTCATGTCAGAGAAACCCATGAGTTTTCACGCGTCTATGATTCGGCAGGACACTTAGTGGATGTTTTCTATTGGAAAATTTCACCCAGCAAGTTCCGCAAATTCAAAAATTCAACCGTCAGAAATTTTTCTTTGGATAATACCGGAAGATTCATTGTGGCTGGACGGACATGGTTTAAATTAGAAACCTACCCAAATGCTCCGGTGGAATTTGACGTTCAAGATGGCTTGGTCACAGAACTGCGAGTTTTAGACAGAATGGGTCAGGTAGTAGGGACTTATAAGCTCAGCCGTATTTATGATCAAGAAGGTCGTCTTTTGGATGTGTTTTATAACAGCTCCTCCGATAAGTTTAGTCAATTAGACAATGTAACGATTAAGAGTTTCCAATTGGGGGCTGTAGGATCTCTCAGCATTGGTGGGAAACGATGGAAGACGTTCGGATCTTATCCGGGCGCTGAGGTCGAAATAGAGGTTAAAAATGGTCAAATATGGTGGCTAAGATTTGTTCAAGATAGACATGGACGTCCTATCGACTACAGGAATACAGGTTTTGGCAAGTTTTTAGGGCAAGATCTTTTCGGCAAGCAAGTTGCGTTTTATGAAAAACTCAAAGAGGCATTGCAGCAGCACGGAATTTCTCAAGCTCAGGCCGAAGTTATTTCGGATATGCTGGTTCGATTGAGGGGAAGTTCAATCTATTTGCTATATACAGAAGGCTTGATTTCAGAAGATGATGTTCAAGCTTTTTCTGACATGAATATAAACAGGCTTAATATCCCAAAATTGGCAGAAAAATTGAAAGAGGCATTGCGCATCTACCAGGAAAAAGGCCTGAATAATGATTTTATCAATAAACTTCTTTCCGCTCATTTGTTGCCGTGGACTTTTATTGAGCGTCTCCAACGTACTTATAGACTCGGTCAAGACACCGTGTTGATTTATCAAGCCTTAAATCATCCAAATGTCGAAGCCTGGATTAAAAGAATCCGCCAGGCTCAAGAAGAAAGAGGGACTCTTAATAAGCAAAAACATCTAACGCGCTATAACCCTTTATCGATGCCGCTGCGTTCTGGCCCTAAGCGTCTGGAACTGGTGAATCATCTTAGAGCCCAAGCGCATTTAATAGATACGATTATTAAACGAAAAATCTCCACGGATTTACCGTTTGAAAAGCAACTTGAACGTTTGGAAGCCATTCTCAATAACCTTGAGCGCTCTGGAAATCAGACCACAGGAATTCGGGCGCTGGACAGGCTTCTTGGTTTAAGATCGTTAACGCAAAGCCAAATACCCACAATTAGTTTTTTCGATCAAGATATTCCCTATCTTAAATTTTCTGATTACGAATCCAAAGGAGATGAAGCTCAGGAGACAGCCGTTAAGCTTGCCGTGGGCAGTACGGAAGTGCTTTACATGGAAGGTCCGCCTGGAACAGGAAAAACAAAAGTGATAGCTGAAATTTTGCGACAGGCGGTAAACCAGGACAAAAGAGTGCTTTTGGTTTCTCAAATGCATCAAGCCGTAGACAATGCTCTTTCGGCGGTAATGGATGATTCGAAAATTCCTGTATTAAGGCTTGGCAGTGATCCTCACCAATTTAGATACGGCACGAGGAAAGTATGGGCTGGCAATCGAGATACGGGTCTGTGGGAGGAAGGGGTATCTACGTTTGAAGCGCGTCATCGTAGGCAAAAAGGATACGTCGTAGCCGCGACAGACATGGGAATCGCAACTGATTGGGCTATTCGCCGGGAAAGATTGGAAGATTTAATATCAGAGGGTTTTGATATTGTGATTATGGACGAGGCAAGCCGCGAAACACTTGCGGGGGCGTTGGTGCCTTTAAGCTATGTAAAACAAGATGGAAAAATCATTCTAGTAGGGGATCAAAAGCAATTACCTCCTTTCGGCCTGACGGATGAACAATCCGCAAAACTTTTAGAAGCCGGCATTTCTCGCCAAGATGTCGATGTTTTTAACAAGAGTTTTTTTGAATGGCTTTTAGAGAATCCTGGAGGCGAAAGAATCATGCTCTCCACCAATTATCGCTCGCATCCTCTTATTGCAGGACTGGTCTCAGAGCTTTTTTATGAAGGGGATATCCATCGAAGAGGATGGGAGGACTTCGATGCCGAAACCCTTAGCCTCCGGGTGATCGATGTTGCCGATGAATCCGATGAATATTATGAACAAAGAACGGGAACATCTTTTCAGAATCTGCGTTCCGCCGACCAAGTGATAAAACTTGTACAACTTTACGTTTCGAGAGGTGTTCCTATGGATGAGATTACGATAATCACCCCTTATAAACCGCAAGTCGATCTCTTGGAAAGAAAACTCCGCGAAACTTTTCGCGGAACTCAAAATAGACCCATAGTGACGACGATTGATAGTTATCAGGGCGGAGAGAACAAAGTTATTATTTTCGACTTTGTTCGAAGCAACCCTAATGGGAAAATCGGCTTTGTGAAAGACTTAAGGCGGCTAAATGTTGGTCTTTCGAGAGCTCAGGAAAACCTTGCAATTGTGTGGGATTCGCGCACCTTCACTAGCCAGCCTTCTATCAATGATACGCTAGAGGATCAAACTGCGAGGCAGTTTTTCCAACACTTACAGGGTTATTACAGCAATGAAGTGGAGACTTTCTTCGAAACTCCGGAAGAATTATCCTTGCCAAATGGTGCTCGGATGGCGGAGAATTCCATCATCGGAAGTTTGATTGATGATCTGAAAATTCAAAATGTTGAAGTAAATCTTAAGGCTTCTGATGCACTCGTTAAAATTGGCATACCTGCTATTCCAGATTTGATTAATCTTCTAAGATATTTAGATTCGGATCCACGTTATCTTGCCGCAAATATTCTTAGAGTCATCGGGCCTGCCGCTCAAGGTGCTCTTTCAGATTTGAAGACAGCACTTTCCCGCGACCATCATCTGAGTGCACAAATGGCCATGATAGAGGCAATTAATGCAATAGATCCTTCTACAAATCTAAAAGGTGCTCCTGTGCCGTTTGCCAATTTGACATTTGAAGCGAGTTTCAGAAATTATTTATCAGAATGGCAAAGAGTTTCTAGCGAAGCTGCAAGTCTAGTGACGACAGAACATATTTCTTTAGAACCTTATGGAAAAATAGCGGAAAGAATTCGCCTTTATTTGGCCCAACCGCAGAGCATTCAGGAAGACGAAAAGCTTTTTCTCTTCCTGCTCAATCGTTATCAAACATTCTTTCAAAATTACAAGACTCGTAGAGATATTTATGTCGGTGCTATCGCGCAACAGTCTCGCGCAATAGACGCGGCGACTGGCGGCGAAAAAACGCGCACAGTGGCCCAGGATGATCCGAGGAGAATATCGGACTTGCCGGCAAAATTTCGAACTGCCGCGGTAGAAATAAATGCTAGAAATCTGATCCATCACCATGACCTGATAAAAGCAGTAGTAATTGTTATTGCTAAGCTTTCTTTAAGGCTTTTTTTGGAAAATTGCCGTTTTGAAGAGGGTCCAAAAGCAACGCTTCTCAATCAATGGCTTAAAGACGAAGAAAAATTCATTTTAGCGGATCTCCTTCTCTATTTGGGCAATATTCGCAGTAAAGTTTTATTCAGTGAAATCTCGCTCAAAGGCCTCTTTAGCCGGTTTGTTGCCGATTATTATCAACCAAAGATTCGACTTGAACGCGAAGCCAACTCCCATCTTCGGAATCAGGTGGAAGGTTTGATTTATCCCGGCTTGGTCAATTTCGAGGTATATGGCCAATGGTTCACCTATCGTTTGCGGTTCGAAAGAAACGAAAGAAATTTTATTTCGCGTATATATCTAGATCTCAATCCCCGAGGGCGCTCCGATACCTCGGCTATTGTCGATATTTTTGCGGATCACCAGGTGAACCATGAGGGGCTTAAGAAGGTACTCGTTATTCTGCGTGAGTTCATGCGGCGGGAACTCGACGGAACAGTGCTGCTTTTTGATGACGATCTTAATCGCGCAGCCTTTGTTGTAATCAACAGCGCCGAAGCTCTACAAGCTTTAGGTGAATATGATTTACCGACCGTAATTACGGATCGGGCTTCACCTCAATATGTTGAGGCAAAAAAATTTGTCGAAGACCAAACTCAAGCGACTCAAAACCGTGTCGCTGATGCCCAACTTCTTCTCGATGATTTAACGCCTGGCGAAGAATGGCCACCGAATGAAATTGAACAACACCGTCGCCAGTTGTATGGTTTTGAAGGGGCTGTAAAATTTGTGCTAAGTTGGATTGAAAGACCGGATCTTTCTTCAGAAGATATCCTTACAGCTCGCGACGAAGCCCAGCGCATAAGAAAATTCAGTAACCAGCTTTATTATGATATTCGCACATGGGCCCATGGTGTCGATTATGAATTCGCTGAGGAATTGATCAAGAAGACACAGACGGCTCACGCTGAAGCAGAACAAATTCTTCATTCACGCAGTGGACTGTTGGAGCCTGATAAAACCGAAGCTTATGAAAAAAGATTATTGGAAATATCTGATTTTATCGGCGGTATGCAAATGTATCTGCGGCAGGGAAGCTCTCACGATTACGTCAAGACCTTGGTAGCATTGGACGGGACGATTCTAGAACTTGAAGCAATGTATGAGGAAATAAAAAACTCGGGTGCGCGAATGGCATTCAGTCCGCAGGAAACGGGCTTTCAAGAATGGCTGGAGAAAGTCGTTGCTATTTCGAAAAAAGAATTTAGTAATTATCAAGAGGGACATTTTCGTTCCCACGCGGATATGCTGGAAAGAAGACTGTATCACCTCTTAGCCAATGCTTATGACGCGGTATGGAAAAGACAGTCTGAACATACTGAAGCGGGATACCAGCCAAGAATCGATCTTGAAATTATTTTAACCAAAGAAGGGCATTTACAAATAGCTGTCGAGGATAACGGAATAGGAATAGACAATATCAAAGTTATTCAAAGACTGTTTGAGGAGCGAGTCTCAACCAAAGAAAGATTTGAGAAGGAATATTACGGTGGCTGGGGAGAAGGTCTTTATCTTCTAACGAACGCCTTAGCTTTTGATAAGGGAACCGTTGTAATTGAGACGAAAGGACGTACTACTGCCTTCAGGAAAGTTTTTGACACTAATTCTGGCAGGAAAGAAATTTTAGCCATTGATAAGCTTGATCAAGGAACGAAAATTTCTGTTTCTTTTCCATTATCTAAGGAAAAACAAGAGCAGGATGTGGTTTTCTTTAAAGAAACCTGGCCAACCGAATTGCCCAATGGTGCTCGGATGGCTCATACTGACAAAGAAAAACTATTTGACTGGGATTCCCAGGTTTTGTTCCCGGCCTTCGAGCAACTAAGGAAATCGAATTTTAAAGACTGGAATGCTTTTGAAACCACAACAAACACGGCAGATTTGCCGGATAGGCACGAATGGGAAGCTACCCGCGAGTTAATAAAAAAGAAAATATCCGAAGATTTTGGCAAAGAAGTTCCCATGGAACAAATTTTATTCGCACTGATTGAAATGATAAATGGCCGATGGTTATCTTTGCATGACTCATTAATACTTCTTGATCAGGCACCTTCCGGAGAATGGTTGCTCAGTGTTCATAAATTGGTTCAGGAGACACTTTTCGCTGAATTAGCCGGTCAGCGCGTACCTATCTTTTTTATCTATCAGCAGAAGGCCAGATATCAAGTGATGTGGAATCCGTTGATCGACGCCATTATTGTTAATTTGAATGATATCAATAACGCGGTCGAGCATGATTTTAAGGCAGGGTCCGTTTTCTCCGGTACACCATATCCCGCAAAAGAGTTTTTCAGACAAATTCACCTCGACAATCTTTTCCGGGAAGAACTTCGTCATGCCGCAGATTACATCCGGGTTGAGCAAGCTAGTGGAGAACGCTATTGGGTCCGGTCGCCTAATTATCCTACACACTATTTGTCGTTACTCAAGTCAAGGAAGATGCTCCATGCCATGATTTCAAGCGCTTATCGCAGTCCATTATTAAGACAAATTCCGGAGAAAAGTCTCAAGCTTTTGTTATTCAACGGAATCGATGAATTGTCCGGACAACTGACTGCAGGATCGGGTGGAGAAGTTCATGCAGAATTATTGATGATTCGCTGGATGAGAAATTTTATAAGTGGACAGAACGATGCGAATTACCGATCGAATAATGCTTACATCGCCATGCTATTCGGAATTGTTCTTTTGAGCAAGCAGCTCGGTGTTATCCATAGTGAGATTACGCCAGAAGCGATGTCCGATTACTTGGCCAATGGGATTGATCCAGGACTGTTTCTCGAAATTCAGAGTCGTCCTCTTTCTGAAATTAGGAAAGCTTTAGGAGATGTTTTCGCAGAATATTACGTCTCTAGCCTTAACGAACCGCCGTTTGATCAGCCTATCCGATTGGGAGATTCCATATCGGAAGATCAAGTCGCTCCAAAAGAGACGACTTCCGTTCGCACGTTCGATCAATGGGTGAAAAAATTGGATATTTTATTTAAAGGCCCTGATAAGTCGAAGGTAGTTGAAGTCCAATTCAGGGGTCCCATCCAGAATTTATCCAATCTTCTTAAAATTGCCGAAGAAAAACCGGAATCTTTTTATCTCGACTCTTCAGGTATGGACAAACTGAGAGAGGTCCTTGGACAATATCAAAATCAGCAAGGAAGCGAAGCGGTTGCATCTGTCAATGAGCAGTCAGGAACCAATTTTAATTGGCAAGAGTTCTTGGCTGTGACGGTTTACTTTATTGAACAAACTGTGCAGGGTGCAAGGTTGGCAAGTGCGACTGATCAAAAAATATACGGCATCACCGGCGGTTCAGGATCGGTTGGAACCCAACTTATCCGTCAACTCTTGGCTCAATCCGACACCAAAGAAATCTATGTCCTGACAAGAAAGAACGATTCCGAAACATTGCAAAAATTAGCGGCGGATCATCCTAAAGTACATTTAGTTGAAGGCGATCTTTTGAATGTAAAAGCGCTTACTCGGCTAGTGGACAATAGTGATGTTGTCTATCACCTTGGCGGATGGAGCGGCCTGGGGAAAATAAGCCCGCAAGAGGCACTAGCAGTCAATGGCCTATCCACCGCGCTTCTTTCTCAGCTTACTCAGGAGAAGCAGAAAAGACTTGTTTTTGCCTCTACAGTTCATTCCTATATGTTGAGCCAGAAGAAAGAAGGTGTGGTAGCCGAAAAAGACTTGGTTTTACCCGCCGATATTCAAGCCCAGGTTGATACACATTACAAGGAATTGAAGGATACGGCCTCAAAGATTTTAACAGGAGAAACCACGGAAGTTCCCACATTTTCTTCATTACCACAAAATCTCTCGGCAGGACCTTCTCTTTATTCATTTACGAAGCTTTTGGGAGAAAAGTTAATCGCAGACTATCCACAAGCGTTAACCCTTCGCTTTAGCAACGTCTACGGTCCCGGAGATGAAACCGATAGAGCCGTTCCCAAGTTTGTCCGGGAAATGGCGAAGGCAACTCCGGAAGATCAAAAAACCTTTATTCCCGGAAGACAGAATGCTTACATTTATGTGGATGATCTTGTTCAAGCTCTTCATGCCGTGGCCAACGTAGCCATTACGGATAGCAATAGAGTCATAAATGTCACGGATGCAGTTCCTGTCACTCAGGAAGACCTCTTTTTAAAAATAAAAGAGGTTACAAACTCTCCTGCGCAAGTTGCTGCCATGAGCCAAGAGCAAATGCAAAAGCTGGGTCTAGTAGCACCCCCGCCGCTTACTTTTGATACAACTCTAATGCAACAAGAGCTTGGATTAGCGCCGGAGCAGCTCACCGATTTAAGAAAAGGATTGGAGAAAACCAAGCAATGGCTTTTAGATTCAAGTACAGAAGATAAATGGAAATTCCCCAGCGATCAAGGGGCTAGACTAGCAACTGAGTCTACAGCCTTGATTAAGCGTTTGCTTCTGCAAGATGATTTTCTCGTTGGTATACGACCCAAACCTGGCCGGTCAATGGCCGTTTCTCCTAAAGCCGGAGAACCGTCTATCCTTACTTTCAAAGAGGGCAAGAATTCCAATTTGATTGATGTGTATGTAGGAGGTGAGTATTTCAAGACGATTGATGCCACAAGGAAGATAAAGAACGAGATCTCCCATATTTCGGTGGCTGAAATGATCCAGGTTCTAAGAGAGGTCGATCAAAAGTACAATCGAGAACTGGCCTCTGAATTACAAAGCGTTCCCATCGAAGCCTACATCTACCTTGACAGCTACAAAGACCTTCCGGAAGATCTGCAGAGGTCCATGATCACAACAGAGCTTGTAAGCCTTGTGACGCGCTCCGCAAATTATAAAGCCATTCATTTTGTCGGAAGCGATGAAATGGTAAGAAAAACGCGCGATGTCTTTATTCCCGGTGTAAGGGCATTGAAGGCTAGGGAAGGTCTCTTTGTGGAAGGAGCAAAGGCTCTTTTCCCTAAAGAAGCAAATCAAATCCATCTTCTTACCAAGAGAGACCTCTTAAACAATCCGGACATACGCAAAGACCCGAAAAACCGCTTCATTACGCTTCAAGATATTAAATATGACAAGGAAAAAAGAACGGTGGATATTATCGCTTTTAACCCCGTAGCCTCTCTTTTTGAATTGGTAGGTGCCATAAATAATCTCTCGAAAAACGACAGTGCTTTCGATCAAGCCTACGACCTCTTCAAGGAAATCACAGGCTTTGATCTTACAAAAGAAGATTTCATTGGGTTTCTTGAAGGACGCCCTGACCTTGTCGAACGCTTCGCCCTACCCCCAGCTATCCGGGCCATTGACGTAAACCTGGCCTTAAAAGTCTGGGCCATGGCTGCTAGGATGGCATCTCAGGCAGCTTAAGAATTTGCCGTAACTCTGGCAATAAGCCAGAGACTGATCACTTAAACAAGTGATCAAGGATCTGATAGGATCATCACGGCAGTAAAAGATATCTTCTTTAAGATCTTGTCTTCCTAAAGAAAAACCGCCCCATCAAAAATAATGAAAGTCCCCCGACCCAGGAACTGAGGGACACTGCCAGAAGCAGGAAGGATCTTAAGTAAAGACAGACGCAAATGTGCGGCTGTCATCCCTGAAATCCTATCCGCCTGCGACTGACAGTAGCCTATAAGCATCCCGTATCTTGCAATCACTGTATCTCTTCTTCTAAGAGACGGTAGTCTCTTGCAAGATACGGGATGCAATACCTCTCACCGAAGGGGGAGGCGGTAATATAGAGTTGCCCTTATTCCTACTCTCCGCCGAGCCTGACGTGCGCGGAAAGGGGGTGCGGTCGCTACGGCGCTTCCTTGTCGACGCTAGTCGACACTTCCACATAATAAAATAAAGCGCCGCAGCGACGAGCGAAGTGAGAGCACCCCCTTTGTCGGAATATAGCGGCCGAAGGCCGTCCGGGGGTAAGGGGCCGCGCGGAATAAAAATCACGAAGTGATACCACATTAAAAGCTAAAAAAATTCAATCGTTATCCGTACCTGTCACCCCCCTGTGCCCAAGAAAGAGCTTCTTTTTCTATCCCGCCCCGTCCCAGGGGCGGTCTGCCGGCCAAGGCAGAGAATAAGCCCGACGGCCTAGTCGGGCGTGGAGCGAGGCCGACGGCCCACCGGAGGCCGAGCGGGGCAGCAAGTCTTCAGTTAGAATTTCAAGCGGCCCGTTGTTTGGAGGCGTTGGAAGTTGAATAATTTGTAGCTATTACGGACAGAGGAATTTGGTGTTTGTGTTGCAAGCTTGGGTTATGAGATTTTGCTCGGCCGTATCAATGAAGGCCGGGCGTTGGCGTTTCATGTTGGCGTTGGCTTCTGGAGTTTGGGTTCGTTGGAGGCCGTGGCTTTTGGGAAGTTCAAAAGAGTTTGTGTTTCAAAAAGTTTCTGCGATTCTGGCTTATGGGGCGAAGTGTATACTGGGGTTCAGGGGTACGATTACTTTTTCATTTTCTTCAAGTGAGTTGCTTTCAGAAGTTGATGTGGTAGAATGAGCGCAAATATTGGAAAGGCATGTGGCAAAGTTCGAAGAGACTGATCTCTCACCGCCAGTATCTAGTAGCGAGCCAGTAGCGCAAGCGGGGGCTGTGAAGTTTGATGGGGAAATATTCCGCTGTTATTCTTGTCCTATCCATCATCGCGGCGGCGGTGGTAATTGTTATCCGCCAAATTGAAGGCCATTCAATATTTTTCCCAATGAAAGGCGTACCGACCGTGGCGCAGCATGCGCCGGCGCATGAGGACGTGTTTTTCGAGACTGCCGATCGCAAGAAATTGCATGGATGGTTTGTTCCTGCGGCTGCTTCGAACGAGTCGGTGCCATCCACCGTGCTTTTCCTGCACGGGAACGCCGGAAACATCGGTCATCGCTGGGAGAAGATCCTCATACTTCACGATCTGGGAGTGTCCATTTTCATCTTCGACTATCGCGGCTATGGCCGAAGCGAAGGCGCTCCGTCGGAGGCCGGGATCTACCAGGACACGGATGCTGCTTATGCTTATCTTGTCGGGCGCGGTATTGCGCCTGAAAAGATAATCGTGTATGGCGAGTCCATCGGGGGCGCGTTTGCGGTGAATCTGGCGGCAACCAGGGCTGTAAAAGCGCTCATCGTAGAGGACACACTTACCTCCGTACCGGCGATGGTTCGTAGGACGATACCGTTTATTCCCGCTTTTGCACTGGCTACCCGGCTCGATTCACTTTCCAGGATTTCAAAAGTACGTGTACCTAAACTCTTTTTTCACAGCCTGGATGATGAGATTGTTCCCTTTGAGATGGGCAGGGCGCTTTTTGAAACGGCGGCCGAACCTAAACGCTTTGTGCAGCTTCGAGGCGGACATAATACAACTTTCCTGGAAGATTTCGAGACTTACCGCAGCGCGCTTGCGAATTTCCTCGCTGATTTAAGGAGCTGACTTTGTGCAGAATCTGCGTCTGATCGACCGCATCAAATTCATCCGTATTTCGGGCACAAAGGATTTTATGAAGACCCGAAAGATCTTGTGATTTCTTCATTAATCACTACTGGTGCCGTTCATTCAGACGATGGATGCAGAGGCCTAAAAGGGGAAACGCCGCCGCGCCCGCCAGTGATAAAGAGGCTAGGCGTAGAAGCTGGAAATTCAGTCAGAAAACCTGCCTTGAGCGGTTTGTAACTCATGTGACAAACGAAGGCAACGAGTATGAGGATAAGTATCTTCTGAAATACGTTCCCGTCGTAAAGCAGCATCTGAACGGGCTTGGACAAAATACCGATTTGTGCTAAATTCATGTCCATGGAATCCAAACCGTATATCGTCATTGCACGCAAATACCGGCCGCAGAATTTTGAAGACGTGATCGGGCAGGACCACATCACGACCACGCTGAAGAACGCGATCACGATGAACCGCATCGGACACGCCTACCTTTTTACCGGGCCGCGCGGCGTGGGCAAAACGTCGCTTGCGCGTATTTTTTCTAAGGCGCTCAATTGCAAGGAAGGTCCGACAGTCACGCCTTGCGGCAAATGCCAGGCGTGTGCGGAAGTCGAGACTTCGAGGTCTTTGGATGTTTTTGAGATCGATGGCGCGTCCAACCGTGGTATTGATGAGATCCGGGCGCTTCGCGAAAACGTGAAGTTCGCGCCCGCCTGCGGAAAATTTAAAATTTATATCATCGACGAAGTGCACCAGATCACGACCGACGGTTTTAATGCGCTTTTAAAAACGCTGGAAGAGCCACCGGCCCACGTGAAGTTTATTTTCGCGACAACCTCCGCGAATAAAGTGCCGGCCACTATTCTTTCACGCTGCCAGCGCTTTGATTTTAGGCGCATTTCGACAGAGATGATCGCGGCGGCGCTGAAAGAAATTGGCAAAAAAGAGAAAATCAAAATCGACGACGAAGCGCTTTTCCTGATCGCGAAGGCCGCCGACGGGAGCCTGCGCGACAGCCAGTCGATCCTCGACCAGATCGTTTCCTCGGCCGACGGGAAAATCGCCAGGGAAAATGTCGTCGAGTCTTTGGGCGCGCTTGAAGAGGAGCGGCTGGTGGAGCTTATGGATGCGTTGGCCGGCCATGATGCGAATGCCGCGCTGTGTCTTTTGGACGGCGTTTTAAATGAGGGCAAAGAACCTTCTTTGTTCATGGAGAAAATGCTCGAGCACGTGCGTAATCTTCTTTTTCTTCACGTGTCCGAAAAAATGACGGAGCTCATCGACGCGACCGAATCCTACAAAAAAGAGCTTTTAAGGCAAAAAGCGCTTTTCACCCAAGACGACCTTTTCTATTTTTTCGGCGTGATTACCCACACGCTCCAGGTTATGAAGCGTTTTGAAACAAAACGCATCCCGCTCGAGATAGCGCTGATCAAGCTTTCGCAGAAGGCGCCGATGCAGGGGATCGCCCAGCTTCTGGAGGCATTGAAAAGCACCCCGCAAAGCGGTATCCGGAAAGCGGATCCCAAACCGGCGCCGGCTGCCAAAGACGATGAAGAGGATGATGTTCCTGAGATCGAGGATCTACCCGAAGGCGAGATCGTGCTCCCCGCCACGTCGCAGGAGAAGGCCGCACTTTCGCTCGATTCTGTCTGGAGACCGCTTATTAACGCTCTGAAAAATGAAAAGATGTCGGTGGCGTCGTATCTGGCCGAGGCCGAGCCGATGAGCTTCTCCAACGGCGTGGCAAAGATCGCTTTTCCCGAAAAACATTCTTTTCACCGCGACTTTCTTGAGGGAGGTGACAATAAGAAATTGATAGAAAAGCATCTGGGGTCTCTCTTGGACCAGTCTGTGAGAATTGAGTTTCAATCAGTCAAAGAACTCTCTGTCCGGATGCCCTCGGGCCTTCACGAAGAGCCTTCCGCGAAAAAAAGCGCCGAAACGGATGGCGTGATGAGATCTGCCATGAGCATTTTTGGCGGTAAAGTCATCGGGAGCTAACCTATTTGCCTTATCCTGAGTCTATGGTGCGCCTCATTGAAGAATTTGCGAAGATGCCGGGTGTCGGCTCGCGCACCGCGGAGCGTTTTGCTTTTTATATTTTGAGCGCGCCGCGCGAGGACATTGAAGCGCTGGCGAGGCTGCTTCTCAAAGTGAACGGGAGTATCCATTATTGCGGGGAGTGTTTTAATTTAAGCGAAGAGTCCATTTGCCATATTTGCGCCGACCCGACGCGGGACCACTCCACGATCTGCGTGGTCCAGGACCCAAAGGATGTGATCGCGATAGAAAAGGCCGGTGATTATGCGGGCATTTACCATGTACTTCTCGGGAGTCTTTCGCCGCTCGAGGGAATAGGCCCGAAGGATATCAAGGTCAAGGAGCTTCTCACCCGTCTCAAGAATGGCAATATTAAAGAAGTTATTATCGCCACTACTTCCGACACGGAAGGGGACGCGACGTCTTTATTTCTTTTAAAGCAGTTAAAGGCTTATAAAATGAAAGTCACGAGGATCGCGCACGGGGTTCCCGTGGGGAGCGCTCTCGAATTTGCGGACAAAGCCTCTTTATCGAGGGCGCTCAAACACCGGCAAGAGGTACAGGGGTGAATCTTGGAACTATTTGGCCTTGACACTCATAGAGGTGTTTTGTTAACCTAGCGTTACTATTATTATAAAGTATTTAGCAAGTCTAAGTGCTGTCTCTAAATTAAAGGAGCTAAATTTTTATGGGCATTATAGAACCGGTAAAAAAAGGTTTTAAAGTCGCGGGGCAGAGCATGAATTTAGTCCTAGCCCTCTTTGTTTTTGGCCTTTTTTGGAGTATCCTAAATATCTTTCTAACTCCCCAGTTGACGGCGCCCGGCACACAGACGCCTACCAATCCCGCGACGACAGCGAGCACCATCATTGTGGGTATTTTGTTTGTTTTGACCAGTATTTTTATCCAGGGCGGTTCCTTGGGTTTCATTCTTGAAAAAATCAAAACGGGAAATACTTCGTTCTCGGCGCTTCTTTCGTACGGGGGAAAGTGCTATGTCCGGTTGCTGCTGCTGGGATTGATCGTGGCCCTTATCGTGGGTTTTTTTGTTTTGTTGGCGGGCCTTGCCGTAGCGCTTCTGTCGGGCAATCTGAACATTCTTGGAGTCATCATAGCCGTGATCGTGGGCGCTATCGGTATTTATTTCGCTGTCCTTCTTTTTCTGTCTCCCTATGCCATTGTGGCAAGTGATCACGGAGTAATGGATGCCGTCAAAAAAAGCGTTTCCTTGGTCCGCAGCAATGTGCTGAGCGTGCTTGGGATCGCAATTATTTTGATCGCGATAGGTTTTGGGTTTGGGGTGGTGTTGGGAGTACTTTTAGGATTACTAAGCGTGGCCATTAAAGGAATTGCTTCGCAAGTCATTTTTGCCGTGCTTAGCAGTCTCTTGAATGCTTTTTTGGGCACGGTCGTCACCGCCGCTTTTATGAGTTTTTATCTCGAACTTTCAGCCCATAATAATACTACCGGCGCGAGTTGATTTAGCTCTTCAAAAAAGCTAAAATAATTCCGCGCCAAATAAGGACACGTGTCTTTTAGCGTGTCCTTTTTTAATTCAAGTTTATTCCCCGGTAGCTCAGTTGGTAGAGCGGTTCGCTGTTAACGAACATGTCCCAGGTTCGAGTCCTGGCCGGGGAGCCAATATTGCTTGGCGCTAACTTTTGCGCCTGCTTAACGGGCTCCGAGAAACGCCTAGCTCCAAATTTCGGGGCTAGGCGTTCATCGTTTATAAATTTAATTGGGGGAAAAACTCGTGAGGGGCAAGAGGTTAATCGTCGTAATTGCGCTATGCTCGGTTTTCGTGGGTGGATTTACGGTCGTATTTATCCAAGATTTCACCCGAGGTTTTAAGCATGGTTATGGGGAGACTTATCAGAAAAGTGCGGTTGATCAAAAATCGATAAGCACAACCACTGATGATGAAATCCCGCTATCTCGACGAACGATTGAAATTATTAAACAGTTGGATGATATTCAAAATAAAATAAATAGTTTTAATGACGCTACAAAAAATATTTATGAAGCATCGAGTGAGAACGACAGAGAGTTCTTGTTGGATTTAATCAATGAGGATATTGGGCCTTTGATTGGCTCCAACATCGCACTAATTGGAATGCTAAAGCTTGCTGACTATTCTGGTAAAAATAAAAATTCAGAGAAGACACTTAACGTCTATCTCGGATATCTGAATGCAAACCTGAAACTAAAGATTAACTCATTCAAACAAGCACCCCAAGCATATAAGTTAAGTCCAAAGGCGCAAGTTCATTTATTAGAATTTTCAAAAATTATTAGTGATTTCCTCTCAGTTATTGCAGATATACAATCAGGTTTGCGATGAACCCTAAAAACCTTTACGTTATCGCTGGTCCGAATGGCTCAGGCAAATCGACATTTGCAGAGTTATTTCTGCCTGATTATGTGAAATGCCCCAACTTTGTGAATGCGGACTTGATTGCGAAAGGATTGGCACCTTTCGAGCCACGGGTCGCAGCAATCCAGGCGGGAAAACTTGTTCTACAAAAAATTGACGAATATGCTAGACGTGAAGTTGATTTTTCTTTCGAAACTACACTGTCAGGAAAATCTTATCTTAAGCTGTTCAAAGAATTGAAAGCAAAAGGTTATGCGCTTCACATTTTCTTTCTATGGATTCCGAGCCCGGAATTAGCTATTGCTCGGATCAAAGATCGTGTAGCTGAAGGTGGGCATCATGTTCCCGCTGTAGATGTTCGAAGGCGGTTTGTTCGAGGCGTGAGCAATTTTATTAAGTATGGATCTATTTTTGATTCATGGATGTTGTTCGATAATTCTGCGACTACCCCAGTATTAATTGCTAAACGACGGAATGGGAATGTAGAAGTAATGGACCATCAAGAATATTTTAAAATAGTTGGAAAGTGGGCGACCCTAAAATGAAAAAAAGAATGACATTGCAGGACAAAGCGGAAGCGGCATTAAAGAAGGCCGTTCGGCAGGTGGTGGAGCGGCATAAAGAAACGGGTCGGCCTCTTGCCGTGTGGAAAAACGGCAAAGTTACCAGGATTTCCGCCGCTCAGGCCTTGCGCAAGCGCTGAAGCCTTTTAGTTTTTTGTTCGACTAATTCAGTCAAATTAATTATCAAAGTCTGTTCCCCGAACGCGTTGGCTACGTTGCATACTGCACGGCTCGGGGAGCCAATTTGGACGCTCATTCGAACCCCAAGTTGGGGTGGTTAAGCGTAACAAAACAAAGGAGGCGAGGTCAGATCGGCTTGGCCTCGCCTTTTTTAACCTGTCTTATGGATAGAAGATAAACCCAGATATGAGGCAATATTTAAGGTGAATACATGACCACTGTGACTATCCAAGAAAAAGCCGAAAAAGTGCTAAAGTCTGCTGTACGGAAATTAGTTCAGGAGAGAAAAAAACAGGTGAGTCTCTCTATGTTTGGCGAACGGGAAAGTCATGAAGATTCCTGCCAGTCAACTCTTGCGCAAACGCGCCTAACGCCTTTTAAATCTTAGTTGGATTAACTCCCCTCCTGCCAATTATTCATTAAAACCCTCCCAGTTATTTTTCTCTTGTAAACAAACGTTCGTTCGTTTATAGTTATGGCAGGAGAAAACGAGGTTATGCCGAAGCCCCCGATTGATATCGCCAATGCCGTGCGGAAGATTCGTGAGTTTTTCCGGGCTCATCACCGCGCCCCGAGTTTTGAGGAAGTGAGAGGTCTTTTTAACTATCGCTCCAAAGCGTCGGCGCATTTTTTAGTCAATCAGCTGATCGAGAGGAATTTTCTCCATAAGGATTCCAAGGGAAGAATCTTGTGGGACCGGCTGACGGGCGTGAAGCTTTTGGGCAGTGTGCAGGCCGGGCTTCCGACCGCTGAGGAAGAGGTGCTTACCGATACGATGAATCTGGACGAGCTTCTGGTGAAGGATCACCAGCAGACGTTTCTTTTGAAGGTCAGCGGAGACTCCATGATAGACGCCGGCATTCATGAGGGAGATTTTGTGCTCGTCGAAAGAGGCCGTGAACCAAAAAGTCACGACATCATCATCGCTGAAGTGGATGGAGAGTGGACATTGAAGTACTACGAAAAAGAGGGTTCACGCGTGAGGCTTATCCCCGCCAACAAAAAATATTCACCGATCACACCGAAACAAGAGCTAAAAACAGGAGGCGTCATTGTCGCAGTCATTCGCAAATACAAATAGTTTTCCCATTGAACTAGGCCTGGGAAGCTCGCAGACAGACAGATGGGTCTGGCCCAAATTTACTTTTCACTTTGACCCGTTCAAAGGATACAGCCGTTTTTTGCGTTACCCTGGTCCCAAGCAGGGATTGGGTTATCGGATGATGCGGGCTGGGGTGATTATTGTGCTGCGGGTGAGGGGGTTGTCCGGGACCCAGTAATAAAAAAGGGAGGGCTAAATGCCCTCCCTTTTTTATTACAGCTTCTTCTAATTGTTGCTTATTTACCCCACCAATTGCCCCAGTTCCAGGGCAGTGCGTTATAGACGAACCCGCCGAAAGAGTTCCAAAAGCCTTCCCACGCCGTCACTCCTCCATCGCCCGCATAGGCATTCATGCTCCATGCCACTGCCAGAACAAGAACGATACCGACCATTAACATTCTTTTACGCATTGTTCCTCCCTTGGATGAACGGTGAATAATTAAATTACAAAAATTATGATAGCACGTTAAGGTGAAAAGGTTAACATTTACCTTTAAATTAAGCTGACCCATCTTCCGTGAACCTAGAGTGCGAGGTTTTCTTGCCAGATAGCCGCCGTTGGTGCATAATACAGCGAGTTTTTATCAAACCCAAAAAGGAGACAACAATGGCGTATCAAGGTGGTGGTGGATTTGGTGGTGGACGGCCAAAGGAGATGTTCAAAGCGACTTGTGCGGAGTGCCAAAAGGAATGCGAAGTTCCCTTTAAGCCTAGCGGCGACCGGCCAGTCTATTGCAAGGAGTGTTTCTCCAAGCGTAAAGATAGCGGACGCTAAAGCTTTTCTCCAACGATTTGTCAGAGAGCGCCAGAGGTATCTAAGAGGCAAAGTTTGATCCACAGCCTCTTAGTACCTCGTAGTTAATAGGTTTACTTATTTTTATTAATTAATTAATAAAATATAATAAATTATTATAGGCCAAAAGATTTGCGTTTCCTTCCTTCGTGATGTAAATTTTACCTATGTTTTAGGTAATTCCATTCGTACGTTTTTTCGTCTAAATTCCATGTAAATCAAAGAAGATTTTTGAGGGATTTTATTTTGATAGAATCTAAAAACTTTTTAAAGAGACTAGGGCTTAAAAGGACGGGCTTTCTTAAGGTAATTTCACTCCTTCTCTTAGGCGCCCTTTTTTTTGAAAATCTATCTTACGCCAACCCTGATTTAAAGCCTATCCGTTGGAGTATCGCCCAGGACACTTCCATGCAATGGGCCCGCGCGGCTTTAAAGGGCCTTCCGAGATCCGTCGCGGTGCTTGAAGATGCATGGAAGGCGCAGCCAAGGGGGTCAGGCCCCTCCCTTACCAAACTTATCTACCTCATCCAGGACGCCCATACGAATGAATCGGGGCAGCTCAATCTTGCGAAGACGTTGAATTATTTATTGAGTTCGGAGTCCAGAGATGGGGGTTCTGAGAAGTATGTTTTTGTCGAAGCCGCCCAGGGTGACAATAGCCTTTCGTTTTTGAGAAATCTCTCCTCCAAAGATAAAAGACAGGAAATAGCTTCTTCTTACTTAAAAAAAGGGCTAGTTCACGGCGCTGAATATTTAGACCTTACCTCAGAAAAAAACTTCACGATCTGGGGCGTGGAGGACATGGAGTCCTACAAAATGTCTCTGGAAGCGTACCGGGCGGTCGTAAAAGACAGACAGAAATTTCGGGAGTACCTTTCTAAAATAGAATCGACCATTATTGTCCTGAAGCCCAAGATCTATAATTCACTTCTTCTTTCATTTGATGAAAAGTACCAAAAATACCGCAAAGAACAAATCTCACTGACGGACTATTTTGACTGCCTTGTGCTGGAGTCCCAAAAGGCGGATGTTGCTCTTTCTTCCTTCCCGCATCTTAAAATGCTCCAAATTCTGAAACACAAAGAATCGAAAATCGACTTTAGAAAAGCCAATGAAGAACAGGAAAAGGCGCTTCAAAGACTTTCCACGGAAGACAAAAGAGAGATAGAGGAGCTTGTTTCGAATATCCGCAACGCGCCGTCGCCACTTGGAAGCGATGATAAAGAAAAGAAGGCTTTTTATGCGCTTTTGGAGGAAAAACTTAAACAGCAAGTTAGGAGTTCGGAGGTGAGAGCCGATGAATTTCCAAACCTATTCAAGTATTTTGAATATCTTAAACTCTCCCACGAGCTCGAAGCCAAAGGCGTTTTGGCAGACGTGAAAAATTTGGAAGAAAAGCTCTTCGGTGCTTTTATAATCACTCCTGATGAAAAAAATCTCTTGAAATGCTCGAAAGTACTGGCGCTTTTAAAAAAACTCTTTGATTTGACGCTGGACCCTCAGGAATTTGCAGAATACCAGGCCCTTTCGAAAGACTTCACGATCGATCACCTGACGGGTTTTCTTAATAAAAAGATCATGGACTTCAAAGACTATTTCGACAAAGTAGTTTTCCTGGAGCCCGGCTATGACACGATCGTAAAACGCTCAGAAGAATTCTATTCGCTTACTTACGAAAGAGATCTTCATTTTATTCAGAAATCTCTTGATAAAATGAATGAGGCATCCCAATCCGAAGCGATTCTTGTCACGGGAGGTTTTCATACCACAAACCTAAAAAGCCTTCTGAAACAAAAAGGCATTTCCTATATTTCCGTGACACCTCAAATCTTGAATCAAACCAATCACAAGCGGTATGAAGAAATTCTTTTGAAGCAGAGATTCGGCGAATCCACCAACGCACCGCAGCTTTCCATCCGGTCTGGCGCCCAACATCTTGATTTTCTCTATTGGATGACCCAATACAATCTCGGCATGCCGGAGGCGAAGGCTTTTGTCTCCCAGCTTTCCCGGCAAAAAGACGGCCCTCTGGTAGACAGTGGAGGTGTGGGAGCTCAGGGAGGACGGGGTGCCCGGATGGCGGCGGGTTATGATACAGAGCTTTATCGTGCGCCGGCATTGTCACAGCGGACAGCCGCAGCCATTGTTGATATTTTTACGGCCATAAGGCCCATTATTGATCACCAGCCGGAATTGGCGAACCAGATTATGAATAAGTCTATCGAGGAGCTGGTTCAAAAGGATCCTTCGGTAGATCTAGAACATGTCGGAGTGATAATACAGACTCTTGATCTGGATATTACCAATCACCCTAGCGCGTCTCACCAAAAGTTTGTAGATGACTCTATACGCATGCTTAAGCAGCCGCCGATCCCGCTTCGTCTATCGCTCATAAACTTATTTGCGACCTCGTATGCGCGTGCTCTAAAGCCGGACTTCCTGGAAAACGCTGACGATCAGGCGCTGGAGGAGCGGTTCAACCTCGTGATCGGTTTAGCGGCCACGATCGATGAAAAGCTCAAAGACCTTGTTGAAGAATTTTTTACTATCATGACAGCGTCGACACAGACCAAACCGGTATCGGAAGACGGGTCTAATCCAGTGAAAAGGATGGATGAAATAAGCCGGTTTATTAATGCTAATTATTTGTTGCCAGCGGGAATGTTATTAATTCTTCAAGGAGGCGCGACTAATTCCAAAGATGGGCTTCCGGCAGATCCTTTACTTTACATGTTTGATTCCCTGGATTCTTTACAGCGGATCGACCTGAATGGGAAGAAGATTTGGGTTCTTTTCGCCAATAAAGTTGTGACTCCTTTAAAGCCGCGGAGTGGTGAGGGTTTCTACGCTCCTACACACGACGCAATCGTTGTGGATATGGAGCTTGCTAGGAAAGTAGCGCAAAATTTTGCAGGCGCCTTTGACCCCGCGTTTCGCGAGAAGGTTACACCTGAGAGCAGGGATTTAATAGACCGATTTAACCGTCATTGGTTCACAACGTCGTATCAAAATGTGGCTGTGGAAGATCAAGAGCCTTTGGACCTGACCGCCGATGAATTTGAAGCGATGGACCATCTGGTCCTCGAATTGAACAAAAGAGTGTGGGGAGGGGCTTTGACGCAAAGCCCGCTGGATCCCCAGACGGCTGTTACCGACGCTAAGAAGTTGATCGTGTTCATCCATGAATGGACTCATGCGGCTATTCATGCCATGGGTCTGCGCGGCCGTTATCCCACGGCCGGGCCCGGAAAAATGACGGATGAGCTTTTAACGTTTCTAACAAAATTCACAGTTGTCCATCGTTTTTCTGACGCTTTTTTAATGAGCCTGATCAGTCACATAGGCTCTTTAATTCTTCAAACTGCGGCTGATCATGCGTACCGTGAAATCAATCAGGGTTCGGTCCTTGACGTCATTTTACCGGGTCTTGAGTTGGGCCGGAAGTCCAACGCCTCGGAGCGAATACGCGCTTTGATCGCCCACAGTTCCGAGATCTTGGCTTTGACGCCGGTGTCTTTGGCCGCGCTGGCGGGCGAGTATATTTTTAAAACAATCGGGCTAAAACCGGAATGGGTCTACCAATTTTCAGTGGAATATCCTTTGGCCGATGCGATACGGGCACATCAAACGAACCCGGCGGTCGCGCCCAAGGTGCCCTTACCTGTACAAGCAGTTACGACGCTCAAAGCCGTCGATATACTAAAAGAAGACCTCGAAACTCAGAAAAAGCAATGGATCAACCGCGTCAATAAGCGCATTGAAAATGAATTGCCGGCTGCATTAGGCTCGCTTATCGATAGAAAGCAATGGGATGCGCGCCTGACTGTGATCGCGGATCTGCCAAACGAGAAAGACGTGGTCAGCGAGAAAGTGAGCCAAGGCGTGACTAAGCGAAAAGGCCCAAAACTGAAAAGAGCCGCTGTTCAACAGATCACCGCGATTATTCTGGATGAAAAGAGCCTCTCCGGCGCCCGGCTGGCGGATATTTATAAAAGATTGGTTGAAGAAGGAATTTCTACCGACGTGGATTCTAAATTTGTCTCTTTTTATCGGGCCGCCGAAGCGCTTAATCCGGTGTTTAATTTGAGGCTGCTTCATGAATTCTATTATCGCTTGAAGGATGAGTATGAAAGAAACCATACGTCTTATCGGTTGGTCCAAAAGGAAGGAGCTTTTCATGTTTTCACCAGTTCTGGAAGCATCGACATGGATTCCGCCAAAGACATTGATTATTTCAAGAGCGCTTGGGGTATCGAAAAATATGACAAGTGGCACCAAACGCGTCTCAACAAAAGCCCGTTGCTTGCCAAATGGGAGTTTTTTGGCATTAAGGGCGCTTATAGCGAAGTGGAAAGTATCATGCACGACATAAAAGACCGCCATTTTGTCACTCTCGATTACACAGAGAAAATTTATGTGCCGGAATCTCATGCCGTGTTGGCCCAGATGCATCTTTGGTTTGGCGACAAGATTTTGAAAGAAATCGTGTCGGGCGAACCGGAAGAATCGCGCCCGCGGGTTTTGAAATTCGCAGATTTTTATCCTTCAATAAGCGGCGGCGTGCAAACCATAGATTCCAAAAGAGAAGTTTTTGTCACGGTTAATTTCGATCGGCGTATCTCATTGATTATTTTAAACCGGATGTTTCGCCTTCAGGCGCATTATGGCGATCTTACGAAAAAAGATCCTTGGCGGAACGTAGAAGGGGAGTGGGTGGATGATTATGGCGAGAGTGTGCGCTTCCGGGTTGTTCTGCCCCGCGATGCCAAGGACTACACCTTTAAGGTTTCGCCCGACGGCGTGCATTGGGTATGGATGGGCGATGTGCAGACCGGTCCTAACATCCATGTTGAGGGTCATTCGTTTTACAAAACAGCTGCAGCCGAAAAACAAAGTATTGCCAATGTCCGCCGGTTTCATCTGGGCGGCGAATTAATAAGATATGACGAGGGAGACATCCCGCTTATCGAAGCAAAAGTGGAGGCGGGCACGAGAAAACTGGGAGATGTAGATAGCCGAGTTGATATGGGGAATAAAGAGATTGGCTTTGTGAAATTAAAGAAACTGGGGCTTCGCCATCCTCCCGGCATTGTTTTATCGGAAGGTTTGGTAAAAGCCATTCTTGAAACGAATGATGAAGGAGCCAAGATTTATACCCGTTTGTTGCAAAAGAAGATACGCGAAATGGGAGTTGGGGACGTCGTTTCCGTGAGAAGCAATCCAAAGCAATCCATGCCGGGGATCTTAAAGACGGAAGAAGAGGTGCGGGTATCAGAGGAGAGCCTTTTGTGGGCGATTCGTTCCGTTGCATACGCTTGGGGCTCTGAAAGAGCTAAAAAACAGAGAAAAGAACAAGGCATGGCGGATAGTTACGATCTACCTATTATCATGCAAAGCTGGGTCAGCGGCCGCCGGGGTCCGGACACAACGAAATTATGCGGAGCCGGAGTTTTTTCGACGCGGAATCCCAACACCGGCGAGGACGGACTCTTCGGCCAATTTTTGGAAGACGGGGTCGGCAGTGATCTGATGAGCGGCAGAAAAAACGGAGTTAGTGTTACTTCGCTTGAACAAAAGGCTCCGGAGATTTATGCCCAAATTTTAGACGCAAAACAAAAACTCGAAGGAGAATTAGAGCGCCCACAGGAAGTCGAATTTGTTGTCAAAGATGAAGAACTATTTTTCCTGCAGACACGGCGCCTGATTTTTGCGCCCCGTGGGGAAGCTTTTTACCTTCAAGAATTGCTGAAAAGGAGACAAATCAGTGAGGCCAGGGCAATTCCGCAGCTTGAGAATTTGCAGAAACGCCTTGGTTTGCGTCAACAATACCGGATTAAGAGCGGTACGGCTGTTACGTCCCTTGTCAGAGCATTGGCCTCAACGCCCGGCGCTTTTCAGGGGTTTCTGGCTTGGACACCTGAACGAGCCAAAGAGTTAATGGATGAAGGCCACCCGTTGATATTTGTTTCAACGAAAGAAAATCGCGAGTGGATTTTATATCGCATTTTTGATTATCCTAAGTCCGCTTTAATCACTGCCTACGGCAATGACTCATCTCATGAGGCTGTGTTGACACGATTATCCGGTATTCCGTCCCTCATAAATTTGCAAGGTGTGCAATGGCAGATTCCCGGGAAGGATGACGCCGGAATTGTTCTGCCTGACGGCAGAGTTCTTCGGGAAGGTGACAAGGTTGTCATTGATGGTGATGCCAATAGGCTTTTTATTTCCGAGGAAGCGGTGCTTGAAGAAAGCCATGAGGCGGAAGACGCCAGCTATGGCATTCACATCCCCACCTATCGTAAGGAATTCCTGGAGCGTTACTTAAGTCCGGATGGTGCTATTAAGGAGGAATATTCCGAAGCGTTTTTGAAAAAACTCAACGAGGAGGCTCAGTCGGAATATGAGGTTCTCTCGCGGGGCGATGACAAAAGGGCCGCATTTATGGCAGATCTCAGGAAGCATTTCCTGCATGAGTTATGGAATCAACGCAGCCGTGAATCTGGCAAACAAATTAATGCCATCCTTTATTTGCGTAATGCGCCAACGGTGCTAAGAGAAGGAAAGAAAGGATTGGATGAGGGACTTCCGGGTAGTGTGGCCCCTACTGCAATGGAAGTTGACGGCGAGTTTTATGAGAAGGACACCAAAGGCCAAGCGGGAGATTTTGAACGGATTAAAGCTCTCGGCGGGAAGGCGTCCGCAGATGAAAGATTTCTGGGGATCACACGAGTTGTAGAAAAGATCAATCCGGATTTTGACTTAGGGTTGCTTTACGAAGCATACCTCGCTCAGGAAGCTCGGTTTGGCCAACGCGAATATTCTGAGGATGGAACAAAAAGGAGGCTCGTCATCATTGACGAAAGACATTATGATCCTGGAATCCCATATTGGTATGCGACCGATCCTAAAGGCCCTGTCAGTAATCGCATCGTCTATGACGATCCCTTGGTTATTTATTTAAGGGAAAGGATGGGAATCGAGCCCTGTTTCATCTTCGAAGAAGAATTCACTTTGTCTATAGTGGGCCATTCTTGGCAGCTAGAAGACAGGACATACCGTAAAACATTGTTTGCGCCAAATGAGTATGGCGATTTTGTGCAACTTTACCTTTTGGCTGGCGATGCAGTGATGAAGAGATTGCTATTCAATGAACCGGATTACGGTCAATTGTTGGTTGATTTCGTGAGTTTTGTCAGCGACCAAGCTCGGTCTCAAATGAAGTACACGACAATTGGCGCTTCCGAAATGGCCTCTCATGCCGAAGCTAGGATTGATTCAGCTGCTCATTTTATTCTTGTCTCCAATGAAGATTTGAGGGAGTCGTTTCGCGTTTCAGAAGAACTCGCTGCCGCATTGCGCCAGAACCCAGAACTTTATAAGAAGGCGGCTTTGTTCTATTTTCAGGACAGAGGCGCTAAACCTTTGGTGTCCGGAATTGACCTTACTCCAGAAGAGGCGATGCGCTACCTTGGAAAGGCCCAGATGTTTCTTTCTTCCGGCGCGCGGCTGGCCGGTCAGAATCCGTTCGGCGAGGTTCATGATGACCTTGGCGGTTTTGCGGGTGAGCTGAAAGATACCTTGAAAGACAACCTCGCTTTGAAGCGGCATTTACCCCTCAATCTAGCCATCCGGCAGCAGATAAAAACGCTCCTTAAAAAAATAAGAGCCGCTCAAGGCTATTTCGCACCGGGACATGAAAAAACCGCCCATTTTTTGCTGATTGAAGTGTGGTTGGCTTCGCATGATTTAGAAGCGTTCATTGTTAGATATTTCAAGGATGCGCAAGAGACTGATTTGGGCGTTTTGATGGGGGATTTTAGAAGAATTCGGATTCCGGAGCTTTGGCACATTCTTTCGACTTGGGGCAGGATCGCCGGGTTTCACTGGGCCTGGCAGGTTCACGCCAAGTTGGCTGGGCTCCACTTGGAAGCGTCTTTGACACCACTTGGGATGGTCGGAGTGCCCAATTTGGAAATCAGCTACGAGGAGTGGATTTTATCGAATGTTTTACGAGAGCTGAAAGCCACTTACCGGATTCCCTGGTATCGGCGCCTTTTGGATTTCTTCACGGATGACAGAATGTTGAGCTATCTGGCGGCGAAGGGCCTCATTGCTTTACGGCGCACGGAGCCGACGGTTCAAGTCGAGGACATGCTTAAAAGGTGGATAGATTTTATCCAGGAACAGTTGCGGCCGACATTTCTCCTTGATGACGCGATTCGGCAAGAGCGAAAACCGGAATTCGCCGCCGAACCCGAGGGTTTATTTTCAAGGACCCATTTTCATTTAAACTATCTTTTGGGATTGAGCTATTCAGGCGCGCGGCTGGCCGTGACGAGGCATTCCACTGCCTCGCCGGCCGTGTGGGAACCAACGGGTTCCCGCCTGGCGGATGCCAATAAACCGAAGCGCTTGGATGTCGATGAACGGGGACTTCGCGGCGGGTTTCTTGCGCCGGATGACAAGCGTCTCGCCGAGGATCTTGCCGCGGCCATTTCGGCGCATATGAAAAGTTATCAGAGCTCCCAAAAGCTCTCCGTAACGGAGCTTATTCCAGGAGAGACATTGGATGACGTGTCGGAGTGGGTGGCTGAGGGCTTGTACAAGATGAAGAGTGATTCGCTAGCAGACAGGGTGAAAGACGGTATCCTGCCGGGCCCGCTTCATAAAGCCATTGCCCGGAGGCGCGCCGTTTCCAGGATCGCTGCCCCTGTTATGAGAGAGTTCGCGGTGAGGCTATTTAGGGCAACCCAAGACTACAGGCGTTATCTCACGCAACGGCAAATGAGACTTTTTGCGAAGCATCTTTTCCTTTACGAAAATGTCCGCCGGATGGCGAAGGCGGCGGGTTTAGATGAGGGGGAAGTCGTAGCCTTTTTTGTTAAAAATCCGAGAGACCCTTTTTTCGCGGTTGAGCGCTTCCGGTCAGACGTGGCCAGGCTTGAGCGCAGGTACGCGGCAGAAATCACAGCGAAGAAGCTGGGCCGTGGTACGATTCTTCATTTTGTCCGTGGCTACCCCGAGAAACCCGAAAGGGCCATTGACCAATTTTTGGCGGAAATGTCACGATTGGAACTTGAATATTCGCATGAATTAGCCGCCGGAAAAATAACGCCGAGCACGCTTGCGTACATAGCCTCTCGTTATGTCAAGAAACCGGACAAAGCTATTAAAAGGTTCCTGTCCCAGCTGGACGAATTGAAAGTCGAATTTCGCGCGGATATCGAAGGAGGAAATCTTGCGCCGCACATTGTTTACGAGTTAGTACGCCGTAACATCGCTGATTTACAGGCGGCCAGGGACAGCATCCGCGTTTTCGCGTCAAAAGTAAGCGAGGTCGTAAAAGCCCAAAGACGCGCTCTCGGCGAACGTAAACTCACCATAGCTACGATCAGAGACACGCTTTTAAACGATCGTGGAGCCTGGGACCGCGCGGAACCTCAGATTCTTTATACAGTTTCTGCTCCGGATTTTTCCGGGCGCCGTTATCCTCTAAAGTCTTCCATGACGACGACGATATCCCGTTTACGGCAGATTGGGTCCGAGGTGAACTTCCAATCCCCGGGCAGAAAGATTATCCACGGCAACCCCGCTGAGTTGATGCTGGAAGTGTCAGTTTTGCTTGGCCGGCTTGAGAAAGAGCTCACTCGTGAAAAATTTTCTGTAAGGAGACAAGCCGCAAGGCATATCAGGATATTGAGCCGCCAAGCAGGCTTGAACCAAAGCGATTTGAGCGCCCGTTCGGGCATAGGTTCCTCTCAATTGTATTCTGTTTTGAAGCCCGATCGGTCTTACGCCCCCGTAAGGGAAACGTATCTTCGTATGGCGGCCGCGTTCGGCGTTCCTCTCAATGAATTCGCGCCCGGACTTTCCATAAATCCCGAATTTGATCATAGCCTGATTCTTGAGAGCGCCCTCCGCGACGGCCGCCGCGTTTTTGGGAAACTTCTTTGGTTGGCCGGTGAGGCTTACCGTCTGTCTTATGTTGGTGTTTCACACAGAGCGGGTGTGGCGCATGGCACCCTGTCGCATACCGCGCTGGGCAGAGCGGAATTGGCGGTTCCTTCCGTCCGGAAAGTGGCGCTTGCCGTGAAAGAACTGGCCAAGAGGCAGACGCCGCTTGCTGTGTGGCATTCGCTAGAAGAGGAAAAGCTTCATGAACAGGTCCGCCTGACGGATGAGACTATCGGAGCCGAAATCCGGCGGCGCAGGACGGATCCCAAGAATTTTTTTACCTTCGAAGAACTTGCCAGTCGATCGGGAGTCTCGGGTATTTCTTCTTACGAGAAAGGTTACGCCGCCAGCCGTTCGGAGAAGCCGTTGACCCTCATCGCGCGAGCGCTTGGGGCCACTTTAAAAGAGCTGGAGGGCCCGGCGCGTTCTTCCATCGCGGAAGAAAATCGTTTTAAGCAAAATCTTGACGCGAAGAGAGCTAGATCGGCAAAATCACTAGCCGAATTTCGAGGCCGAAAGAAAATATCTTTCCCCCAATTATCCAAGAATACTAGACTCCAAGGAAAACCGGGACTTAGCCACGGCGCGTTGCATCTATTGGAAAAAGGCGGAATGAAAATGACGCCCCAGCACGCCGCCGTCGCCGCCGAGGCTTTGGGCGTGCCCGCGGGTGATCTATGGCCCGCCAATGATCTTGTGGAAATCCGTTTTGAGAAATCCGGCGCCCGGCTGGCCATTGAAGATGAATCTAACCTATCGGATACGAACGCGGATCCTGAAAAACTCAAGCGCGAAGTCCAGCTCGTTAAGTTCCTGACTAGGATATACAAGTCCCCAGCGAAAAAAAAGGAAGCTGTTCAGCTCTTAGATAGGCTGGACCGGAAGTTTTCAGTAAGCGCTCTTTATACTTATGAATCCATGCTGGATTTGATCTCATACGAATTGATTTCCGCTTCCGGCGCTCGTATGGCAAAGACCGGCGGACCTTTAAAGGGCGATCCTGTTCAGGAAGCAAAAAAGAAAATACGATTTTATGAAAACGTCATCAAAATAAAAGAAAATGAAATCGGGAAACTGAACCCTTTTGCGCCTAATTTCCAAAACGACAAAGAAGAAAAAGAAAAAAAGATCGAAGAATATCATCAGAAGTTGAAAGCCGCCCAGCGGGATCTTAAGAATGCCGAAAGCGGCAACTCTTCGAGCGGAGCCCGCCTGGCCGCGACGAGGCCATCCACTGCCTCGCCGGCCGTGCGGGAACCAGCGGGTTCCCGCCTGGCTGAGGAGGCCAAAGCCCATGGAGAAGCCCTAGACCACCTCATTCTCGAGCTTTCCCGCACTATTTCCGCCAAAGAACTAAGAAAGCGTTTTTCGGTTCTTTTTAATGATAAAGATACTGCTCGTTTTAAGGTCGTGCCTGTAAAAGTGAGGGGTGAAGTCGTGCGCGTAGACCTGTTCCTTAAAAAAGAGGAAGGTGATAGGCTTGTTCGGTCCGTCGTGAATCCTTCCCAAAAACTCCGGAGCATCCGTACAGAAGCGCAGAAGAAAGTGCATGATGATTTAACGGCCCAAGGCGTTGTGACGCTTTTCAGGCTTTCGAGAATGAACGCGGACATGACTTTTGAAGTCAAAGAGACTTCTTTTACGATGGGGCATGTTTTGCCGGTAGGCGCTTTCTCAGACATTCAAGATGATACTTTGAATAAAAAATACACGACCCAGATTAAAATACTTATAGAACAAATCTTTCATGCCCACAAGAATTATCAAAAAGACGTCTTTTTTATTCAAGGTACTGATTCTTTAAATGCGGCCCAAAAAAGAATCCTGGATATCTGGATAAGCGCCGCCAACGCCACCCTCGGCGGCGAATTTGTGAAAATTGGAGAGCCGGATGAAAACTTCCAGGGTATTGTTGTAAGATACGTCGCCGCTGATACTGTCCAGGTTTTGCCTTCTCAGGATGGAAGAACCCTAATGGTCCCTGTCGTAGGGCTTAAAGCCGACTCCGCGCTTGGCTGGTATGAAGTGATAAGTCTTGGGCGGGATTTGGGAAATGTATTTGGTTTAAGTTTTAGTGACAACAAAATAGATTTCACCAAAGCCACGGCCCAGGATCTTGAAAATGGACGTCGTTTTTTCAATTCAAGGTCAAAAAAGGAAGCTTCGGATTCTTCTGAATTTAAAGAGCTTATCAGTGGCGCGATGAAGCTTGCCCATTTTAAAGAATTTGGCTTCTCTCTGCCACTCGTCCAAAAGGTAGAAGTGGATTTACTTGTCCAAACTGCAAAACTCCTCCTAAAGGCTGTCGGCGTAGCCGCTTAACCCACCAGTTTTTACTCCGGTTTCCATACAATTGAATATGGGAAAAAGTATGGTATAATTAAGCAATAATGATTAATATTAAGTTTTTGTCATCATTTTTATCTAATAGTTTCTCCAAAATAAAGGAGTGGCTGGAGAAACCCTCAACCAATCTTATTCTCGCTGCATTTTTGGCGGTCCTCTTCCTTTATTTTGACTTCGCGCTCATGAAGCTCCTGACCGAACAGGAATTCGTGCGTAATGCATTGCGGGTGAAACCGTATGGCGTGCTTAAAAATTTTGTTATCTTCTGTTTTCTTGTGACGGTCGTTTTCAGCGTTATTCACAGGCATTTTCCAAACTCTCCAAAGATCCTGCGTTTCTCATGGTTCTTTTTTGTGTTTCATGCGTCGTTTTTCGCGCTTTTCTGGGCGGCGAATCATTTCATATCCCACCGGCTGGACCTCTTTCAGCACCACGCGCTTTTATTCTCCATTTTATGGAACGTCATCGGAATGTCTATGGCCGCGGCGGCGCTTCTTACTTTCACGGATTTCGTCCAGTTTGGCAGGATCATCCTTCTTTTTAAAAAAGAGTGGGCTTTGAGCCTTATCTTCTCAAGCTTATTTTTGGGGGTTTCCCCTTTCCTTAAAGCCAGCTGGCAACCGCTTTCATATTATGTGGGGAAGACAGCGAAGTTTTTTTTAAGTCTTACATACAGCGGCACATTTTTCAACACAGAAACGTTTTTTATAGGGGTCCGGGAGTTTGCAGTCTACATTCTGCAGCCATGCTCCGGCGCCGAAGGGATACGGCTGTTCGTATTTCTTTTTACGGCGCTTATTATTGCGGACTGGAAACGTATCCGAAAAGGCCCAATGGTTCTTTTATATCTTACGGGGATCACGATCATGTTTTTCGCGAATGTCGTGAGAATATATCTTATCCTGCTGCTGGGTTATGAGGTGTACAAAAAGTTTGGCCATCAGCTCGCTTATAAAATAGTGCTGGACTATTTTCACACGAATTTTGGCTGGATTTTTTACATGGTTATTTTTCTCATTTTTATGCGGCTAACTTACCCGTTTTTGACGCGTACAAGCCAAAAGGAAAAACAAAGTGTCTGAATTCGCCAAAAAAATCATAGTGCTTGTTTCCATCAGCGCGATAAATCTTATTTTTACCGTACTCTTCGTTCTTTTTTCATCCCCGACGGACCAGGACCGTGTGGCCCGCGCCTGGGCGCTTATTTCCCTCAATACGTCGAGCCACGCGTATATGTGGGAGAAGGTTGGCCAGTCCGAGAAGGCCGGAGCCGAACTTCTGAAAATCAAAAACCCGGCCAATTTTGGGATAGAGCTCAAGCTGACACTCGGCGCCGTTTACCATTCGTTGGGGTCTATCTCCGATGCCTACAATCTCTTTAATGAAATTCTTTCCGCGGACCCGGAAAATAAAGACGCTCTTTATTGGATGGCAAGGATTTATCTGGATCAGAAGGACTTCAAGCCCGCCATGGCTTATTTCAGAAAATTGTGGCAGTTAGACAGGAAAAGCCATAAAGCCCTCGCAGGTCTTGGAGACATCGCGCTTGCGCGGTCTAAGCACGTGGCAGCCAGGCAGTATTATAGACAGGCGGACCGCGCCAAGCCGGACGACGAAAGTATTCTCCTGGGACTGGCGCGGATTTATGTTGTGATGGACGACAGAGTCCATGCGCGGGAGATCGTTGATCGGGCGCTGCGCCTTTTTCCGGAAAACAGTTTCTTTTATCTCATCCAGCTTTATTTAGAGGAGAAAGAGGGGAAACAGAGTGAACAGTTCAAGATACTACAGAAATTGTGCGAGAAAAATCCAAATGCTCAGGAAATCTATATCAAAATCGGAGAATTTTTACGCGGGCATGGTTTTTACCGGCAGGCGGTGAGGCACTACCGGATTTATCTGAACCAGTACCCGAGAAATCCGGCGGCCTACCTCGCGTTAGGGCTTGTTTACCTGGATATGGGTGAGATGGAAATCGCGCGGGAGCAATTTAAAATCGCCTCCGAAAATATAAATTTTTCCGCGAAGGCCTATTACTACTCAAGTCTCGCCTCTTACAAGCTCGACGAATACGACGAGGCTTATGACAGCGCGCTTCGCGCGCGGACTTTGGGTTTTAAAGTGCCGCTTGGGTGGCTCAACAATATAGAAAGAATACTTCATATTTATCCAAGGACGAAAAAAGCCTAAAAATCATGAAAAAAAAGCGTTTATTGCTCATCATTTTTTCCATACCCCTTATACTCTTCGGGGCGGCCCTTTGCATGAGGATTTATTCTAAATTCTCGGTTAAAAATATTTTTTATAAACCCGCTGCGATTACCCACAAAACCAATGTCATACTGATTACGGTCGACAATCTTCGCGCGGATGCGTTGGGCGTCTACGGAAATTATGACGCGAAGACTCCCCATATGGACGCTTTGGCAGATCACGGAGCCATTTTCAGGCAATGTTTTCATCCTACACCGCAAGCGCTCCCCAATGCCGCGTCTTTGTTTACCGGAGTGTACCCACCCAATCATGGCGTGCGTAATAATTCCCACTTCAAGCTTCTTGGTCTGACCGTGACATTGCCTGAGATTTTCAAAAAGAACGGTTATAAAACACTGGCCTTTTTGGGATCGGCCCAGTTTTCAAAAAGATTCGGTTTAGACCAGGGTTTTGATGTTTACGAAGATACTTTCACCGAATTGGATAATCTGCAAAGGACTTATTTTCAAAATGATATCTCCGCTGAAAAATTAAACGCTAAGATTTTTAAAACACTGGCTGAAAGCAAAAATAAATCGCCCTTTTTTCTATGGATCCAGTATTCGGACCTTAAGGCGCCTTATTCCAAAGGCAAAAAGGGAAAAACGGATGATGCTTACGAGGACGCCGTTGCCCGGTTGGACGAGCAGCTGGGCGGGCTTTTTTCTTTTTTGAAGCAACAAAGACTCTTGGACGATACGCTTTTTGTGCTGGTTTCCACAAAACCTGAAAATCTGGGGGAACACAGGGGCAAACCCACTGGCATTTTTCCCTACGATGTCGACGTGAAAACCCCGCTTCTTATGGCGCATCGGGGGGCGTTCGGCGGGCGGCACGTCGTGGATGGACTTTCGTCCTCGGTAGATGTGGCGCCTACTCTGGCGGAAATGTTTTCTTTTAAAGAAAATGTAAAATCCGATGGAGCCAGTCTCGTGCCTCTGATCGAAAAACCGGGTCAAGGTCGCCGCGCGTCAAAATCTATTTATCTCGAAACGTCCATCCCTGTGACACAACGGCTCGGCGCGCTTTGTCAGGGCGTGAGGACGGAAAAATACAAATATCTGCGCTCAGGTCTAAAGGAAGAACTTTTTGATTTAAAAGAGGACAGCATGGAGCTTGACCCCGCTTTGTTTACCGAGGGAGGTAAATATTCACAGGAATTTGAAGAAGCAAGAAGCCTCCTTGAAGGACACGCTTTTGGGACCAAACCCACGAAAGACGCTTATTTCGGGCTTATTTTTCAAGACCCGCGGACCAACCTTTTTTTCTATCAACTGACGGGGTTATCGCACGATGAAAACGACTTCCTCGCGTCTTTTTTGAACCCAGGTGCCGCTTATTTATCCGCAAAAGACCCACTAAGTTTTCAGAAAGAACTTGTGGCATCCAAGCGCATGACTTATGGGGAACTTCTTGGTAAGATCCGCGCTCATCTTAAGGAAAGCCCGCGCGACATACAGATGCGCGCGCTTTTAGGACAACTTCTTTCGATAAATCCAGCCACACATGAAGAAGCCGTCAGGGAAACTTTTCTTATTTTGAAGGAAGATCTTCTTTATCCACCCGCTTATGAAGCGATAGTCAAGCAATACGCGCTGGCGAATTCATGGGATAAAGTGGAAAATATATTCCGGCTGCTCAGCCTGGTTTATCCGGATTCGGAAATGCCTTATTTCCAGCTTACCGCCATTGCTTTTAAGGAAAATAAACCGCTTGAAGCCGTGGATTCGCTTGTGGCGGAGCTGGCCGGGAGCTCCATTTATAAAGCCTCCGGTTTTGCGGCGGGCCTTGCGCATTCCAAGATAAGAAGCAAGGACTGGCCGGCCGCCCTTCATTTCCTGGACGAAGCGCTTAAGCTGAATCCCAACAATTTGCTTGCCACACAGATGCGCGGGATCCTTTATTCACGCCAGGGGGACTTTGATGCGGCGGTGAAAGATTTTTCGCAGGTGCGGAAAACGGACGCGTTTTTGTATCAAGAGCTGCTCTATAATGAAGTGGTTTTTCATGAGTCAAAAGAAGGGCGCTCGGACCTTGCAGCAAAATATTCGAGATTGCTCGAGAAGGAACCGAAGAATGGTTTTTACTGGCCATTCGCCCAAGCGCATATTTACATGAATACCAATGATACCGCATCCGCCGCCAAGATCCTGGGAGGAATGCTTATAAAGGAAAAGGATGTAAAAAAGAGGATCTTTATTTTACAAAGTCTGGCCGAAATTTACCTGAATAAAAAAGACTACAAGAAGGCGGACGCTTACTATCAAAAAGCGCTTTTGCTGGACCCCTATACTCCGATCATCGCGAATAATTACGCCTTTCTTTTAGGCACGCAATTGAAAAAAGTGGACGAAGCTTTTAAATGGGTCTACAAAGCGCTTTCAAAAGCGCCCAAAAGTCCGGTTATTCTCGATACGCTGGCGGAGCTTTATTATAGAAAAGGCAATTTTTTGGGCGCTCTTAAAACAGAAAGGGATGCTTTCAAAGCAGCGCCTTCCTATAAGCCGATCCCTGAAAATTTCCAGAAGTACAGGCTCCAGATGAGAAGGGCGCGCCTAAATCAGTGGCTTTTGTCCATGCCGCATAAAAATGTGGCGGAAGAGATGTTAAGGATTAGCAAGCTTCTTACGGCCGATTCAAAGAATCCCGCGCTTTACCATGCGTTGGCGGAGATTTATTATTTGGATGGCGATCTCCTGCCGGCTTTAAAGACCCAAAGAGAGGCCTTCAAGCTGGACCCTAAAAATGCCGCAATAGCCAGCCGCTTCCAAAGGTATCAAAAGCAGATCAGAGGCACCCACCGTGCTGCTCTCCGTAGAACAGAATAAATTCTTCTTTTTTAATTTCCTTCTTCGCTTCGTGCTTTTCCCGATGTAAAATAAGAACATGAAGAGATCATTTAAGCAGGGTTTTTTTGGACGCTCACGCCTCTCTCTTATTTTTTTCGCCGTGCCTGCCTTATTTCTGGTGTCGATGATTTTAAAATTTCACGTCAACGTGCCGTACTACGACGAGTGGGAAATCCCTCCGAAACTTGAAAAAATGTACTCGGGTACGATCGCTTTTCATGATCTTTGGGTCCAGCACAACGAACACCGTATGGTTTTTCCGAGAGTTATCATCCTTATTTTCGCGGCTTTAAGCTCCTGGGACCTTTTGTGGGAGGAGCTCTTTAATGTGGCGCTTGCGGCGGGCACTTTTCTTTTGATAGCCGGTCTTATTCGAAGGACAAGGACGTTTACGGGGGAGAGTTCGGTTTTCTGGCTTACTGCGGTCGCCTCGAGTGTCGTTTTCTCATTGCGCCAGTGGGAGAATTGGACGTGGGGTTTCGAGATGGTTTACTTCATGAGCGTTTTTGGGGCGGTGGCCGGCATCGCGGCGCTTTCGGATCTGCGATTTAGCTGGAAGAAATGGATACTGGCCTTTCTGTGCGGCGTTTTATCGGTTTATTCTTTTTCGAGTGGTTTTGTTTTCTGGCCTGTCGGATTCTTTCTTTTGTCGATCAGCCGCTTCAGAACGAAGCGCTTGAAAAGTGCCGCCCTTGTCCTGTGGGTCTTGGGCGCGGCGCTTGTGATGGGCGCTTACCTTTACGGGTATAAAAAGCCGCCAAAACATCCTTCCTTGTTTTATATTTTTCAAAGTCCCCTGGAGTCCATGAAATATTTTCTGACGTACATGGGCTCAGCGCTTGTGGTAACGACTCGTGCGCATTGGGCCGGCGCCGTGGGGACGGTCCTCTTTTTTTTCACGTCCCTTTTCTTATTTTTTAAAAAAAAAGCTAAAAGGGAGTTGTCCGCAGGCTTTGTCGCGTTGGGACTTTTTTCGATCGGAAACGGCTTGGTCACGACGGTCGGTCGGGCGGGATTCCATGTCGAGCAGGCGCTTACCTCGCGCTATGTGACGATTTCGTATCCCTTCTGGATAGCGGTGATTGTTTTGACGACGATGGTTTTAAAAAATTTGGAGTCGCGCGCACCGATCAAATTTTTTGATGCCGAACTTTCTGAAATTTTCAGGAAATTTCTGTGTGTTGTCATTTTTTACTTACTGATCAAGGGAAATTATTACTCGATCGAGCCGATGAGACAAAGAAGCGAATTGTTAAAAAGGGCCATTCCGGAGCTTTCGCGTTTGACCGAAGATGCGGACCATTCTCTTTTAAATTCAGTGAATCCCAAAATTGAAGTTTTGAAAAAAGGGTCACTCATTCTCAAAAACAGAAACGTAAGTTTTTTTAAAAAATAAGAAAGGAGAAGTGCTCGTCTTTTATGTTGACCGCAGTATTTGATCTCTCTTCCTATGCTTTAAATCTCTACGCGTTTCCCGTTATTTTCGTCGGTTTGTTGATTTTCGTAACGGGTTTTGTCGTGTCTGTCCGTGAACGGTGGTCGGTGGTCAGCGTCACTTTTCTTCTTGTCACGATCAGCACGGCTTTCTGGCTTGTCTTCGTGGGCGTCAGTTACATGGCGCTGGACGAAAAAACAGCTTTGTTCTGGATCAGAGTCGAGCATTTTGGGGTCACGCTTATCCCGAGCGCAGTTTTCTTTTTTTGCCTTGCGATCATACGACGTTTTGAGGAATTTCAGTTTTTTGCATGGGTGAGCCTTCTCGTCTCGGCGTTATTTTACGCGGCGGTTCTTTTCACGGATAGTTTTGTCAAAAGAAGTCCATACCTTTACCCGTGGGGCTATTATGCGAGCTATGGCCCTTTAAGTCTGCAATTTCTTGGTTTTTTTGCGCTGATGTTCATTGTAAGCCTTCGTCTCTTGTGGAAAGAGTACCGTCGGACAGTTTCGCACGTGCACAAAACAAGACTCAAAGTTTTTTTGACCGCGTTTATTTTTGCTCTGATCGCAGTGGCCGATTTCGCGCCGACATTTGGCGTCGCTGTTTATCCGCTCGGGTTTTTGCCGGTTTTGTTCTTCTTTGTGATCGCCGCTTGGTGCATTTGGCGTTTTCGTCTCGTGGATCTGACGCCGGAATTTGCGGCCAATCAGATTCTTGAAACGATGAAAGGCGCGGTCTTTGTGGTGGACATGGACGGGGACATACGCATCGTTAATCGCGCGGCCTGCAATATGCTTGCGTACGGCGAGAGTGAACTGATCGGCCGGCCGATCGGTACTTTTTTCAAGTCCTATTCGGTCGAAAACGTAGAGACTGGGAACGAAACCACGCCGCAGGGGATTCTCCATGACCATATCATGCAGTGGCGCACGAAAGACGGCCGCGAAATTTACGTCAGTGTCTCGACGTCGCCGGTGCCCGGCCGCGACGGCTTGCAGGTGGGCGTCGTGTACGTCGCGCTCGATATTACAAAGCTTAAATTGATCCAGGAAGAAATGAAAAAGACGGAAAATTTTCTTAATTCGATCGTTGAAAATATTCCCGACATGATTTTCGTGAAAGACGCGAAAGAACTTCGGTTCGTGAGTTTCAATAAAGCCGGGGAAGAATTGATCGGGCTTTCGCGGGAAAGCATGATAGGAAAAAACGACTACGATTTTTTTCCGAAGGAACAGGCCGATTTTTTTACGACGAAAGACCGCGAAGTATTGGCGGGAAAAAAACTTGAGGACATCCCCGAAGAGCCTATTCAGACGAAGTCCAAAGGGGAGAGGGCGCTTCACACAAAGAAAATACCGATTCTGGATGAAAAAGGAAACCCGCGGTATCTGCTGGGCATCTCGGAAGATATTACGGAATATAAAGAGGCGCAAAAAAAACTTTTGGAAAAAACAGCCGAGCTCGCGCGCTCTATCGCCGAAAGAGAACAGCTCCAGCTTTTTACCTACGTGGCTTCTCATGACTTAAGGGAACCTCTCCAGAAAGTCATCGGCTTCGGAGATCTTCTCATGGGCCAATGCTATGAGAGCTTGAGTGAAAAGGGACGGGACTACCTGGATAGGATGCAGAATGCCACGATTCGCATGAGCCAGCTGATCGAGGATATTTTAAAATTTTCGAGAATTACGACCGAAGAAGAAAATCTGGAATCTAGTGATTTGAATGAAGTGGTGAAAGACGTGTTGTTTGACCTTGAGCTCTCGATCACCGAGTCAAAGGGCAGCGTGGAGCTTGGCGTGCTTCCGGTCTTGAATGCCGACAAGACGCAAATGCACCAGCTTTTTCAGAACTTAATTGCGAATGCTTTGAAATTTCACAAGAAAGATGAGTCCCCCTTGGTAAGGATAAAGGGCCGGAATCTGGGTAACAGCTCGGTGGAAATTACGGTCGAGGACAACGGCATCGGTTTTGATGAAAAGTACCTGGAGAAAATATTCAAGCCTTTTGAGCGTTTGCACGGCAGAAGTGAATATAAGGGAAGCGGCATCGGGCTGGCTATTTGTCAAAAGATTGTTCAGCGCCATAAAGGTCAAATCACCGCCAGAAGCGCGCCTGGCCAAGGCGCTGTTTTTATAATTACGCTTCCCTTGGCGTAGGTGCCAATAGATTTGATTAGACATTTTATAAGTGTTATAATCCTGAATAGTTCTAGAGATTATTTTTTACAAAAATATATTATTTTTAAAGGCAGGGATGTATGAAAAAGAAGATCATGGTTGTCGATGATGACGTCGAGATGACGTTAATGATAGAAGAGATCTTGAAAAGCCACAATTATGATGTAGTTTTGGCCCATAACGGGCTTCTTGCGATAGAAAAAACCAATCGCGAAAAAGTGGATCTTATCCTCCTAGATATCCGCATGCCGTTTTTCTCCGGTTTTTGGTTTTGCGACGCTTTTAAGCAAAGAGAACAGACAAAAAATATTCCCGTTGTCGTCGTTTCCGCGTTGTCAGGTGATGAGGATGTGAAGAAAGCCTACAAGATGGGCGCCGTCGGCTACATCAAGAAACCATTTAAGACAGAAGAACTTCTTCAGGCTGTCGAAAAAGCCATGGCTGCTTAGAATCATAGATAATGGACTTTTTGTATGCCGTGATCTTCGGCTTGGTCGAAGGGATCACGGAATTTCTGCCCGTTTCTTCCACTGGACACCTTGTTCTCACGGCCCATCTCTTGGGGATCCGCCAGACTGAATTCGCCAAAAACTTTGAGATCACGATCCAATTGGGCGCGATTCTTGCGGTCGTCGTGCTTTACGCCAAGCCGTTTCTTCTGGATTTTAAGGTGCTTTGGAGACTTTTCGCGGCTTTTGTGCCCACGGCTATTCTTGGGCTTCTTCTCTATAAAGTCGTAAAGCACACTCTCTTGAACCAGACCCAGGTAATTCTTTGGTCCTTGTTTCTGGGTGGGGTCACACTGATTGTTTTCGAGATTTTTCATAAAGAGAAGGAAAACGCTCTCGAAGACGTGCGCGATATTTCGTGGTGGCAGTGCCTGGCCATCGGCGTGGTCCAGTCATTGGCGATCATTCCCGGCGTGTCCCGCTCTGCGGCGACGGTCGTGGGCGGGCTGGGACTGGGGCTTAAAAGAAAGACCATTCTCCAGTTTTCGTTCTTACTTGCGGTGCCGACAATGTTTGCGGCCACAACGCTTGACCTTTTTAAGAGTGATACCAGTTTTTCTTCTCGGCAGTGGCTTCTTCTGGGCCTTGGATTTTTAGTCTCTTTTGTCGTGGCGATTTTTGCGATCCAACTTTTGTCACGGTATATAAAACACCATAATTTCGTGATATTTGGTGTTTATCGCATCGCGATATCACTGTTATTCTGGTTTGTTATTAGGTAGACGATAGAGATCGAGGCGGTTATTTTAAAAAAGCGCTTTGCGCGAACTTCACGAACGGCCCCTGGTAGACCCCCAGCACGATGATCGCGAAGACGCACAGATACTGGATGATCCGCTGGTCCAGCGAGACACGCACCGGAACCTGGTCGCGCGGTTTGTCGATATACATCACTTTCACGACTTTAAGATAAAAGTAAAGCGAAGTAATGACGTTTAAAACCCCCACAAATGTTAGCCATAAAAACCCCGCTTTGACGCTTGCCCAGAGAAGATAAAACTTCGCGAAGAACCCTGCCAGCGGCGGAAGTCCGGCCAAAGACAAAAGCGATATCAGCATGCCGGCGGCCAGGAGTGGCGATCTCTCGGAAAGTCCGGCCAGCTCGTTTATTTCGTCAGTTTTCATGTAATTGGCCAGCGCGATGAGCACGAGGAACGCTCCGCCCGTGCTTATGAGGTAACTCAAAAGATAAAAAAGAAGCGCTTCTTTCCCCGAATGCAGGAAGGTCGCCAGGCCCATCAAGAGATACCCCGCGTGTCCGATGCTTGAATAGCCGAGAAGTCTTTTGATGTTTGTTTGCGGGATCGCGCCTAGATTTCCATAAAGAATCGTTAGCGCCGAAAGTACGGCCAGAAGCAGAACCAGCGTTCCTTGAGCGGGCGCAAAGACTGTCAGCATAAGGCGCGTCAGGGCGGCGAAGCCCGCGGCTTTAGAGCCGATCGCAAGATACGCCGTGACAGGTGTCGGCGCGCCTTCGTAAACATCCGGCGCCCAGAGTTGGAACGGCACGGCCGCGATCTTAAAACCAAGGGAGGCGATCACAAGCACCATGCCAAACAAGAATTCTTCGGGAAGTACCGGAGAACTGGCCACTGCCGCGTGAATTTTTGCAAAAGACGTGCTTCCGGTCGCGCCATAGATGAAGCTCAAGCCAAAGAGAAAGATCGCAGTGGAGAGAGCGCCTAAGACAAGGTATTTGACGCCCGCCTCGATCGAGGCGGTTTTATCTCTTAAGTAGGCTGTCATGATATAAAGCGAGATCGTGAGTGTTTCGAGCGATACAAAAAAGAGCAGAAAATCGTTCGCGGACGCTAAAAACAGCATGCCGATAAGACTTAGCAGGATAAGGAGCGTGAATTCGCCGTGGCCTCTTTTAAGATGGCGCTGGTACTCTCTGGCCATGAAAAGCACGAGGAACGCGGCCAAAAGAAACAGCATTTTGAAGAAAAAAGAAACGCCGTCTTGCACGAAGCTACCTTTAAAGCTTGAGCCGAAGTTTCCCCAATGAGTCAGAAGATTTACGAAGAGCAGCGCTACTCCGATCATCGCGATGGAGGCGAGCGTGCGGCCTCTTTTTTCATTGTCTTTCAAGAAGATATCCAAAATAAAAAGGCCGAATGTCAGGACGATCAGGCCTATTTCAGTGATAAAAAGGGGCCAGCGGATATCAGGTGCCATGGTGCGCGATCCTTTCCAAACGCTGTAAGATCGGTTTCGTGCCGGAAGAGATCGTGGGCAGGAGAATTGAGGGTACAAAGCCCACCACGATAAGGATAACAATCAAGATCAAATAAGGCACTCTCTCAAGGCCTCTGGCATCCCGAAGGTCTTTCGCGTGATGCGTATTAAGAGGCCCCTGCATTGCGCCACGCACGGTTTTGAGCATGTAGCCCGCGGTGATCACAAGTCCCGCGACGGCAAAGATCGCAGGGATGCGGTATTTGTCCCACGCTCCGAAGAGTATCATCATCTCTCCCACAAAATTGGCGAAGCCGGGCAGCCCGCTCGAAGCCATCGCGGTCATGACGAATAGAGTCGCGATAAGCGGCGTTTTTTTTCCGAATCCGCCCCAGTCTTCGATCATGCGCGTATGCGTTTGTTGATAGATAAAACCGACCAGCGCGAATCCTAGAGCTGCCATGATGCCGTGTGCGAACATGAAAAACACCGTGCCGTTCAGCGCGATCGGCGTCAGACACGAAAGCCCCAGTAAGATATACCCCATGTGGCTGCAACTGGAATAGCCAAGAACGTATTTCAGATCTTTTTGGGTGAAAGCCACAAATCCGCAATAAATGATATTGATCACCGCGATCCAGGCCACGGTCGGCATCCAGTATGCCGCGCCTTGAGGCATTAGCCCTATTCCCAGGCGGATGATCGCGTAGGCGCCCAATTTTTTGAGTACGCCGGCATGCAGCATGCTGACAGAAGTCGGAGCAGCGGCATATCCCATCGGCGACCATGTATGAAAAGGCCAGAGCGTCAAGATCACGCCGAAGCCCACCATGATGAGCGGGAACGCCCATTTTTGGAAATCGATCGGCAGAGGATTGGCCGCGACCGCTTTTTCGATGACGGTAAGGTCGAACGTATTAAGGCCTGTGGTGAAGTAAAGCCCAAGCAGCGCTACGAGCGCGATCACGGCGCCGAGTGTAAGGTAAAGCGTAAGCTTCATCGTGGCATATTCTTTATTGCCGGAACCCCAGACGCCGATCAGCGGAAAAACCGGGATCACCGCCATCTCATAAAAGAAATAGATAAAGAAAATGTCAAGCGAGCTTAAAACGCCAAGGCAGCCCGTGATAAGAAAGAGGTAAAAAATGAGATATTCTTTTAATTTTTCCGTGACGGAAAATGAGACAATCACGCCGGTAAAAGAAAGGACCGCTGTCATTACGAGCAGCGTCAGATTGATGCCATCCACGCCGACGTGATACGCGATGCCCAGCGACGGGATCCAGTCGATTTTATCGACGAATTGGTAACCTGCCAGATTTTTGTCGTATTGGAAAAACGCGAGAAGCACAAACAAAAGGGACGCGGACACGGAGGCCAGCGCTATTTGCTTCAAGACTTCGGTCTTATCTTTAGGCACGAAGAATAAAAGGACGGCCCCGATCACAGGCGAAAGAAGTACGGCTGAAATAGGTCCTAGCGCCGGCATGTCTAACCTCTGTTTACCATGAAATAAACGATCACGACGATCCCGAAACCGAACACCATGGCGTAGGTCTGGATGTAGCCGGTCTGCGCGCGGCGGATAAGCGACGCCGTCCGCTGCGTAAACCCCGCCGTGCCGTCGACGCCCTTACGAATGATGATATTCCAGTCAAACCAGAAGAGGGCTTTCGCGACGAGGCCCTGAAAAAACCGCGCGATTCCGTAAAAAACGTCATCGAGATAATATTTTTGCGCCACGAATTGATAGAATTTCCCGAGCGCATCCACCAGCGGGTCTTTTTTTGAACGAAGCTTTCCATAGAGCAGGGTCCCGATCGCGAGGCCGGCGAGCGCCGCGGCTGTCGAAGTTAAAGCCACTACCATATTTAAATGGATCTCGTGCTTATGTTCTCCCATGAGGAATTGCGGGATGCCGATGAATCCGCCAATGATGGAAAGGAATGCCAGAATAATGAGGGGAAATTTCATGATGTTAGGAGCTTCGTGCGCTTCGTGACCATGGCCGTGGTCCTCTCCGTGGTTCTGGTGTTTTTTATGCGCTTTTTCAGGCCCGAGCACCGCGACCCACACCGTGCGGCTCATGTAAAATGCGGTAAGGCCCGCCGTAAAAAGCGCGGTCACATAAATAATTTTGTTATGATCATAGGCAAGAGCCAGAATCTCGTCTTTGCTGAAAAATCCCGAAAGAGGCCAGATGCCGCAGAGCGCAAGCGTGCCGACGAGGAAAGTAACCGCGGTGACTGGCATTTTTTTTAAAAGACCGCCCATCTCCCAAATGTCCTGGGTATGCAGTCCATGGATCATCGCGCCCGCGCCCAAGAAGAGAAGCGCTTTGAAGAAAGCGTGGGTCGTCAGGTGGTACATCGCGACATTGGAACTGCCGAGCCCCAGCGCCATCACCATGTAGCCCAGCTGGCTGATCGTGGAATACGCGAGGACTTTCTTGATGTCGTTTTGCACGACGGCCAGAACGGCGGCGAGTATCGCGGTCGCCGCTCCGACGTAAGAAATGATCGTAAGCGCTTCCTGCGCCCCTACTACAAGAAAGAAACTGCGGCTCATGAGATACACACCCGCGGCCACCATGGTCGCCGCGTGGATCAGCGCGCTCACCGGCGTCGGGCCTTCCATCGCGTCTGGAAGCCAGATATATAAAGGAAATTGGGCCGATTTTCCGACGACGCCGCAGAAAACAAGAAGCGATGCGGTGACGAGCATTTCTTTGGACAAAAGGCCGCCCGCCAAGGCCTCGGGAATGAAACGCGAAAGTTTGGAGAAAACGAATGTCCGCTCGGCCCCGCCCAGGCCGGACAACATCCAGATGTACAAGATTCCCAGCACAAATCCGAAGTCCGCGACGCGGTTCACGATAAAGGCCTTATTGCCGGCGTCCGCCGCGGAAGGCTTTTCAAACCAGAAACCGATCAAAAGATAGGAGCTCACCGCCACAAGTTCCCAAAATACGAAAAGCTGAAGAAAATTGTTTGAAAGGACGATGCCGATCATCGAAAAAGCGAACAGTGAAAGCGATGCGAAGTAGCGCGGAAAGCTTGAGTCTCCGCGCATGTAGCCGACGGAGTAAAAGAAAATACAGCTTCCGACGCCTGTGACGACCAGAAGCATGAGAATGGATAGTTCATCCAGAAGATAGCCGAAGTCCGCGCGGAATCCGGCGACGTTGATCCATGTGATGCTGGATTCCACGGGCAGGAAATGGTTTTGTGAATGAAAAATAAAAAGAAACGCGCTGAACGCGAAAGATACGAGAATGCCGGTGACCGCAAGCGCGCTCGCGAGCTTGGGCGCCTTCATCGAAAAAAGACAGATAAGAAGCGTCGCCACAAAAGGCGAGAAGAGGATGATCCATGGCGCGGGTGGAAGATGCTCGAGGAATTGCTCTACCATTTTAGATCTTTAAGCTCTTCAATGCTTGTCGTGTCTTTTTTTCTGAAGAGAAGCACGACGATCGCGAGGCCCACCGTCACTTCCGCGGCCGCGACGATCATCGTGAAAAATACGACCACCTGGCCGGTCAGATTCCCCCACTGGGAGGAGAAGGCCACAAATGAAAGATTGGAGGCGTTTAAGATAAGCTCGACGGAGAGCAGGATCATCAGGATATTTTTACGGGTCAAGATACCCACAAGTCCTATCGAAAAAAGAAGCGCTGAAACGGTCAGATAATGATGCAGACCTATGGGGGCCATTTAAGAATCCTTTTTCACGAGTATCACGACGCTCACGACCGCGGCCAGTAGCAAAAACGAAGTAAGTTCAAACGGCAGCACATAGTCGCTGAAAAGAAGCGTTCCCACGGCGCTCGCTGTGCCGTGCACGGGAGTACCCGCGGGCAAGACTATTTTTTTTATCACACCGAAGCTTTGTGCGAACATCACAACTCCAAGGACGATCGCCAAAACCGGAGAAAACTTAAAACCCTGCCAGTCGGACGAGAGCTTTTTAGTGTCGAGAAGCATGACCACGAAAAGAAAAAGCACCAGGATCGCGCCCGCGTAGACAAGCACAAGGATGGTCGCGACCAAAAACGCCTTTAAGAGCACAAAAAGACCGGCGAGCATGCACATGGTAACCACGAGCCAGAGCACGCTATAGACCGCTGTACGGGATGTGATAACGCCTAATGCGGAAACAAGAACAGCTGCGGAAATAAGATAAAAAAGTACGGTTTCAAGCATAGGAATTGAACTATTCTAGTGAGCATGAGAAAGCTTGTCAATGGAGTTTGTGCCAGGGGTCAGACCCGGGTCTGACCCCTATGTTGAAAGTAGTAATTTTTGATAAATATTGATTAAGGTTTGATTTTACGGTAGCATAAATATCCCTATGTTAACCACCTCTTGGATTCTCCTGATTATTTTCGTGCTGTTTTTTTTCTCCGCGCTTTTCTCGGCATCTGAGGCGGCGCTTATCGCCCTAAATAAGGTGCGCCTCAGGCATCTGGTTGAAAAGAGAAAGCAAGGCGCCGCCCGCGTTTATGGTCTGGTTTCCCGCATGGACAGGTTGATCGCCACGCTTTTGGTGGGAAATAATCTCGTGAATACGGGCCTTACCGCCATCGCCACCATCGTTCTTACCAATATCTGGGGAGAAGGCACCTGGGGGCTTTTGTCAGCGACGGTGGTGATCAGTATTTTTCTGATCATATTTGGCGATCTCATCCCCAAAGTGATGGCCACCAACCATCCGGAGGGAATTTCATTTTTATTCCGCCACGTCATTTCATTTTGTATTTTTATTTTCAGTCCCGTGACGCGCCTGCTCACAATGGTCAGCAACGGTTTTATCCGTCTTTTTGGGGGCAACCCCCACTACCGTTCGCCGCTTGTCACCGAAGAAGAGATAAAAATGATGATCACGATAGGCCGGGAAGAGGGCTTTTACGGCGATAATGAAAGAAAGATGCTGGAGCGTATATTTCATTTTGATGAAATTGAAGTCCGGGACGTCATGACCCCGTTGGATAAAGTTATTTCCATTCCCGTAGACATTGATGTGGAAGAGCTCGAGAGGGTGCTTTTGGAAGAAGGGCACAACCGCATACCGGTTTATAAGGATACTCCCTCCAATATCGTGGGGATCATTTACGTCAGGGACCTTTTGTATCTTTTTAAAAATAGTTCACTGATTCACCTGAATGATCTGATGAGCACGCCCTATTTTGTGCCACCGCACGAAAAGGTGAACTTTCTTTTGAAGGAATTTCAGAGAAGAAAGGTCCAGATCGGGATCGTGCAGGACTCGGCCACGCAGCGCGCGACGGGGCTCGTGACGCTGGAAGACCTGATCGAAGAAATCGTGGGAGAACTCGAAGAAACCAAAAAGAACATCTAAAATTTTAAATCTAAAATCTGAAATTCAGGAAAGCTTTTAAATTTCAGATTTAAGATTTTAGATTTAAGATGTGACCCCGCATAAGGTATAATCCTCCCATGATTCTTCCTTTTAAGGGTAAAAGACCAAAAATCCACCTTTCTGCGTTCGTGGCGCCGGGCGCCCATGTGACCGGTGATGTGACGCTCGCGAAGGGTGCAAGCGTTTGGTTTGGCGCGGTTTTGAGGGCGGACTTGGCCCCGATTCGCGTGGGGGAAAACACAAATATTCAGGACAACTGCGTGCTCCATGTGGACCGCGGCATGCCGTGTGTTTTGAAAAAAGGAATTATCATGGGGCATCAGGCCACCGCGCATGCGTGTACGGTGGAAGAGGGGGTTCTGATCGGCATCGGCGCGCGTATTTTGAGCGGCGCGCGCGTTGGAGCCTTCAGCCTCATTGGCGCGGGGGCGGTGATCTTGGAAAGCGCAAAAATCCCGGAGCGGTCGCTCGTGTTGGGTATTCCCGGTAAAGTAATAAGAAAACTTTCAGATAAGGAAATCGCTTCTCATGTCCCTTGGGCCCGTCGCTACAGGGAACTGGCAAACGAATATAAAAAATATTTAGGATGACACGCCTTATTATCGTCCGCCATGCCGAGTCGGCGCTGAACGAACAAAATCGGATACAAGGGCACAAAGATTCAGGGCTTACCTTTAAAGGGCAGTACCAGTCGCATCGGCTTGCCCGGCGCATCCAGAAGACCAAAATAGATAAAGTCTACTCGAGCGATCTTAAAAGAGCCTACGCGACGACCCTTGCGATTACAAAACATTCGAAGCTTCCGATCGTGCGTGATCCTCTGCTTCGGGAGATCCATCTAGGCGATTGGGAAGGGATGACGCCGGAGGAAGTGGACAAGCTTTACGATAAAGGCTACCAAAAATGGCTTAAGAAGCCTTCCGGCGTGAAAATCCCGAAAAGTGAAGGTATCAGTCATTTTAGGAAGCGCGTGACGGGCCGCGTGAGGACCATTGTGCGGGCCAATCCGGGGAAGACAGTGCTTGTCGTGACGCACGGAGGGGTGATCACCGCGCTTTTGGCCGACTGGCTTAAAGCCGATTTTGACAATATGCTTTTAAATCTTGAGATCAACAACACGAGTCTTACGATTGTCGATGAGACCGATAAGCGCGTGCGCCTCCGAGTGATTAACGACGCGTCCCACATCCGGGAGAGCCTTAGGACAATATGATACCCAAGAGCGCCATAAATATTCTCAATCTCACGCCCGATGAACTTAAGAATAAATTTGTCGAGTTTGGGTTTGAAGCTTACCGCGCTGACCAGGTTTTGGGCTGGATTTACAAAAAAGGCGTCTATGATTTTGACAAAATGACCAATTTGTCCGTTGATTTGTGCGAGCGGTTTAAAAAAATATTTTCGATCACGCTTCCAAAGGTGGCCGAGAAAGAATCTTCGCACGAAGACAAAAGTACGAAGCTCCTTTTGAAACTGGAAGACGGCGATCTGGTCGAGGCGGTTTACATGCCCACCGAGCACAGGCAAACGGTCTGTATTTCCTCACAGGTCGGATGTAAATTTCACTGCGCTTTCTGCGCGAGCGGCCAAGGCGGTTTTTTGAGAAATCTCAGGATGAGTGAAATTCTCTCGCAGGTCTTGATGGCGCGCGATCTTTCGCCGGACAAAAAGATCACCAATATCGTTTTTATGGGGATCGGCGAGCCGTTTGACAATTATGGGGAGCTTTTACGCACGGTCCGTACCTTAAATTCAAAAAACGCGTTTGGTATCGGCGCGAGAAAAATCACGATTTCCACCTGCGGCATTGTCCCAAAAATCGAGGCGCTTTCCAAGGAAGGGCTTCAGGTGGAGCTTTCCGTGTCGCTGCACGGCGCCAATGACACCGTGCGGGGCGCCGTCATGCCGGTCAACAAGGCTTATCCCGTCAAAAGTTTGATCGAAGCCTGCAAACGATACGCGGCCAAGACCAAACGCGTGATCACATTTGAGTATATTCTGATCAAGGGCGTCAATGCTTCCGAAAAAGAAGCCAGGGAATTGGCAAGGCTTCTTAAGGGAATGCTTTGCAAGGTAAACCTCATCCCTTATAATCCTATTGAGGAATTTTCGCACGTGGCGCCGACTTACCCTGAGATCGTGCACTTTCAGAAAATATTGCAGGCGGCGGGCGTCAAAGCGACCGTGAGGTTTTCGAAGGGAAAAGATATCCAGGCCGCTTGCGGACAACTCAGGTCCGTGCAGATCAAAAAACATGTTTAACAACATCGAACAAATCATCACGACAAATCCAGCGCTGGCATTCGTGGCCGTTTTTCTGGCGGGAGTCCTCGTAAGCTTCACGCCCTGCGTTTATCCGGTGATCCCCTTGACGCTCGGCTACATCGGCGCGCGAAGCACAGGCAGCCGGTGGAAAGGTTTTTTTCTCTCGCTTGTTTATGTTTTGGGCATCGCGACGACTTACGCTATTTTGGGCGCGGTGGCGGCGCTCTCGGGGAAGCTTTTTGGTCGCGTCGGCTCAAGCCCCATTACTTATTTTATTGTTGCCAATGTCTGTCTTTTTCTGGGGCTTTCGATGTTGGACGTTGTCCGGATCCCGCAGATTTCCCTGGTCCCCGCCGGCGTCCCTAAAAAAGGAAAAGGATATTTCGGGGTGTACGTGGTAGGCCTTATTTCGGGGCTTATCGTCGGACCCTGCACCGCGCCGGTCCTGGCCGCGATCCTTGTGTATGTAGGCTCAAAGCAGAACGCGCTCTATGGCTTTTCGCTTCTTTTTGCTTTCGGGTATGGCGTAGGGTTTTTGTTGATTATTTTAGGGACATTTGCGGGCCTTTTGGCGTCTTTGCCGAAATCAGGACAGTGGCTTGAAATAGTGAAAAAAATATTTGGGTGGGCGCTGATTCTAGCGGCCGAATACTTCCTGATAAAAATGGGAGGATTTTTGGTATGAAAATGATCACGAGATTTCTTTCAATTTTATTCATCATGGCTTTTATTTTCACAGCGGGCTGTGTAGAAGGGGACTCTCGCAGAACCGAGGCGGCGCCGCCTCGTGAGCTTGATGTGACACAGATGTTTGTATTGAAAAATTTGAGCGATGAATTGGTCCGGCTGGAGGACCTTCTGAAGCAGAATAAGGCGGTCCTTATAAATTTCTGGGCAACGTGGTGTCCGCCCTGCCGGGAAGAGATCCCGGATCTTATTGAGCTTCAGGAAAAATACAAGGACAGCTCTTTTACGGTGTTGGGCATTGACGTAGGAGAATCCAAAACCAAGGTTTCCGGTTTTGTCGAGAAAATGGAGATCAATTATCCTGTCGTGCTGGACGAAGACATGAGCGTGACCGAAAGCTATAAAGTCGTGGGCATCCCGACGACCTATCTCGTCAATTCGGAAGGAAAAATTTTAGGTACCTACCACGCGGTCACCCAAGAACTTCTGGACGACGTTGCAGCAGCGCTGCAATAAGTCTTGAAATTTCAAAAAGGTTCGATCCGCAAGAGTCTACGCTACTCCATCTTCGACGGGCTTTTTACGGCGATGATGCTGGGTGTCAGTGAAATTTACCTTATCCCTTACGGCATCGCGCTCGGGGCCACGCCTTACCAGGTAGCTTTCCTTACCGCCTTGCCGATGCTCCTCGCAAATATCCTGCAGGTAAAGTCCGCTTCTGTGACCCAGTCGATCGGCTCACGCACAAAACTCATCAATTTCATGGTATTTTTTCACGCGCTGGCATGGTTGCCGATCATTCTGATCCCTTATGTTTTATCCCGCCCGGATGCGTCAGGGTTTGCGCCATGGGCGCTTCTGGCGGCGGCGATCTGCTTCGCGAGTTTTGGCGCTTTCTCGGTGCCGGCCTGGCAAAGTCTGATGTCAGACTATATCCCGGTAAAAAAACGGGGTCAATATTTCGGCTGGCGCAACAGGTTGCAGGGTATTTTGACGGTGGCCGTTTCCGTCGCGGCGGGACTTTTATTGCATTATTTTGGAAAAGAAAGGCTTATAGGCTTCACGATTATTTTCATATTCGCGATGATCTGTCGCCTGTTGGCGTGGGGGTGCCTTACAAAAATGGCTGAGCCATTTCGCCATACTTCCCATGATATTTATTTCAGTTTTTTTGATTTTATAAAGCAAATAAGGACGAGTAATTTCACGAAGTTCGTGGTTTTTGTGTCGCTTTTGAATCTGTCGGCAAATATCTCGGGCCCGCTTCTGCCGGTGTTTCTTTTGAAAGACATCGGATTTGATTATGCGACCTTCATGTTTGTGGTGACGACGGCCGCGCTTTCGGGATTTCTGACGCAGGGGATCTGGGGCAAATTCGGGGACCACGACGGAAATCTGAAGATTTTAAAGATAGCCGGTTGGGGGATCGCTTTGACGCCGCTTCTCTGGATGGTGTCGCGTGATCCGGCCTATCTTTTCTTCGTGCAGCTTTTCGCGGGCTCAATGTGGGGCGGGTTCAATCTCCTGATCCTAAATTTTATCATGGAAGCCGTGACGCCCGAGAAGAGGATCCGCTGTATCTCCTATTTTAACGTGGTGAACAGCTTCTCGGTATTTTTAGGAGCCTCTCTCGGAGGATTTTTATTTCACCGTTTGCCGTTATTTCAGGGATATTCCTTTCTCACGCTTTTTCTGTTATCCTGTCTCGGAAGATTTATTGTAATGATTTTTTTGGCAAATAAAGTTCGAGAAATAAGAACGGTTTCCTGATTTTTGAATAGAGATAAAAAATGTTTCTTGAAAATGTATTTCGAACATTAAATAAATATAGGGTAAACTACTTAGTAGTAGGGGGTGTGGCTTCAGTACTTTATGGAAATCCCCGCTTTACCAAAGATTTGGATATTTTGGTTGATTCAAAAACCAAAAATTTAAAAAAGCTTATCAAAGCTTTCTCAGATTTAAAATTTGTACCGCGTGTTCCGGTAAAACCGGAAGAATTTATATCCGAGGAAAATAGGAGAAAATGGAAGGAAGAAAAAGGAATGTTGGCCTTTACGTTTATCAACCCCCGAAAAGCCTTTGAAGTAGTGGATATCTTGACTGAAAGTCCGTTTCCTTTCAAAAAAGCCTACGGCCGCAAAACTTTTTTTGCATTAGGAACCATTCGTGTGCCTACGATTGGTCGTGAAGACTTAATTCACATGAAGCAAAAAGCAGGCCGTATTCAAGACCTGCAGGATATTGAAATTTTAAAAGCGGTCCGTTTTTCTGAAAGGCAATCGAATGCAAAGCAAACGAAGAAATAAAAGAAAGCTTATTGTAACTATGGAAGCAATACGTGATTTTAGCTTTTTGACTTCCTCTGAAAGGCTTTCCTGGTTGGATGAAGCCCGCGCGTTTCTTTCTAAGATAAAAGACTTCCCTTCTAAGAAAACCAAAACGAAATTTTAGATCAAAAAATATTTGACAAATAAAATAGATTGAGATATCCTCTCAATTGAGACTTAATCTCAATATATTAGAAATGCCGCGCGGTGTGTGGAGGGGTTTGGGAGTGGAAAGCATAAGGTTTGTAAGCTCCAGAGGCATCATGGTTTTGATGCAGGTCATTTTGGCGAATGCGATCACGGAAAGAAGCTTTATAAAAGAGGAAGGTCGGGTACGGGCCACAGAAGCGCAGGGCTGGGAATGAGCGGCCCGGATCAGCCCAAGGATCCCAAAATCAAAGTTTATTCTTCCGAAGAGCTTTTTGGCACGGAAAACAAGATTTTTATAAAACACGGGGAAATTTTGTACCGTTTGTTGGTTACCCGCCAGGGCAAATTGGTTTTGAACAAATGAAAGGCTTAAAAAAGCAAGGGACGCCTGATTAAAGTACCTAGCTGGAAATTGATTATATAAAAAGAAAATGGAGTGTCAGTGATGCAGTCCAGATCGCAGTTTAAGCTGAAAATCAGCTGGGTATTAGTGTTTTTTTTATTTAGTTCCGTGGCAGGAGCGGTGGAGCCTTCCAAAGAAGAGGATGTGACGAAGTTGAAGGAAGTTGTCGTCACGGCGTATAAGGGCAAGGCTAAAGAGGGCGTGCAGTATCTTCCCGATGTGGAAGGCGCGAAGATCTACAGCGGTAAGAAAACCGCGGTCATTGATGTGCAGGCGGCGCCGGTGATCGTGAACAGCAATTACCGCCAAGCGCTTGAAAAAACGCCGGGGCTTCTCTTAAGTGAAGAGTCCACACCACTTTTCAGCGTAGGCTACCGGGGGCTTGCGCCGCACCGTGCGCAGTTCACGCAGGTGCTGAAGGACGGCATCCCCATTCACGCCGATATGTTTGGGTACCCCGAGGCTTATTATGTGCCCCCGCTTGAGGTCATCGATCACATTGATTTCATTCACGGCGGCGCGGCGTTGATGTACGGCCCACAGCCTGGAGGCGCTTTAAATTTTGTCACAAAGAACCCCTATCCCGGCCCTTTTAACTTGGTCGATGAAAATACCGTTGGCAGCCACGACCTTTATTCGAACTACACGAGCGTGAGCGGCACCCAAGAACCTTTTGGCTATTACGGCTATTTCCACCACCGGCAATCGCAAGGCTTCCGCGAGTTCAATAGCCAGTATGAAGTTTATTACGGCGGGACAAAGCTTGTGATCGAGCAGGATCCGACGTCGCGTTGGGTGCTTACGTGGGATCTCTATGAGGAGACGCACGGCGAGCCGGGGGGTTTGACACGCTTTGATTTTGACAACCACCCCGAGAAATCCACGCGTCTTTCGGACCATTTTGAATTGAACCGCTATTCGGGCACGGTCGCCTGGCAGAAGGATATTTCAGAAGACACGTTTTTTGAGATCAAGGGTTATGGGATTTATTATGAGCGCTTAAGCTGGCGCCAGCGCGGCGGCGGCTTCGGGACGCTTCCCACGAGCGCGAGCGCTTCCACTAATAGCATCGAGGACCAGAAATTTTACACCGGTGGCGTGGATGCGCGCCTGCGGCATCGTTACGCGGCGTTCGGCTCGGATGAGCACATCTTCTCGAGCGGCATTCTCTATCACCATACTTCTTCGCCTCGGACGGATGAACGCGGTCGCACTGGCGATGCTCTGGACGGCCCTGAGCGCAACCGCTCCGACCGCGAGGTAGATTACTTTTCTGTATTTTTAGAAAATCTCTTTAAGTTCGGACGTTTTTCCATCACACCCGGGGTGCGCTTTGAAAACATCTGGCAGGGCGTGAAAGAGGAGCTGAGCGCCGACAAGACGGCGGCAGGCAAACCCCTTTCGGACGAAGAGGTCCATGACTTCGTGGTGCTGGCGGGCGTGGGAGCAAAATTTGAAGTGACGGACACGGTAGATATTTATTCCAACTATTCGCAAGGTTACCGGCCGCTCATTTTCACACAGGCTGTGCCGCTCGGCGCAAGCGAAGCGATCAATGAGGATTTGAAGGAGGGTCGCTCCTGGCAGGTCGATGCGGGGCTTCGTGGCAGGCCCGTACCGTATCTTTCCTGGGACGCAAGTGTTTTTTACCTCAAATTTGACGACCAGATCGGTACGGTCTCATCCGGCGGTATTACCACATTCCAGAACGTGGGTGACGCGGAGCATAAGGGTGTGGAACTTGCGGCGGAGCTTGATGTGGTGGGTTTTTGGGACGATGCGACGCAGAATAAGTGTGCCGAGAAGATCGGTTCGCTCGTCGTTTTCTACAACGCAATGTTTCTAGACGCTGAGTTTACCGGCGGCCCGTTGACCGGCAAGATGCCGCAGTACGTGCCGGATTTTATCCAAAAAGGCGGCGTGGAGTACCGCTTCAAGGACCGGATCAAGCTGAGGTTCGCGGGCACGTTTGTCGCCGACCATTTCGGCAATGATTCAAACACCTCGTCCTTTGTTGTCCCGTCCTACAAAGTGTGGGACCTGACGGGGGAACTTAAGGTTTACAAGGACGTGGTTAGCATTTTCGGTGGTATTAACAACTTGTTTGATGAACATTACTTCGCGAGAGTTCGGAGCGATGGAATAGACCCCGCGGATGGGCGGAATTATTACGCAGGAGTGAAGTTGAAGTGGTAGAAAGGAGTTTTTGATGTTTGAACTTTTCAAAAAAGGCGGCCCTATAATGTGGCCGCTTCTTGTGACGTCGCTTGTGGCACTCACGGTGGCGATCGAACGGCTTATCTTCATCGCGCGGGAGAAATCACGACGCGATCCGGCGCTTGTGGGAAAAATCCTTTCCGAAGCCGAAAAGGGCGGTGTGAGCGCGGCGATCCATGCAGGGGAAAATTCCGGAGATTTTGTCGCGCGGACCCTTGTTTACGGCCTTATGCACCGCGAAAAGTCTTTCTCGAACGCGCTGCTCCAGGCGGCCAATAAAGAACTCAAGCGCTTCAACCAGGGCCTGCCGGTTTTGGACACTATCGTCACTTTGGCTCCGCTTTTGGGACTTTTAGGCACGGTGACCGGCATGATTAGTGCTTTCGGGCTCCTAGGGGGGCGGGAGCTCGAAGCGCCGACGGTGATCACGGGAGGAGTGGCCGAAGCCTTGATCGCGACGGCGTTTGGCTTGGCGATAGCGATTGTGGCGCTTATTCCTTTCAATTATTTAAACGCCCGGGCGGAGGAAGCGCGTCATGAAATCGAAGACGCTTCCACGCACTTGGAACTTCATCTCATGAAACCGGGAAAATAAAATGAGGATACCCATTCTCCCTGGCAGAAAGAAAGCCAGAATCGAAATCATCCCTTTAATCGACGTTGTCTTTTTTCTTCTGGCGACGTTTGTAATGGTGTCGCTTTCGATGGTGAAAAACCAGGGCATTGTGGTGAATTTGCCGGCCGCCGCGACTGGCGCGCCGCAGGAGCGCAAAGTTTTTGCCGTTGTCACGGTGACGGAAAACGGGGAGCTTTATTTGGACAAAAAAGCCGTGAGTTTGGACGAGCTTGCGCGACGGCTGGACGAGATGAAATCGGCCGACCCGGATTTTAAAGTTTTTATTCATGGGGACGAGCGGGCGTATCTGGGCAGCGCGGTGCGTGTCTTGGATGAAGTCAGGAAGCTCGGGATCACCAAAGTGGCCATTCAGACAAAGGGAGCGGATCGTGCTAGGGAATAAACTGGTCAGTTTCATGCTCGCATCCGCTATCCACGCCGCCGCATTTACGGCGGGAAATGTTGTTTTGGTAAAACCTGCTGAGTATGGCGTGCAGGAAGGAGAGGGCGCGGTTGAAGTCAGCCTTGTCGCGGCGTTGCCAGCGGCGGAAGAAGTAATCCTTCCTACGGAATCAATCAAGCCTGCCGAAGTGTTTGAACCTGAAGAGGAGGCACTTCAGGAAGAGCGAAAAGCCACGGCGCCTGCTGTTAAAGAAACCGGGGACGGAAGCTCGACCGTTCCGGGAAAAGACCGGACGACGCTTTATTCTTCGGGCGGCGCCGAGACCGAGGCAAAACCTACCTATTTAAAGAATCCGCCTCCTCTTTATCCCGAAGCGGCCAGAAGGTTTGGCCAGGAGGGATTGGTGATTCTTGCTGTGAACGTCACCAGGAGCGGGTATCCGGATTCGGTAGTCGTAAAGGAGAGTTCGGGTTTTTATCTTTTGGATGAGGCGGCCGTCAAGGCGGTGCGGCGATGGAAGTTCGATCCGGCCAGGCTTGGCACGCTTTCCATTGAGTCGAGGGTGGAGGTCCCTATCAGGTTTAGATTAGAGGATAAATAAATTATGAATGAGGGAACTGTTTTCGCTACGTTTGTGGTGGTGTTTCGTGAAGCGCTTGAGGCGGGACTGATCATAGGGATTATTTTGACGGTTTTGGCCAGGCTCAAGGCGCACCATTATTTCTCGGGGGTCGCTTTAAGTTCCCTCACCGCGCTTTTTTTAAGTTTTTTTATCGGCGGGTGGCTTTCATCGATGGCTGACAACGCCCAGGACAGGGCCAAAGAAATTATCGAAGGGGTGATTTCGCTCGCCGCCGCGGGCGTCCTGACCTATATGTTTTTCTGGATGGAGGCGCAAGCCCGCCGGATCAGGCCTGAAATAGAGAGTAAAATCGAAACAGCCTTGTCACAAAAAGATTATTTCGCGATGGTATCGCTGCCTTTTTTTGCTGTTTTTAGAGAGGGCGCTGAGACGGTTTTATTTTTGAAGGCTGTCGCGATCCAGAGCGGTGGTGCAGTTTCATGGATAGGCGGTGTCACGGGGCTTTTGGCCGCAACTGTCATTACAGGTTTTATTTTTTTCGGAGGCAGACGCGTGCCGCTCAAACCCTTATTCAGGTGGACGGGATTTTTCATTCTCATCATCGCGGCGGGACTCTTGGCTTATGGCATTCATGAGCTTGAAGAAGCCAAGTGGGTGCCTCAGTTTATTTACCCACTTTACAATATCAACCATATTTTAAACGAAAAAGAAGGCGTGGGTTCTTTTTTGAAAGCGCTTTTCGGGTACAATGCCAACCCATCCCTTACGGAAGTGATCGTCTACTGGAGTTATTTGATTGTGACGTATGTTCTCGTGATACAGCAGGAACGTCAGGCGTTTAAGAAAGGATAGACGATGCTGCAAAAAATTAGCTATAATAACGCGCATAACCTTTCAACTTCCAAAGGAGCTCGCGATGCTTTCCAAGAAGATCCAGACCGCGCTGAATAACCAGGTAGCCGAGGAGGTCTCCACTTCTCATTATTATCTTTCGATGGCCTCCTGGTGCGACATGTCGGGGCTGCACGGCTCGGCCAAATATTTGTACCAGCAGTCGGAGTCCGAGCGGATGCACATGATGAAGCTTTTTCACTACGTCAATGACGCGGGAGGACACGCGCTGGCGCCGGCGGTGAAGCAGCCCGTGCATGAATTTAAAGCGCTTCCCGCTGTTTTTGAACTTGTGCTGGAGCACGAGACCCACGTGACAAAGACGATCAATGCCCTCGTTGCCGCCTGTGTGGACGAGAAAGATTATTCGACGTTCAATTTTCTCCAGTGGTACGTGGCTGAGCAGCATGAGGAAGAGCGGCAGCTCAAGCTCATCCTCGACCTCATGAAAGTGGCGGGAGTGGAGGGCCGCGGCATATTTTTTATCGACAAAGAGATCGGCAAAATGGCCGATGCCGCCCAAATAGCTTCCGGTGAAAAAAGCAGTTCTTAAAAGAAAAATAATTATTCTCCAGCACGTGCCGAACGAGGACGCCGGCACGCTTTTGTCTTATCTTAAAAAACACAAGCTTCCTTTTAAAACCATTCATCTTTATAAAGGCGAAAGCCCGCCTTCCGGTTTTTCCTCGATCCGCGCGCTTATCGTGATGGGCGGACCGATGAACGTCTACGAAGAGGACAAACATCCATTCCTGAAAAAAGAAAACGCGTTCATACAAGTCGCCGTCAAGCGCGGTATCCCATATCTTGGCATCTGCCTCGGTTCCCAGCTTTTGGCTAAAGCGCTGGGGTTCAAAGTATACAAGGCCAAAAAACCGGAAGTGGGGTGGGACAGTGTGACGCTTTCGGCGTATGCGAAAACCGATCCGCTGTTTTCTCATCTAAAGAAAAAAACCCTGCACGTGCTTCAGTGGCATGAAGATACGTTTGATCTGCCGAATGGCGCGGCGAGACTAGCTTCCAGCAAAATCGTCCCTAATCAGGCTTACCGTTACAAAGACCGGTTTTATGGTTTTCAGTTTCACCTCGAGGTTGATAAACCGATGTTGAAGGACTGGTTTAAAAAGTCACCCATCCTATCTGAAACCCTAAAAGGATACAATGCGTATAAAAAAGAGCTCACGGTTTTTACCAATAAAATGTACAAATCATTTTTTTCTTTGGTATAATCCCTCTATGCATCGCACTTTTTCCGCATTTGTAACGCTGTGCCTCGTGTTCTGGCTGATGCCTCTGGGTGCTTTCATCAAGCCCTCTCAGGAGAAAACGGCTTGCGACGGCAAGCGCGCATTTCACATGTGTTCGATGATGTCGGGTGGTGAGACGGCCGGGGCTGCCAAGAGCTATGATGGCATGGTCAAGATGTCCAACGCTTCCGGTGTCGAGAAGACGTCTAAAACTTCCGTATCGTCAGGAGGAGATGACCTCTTGCTTCTTGCGGTAGCAGCAAGCGCCGCGAATAATCCTTCGCTCAGGTTCCAGAGAGAAGAAAACACTTCTCTTCAATTTTTACTTAACCGCCCGGTTGAGCCTCCTCCCAAAACACTCCTTTTTTCTCGTTAACTTCTAACCTTTTATTTTTTAATTTTATTTATCAATAGGAGCTGCCTTATGCGGTCCATTAGGTTTTTTTCATTTATTTTTACATTTATGTTTGTTTTTTTGTACAGTGCGTCTGCGATGGCTTGCGATTCGTGCCTCTGCACGGTACTTGGACGCCGCGATAACGTGACCGACGACCCCAAGGGCCTAAAGCGTGTGTTCTTTGACTTCATGTTTGAACAGCAGAACTGGAAGGAGATCCCGGCCGAAGATGCGCATGAGTTGCATGAAGAAGGCCATCACGTACACAACAAGACGCATGAGGAGTATTATCATTTCCAGGCAGGCGTTAATCCGCATGAGCAGGTGACGATTCTGGCGGATATTCCTTATGTCGTGCGCGGATCGATAGAGGTCGACGAGCATCCTCGGCTTGGAGAAAAGCAGGTATCAGAGGGTTGGGGGGATCTGCATCTGATCGCGATCTGGAGGTTCATTCAGAACGCCCGGGGGTTCCTTGGAGTGACAGGCGGAGTGAAATTCCCGACAGGCGCTACCGATGAGACTAAACCCGACAGGGATCTTATCGCGGCCCATGCCGAGGAGGAAGGCGAAGAGCTGGAACCGGACTGGGAGAAATATGAGCTGGAACTCCAGCCCGGAAGCGGCTCTTATGATTTTCCCGTCGGAGGGGTATTCCGGTACACGGCAGGGCCTGTGACTTTCAATGGCAACGCTGTCTATACTATCAAAACTGAGGGAGCGCGTGATTTTGAGTTCGGAGATGTCTTCACGACGTCGCTCGTGACAAATGTCCTTCTCAATCCAAACAGCACAATCATGCGGACGAGTGTGGGGCTGGATATTAACTTCCAGCATGAAGAAAAGCAGACTCATGACGGAGAGGAAATCGCAGACAGCGGAGGGGATATTCTATTCGCAGGCCCGTCGTTAACAATTGAAGTCAATTCCAACAGCCTGATCTACGGGACTTTACTTTTTCCAGTCTCCCAGAATATGGGTGGCGTGCATCAGGAGCTTGATTTCGTGTGGAACGCGGGCGTGAAGCTGGCGTGGTGAAATAATTTGACGCAAAGTTTTTCTTCAGGTAAATTTAGCTAATGAAGAAAATTCTTTCGGCGCTGACGATTTTAGCGGTTGTGGCCTTGGGCGTGACGGGTGCCCTCGCGGTCATCCCTCACGTCCACAGCCATGATCTCAACCATTCTCAGCACACAACCTGTCCTGTCTACCAGGCTTCGGTCGGGCATCTGGATGCCGGCTTGGCCGAGACGCCCGCTCCATTTTTTATCGAATTTGTTTTTGCTTTTCTTGTGCTTCTCCCGTTTTTCTTTACTTCCAGTGTTTTTTCTTCCGACGTTCGTCTTCGCGCACCTCCTGCTTTTTCTCTTTAAACTTCCTTTTTAGTTCCCATAGTTTTTATTTTTAAAAAATTTATTTCCGGAGGTCTTATGAAAAATTTTATTTTTCTTGGTTTTTTATCTGTTGCCTTATCCCCAAAAGTGCGCAGGCGGCGGACATCGTGGCGCTTGAGTCGCAGGTGCGGGAATTGAATGATACGGTCAAAAATCTCGTGGTGCTTGTCGAGCTCCAACACCAGGAGATCCAGTTTTTAAAGCAGGCTCGTGAATCTGCGGCCGCTCCGGCTTCGCAGATGTTTATGCCAGTCGTGGGGCCTTCGGGCGGAAATCGTTCTCTTCAAGGGCGCTGGAACCCCGATATCGGCGTCGTGGCGGACACGGTGCTGACGCTTGACAGTCCCAAGGAAGACGAAGAAGGCGCGGATCGCGTGTCAGTCAGAGAACTTGAATTGGTATTTGGCAGCGCGGTCAACCCGTATTCGCGGCTGGATGTTACGTTGGCGATCTCCGATTTTGAGGAAATGGCGCTTGAAGAGGCGTACCTTACGCATTTCGGACTGCCATGGGACTTGAAAGGCAGGGTCGGTCGGTTTAAACCGAGAGTGGGAAAAGCCATCCCTGTGCATCGCGACAGTCTCGATACGGTGGACGAACCGCTTGTGATCCAGCGGTATTTCGGACTGGAGGGGTACAATAAATCCGGCGCGGATATCTCGAAGATCGTCGAGCTTCCTTGGCCCGTGGTGCACGAAGTGAGTTTTGGCGTGCTGGAGGGAGGCAACGGCGAAGACGGCACTGTTTTCGGCGAAGTGCGCCGCCGCCCCACGATTTACAGCCATCTGAAAAATTACCTCGATATAGATGACGTGACGGGCCTTGAAGTAGGCCTCTCCCATATGGTGGGTTCGCGGGACGAAGACACTAATTTTGAAGTACAGGTGCTGGATCTGGATGCCACGCTGATCCATCATTTCGGGCAGGACAATGCCGTGAAACTTCAGGGCGAGGTTTTTCATGTCAACCGTCAGGAGTCTTTTACGGAAGTGGAGGATGAGGATGCAGACGGCAATGTATTTGGTGGATACTTCCTGGCTGATTACCGCATCAATACGCAGTGGGCCGCCGGGTTCCGGTTTGACTATGTAGAGCTTATCGACAATCCTGTTGAAAACCCGGACAAGGCGGAAGTAGGCTACACCGGCTACGTTACTTTCTACCAAAGCGAATTCGCGCGCTGGCGGGCGCAGTTTACGCACATCGACCTTACGACGGGCGATGACTACAATCAGGTTTTGATCCAGGGGACTTTCGCCATTGGCGAACACAAACATAAGCTCCAGTAGAAAAATTTAAAAAGGACATCCTATGCTTATCAAACTAAGAAATTTATTCTTATTAGTTTCTTTTCCGATGGCGGTAGCCGGTTATTTTCTTGCGGATTCGGGGAAGCCGGTTTATGCGGCCGGGGCCCCGCTCAAAGTAGTGGCGTCCAACACGCTATTTGCAGACCTCATGAAGAAGATCGGCGGCGACAAGGTCGAAGTCGTTTACGTGGCTTCGCCGAAGTTTAATAGCCATTTTATTCAGCCAAAGCCCAGCGACGTCAGAAACGTCACGAAAGCGGACCTTTTTGTTTTTGCCGGGCTTGATCTCGAAGCGTGGGTGGATCCGCTTTTGGAAGCGGCCGGAAAACCTGAGCTTTTTAGAGGGGGAGCCAAAAACGTCGACATGTCGCAAGGTATCCGGCTTCTAAAACCGCCCGCAGGCGTATTATCGCGCTCGATGGGCGATCAGCATCTTTTCGGGAACCCGCACTATGTCATGAATCCCGCAAATGCAAAAATCATGGCCGGCAATCTTTTGGAAAAGCTGAAAAGTACCGATCCGGATAATGCCGATTATTACGAAAAAAATGAAAAGACATTTGTTTCGCAGCTTGACGTAAGGGTCCTCGAATGGGAAGCGCTTTGTGCGCACTGCGCGGGACAGGAGATCATTTCTTATCATGACGATATTGAATACTTCGCCGATTTTCTAGGTGTCAAGGACGAACAGTATTTGGAGCCTAAGCCCGGCATTCCGCCGACACCGAGGCATTTGGAGTTTCTGGAAAATTACGCGAAAGAGAAGAAGGTCAAGGCGATCGTGATGCCGACTTATTTTCCGAAGGATGCAGCTAATGGGCTGGCCCGGCGCGTTGGCGCAAAGGTGGTCACGATTTGTCAAAATGTCGGTGAAGTCGAGGGAACCGGGGATTTTTTCGATTTCTTTGATTATGACTTTAAACAGATAAGCGAAGCCCTGAAATAAATTTAGAGGAGGATGCCTGTCATGAATGAATTTTTGCACGTAATGACCTTGCCATTTCTGGCTTGCCTCATTCTGACGGGCATCCACGCCTATCTGGGTCTGCATGTGATCGAGCGTCAGGTGATATTTGTGGACCTGGCGCTCGCACAGATCGCGGCGCTAGGAGCCAGCATGGCCTTGATTTTTGGCCATGGCATGGACAGCCCCCATTCTTACTGGCTGTCGCTTGGGTTTACGATCGCGGGCGCTGCGATCTTTTCTCTCACGCGTTTTAAAAAACAGCGGATTCCCCAGGAAGCGATCATCGGGATCACGTACGCGGTTTCCGCGGCGCTTCTTATCATGGTGTTGAGCCGGTCGGGCGAAGGAGACGAGCATATCCGGCAGGCGCTGGTCGGAAACATCCTCCTTATAAGGCCAGCCGAAATCCTTAAAATCTTTGTGATTTATTCGGTAATCGGCCTTTTTCATTATATTTTCCGCGGGAATTTTTTTCTGATTTCCCGCGACCCGGAAGAAGCTTTTCAAAGGAAACTCAATGTCCGCTTGTGGGACTTTTTATTTTATACTTCGTTCGGGTTTGTCGTCACAAGTTCAGTCAAGATCGCGGGTGTACTTCTTGTTTTTTCGTTTCTTGTAGTGCCAGCCGCTGCGGCAGTGTTGTTTTCTGAAAATCCCAAACGGCGTCTTATTCTAGGCTGGACGATCGGGGTTTTTGCCAGCATTTTAGGAATGGCAGTATCTTATTTTCTGGATTTTCCCACCGGCGCGAGCGTCGTTTGTGTGTTCGGAGTGATCCTTATCTTATTAGCTACTATAAAAAAAAGTTTCAATCTTCATTAGAAAGCCACGGGTGATGCTCCGTGGCTTATCTTGATAGATTGACAACGAAAACCCCTCTTGGTAAATTGAGGACATGGATTTTGTCCGCGACGCCGAAAGGCACTTCTCCAAATTTCTAGACAAAAAAGATTTAAAGCTCACGAGCCAGCGAAGGACGATACTTCACGAGGCGATGGGCGCCAAAGGCCATTTTTCCGCCGAGGAACTTCTTAAGATTTCCAAAAAGGCCGACAGTACGATCTCAAAAGCCACGGTTTACCGCACGCTGGCGCTTCTGAAAGAAAGTAAAATCCTCGAAGAACACGACTTTGGGGAAGGCAAAAAGTTTTATGAACGCGCGCAAGGCCGCAAACACCACGACCACTTTGTCTGTATCAAGTGCGGTAAAATCATCGAATTTGAGAACGACCACATCGAGAAGCTCCAGGACTCCGAAGCCAAAAGACAAAACTTCAAAGTCGTCTACCACAGCCTCAAACTCTTCGGCTTCTGCAAGAACTGTTCTTAGAAATTTACCTGCTCCAAGCACAAGCAACCTTCTTCCTTCTCCTTCGCTCCCCGTCCGCCTATCGGCGGACTCTAGCCCTTTTTCTCCTATGAATCCTCTCTAAATACTTGGGAACCCTCGGCAAAAGAGCCTCCATGTCAAAAGAAAGGGTGAAGCTCTTTTACCGTATCCCATAGCATTTAGTTCGGATTCATGAACAGTCGAAAAAGGGCAAATCGCTACGGAGAAGAAAGAAGGTTGCTTGAATGACTATCTCTGGATTAAGGCCCCTCGGGTGTCTTTTTTGGGGAAGGCCGGAGCATTTCTTTATTGAGGTGAATCTTGCGAGCGGGTGACGCCGGAGGGGAGGCCTCCGCCGCCCGCAGCCCGAACGATAGTTACGGGCGAGGAACGGCGGAGTTCCCGCAGGCGGCAGGACCCACTCGCCTGGATCTGGCATGAAAGAATAGTCTGAGGAGTGTTGCTCGAAAAGGACATCCGGGGGCCGAAAGCGAGAGGAGGATTACAGAGTTGATACCAAAGCAGCGATTTTGGAGTGGGCGGAGGAGAACGGATATTTTTTGAAGTCGGATTTATTTGCCCAAGCGCTGGGCCAGTCGTTTTTGTGGTGTAAATCACGATCATCGAACTTTGCGTAAAAAACGTGAAGAGATTCGTTGTGGTGAGTATAGTTGCGCTTGATTGTTCCTAAATTTTTTAAGTCCTCAATTTTCATATCAAAATCATCCTGAATATGCTTTAAGGTTTTTTGCTGTATTTGCGAGGCAGAGAATTTTCTGTCGCGGGATAATTTCCACTCTGGAAATTCCCAGAGCCCACCCATGATTTTCCCCAATGGCCTTTTATGAATAAAGTATTTCCCATTTTTTCCAAGGACTAGAGCGGTGGCTTGGATCTTTACCATCTTCTTTCTGGCCGAACGGACAGGGTAATTTTCCACATTGCCTTCTTTAAACGCTTTGCAGAACTTTTGGACCGGACAGATCAGGCACTTTGGGTTTTCTTTCGTGCAAATAAGCGCCCCGAGTTCCATCAATGCCTGGTTGAAGTGCCGGGCTTCGCCCTTGGGGATGAGGCTTTTTTGGAGCCGCCAGAAGATCTCCCTGTTTTTGGGGTCGTCGATCGATTTTTTTATCGCATAAATACGCGAGAGGACGCGAAATACGTTTCCATCAACGATTGGTTGTTCCTGGTTAAAAGCAATGCTTGCAATGGCGCCCGCGCTGTAGCGGCCGATGCCTTTCAGTGAAAAAATGTCCTCGAAGTCATCGGGAAATTGGCCGTCAAATTTATCTACAATAAATTTTGCGCTTTCGTGGAGATTTCTCGCACGCGAATAATAACCTAGTCCCTCCCAGAGCTTGAGGACTTTTTTCTCATCCGCCTGGGCGAGAGATTCTATGGTGGGGAGAGCTTCCATCCAGCGCTTAAAGTAGGGGAGGACCGTTTCGACCTGCGTTTGCTGGAGCATAATTTCCGAGACCCATACTTCATAAGGTCTGTAAGCTTTGCGCCAGGGCAGCGGCCGTTGGTTTTTTTGAAACCAATTTAAAAGATTCGTTTGGAGGTTCACAAAAACATCATACCTTAAAACAGCGCTTCTTAAAAGTACGGGAAGATATCACTTGATAGGCTTTTCCTTATATATTAGAGTAATCATAAATAGAGGGATTTTATGAACGAAGAAGCCAAGAAAAAAGTTTTAAGGCAAATTCCTTACGGACTTTATGTGATAGGGGTCAAAAGCGGTGACGTTTGCCATGGGTTTACCGGAAGTTGGTTTTCTCAATGCTCGATGAAGCCGCCTCGGGTGATGCTCGGCGTCCGCTGTGGCACGTATTCGCTCGACATGATAAAAGAGGGAAAAGTTTTTTCGGTCAATTTTTTGGCGAAAAAAGACAAAAAGATTCTCGAGCAGTTTTTTAAGCCCGTGCCTTCGAGCGGCAGCCGCTTCGGCGAATTGGGTTTTTCCTTAAAGAAAACCGGCGCGCCAGTTTTGAACGATGCGGTTTCTTATCTTGAGTGTGAGGTCAAAGATATCTTTGAGTCCGGAGATCATTCGATCGTGATCGGAGAGGTGGTCGAAGCGGAAGCCGTGAAAGATGAAGCCCCTCTTATCATGAGTGACACGCCATGGCATTACGGTGGATAAATCGAGCTGAAGCGAGCAGCTTAAAATTTTTTATTTTCTTGATATTATTTTTTGATTAGCGTAACATAGATTCGTCTGTGTCTAGTAAATAAGAATGCTTATTTCACAAAAAATTATTCAATTTCTTCAGTTTTTTATAGATAGAAAATAGACAAATGTTCAGATCAAAAAATAAAAAGCTCTTTTTTTTGACCCTCTTTCTGGTTAATTCTTTCCTCCTTTCTGATATTTCCAATCTTTTAGCCGATGCTCCTCCGCCGGGCGCCACTGCCGGCGCGGAAGACACGCGGTTCCGCCAGCAAGCCATGCGCGACCAACAGGCGAAAGAAATTGCCCAGACTCCGGCTGAACCCAAAGTTGAGTTTTCGGAAGATTTCGGCCAGGCCCCTTTTAAGATTGAGCCTTCTATAAAAACGGACGAGGATCTCGAGAATGTGGTGGGAATAAAACTTTTAAATCAGCTTGACGCCCGTAAAAAAGCCGCCGCCGCGCAGCTAAAGTTTGAAGACGCCATTATTTACCGCGATAAAATACGTGAATTTAAGAAGGCAAAAGAATACCAGGAAATCTGGGATGTCCAATCCGAAATGCAAAAGGCGGCGGACAGTGAAGATTATGAAAAAGCGATCGCTCTTCGCGAAGAACTCTTGAAGCTCCAGAAAATAATGGAGACGCCTGCGCCCGAGCCCAAATTTTTCGTGCGCGGCATCCGGCTTACCGGCAATAGCGTCCTTACGACCGAGCAGCTTGAGCCTTTTGTCCAGAACGTGGTGAATCGCGAGGTCACGCTTTCTGAGGTGAAGGTCGCCGCGCGCGACATTAAAAATTATTATCGCGGTCTGGGCTACGTGGCCGCATACGCCTACGTGCCTACCCAGGAAGTCGAGGGCGGCATGATCGAGATCCGCATCATTGAAGGTGAGATTGGTGACATAGAGGTCACCGGCGCAAAATATTACTCCAATGAGCTTATCCGCAGGAAAATCAAGCTCGAGCCCGGCCAGATCGCGCGCTACGACCGCCTTAAATACAGCATGCGCGATATCAATGAGCATCCCGATATTAAGACGAAGGCTATTTTGCGTCCAGGCGTCAAACCCGGCACGAGTGATGTATTAATAAAGGTAGAGGACCGTTCCCCGTTCCATCTTTCTGTGGATGGCAATAACTACGGCACGCGTCTGACGGGCACGCAGCGCGCAGGCATCACGATGTCCCATAATAACGTGCTTGGCCGTTTTGACCAGGCGATTGTCAGGATGTCGGCGGGTGAGGATTCATACTCGGTCGGCGCCAACTATAATATTCCGGTCAACTCCTACGACACGAGGCTTGGTTTTTCTTTCAGCCATGGCGATGTCGATCTTGCCGGCGATTTTAAAGCCTTAAATGTGGAAGGCACCGCGACCACCTACTCTCCTTATATTACGCACCCTATCTATAAAGGAGAGTTTTTTGAGGCTACTTTAAGAGGCGGCTATGATCACAAGTCAGTGGAGAACAGAGCGCTTGATGTCACGACGGGCCATGATGAGATCCGCATGTTTAACGCGGGAGTGAGTTTTAAGGAAACAGATCAATACGGCCAGACTTTCTGGCCTAATTTTGTATACTTCGCGGCCACTGAATTTGGCGCGTCAAATAAAAATGATGAAGGACTTACCCGCGCCCATACCGGCGCGCCTTTCCAGATTTACCGCACCTCAGTTGACCGGTATCAGTATCTGCCGCTTGGCATGATGCTTGTTCTGCACGGCAACCTGCAAATGGCCAACGACAAACTCCCGCCCTCCGAGCAATTTCAGCTGGGAGGCGTCAATTCCGTGCGTGGCTACCCGCAGGGCGAGTTTCTCGGAGATTACGGCGCCACGATCAGCACGGAGTTTTTGGTGCCGCCACTTTTTATGCCGGCTCATTGGAAGCTTACCAAAGACAGCGCGCCTTTGAAGGACCAGATCAAGTTTGTGGCTTTCTTTGACTATGGGACCGCGGATTTGAAGGGCAATGTTCCCGGTGAGGTTGCAAAAAAAGACCTCGCGGGGTGGGGCGTGGGAATGCGTTTTCATGTTTATGACAGGATGTTCGGCCGTATCGAATACGCAATGCCTCTTCAGGAGAAGACGTCCGACGGAACGGACGGAGTTTTTTATTATGGTTTTTCAATGGATCTTCTTTAGCGTGAGGAGATTTTAAAAATGAAAAAAATTCTAAGCTCACTCATTGTTCTGGCGTACCTTGCAACTTTTATTGCGGCGCCGGCGTACGCGGGTCCGCAGCTTCTGGGCGTGGATTCCGGTTCGGTCACGTCCGACACCAATGGGGCCGTTACCAACGCAACGGCTTCCGACCGGTCGGTTTCAAACTGGGATTTCGACATCGCGTCCCATGAAACTTTCAACCTGGCACAGCCTTCTTCACAGGCCGTCGCGCTCTTCCGCGACTTTACGGGCGATGCGTCTCACATCTTTGGCGCTTTGAACGCGAATGGCAATCTCTTCCTTATAAACACAAGTGGCGTGCTCTTTGGCCCAACGGCGCAGGTGAATGTGGGCGGGCTTGTGGCGTCGACCATGGACATGTCCAATAAAGATTTTCTGGCGGGCAATTACGTATTTCAGGGCAATGCGGCCAACCCCGGGTACATTTTAAACCAGGGCAATATTACGGCGCAGGATGGCGGTTATGTGGCGCTTTTGGGCGGCGCGGTACGCAATGAAGGAACTATCACCGCTAATCAAGGCAGTATTAATCTCGCGGCCGGCAACCAGGCGACGCTCTACGCCGATGCGCAGGGTTTGGTGCAGGTCGCGGTAACCAGCGCCATCATCGACGGACCTCGTGATCTTAACGGCAACATTATTCCGGATGCGATCGCGAATGCGGGCAAACTTCAGGCGGACGGCGGGCTTATAAAGCTTACCGCCCGGGCCGTTGAAAAAGCGTTTGATAAAGCGATTAACCATGAAGGCATTTCGGAAGCAAGGTCAATTTCTGTAAGGGACGGTAAGATTATTTTGGACGGCGGCGATGCGGGAATTGTGAGCGTCACGGGTACTTTGGACGCTTCCGGTAAAAATGCCGGGGAAACGGGCGGCACGGTGCAGGTCCTGGGCGATAAGGTCGGTTTATTCAGCGGCGCAAAAATTGACGCCTCGGGTGACCAGGGTGGCGGGACCGTTTTAATCGGCGGTGATTTTCAAGGAAGCGGTCCTGAAATAAGGAATGCATCCTATACTTATGTCGACCCAAGCGCGGTTATTCAAGCGGATGCCCTCACTGACGGAGACGGCGGAAAAATCATCGTTTGGGCGGACCAAATAACGCGGTATTACGGTTCGATCAGCGCCAGGGGCGGCGCTATATCCGGCGATGGGGGATTTGTGGAAGTTTCGGGCAAGGAGCAGCTAGATTTTCACGGCATAGTCGATACGTCGTCTCCGACGGGGCTGGTGGGGTCGCTCCTCTTGGACCCGCGTTTTGTCGTGATTGATAACAGCGGCTCCGGTTCGGCGCTTACGGCAGCGGACGCGTTTGGCGACCCACCCGGCGGCGGGACGGTGACGATCGATGTGGACACCTTGAACGCGGCCGTGGCCAATGTGACTCTCCGCGCGAATAGCGACATCACCGTTGCGAACATGGATGGCACCGCGAAAGACGTCAGCATCGCGGCCGTCGGCGTTACTCTCACGATGCAGGCGGGCCGGGACATTATCATCAACGACAATGTGGCCACCAACAACGGCACGATCACTTTAGTGGCAAATGAAACCCTCGCCAACGGTGTGGTAGACGCTCAGCGCCTGGCGGGCGCAGCGGATATCACGCTTGCGGATGGCAAAACAATTAACGCCGGAAGTGCAGATATATCGATACTCTTGAGTACCGCCGCGGGCCTTAGCAGTACCACGAGCGGCGATATTACGCTGGAGAACCTGACGACTACCGGGAATATTCTGGTCCGCAACAACGGCCCCACGGCGGGGAGCGATATCCTGCGGACGTCAGCTGACGCCCTCATCAGCGGCGGTACCGTCGCGTTGGATGTTGATGGCGCGGGTTTGGGTGGGGCAATCGGCACTGCGGCAGCGCCCATCCGTGTTTCGGCCGCTAACCTTGAGGCGGAAAGTCAGAGTGCCGGCATTTTCATTACAACCATAGGTGGCAGCACGATTGGCGGGGCGGTGCTGGGGGCATTGACTGGCGCTCAAATTATCGGAGCGGCGGGGATCATTGACATCCGGGCTTCCAGTCCCCTTACGATAAATGATATTGTCGATTCAAACGGCGGTGCTATCACTTTAGCCGCGACCGGTGTCACCGCGGCGGACGATTTGACGATCAACGCGGATGTAAGCGCTGACGGAGGCGTTATTATTTTGGCGGCAGGTGATACACTTTCGTTGAATACCGGTGTTGATGTGACAACGACCGGGGCGGGCACCATTACAGCTTCCGCGGGTGATAATTTTACCGGAGCAGGAAACGTTTTTAATGACGGCAGCGGCGCAGGCGCCATTCTTATGGCCAATGGATCCACCCTTACGACGGCCGACACGGCTATTACTCTGGATGCGCAGACCTCCATCAGTCTTGATACGGTAAATTCTAATTCAAACGGGGGAGCCGCCACGGGAGATATTTCAATTAATGCCAGGGGCGGGAGCATTACGGACAACTCCGTCGCGGAGACGGCGAACGTTATAGGAGATGACCTCACCTTGACCGCGACAGGGGATATAGGGGGCGCCACCGCGGCGCTTGATCTGGATACGACGGCCAACACTTTGAACGTTTCGTCCACCGTTGCCGGCAATATTTTTATCAATGAATCGGATGGAGTCAATTTACTGGATATCGACACGGCGGATGGCTTGATCTCGATAACCACGGGCGGCGCCACGACAATAACAGATGTCGCCTCACTCACGAACAGCGACGCGAATGACATCACTCTTACGGCCTCCACCGGCAATATCTCGCTCTTTTTAGTTAACGCCGGCGCGAGCGGTGATGTTACGGTCACGGCCAGCTCAGGCAATATCACGGACGGGCACGCGGATGGAAATACGGGCGCCACCACGACGAATGTCACGGCGGATGACCTGGTCTTAAGCGCTACGACCGGTATCGGAGCTACTGCCGAGCGTATTGAAATTGATGCTCAGAATCTCGAAGCTTCGGGCGGCTCAGGCGGCGTATTTATCACGGACAAATTGAGCGGTCTCATTATCGGCGGCATCGGTGCCATGACGGGTGTTTCAGCCACGGGCAGCGATATCGCCATTATGACTCTTAGTCCTCTTACGGTGAATGAAGACGTGGTGAATTCCGGCGGCGGAAACATTACCTTACTGGCGGACAACGCGGCTGCGACGGATGATCTCACGATTAATGCCAATGTGACCGCTACAGGCGGCACAGGGGCGATTACATTGATCGCCGGCGACACGGTATCTTTTTCATTCACTTCCACGGTAAGCGCGGCGAGCACAGGAGTTGTGACGGTGCGAGGCGGCGACGATCCTGGCGAGCCGCCCAGCTTGCCGGGTGGTTTTGACGGAAATTCCGGCGGCAACGTCCTGATGGCCGATGGCGCCGTGATCCAGTCGGAAGACGGCGACATTACGCTGGCGGCACGCAACAACATTTCCCTGGGGCGGGTCAACGCCAACAGTGACGGCGACGGGGCCGTTGGCAATGTCACGCTCGCCATTGAGAATGCAGCCACTGGAGGCAGCATAACTGACAACACGGCGCTCGATACGATCGCCAACATTACGGGTAATACGGTCACCATGGACGCTCGGACGGGCGTCGGCACGGCGGGCGCGGCGGGAGACATTGATACGACCGCCACGACATTAAACGTCTCCGTGACGGGTGTGGGTGATATTTACATCGCTGAGACCGACGGCGTGACACTGACAGATATTGATACGGTAAATGGCTTAATTTTAATTAATACGGGCGGAGCCACGACAATTACGGATGTCCAGTCTCTAACGGATAATGATGCGAACGATATTTCCATTATTGCTTCAACGGGCGCGGTGAGCGTTAATTTAGTGAGCGCCCAGACCGCGGGCGACGTGACGATCTCGACGGGCTTGGGCGCTATCACGGATGCCGACGCAGACGGCAATTCGGTTGCCGCAGGAGATAACAATATCACCGCCGACGATTTAGTACTGATTGCGACGGCAGGTATCGGCGCAACCGCCAACCGCCTCGAAACGACGGTGGCGGATCTTGAGGCTTCGGGTGGTTCGGGTGGTGTCTTTATTAATGACATCGCGGGCGGTTTAACGATCTCAGATCTCAACGCCACCATTGTGGGTGTCTCCGCGACAGGGGCCGGCATTTTTATCCTGGCGAATAGCCCTCTTACGGTAAACCAGGCTGTTTCCCTGAGCGGCGCTACAAACGACATTACCCTCGTGGCCAATGGCGCGACAGGGGCCGATGACTTGGCGATCAACGCCAATGTGACGAATTTGACCGGCGGAAACATCCTTCTTGTCGGCGGCGACGATGTGACGTTTGGCGCTGTCACGGTGGCCGCTTCAGTGACCGGGGACGTTAATGTTTATTCGGGTGAAGATTTCACGGACGGTTTACACGTTCATCCGGCCCTCCCCAATGGAAGCGCTACGGGCGATATCTTGATGAACGCGGGCACCACGATTCAATCGGAAGACGGGGATGTGCTTCTGGACGCTCACAATAACATTGAGCTGGCCACTGTCGACACGGACAGTGACAATGACAGCACCGCCGGCAGTGTCACAACCATAGCCCATCTTGGAAGCATCATAAACGCCCCGGGTTTCGGAGGGGTCGCGATTACCGCGACAAATTACGCCGCGTCTTCGGTGGGCGGTTTTGGGACGGACGGGAGCCCGCTAAGCACGGATATCCGGAACCTCGAGCTTGAGGTCACGGGCACAACGGGCGGCATTTTCATCCGGAATATCGGGACTCTGAATATTGGGAATGCGAGCGCTTTATTCACCGGCATTGATATGACCAACGCCGCAAACGCTTTTGACGTCGAAATTTTCTCGACAAGCACCTACACGATCACGGAGCGCGTGGAACATCTGGGTACGGGCAACATTGAACTTGCCTCCACGGGGACCGCGGATACCAATGACCTTACAATCCGTACTGCCGCGGATGGCCCGCAAGCCGGTGATATTTTCGCTTCCGGCGGGAACATCGTTCTGGCGGCAGGAGACACGGTGACGATCGAAGCGACACGCAAAGTGGAAACGACAGGGACCAGAACGATCACGGTAGCAGGCGGTGAAAATTATACGGATGAAACTATTACTCCCGCAGCCGGCATTAAAGACGGAAATGCGGCGGGCGAAGTCAATATGGCGGCCACCGCGGAGATTGCCACTGACGAAGGCAATGTGCTGGTGGATGCCGCGTCCACCGTGAGGCTGGGCCTAATTGACACGGACGACAACGCCGATACCACGCGCGGGGATGTCACTATCTACTCCCGCTCAAGCTCCATTCAGGACAACAACGGTGGCTCCAACAACATCACGGCGGATTTTCTTGAAATGCGGTCCAACACCGATATCGGCGCTTCGGGGGTAGGAAACAGGCTGAATACCACTGTTAACAATTTGGAGGCGCGCGCGGGAAATGCTTTTGGGCTGGGCGGCGCGGGTGGTGTTTTTATAGACAATACCAATGCCGCAGGGCTCATCATCGGCGGTGTGACAGCAAGTCTTGCTGGGATCCTCGCGACAAATTCGATTGAAATTTTTTCAGCCAGCCCCTTGACTATTACTGAGAATGTCTCGGATACGGCCGGCGGCAATATCACCTTATCCGCCAATGGAGTGGCCTTGACGGATGACCTGACGCTAATGAGCGGCGCTGACGTCACAAGTATTAATGGAAACGGGACTGTTATTTTATCGGCGGGCGATGACGTGATCATCAACAACGGTTCTGTTATCAGCACGACAGGCACCGGGACAGTGACAATCGCGGCGGGCGAAAACTTCGCGGATGTGACTTTCAACCAGAATGGCAACACGGACGGCAGTATTACAATGGGTACTTTTGGCAGCGCTACCGGCGAGGTGGACACGGAAGACGGAAATATCACTTTAGACGCCGCCAATTTCATCGAAGTGGCTGTACTGAATGGCAATTCGGATCTTGACCCAAGTCTCGGCGATGTTTTGATGTACGCCCGCCGTGGATCGATCACGGACGCCAATGCCGCTACTCTAAATATTACGGGTGACGCGGGCGATTTCCGCGCCGATGACGGCATCGGTGCCGCGGGCAACAGGATTGAAACAGCTTTGAACAATCTGGAAGCGACGGGCGGAAACGCCTTTGGTTTTGGCGGAACAGGTGGTGTTTACATTGACAACACCAATCCTACGGGGACGTTCACGATCGGGGGTGTGACGGGAGCTTTGACCGGTGTCATGGCCAACAGCCTGGCAGGGGATATCGAGATATTCACTGATGGAGCTTTGGTGGTCGCCTCGGGTGAAACCGTGACCCAAACCGGTGGCGGGGACATTACCCTCGCTTCAACGGGTACCTCTCCGACGGATACCGTGACTTTAAACGCCAATGTCGCGGCGTCAGGCGGCAGCGGCGATATCACGATCACGGCTGGAAACACACTGACGTTTGGAAGTGGTGTGAGTGTTAGTGCCTTGGGGGCCGGGGACATCATTCTGGCCGCGGGCGAGGATTTTGCTGACGGTATTCTTGATATTATCGCCGGCGCCGGGGATGGAAACGCAAGCGGTGATATCGTGATGGCGTCCAACGCGAGCGTTTTGTCCGCGGACGGGACTGCTCAGCTCCGTGCGCGTGAAAACATAGATGTGGCAGTGGTGAATGTGGATTCCAACACAGACAACACAGCCGGCGCCAATATCTTTTTGGAAGCTGAAACAGGCGCAATCACGGACGTCAATAACAGTACCCTTAATATTACGGGTGATGAGCTTGCCATGACGGCGGCGTCGGGCATTGCTTCCGCAGCGAATCCTTTAGAGCTTTTTGTTAACAACGTTGCGGCGACAGGCGGGACGGGCGGCGTCTTTTTGCGTCAGGATAACCTGCTTCTCACGGTCGGTGCCGTCGGGGCTCTTCCGGGAACAGGGATCACCGCCGCCGGCGAGGATATTGAAGTGATTACAAGCGGCGTGGCGGGTGCGATCACGGTGGTAGACCCGATTTCCAACACGGGCGGTTTTGACATTCTCCTTGCCGCGACGGGCACCAATGCCGCGAATGACGTGATCATAAACGATAATGTATCCGCCACCGGCGGCAACGGCAACATTCAAATTTTTGCCACTGATACGGTGACAATCGATTCAGGCGGTTTCCCGGCTACGGTGAGCACCGTTGGGACCGGCACGATAAGAATACACTCGGGCGAAAATTTCGCGAACAGCATCATTGACCTTGACGGTTTGACGACGGGCGATATTTTCATGGGCTCCACTGGCGCCGTCACATCCCAGAATGGCTCCCGGATCATTTTTGATTCCGCGGACGATATGACGGTGGCGGTTATCAATGCCGACAGTGATGCGGGCGGAGTTGTGGGCGATGTTCTCCTTTACGCTAGGCGCGGAGATATCCTGGATTCAAATGATGGTGTACCCGGCACTCTTAATATTACAGGTGATGAACTCGAGATCAAATCGGATGACGGTGTGGGCGCTTCCGGCTTGGCGGGGCGCATTGAAACCGATGTGAATAATTTGGAAGTGCTGGTAGGTGATCCTTTCGGTGTGGGTAATTCAGCGGCGGCTGGCGGTGTTTTTATAGAGAATATAGGAGGGGCCCTTACTCTGGGCGGGGTGACAGGGTTCACAGACGCTTTCTCCGGAAGCCCGCTTAATGGAATCCAGGCGACAGGCGCTATTGAGATATTCACATCGGGTGCCGCGGCGACACTTACGGTCAATGAAATTGTGAGGACAACCGGCACCAATGGCGGCAGCATTATTTTAGGTTCCAAAGGCGCGACGGCATCGCATGATCTTCTTGTCAACGCGAATGTTACCTCTCTGGCAGGCGCGGGAGCGCTTCTTTTTGTGGCGGGCGATAGTGTGGTATTTGCCTCCGGTGCCACGGGTAGCACGACGGGAGCGGGTACCATCACGGTGCTGGCCGGACATGATTTCAGTATGGGCGGTGAGGCGGCCGACCAAGATGGGAGCGTGGGCGGAGATATCATTATGAACGATGGCTCGAGTCTCCTTACGCCGGACGGTAACATAACGCTGAACGCGCGCGACAGTGTTTCGCTTTCGACGGTAAACGCCAATAGTGACGCGGCGGGTGTTGTAGGAGATGTGGATATTGACGCCACCGGCGGTTCCGTGACGGACAGCACCGCAGCTGAGGCGGCTAATATTATCGGAGATGAGCTTTTCATTGACGCCGCGACCGGAATTGGAACGGCGGGCGCGGGAGATGTTGACACAACCGTAGCCACGATGGATTTAACGACGACATCAGGGGCGGCAGGCAGCAATATATTTATGGGTGAAACGGATGGCGTGACCCTGACCGACCTGGATACGGTGAACGGTTCCATCAGCGTGACGGCAGGGGGAGCCGTGGTTGTAACGGATGTGGCGACCTCCACGGATACGGATGCCAATGACATCACGATCACCACCACCGCCGGTAATATTGATATTGGCCTCATTGATGCGGGTTCGGCGAGTGGCCTTGGTTTAAGAGCGGCTGATGTGTTTGTTCAAACGGGCGCCGGATCCATCAACGAGCTGCCGTTTGACGGAGCGGATGATGTCATTGGCGATGACTTGTCGCTGTTGGCGACCGCCGGTATTGCCATTGCTGCAAATCGTATTGAAACAAGAGTGTCCAATTTAGAAGCTACCGGCGGGTCCGCCGGAGTCCATATCTCCAATACGGGCGCTTTAACGATCGGGCTTATTGGGCCCACTGTTGGCGTGTCGACAGGAGGCGGGGATATTTTTATTATTACGCTAAGTCCGATGACGGTTGCGGAGGACGTTGTGAATAGCGGCGGTGGTAATATTACACTAGTGGCAGACGGGGGTGGATCTGGCGATACTATGACGGTGAACGCGGCTGTCAATGTGACGGCCTCGGGCGGGAACGGCGACGTTCTTCTTATATCCGGCGGCACCTTTTCTCAAGGCGCGGGTTCCATTGTAAGCGCAGCCGGTACCGGGGATATCAATATCGGCACGGGCGAAGTGTTTAATGAGGGGGCTGATCCCCCATTTGAAAGGAACGGTGATGCCGCCGCGGATATCAATATGGCGGATGGCGCCATCATGAGAACCAGCGACGGGGATGTGCTTCTTTCAACGCCCGACAGTGTCGTTCTTGGCGAGGTCAATGCCGATTTCAACGGCGACTTGCCGGCGGGGACCAGCAATATCACGATTATTTCACCTGGCGGTTCGGTGACGGACGGCACAGCCGCTGAAACGCCAAACCTTATCGGTAATCTTATCATGATTGACGCGGCCACAGGGGTTGGCGCGGGCGTCACAGGCGCCGGTGATATCGATACGACCGGTGTGACCTTTGATGTTGATGTGACGGGCTTGGGCGTTGTCCATATCGGTGAAACGGACGGCGCGACGCTTACCAATATTACGACAGCCAATGGGCCTATTACATTTACAGCGGGTGGCGCTTTGACCGTCACAAATGTTGTCTCAACGACGGACGCTGATGGGAATGATATTGCGATTACAACCACTGCCGGGTCGATCGGCGTGGATAATGTGAGCGCGGGCGGGGCGGCGGGGGATGTGTTTATTCAAACGCTGCTTGGAGCCATCACGGACCTTGACGCGGGTGCGACAAATATTTTTGCTGATGATTTGACGCTTCTTGCGACGACAGGGGTCGCATCCAGCGCCGATATCTTTGAAGTGCAAGCCCAAAATCTGGAAGGCGCGGGGGGCACGGGCGGATTTTTTGTTTGTGATGTCACCGGCAGTTTGGACATCGGCAGTGCCGCGGCTACCGTTCAGGGTCTTGGGGGGGGAGCTGTTACGGGGATCAACGTGACAGGGAGTGACATCGAAGTCTACACGGTTGGCGCCTTGACCATCAGCGAGCTTGTTACCAACACGGGCGGTGGAAACATTTTCTTGGCGACAAAGGGCGGCGCGGCGGGTAATGACACTTTCGTCAATGCCAACGTCATCGCAAGCGGCGGCAACGGCAACATCATTGTGGCGGCAGGGGATGATCTTACGATGGCGGATGGCGCCATCGTCTGCGCGGCGGGAACCGGTCAGGTTGACATTGCGGCCGGTGAGGATTATGGCACGGATGAAACGCTGGACCAGGATGGGAGTATTACAGGCGACATCACGATGGGCCCGACCGCCACAGCGGCATCGGAAGACGGGGACGTAAATTTGATCGCGCCCAATAACATTCTTCTAGGCATTGTCAACGCGGATAAGGACGGGGACGGTTTGCGTGGCAACTCGGCCATCGAAGCCACCAATGGCACGATTCTTGATTCGAATGTCGAGGCCTTAAACGTCACGGCGAATACACTGACGTTTACGGCTTTTGGAAACATTGGCACCGCGGCAGACCCTATAGAGGTGGATGTATTTACTTTAAATACCTTTATTACCGGCGGTGGAACGGCGTTTATTGACCAGGGCGCAGCGGGCGATATCTTCCTGGATAATATTATTGTCGCATTCGGTGATTTTAATCTTATCGCCGGCGGCACGATTACGGTCAACTCCATACATACGCCCAATGGCAATGTGTCCCTTAACGCAGGAGACAACATTTTTTCTTCAGGTTCGGGTAACAATAATATCAATTCTCTCGGCAACACACTTATTGCGGGCGGTGTCATTGGCACGGCTGAGGCGGCTCTCATTATGGCTGTCAATGGGGGGTATATCCATTTTGCCGCGGGCAGGCAAATGAACGAGCTTTCTGTCCACATGAACGGCGATGCCGGACGCGATGTCCCTCAATTTCTCAATGTTCCTCCCGGGCTTGTGATCTACAACAATCACCTGCTTGGCGGCGGTAATATCATGTCGCTTGAGAAATCTCAGTCGATTTTGTATCTCGATGACTTCCTGAATTACCTGAACTTTGGAGGGCTTGACGGCAAGATCAGCTCGTATGCTTCGATATTTAACGAGGATATGTTCCGTGCCTTAAGCGTGCCGGGACTTGAATACCTGGAACCTGAAGATGAAGGTTCTATAGCAAAGAAGAAGTAAATTAAGCTGAGTAGGTAGCGGAGGAACTCTGGGTTTCCCAGAAAGTCACTTTAGAGATAGGAAGTTTTTTAGATTTCGCGTAGTCGAAAATAAGTCTCGCCAAAGATTCCGCAGTGGGGTTTTCGTCCATCAGAAAGTAAGGTTCAGCAAGATCCCTTAGTATTTTGACCAGCGGGTCGTTCTTTTTTAAGATCATCTTGTGGTCAAGCTCTCTGTCGACCCATTCTTGAATGATTTCTTTCATGTCACCGAAATCAAACACCATGCCGCGTCTATCCAATTTCTCAGACTGAAGCTCAATCTCTATCTTTCCGTTGTGGCCATGCGGGTGCGCGCATTTGCCGTCATAGTCCATCAGACGATGCCCGTAGCAAAAATGGATTTCTTTAATGACTTTGTACATAAATAATCTCCTAATTTATTGATCGCCCACCATCAACCGTTAAAACAGTGCCGTTAATGAAATCATTTTCAAGTAAAAAACGGACGGCATAGGCGATGTCTTGGGGCGTGCCGAGGCGGCCCAAGAGTGTTTTATTGATCACTGTCTTCTTTTCTTCCTCACTAAAATCGGGCGGGAGGAGGACCGGCCCTGGTGCGATCGCGTTCGCCTGTACCTTAGGGGCAAAGTCCCGCGCCAGGGCTTTTGTCAGCGTAATAAGCCCTCCTTTGGAGACGCAGTAGGGCAGATAGTCCCGGTAGGGTCTAAAACCACTCCAATCGGCGATGTTGATGATTTTGCCGCCTTTTGCTTTGGCCATTTGCCTCCCAAACTGCGTCGAAAGCAGGAAAGGCCCCTTTAGATTGGCGTTCATAAATGTATCCCAATCCGCTTCGTTTACATTTTCTATTGGTGTTTTATAAAAAAGAGAGGCACTGTTCACGAGAATATCTATTGAATTATGGCGTTTTAAAATTTCTTTCGTCATTTGGTCTATTTCGGAAGCTTTGGAGAGGTCCGCTTTACAAGGAGAGCATGCCACGCCGAGACCCCTGATTTCCTCGGCGGTTTTTTCGGCGTCCGTTTGGGAAGTATTGTAATGGAGAAGTATATTTACGCCGGAGCGCGCCAATTCGAGCGCTATTTCACGGCCAACTCGCTTGGCCGCGCCTGTCACCAGAGCTGTTTTTCCCTTAAGGTCCATGTTATTATCATAGCATAAAAAAGAAACTTGATGCCAGGGGCCTATTGGCGGAGCGCAGAAGATGAAAATAGCTATTTTTGACATTGGTACCAATTCTATCCACATGCTGGTCGTCGAGGTGCGGGAAGACCTTTCGTTTAAGATTTTGGGACACGAAAAAGACACTACGCGCTTGGGAGACGGTAGTTTTGAGACTAAAATGCTGAGCGCCTTTTCGATGCAAAGGGCTTTTGAGGTGATAGAACGTTTTTACAAGATCGCGCAGCGCTCCCAGATAAAACGTATGGTAGCCGTCGCAACAAGCGCTGTCCGTGAGGCCAGAAACGGCGGCGAATTTGTCGACGCGATCGCGAAAAAAACGGGCATGAAAGTCCAGGTTATCACGGGCGAAGAGGAGGGGAGACTTATTTTTTTAGGGGCAAAATCAAGCGTTGAAACTGACAGCGAGAACGCGCTTGTGATCGACATTGGCGGCGGCAGCGCCGAGCTTATCCTGGGAAATGACAAAGGAATCCTTTTTCTCGAGAGCTTCAAACTGGGAGTCGCGAGGCTCACCGACCATTTCATTCACCGGGACCCCCCTTCCAAAAATGAGATCCGGGAGCTTGAAAACCATATCCGGCATGAGCTTCAAAAAGCTATAAAAAAGATAAAGAAAATCGGTTTTTCGAAAGTGATCGGCACGGCCGGCACGATGATCAATTTAGCCTCCATGGCGCACGTTGAAAGCGAATCGGCCCCGCTTCGACTTGTGAATCATTATGAGTTTAAGAAAAGAGACCTCGAGAAGGTTTGCAAAAAAATCACGAGAGCGGATCTTGAGGAGCGTTTTCATATTCCCGGTCTTGACCCTAAGCGCGCCGATATTATCGTGGCGGGCGGGGTTCTTGTTTCCCGCATTGTAAAAATGCTGGGTATCAATCAGATCACGCTGTCGGACAAAGCGATCCGGGAAGGCATCATCATCGATTATATAGAGAAAAACAAAAAAAGATTTAAAGCAGGCGACGAAAAATTAAGCATCCGTGAACGAAGCGTTTTGCAATTGGCGCGACGCTGTTCCTACGACGAAAAGCATGCCGTGCAAGTGGCAAGGCTGGCGCTTGATTTTTTTGATAAGACCAAACCGTTACACCGGCTCGGTGATAATGAAAGGGAACTGCTTAAATTTGCGAGCCTCCTTCACGATATCGGTTATTATGTAAGTTTCCAAAAGCATCACAGGCACAGCTATTACCTTATTGTGAATAGCGACTTGGACGGCTTTACGCCGCAGGAAGTGGAAATAGTGGGCGCCGTGGCCCGTTATCACCGGAAACAGCTTCCCAAGAAAGAAGACGAGCACTGGGCAAGGGTCGGTGAAGACGGCGAGAAAACCGTGAAGGTTTTAAGCGCCATTTTAAGGATCGCCGATGGTTTGGACAGAACTCATTTTGCGGTGGTAAAATCAATAAGTTGCAAGCTAGGCCGAAAAAGAGTAAAAATCATCGTTTACGCCAAAGATGACGCCGAGCTGGAAATGTGGCAGGCAAGGCAAAGGGCGGACCTTTTTAAAGTGGTATTTAAACGGGAAGTGGTGATTGAGTTAGGAAAAAAGCGAAGGTGAATAGTGGCGATTTTTGAAAAAAAACATGGCTTACCCGGCAAGCTTATTATCGTCGAAGGCATCGACGGCTCGGGCAAGAGCACGCAGATTTCTCTTTTAAAAAAGTGGCTGGATTCAAAAGGCTACTCGGTTTTTTTCACTGAATGGAATAGCTCCGAACTTGTGAAGGAGACCACTAAAGAGGGGAAAAAGAAGAATCTTCTGACGCCCACCACTTTCAGTCTTTTGCATGCCACGGATTTTGCCGACAGGCTAAATTATCAGATCATTCCGCCTCTCAAAGCGGGCATGACCGTATTGGCCGACCGCTACGCGTACACGGCCTTTGCGCGCGATCGCGTGCGGGGCGTTCACCCGCAGTGGGTGCGAAACCTCTATAGTTTCGCGATCAAGCCCGATCTCAGCTTTTATTTCCGGGTCCCGATCGAGGTGGCCGTAGAGAGACTTCTTTCAGGCCGCTCTAGTCTTAAATTTCACGAAGCGGGTATGGACGTAATGGAGGGAAATAAAGACATCGTGGAATCTTTCCGTATTTTTCAATCTAGGATCGTTCAGGAATATGAAAAAATGGTGGATGAATTTGGGCTTACCGTGATCGACGCCACGCTCGATATTCATCAGCAGCAGGAGATTGTCAGGGAGAAAGTCGAAGACGCGTTGAAGGGCTATTCAAAAAAGAGGACGATCTATGCCAAGCGACCCAAAGTATTTTGGAGAAGGTTTACCGTATCTTAAGCCTTTTACGGTCAAGGGAAAGCTGATCACGATCGAGAGCACCGACGGCACCGGGCGCTCGACTCAGGTTGAGCTTTTAAAAAATTGGCTCGAAGTGCAAGGCTATGCGGTGATCGAGACCGGCTGGACGCGCTCGAACCTCATGCACAAATCCATCGAGATGGCCAAGTCCGGCAACATGATGGACCGTATGACGTTCTCGCTTTTTTACGCGACGGATTTCGCGGATCGTCTCGAAAATCAGATCATCCCCGCCCTGAAATCAGGCCATATCGTGATCGCCGACCGCTATATTTATACGGCATTTGTGCGCGACGCGGTGCGTAATTATGACCAGAATTGGATACGCAATGTTTTCGGGTTTGCGCTTGTGCCTGATCTCTCACTCTATATGAAAATTGACATCGAAACCCTTATTCCACGCGTGATTGAATCCGGCGGCATGAATTATTGGGAGGCCGGCATGGACCTTCATATGGGGCAGGATCTTTTTGACAGCTTTGTGAACTATCAGTCGCGGCTGATTCAGGAATATGACAAGCTGGCCAAGGAGTTTGATTTTGAGATCATCGACGCGCGGAAGGACGTAGACGAAATTCAGCAGCACATACGCGATAAGGTCAAAGAAGTGATCGGCAGGCCTAAGACATCCGCAAAAACCAAAGACGGCCCAGCCGGCGCTTCGGAAGACTCCAAAAAGTAATGCCAAAAGAAACCATCCTTATTATCGACGACGAAAAGGATATCCTGAAGCTTTTGCAGTATAACCTCGAGAAGGAAGGGTACCCGGTTTTGACGGCCCAGACCGGCGAAACGGGGCTTGAGCTGGCGAAGTCAAAAAAGCCCGATCTTGTGATTTTGGACATTATGCTCCCCGGCATGGACGGACTCGAGGTCTGTAAGCTCCTGCGCACCACAAGCCAGACAAAAAATATCCCGATCTTTATGCTGACCGCCAAAAATACGGAAGTGGACCAGGTGGTGGGCCTCGAGCTCGGCGCTTCTGATTATATCGCAAAGCCTTTCAGCGTGAAGGTGCTTTTGGCGCGGCTTAAAAATATATTCAGGGCAAAGACAAATCAGAAGGAAGAAACCGCGGTTTTGAAAGCCGGGGATTTCGTGATTGACAAAGAGAAGCTTCATTTTACGGTCAAGGGCAAACCAGTGCCGCTCACAAAACTCGAATTCCGGATCTTGAGTTTTTTAATGGAAAACCCAGGGAGGGTTTTTTCGCGCGACAAGCTCTTGAGCGGCGCCTGGGGAGGCGAGGCGTTTGTGATTGATCGGACTGTGGACGTGCATGTACGCAGCATCCGCAAGAAATTGGGAAAATACCGGGACATGATAGAAACCGTGAGAGGCACCGGCTACCGTTTTTCAGAGAAGGCGGGATGAACTTCGGAGGGGCTGGATGAATCTGACTTTTTTGCTTCTTTTGTTTTTACTCATTGCTTTCGCCTTTACGTTTTTGATTCTTCTTAATTTCCGGAAAAACCTTAAAAAGGTCACGCGCTATACGCGTGAAATATCCGAAGGCCGTTTTCCCGCCCTGACCACTCATGACATGAGCGGTCCTTTTCATGAGCTTGTGAAAAATATCGATGAAACCGCTTCCAGGCTTAAAGACGAACTTCGGTCCGCAACCGAGGAAAAAAACAGGATATTGTCCATTTTAGAGAGCATGGCCGAAGGTGTGGCGGTGATCGGTCCCGATGAGAAGCTGCTGGTCGTGAACTCGGTGCTTGGCGGTGTGTTGGGTTTGAAAAAAGAGGAATTGACCAGTCGTTATTTCTGGGAAATATTCCGGGACTCTGAAATAAACCAGATGATCGAGAAGTCGCTTCGCGAGCGGGTGATGCTTAAAATGGAACACTCGATTCTTTTATCGGAAAAGGTTTTTGACATACAGACTTCCCCGGTTTTCGGGAACAAGGAGTTTTTGGGGGTAATCGCCGTTTTTCATGACGTGACGAAGTTGAAAGAGCTCGAGAACGTGCGGTCGGAGTTTGTCGCCAATGTTTCACATGAACTTAAAACACCGCTTACCTCGATCATGGGATTTGTCGAAACTCTAAAGGAAGGAGCGTTGGAAGACCCGGAGAACCGGCTAAAATTTCTGCAAATTATAGAGGAACACTCAAAAAAACTTCATCATCTGATCGAAGAGCTTCTCTTGCTTTCAAAAGTGGAGTCCGGCAAACAGGCGCTGAAAAAAGAAGCTGTAGATCTCGCCGAAATGTTTCACGGAGTCTTAGAATCTTTCGGCCCTTCGCTCAAAGCTAAAAAGATCCGGACGGACTGTGATTGTACGCCTAAATTTTTTGTTATCAATGCCGATGCCAAGTACCTGGAGCAGGCGTTTTCAAATATCGTGGACAACGCCATTAAGTACAACAATCCTGACGGCCGGATTTTTGTAAGAGGTTCTTATGAAGGGGATACCGCAAAAATTGAAATAAGCGATACCGGAATAGGCATCCCGGAGGCCGATATTTCCAGGATCTTCGAGCGTTTCTACCGTGTGGACAAAAGCCGCTCGCGCGAATCCGGAGGAACAGGACTTGGGCTTTCCATCGTAAAGCACATCATCGAGCGCCACAACGGCACCATCCACGTTCAAAGCCAGCTCCAAAAAGGCACCACTTTTATAGTCATCCTCCCAAGAGAGTAGTAAGGCCCCGAAGGCAGCCCCGACTTCTTCATCAAATCTTCATAATTTATTTATCAATACTTCACGCAAAAATTATAGAATTATTGTGTCAAAGAAAGTGATAAAGCTTCTGGAGGAAGTTATGAAAAAACTGTTAATCGCCGTTTTACCGTTGTTGATCGTATGGGTGAGCCAGGACCTCGGTTTCGCCGACACCACTTCAGACCTCCAATCTATGAAATACATGATAGAAAGCCTCCAGCAGCAAATGTCGAAGATGCAGGGCACAATTGAACAACAAAACTTGAGGATTCAACAGCTTGAATCGCGGCGTATGATAGAAACCCCTAAGCCCAGTGCGTCTCTTGAACCGCAAGCGGCGACGGCGATTATTGGCGAGGCGATCCCCTGGCTCAAGGGCGCCAAGTACGGTGGGGATCTGAGGCTTCGCTACGAAGCCTTTGATTTCTACGATAAAAACAATGACGCGGGCTCCACCGGCACCGCGCTGGACCGTACGCGTAATCGCTTTCGCATGCGTCTTCGCTGGGGTTTTGAGAAGGACTACGGCGACGACTGGAAGGTCGGCTTCCGGCTTGTCACCGGCAATATTAATGATCAGACAAGCACAAATCAGACACTCGGCAATCCGGGTTATTTTACCTATAAAAATATTCTGATCGACCGCGCCTACGCGTTGTATTCACCGGTATGTTTGGTGGATCAGGGAGTTCTCCAGGGCCTCAAAATAGGCGCCGGGAAATTTGAGAATCCTTTTTCGAGGTATTCGACCGGGATAGTTTGGGATGCCGATGTGACTCCCGAAGGTGCTTACGAGCAGGTGAACTTCAAGCTTATGGAAAACGAAAAAACGAAAGTAACCGCACAGGCGACCGCGGGGCAGTTTCTCGTGAATGAGAACGCAGGGTTTGAATCCGACGCGCAGATCTTTGGTTATCAAGGTGTCTTGAATTTTTCGACCTCTTCTTTTAATACAAAAGAGCCGGTCGAATTTGCGGCGGCGGCGGCCTTTTATGATTACACCAATTGGTTTCAAACAGTCACGAGCAATACGGCAGGTGTTTCGTATCTTCGTACCAATACGCTTATCGCGGACGATTTTCGCGTGATCGACATTTATTCCGAAGTCAGGTTTTACGTCGACAAGACACCCGTAACGCTCTGGTACGACTACGCGAAAAATCTCGCGAATGTGGGGACCGAGAACTTTGCGGGGTCTTTGGGCAACGACATCCATGACATGGACGATGCGTGGGGCCTGGGCGTGAAAGCGGGGAAAATGAAGAAGAAGGGCGACTGGGAGGTTGTTTATAACTATTACGAGGTAGGCGCCAACGCGGTTGTCGCGGCGTTTAACGACAGTGATTTAGGGGGTCCTGGCCAGATTGGTTTTACAAACCGCCGCGGGCACAGGTTTGGGTTTTCGTACCAGCTTACCGATAATATCAGTACCCAATGGTCGATGTCGCTGACGCATGCGCTTAATCCGTCTCTTTCCGTGGCCAGCAGCGCCAATGAGGACGTATTGAGATCCCAAGTCGATCTGAATTATAAATTTTAACGGATAAAATTTAAAAAAAGGAAAATTTATGCCAAAGAATAAAATTTTTATAAACGGCATTCTAGCGGGCGTCCTGGCTCTCATGGTTTTGGCGGGTCCCGCGTGCGCCAAGAAGGGCGATTCGCTGCAGGTGAAGGGCTCGGATACCATGGTGAATCTGGTCCAGTCATGGGCCGAAGAATTCATGAAGAAAAACTCGGATTCATTCATTGCGGTGACCGGCGGCGGTTCGGGGACGGGGTTTGCCGCGCTCATTAACGGTACCTGCGACGTGGCGATGAGTTCAAGACAGATCAAGGCCCAGGAAGTGGGCCTGGCGGCCAAAAAAGGGGTCACTCCGAAAGAATTTAAAGTAGCGCTCGACGGACTTGCTGTAGTGGTGAATAAAGATAATCCCGTTTCAGGGCTTACGCTCGACCAACTTGCCCATATTTTCACAGGAAAGATCACAAATTGGAAAGAGGTAGGCGGCAGGGACGCGAAGATCGTGATATTGTCCCGTGAAGTCAATTCCGGAACTCATGTTTATTTTAAAGAGCACGTTCTGCTTAAGGGTGATACGAAATCAACGGCTGAGTTCTCGCCGGAAGCTCTGCTTTTGTCCTCAAGCCAGGCGATCGCGGACGAAATCATCCAAAATCAGGACGCCATCGGCTATTATGGCATGGGTTATATCGGCAAAGACCATAAGGCCCTGTCCATCGCAAAAGACGCGTCTTCTGGGTATGTCTATCCGACTGTCGACGACGTTCTAAGCGGCAGGTATCCAATCTCCAGGCCCCTTTTTATCTATACCCAGGGTGAGCCGGCCAGTGATGTCAAAAATTTCCTGGATTTCATACTATCCAATGATGGGCAGGCTATCGTTGCGCGTATTGATTTTGTTCCGATCAAGAAATAACACTTTCGTGTACGATTCAAAACGACTCAAAGAACTTATTGTCGAGGTCATGATAAAGATAAGCGGCGTTGCGTCGATCTTTATCGTGGCGATGATCTTTTTATTTCTCCTCAAAGAGGGAATTTTTCTTTTCAAGACTTATAAACCCCTGGATTTCCTTTTTGGCAAAAGCTGGTATCCGATTTCCGAGCCGGCCGAATTCGGAATCCTGCCTCTTATTCTCGGTTCCATCCTTGTGACGTTGGGCGCTGCCGTTATTTCGGTGCCGCTGGGAATTGCCGCGGCGATCTATATCGCCGAGATCGCTCCGCCCCGGCTTAAAGAGATCCTAAAGTCAGGCGTGGAGCTTCTGGCGGCTATTCCAAGCGTGGTGCTAGGGTTTATCGGGATGGTCACGGTCGTGCCGTGGATCAAGTCGACATTTCACGTTTCTACGGGTCTGACGGCGCTGGCCGGGTCCGTTATCCTGGCTTTCATGGCGATGCCCACGATTGTGTCTATCGCTGAAGATGCGCTTCATTCGGTCCCTAAGATCTATAAAGAGGGGGCTTATGCGCTGGGAGCTACGCATTGGCAGACGATCTACCGCGTCGTGCTTCCGGCCGCGTCTTCCGGGATCATGGCGGCCGTCATGCTGGGCATAGGACGCGTGGTTGGAGAAACCATGGCGGTCATGATGGTGACGGGCAATTCTCCTTCAATGCCCAGAGGGATCCTGTATCCCGTGCGGACGCTCACCGCGACGGTTGCCGCTGAGATGGGGGAGACCGTGCAGGGCAGCGACCATTATTTTTCTCTCTTTGCGATCGGGATCGTCTTATTTTTAATCACATTCGCGATCAATATGACGGCTGATCTTTTTTTACATAGGAAAAGGTAGTGAGAAATCCCTTTTCGCCGAAAGTCAGCCAAAAGGCCGCCTTTTTGCTTCTTTTTTTTGCGACACTTCTTGTGATCGTGCCTGTGGGGATGGTGATCGTAGTCATCCTGAAGAACGGCGCGAAAGCCGTTACATGGGAATTCTTAAGCCAGATGCCGAGCGCCGGCATGCGTGCGGGTGGAATACTGCCCGCGATCGTGGGCACTTTTTATCTTGTGGTCGGGGCCGTTCTCTTTGCGCTTCCGCTCGGGCTTTGCGCGGCGATTTATCTCAGCGAGTACTCGAAAGAAAACTTAATGAACCGGATCGTGCGCCTTGCGATCATTAATCTGGCCGGCGTGCCCTCCGTGGTATTTGGCCTCTTTGGGCTGGGTCTTTTTGTCGGGTTTTTCAAGTTCGGGGCCTCCATTTTGGCCGGGTCGCTCACGCTGGGCGTGATGATACTGCCTGTGATCATCACGTCTTCCCGGGAAGCTCTCGGCTCGGTCCCAAAATCATTTCGGGAAGTCAGCCTTTCTTTGGGTGCCACGAAACTCCAGACGATCTGCTACGCCGTATTGCCGCACGCGCTGCCCGGTGTTTTGACGGGCACCATCCTCGGGGTCGGCCGCGCGGCGGGGGAGACGGCCCCGATCCTTTTTACCGTGGCGGCGTTTTATCTTCCGCGGCTTCCCAGAGACATCTTCGACCAGGCGATGGCGCTGCCTTATCATCTATATGTTCTCTCGACGCAGGTGCCGAACGTGGATCCCAAGGTAAGGTATGGAACCGCGCTTGTCCTTCTTAGTATAGTCCTTATCATGAATTTGATCGCCATCATGATCCGTTCTTATTTCAGGGCCCGCAAAAAATGGTAGCCTCCGGCGAAAAAATAAGAGTGCAGAATCTGACCGTGAGCTTCGGCGGCGCCGCTTCTTTGAAGAACGTCTGTTTGGATATCCAGTCTTGTGAGATCTTGAGCATTATCGGTCCGGCCAACTCCGGAAAGACCACATTTTTAAAAACGATAAATCGCCTGATCGATTCCGAAAATGGAGTGAAGGTATCGGGCAGCGTTCTTCTTGACGGCAAGGACATCTACAAGGAGTACGATCCTGTTTTTTTGCGGCGGAAAGTCGGTATCATCTTTGCGATGCCGCTGCCACTGCCAATGACCATCTTTGAGAATGTAGTATATGGCTTAAGGCGTCAGGGCATCAAAGACAAAAGCACGCTGATGCAGAGCGCCGAGAAGGCCTTGAAGGCGGCTTATCTGTGGGATGAGGCCAAAGACAGGCTCCATGAGCTCGCCATGAAGCTATCGGGCGGGCAGCAGCAAAGACTTTGTATCGCGCGTACTCTGGCACTCGAGCCCGATGTGGTCCTTTTCGACGAGCCCTGCTCGGGGCTGGACCCCATTTCGACGGCAAAAGTCGAGGAGGCCATGCTGAAACTTAAGGAAAAGTATACAATTGTGCTTGTAACGAATAACACAAAACAGGCCGCGCGCGTCGGTCAAAGGACCGCTTTCTTTTTGATGGGTGATCTTATCGAGGTAGATTCGACTTCAAAGATGTTTACGGCGCCCAGTGACAAGAGGACGGAAGATTATATTTCGGGAAAATTCGGATGACCGATATCAGTACGCCGATCATAGAGACGAAAAACTTGGATCTTTATTATGGCTCTTTTCAGGCGCTCAAAAATGTCAGCCTTTCCATCCAGCAGAAAAGGATCACGTCCATCATCGGCCCTTCAGGCTGCGGAAAGTCGACACTTTTGCGCGTCTTTAACCGGATGAACGACTTTGTCGAAGGCGTCAAGGTCACGGGTCAAGTAATTTTGGCGGGGGAAGCTATTTATAGTCCCGAAACGGATCTACTCCAATTACGCAAAAAAATTGGCATGGTATTTCAAAGACCCAATCCTTTTCCGATCTCGATCTTCGAAAATATCGTATTCGGCCTGCGAATTCATCATATTTATAAAAAAAATAGAGAAGCGCTTTATGAAGTGGTGAAGGAGAGCCTCGAGTCGGTCTTATTATGGGATGATTTAAAAAATAGATTAGGCGGTTTGGCGACGAATCTATCGCTTGAACAGCAACAGCGCCTTTGCATCGCGAGACTTCTCGTGGTGAAACCGGAAGTTCTTTTGATGGATGAACCGTGTTCTACGCTCGACCCGGTATCTACGGCCAGGATCGAAGAGCTCATGCAGGAGCTTAAGAAAAATTATACCATCGTGATTGTGACACATAACATGCAGCAGGCAGCGCGCGTTTCTGATGACACGGGCTACATGCTCTTGGGGGAACTGGTGGAGTTTGGCGGAACACAGAGTATCTTTACGACGCCGAAGGACAGGCGCACGGAAGATTACATTACCGGAAGGCTCGGTTAAAGTTGTTTTAAGCCCGGTATTACGGTGATATACTTTGAAAAGGAGGGACCATGGAAAGGCATTTCGATGAAGAACTAAAGAACTTAAAACAAAAATTGCTGCGCATGGCCGACACCGCGCAGGAAATGATCGGGCTTGCGGTGAAAGCGCTTGTGGAGCGCAAGGAAGAGGTCGCCGAGCAGGTCTTTGGCTTCGAGCAGAACGTGAATCACATGGAAGTCGAAATTGAGGAAGAGGTTTTGAGACTCTTCGCGATCCGCCAGCCCGCCGCGGGTGACCTGCGTCTTCTCACGGCCATTCTCAAGATCAATAACGATCTTGAGCGCGTGGCTGATCAGGCGGTCAACATCGCCGAAATCTCCATTGACCTTATGAAACAGCCGATCCTAAAGCCCCTCATCGATATTCCTCACATGGCGAATCTCGCTCAAAAGATGATCAAGAACAGTCTCGACGCGTTTGTAAATCATGATCCGGCCCTCGCGAAAGAGGTATGCGAGGACGACGATGCGGTGGACCGCATCAACGACCAGATCTTCCGTGAGCTTCTGACCTATATGATGGAGGACGCAAAATCCATTAAACGCGCCGTTGATCTTATTCTCGTGAGCCGCAATCTCGAGCGTATCGCGGACCACGCCACGAACATCAGCGAAGACGTCATCTTCATAGAAGAAGGCAAGAACATCAAGCACCATATCCAGGAAGAGCAGGTATAAATGGATCCCGCCCAGAAAACTGAGAGCGTGATTGTTCTTGTCAGCGGCGGGATCGAAAGCTCCGTGCTTCTTTTTGACTGCCTCACCCGCTACGACAGCGTGATTCCGATGTATATCCAGAACCACCTCCGGTGGGAGGAAGTCGAGCTTTTCTGGCTGAAGAAATTCCTGCGCAACATCAAATCTTCGAAACTTGAGTCTTTGAAAACGCTCGATCTTACGATGCGCGATCTCTATGAGGGACACTGGAGCATCACCGGCATCCGGACCCCCGATTCAAAATCAAAGGACGAGGCTGTTTATCTCCCGGGAAGGAATATCGTTTTTTTCTGCAAAGCGGCGATCTACGCGGCGCTTCACGGCATCTCTTCCATCGAAATAGGCATTTTGAAAGGCAACCCTTTCAGTGACAGCTCAAAATCCTTCTTCACGAAAATGGCGGATGTTTTATCGCTGGGTCTGAGCTTCGGCCTTACGATCAAGGCGCCTTTCAGTAAAATGAAAAAGGAGGAAGTGATCGAGATAGGGAAAAAACTTCCTTTAGAATACACATTTTCCTGCGTCAATCCCAAAGGCTACGAGCATTGCGGTGACTGCAACAAATGCACCGAGCGCAAAAAAGCGTTTTTCGCAGCCGGCCTGCCAGACAGGACAAAGTATAAAAAATCCGGCATCTAAAACATCTAAAATTTTCGGTTCCAAGCGTCTCTTGAATATTTCTCTTCCGTTAATTTTTCGATTCTGTCCGAAGGAAACTCTTCTAATATCTCCCGCGCTCCCCACGATTTCTTTAGCGCTTCTTTAATCTGTCCGGGGGGAATATTCAGGTTGGTCAGAAATTTCTTATGAGATCTTTTTTGCCGGTAGTCGGGCTGAAGCGTTGGCATGCGCAGCACTTTTTCTATCAGATTGATGTCAAAATTATAAAGAAAAGTTCCGTGGAAAAGCAGAAAATGCCGCTTCTTACGCTGGGCATTGCCCGAGAACTTCATCGGTCCGACGGTGAGGTCCGTGATCCCGCGTACTTCGGCTGGTGTTCCAAGAAGACGGCTAAAAGCGGCGCAATGACGTTCCATGATGTAGCGATTCGTGCGGGTGATGCTCCCAAGGCCCGGATGGCGGCTCATTTGAAGGATAAGCGAAAAATTAAGACATCCCGGCCCCTGTAGTACCGTCCCGCCGCCTGAGGCCCGCCGAAACACCGGAATCCCAAGCTTTTGGCATGAAAGTTCATTGATTTCTAGATGTATTTTGTTAGAATATCCAAGCACCACAAAATATTCGAGAGGCTCCCAAAATCTTAGGATTTCATGTTGAAAGCCCTCCTCGCACCAGTCGACTAGCGCTTCATCGCAGGCGAGATTTTGTGCGGGTGTTTTGAAGGTTATGTCCAGGGTTTTCATAAGGTTAAGCGCATTATACTAAATGAAAACGAGGGCATGGAAAACAAATTAAACAGACAGGAAAAATATTTCGATGAATACGGCTGTTGAGGTATACAAAGCGTCTTCTCCGCTGGGCACGTCTTATGTAAATACGATCTCTCCGGAAGAAGAACCTTATTATCCCGGTAATCGGGAGCTTGAGCGGCGTATCAAAAGTCTTATCCGTTGGAACGCGATGGCGATGGTCGTGAAGGCTAATCGCGTTCATAACGGCCTTGGCGGGCATATTTCCACCTATGCTTCGCTTGCCACGCTCTATGAAGTAGGTTTCAATCACTTTTTCCATGGCCCCGAGGGCGACGGTCCAGCAGATTTTGTTTACTTTCAGGGACACGCGTCACCTGGAAATTACGCGCGCGCTTTTCTTGAGGGGCGCCTCACGGAAACCAATCTTCACAATTTTCGTCAGGAATTGCAGGAAGGCGGTGGGCTTTCTTCGTACCCTCACCCGTATCTTATGCCTTCTTTTTGGCAATTTCCTTCGGTGTCGATGGGGCTTGCGCCTATTACATCGATCTATCATGCTCGTTTTATCCGGTACATGGTAGCCCGAGGACTGCTTAAATATTCGGCTCGTGAGCCGAAAGTGTGGTGCTTTGTGGGCGACGGAGAATCAGACGAACCTGAGACGCTGGGCGCTTTGACGGTGGCCGGTCGCGAGAATCTCGACAATCTCGTCTGGGTCGTGAATTGCAATCTTCAGCGTCTTGACGGGCCGGTGAGGGGCAACGGAAAAATTATCCAGGAGCTTGAAGGATTATTCCGAGGCGCCGGTTGGAATGTTATCAAGGTGATCTGGGGTTCCGACTGGGATCCGCTTTTAAAGGCGGACGGCACAGGGCTTCTTTTAAAACGCATGGAAGAGGCGGTAGACGGGGACTATCAAAAATATTCCGTTGAACCCGGGAGCTACACTCGCACACACTTTTTTGGGAAGTACCCTGAGCTTTTAAAGCTCGTCAATCATCTGACGGACGACCAGATCCACAAACTCCTGCGGGGCGGTCATGACCCAAAGAAAGTTTATGCGGCGTATAAAAGGGCCGTCGAGCACAAAGGTCAGCCCACCGTGATCCTGGCTAAGACTGTGAAGGGATACGGCTTGGGCGAAGCCGGGGAAGGCCGGAATGTCACGCACCAGCAAAAAAAGCTCAATGAAAAAGAGTTGAGGGAATTTCGCGAGCGCTTTGATATTCCCATCAGCGACGAAGAGATCGTAGACACGCCTTTTTATAGGCCACCGCAAGACAAAGAGGAGATAGGGTATCTCCTGAAACGCCGGAAAGCGCTCGGCGGTTTTCTTCCCCAGCGCACGCCCAAAGCGCCGCGCTTGAAGGCTCCGGACGCGCAATTTTATGAAGAATTTTACAAAGGCTCGGGCGACACCGAAGTCTCGACGACGATGGCTTTTGTGAGGCTGCTCACAAAACTTTTACGGCATCCCGATATCGGAAAGCTTGTTGTGCCGATTATTCCGGATGAAGCCAGGACATTTGGCATGGACGCGCTTTTTAGGCAGATCGGCATCTATTCGCCCAAAGGACAGCTTTATGAGCCGGTCGATCGCGAGACGCTTCTTTATTATCAGGAAGCCAAGGACGGCCAGATCTTGGAAGAGGGAATCAATGAGGCCGGTTCCATCTCTTCATTTATCGCGGCGGGTACGGCCTACGCCAATCATGGCATCAATACGGTCCCATTTTATATTTACTATTCGATGTTTGGGTTCCAGAGAGTCGGCGATCTTATGTGGCTCTGCGGCGATATCCGCGCGAAAGGGTTTTTATTGGGGGGTACGGCCGGCCGCACGACGTTGAACGGCGAGGGCCTCCAGCACCAGGACGGCCACAGCCACCTGATGGCGAGCACGATCCCTACGCTTTATTCCTATGAGCCGGCTTTTGCTTATGAGATCGCCGTAATCATAGAAGACGGCATCCACCGCATGTATGAAGCCCAGGAGGATATTTTTTATTACATCAGCCTTCAGAACGAAAATTACGCGATGGCTTCGATGCCGGACGGGTCAAGAGAGGGTATCCTGAAAGGGCTCTATAAGTTCAGGGAAGGCGCGAAGAACAAAAAGCACAAAGCTCAAATTTTCGGAAGTGGATCGATCTTGATGGAAGCCCTGCGCGCGCAGGAGATTCTCGCCGAGAAATATGATGTTTCCGCCGATATTTGGAGCGTGACGAGTTATAAAAAACTTCGGACAGACGCTTTGGCCGCCCAGCGGTGGAACAGGCTCCATCCGGAATCGGAACCTAAAAAGTCGTACCTGGAAAAAGTTTTGGAAAAAGAAAAAGGATCGTTTATCGCGGTATCGGATAATATGAAAATAGTGGCCGACCAGATCGTGCCGTGGGTGCCCGGAGGCCTCACGACGCTGGGCACAGACGGTTTTGGCCGCAGCGATACGCGCGAAGCGCTCCGGCGTTTTTTTGAAGTGGATGCGGAGTGCACGGTTGTCGCGACGCTTTATGCGCTTTCACAAGAAGGCAAGGTGGAAAAATCTGTAGTCGCAAAAGCGATCAAGGACTTGGGGATCAATCCGGAAAAAATTTATCCGGTGTGTGTATAAAGGAACAAAATTATGGACATCCGCGTTCCTCGTTTAGGTGAAGGTGCCGAATCCGGCACGGTTGTTAGCGTATTGGTGAAAGAGGGCGACAAGATCGGCAAAGACCAGATCTTGATAGAGCTTGAGAATGAAAAGGCCGTAGCGCCGATACCTTCTTCCCATGCGGGGACTGTCTCTAAGGTCTACGTGAAAGTAGGGGACAAGGTTTCTGTAGGTCAATCGATCATCTCGCTTACCGAATCCGGAGCGGGAGCTGTTTCCGGCGCTGTGGCAATGCAGGCGCCCGAATCCAAAGCGCCCCAGTCTTCTTCCGTCGCTCCGGCGGAATACGTTTATGAATCAAAGTCCGGTTTTCCGCCGCCGGCATCCCCTTCTATTCGCAAAATGGCGCAGGAGATAGGGCTTGATCTTGCCAAGGTAAAGGGAAGTGAGCATGGCGGCAGAATCACGCTGGAGGACATCAAGGCCTATGTCCATAGCCTGCAAAGGACTGCTTTCACCGCCAAAGAAATGCCGGCCTCATCTTTCAAAGCGGCCCCGGCACAGGAGAGTATTGATTTTTCAAAATGGGGACCTGTTTCCAAAAAGCCGTTTTCATCGCTCCGCCAAAAAATTTCCCAAAAGATGACGGAATCCTGGACCACAATTCCGCACGTCACCCAGTTCGACGAGGCGGACATCACTGCGCTTATGGCGCTCCGGAAGAAATATACGGCGAAGTACGAAAAGAAAGGGGCGAACCTCACTTTGACTTCTTTTGTTCTGAAAGCCGTGGTTGGAGCCCTGAAAAAATTTCAGGTTTTTAACGCGAGCCTTGACGAAAAAACCCAGGAGCTTGTTTACAAGGAGTATTATCATTTGGGCATAGCGGTTGACACTGAGCAGGGTCTGATTGTTCCGGTGTTGAGGGATGTAGACAAGAAAAAGCTTCTGGATCTGTCAAAAGAACTGGCCGCGCTCGCCGAGAAAACGAGGCAGAGGAAAGTGTCTTTGGAGGAACTCAAGGGCGGTACCTTTACTATCTCGAATTTAGGCGGCATCGGCGGCACGTATTTTACGCCGATTATTAATAAGCCTGAAGTGGCCATTTTGGGAGTGGGCCGCGGGGTTTTGAGGCCCGTATACAAGAAAGAAAAGGCCGCGCCGAGTCTCATGCTGCCGCTCGCGCTCTCGTACGACCATCGCGTGATCGACGGCGCTGCCGGCGCGCGTTTTATTCGCGCGGTGGCGGAAGCGCTTGAAAATTTCAGCGAAAAGGACGTGAAGATCTGATGAAGCCAATTCAAACGGATGTAGTGGTGGTTGGCGCCGGTCCCGGCGGGTACGCGGCCGCTTTTTACGCGGCCGATAAAGGCAAAAAAGTGATCCTTATCGAGCAAGACAAGCGTCTTGGCGGCGTTTGCCTGAACCGCGGGTGCATCCCTTCAAAGGCGCTGCTTCACGCGACGAAGCTGATCACCGAAACCAAAGAATCCGCTGCGCGTGGCATAGAATTCGCGGCCCCCGCGATTAATCTTGAAAAAATGAGGGCCTGGAAAGAATCCATTCTGGATAAATTGTCACAAGGCATCAGCGGCATTGCCGGTAAAAGGGGCGTGGAAGTTTTGAACGGCAGGGGTTATTTTGAGGATTCAAAGACCCTGCGGGTCGAGACAAAAGAAGGGCAAAAGTTCATCAATTACGGCGCCGCCATCATTGCCGTCGGATCCAAGCCTGCGCTGCCTGCCGTGTTTGATCTCGGCAATAAAAGGATCATGACCTCGACGGAGGCCCTTGAGCTTGAGGATATCCCCGAAAATCTTCTGATCATCGGCGGTGGTTATATCGGTATGGAGCTTGGCACCGTGTATGCGGCGCTTGGCAGTAAAATCGTTTTAGTCGAAGCGTTGGGGTCTATTCTCGCAGGCGCCGATCCTGACCTCGTGCGGCCTGTGATGCGCTATGCCGAAAAGGCCTTCAAAGAGGTGAGGCTCGGCGCGAAGGTGCTCAAGATGGCCACGAGCGGCAAGCAGATCAAAGTTGTCATGGAAACGGCGGGGGATAAAAAAGAAGAACTCTATGACCGTGTGCTTATTTCCGTAGGGCGTGTGCCAAATTGCCACGACCTGGGCCTTAAAAATACAAAAGTCACGGTGGACGAGAAAGGATTTATCAAAATAAATTCCAAACAGCAAACTTCGGACACGGGGATTTACGCGATCGGTGACGTGGCGGGCGGAATCCTCTTGGCGCATAAGGCCGCCAAAGAAGCGAGAGTGGCTGTCGAAGTGATCGCTGGTGAAACAAGTCTTTTCGAGAATATCGTGATACCCGCGGTTGTTTTTACGGACCCTGAGATTGCCTGGTGTGGCTTGACGGAAAGCGAGGCCGCCGCCAAAGGGATTAAAGTCGAGATCGCGAGATTCTCTTGGGCGGCTTCCGGGCGCGCACTGACGCATGATCGGACCGACGGCCTCACAAAGCTCATTATCGAGCCCGGAACCGAGCGCATTCTCGGAGTCGGCATTGTCGGCGCCGGTGCTGGGGAGCTTATCAGTGAAGGTGTGCTCGCGGTCGAGATGGGTGCTACGGCAAAAGACCTCGCCGCCTGCGTACATCCGCATCCAACGCTTTCAGAGACGCTGATGGAAGCCGCTGAAGTTTTCTACGGGCACTCCTCCCACGCCCTTGGGCGTAAAAAAGCTTAAAGTTTAATTGCGCTTAAATGTGCTTATAAAAATTAAGCATATCCTGTCAGAAAAAATTTGAAAAATAGTTTCTCCTGAGGCATACTTTACGCTTCGCGCCCACTCTATAAGTCTTTGTGTATCTAGTTTATATAGACTCTAATTTAGGGTATTTTTTATCTACGACTGGCTATAAGCTGAGATGTCTTTTTTACTTAAAAAATATATTCTTTTCAAAAGAAAAATAAGAAGTCAAAATATCTTATTGCGGGTCATCTCCGCGGTTCTCGTATTTTCTTTTATTCTTCATGAAATTTCCTACGCCGCCCCTGTTTCGGATCTTCTAAAATCTCTCCCGCCGCTCCAAGAGCTGAAACTCCGGATCCCTTCTTCGATAGCATTGGTGGAAGACACCTGGTTAGCGGGTGAGCGAGTTATTGAGTTAGCGGGTAAACAAGTTAGCGAGTCAACGAGTTCTCACTCACCCGCCCACCCGCTAACCCGCAAACTCGTTTATCTCATTCAAGACGCCCACACAAATGAATCCGCTCAGCTGAACATCGCCAAGACGTTGGATCATTTATTCCAAACTGCCCACTCCGACCTAAAATATGTTTTTCTCGAGGGAGGCACCGGTGATGACTCCTTGTCTTTCTTGAGGTCCTACGCAAGTCCGGAACAAAGAGAGCAAATCGCAAAATCCTATCTCAAAAAAGGTCATATCCAGGGGCCCGACTACCTGGACCTTACTTCAGACCGAAAATTTATTTTGTGGGGCGTTGAAGATAAAGCCATCTATTTTCAAGGCATTCAACACTACAGGTTTTTACGTCAGGAGAGAGACTATTTAAATGCCTATTTGGACAAAGTAGGCCGCGCGACGAAGACGCTCGAATCCCGTTATTTTAGTCCTTCGCTCCAGTCTTTTGACGGCAAAAGGAAACTCTATGCTCTCGGCGAAATTTCTCTCACCAAATATTTTGAAGTCTTGAAGTCTGAGAGCCTCAGAGCGGATGTGTCGCTCGAGGCGTTTCCGGAGCTCATGAAGCTAGATGAGATTAAGCGCAGAGAAGAGCAAATTGATTTTAAAAAAGCCAACGAAGAGCAGGTAAAATTTATTTCCTCATTCTCTGCCGAGGACCGACAAGTATTTATCCAAAATTTTGAGCACAATCAGGTGCCCGGACGTATCGGTTCCGAAGGGCCAGAAGAAAGGGGAGTTTTTTACGCTTTTTTTGAGGAAAGACTGAAAAATCAAACGGTTCTTTACCCTGAGCTCGCCAAGTATCTTAAGTATCTTCGGGCGATCAGGACGCTTGATTCTCAAAAAATTCTTAAAGAAGAAGAAAATCTCGAGGAGATTATTTTATCTTCGCTCGCAAGAACACCGGACGAGAAAGGAATCCTTAAGGCTGACGCCGCCGAGGCGCTCTTAAGAAAGCTTTTGAACCTTACGCTTACTACGGCTGAATTTGAGGCCTTGGAAAACGACCCTGTCTCGTTTGATATCGTCGAAATCTCAGGCTTCCTGAATAAAAAAATCATGGATCTCGGCGAGCGCCACGAAGATGCGCTTTTTCTGGACGCCCGTTTTGATACGTCTGTCGAGAAAGCGAAGGAATTTTACCGGCTGACGCTCGAAAGGGACCGTGTGTTCCTGAGAAACATCCTTTCCAAGATGGACGAAGCCGGCGCGGAAAAAGCCGTGCTTGTGGCCGGTGGTTTTCACGCGGCCCATTTAAAAGAGCTCTTCAAAAAAGAACGCATCTCGTACGTTTCCATCGTTCCCAGAATTTATCAGGAAACAAGCCAAAAAAAGTATGAAAATATCCTTTTAAATCAGGCTGGCGGTGTTTCCGGCGATATTCAAGAGGAAAAATATTTGCCCGCCGGACTTTGGGGGATTCAACCGGCAAAAGAACTCGTGATTGAAAGCCCCGGTCGCCAAAGGATCAGCGTTTTAGAAAAATTGTCGCAGGATTTTGGCATGGACAATCGGATAGACGCCATGGCAGGCGCCCGGCTGGCCGCGACACCAGATCCCTTGGCAAAAGTTTTGAGCGAGCTTCATGCTTATGCCGATGAAGTCAACGGAATGCTTGATTCGACGTTGGATTATTGGAAAAAAACTAAAGATAAGGTCGATCGGGAAAGACTGGAGGATCTGCAAGATTGTCTTCTGAAAGCAATCACAGCTGTCAAAACTAATGATTCTCTCGGAGCACGGGAGTATTTTATGAGCGCATGGCATTGGTTTAACGAAACGAGCTCTAAAATCAACGCTGGAGGTCAAATTAACATAGGGGAGCATGAATTTAAGAAAAGAGACTTTGAAGACACGCTCGCAGCCTGGGCGGCTCAGACCACACCTGCAGTGGCTTACTATTTATTTTCATGGATGGCAGTAGATCATTTTGAGACGGCACGTTTTTTTGGCGAACTTCGCGGCTATTCACACAGTGACAGGATCATAGAGCTGATCGATGAATTGTTTGACCAGTTGGGCTGGATCCAATATGAACTTCACGGTGTTTTTAATATGCACTCGGGCGGAAAAACTTTAGAAAGTGAGAGAGAAGTTGCGATCCAGGGGATCGAAAAGCTTATCCTTCAGCTCATCCAGAAGAAGCAGCAGTTATTCGATTTTATCCGGGATGACGACGATGTTCCTCTGGGTATCAAAAATCTAATAAACCAAGAAGAGGGCGCGTTATTTTTAGGTTTCCAGCGTTTGAACGATATGCAGATCTATGCAGCAAAACGCCGGGAAGGGGGCGCCCGCCTGGCCGCGACGAGGCCCTCCAATGCCTCGCCGGCCGTGCGGACGCTAAGAGGCGCCCGCCTGGCCGCGACGTCCGGAGAGGAATTTGCGACGCCTGATTCACGTTCTGACCGGGCGCCCTTATGGATGCGCGCGGGGTCCCATATTTTTTATTATTTTCTCTTAAGGCCTTTTGTGAGCGTGCGCGTCGTGGGGACCGAAAATGTGGGAAGGGGCGCGGCGGAGATCGCCCCCAATCACGTGAATTCGGCTGGAGCGGATGGCGTCATCATCACCACATGGATTCTCATGCGGCTCGGGCGCCTGACGCATTTTGTTTCCGAGGTCAACCGCCTGGACCCCGTGACGGTGTTTCTTGTGTGGCTCACGAAAGGAATCCCTTGCGTTATTAGCGAGGTCCCGGCCCAGTCTTTCGCCGCCCGACAAAGACCGCCTAAAAACATATTTTTGAGATTTTCCAGGAGGGTCGGATACTATCCGGCGCGGCTATTCAATAAATCCCTGGAAAAAAGCGGAGAATGGCTGGCCGCCGCGCTGTTGGGGGAGCGGATTATCCGTAAAGGCAACGGCGATAAAGGGCAATTTAGTCAAACCATCAAATCAGCCATCAAGGCCGAGCTGCGCTCAGGGCGCCTTGTGGGTATTTTTCCCGCAGGACGCCCTTCTTCCAGGGGAGAAGCGCGAAAAAATGGAAAACAATTCAGGAAAACTTTTGTGGAAGCCGTGCATGAATTGGAGACAGCCCAGACCGACATAAGGACCGGATCCGAGGTACCGATCATTCCCGTTTTCGTCGAGACCAATATTTTGCATGAAAGCTCGATCCCAAAGATTATTTTTGTCTCGCTTTTCAGAAAGGCCTGGAATTTCGTCAGGCTTTTCTTCTTGTGGGGCGTAATGGATAGAAAAGAGTCGTTTTACATGACCGTTGTTTTCGGAGAGCCGGTCTATAGCCGCGGACGCGAGGTTGAAGCGGTGAGGCTGCAAACGGCTGTGATGATTAAGGAACTCGAACGCAAATATTCGGTTGAAGGAGCCCGCCTCGCCACAAAGCGTGACGAGTCCGTCCGGACGGGGTTTTCTACTGCTTTATTGGAGCGAGAAGATGAATATTTACGCGAACAATTGGCCATCAAGATAAAAGAAAAGGGGAAAGTTTTTTATGAGATCAACGCCCGGGAACTCAAAAAACCATTCCACGAAATATCAGATGAGGAGCTGGATAGAATCGCCGCGCTCGGGACGACCGTGATATGGATGATGGGCAGTTGGAAAACCGGCAAGTTCACGGAAGATTTTAACAAGATGTGGGACGGAAACCGAGTCGGGTCCGCTTTCAGCATAGATCGGTATGTGATGAATCCTGAATTGGGAGGCGAATCGTCCTTTGTCGATTTCCGCCGCCGCGCTAACCGCAAAGGCATGGTGGTTATTCTTGATATCGTGCCGAATCATATGGCGGCGGATACTGAGCTCTTAAAGAAGCACCCGGAGGCCTTTATCACTTTAAAGAACGTGGACCCAAATAACTTCCCGACTTTGCAGGATTATTTAATTGGTAAGTATGAGTTTATGGAGAAGCGTTTCGACAAGAACCGGTTTTACAAGATAAAGGCGAATAATGGTGACTGGATCGTGGCCGCGCACGGAAGGTCCGATTTTAAGGATGAGTCGGCCTGGCTTGACACCGTGCAGGGCAATTTGAATCACTGGGTATACCGGAAAATTATGATTGAGGCGATCGCTTACACGTTGAAGCTTACAAACGGAGGAGGTTTTAGGATCGACATGGATCATTACACGCGCAGCGCTCACGTGAACGGCGCTTGGCTTGAGCCGACTCATCAGGAGAAAATGAACCAGGAATTTTGGTCTCATGCCGCGGAGTCTTTTCGTCTGCAATACCCGGATGCCGTGATGATCGCGGAGGCCTATGACCACGGCGGCAGAAAGGAATCGTTCGGAACCAATACGGCCGAGCTTCAAAGTTTCGGGCACTTGACTTACGATAGCCATGCATACCATCTGTTGGTTGAAAACGACACTAGTACGGAAATGGCCCAGGAAATTGTCCGTTACGCGACCCAGCGGTGGGATTATCATAAAAACGCGGTGCATTATACAGAAAATCATGACGAACCTGAAAACGGGGAAAGGGTCGCGAAGCGTTTTGGCAGCGCTGATCGTCACAGAGCCGCCTTGATTATTAAAGCGGGTGTTTTTCCGGGCGGGCTACTGATTCACCGCGGTCAGGAGCTCGGGTATTCAGAATCCAAGCCCACGGCGACTTGGTTGCACACGGATCTTTATCCTGAGTCGCCGGATAAGGATTTGGAGAAAGATTTTCAAAAAATCTTGAATGGCGCCTCGAGGAGCCTTTTTCGAGAAGGCCGCGTGTTTCTTCTTCCTCCTGCCGATCATGGAAATTTCTTGGTTTCGAACGATATTATCGCCGTTCAAAGACTGCACGAGAGCGAACGGGCGCTTGTGGTGGTCAACTACAGCCCGCGGAGCGCCTATTTTTACTACAAGCCTAAACTTGAGGGATGGGCTTTTCCGGGAGCGGCAAGTTCCGGTCAATGGCAATGGCGGGAGTTAGTGAGCGGGAGAGTGATTCCGTTTTCTGAGGCACTCGGTTCGCGCGAACAGCCTCTGGCTCCATGGGAAGGCAAAATTTATGTTCTGGAGCCTTCTGGCGCGCGCCTGGCGGTAACGGACACTTTGGACAAGAGTCCGGAGACGACTTTCAGGCAATCGGCGCTTCAGTCAGACAGTGGTCTGGATGACCCGGAGTTTGAAAAAGCCGTTGTGGGGCACTTCAAAAAAGTTCGTAAGATTGTTCTTCACGAGCACACGTCGGGCCTTATTTATCCCGAGGATTTACTGCCTTATTTTTTGGGCGAGTCGGACACCGCCCGGGAAGCGCGACGGCGGTTTGCGATCCTGTGGAAAGCGTTTAAAGAAAAAAAAGACCCCCTCTATTATCAGGCAAATCGCGTTAAGTCTACTGACATCCCGCAGGATGAAGCTGATCAAATCTTTGAAAAGGAGATCGGCATCTCCGATGTGCCGACCAAAGGGAAGGTCAGGCGCCTCGAAAGGTTCGTGACTTACCAGGACAGGAAAGCCAGGGATTGGAAGCGCTTTGAATGGTGTTTTACATTTATCAAGGCGGTGACCGATGTGAACCCTGAATTTAGAAATGACCTCGTTGAGAAAGGTTTGTGGAGACTCTATAAAGAAGAGGGTGTCCGCTACATCGAAATTACTGATTATCACAGCGCTTCGATCCAAAAATTGGCCCAAAGGATCTTGGAAGTCGAAAAGAAGATTTCCGAGGCCAACCCTGGCGACCCGATGCACATCGCGATCCTGAAGGCCTTCCGGAAGGATCATCTGGAAACCGTTTTACAGGACGACACGCAAAAGCAGGGGTTTCTTTCTCATTTTGCCGGCATGAACCTCGAAGAAGTGAAGCGGCGGGTATTAAATGAGGTTTTGGTCCAGGACCACAATCGCTTTGGCGTTGCCGAGGAAAAGATACGAAAAGAATTTAAAGAAGCTTTTGAGGAGATTAAAAGGCAGATGGCGCGTGATGCCAAAATTCCTGCGGAGGATTTGTCCGATGAAATTGTCCGGGAGCGCCTGATCCTTGCCTATGCCGCGAGGGAGAAGGCGTACGAAGATATCCGGATGTTTGAAGGCCAACTCGATGACATGGAGAAAGAAAACCCTAAGGCCAGAAAACGGATTGTGGGTGTCAGCTCCGTCGGGGACGAGGTGAACTACATCAATTGGGTGCAGTCTCCCATTTTAAGGCGGGCACAGAAGATCGGCTTGAAAGTAACATCCCATGTGGGAGAGCGGTGGCTTGAAGCCCAGCGCGATGAAGAGGGGCGCCTTGTCCGTTCGGCTGAATACGTGCCCGCACTTCAAAGAATAGAAAGGGAAATAGAGGCCGGCGCGGACCGATTGGCGCATTTGACGGTCCTTGGCCTGAATTTCGATCATCGGAATGATTTGACCGCGGAGGAAAAGGCTTTGGCCAAGAAGCTCCAGAGAAAAATATGGGGAGACCCCCAGGGCGAACAGGCCGTGTCGGAAGAGCCAACGGTCCGGGGTTTACTCAAGGAAAAAGGGCTGCATATCGAAACCAACCCCACCAGCCAAATCAGCTTTTCTCAAGCTTATAGCTCGTACGAGCAGCATCTGGCGGGCGAACTCTTTGCCAGGGAGCTGGGTTTCTCGATCAGCCCGGACGACGGCAGTATTTTGAAAGCGTCGCCCTCGCGGGAGATCTTCGCTGTCTGGCGCGCCAATCCTGATATGCCTTATCACAAGATCCTTTCGACTTTTCACTTTTGGCCAAGGGGCCCCCGATTCCGCAAGGACCGCAGCTTTGATCTCATGAGAGCGGCCGATAATAACCGGTTTTATCAGCCCGTGTCCGAAGTGGCGGATGACTTTGACAGGGAAAGGGACCTCTTGCGAGAAGTGCAGGAGACGTTGTCACCCAATGAGACCTTACCGCCTGCCGTGACTTTCATTGGGAGCGCCAGGACTGGTGAGAAGGAGGGTCCTGAGAATGAGGACGGGCGCCGTGTGTACGAACGCGCCAGGGAAACAGGCCGCGCCACGCCATTTGCCGTTCGTACGGGAGGGGCGACTGGTGTCATGGAGGCCGCCTTAAGGGGTAAAAAGGAAGCGGGTGGTGACCTAAACCAGGAGGCGCTCCGGCAGGCGATTGGCATTATCTTAAAAGGCTGGAACGAGCCCTGGAATGATTACGCGGGCATGGTGTACCCGTTTGACGTATTGGCGTTTAGGACGATGGCCCTGTACGTTGGGTGTTCGCTGGTCATAGGGTTTCCCGGAGGCCTTGGAACGTTGAGCGAAGTGTTTCACGCCTTGCGCAGGGACCTGCCGCTTGCTCTCATGATGGTGGATTATTGGAAAGAAATTATCGAGGCCTTCGAAGAAAGCTGGAGGGAGGCCAATCTCTCGCATCAGATCCGAAGCCGCCCTCTTTTGACGGATTCTATCGAAGAGGCTCTGTCGCAGGCGTTGGCGCTTTCTCAGGGAAACTACATGGTGACAAGAAATGAGGAAGAAGAAGAGAGGGCCAAGCGGGAACTGCGCGCGGGGCTTGTGAAGCTGGACGAGCTTGCCAAGCCTGTGGCGGTTGTCGGAAGACCGAATCCGGGTAGTGAAGAACTGAAGATCTTGAGCGCTTCAGTCGCCAAACTTCTGGCCAAGGGTATTTCGGTCCGCATCGGCAGTTCCGGACCTGTTTTAAGCGCTGTGCTGGAGGGTATCAAGATCGCCGAAAAAGAATACGGCGTTGAGCGAAAAAAGGCCTTGTCGCTTGTGCAGACTGTCCTTTACAAGCACGACAAGGACAATGAGCTTGAGCCGTCACTTAAGCTCCTTCAAGAATCTTATGCGGAATTCCCTGAAGAATATGAACGCAACACGCTAATCCTCGAAGACGACGCCAATCACCAGATCCTTCTATCCTATGACGCGAGATCGTATCTCTTTCTGCCGGGCGGCGTCGGAACGATGGACAAACTTTTTGACCCCTGGGTCGCCGAGCAGGTCGGCAAGATCCGCCGCAGGCCTCTGGTGCTGATCGAAGGGGAGAATAGCGAGTTTTGGGACCGGATTTTGAGAGTGCTCAAGAAAAAAACGGAAAATTTCAAGCCGCCTTTGGTTTCGCCGGGACATATTCATTTGGCGCGTGTGGCGAAAAGCGCCGGGCAGGCGGTCCATGAGCTGGGTATCGACGAGCGGCCGGCGGGTTTTGTTCTTTGGAAACACTTTGACAGGGATTTCCGTGGTGGGGACCAGGATTTTGAGTACAGGTATCCCCAACGCTTCGCGGATGCTTTACTGGCGGGATCGTCTTCAAATGATGAGCCATTGATTGTGGTGGATGTGGGCTCGGCCAAGGGCGACACGAGCCAATGGCTGCTTCGCCGGAGCCCCAGATTTCGCGTGCTTGGTTTGGAAAGGGACGCGGATCTTGTGTCGGAATCTAAAAAGCGCGTCCTGGACGCGGGTTTCCATGTTTTGGATCCGGCGGGGCCTTCCGGTATTTCGGACGCTCTGCGAATGTCTGAAGGACCGGGAGTTCTTTTTAAAGCAATCGACGCGACCAGCAGTCTTCTTCTACCCGACGCATCGGCGAACGGCCTCATCTTGCACCGGTTAAGGGACAGTTTCTTTCCGCCCGAGCGTGAACACCTGGCCGACGAAGCACGGAGGATCATAGCACCAGGCGGTTTTGTTTCGCTGGAGGAGGATATGCTCGTCGAACCCTCCGATCCCGAGGGGAAGTGGTACCAGAAACGCTATCTTGTCAACTCAAGATTGATCCTACGGTTGCTCGACGAGGGGTTTTTGTCACCGATGTATCAGCCGCTGGTGAATGATCCGCGGTTTCGTTTGATGCTTTCGATCAGAAATCTCAAGGGCTTGAAAATCGATGAGACTCTTTTCGAAAACCGGGAGGAGGAGATTGTTAAAGGGGTGATGGGGGGCCGTCTCAAAATACGCGGCGTAGGTATTCATGAGCCAAAAAGCCAGGTGATCCAAAGCTTCCGCGACCGGGGGTTTTCGGTTGAGCAGGAATGGACGGTCAAGATTCCCGAATCCGGCGACCGCGCCGGCCATCATACTGTGTTAAAAGGTGTTCTCTTCCGCGCTACTTCCGGCGTTCGCCACAAAGCGTCGGCGGACTTCTCGCCTTCGGCGGGAGCGCGGATGGCGAAACATGAGACGTTTATAAAAATGGCGGCGAATATTGCGTTGGCGTCCATTCCTTTTGTCATCGTGCCGATTGCGTTTTATTCCGAGGGCCGGCTGGACAGTGAGACGATGAAGCTTGTCATGAGGTATGTTTCTTTGCCATCGCTGGCGGTTTATGCGATGGGTGATATTTTAGGATACCGCGCTCGGGATAAAAAAGAGCGCCGGCTTCTTTCCATAGCGCCCGCCGCCACGGTTTTTCTGACAACTCTATTCTTAATTTCCTTTAACTCCTGGATTAACCTTTTATTTCTTTCGTTCACCGGTACGGCGGTATTTATAAGCCTTTTAACGGATTATTTTACGGGTGTCCTTTTTACGGTTTTTGAAAAGGCCAAAGTTGTCACGTCTATGAGTGATTTTTTGGATGCGCGCTTTCTCACGGTTTTGTCCGCGGGGACAAGCGCTTTAGGGGCGACAATCTTCGCCTACCTTTTTATCTTTGACCAAGCGCCTGAAAAGATGGTAGCCGCCGGCAACAGTATGTTATTTTTCTATCTTTATGTCACAACTTCCACCCTCGCGTCATTGTTTTCATCCATCAATATTTTGTGGCAGGACCATCCATCCACCGGCGTCCGCCACAAAGCGTCGGCGGACTCCTCGCCTTCAGCGGGAGCGCGATTGGGCGTTCTTCCCAAATTTTTCGCTCAGCTTGGGGTGTACGCACGGCTTTTAGGTTTCGCGCTGCTTGCTTCGCCTCACGCGCGGATCCGCTTCAAAACGAGCGGGATGTCGCCTTATAACGACGATATTGTAAAAGCTCTTTTATTTTGGGGTGACCGCTCGCGTCATTTTGTAGCGGCCGTCAATCGGCAGGATGAGCGCGAATATGAAATAATGCGGGTACGGGCAGGGGATATGGACGCCCAGATTCGACCGCTTTTGAGCCCCGGCTTTGAGTTTATAAGTCACCTTTATCCGGAGATTTATTTTGACAAGGGGCTTAAGCGATATCTTCGGGTGGACAGTCTTATCCGGGAATTGCCAAAGGTCCTTATCGTGGATGACGCTAACTTGTACGAGCAAAGATACGGGGAGCGGCATCGTCTTGAACCCTGGCAGCTGAGTGAGGAGCAGGAAGCGCTCTATTTACGCGCTAAGAATAATATCGAGTCCCTCCTAAACGACAGGAAGTTTTTCCCCCAGGGCGCTTCTGTTGTTCGGGATCATTTGATGATCATGGGCGTATTCACGGAGACGACACTTCTTGTCCCCACTCTTGATACCGCTTACCAGTGGGGTTTGCTCAGAAACAGCCACGTACGGCCGCTGGTTTATGTCCCCATCCGTTATTTCGCTGATATTGACATGCGGAATGCCGAGGATGTCGAAATAGCGGGCTCGGCTCTGCAATATGCTTGGAAATGGCATGGCGAGAGTCATAAGTGGATGAGACAAGGAAAGCTGCCGGAAGAGATTCACAAACACATGGACGTTTTTAATAAACGGCGTAAATCAGAAAAATCTTTGTCCAAGCGTGTTCGGCTTTTTATAAGGCATGTGCCGATGTATCTCTCGGACCGGGTAAAAATATTCCGGTTAAAGAGGGTATTGTATAAAAGCGCGGGCGATCTGGAGAGGAAGGCGATAGAGCTTGAAAACAAACTTGAAAAGAAAATAAAAGGCGTCCGTTCGACCGGTTTGAGCCAAGCGGCTCTGATGGAGGAGCGTGACAGATCGGTCAGCGGGTTTCATCACTTGGAGGATTTTCTGAAGATGCGCAATGATGTGGCGGATCTCGAAAATGAGGCTGTTGGCCTCGCCTCACGCGCTCTCTCTCTGGGCGCGCCGACATTCGCCATCAGGATTCACCGCGTTATCAATAATCTTTTCTCAAAGCTGGCCCTTGTCGATTCCGGGATGATTGTCTCGGATCGCTATATGGGGTTCCTGATAACGCTTTTGAGGGCGTCTCGTTACAACGAATTTCATAAGGCGCTGTATGATTTGAAAAAGGGGCTTTTACCTTTGGCGAAGGGGAGCAAGATTCCCATGACCCGCGAGGAGAAAAGTCTTCTTCTTGACCGTCTTAGGGTTTTTCAGTTCCTTGATTGGGTCAACGAGACCTACGATATCCAGGAAGCGAGCGTCACGCGTGCCGATACCCAAGCGCTTATTCGCGCGATGAGACATGAGTCGGATGGTCTGATCAGGCAGGTTCTCCAAGAATTGTTCACAAGCATCACCTCCGGCGCGCGGCTGGCGGAAGCCGAAAAAATTAAGATCCAAGACGCCACCCTAGATCAAATTGAAGAAGCTCTCGAGAAGAGCGAGTTGAGCAAGAGCCAACTGAATCGCACTAAAGATATTGCGGGGCAAATTATCCGGGTTATTAAAGATAAAGTATATTCAGATTCAGCAGGTTTTGAAAAATTGATTACCGCCAGAGTGGGCACTCCGGAGCGGGCCAAGGTATTTGCTTCTCAATTCGATTTCTCACCGCGTATCTCCGCCCCCGTGGCTCCGCCGCCAAAAAAAGAAACTCTCGCGTTTCTCCCGTGGATCGACAAGATTACGAAAGAGGCAAGGGAGTCGTATCGGCGAACGGTAAAATTTCCGCCAAAATTAAGCGTTGGTCAAAAACCAGAGCTTTTAAATTTATCGAGAGCTGATTCTATTCCCCAGGTTTGGTATCTTGCCGAGTACCACCATCAACCTGAGCTTCTCGATCTGACTGAACGTTTTCTGAGAAATCATTTTTCAGGATCTGTCAATCCTGATAATTGGGTATTTTTTATTGAACGCGAAAAAAAGCGGCGCAGTGCCGCCTATGATGCAGGGAACCTTGCGGTGAAAGCAGCCGAACACCTTGGCATTAGTATCGTCGATCCCTTCTACACCTTCAATGATGAAGTCGTGTTCAATCAAGCAGTACAACGGGGATCGGAAAGAGGTCTTCCCGAGGATGCATTTCTGGGTTATATCGTCAAAGGATACGCTGACTACTATAGCAAAGGTGACACGACGATTGCAGTGCGGAGATTATTGTCGGATGGCGATCGTGCGTGGCTGAAGCGTTTTCCAGAAGCGCGATTGCTTACGGCGGCGGCAGGAAACGTAGCTTCGATGAATCAAGCGGCGTATATCATGATTGATATAATGCGCGATTTGAACGTGCAAAAGATGAACGGCTATTTTTCATTCCCTGCTGGGAAAAAATATGTTTTTGTGATCGCCGGGGCCGGGCACTTGGAAGAGGTGAAAAGGGTTTTGGGTATTCCCTATTCCGGCGCCCGGCTGGCGGGCAATGAAAAAGAATTTGAAAAACATTTGGAGATAGCCATCGGTTATTTAGAACAAGCGCGTGAAGCCATCAGGATTGTCAGGCCTGAAGAAGTATCCGGTATCGACTATGTCGGGAAATTAAGCGGCAACGAACGCAGAAGAGTCAAAGAGGATGGTCAAAAAAACAAAAGTGTGTGGATTCGATCATTAGATGGTTTTATTAAGGAAATAACCGATATTTCTGGAACGAGTCGATCAGAAAGGAATTATGCGGCGATTCATAACAACCTCTCGTTTCTTTATAACGCGGCTCATAACTTGATTAACCGGGAAATATTGCGTGGTTTAGATTTCTGGTCATTTGAAGAACCGTCTAAAAGCGCTTTGGATCATTTATTTCAAGCAAAGAACCGGGCCGGAGCATTTATCAAAGCATCTTCGTCTGACAAAGGTACCTCCGCCACAAAACCAACAGGCGCGCGGATGGCGGATGAATCGAAAGAGCCGCAAGGCGATTCTTTGCGGCAAGAAAAAATGCCATTTATATTAGTCGTAAAATTGAGCCACCCTAACTGGATTGTCCGCGCGACTGCGGTCAAAGCCCTTGGCTTCTTCTGCCTCACTCTTGTGAACGAAGGAAAAGAAGTCTCTTTGCGCTCTCTCGAATCCAAATTATATGACCCTGATTCGCGCGTCCACAGTACAGCAAGCGATGTTCTTGGCCCTATTTACAATGTTCTCGTTAACCAGGGAAAGATGTCTTTACAAGTTCTTGAAGCAAAATTAGACGATTCTTCCTGGCCTGTTTTTCACTCTGCCGCCAATGCCCTTGGCCCCATCTACGCCTCTCTGGTCAACCAAGGTAAGATGCCCTTTGAAACTCTCGAAGCTAAATTACGCGACCGTCATGGTGCCATACGCCTTTCCGCCTCCAAAGCTCTCGGGCCCATTTATATCAACCTGTTCAACCAAGGGAAGATGCCATTACAAACTCTCGAAGCCAAATTAAAAGAGTTTGATTACGATATCCGCCGCGCGGCCGTCACCACGCTGGCCTCCATCTATGCTGCCCTGGTTGGCCAAGGAAAGATGTCCTTACAAAGTCTGGAAGCTAAATTGAATGATTCTACGGTCGAAGTCCGCGATTCCGCCTTCACCGCTCTTGGCTCCATATACGTCTCCCTAGTCAATCAGGGAAGGATGTCCTTACAAACCCTTGAAGCCAAATTAGGCGACTTGAATCCGTCTGTCCGTTACTCCGCCATCCTCGCCCTTGGCCCCCTTTATACCGCACTGTTGAACCAAGGCAAGGAAGTTTCTCTACAAACCTTGGAGCTCAAATTAAAAGCCTCCGATGCAATTGACGACTATCTTGCTGCTTGTAACGCCCTTGGCCCCATGTACGCCGCCCTAGTCAGCCAAGGCAAGATGTCCTTGGAATCTCTCGAAGCTAAAATAAACGACCCTAGTCGTGGCGTTGAAAGTTTTTTCATCACCGCCCTTGGTTCCATCTACGCCGCCATGGCTGGTAATCAGATTTCAGAAGATAACCTCCAGAGGATCCTTCTTTGGGACAGAGAAGGTCTTCCTTATGATGAAAAAATCCTCGAAGAATCTCTTGGTTTTCCTCCGGATGAATTTATAAGCTATTATCGCTCTAAACTTGCCTTACGGACCTTAATCGAGTTTTTAAAACAAGGTGATCCAATTCACCACTTTTTGGACAAGCTAAGACAAAAAGGCCTTTACAATGACTCTGTGTACAACCGCGCTATCACCGCATATGCTTCCAAAAGAGGCTGGGTCTCCTGGCAAACGGGCTCTATCCTTATGACAAGTTACGGCACACTTAAAGATTCCAAAGAAGTCCCACCCATTCTTGTCTCTCCCATGGGCCGGCCCATAAGGACAAACACCTCATTAGTCATTGAATCGAAGGAAACCGATCCCTTTGGCTACACGAAAGCTAAACTCATCGGTAAGGAGCAGGTGTCCTTCCTTCTTTATCAAAAGGGTTACAAGGCTTGGAAGGCCTACCAAGATAGTCCGGAAAAGCGAAAAGATTCTCCTATCATTTTTCTCTTTGGTGTCGCCCCCAATGGAAGCAAGATCTTCTATCTTACCTCCTGGGGCGAGGTGTTATCCTGTTGCAATCTCTATAGAACGTTCGAGGAAGAATATAAGACTTTCGCCGAAGTAAACAAACGTTTCAAAAGTGCTTTTGAAGCGTTTCAATTCCAAGTTTCACGAACGTACTATGAGGGGATCTCAGGCCACGCCGAGGCTATCAACCACCGGATCCGCCATGTCCTGGGAGAAGAACCCTCCAATTTTTTAAGTGAGTTTTCTTCAGCTGACGTTTCCTTAAAAGTAAATTTCGCCATCGACAACGACGCGGCAAAAAGTTTTGGGTTAAAATGGGGAGCTTTTAGGGAAGATATTCCCGCAAATAACCTTTTAAATCTCCTGGGTTTTCTAGAAACAGAAGGTGTGATTCCCAAATCAGACGTCCCACCCCCGGGGCCTTTGACGGATGAGTTTGGTTTAAGCCTCACCCTTTTTGACGCCATTCACCAAAAGAAACTTATTCTTTGGGTTAAACAAACCCCGGATTCTTCATGGGAGGCATGGACTGATAATCCTTGGGCAAAAGCCTTCCAGCCAGGCGCAAGCATCAGGTTAAGACTTTTTGAGATGGGAATTCCCAAAGGAGAGGAGGGGGGGCTGGCGGGCGCCTGGCTGGCGTTTGATCAAAACGTGGGGGAGGCGATTTACCATTTTGAGTTTGCCTTGCAAATTTTGGGCACGACCATGGCTTATCCGGGGCCCATGTTGAGCGCGCGGAATAAGCGCATGATTTTGGAGAAACTGTTAAATCCGATCGATGGTTACGTGAACGACCTGATGCGCATAGGGGAAATTTTGGACGGCCAAAATTTTGATACTCCGGAGTATTTTCCGGCGGAGGTGCTTCAGAAGGTCGAAAGAATCAAGGTCAGGAGCGCGATTTTGCTCTCCAAGATAAAATCTATCAAGGAGATCCCCGCGATTGTATCGAACACCAACGGTTTTGAATATGTTCAAGACGAGAAATCCAGGGTGGTACAGCATTTGTCGAAGGCCTCGGATACGATTGACAGGCTCCATGCTTTTCTAGTGACCGGTTCGGAAACACCCACCGCCCCTTCTTCCGGCGCCCGGCTGGCTGAGGATCAAAATTTTCGGGATAAAGTTCGTATGGAACTTGAACAGGCTTTCCAAAAAAGACGTCTAAAAATTGATTTAAAGGAGGAGGATCTCTCGAAGCTTCTACCTTTATTTGAAGAAAAACCCGGCGAAGTCCACCGCCGTGCCAAGGATATCACTTGGAAGATTTTATCGAGAGTTCGAAGACAGGGTTTGACACCAGGGAATCTTGAAAAGGATACTGAAATCTTTGCCGATTATTTGGCGGGGAAGCCATGGTCAAAGCGTCGCCCACGCCCACGCCACAGACGATCTGCCGCTAATATTGCTAAGGGAGTTCAAATGATATGGGATACGCAAAAGCCCCTTTTTAGCGCTTTCGTCCGGCCTTTTAGGTCGACGCCGGGTTTGGGCGAGTGGGTCTCGTTGGTTGGTTCGCAATCCCATGCGGACATCACAGGTTATTTGTTTGAATTAAAAGCGGCCGATTGTCTTCTGGACTTTTTCGGCAGGGAGGATTCGGAGGTGATAGGACTGAATTATAGTATTCCTACGGGAGAACCCAATCATACGGCAGAAGCAGATATCCTTTTTTGGTTAAAGAGAGAAAAATTAGGTTTCCTACCCGGATTGTATCTAGTGGAAACGGTTTATGATTCTCGTAGATCGAGCGTAGGGAAGGCGAAAGATCGTGCTCATCATCAGCTAAAAGGTCTTGCCAAATCTGCCCAGTGGCTCATTGCTCAGCATGGAATCAACGTGAAGCAGATACTTGTGGTTATCGGCGGCCCTTATTTTGACGATTCTGGCAATTTTAATAGAACCCAGCGCCGTCCTTATATCAGCATTCTTTCAATGAAGTTTGACCCAAATGCGGTAGCTTCTGCGAACGTCGGAGTTGAAAAACCTACCGAGGAAGAGCAGCGCCGGTGGATTGATGATAAAGGTGCCCCATCCTCTTTGGACGATCTGCTTGATAAATTCCCAGACCTTAAAGAAGGGGCTCGCCCGGAAACCTCTCAATTTTTTAATCCTATTCTTTTAGCTTCTTCGGAAAGGACGGAAAAAATGAGAGAGGAGCAGGATGGAGTCCATAACGTGTGGAGCTCACAAGAGCCAATTCACAAAGAACTGCAGTATCTTCTAGGTGAATTTAGGAAAGTTCATGGCATTTTGTACGTTTTGAGATCCCTAGGAAGAAACCCCGATGCCAGCACGCTTTCTAGGGAAAGAAACAGACTTTACACCACTTGGTCATTGTTGGAGCATTTGGGCAGGGATAAGGTCAAGGTTATGGCTTTTGATACCATGCTTACAAAAGAAGCAGTCAATCCGGGTCAAATAAGCAAGATTCCCGTGGTGGTAGTCATCAGGCAGGATAATCTTCAAAACCTTCCCGCGGGAATTTATTTTATAAATTTTGAAGGTATCGACCAGATCCAGCTTGATTCTCAGATCAGAATAGCAGAAGCTCTTAGAACTCAGCATGGGATTTCGGTAGTGGGTATTATTAATGCAACTCTCCAAAACAAGCCCTTTTCGGACGTTTTATTGAAGCGCGCCGATACCCAAGAGAATATTCCGATTTATTCGTACTTCATCGTTGAAAACGCCCAGCCGACTCTTCCCGATAAATCCATAGAGCCTTTGTCCAGCTTCAAGCTGCGTCGCTTGCATTCGCGGGCAAAATCGATCTTCTTCCTTTTAAAAGCAGAAACCGGCGCTCGGCTGGCGGATCAAGAAACCCTGATATGGCCGGATTCTTTGAGCAGGATCAGTCCTTTAAAATCGTTGTTTGGGACTTTGGCGAGTAGTTTTTTAAATGCGCTGATTAGCGTATCAGAATATGGCGGGTGGATGCGGATAAGCACCGCGTTGAAAGATAAATTGACTGACAAATTTTCGAAATCTCTATCGAGGGTAATGATTATCCTGTTTTCCTTATTGGCTTTTTGGACGATCTCAAGATCGGATGTAGATGGGTTAACCCTCGAAATGTCATGGCCTATTTTAATAAGTTCTTTGGTAAGTTTTTCGGGAATGTTCTCGTCAGCGAGGAACAGCATCCAGCTTAGATGGTCTGTTCAAAAAGGTAGTGTTCTTGGTTCTTCGCGTACTCAGCCGCAAAGTGAAGCGCGGCGCGAACGTGGTCCAAAGACAACTGAGGATAATAATCTTGCCCCACAATTTGCTCGGGTTTTACGCCCCCTTCCAGGAGTTCAAGAACAACATAAACCGGGATTCTTGTCCCATGAAAGCAGGGTTTTCCATGGCAGATATGGGGATTCACGCTTATATACTTCTGGACAACCGAATCCATCTTATTTATCTCCAGGAAGGAAGTATAGCACGGATGTGAGACTTCATCAAGTGAACCGCCCAACCGGCGCCCGCATGGCGGAAATAGAAAAAATTCTCAGTGAAGAAACAACGAGATTTTTGACTCCGGAAGAAGCCGCCGTCGTTTTTTCAGCGTACCACGACCCTGAGTTTACCGATAAAGACCGCATCCGCCGGCACCTTGTAGATAGATATCGCTATTTTATAATTTCTGCCGCGCGAAGAGCGTTTGGGTCCAAGCAGGATTTTGATGAAGATTACCAAGCGGCGGCAATGGCATTCCTCAGGGCCGTCAACAGCTATGATCCAGCCCATCGATCTGAAAGCGGAAACCCCGCCGAATTTTCAGCGTATGTCTTCACAGCTATGCTAAGGCAGATTAGAAGAGCTCGTGACAAAAGAAAGCGGCCCGTGGTTTTTTCGGAGAGATCAGAGGTGGATCTTCGGAAAATTTCAGAGGTTGAAGAAAAACTTATTTCCGCGGGACAAAGACGGCCGATGCCCGAGGAGATAGCAAATCAGACAGGTCTGAAATTAGAGACGGTAACTCAGCTTTTGAAAGCCCGTAAGACATTCCCTCGTGTGAGTCTTGACCAGCCAATTGGCCAGGGGGAAGGCTCTTTGTATGAGATGATCCCGGGGAAGGAGGATGTTTCTTCTTTCGGTATCGAAGATCAAATAGTGAAAGATGCCCTTTTAAGCCAAGTGGAGAGATTGCCTCTCAGGGAAAAGCAAATTATTCAATTGTACTTCGGTCTCGGCGCAAATCAGGGCAAAACCCATACTGGGGAGGAAATTGGCCTGCTATTGGGTCTCTCGCGCTCGAGGGTCTACCAAATTGTGGATGAGGTGCTTTTGGTTTTGAAGAGCGGATTGGAGAGTGGGTCATCTGCGCTTCCCGCGGAGGATTCTTCTCCCGCCGAACGCAGGATTTCCCCGGCGAAACCAGGAGAAGTTGAATTCCATGGCGCTTTACTTGAAAACGCTCTCTCTCAAGATGTCCCCGCTTTACTTCGCAGCTGGAGAGAGGAAGGGAACGTAAACGACGAGATGCGAGCTCTCATTAGAAGAATTGGGCCCGAAGCGGAAGCCCCACTTCTTGCGGAGCTTCAAAGTGGATTCCAGACAAACCCTTCCGCCCGCTTTCGCTTGTTTGTCATTTTGGCTTTGGGTGATGTCGGCAGATGGGAGAACAGCGGCCGCACTCTATTTTATGATTATTACTTACCTCTTCAGAATGATCCTCAGAGAGATACTGATTTTTATGAGGCGTTGGGAGATGCCATTAGGCATCTAGACTACAGAGATCGTCACGGCGCCCTTGCCTCGCCGGCAGGCGCCCGGATGGCGGCAGGTGATGATGGCGGATCTCCTTTCTACTCTATTTATTCTTCAGAGGATGTGCAGGTTTTAGACTCTCAGCCGGAGAGTTTTACGGATATTGTCAATGCTATTTATAAAGACAAGCCTCATCCGGTGAGCGTTGAAGTCCGGAAACTACCGCAGGCATTGCAAGATCTTCTGCAGAGGGTAAGGTTCAGGTCTTTGTTTCACGACGATATAAATGCCTATGATTATTTGAAGGAAAATGTCGATGAAGTCATTTTTACGGTTCCGTTCTTTCGAGTGGATGAGGGCGGCCTGGTGCACCAGACAGACGGTACGTTCTATTCAGGGGATATCTCAAAATTGGATGCGTTATCTCTCACCAATAATCCTGACCGGCCTGGTAAAAGAGTTATTTATATCAATCCATCGTTTTTATTGACGGAGGAAGGGGGTAAGGCGGTAACACGTGAAGAGGAATTGTCTTCACCCAAAGTTTCTCATGTTGAATTTGAACCTTCGTTTTTCGTTGATGTGATTGTCGAGGAAACAGCCCATGTCGAGACAGTAAGGTGGGTCATAGAACATCAACTAAATTTAAGCCACCTAAGCGATTTTCGTCTGAGGAAAACTTGGATGGAAAAAATTGGAAAGACGATCAGATTAAACGCCCTCGGAAACTTCAGCGGCGTTTTAGACGCACCTTTCGTTGAAACATTAACTCGAAATTTGCAAGGCAAACTTCAGGTTTATAATACTCGGCTTGGCCTGCCCGAAAATGATTTTGGGTATGACCATTTTGGGCAGCTTTTCTCTGGTGCCAATCGCCCCATGGCTGACGGCGCTGGTCCGCAAGGCGCCCGGATGGCTCATGAGATTTGGCTCGACAAACTCTACGAATTGGGAGGGCCTGTTTTGCGGAAGCTGATGTCCCCCGAAAAGTATGAAAAATATATCAGGTTTGTGACGGATGAGCTGGGTTTCCCCGTGAATAAGGAAGGCATCGAGGCCTTCACAGAACTCTTCAATCCGGTCGTGGATGAAGCCGGAGAGGTCTCGTACCCCAATGTCTTTCCAAAAACATTTAACGAATGGATCGTTTATCTTCTCATCAACGCCCACGTCACGGTGCTGGATAAGGTGTTAGCGATCCATGAGCAGAATCCCGAGGAATTCACGAACCACTTTTCGCCAATGCAGGAAAAGTTCTTGCAGCAGTTGTACCAGTTTCATTCGAACTCGAAGGATGTTTCTCTGATTCAAGAAGAAGACGGGGTGGCTCTTCATGTTGCGCGTATGGGCTATTACACAGTGCTTACGGATGAAGTAAAGGCGGCAGAGCTGACCAAGTTCTTCAAAAAGTACGCGATTGGTACCGATCCCGCATCAGGCCAAACCGGCGCCCGGATGGCCCTCCTTCGCCCCTCCTTCGCTAAAGCTACGGAAGGCTTCGGAGGGCAGACGGACTTGACGGCGCCTGTACTGCGAAGCTCGCCGCAGGTGAGCGAAGCAGGTGCCCGGATGGCGGATCGGGAGGCCCGCCTGGATTCGTCCGCGCGGCCGGAGAAGAGCGCTTTCAAGAGCAGTTTGCCTAAAGACGATGTGTCAAATCTTCACCGCCGGCGTAAAGAGTTAACGGCGTTTTTTAACAAGCTTAGAGAAGATAAAGAGCTTGGTTTGTACTGGCCCAACGAGGAGCAGTTTTTGCACTGGATTCATTTGAAAACGGGCCGGCATTTTGAGACGGAAGACCTGATTAAAACGGCTGTTTTAAAAAAGGAAGGCGGAGACAACAGTATCGAATATTATGTAGAGTGGGCACTCAAAGGAGCGAAGCCCGCCGCTTTGACTGAATCTCAGGCCCCCGTATCCAAACGAACCAAATCTGCCCAAAAAGAAATTCAAAAAACAGATTTTAGCACGGAGGACCTTATCGCGCTTCAGGCAAAGGCCTCCACGATAACGCAGGATGAAGAGCTTTCCCGTTTTCCTGGTTTTGCCGATCTGAGTTCCCTGAAAAAATTCGTCGAAAGGGACGCCCACACCATGAAGATATATCCGAAACATTTGGGTCGATTGAGAAAAGTGATCTACGAAACTTTGGAGCAGAGCGAGATTTGGAAATCGGAGAACCCGACGGCCGCAGGCCTGCCGCGGGAGGCCAGATACCTTGTTCATTATGTTGTCGATGAAGAAATCGCTGACCAGCCGGTCACGAGGGGCGAATTTGAGGAATTCAGCGAACAGGCGATTCACCCACGTTCAAAGGATGTGAGGCAATCGGTTAAAAAAAGCTTCGAAAAGGCGATACAAAATCATGGCCGTCTCAGGGGCCTTGCGCGTACTTTAGATACTCGTCAGGCCTACGCCGCCGCCGAGAGACTTTCAAAAAGCATCGGCCCGTTTTCGTCCGGCGCCCGGCTCGCCGTGACGAGACTGCCAGATGTCTCGCCGGACGTGCGGGAACCGAGGGGTTCCCGCCTGGCCGTGACGAAGTTCTCCGCTACTTCGCTGGACGTGCGGGAACCGAGGGGTTCCCGCCTCGCGGAAGAAAAAACAGTGACCGGCGACGGCACCACACCCGCGAAGACCGTCAGCGGCCGGGTCGCGCTTTTCAGCCCCAAAAGCGCCGAAGAGATCCTCTACGCGGTTCATCCCGACGAATTAAAAGAAGTTCTGGATGATTTTTATGGTCTGAAGACCAAAATTGAGCAGCAACTGCAGTTTTCTAACGGATATACCGGCCACCAGCGGCTGTACTTTGAGAAGAAATTTGAATTGATCATCGGTACACTTGGCAGATCGCTTAAAAATTTGGCCAAAGAAGAAAACATAGCCTGGGCCAACCCGATAGCGCTTTTGATTAATAAAATAGAAGAAGACATCGATAGGGCGGAAGGAAAAGAGGCGCACGAAGGCCTCCAGAAAGAAGAATTGATTGAAGTGCTGAAAGTGGTGCGGCGCCAGGCGCTTATTTTAGCAAAACTTTATGATTATAAAGACTCGCGCCATCCGACCGACGAGGAAAAAAAACAGGCCGGGCGAAAAGCCGATGAGGAAATTCGCCGCGCAGAAGAAGTCCTGATGGAGTTTATCGCGCGCTACGATGAGATAGCCAAAAGAGCGCAGGAGCCAGACAGCGCGCTTTTGAATTCCAAGGCCAGAGCAGAAGCGTCATTAAGGACTTGGGAAAACAGGCTGAAACTCCAAGACGACCAGGAGAGCGGTAATAAAACTAAAAAATTCACACAAGGAGAAGTAGCCTCTCAAATCCAATTTTACAAAGAATTGATCGCAAAAATCAGGAAAATTGAGGAAGAGGCGAGAAAAGAATCGTCTCAGACGGCGGCGATATGGAATGCGTTTAAGGGGCATATCCAGGAGGTTTACAATAACTATTTTGATTCAAGAGTCTGTCAGGTAAGAACCGGCGTAAAGTACAGGATGACCAATGAAAATAGGCATTTTGCCGGGCTTATTTATGAGGATTATTTGATCAGAGAGGAAAAAGATGCGGAGAGCAAAGGTTTGCCAAAACAGGGGATGCTTTTGAGCAGGAGAGGCATCGATAATCCCCGTTTTCGTCATATCTTCGATGAAGTCATTGATATTCTCAATCAAATTAATGCAAGACTTGTGACCCCTCAAATCAACAGCTCGTCCGAGATCCCGGCGCAGAAACAAGCGCAGAAAAAAGTGGAAACTTACGATTTATCCGTAGGAAGCCATGAAGGCGATATTATTTTACTTATCAATAACCCGTTAAGCATCGATGTATTTGAAAAAATATGGGAAAAATACGGCGGGCGTATCAAGGGCATCATTACCACGAGCGCCACGCTGATCGCTTATTGGGTGATCATATCTCAAGGGTACCCTGACCCGCCCGCGGTGCTTGTGGTGCAGGACAAGGCGATGGCGCGGCAGCTAAAAGCGCTCAAAGCCGGAGAACCGGTTATTTTTTCCACGAGCAGCGAAAAGGGCAAAAGTATCGCGTATACCCACCCCAGCGCAAAACACACGGCAGACCTCGAAATGGAAAAGCGCCGGCAGGATTTGGAGAATAAAATGGCCGAGAAACAAATCGGAAAACCTACGCTTTTTCCTATTTTTGCCAATGTCGACCCCGGTCAAGGGGAAGGTTTTGGGATGGAAGCCGCCGATGGGGTAGGGTTGGTGCGCACGGAAATATGGGACCTTGACATGAAAGACCTGATGAATCAATTACTCGAGGCAGAAGAGAGAAAAACCTCATCGATTGAATATGCGCTTCGCAAGAAATTGGGGAGCCAGTATTCTGCTCTGCTTAAGCGTCCGTCACTTGCCGGAAAAAAGGTAACTTTCAGGACATTTGATATCCATGAAACCAAAAATAAGGAATTGGTGGAGCGCCTTAATCAAAAATATCCTGGCATGCAGTCTGTCACCGGTTTTGATTTTTATCGGACGGAAGAGGGGGCAAAAGCGCTTATACAGCAAATCGCCTCGTTATGCTTACTTTATAATTCATTGCCGTCCCAGAGGCCTATATTAAGGATTATGTTTCCACAAGTAAAAGAAGTATCCGATTTAGATTTTATCCAGAATCAAATCTTACCTCGTGTTCGCAGGGTAATAGGCAAAGAAGGGGCTCGGAAGCTTCGAGCGGTTGAATTTGGAGTGATGGTAGAGACAAAAGAAGCCTCCGCCAATATTCAGGAAATTTTAAAACATCCGCTGGCAAATTTCTTGAGCGTGGGGACCAACGACCTTACGGCTGATCTTTTGGGGATTAGCCACGATCTACCCCAGTTTGAAGATGAGGCGTCCAGGTTCAATCCTCATGTTCTGGAAGAAATAAAACGCTTGGCGGCTGTTCTAAGAGACCACAATGAGCAAAATCATACGAACAAAGAACTCGGTTTTTGCGGCGAGATAGCGGGGACCGACAAATTCCTTCTTTTTATACTTTATCTAAAGCAAAAATATAAAATCCCAGTTTATTCAAGCATGACTAATCAAAAAATAGCGATGGGAAAATATTTGCTCCGGGAAACAGACAAGAAGCGCCCTAGATTTTTCACCGCGCTTTTTCAAAAATTGGAATTGAACAACACGGATGACACCGTTCAAAGAAGCGCGCGGCGGCTTGTCATGGGATCAAAAGTATATCACCGGGAAGTCTTAGAGCCCTTGAACGCGCAAAAAGCCGAATTAGCGAAAGCGGAGGCCGTGCAGGAGCCAGTGGGTTCCCGTCTGGCTGCCCAGCGAGACGACATCCCCTTTGGAACACGCTTGAAATTAAGTCAGCGGCACAATATCGACCCTTATACGTTCAGGAAGAGGCCTGTGAAGACTGCGGGCCTGGACGCGAAAGCGCGGGAGCTTTTAAGAGAGATGTTTGCGCTGGAGTTTAAAATAAAGAAGCTCGATGCCCGAATTTTGGCCGCGGGTAAAAGAAATGCCGAACTCTTAAACAGGATCATTGAGATAGAACAGAGAACGGAACAGCTAGACCAGCAAGTTGCGGAGTTTGAAGTGGAGGAGAAGGACGTTCGTCGGCAGATGGCAGGCATCCGGAGCGAATACAAAGGGATGTACGTGACCAACAGTCTCTTGCTGCAGAAAAAAGGACGACTTAAGGTTTATCAAGAAAAACTTGATCTGCTTGAGCAGACCACAAAGGGGATTGGGAAGGTGAAAAGCGAGCTTTTCGACGCGCTTCGGGAAGTGATCAACGAACACAGCAAGGCCGATGCGCAAATAGCCGTTTTGAGGCAGGAAAAACAAGCAATTTCAAAAAAGAAGGAAGATGCGGAGAGGCTCTTCAGCCAGCATACTCGGTATCGTTATGGAGGCGCCACGGATTCTGTCAGTGGTTCCCGCCTCGCCGGTTTTTTTGAAGGGGTAGCGCTGGCCGCTCCCACCGGAGGCAGACTATCTATTAAGCTTCTTGAAGACCAGGACAGTTTTATTTTCGATGTCAAGGTTGACCACGGGAGACTTGTGGCTGAAGAGATAAAAAGTTTTGGAGGTCCGAAGATCCGGATAGAGCGTGATATTTCCAGAAAAAAACAAAAAGACAGGTCCGCTTTTTCGGCGGGCGCCCAACCCAGACTTTCTTTGCCGGATGTTCGCCGGATGACAGATGGTGTTAACGATAAAGTTCACGGCTTTCTTTCGACCGTGCCAATCTCCTCCGAAAAACCTGAGATAGTGGAAATCGATCTGGATTTTTTACCGGACGGCAATGAATTTTATTTGGACCACATTTTGGATGAGATCCGTCACGCTAACGCTGCTTTTTACGGCAGCAATGTGTTTTATAGGGTAACCGGAAAAAACAGTTTTCTTTTTGAAAGGGCAAGAGCTTCGGCCCTATTTTTGGGCGAGGAAATCCCGCCGGATCTGAAAGATGCCAAAGTGATCAAGATGACACCAGCCTTCAGGGGGCTCTGGAAAGACAAGGTCAATATTCCCCTCGATCGGCTCAAAGAGGGTGATATTTTCCCCGCAAGGGCGTGGCTCATGCTGACAATCTATTCAGGCAGGATCGATTTGCGTAAAATGCCCGAAGGATTCAAGAATGCCTACTCAACACTGGCCGGCCAAATGCCGGAGACAGAGGTCCTCTTAAGCATTTTGGAGGGCCGAGCCGATATCCAGACGGCGGTCGCGTTTGCCTTAAAGCCCCTGACCCATGTGGACCTAAACCAGGCCGTGCGTTTCTTCGCTCTGGTCAGGAAAATGACCGAGCAAGCTGCGTAATTCCTCTCCTTTTCTCTTTTTTAGAGTTTCCCTTAGTTTTCTTGCTCGACCGGCAGAAGTTATGCTATTCTAAGTCAATTCTTAGAAACAGGTTATGTCCAAAAATCAACTCAATAAGAGAAGTTCCATGATCACCGAGGGCGACCAGCGCGCGCCCAACCGCGCGATGCTGCGGGCGGTCGGCTTTAAGGACGAGGATTTTTCCAAGCCCATCATCGGCATTGCAAGCGCCTACAGTAATCTCACCCCCTGCAATATGCACCTCGATATTCTTGCCTTAGAGGCCCAAAAAGGCGCGCGGCGCGCAGGCGGCTTTCCTTTAACTTTCGGCACGATCACGGTTTCCGACGGTATTTCAATGGGGACCGAAGGGATGAAGTATTCCCTGGTAAGCCGCGAGGTGATCGCGGACTCCATCGAGACGGTCTCCAATGCAGAGCGATTTGACGGTCTTGTCGCGATCGGCGGCTGTGATAAAAATATGCCGGGCGCACTCATGGCGATGGCCCGGCTCAATATCCCGAGTGTTTTTGTTTACGGCGGCACGATCAAGCCCGGCAAATACAACGGCAAAGACATCGACATTGTCAGTATTTTTGAAGCTGTCGGCGCGTATGACGCGAAAAAAATCAGCTTGGATGAATTTAAAGCGATTGAATGCAACGCTTGTCCGGGCGCCGGCTCCTGCGGCGGCATGTACACGGCCAATACGATGGCCTCCGCGATCGAGGCTCTTGGCATGAGCCTGCCTGCCAGTTCTTCCCGCGACGCGGACAGCGAGGAAAAAAAACGCGATACGGCTGAAGCGAGTGAGGCGGTAGTTAAGCTCATCGAGAAAAAAATTTATCCCCGCGACATCCTTACCAAAAAAGCTTTTGAGAACGCGATCACGCTTGTGATGGCGCTTGGCGGATCGACCAACGCCGTGCTTCATCTTCTGGCGATCGCGAATGAGATCAATATAGAGGCGCGGCGCGTCTCGCCTCTGCTGACAATGGATGATTTTAACCGCATCGGCAGGAAAGTGCCGCATCTGGCGAATTTAAAGCCCAGCGGCAAATATGTGATGTCGGATTTGAACCGCTTTGGCGGCGTGCCGGCGGTCTTAAGAATGCTTTTGGACGCGAAGTTGATCCACCCCCACGAGCTCACGGTCACCGGGAAAACAATCGGCGAGAACCTGGAAGGCGTGAAGCCTATTTCAAACCCCGATATCGTGAGGCCTTTATCGAACCCGTTTTATCCCACGGCGCCGATGGTGGTGCTTAGGGGCAATCTGGCGCCGGAGGGCGCGGTCGCGAAGATCGGCGGCCTTAAAATTTTTACTCACCGCGGCCCCGCGCGTATTTTTAATTCGGAGGAAGAGGCTTTCAAGGCGATCTCCGGCAAAAAAATAAATAAGAACGACGTGATCGTCATCCGTTATGAAGGGCCGAAGGGCGGCCCGGGCATGAGAGAGATGCTTTCGATCACGGCCGCGCTGATGGGCGAGGGGATGGGAGAGCACGTCGCGCTTATCACGGACGGGCGTTTTTCGGGAGGCTCGCATGGGTTTGTGGTGGGGCACGTCGCGCCGGAGGCGGCGGCGGGCGGGCCGATTGCGGCGCTTCGTGAAGGGGACATCGTCTTCATCGATTCGAACAAAAAACTTTTAAACGTCGAATTAAACGAAAAAGAAATCAAAGCGCGTCTTAAGAAGCTAAAACCTTACCTACCCAAAATCAGAACAGGTGTTTTGGCGAAATACGCGCACCTGGTTTCCTCGGCTTCGTACGGCGCGATAACCTCGGTGACAACCAATGGCCGCCGTTAATAATTCCGCCGGCCGGTATATGGTGCTGGATATTGAAACGCAGAAGGGTTTTAATGAGGTCGACCGCAAAAAACTCTATCTTCTGAAGGTGTCCGTCGCCTGTATCTACGACTCCAAGACGGATTCGTATTCTTCGTTTGAGGAAAAAGAGATTTTAAAGCTCGAAGAAATGATGAAGCAGGCCGATCTTATCATAGGTTTCAACGTTCGCGAGTTTGACATGGAAGTATTGGCGCCGTATTTCATGACCCCGATCAAAAATTTTCCGGTGCTTGATCTTCTCGAAGAATTTGAAAAAGCGCGCGGGCACCGCATCAGCCTTCAAAGCGTCGCGCAGGCGACGCTTCAGGTTTCAAAATCCGGAAGCGGGTGGGACGCGTTGCGGCTTTTCAGGGAAGGCCGCATGGAAGAGCTTAAAAAATATTGTCTCGATGACGTGCGGATCACGAAGGATATTTACGAGTACGGCATAAAGCACGGAAAAATATCTTTTGTATCCAACCGTGATTACCAGACGCATGAGGTGCCGGTAAGCTGGGGCGATGCGATTAAAACGCTGAAGGAAAAGAAAAATGAAGAAAGTTCTTTTCCGACGAGTCTATTTTAGTGAGTTTCTACATCCGCGTCTGGCAGGCCTGCGATGTACAGGAGCTGACAAAGCATCTTTTGATCGTGGGCGATCTCACGGCCGATTGCGCGAGCTGCCGTGAGCTTGGGATTGATTACAGTTTCGCGAGGTCTTGCCCGAAATGCAGCACTGAGTTTAAATTCATCGCGTTGCGTAGCCTCGGAGGCGGCGGTGGTGCGGTCAAAAGGATTAAAGACCGCAGGCCGGACCTGACTTTCATCGATTATGATGATTATAAGCAGATCACCGGCAAACAGCAGGCCAGGGATTTTTTCAAATAGGAGGAGCAATAAAAATGAAAAAGAGTGCAGCGTTCTTATTATTATTTGCCTTAACGACAGTCTCATCGGCTGTTTTTGCGATGAGCCCCGAAGAGGAAAAACAGGCGCGTTACGATGAAATGAAGAATATCAAACAGGCCCAGCGCGAAGCCCGCGAAGCCGAGAAGAAAAATCCGGAATTGGCCGCGAAGAAAGGGCCCAGTTTCTGGGACAAGGAAGCAGAGCGTTCGGGGCTTAACGGAAACAGAGTTGGTAACTTTTTTCACAACCTGAATCCGGTGCCGTTCTTCAAAGACCAGACGGAGAAATACAAGGCCCGTAAAGCCGCTTCCAGCGCCGGAAATGCCTCCGATCGGGCCAGAAGCGTCGCTTCCGCGAACAGTGCTGTGGCAGTGACCGGAGCCAATTAAAAGAAAAGCGTTACAAAAGTTTAAAAAGTTACAAAGGTTACAAATCCCCCTGAACCCTTTTCAAACCTTTGTAACTTTTGTAACCTTTTAACGTTTTTACTTATGACTAAATTATAATTATATGATTTTTAAAATAAGAATCTTTTTAATCTCTCTTGTGGGTCTCCTCGTGGTATCACAAGGGGTTTTTTATGCTGGGGAAAATCCATTGGTAGACATCCAGAAAATAAATCCCGATATCCGCATTGATGTCCGTTATGCGACGGCGGATAATTTTATGTACGAGGTTTTATATCCGGAAGCACGCTGTCTTTTGAGGCGCGAAGTGGCGGAAAAGCTTTCAAAGGTCCAGGCGAGCCTGTGGAAGCGAGGACTGGGACTTAAAGTTTTTGACGGTTATCGGCCGCTTTCGGTCCAAAAGAAGCTGTGGGAGCGTTTTCCGTTCGAAGGATTCGTCGCCAATCCCGCGAAGGGATCCAACCATAATCGCGGAGCGGCCGTTGATCTGACGCTTGTGGATTTTGACGGCAACGAGTTTCCGATGCCGTCGGCTTATGATGAGTTTTCCGAACGCTCCCACCGCAACTATGCGGGCGGGACCGAAGAAGAGAGAAAAAACCGCCAGCTCCTCGAAGATGAAATGAAAAAAGAAGGCTTCAAGGGCCTTTCCAGCGAGTGGTGGCATTTCGACGATGAAAACGCAAAATCATATCCGGTGCTGGACCTGCCGTTCTCCGAAGTTTAGCGCATGAAGCACGTTCAAAAGATCATCCTTTTTATTATCGGCACCGTCCTTGTCATTACCGGTATCGCGGGGCTTGTTCTGCCCTTCATCCCGGGCTGGGTCCTGATATTTGTCGGCATTTCTTTTATGGAGCCGGAATTCGCGGAAAAACTAAAACAATGGCTGCATAGGAAATTTTCCAAGAGGGGGATCATTTGTTTCGAACGGAAGGCCCTGGGCCCATCGCCGGCCCATTCAGGCTTTACCACAAAGCACTTTCCAATTTTTTTGAAAAAAACGGACGATCTGCTTAAGGCCGAAAATCAGCAGCTTTTCCAGAAATTATTGTCTGAAAACCTTGTTGCGCGGTCTCACGGGTTTGCGTTGGCTTCAAAGTTCGTTTTTTTGGATCAGGCGCACGGCGGAAACATCGTCATTCTCGAGGAAGAAAATGATTTTAAAAGGGACGGTTTTTACCGTTTCTTGAATGCGGATGGCGTCATGACGCGGATAAAGGGCGTGATGCTTCTGGCGATGTCCGCGGATTGCCTGACTGTTTTTTTCAAAGCCCGTGACTGGGTAGGCCTGGTTCATGCGGGGTGGCGCGGCACAAGAGAGCAGATCGTGAAAAAGATGTTTCTTAGGGTCTCCGAGAAAGCGGGCTGCAAGCCGCAGGAGGTGGGCGTCTCCTTTGGTCCCTGTATTAGGCGCGACAGCTACGAAGTAGGGACGGAATTCAAAACTTTTTTTCCGAAGCGGTCGTTCCGTGAAAAGGGCGGCAAGATTTATTTTGATCTAGCCGCAGAGAATAAAAGACAGCTTGTGGAAGCGGGCGCTGACCGCGAAATCATGCGTGATTGGGGAATAGATACTTTTTCTGAAAGCAGGGACTTTCATTCTTTCCGTAAGGAAAAAGAAGCGGCCGACAGGATGATTTCGTTTATCATGAGAACATCGCTTTGAGTGGTTGACGAAGCTGTCGCGAATAGATTAAACTAAAAAAGAATCAAACAGAGGATGGCACGCAATGAGTCTTATCAATGAAGCACTGAAAAAAGCGGCCGAGTTCAAAAAATCCCAGACTATTTTAGTCCAAACTCCTCAGGCTCCCCAACCGCTTAAGACCCCCCGGCCCAATCATGGCCCTTTAGTTTTTTTGTTTTCGCTCACCATCCTGGTTTTGTTTGCGGTGAGTGTTTGGCTGTTTCTTGGGAAAGAAAAAGAAATAGCGTTGAGGACCCAGACCCAAGCCAAATTATCAGATATATCCCGCATGCTCAGCGCAACGCAAGGCAGACTCGTGGGGCTTACCCGCGAACGCGCGGATCTTAAAAGGGAATTTACGGAAGCAAAGGCCTCCTTCGCCTCCGAACGTGAATCCTATAAATCCGAGATCGGCGTTTTGCAGGAAAAATTGGATCTGCTCCAGGATGAATATCAATCGCTTCAGCGTCAAAACATTTTAAGAGCGAAAAAGATAAAAGAGCTCTCGCAGAATATCGTCCGTTCTTAATGCTAAAAAGCTTCAAATGAAAAAATGTCCTTTCTGCGCTGAGGAGATCCAGGACGAGGCGATCAAGTGCCGTTTTTGCGGCGAAAAGCTGACCGGAGCAGAGGCCTCAACGGAAACTCTTGTAGCCGAAAAGAAACCTGCCTGGAAAAGCTACTGGGCGCTTCTCTTGCTGGGGCTGGTTACGCTTATCCTGGTGGTGGGCTTTTTTATCTTGCTTTATGTGGCGTGGGACCGCTTTAGCCGGCATTACAAGGTGACAAGCAAAAGGGTGATCGCCAAGAGCGGTCTTCTTTCAAAGACAGTGGACGAAGTGAATATTTTACATATCCGCAGTATCAATGTCAGGCAGTCCGTCTTCGGGCGGATATTGAACTACGGGGATATTTTGATCGGGACCGCCGGTACGGGAGGTGTCGAGGTGACCTTCAAGGGCATTTCTGATCCTGTCGGCTTCAAAGAACTTATCGTCAGCCAAAATAAGACACCTCAACCCACCTTCGATTAGGCCTTTTTTTCAAAGTTTATCGAAGAAGTCGTTGACATCCGGTAAGTCGTTTGGTACCTTAATGAGCTATCAACTTTTAAAAAGATTTCAATTTATAAATTGAACAAGCAAATAAAAATTTTTATAATCCTGTTTTTAGCTCTCTGGGCCGGCGGCTGCGCCGCAAGTGATAAAAAGGACCTTGAGACCATCACAGTCTGGCACTGGATGTCGGACCGTGAGGACGCTTTTCAGGAACTGGCCAGGCGCTACGAAGAATCCCATCACAAAAAAGTGCGTTTCGATCTCTATGCGCCGTCCGAGGCGTATACCCAGAGAGTCAAAGCTGCCGCCCAGACCGGCACCCTTCCAGACATTTATGGCGTTCTGGGAGAAAAGAGAGATTTCGCGAGTTTTATCAAATCCGGCTATGTGGCCGACCTGACGGAGGAGCTTAATAAACAGGAAGGCGCCGGCGTTTGGAAAGACAAGCTTTTTGAAAGGGCCGTCTCGGTCAATGAATTTCTCCCCGGCAATGAATATGGCGTGAAGTCCGGCATTTACGGTATTCCGCTCGACGTGATGACTATTCAGATGCTCTACAATAAAAGTCTTTACCAAAAAGCGGGCCTCGATCCGGATGTGCCGCCGGATTCGTGGGAGCAATTCATCAATCATTGCCGTATCTTGAAGGAGAAGGGGATCCCCCGTTTCGTGAGTGGTTTTGGCGAGATTTGGATGATCGATGCTTTGGCGTCCAATTTTGCGATGAATATCATGGGAGAGGAGAAGGTGTTCCAGACCTACGAAGGAAAGGTCTCTTACACGAGTGACGGTTGGGTGAAAGTACTTTCCCTGTTCAAGGAAATGGCGGATGAAAAAATTTTGGTCGATGGGACAGTGACGATGGTGAATAAAACGGCCGAGCAGACATTTGCCAACGAGCGCGCGGCCTTCGCGTTTAACGGCTCCTGGTGTGTCAATGTCTATAAAGGAATGAACCCCGGCCTCCAGTATGGCGCAATGCTTCCGCCCAAGGTCACCAACCAGCATCCGATACGGATATGGGGCGGCGCCGGCACTTCTTTTGTCGTGAATAACCAGTCGCCGCGCCGCCAGGCCGCGATCGAATTCCTCAAATGGCTGTCCAGCGAAGAACAACAGGCTTATTTCGCCACCGCCACCGAAAACCTGCCCGCCAACAGGGACAGCTTGAAGCAGATTTCGCCGATCTTGGCGCAGTTTGCGGACGATATGGACAATTCGACACATCCCAATATTTATCCGGTCCATGAAAGTCCCGTGGTGACGGAGGCTTTTGATAAAGGCATTCAATCCATTCTCATCGGAGAAAAAACGCCACAAGAAATCGCCGAAGAAGTCCAGAAAGTCAAGGAAAAGGAACTTAAAAAAAGTCATAAGCAATAAGTCTTAAGTCGTAAGTAAGGGAAAAGCGTTACAAAAGTTTAAAAAAATTATAAAGGTTACAAAATCCTCAACACTTTTTAAACCTTTGTAACCTTTTAACGTTTTTACTTATGACTTATCACTTAAGACTTATGACTAGTGTTAAGGGGCGTTTCGATGAATCTTCAAAAAATCCGAAAAGTTCTGGGAAATTATATTTTCGTTCTGCCGGCACTTTCTCTTTTCTGCACATTCAGCCTTTACCCATTCTTCAAAGTTTTTCAGCTCTCCATCACCAACTGGGACGGCATTTCGCCCGCGATGACCTACGTCGGAGCAGCCAACTTCAAGGACCTTTTTCTGGACAATCCGGTTTTCTGGCTTTCAATGCGCAATGCGTTCTATGTCACGTTTTTAGCGCTGACGCTCCAGAATTTTCTGGCGCTCGGATTGGCGCTTTTGTGCGACCGGGACATTAAAGGAGGGAATATCTACCGCGTGATATTTTACCTGCCGCCGGTGCTGTCCGGGATCGTGGTGGGTCTTATCTGGAACTGGATCTACGACGGCAACTACGGGCTCTTGAATCATTTCTTGAATTTCATCGGTTTGGGCGACCTTTCGCGTGCGTGGCTTTCGGATTCAAAAACCGCGCTTTTTGCCGTGGCGGTGATCCATATGTGGAAAGGTTTTGGGTGGGGATTTGTGATCCTTTTGGCCGGACTCCAGAGCATCCCCCGCGAGCTTTATGAGGCGGCGCGCGTGGATGGCGCCAATTCCTGGGTCGTATTTAAATCCATCACCGCGCCTCTCATGATCCCCGTTTTTATTCTCGTCTCCATCCTCACCATCTTGGGCACGATGCAGATCTTTGATATTATTATTGCGACCACCGGTGGCGGTCCCGGTTACCATACCGAAGTGCCGATCACGCGCATCGTTACGACGATGATCAGCTCATCCAAATTTGGCTATGCCTGCGCGATGGGCGTGGTGTTTGGGCTGGTACTTCTGGCGATTTCGATGGTTCAGATACGCGTTTCAAAAATGATGAGGCAGGTTTAAATGGCGTTTTTCACCGATGCCGCCCATAAAGAAATCAACTACGAAAAAGTCAAGAAAACCACGTTAAGCTTTTTTACTCATTTATTTCTTGCGGCCGTGTCTTTGAGCTGTATTTTTCCGCTTTGGTGGGCTTTTACTTCGAGCCTTAAGACCCAGCAGACGGTTTTCAATGACCTAAGTCTTTTTCCGAAGGTCCCTCAATGGGGAAATTATATCGAGGCGTGGACCAAGGCGAATTTCGGTCTTTATTTTCTGAACAGCCTGCTTTATACGACCACGGTCGTGCTGGGCGTCATCCTTATCGCCTCGATGGCGGCCTACGCGTTTTCGAGGCTTCAATTTTGGGGCAAGAATTTTTTATTTTTGCTCCTTATTTCGACCATGATGATCCCGATCCCGGGGTCTTTTATCGCGCTTTACGTTCTCTTGAATAAATTGCATCTGGTTGACACCCGGATCGGCTATATCCTGCCCCAGATCAACGGAGGTCTCGCGCTCGGCATATTTCTCCTGAAGACTTTTTTTGATGATCTTCCGAAGGAGCTCGAGGACTCCGCGCGCATTGACGGCTGCGGCCGCCTCCGCGTTTACTGGCACATCGCGCTGCCTCTCGCGCGGCCTGCGATCGCGGTTTTGGCGATCTTTAACATTCTCGCGGTGTGGAATGAATACCTCTTGGCGATGCTTGTCTTGTCAAATAAGAGTCTGATGCCGCTCCAGAGGGGTCTCATGGTTTTTCAGGGCGCGCATATCACGCAGTACCCGCTTCTTATGGCGGGCATCGTGATCACCGTGCTCCCGGTTTTGGTTATCTATCTTTTACTGCAGAAACATATTATAAAAGGAATCACCGCGGGCGCGGTGAAGGGTTAACAGGGAACCCCAGGATAATTCCAAATGACAAAATTCAAATTTTTAGATGTCATTATTTTGTCATTTGTGCTTTGTCATTTGTCATTCCTGGTCCATGCGGCCGAAGAGCCCGGGAGGGAATCCGAGGCGACCCAGCTTTTGAACGCTCACGGCGAGAACATGGAACTTGAATTCAAACTCTATGACCCGGGTACCGAAACATGGGTCGATTATGAGAAGTATGGGCATTTCGTCGGCGTCGGGACTGAAAAATACGAATACAAAGTGACTGATAGAAAAGGGCTCGCGGCGGCCGTCGGCGAGGCAGTCTATCCCAATAACTCCATTTATAAAGACCCTACTTATCGCGTGCTTGTTTCCAAAGGCAGGCTTGCGGGAAGCCAGTGGGATTACGTGAATATCGACAACCAGCAGCTGGCGTTTTACAAGTGGGCGAGTTCCCACGACACGATGGCGGTACAGCAGTATTATACGGCGCTTACGCTCGAAAAACTCGGCGAATACACGCATGCGATAAAGGCGTACCATGCGGTGATCGTGCATTTTCCCAAGCAGATCGGCTGGACGGTGTTCCGTACGCCGCTCTACATGGCACGGCTTGCGCTTGACCGCATCGATTACATCACACGCAAGCACCCTAAGCTTGGCATCAAACTTGTCGATGCGGAAGTGAGGGTACAAAATGGTTTTAATTTTAACATCAATGATGATAAGTTTTTTGTCAAGCCCGGGAAACTTGTGAAGGTGGAGCCCAAGGAGCTTAGGCCCAAACGGGTGAATTTAAAAAAGTTAAAGATCGTTCAAACGCTCGGCAAGGGTCCGGTGCAGGCGGTACAGTTTGAAAATGGGGATTGGCAGCTTCGCATTAACGGAAGACCCACGATGGTGAAGGCGGTCGCTTATAGTCCCACTCCGGTGGGAAAGTCCCCTCATGAAGGATATAACCTCGATTCGTGGATGGTCACGGATCTAAATAACAACGGGAAGATCGACGGGCCTTTCGATGCCTGGGTGGATAAAAATAAAAATAATAAACAAGACCCGGATGAAAGAGCGGTCGGCGATTTTCGTCTCATGAAAGAGATGGGCGTCAATACGGTCCGTTTGTACCACCATTCGATGAACAAAACGCTTTTACGCAAGCTTTACAAAGACTACGGGATCCGCGTGATCATGGGCGATCTTCTGGGAATGTACGCGGTGGGTTCGAAAGCCGAATGGTTCAAAGGCACCGATTACGCCGATCCGGTCCAGCAGAAAAATATGATGGACAGCGTCAAAGAAATGGTTACGGAGTATAAAGACGAGCCTTACATTCTCATGTGGATGCTTGGGAATGAATCTAATTACGGTGAACCCGGCGATCCCGCCAAAGACAAGGTGGGTTTTGGAAGCCAGGCCAGGCTTCAGCCGGAGGCGCATTATAAGTTTGTCAATGACGTGGCCGCGATGATCAAGTCGATCGACCCCAATCACCTGGTCGGTTTTTCCAACGGCGAGATCGTGACGATCGATATTCTGGGGAAACACGCCAAAGATGTTGATATTTTTGGCGTGAATTCTTACCGCGGCGCCTCGGGATTCGGCCCAAGCCTCTTTCAGGATGCCAAAGAGTTCATGGCCAAGCCTGTTCTTATCACCGAATACGGCTGTCCCGCGTATTATGCGGGCAAAAGTTTAGACTTTGCCGAACAAAAGCAAATAGAGTATCATAAGGGCAATTGGGAAGACCTGGTTTATAACAGCGCCGGCTCCGGTGGCGTGGGCAACGCGATCGGCGGCGTGGCGTTCGAGTTTGTGGATGAATGGTGGAAAGCAGGCCCCCCGCCCAAATTCAGCCCGAAAGCCCAAGAGACTCGCGGAGATTTTCAAGCGAATTTTCCAGATGGCTGGATGTATGAAGAATGGCTGGGCCTCACTTCTCAAAGTGATGGCAGCCAATCGCCTTATATGCGGCAATTAAGAAAAGTGTACGACTATTATAAAAGAGCCTGGAATAAGTAAGGAGGACTTGTGCTGTTTCAATTAAAATTTTTAGTTTTTGCGTTCGCGCTTACAAGTATTTTGCCGCAGGGCTGCTCCAAACCGGCCGATCAATCCTCCGCAGCAAAGTTAATGGTCCAAAATAACCAGACACAAGAAACGCTCGTGGGCGCGCGGGTGTCTCAAGGCGATACGTTCAAAGGTTTTGATGTTTATGTGGACGGCGGTTCGCTGAAAAATCACTTCGTGGCTTCAGGATGGATGGGTGACTATGGGGACATAAAAATGGATGAGAAGTCCACAAAGAGGCCCCGTAGCGGCGCCACCTGCATCAAGACTATTTATACAGGAAGGGGCATGCAGGGCGCCCGTTGGGCAGGCGTCTACTGGCAGAACCCTCCCAATAACTGGGGCACCCGTCCCGGCGGTTATGATTTGAGGGGGGCCAAGAAATTGACCTTTTGGGCGAGAGGCGAGATTGGGGGCGAGAAGATCCAGGAGTTTAAGATGGGAGGCCTCACCGGCGAATACGCCGACTCGGATATTGCAAGCACTGGTCTTGTGACATTGACGACAGAGTGGCAGCAATTTACAATAGACCTTCAAGGCAAAGACCTTTCCTACATTAGCGGGGGATTCTGCTGGGCGACCAACGTGGACGCAAATCCGGCCGGCTGCACGTTTTATCTGGATGACGTAAGGTACGAATAACAAGGAAAAAGGAGGACTTATGAAAGTAAGGTCGATTTTAGCCATCGCAGCGGTTTTATTGGGCACCGCCTACATCGCTTCGGTTGGGTTTGCTCAAGAAGGAGTTTTCAGGTCTTTCAGCGTCTACACCGACGCCAAATCCCCTGATAATCACTATATCCCTTCAGGTTGGATGGGCGACTATGGAGACATGAAGTACAATGATAGATTCATGGATAAACCCCATGGCGGTTCCACTTCCA
>Ga0247727_10000186_pt1 | contig 143491 bp, 178 predicted proteins | sample WisWelCaveWW1625_FD_202498 | JGI IMG/M metagenome (GOLD analysis project Ga0247727, IMG submission 202498) | Biofilm microbial communities from Wishing Well Cave, Virginia, United States - WW16-25 | ecosystem: Environmental > Aquatic > Deep subsurface > Groundwater > Cave microbial mat... | reverse complement strand
CGATAAGCTTTATCTTTTAGTGTCTCTTTTTTCTTCATGGGGTGAATCACCTCGAATGATTCATCCCACCCCATGAGCCTAGCGGTTCAAGGGGGTTTTATATTTTTCGAGACTTTCTACAGAGCCGTCTGAACAGCAATGTTTAAATAGGATGACTTCTTTCAGTTTTTCTATCATCGTCAATAATGAGGTGTTTTTCATGAATAATTCCGTCAAAAAATGTACAATGAAGCTTGTTGCGTTACTTTTGGTGCTTTTGGTCATGCCATTTGCAGCAGCAGATTCTGTTTCTTCTCTTCTCTCTTCCTACGAGAAATCGCAGGAAAAATTCCTTGATCTCAAAACAGAATTTGAGGATTGTGAAGCAGTTGATGATGACTGTGGTGATATAGAAGAAGAACTTCTTGACGCAGCAATTTCATATGCAGAAAATGGGATAAAGATTATGCTTGCATATATTTCCTATCTTGGCGATGATTCCTCTGCTGATGCACAGGCAGACCTTGAACAAGCGCTTGATGATCTTCAATACGCGGATAGTAAAGAAGAATATGATGCTGCTCTTGATTCGGCAAAGACCGCGTGGAAATCTGTTGCAGATGCTATTAAAAAGAAAACAGTAGAAGACCTTTTTGCAGAAGTAGATGCGCTTGTTGATAAAGGGGAAATTATTGACGCAAAATTAGAATGCGGCATTCGAGAATTGACGACAAGCAGCACAGAACTTGACGCAGCGTACACATCCTTCTCTGCTGATATTGCGAAAGCAGATGAACTTATTGATGTAGCAGAAGATCTTCTGAGTAAAGGTAGCGATCTTACTGAAGTCGTTGCAACAATTAAAAGTGCGCAAGATGCTTTGAAATCTTCGCAAACTTCTCTCACTGAAGCGCGTGATGCACTTACTGCGAAAGGTGGTACACTCTGCGCAGAAGTCGTTATTGAAGAAGACGCTGATGAAGAAGATGACACTGAAGAAGAGGAAGCAGAAGAAGTAGAAGCTGAAGAAGTTGAAGAACAAGATCTTGATGAACTTCTTAGTGACTATGATCTTGACACGTATTATGACGATGCACAGGATGCAATTGAAACACTTACTGAGTACATTGAGGAACAACAGGATGATAATTATGATACTTCAGAAGCAGAAGTTGTTCTCGCACAAGCTGAACAGTATCTCGAAGACGCGGAAAAACTTGTCCTCGAGAGTGGCGGTACTGGCGCAATCTCCAGACTCTTGAACGCACAGCAAATTGCAACACGAGGATTAAACAGCGAATATTATAGAGCAGGTACAGGAACTTCATCCAGCGGCTCTGCAACTGCTGATTATGATGCATTTGTTGATTGTATGGAAGGCTCAAGTTACTCCTATCAGCGTGATGCATGTTACGGAGATTATGGCATTGAAGGTGGTACACAGACTGAGATTGAGGATTGCTTGGCTGCAGCAAACGCTGAAACTGAACGCCTTGAATGTTATACTGAAGCTGAGAATGAAGCAGAATTGCAGGAAGGCGATGATGAAGAAGCATTACGCGATCGTTTGTCCGCACTTGAAGACGCGCTCGATGATCTCGAAGATGATGTCACTGCGCTCTACAACGAGCTTTCGCAGAGTGGAGAAAGTTCCACAAGTAACGATTATCAAACAGTTGATACTGCAATAGACAATCTTCTTGATGATGTTCAGGAAGCAAACCAAGGATATTTCGATGATATGGATGACATTGAAACAAAGGTTGACCTTGGCGATGAAAGCGAAGCAGACGATTTGCTTGATGATCTCGAAGATGAGGTTGCAGATTACATAGAAGATATGGAAGGAGAAATCGCTGACCTTCAACAAGATATTGATGCATTATAGGTGAGACCATGAACTACAAACAATTATTCCTTATTTTTGCTTTGGTTGTTGTCTTTTTGTCTGTTGTCGGTTGCGCAGATAAAGAAGCAGCTGAAGTAGAAGAAACAACAGATGAGACAGAAACAACAGAAGAATCTGCAGCGGATTATGATCCGGAAGTTGTGGATCAGTTGACAGAAGATCTTGATGACATGAGCTGGTAGGTTGTTCATGAAAAAACTTCTTATCAATGGTTTGCTTCTTTTAGTTTTTATCGCGCTCATTGTTGCAGTTGTGATGGGCTTATCGAAACTTCGTGCAGTCGATACTTCTGACGCAGAAGTGGATGCATTACTGGAAGGACAGGAACAAGCTGTTGTTGATGAGAAGGCTGTGCAGGAGCAAGCTGCAGTGAAGGTCAGTGTGTCAAATACTTCTGCTAACAAGACAAATACGTCGAAGAGTACGACTACAACGAAAACAACAACTTCTAAAACAAGTTCTTCAGCAAACGGAGATATTGATGATTTTTTGAATGAGTTTGGATAGTTTTCTCTTTACTATTTGTTTATGTTTACATTTCTTCATTTTCTTTTTTATAATTCATAAATACCCCATTGCTTCGCAATGGGTCCCCCTGATGTTAAAGCAATTGGGCGATTCTTGTGTATACTATTGAAAATAACAACATTGGCGCCGACGCACCGGGGGTCGCCCCATCCGGGGTGGTGCGTAGGACATGGAACGAAGTGACATGTCCGTAGGCCGCCATAGTTGTTGTTATTTTTTCTAATCTTTCTTTATTCTCAAACGATAAACAATATAAACTCAGCAACTATCTCTTTTTTCATGGTTTCTGTGGTTCTTGGTGGGCAATGGGGCGATGAAGGCAAAGGTAAACTTGTTGATGTCTTTGCGAAAGACGCAGCATACGTGGTGCGTTACCAAGGTGGTGCAAACGCTGGGCACACCCTTAAAGTTAATGGCTTAGAAATGATTCTTCATTTAGTTCCCTCTGGTATTCTCTATCCTCACACAAAAAACGTGATTGGCAATGGGGTTGTGGTGGATCTTCTTGCGCTCAAAGAAGAAATTGATGTTCTTACTAACACAGGCATAGGTGTTTCTGACAGATTGTTTATCAGCGACCAAGCACACATTATTTTCCCCTGGCATCGTCTTCTTGATGGACTCCATTACAAAGGGCGCTTAGGAACGACTGGACGCGGTATTGGACCTGCATATGCTGATAAAATTAATCGTGTCGGTATTCGTTTTGGCGATTTTTTGACTCCCCATCTTTTTGCAGAAAAATTCAACGCGCAATATGAAGCTGCTGTTTATGCGCTGCAACAACATTGCCGTTCTGTCTATGATGTTCAGGAAATGCTTCGCGACATGAAATATGCCGGAACAGATATTTCTCGCTACTTTTCTCTTGAGCATTGGCTAGATAAACATCAAATTCTTGTTGAATATACCGCAATCTTGACTGGTTTATTGCCTTCTATTTGTAATACCACCACCCTTCTTCATAAAGCGATTCTTGCGCATGAAAAGATTGTTCTTGAAGGTGCGCAGGGAACATTTTTAGACGTTGATCATGGGACATACCCGTTCGTTACTTCTTCCAACACGACTGCAGGCGGTGCATGTACTGGCTCAGGCATTGCGCCGCGCTACATTGGGAATGTGTATGGCATTTTTAAGGCCTATACCACGCGCGTTGGAGAAGGGCCATTTCCGACTGAGTTATTAGATGCAGTTGGAGAGAATCTTCGCGCAATCGGGCATGAATATGGCGCAACAACCAAACGACCACGACGGTGTGGATGGTTTGATGCTGTACTTGCGCAACATTCCATCATGATTAATGGTATGACAGGTGTTATTCTCACTAAATTGGATGTGTTGAGTTCTTTTGATCAAATTGCTGTCTGTGTTGGATACGAATATGAAGGAAAACCACTAGATACATTTCCGAGTAATGCAGAGATTCTTGCAAAGGTAAAACCAGTATATGATATAGTTCCTGGGTGGGAGAAAGATATCTCTCATTGTAGGTCTGTTGATCAACTTCCAGATAATTGTCAAGCATACATTAAGAAACTAGAAGAAGCAATAGGACACCCTATTTCAGTGATTTCTGTTGGACCTGAACGGGAACAGACTATTTTTGTGGAGTAATTATTTTTTTTCTTCGTTTTCTATATCAGTAACGGATATACATATTTCTTATCCGTTACTGGAATAGCAAACGACTATTCTAATTTTCTTTTTTTGTGTCGTTTTCTATATCCATTCCACATTCGTCGCAATACGTTGCCTTTTCCTCGAGCCCATTGCCGCAAAAGGAACATCCTACTTGTTGGGGGATTTGCATGATGGTTTTTGAGTGAATGAAGTATTAATAGTTTGTTGTTTTGGTGGATTTCAAACCTTACACGTCGTACACTTTTTCAGTACTCTTTCCTGAGCAATCTGCTCTGCGATAATTCGTGGCATCTTCTTCTCTTTCTCTGCGCGCGTTAAAACTTCTTCTGTATTTCTCACAATCTTCTCTTCGACAACTTTGAACATATACTTCTCATCCTTCCCAATGTATTCTACCCACGAAGAAATAACGCCACCAGCATTCGCGACAAAATCAGGAACAATAAGAATTCCTTTTTCGTGGAGCATCTTCTCTGCATTGACACTCATCGGAATGTTACTTCCTTCAACAATAAGTTTTGCTTTGACTTTTAGAACATCACTGTCTTTGAGCAAATCAGGAATTGCTGCTGTCACAAGCACATCGCAATCCACTGCAATCACTTCTTCTGCAGGATGCACTGTTCCTTCACCATACAACGTGACTGTCTTTTTCTCGCTTTTCGTTTTCGCGAGTTTTTCAAAATCAAATCCCTTTGGATTGACAATGAGTCCTTTTGAATCTGAAACTGCAACGACTTTGCCGCCTGCTTCTATGACAAACTTCGCGACAAACCAGCCGACATTCCCAAACCCTTCAATCGCGACACGAATTCCTTTGATGTCTTTTTTCATGTGCTTTAATGCAACAAGCATCGAATGGAAACAGCCAAATCCTGTACTGCCGAGCTCATGAGGAATGCCACCAATTGTTTTTGGTTTTCCTGTACACGCTTTCATAGAACCATTTGCTTTCGCGAAGACTTCCATTTCATGTTCTGCCATATTCATGTCAGGACCTGCAACATATAATGAAGGACAAACTGATTTTAATGCTTCAGAAAACGCGGCGACAAGTTCATCTTTTTTTTCCTGGCTTATTTTTCTGTCGTCTGCGATAATGCCTGCTTTTGCGCCGCCGAATGGGAGATCTGCAAGCGCATTTTTCCAGGTCATCGCTCTTGCAAGTCGGGATACTTCTGTAATGGAGACTGTTGGTGTCATTCGGATGCCACCTTTTCCAGGACCAAGCGCAGTGTTGTCGATGACGACAAAGCCGTGCATGCCTATTTTTGGATTATATACTTCAAAAATCTTTTCCGGACCAAAGTTATCGAATGTTACCATTGTTATCACTCCTTATTTTATTCTTTTTAAGAGATTGAAGGTATTATTGCAAAACCTGCTTTTTTATTTTCATCTACAATAAAAAGTTGTGCCCCAACTCTTATTCTTATTTTTTTGTCATGAATGAGTGTTGCTTTTTCTAAAAGTTCTTCTGGTTCTCCTCCACTGGAGGCTTCAAGATAAAAAGTTCCTTGTTTACTTTTATCTTGATAATACAGGCCTCCTCCAAACCCTAAAAATCCTTTTTCATACGTGAGAACTCCTTGAACAGAATCAATAAATGGTAATCTTAATTTGACTTCGCAGAGATTGCTGCTTCCTATTTTTACTTCTGTTTTTTCTGTTATTGGTTGACTTACTCTTGCCCCGCCTCCTATTGATCTCGTACTCCATTTTCCTTCTTCTATAAGCGCACAGAGAACTTCTATTTTCGTTGGCATAGTCATCCCTCTTTTTTCATCCTTATTTCTTCTCTTCAGTTGTTTCTTTCTTTTCTTCTTTCTTTGTACTGTTTTCTAAATATTGCACGAGCAATCGCAATCCTACTCCTGTTGAGCCTTTTTGCATATAATCATTCTCCCCCTCTGCCCAAGATGTGCCGCCAATATCGAGATGGAGCCACTTGTGATCTCCGACAAATTCTTTCAAGAACACTGCGCCCGCAATCGTGCCTGCTTCTCCTTTTGGACCACCAAGATTTTTGATATCCGCAACATCTCCTTTGATGCTTTCACTGAAATCATCAAATAATGGAAGCTGCCAGCAGCGTTCAAATGTTTCATTTCCTGCTGTTATCATGCGATCAATCATCCCTTGTTCATTACCCATAATTGGAGTGACTGATTTTCCGAGTGCAACAAACGCTGCGCCTGTTAACGTTGCAATGTCGATAATTTCTTCTGGCTTAAACTTTGTCGCAAAATGCAACGCATCAGACAGAATTAATCGTCCTTCTGCGTCTGTATTCATTATTTCAACAGTCTTTCCGTTGGATGCTTTCACAACATCTCCTGGCTTGACTGCTGTTCCAGATGGCATGTTTTCCACTGTTGGAACAATCGCAACGAGATTTAAAGGTAGTTTTAATTCTGCCGCAGTTTTGATCACATTCAGCATAATCGCGCCACCAGTCATATCATGTTTCATTGTTTCAATAGACCCAGTTGGTTTGAGATTTATTCCGCCAGAATCAAAGGTTACTCCTTTCCCGACTAATGCAATTGGCGCTTTTGCTTTTGATCCTCTGTATTCTAAGACAATTAACGCAGGCTTTTGTGCACTTCCCTGGCTGACTGCGAGAATGCAGTTCATTCCTTGTCTGCGCATGTCTGCTTCATCAAGGATCGTACATTTCATGCCTGTTTTTTTTGCATATTTTCGCGCTGTTTCCGCAAGATATGTTGGTGTGACCAGATTTGATGGACCATTCGCAAGGTCTTTGACTGTATTTGCATGCTCTGCGATGATCGCAGCACGTTCTATTGCTTTTGTGATTGCAGTTGGATTTTCATCCGCGTCAAGATAGAAAAATACTTTTTTTGGTTTTTTGTTCTTTGCTTTTTCCTGCGTTTTGTAGGTATCGTAAAGATAAGAACTGAGCACTGCGCCTTCTGTCAACGCAGCATATGCTTGTTCTGGAGTGATATTTTTTACTCCATAACAAGGACTCATAATAGTGAAATCTTTTTCCTTGTATTGTTGCAGACCTTTTACCATTTTTCCTGCGAACTTTCTCAAGGATTCTAATGTTACTTTTTCTGGATCACCAAGACTTGCAAGGACAACACGTTTTGCATGGATTTTTCCCAGCGTCATTGTGGTACATGTTTTGCTGTTCGCGTGGAATTCATCATCATCATGGACGATTTTGGTTAATGCGTCGTTGAAAATAGTGTCTATTTTTGTATATGCTTCTGTTTTGTTTTGGATATTTTTGAATAACGGAATAACAAGTGTTCCTGTTTCGACATGTTCAATTGGTCCTGTTTTTATGCTGACATTCATTCTCTGCTCACCTGCTTCTGAAGAAGTAAACCATTTCATGAGAAAATGACAATCTGTTCAACTATTTAAAGGTTTCAATATCCGTTCAACAAGTTCTCCTGAGAGATGGATGTTTTGAGAACGTGTATATTCTGCAGGGTTAAATAACAGTGGCTCAAAAAATCGTGCACAAATGCTTGTCAATGCACGAGCGCCAGTCTCTTCTGTACAGCGTTTTGCAAGCGCCATTGCAACAGAATGATCATATGTCACACTATAACCTTTTGCTTGAAGAATACGGATATAATCTTTGAATGCAGAGTTTTCTGCTTTTGTTATTATTTCTGCAATCTGTTCTTTTCTCAATGCATGAAGCACTGCAAGTGATGGTAGACGTCCAACAAGTTCAGGTTTTAATCCATACGCAATGATATCTTCTGCAGTAACTTCATGCAATGATTGTCCAGATCGTGTTTGATGTTCTGCAAGGAAGCCTATCGCGTTGCCTCTTCTTTTTCTTTGCGTAATTATTTCTTCTAAAGCAGGTGCTCCGCTTCCTCCCCTAAAGGCACCAGCAGTCACAAACAAGACATTTTTTGTACTGACGTTCGCTTTTTGTCCGCGATTTGTTTCCATACTTCCTATATTTGTATCCTCAAGCCAGCCAATAAGCTCATCCTGAAGACGAGCACCAAAAAAATTATCAGCCCCTGCGAGTTTATCTATTTCATCAAAAAAGATAACACCGTATGGGGTAGAGTCACTCGTTTTCTCCGCAAGGCTGTCCAGTGCTTCAGAGAGGTTTCTTCCTCGATACCCTTCAGAGGATTTTCCTGTTACTTTTCTTTCAACGACAGGAATTCCTGCTTTTTTTGCAAGAAGAGAAACAATGTAGGTTTTTCCTACTCCTGATGGTCCTACAAGTAGAACATTTGATTTTGGGATGCTTGGATCTTTTCTTGCATATCTCAGCATATACGTTGAAAATGCAACTGCAAGCGTGACTTTTGCCTGCTGTTGTCCAATGACATACTTGTCTAAATATCGGACGATACTTGGAGGATGCGCCCAATCAAATATATCATCTATCGATCGATGCAGAATAAGCGCTCCATGTCCTGCTTCTTCCATGTTTGAAGATGCTCTCGCTTGATTGGAAGCTTCTCCTTCTGCTGCAAAGAGCGCATATTTTACCCCACGAGCTTCTGCAACAGCACGAGCAAGGACATCTCTTTGTGGCATTGGATATTCTTCTTCATAAAGCATAAGCTCTCGTGACTCGTTTAAACATATCCCATAACAGCTGTACTCATACTCTTTTTCCATCACAAGAAGCGCAGGGATTTGTTCTTTTGCTCCCTGGATTCCAAATGCAATTCCATTTTCTGCAGCATTATAATCTGTTTTTGCAAGGGGAAGATATAATGTGTCATTCTTCTGTTGGCTCGTCACAAGCTTCCCCCCTTCTACGTGATAATATTCTGTAGAAAAAAATGATTTTTTTCTTGAAAATCCAATTTGTGCGGTGACTGGTTTTCCTTCAACAATAAAATGCCCTAAAAATGCTCCTCTTTCTGTTTCAGTAGGAATAATATACAAAGAAGGGTATGCATTTTCTGTAGAGGCATCAATATAATTGATACAAAGGTCATTTGTCGGTTGTAATCCATTAACAACTTGTTCCAGTTCAGAATTTTTTATGCCACGAAAAGCGTCAAGCAGAGCCATAAACAGAAAGAAGCTATTTTTCCTTTATAAAAATAGTGACCTAAACCTCCGCGTGGGTGAAATTATTTTTCTACAACTCTTCAATTCCCTTTCTCTCAGAAAATCCTGTCTCTAAAGAATGCCAGTGATGGATGTTTTTTTCTCCTATTTTCCAGCAGAGAAATACTTCTTTTCCTTCTTTTGTCTTGCTGTAAAAATCAATCAGCCCTTGTTCAATATCCTTGACATAACAGCCGTGCGAAATAATTGCATCTAGATGACTGTAGATTGTCACATAGAGTTTATGGTATTCTTTTGTGTAGCGGATGTTTTTTGCGTGTGACAAGAATTCATCATCAAAATCTAATTCAATGCTGAGGAGCAATCGTAGTGCATCAAGAAGTTTATGCACTTCAATAATGTGTTCTTCAATTTGTGGAAGAAGAAGATTTGCTTGCTCTAGAGTGAAGTACTTTTTCTCTGGAAGATGCAATGAGGTTTGGAGTTCTTCGAGTTTTGGGATTATCACTTGATTCTTTACGCATCGCTTCTATTTATTGGTTGTTGTTTTGTTCTTTCATTTTTGTTTGCTTTTGATTGCTTTGTAATTTTTATAAATTCAATAAGACCCCATTGCACTTTAGTGCAATGGGTCCCCCTGACATTTGGGTTTTGTGGATACGTGTTTTGTGTTTTCTGTGCAGGGGATATTTCTTTCTTGAGCTCCTTTAAACAAACAAGCGCTTACAATTCATGATAATACTTCTTCAATAATAACGCATCCTGCTCAATGTTTGGACTCTCGCAGATCAAAACTCCTGCGCAGCTAAATTCCTTCAACGTTTTGAGAAGATCTTTGTAATTCATATCTGATTCTTGGAGAGGTAGATGATTTCTTTCTCCTTTTTCCGAGTAATTAATCCCCGCAAGATGGATGTGCATTTCTTTGAGCGCGGTTTTTCCCAAGGTTTTTTCATAGAAACTTAGCATTTCGTGAAATTCATCTTTTGTGTTTAATTTTCCGCCTGTTCTTGCGTGCAGATGCGCGAAATCAATGCATGGAAGCACTTGATCAAATTCTGCGCTGAGATTGCACAATTCCTTCAAATCTCCAAACTGCGTTGGTTTACCTGTTGTCTCTGGACGAATCCAGATTTTTAATCCTGCATCGTTGACTTTCTGCATCACTTCTTTCATGTGTGTTTTGACCATGTCATACACTTTCTGTGGATCTTGTTTTTGATAAAAAGCAGCATGAAAGGTCATACTATACGCTCCACACGCATTCGCGACTGTTGCAGCATTGAGAATTCGTTGGATGCTTGCAGGAATCTTTTCTTTTTCTAATGAAGCGAGATTAATGAAATACTGGCCATGACAGGTTAGCGCAACAGTACTTTCGTCTGCAACTTTTTTTACTCCTGGTGCTTTTTCGAGTTTGATGTTCACTGATTGTACAAACTCTAACTCCATCGCGTCAAGACCAAGACTGTTGACTTGTTGAATTCCTGTTGCAGTGCATCTCCCTTTTTGCGGTGTGCTGAGTGGTATACCGCTTGTGCCAAAGAGAAGTTTGTTGAATGCCATTGTATTGTTGAAGGTTGTTTTCTTTATATATATTTGGAATACCAAAAGTATAAATACTCACTTTTCAAGAAAAAACAAGAAATGGCAAAGAACTATCTCTTTCACCGAAAAACAGAAACACTTCGTGAAATAAAAGAAAGCATCAAACGGCTTCCAAAAAAAGATGAAGCACTCTGGATTGATATCCATGAAAGCAAGGATGATTTTCTTGCTATAAAAGATCTTTTCAAACTTCATCCTCTTACTGTTGATGATTGTCTCAAAAAAGAAACACGTATCAAAATAGAAGTATTTGACAATTACCTTCTCCTTATTGTGTATGGTATCAATGTCAGTAAAGGTGGAATACACATTCAGGAAGTTGATTTTATTCTTGGAAAGAATTTTCTCATCACAAACCATCTCAATGATGTGGAGTCTATTATTCAACTCCAAAATGATCCTAAAACGCTGCAGAAGTTATTGAACAAAGGACCAGAATTCATTGTACAGTATATTATGGATCGACTCATTGAATCCTTTTTTCCCGCGATTGAAAAAATTGATGAAGAAATTGATTCTATTGAAACAAAAATATTCCAGCGTGCGGATGCAAATACTCTTGCACGTCTTTTTCGCTTTAAACAGCATGTCATGGACTTGAAAAGACATACGGGCAATCACCGTGAAGTTATCGGCGTTTTGGCAAAACGAACTGTTCCCTTCTTGTCTCTTCGCTCAGAGGTTTATTTTCGCGATCTTTACGATAAAGTCATTCGAGTTTCTGAATTTATTGAAACACAACGAGAAATTGTTGCAAACATTGTTGAAACGCATACTATTGTTATTTCCAACAAAATGAACGAAGTTATTAAAGTTCTTACTGTCATTACTACTATCGCAACACCCATGACTGTTATCGGAACAATTTATGGAATGAACTTTGATTATATGCCAGAACTTCATTGGAAATGGAGTTATCCAATTGCATGGATTGTTATGCTTATTCTTACTGCAGGGATGGTTTATTATTTCAAGAAAAAAGATTGGTTTTGATTGTTTACAAAATGTAAACTTTTGAAAGAAGAAAAAATGGAAGAAATTTAAATATTTAGTTCTAGAAGCCTTTCATTTCAGTTTCTGGCGCAGTTTCCGGTTTTCGTTTTTCAAACTTCACAGAAGAAGGCGTTACCATAAGCAGATCATTACTCAACGCTCCAAGACCCCAACGCATTTCTTCGCACTTTTGTTTTAGCTTGTTGCTGAGCATTTTTAGACCTGTAAAATCGTTGCTTTTTAGTAATGAAATGTCAAGAACAACAATACTGTTATTGCGAACCATGTCAAGAATAGCTTGGTATTCCATATCTGATTTTAATTTATGAACTTTTACGGTTAGTTGTCCGTGCTTTCCTTCTTCAAGTTGCTTTAGCTGGTGTTCATTAATATCTACTGTAACATACTCATCTTCAAAGGAGGATGCATTTGAGGTTCGACCATAAGAAACTTCATTCTCATCAACACCTGCAAGTTTATCCAAAAATCGCGTAAACACTTTCTTCATAGGAAACACCTCTATAAATCTTAAAGAATTCAGAAATTATAAAGTTATTGAATTACTTACTTGTTGCTTTTAGAGGAGTTCGCTTGATGTCAATAGGAATAACTCCTTTTTCGAATTCAAGCTTTGCAATTTCCACTGGATTAAAGCGGATTGCTTCAAGGTCTTTCTCAGAAAGATCAATGTTAAACGGAGCACCCTGCGCAATCTGCAACGCGCGAGCGCCAATGAGTCGTGCTTTCTCAAATCGTGTGTATTTCATGACCTTCTCCTCCAAAGATATGACTATAATTGTCCAATTGATTCAAAAAATAGGTGTTCATTTATATATTTTGTCGTATTCTCTATTGCGCTGGTGGGTTTATAATACATCCGCTTCCACACAGATGTCTTTACCCACTTGTGTATAACATACATTTGTCAATGTTATTTCTTTTTCCATCATTTTTTTTATTGTTGCAAATACTGGGACGCCTGTTCCATATATCTTCGGTGCGATAAAAAAACAAATTCTGTCTATGAGTTTTTGCTCCAAACATGCTGCGTTTACCTCTGCGCCTCCTTCTACGAGGACTGAAAGAATACCGAACTCTGGCAGTTTTTTGAAGACTTCTTTTAGCATAACATGTGTTCCATCTGTGATAATGAATCTCACTCCTTTTTTCTCCAATGCTGCTTGCTTTTTTTTGTCTCGCGCTTTTGTTGTGGCAATGATGACTTGTTTGTTTTGGAGAACTTTCGCATTCGTTTGGATTTTTAGTTTGCTGTCTAAAATGATAGGAATTGGTTGTTTCTTGCATGGAATTCTACAGTTTAGTTGTGGATCATCGCTCATGATTGTTCCAATCCCCGTAAGGATTGCATCGTGGTCTCTTCTGAGTTCGTGTGCTTTATAGTGGGATTCTGGCGATGAAATTATTGCTCGCGTTGCAGGCGCAGGCGAAATTTTTCCGTCTAATGTCATTGCTGTTTTTAGTGTGATATATGGTCGTTTCTTTTTTTGTGTGTGAAAGAACTGTTTGTATAATTTTGCACATTCTTTTCCCAAGATTCCTACGTTTACGGTAATTCCTGCTTGAATCAATGCAGTTACTCCTGCACCATTCACGAGTTCATTTTCATCTCTGCAGCCAATGACCACTCGCTTGATTCCTGCAACAACAAGCGCATCAACGCACGGTGGTGTTTTTCCAAAATGACAGCATGGTTCTAACGTGACATACATTGTTGCGCCATCGGGAAGAATTCTTTTTTGTTCTGCACTTTTGAGTGCTTGAATTTCTGCGTGTGGCGCTCCTGCTTTTTCGTGGAAGCCTTCACCAATAATCATGTTGTTTTTTACAATGATTGCTCCTACTTGCGGATTTGGCGCAGGATATGCTTTTTGTGCAAGATGAAGCGCATGCTGCATGTAAAAATTATCTGCTTCATGCTCATCATGAAATTTGTCTTGCGTTTGTTGTTTTTCTTGCTTCTTCATTTTCTTTGTTCTTTTGTTTCTTCGTTTAAAATTAGACATTATTCAGTAAATGTCCCATTTTTTCTTTTTTTGTGGTGAGATATTCTTTATTGTGTAGGGTTGGTTCGCTTTCTAGTGGGATTCTATCAACGATCCGGATGCCACTTGTTTCTACTGCTTGTATTTTTTCAGGATTATTTGTCAAAAGTTTGATTGTTGTTATATTGAGATTCTTCAGGATTTCTACTGCTGTTGTGTATTCTCGTTCGTCAGGTTTAAATCCAAGCAGTTCATTAGCTTCAATGGTGTTAAACCCTTTTTCCTGGAGATGGTATGCCTGGAGCTTTGGGAGTAAACCAATTCCTCTTCCTTCCTGTCGCATGTAGAGAATAATTCCTAACCCTTCTTTTTCAATTATTTGCATTGCTGCCTTTAATTGGTCTCCGCAATCGCAGCGTTGTGATCCAAGAATGTCTCCTGTTAAACATTCTGAGTGGATTCGTGTGAGAATATTTTGTTTATTCGTTGGATCACCTTTGAGGATTGCAAGATGCGTGATTCCAGTTTTTTCTTCTTCAAATGGAATTGCAGTAAAATCTCCATACTCGCTTGGGAGATGGATTGCGTTATGGCGGATGAGAGATGCGGTTCTTTCTTCTTCTTTTTTCTGTTCCATGTCTCTTTTTTCTTGCATGACTATGGATTCTTTTGTGGTATTTTCCTGTCCTTGTGTTTCTTGTGTGTATGCAACAAGTTCTTCTATTGTGATAATAGGAGTATTATATTTCTCTGCGAATATTTGCAGTTGCTCTCCTCGCATCATCGTGCCGTCTGGATTCATGAGTTCTGCGAGCACTGCGATGTGTTTTTTGTTTGCAAGTTTGCAGAGTTCTATTGCTGCTTCTGTATGTCCTTGTCTTTCAAGGATGTTTTCTTTTGCTCGCAGTGGGAAAATATGTCCGGGTTGTGTAAGGTCATCTGGCTTTGTGTTTGGATTGCAAAGTGCTTGGATTGTTTGCACTCGTTCTGCTGCGCTGACACCAGTTTTAGTTGTTTTTGCGTCAACGGAGATGGTGAATGCGCAGCCATGGCGTGCAGTATTATTTTGCACCATTAGTGGAATTTTGAGTTTGTCCAGGATGGTTGGTGTGCTAGGAACACAAATAATTCCGGATGTGTGTTGGAGCATGAACACAATATCTTGTTCTGTGATTGTTTCTGCAGCGTAGATGAGATCTGCTTCGTTTTCTCGATCTTTATTATCTGTGACGATTATAGGTTTACCTGATTGAAAGGAGGTGATTGCAGTTTCTATTTTTTGTTTTATTTCATTCATGTTTTCACATTCATTTTGTTGCTTTGGCTTATGAATCGCCTCGCTGTGCTTTTGAATCCCTATGTAATTATTATTTTTTGGAATTAAAGGAATATTTTATTTTTACACGAATTCTATAAAACCCCATTGCACTTTTGTGCAATGGGTCCCCCTGACAGTTAGGTTTACTGGTGCGTGTTTTTGTTGCTGAGCGATTATAACGTATTTTTATGCGTTTATTAAATATTCTTTAGCGTCTGAATTAATTCAACAACTGCATCAATACCATGCTTCGCATAACTTTCATAACGTTCGATTGCTTGCTGCTTCGAAACATTATGACCAATAATGCTGAGTGTGACTGGTTTTTCATACTCTAACGTGAGATTGCTGATTTGTCGCGCAGCATTATCCGCGACATGCGCGTCATGCGCTGTGCCGCCACTAATGACGACTCCTAACGTGACCACTCCTTGGATATTTTCTTTTTGGAGCAGTTTTTTTACTGCAAGTGGTATATCAAAAACTCCTGGAACGTGGATGATTTGTGCAACATGGACGTTTTTTTCTTTCGCGCGTTTTTCTGCGACATTCACCATTTCATGCGTTATTTCTTCATTAAAATCTGCAACGACAATTGCGATGGTGATCATGTTATTGTTTTCTTTGTTTGTTGTTATTGTGTTTTTGTTTGTTGTCATGGTGCTCACTCCAAACTTCCGACATGCGATTTTCCTTGTCGCAATCCTTTTCCTGCGAATGGTGTTAATGTGGTTCGTCCTTTGAGCAGTGCGAGTGCATTTTTTGCGTGTTTGTACGCGCGGTCGTGACTTAGCGCAACAAGTTTTTTTGGATCTGCTTCTTCATCTGCGTGGACAAATACTTCGAGAATATGTTTATTGGTCATAAGCATTGCATGTTGGATACCAATGGATGCTTCATGGCTGCATTGTTTGTCAATCGGCATTGATCCTGGCATGCCCAGTGCGATTGCGATGTCGCATTTATTGTTCGTGAGCAATGATTTGCACGCAACAGGAAGATCTTTTATTCCTGGCACTGTGTATCTTATGATTTCTATTTTTAGTGTTTTGTCTTCTTTTTGTGCGTCGTTGAAGGCTTGCTCTACTGCTTTGTATAGATCTATTTGTGCAAAGGTTGTATCTGCGACGCCGATTCTCCAGATTATGTTCATTTATTTCACCGACTGTTATTGTATTGCTACTTCTTTCCCATTCTCCAATTTCAATATTGATCGTAAATTTGCTGCTGCGATAATTTCTACTGTTTCTAATGTGTGCGTTGTTCGATCTGGAACAATTACTGCGCCCACAATCTTTTTTGCAATAAGCACAGGATAACATTTTAAACCACCAAACGTTCGTTCTTTTGTTTGGAATCCGCTGACGTATAATTGTTTTTTTGCTGCGAGAAATACTTCTGCACCATTTTTATCTACCGCAAGATTTAATGTTCCAGGATATGGTGTAAAATTTAATAGGCTTTGAAACTGTTGTTTGTACTGCTCCTGACTCATGTAGAACTTTCCCTCTCCTAATCCGTCTTTAACTATTCCTGCAATATTTGTTTGTTGATTCAGAATTTGTTGGAGTTCACCGTGGAGCATTCGCAATTTTCCTTTTCCTTTTTCTGTAAGGCTTAATGTTACTCCAACTGGCGTTGTTTGTTTTTTGATGCTTCCTTCTTCATCGAGTTCTTGCAATTTTCTTGAGACTGTTTGCTGCGAAATATCAAGTTCTGCAGCAAGTAGCACTGTTGATGATGTCAAGGTTCCATGCAGTCCTGCTTTATTTGCGATGTAGAGGATGATAGGGAGGTCTTTCATTCTTCTTTGGACTTTCTGACTACTTATAAATGTTATGCAACTTAGAAATGAGTAGCTGTGTAGTAGGACCTTTAGACCTTTTCTGTTTAACAATATTAAATAATATTAAACATATAACTTTTACCAGAAAAACCCAAAGGTTTAAATAGTATGTCTCAGTCATACTATTTTATGGCAACTCCAAGCAAAGAAGAAAATGTTTTACGATTAATTTTAGAATATAGTCCTTTAAAAGAATGGCACTTTGAAGAGATAGTTACCAAAGCAAAAGTTACAAAAGTAGTGGCAAATAAATGGCTAAAAAAATATGTTTCTGATGGGCTTCTTAAACATGTCAAAGCTTTAGGAAAATTTCCATATTTCTCTGTTGGGAGTAATAATTATTATTATTATTCTCTAAAAAAAGTTTATGCTTTGGAACAACTTCATAAAAGCGGACTTATTCCAAAACTTTTATCTCTTAAAACAGCAAAAACAATAATACTCTTTGGAAGTATTGTGAAAGGAGACTGGTACAAGGATTCAGATATTGATATCTTTATTTTTGGAGATATTTCAGATTTTGATAAAAACCTTTATAGACTTAAATTGCAAAAGAATATAGAATTACACATATTCCAGAGCAAGAAGGAAATAGAAGAAGTCAAGACAGGGCTTATAAAAAATGTTATTAATGGTTATGTCATAAAGGGTCAAATTCAGGATTTTGTCAAGGTAGCATAGATGAAAATTACAATAGACAATTTGGATAGCACCTATGGGCTATGCATAAACACAGGAAGCATAAAAGAAAAATTCATAGATGTTGAACTTATCAAATCATTAAAAATTGTCGCAGAAAAAGGTCTTGCGTTCATCAATAGTAAATCAACTGATATTCCTAAAGATAGCACAGATTGGACATTTGTCTTTCGAGACCATTATGAGTCACTTCGAGGACTAATTGAAGCATATCTATTATTTGATGGAATCGAAGCAGATAATCATCAATGTAAAAATGCGTACATCTGTTTCAAACATCCAGAACTCGAGTTGGATTGGGAATTTTTTGAAACAATCAGGCTAAAAAGAAATGCAATCAACTATAGGGGACAACTATTGAAATATGAAGATTGGAAAATATTTAAGCTGAAATTCGAATTGCATATAAATGCACTTAGGAAAGAAATTGAGAAGATGTTGAAAGAGAACTAACGAGAATTTTGCATAAACAGCAAAATTCTCTAAGATAACTTTGCATCGTTGATTGTGCTCGTCGAGCTTGGAAGAAAAGATTCCAAGCTATCGATGAAAAATTGATTTTTGCAAAGTTCTCTAACACCAATCAACACAAAAACCCAAAGGTTTATATAGAAAAATAACTGGAAGAGAGTAAGTTATATTCAAATGAGGTGTTATTATGGGAAAAGAGGATAAAACAAATACATATCTTTTAGCGTTAGTAGGTATCGTTGGCTTTGTCGCGGTGGTTGTCTTAGTGATGAACGCAGCAGGATCTTCCAGCGATTTAGCAGGAGAAGCGTATTCTGCGAATACTGTTAAAGTAGGTTCATCTGGTTTGAAGATCTGGGACCAGGCTGATTGTAGACAATGCAGTTCAGGAGAAATTGTTTGTGGGACTACACCGTGCTCTACTACGGCTGTAACAACTGGATAAATTAGTTAAAAAAAGAGGTGTCATAAATGGCTAAAGAACAAAAAACAAATTTGTATTTGCTCTCAATTGTCGGTATTGTCGCAATTGTAGGGATTGTGGTATTGGTATTGAATGCGGGGACTGGTGGAATGTATGTAAGTAGTGGTGACTTGAGTGGAGAAGCAGTTAAGTCTGGCTCCTCATTGAAATTCTCGGCGCTTAGTTCACTTAAGCCAGGTATTATACTAATAGGTGCCTCATCTTTATCCTCAAGTGCGAGAGATGAAAGCTGTTGTGGAGCTTCTTGTGATGCATGTCACATTCCCGATGAAGGAGCTTGTAAGTGTTTAGATTAATTCTTTTTCTTTTTTTTTTGAATAATATAGTATAATAAAAAAGAGGTGTAAAGAATGGCTAAAGAACAAAAAACAAATTTGTATTTGCTCTCAATTGTATCTATTGTTGCAATTGTGGGAATAGTAGTGTTAATTTTGAACAGTGGAGCAGGAAGTGTTTCGTTGAGCAGTGATGATTTGAGTGGGGAGGCGTTTAAAATTTCTAGTGCAAAATCAACGCTTGGAGCAAGCAGTTGTGATCCGGCATGCCCTTCGGGTACTGTTTGTGTTAGTGGAGGTTGTTATTCTTCTGCTACAACAGGACGATATACAGGTACTGTTGCAGGTAAATAAAGAATTTTTTTATTTTATTTTTGTTAATACAAATTCTGGACAAGGAGCAGCTTGATTTGTTTGTTCAACATAAAGATCATATGTTTGTGCTCCAGGAAAGAAACACATATTGTTACTGTTATAAACAAATAAAGAACGAGGAAAAACATTCAGCATCTCAACAGTAGCGACAAATTGTTCTGGAGGCGTATCACTTTCCTCCGCTGCTAACGAAGAAGGATTTAATGCGTGCAAAAACGCTTTGTACTGCTCATCATCTTGCTCAACATAAAAAAGTGGAAATGTGACTGTATTCTCTATTGGGATTCCATTCACAGAAGGTATTTTGTAATAGTCTGAAGTAATTCCAAAGATAGATACATTTTCTTCTTCAGCGAGACGTTCGAGATTAGGTAGTTCCTCCATACACGGGAAACACCATGGTTCAAGAAAATGAAATAACACCGGTTTGGATAAGTTATCAAAATGAAGTGACCTAACAGTATTTAAAGAGGAATAAGGATGTTCTTGTTGAACGGAAGTAAAAGAATAAAAAGTATCATGGGTGGGTGAAGAGGGGTTAATATCACGAAAGGTATAAACTTGAACAAACCCTTTATCAGAGAGAGATGTAACAGTAAAATTCTCAGAAGGGACATCTTGAGATGTGCACCCAAGCAATAATAAATTGTATAACTCCATTCTTAATAGAAGAATAACCTCTTTTTATAAATGTTACTCTTTTTTAGTGATGAAATTGTGATATTCCCATAGAAAGAGGGCAACCAGTGCAAGCAGGGAAAGCACTAACAATATGAAACGAAGAGGGCGAGGAGCAAAAGAAAATTCAATAGTATGCTCTCCTTCAGAAACAGGAACAGCCATAAAGCTCGGACTTACTTGCACCCAAGAAACTTCTTTACCATCAACATATGCTCGCCAGTCTTTATGCGCACCAACCTTCAGCAGGACATAGCATGTGTTCTTCGACTTGGTGCTTGTGTCTTCAGTACTCAACACTTTGTTGATCTCCACTTCAGTCCTGTACAGTCCATCTTCAACGTATTCCGAAAGCACAGTTCCACATGGAAGTGTTTTGTTTTGTGCTTCCATTTCTCTTATTGTTTCATTCCAATTGTTAAGCTCTACAATATTTTCATAGCCCTGCTCTTCAAAAAACTCTTTTTCTCTATCGTCTCCAATAGTAATAAAATTCTTCTCTTTTGGGAGATCACTTTTCATCCATTGTAGTATGAGTTCTCTCGCTTCCTTATTATCTCCCAACACAACAGTATTTGTCTGCATTACATCAAAGTAACCACTTGTGTTTATTCCATAAACTTCATATTCTTCGTTTGCATAAAGCATTGTTCCCCATGAGGAATAATTGCTTTCTCTTGTATAGGAGATATTTCCTATAGAGAGATTGTTGCTCTCTTTTAGTGCAATAAAATATTTGATGTTTGCGAGGTTTAGTATGGAAGGGTTGCTTATGTTGAGCTGTTCCACATAAAAATATCCAAGGCTATCTTGACTTCCAACAGCATGGCTTACGCTTGCGGGCTTTTCTGCGTACATTGGAATAGTATAGATAAGGTAATTTGTCGTGACTGTTATAATGAACTCTGGGTGAACTCTTCCATTTGGCAATGGAGCAAGAAACTCCAGTGCATCAAAAAATTTTTCCTTCTCTCCTTGATAAGGAAACCTTGCTGCGGTTTTGCTGTAATCTTTATACATGTCCACATAAAAGTACGAGAAAAGCAAAAACAAGAGAACAAATAGAAGTGCTTGTGCTTGTTTCTTCTCCAATGAAAGATATGCAGAGAACAGTATAGGGAGGACTTCATAAAAGAACGTGATGGCAAGCGCTGCAAGTATGATTGCAAAGAAATCCAATCCTGAAAAGAATCGTGAGAAATGGACAATACCATTTCCTGGAAACCACTTTAATATAGGAATATTGCTCGGTCCAATCAAAAGAATAAAAAAAGCAAAGAAGTTGAGTAGTGCATAGAGCATTATTTTTCTGTTTTCTTTATTCTCTTTTTCTAACAATTGTGCAATTATCTTTGAAAAGAGACAAATAATTATTCCCCCTAAAACAAGAATAGTAAAAATAGGAATTCTTTCATAGTCAAAAAGAATACCAATCTTGAGCATGCCAAACATGGTTGTCGCTCCAAGACCATCTAATACAGAAGTAATATCAAATGGATGTCCCCCATAATAGCTTATAGAAGTAATCAATGGAATTATCCAAAACGAAACAAGAAGACACTCAAAGAAAACTATCTTAAAAAGGTAAACTGCATCTTCTGCCTTATTTCTCACTGACCACGTTTTGGGTGAAAAAAGGATTAACAGCGCAACTGAAATGTTTGCAGCAATGCCGACAAAACTATGCATCAGCATTGTCAGAGATAACAAAAGAGTAGGCCAGAATATTGTTCTATTTCCAAAATATTCTCTGACTGTATATCCTACTGCTAATGGATAGAGAAGCATTCCGAAGAGCATTGTGTAGAGTCCCCAACCAAAATATGAACTTATCTCAAAACCAAAACTCTCCCAGCTTCTTATACAAAGAGAAAGCATCGCCGCAAATAGTGCAGTCTTTTTGTCGAAATTCATCCACGTTACTCCAAAATAAACAGCTATTGGGAAACAGGACAACAAAAAGACATTCAGAAATTTGTAGATAAATAGCGAATTGACAAAGGGAAATACGATGTATAGCATACTTGTTATCAAATATGGCAGTGGTTGGTAATAGTATAGCATTGGAAAACCAAAGTTTGCATCAGGATTCCATAATCTGAAGTTTCCTTCTTTCAGCATCTCTGCCAGTCGAACGGTAAACGCATAATGCGCAGAATTATCACCATTATACGTTGGTCCAGGAGAAAATGCTGAGAGTAAAGAGTAGAAAGAAAAGAAAAAAAGTAGGGAAAGGATAACATACACATTATATTTTTTAACGAATGAATAGAATTGATCAAAAGCCATGTTTTTGTATTCTCTTTTGGCTATATATACTTTTTTGCCTGATTCTTGCTCTGTTCAGCAAAGCTTATATACTTATTTCTCATAAAAACTCTTCATGGATGTCATGGAATGTATTCACTGCTCTATTCAACAATCTAGAAAAGATGGTTCTAAAAATAATTCCTTGTTTTAACTCCTCTAAGAATTCTAGATCAATTATAGCTACCGATAAGTTTAAATATCAATTGATATTTTATAATCTCAAATGAAACGGAAAGATATCAAACAAACCATCAAAGAATACTTCTTCATAAACCCAACATCTAAACTCAGAGTGAGGGAAATTGAAAGAACCCTGAAGCTTCCCTTGCCCTCAGTCATAAGATATTGTAAGGAATTAGAGTATGAAGGTATTTTAGCAATCGAGAAAACAGGAAATGTCAATTTCTACACCGCAAACAGAAATGAAGCGTACCTCTTAGAAAAAAAGCTCTTCAACATTAAAATACTTTACGAATCCGGGCTTATAGAATATCTAAAACAGGAGTTAAGTAACCCTGTCGTAGTTCTCTTCGGATCATATGCAAAAGGTGAAGATACTGAAGAGAGTGATATTGACTTATATATAGAAACTCCAGCAAAAAAACAAGTACATCTTGAAAAATTCAAAAAAATCCTCAAAAGAGAGATACAAATATTCCCGCATAGAAACATAAAGGAAATAACGAACCATCACTTGGCAAATAATATTATTAATGGGATTACAGTAAATAGTTACCTAGAGGTTTTTACATGAAAGAAATTAATTGGAATAATTGCATAACCAATAAAACCGCAAAAATCATCACACCCGATGTAAGGAGGGCGGATTCATTGAAGGAAACTGCAAACGAGAGAATAAGCCTCATCAAAGAGATAAATGAAAGAAACTGCAATTTTGTTTTTGAGGACTACTACACGTCTTTATTAGAGCTTCTACAGGCAATAACTTTCAGGGAAGGGTATAATATTTTGAACCATCTTTGCTTAGGCTTTTATTTAAGGGATGTTCTTAAAAGAGAAGATCTCTTTCTTATATTTGATGATTTGAGATACAAAAGAAACTCTCTTACATACTATGGGAGTAGGATGGATTTTGAAACAGCAAAACATGCAATAGAAAAATGCAAACGAATTATTAAAGAAGTACAATGAATTCACCAAGTGGCTCATTATTTCCATACAACACCGACAACAAAGAAAGGTTTATATAGATAAATCCCATAAAAAATCCTCATGGATGTCATGGAATGTATTCACACTCGTCGTTCTATTCGTAAATATCAGGATATTCCTGTCGAGTTTGAAAAGGTAGGACGCATTGTCGAAGCAGGAATGGCTGCTCCCACTGCAGGAAACATTCAGGATTATCGTTTCATTATCGTGCAGGATAAAGGAAAACGCGCACAAATCGCAGAAGCGTGCTTACAACAATATTGGATGGAAGCTGCTCCGACACATATCGTTATTTGCGTCGATATCAAACGATCAAAACAATTCTACGGTATTCGCGGAGAACGATTATACTCTGTTCAACATGCTGCAGCAGCTGCAATGAACATGCTCCTCGCTGCGCATCATTTTGGGTTAGGCGCATGTTGGATCGGCGCGTTTGACGAAGAAGCAATGAAATCTATCTGCGGTGTTCCTGAATACGCGCGACCAGAAGTTATTATTACGTTGGGGTATCCTGATGAAATTCCACCACGACCTCCAAAATATATTCTTGAAACATTTTCCTTCATTGAACGATACGGAAACAGAATCAGAACATTCCCGCTTGTTATCGCAGAACCATCTCCTGTTATTGAGAAACATGTTCGCGAAACAATCGCCGCAGTTGATGAAGGAACAAACAAACTGCTTGCTAAAGGCGTTGAAAAAGGAAAATCTATTTGGGGAAAATTGACAGGGAAGAAAGAATAGAGGTGTAAAAATGGATGAAAATAAAACAAGCATGTATTTAGTTGCAATCGTTGGTATTGTCGCGGCTATAGGGATTGTGGTGTTGTTGATGGGCGCTGGAGGAATGAATATTACTGGACAAGCGTATGCGAAGTCATCATTTACTGCAAAGGGTTTGGTTGATTGTGATACAGGAGAAGTCTTTGATAAAAATAAAGCAGAATGTATCGCAACTTCCGTCGGTAATGTTCCATCAACATCAAAAACGAGCTCTGCTGGAAGTGCAACTGGTTGTCGATCTGATCAGGAATGTTGTGTTGTTGTTAAAGATGGAAAATGTACCTATTGTTCAAATCCCGGTACGTGCCCCCATCCTGTTTAATTTTTTATCATCGAGATAAAAGAGTAAAATTTTGATTTGTTGTGATACCCCACTGCTTGCAGCGATTAGGTATGTCCTCCGATTACATTAGCGAACGGGGTTCGCAACATTAAAAATCCCCGCTAATACTCCGCTCCTTGGGGTGGTTGGGATTTTGATTTTAGTAAAAAAGAGGTGTAAAAAATGGATGAAAATAAAACAAGCATGTATTTAGTTGCAATCGTTGGTATTGTCGCGGCAGTGGGTATTTTTGTGTTGTTGATGGGCGCTGGTGTGTCTGGAGATGTGACAGGGCAAGCATTTGGTGGATTTGCTGGTATAAAGGCAAAAGATGATGCTGTGGGTTTAGCGTCGGGAATAAAAGAAGATAATGGATTTTCGCCTTCTGGAATTACAGTGTCAAGCAAAGGAGTTGCTGATTCTGCTGATTGTTCATATCCTACATGCTGTGCTGCGAAGCCCATTTGCGAGAAAATGAAATCATGTGTTACGGCAAAAACATGTAGTGGGTAAAAATAATTTTATACTTTTTTATTTTTTTTTCTTCATAACACTTAAAAACAATTCCTATTTCTTTTCTTTTATGGGTAATCGTTGGGCAGATTATGTAACTAAAATATTTAATCCTCCTGAAGCACCACTTCTTCATGTCTACAGTGGAAGATACGTTGCTTCTGTGGGAAATGAATTATCTGTTTCATTAGGTGTTCATGATTCTCAGAAGGGAATTGAACAAACGCTTGAAGAAATTATTGTTACTCCTTTGCTTCCACCCATTGAAGAAATTCCACCATCTGTTGCTGTTTCTGATGCTGTCGCTGCTGCAGTTTCTCGATTATTCATAGATTATCATCTTCTTTCACTTCTTGAACAACATGCTTCTTCAAATAGATTGCATCTTACTCACGGTGCAAAATGGGGTTATGCTTTTGTTGACGCGATTTGTGAAAGATTAGTTGAGGAAGGATATGGAATAAATCCAAAAGAAGTTGCCTGTCTGGGAAGAGGAAAACGGATTCCTCATTATCGTCTTCCATTTCAGCATCCAGGTAATCTTTCTCTGCCAATTCCTTCTCGTTATGCTCAGCCGACTATTTATGGGTTTTAGTAAGGTTTAAATATATTAGAGAGAAGAATGATATGTTTATTCAAAATTATAGTAAAAAAGAGGTGCTATTATGGCAAAAGATGATAAAGCAAGCATGTATTTAGTTGCAATTGTCGGTATTGTTGCAGCTATAGGGATTGTGTGTTGTTGATGGGTGCTGGAGTGTCTGGCGATGATCTTTCTGGTCAAGCAATTGGGATTGGCGGAACAAGCCAACTCAAAAGTGGCGTTTCAGGTCTTGTTGAAACATCAACTGGACAGCAAGTATCGGGAAGTGCAACTTGTGAGTATCCAACTTGCTGTACTCAAAAACCAGCTTGTGAAAAAATGAAAGCATGTGTTACTTCGCAAACTTGTAAAGGATAATTTATTTTTTTAATCTTTTATTTTTTCTATTTTTTTCAATTGTAGGAACTCATTTCTTATCTCACCCTCTCTCAGTATACACTTTACCTACACTAATTCCCTCAAATTCGAAAGGTTTATATACAAGTTTGATCATAAGTTCACTTAATTATTTTGCGAGTTCATAAGAAAAAGATATTGTCTTCATTTGACTTTTTTGCGAAAATCAAACGAAGCAAGCAATTGTGAAAGATAATTGTTTGTTGGCGCAAACAATCAACGTGTTCTAAGATAATTAATAGTTGAAGTACTATATAAACTTTTCGAAATAGTGTTAACTATGCAATCGGGCTATTCGAAAGGTGTGGTTGCTGCTTCAACGAAAAAAAAAACAAGAAAAAGAGGGGTTGAACATGGACTTTTTGGTAAAAAATGCGTTGGAACAACAAATGCCTGCGAAATCTGTAGGCTTTGCAAATATTAAAGTAATTGGCTGCGGTGGCGCAGGCAATAATATGGTCAGCTGGCTGCACAAAAAGCAAGTCAAAGGCGCGGAAATTTACGCGTGCAACACTGACGTACAACATCTCAATATTACTTCTGCTGACAGAAAATTTCTGATCGGTAAAGATATCACTCGCGGTCTTGGCTGCGGTGGCTTCCCTCAGAAAGGAGCAGAATCTGCAAAAGAATCTATTCAAGAAATCAAAGAATGCCTCAGTGGAGCAGATATGGTTTTTGTCTGCGCAGGAATGGGTGGCGGAACAGGAACTGGATCGTCACCAATCGTTGCAAAAGTAGCAAAAGATCTTGGTGCGATTGTTATTGGTACAGTAACAATGCCTTTCAGGATTGAACGCGCTCGCGTTGAAAAAGCAGAATTTGGTTTACAACAACTCCGCGAAGTTTCTGATACTGTCATTGTTATCGATAACAACAGACTTGTACAGATCGCAGGAAACTTGCCTATCCAACAAGCATTTGCTGTTGCAAACGAATTGATCTCCGTGATGATCAAAGGAATTGTTGAAACGATTTCAATACCATCCCTTGTTAACCTTGATTTTGCAGACGTCAAAGCAATCATGACTGGTGGCGGCGTTGCAGTTATCGGTGTTGGTGCATCTGATACCAACAATAGAGTTGAAGAAGCTGTTCGCGGCGCATTGAGCAATCCATTGCTTGAAGTCAGCTACGAAGGTGCAACAGGAGCATTAATCCACGTGCATGGTGGTCCAGACTTAACCTTGGAAGAAGTTAACCAGATTGGTGAATTGGTCACCGAAAGCATGGACGAAAATGCAAACTGCATCTGGGGAACACGAATTACAGATGACATGAAAGGAAAAGTTACTGTCATGACAATTATGACCGGCGTTAAATCACCTTGGGTTCTTGGGAAATCCTCGCAACGTGCGAAAGAAACTCCTCGAGAACACCCGGTGTTTAACGACGAACTCGGCATAGAAATTGTGCATTAACGCACTAAAGTCCAATCACACCCCTGTGTGATACATTCTGGCCTTCATGTTCCTACACCCCCAACTAACAATTCATGAAGGCCTCCCTTAGGGGATTTTTTTTATTTTCATTGATTTTATCTTTCTATATTTTTGGTTTTCTCTCATCTGTTTTCTTTACAACTTCAATAATACCCCAATGCTTCGCATTGGGTCCCCCTGACAATAAAGCAGCTGGGCGATTCTTGTTAAGAGGAAGTATTTACACGCACCAGAAGGACCTTGTTTGTCTACGCAATTTATTATTATTATTATTATCATTATTATTTTGAAATGTATGAAATTTATATTAAATTGAAACAAGCCTCTTTTTCGTCACAATCTTTTAAAACCAAGTTCTGTTTTTCTCTGTTTATGGTAGTCCACAATTATGATACTCTTGATTTGAATAATACTGTTAAAGCTCTTCACGTGTCTCGCTTTGATTCCTATGACCGCAGAAGATGGGACGTTATTCTTGTTGATACAAATTTTTTTCTTAGAGATGGAGATAGAACAAGAGTACAAGCAAAAGAAACAGCAGGTGCAAGAATATGCACAACACAAAGTGTTCTTGAAGAGTTAGCTGAAATTTATTCTCGTATTGGCGATGTAAGACCTGGAAAAGATCAGAACATAGATGTTCGACAAATAGATTTCGCGCTTGCTTATGTCTCTTCTTTAGAAAGAAAAGGAAATATTATTTGTACGGACAGTGCAAAGCAACAAAGTCCTCTTGTTACATTTGAAGATGAAGTAGTCCTTGCAAAACTAGGATCCGCACTAACAAAAACAGTTTTTCCTTATACTGTTGCTGGAGAATTTGAAGCTGTCTTTGCTCTTGCTGTGGATATTCACGCACTCGCACGTGAAAAACAAATTTCATTTGATACTATTATTAATAGATTTTCTACGACAAGATCTTCAGATCATTATGCTTCTATTCAAGAACGTTTTAGTACTATAACGCAAGTGTTAGAAGAAAGCGTGGAAAGACGTAGAAATGAGATGTTACTTGCTGCTCATTATCAGCTCCCTGGTATTGTTGATTATAATAATTATATCAGAAACCAAGGAAGTTTTTCAGAGCCAATTATACTCGCACTTAAAAAAGCATTACGTCGTTTATGCGTTAAACTTGCTCATTCTACTCCTATTGAAAGAGCAAGAACAGAGTATTTGGATCGACGTGAGAAACAAGATACTGATAGAGGACTTGTTCTTGCAGGTTATGCCCTTGCGCCAGTTCTCTACGATGCTTCTCGAATTATCGTTGCAACAAGGGATAATGATTTGCATGAGTTACTTTCTATGCGACAAAACTCATCCATCCGTTATCAAGGTGCTTTCTAATGACCCTCCACATTATCGGCATTGGTTTAGACTCTGAAAAAGACATCACACTCAAAGGCTTAGAACTAATTCAAAAAGCAGACATTGTGTATTTAGAATGTTATACTTCTCGCTTGAATTGCAGCTTTCATGACCTTGCGAAATTTTACAACAAACAAATTCATCTCGCGCACAGAGAAATGGTCGAAGGAGATGATAATGAAATTCTTCAAAACGCTCGCACTGGTGATGTCTCGTTTCTCGTGGTGGGTGATCCATTCTCTGCAACAACACATCTGGATTTGATGATGCGCGCGAAACAAGAAGGTATCAAAGTCACGATTACGAACAACGCGTCTATTCTCACTGCTGTGGGCATTACAGGATTACAATTATACAAATTTGGCAAGACAACTTCTGTTCCATATCCTGAAGAGAATTTTTTTCCAGAAACCGCGTATGATGTGATCAAACAAAATAAAGCAATGGGATTGCATACATTAGTTTTGCTGGATATTAAATGGGATCAGCAGAAATTTATGACTGTTGGTGAAGGGATAAAGATTCTTCTTGATATTGAGCAGAAACGAAATGAATCTGTATTTACTTCTTCAACACTTTGTGTTGGTGTTGCTCGTGCAGGTTCAGAAACTGCGACAGTAAAAGCAGGAACTGCACAAGAACTTCTTACTGCTGATTTTGGTTCGCAAATGCATTGTTTGATTGTTCCTGGCACTCTTCATTTTATGGAAGAAGATGCATTGAAGATGTGGATGTAATCAATAATTCCTTCCAAAAATAACTTCCATTGTCGCATCTTTGCCAGAATAGAAACATTTCTTGCCTTCTGGTATAGGACTATCTAAGGGAATACATCTACTTGTGACGCCAGATGTTTTCTCTTTAATTTCTGCTTCTGCCTGTTCGTCTTCATGGAAATAGACTTTGACCCACTTCTTTGCTTTTATTGCATGAACGAATTCATCCCAGTTTGTTGCAGTTGCTGTATTTGCTTCAAGATGGGTTTTGGCTTTTTCAAATAACGCATGTTGCATTGCATCAAGTTGCTTTGGTACTTCTTTTTTCAAAGAAGCAAGGTTTACTGTTGAAATGCCGCCTTGGCCATAGATAGCAATATCCCTTCTTTTGAGGATACATTCATTCTTTTCTAAATCTCGTGGTCCAATTTCAATTCGTAATGGAATTCCTTTCATTTCCCATTCATTAAATTTCCAGCCAGGAGAATATTCTGTTCTGTCATCAAGTTTGACTCTGATTCCTTCTTTTTCAAGATCATGCACTATTTTTTCTGCTGCTTTCAAGACTTTCTCTTTGCTGTCTTCGAATAATATAGGAACTATAACTACTTGTGTTGCCGCGATTTTTGGTGGAAGGACAAGCCCTTTGTCATCGCTATGCATCATCACTGTTGCGCCGATTAATCGCGTTGAAATTCCCCAAGAAGTTTGCCATGGGAGTTCATCCTTCATCTCTTTGCTTTTGAAATTGATATTGAACGCTTTTGCAAATCCTTGTCCTAAATTATGTGATGTTCCACATTGCAATGCTTTGCCGTCTGGCATCAATGTTTCAATTGTGTAGGTTCTTTTTGCGCCCGCGAATTTTTCTTTTTCAGTTTTTCTTCCTGCAATCACTGGAATTGCAAGGAGCTCTTCGCAGAGTTTTTTGTATTCCATAAGCATTGCTTGCGCTTCTTTTTCGCATTCTGCTTCTGTTTCATAGACACAATGTCCTTCCTGCCAAAGAAATTCTCTGCTTCTCAAAAAGAGTTTACAGTCTTGCACTTCCCAGCGACAGATGTTACACCATTGGTTGATTTTTAATGGAAGATCTCGCCAGCTTCTAATCCAATGGGAGAAGGCATCATACATGATTGTTTCTGATGTTGGGCGGATTGCGTAGCGTTGCTTGTCTTCTCCTTTCGGTTCGATCCACGCGACTTCTGCTTTGAATCCTTTTGCGTGCGTTGCTTCTCGCTCGAAAAAAGATTCTGGAATGAACATAGGGAAGTATGCATTCTTTACACCGTATTTTGCCATTACTGGATTAAAATAATCTTGGATTGCTTGCCAGATTGCGTAGCCACCTGGTCTGATGACCATACAGCCTTTGATTGGCGCATGTTCTGCCATTTCACTTTTGAGAAGGACTTGTTCATACCATTCTGGCATGTTTTCTTCTTTTTTGACAGTGATGCCTTTGTCTTTTTGTTCAGGTTTGGACATGAATGAGAATAAGTCAATGGTTGTTTATATAGATTTTGAAAAAAAGAAAATAAAAAACTTAACAATCAATAACTGGTGGACCACATTTTCCTCTCTTGTTACAAGTAAAGCATTTTGCACTATTAGGTATTGGTTTGAGGGTGGTTACTTCTGAATTACTGCTCGTTCCACTCTCTGCATCACCTGATGAGAGCGTTGCAATTGCTTGCCCACTCAGATCATCACTACTGAGCGAAACACTTCCTGCTCCGCTGTTCAAAATTAACACTACTATTCCCACAATTGCAACGATAGCAACAATTGAGAGTAAATACAAATTTGTTTTTTCTTCTTTAGCCATTAATTACACCTCTTTTTTTAACTATAAACAAGATTATTCACTCTTTTTGTTTCTTAACATATTTAAACCTTTCTGAAATAAATTTTGAAAAATCACTTTTTACTGATAAAAAGATATTCTTCTTTCTCCAGACGTACTATTTTTTATTTTTCATTAAGACGAGAAGTTCATGACTTGATATAATTCTTATCTGTTTTTGTTCTTTGAGTTTTTTGTCATTTGACCAGATAGGACATTTGTATTCTAATGCAAGTGCAAAATATTCTATGTCATCTGGATCAGGACAAACTCTTTTTGCATCTACAATCTTATTCTCAAAAACTGAAAAAGGAAGTAATTCTATTCTTCCATGAAGAAGCGATACAATTATCTCAAAATCAATTTCTGTATATCCTGCTTTTTCAAGAATCTCCTCTTTATGTTCTTCTATTTCCTGTAAGATATATTCTGGAGCAATGAGTTCTATCTCCTTAGAAAAAAAGAGTTCAACAATTGTTTGGTTATACGCAATCAACGCTGAGAATATCACGTTAGCATCAACTACGAGTTTCATCTAATATACACCAGGATGTTCTCTTTTGTATCGCTCATGCAATGATTTGTTTATCTTCCTCCCTAATTCTAATGCATCTTTCTCTGTCAATCTTGATTTTGCAGTTATTGCTTTGAATAGCTTGATCTGGGTAAGTTTCTCCTTTATTGCTATCCTTGCAATCTCTGACCAGTTAATCTCTTTCGTCTCATCCATCTCTTTTTTAAGTTCTTCCGGTACAGCTAGAGTTATTGTTGGCATGTTATCACCTTAATTATTACACATAAACCAGTGTAAGAAGTGTATATATTTAAACCTTTCTGAAATAAATTGCTTCCTTCGTTCACAAACTATATAAACCTTTGAAAATGCTAGCATTCTGAAAAACTATGGTTGCGAGCATTTCTATAAAACAACAGGCAGAAAATGATCGCATTCTTCAGGAAGCGAGAAGAGTCGTCAATCAGCATTCTACTCTTCTTGAAAAAAAACTTGAAGCAAATCAAAAGGTAAAAGAAGACCAAACTAAAGAAAATCAGCCTAAAAAAGAAGACAAACCACAACATAACTCCCTCCAACATGATCCATCTATTTCTGTTCCATTATTAACTCTTTTAGTTGATGCATTAAAAAAAGAGAAAAAAGACAGTGTTGAAAAAGATGGAGAAGAGACGTTAGAAATAATTACCGGAGATTCTGAAATCAAAAAAGAAAGCAAAGACGCAATTGTCGCGCTTGCAGATCGCATTAAACGATTATATGCAAATGAAATGATGCAGCAGGCATATGTACAAGCACAAGGAAATTACAGCGCACTTGGACGTTATCAGAATGATTCACCAGTGCAGGCTTCAAATGTCTATAAACCTACCTATCAACAGGATGATTACAGTGTGTCTAAAAAGAATGAAGAGTTAGAGAAAAAGCGGAATGAAAGCAGTACATACTCAAAACTTGCTGGCGGGGATAAACCACAAGCATTTATCATGACTGACCCTCGTGGACGGTTGCACAGCACGTGGGAAATTGTTCGTGTTCTTAATGAGACGTCTGATGGAAAGATTGAACGAAATGATGGATTGCATTATCAGGGTCTGTCTTAGTTACTTTTATATTCGTTTCGTAAAGAATTTGTTTCTCCAATATTTATCTTATTTTGTTAGAAATAAATAAACATATTTAGGGATTCTCAAGGACTGCAATGCGATTATGGTGTGTGCGTGGTGCAGAAAACAACATGGCCAGACGGAGTAAAATTTGTTTCACAAATTTTACGGAGTAGGACAAGCTTTTTGGCTTAAGAATTTGCAGAAAGCCAAAAAGTTGGCCGTCTGTGCCATTGTTGTTGTTTTCTGCACTGTTCTTTCTTATTGACAAAACTAAAGATAGAATTATAAACCTACAATGAAAACATTCTGTTATGAAACAAGAACAGTTGGATCTCCTCAAACACATCGATTCCTACGCACAAAAAAACCATGATAAATGCTGGTGTGTACCATTTGATGAAGGGCAATTTCTCCATCTTCTTGTGTCCATTGCAAAACCAAAGTTCATTCTGGAAATTGGAACTTCTATTGGTTTTTCGACCATCTGGCTTGCTTCTGCAGCAGCAGAATATGGTGGCACAGTAAAAACCATTGAAATCCATGAAGAACGGGCAAAAACCGCTGAACAGCATTTTACACAAGCAAAACTCAGTAACATCACACTTCTCAAAGGAGACGCATCTGCGCTTCTCAAAGACATAAAAGCACCTTTTGATTTTGTTTTTTTAGATGGCGGAAAAGAACATTATCTTGAACAACTTCAGATTTTAGAAAAGAATGGTTGTATTAAGAAAGGGACTATTGTTGCCGCTGATAACGCTGTTGTTGTTGAAGGTAAAAAGAACGACAAACTTCTTGCGTATTTAGAACATATACGACATTCTGGGAAATATACAAGCAGTTATGTTCCGTTTGAGAATGGGCTTGAAGTGAGTTATTGCCTTTAAGTTTCTTTAACCAAAAACACAAACCAAAGAATTATATACTTTAATCTTTAGAAACACTTTCTTATGGTAAAAGTGCAGAAAGATGTTCTTCTGATGACATTTGTAGGGTTTGTTGCAATACTCGGTCTTCTTGTGCTTTTTCTTCATGGCAATGGCATGTCACTTACCGGCGTTTCTCTTGATGATGAATCCTTAATTGGGCAGGCAGTGAAAGCAATGACTGTGTGTGCGTCATCACAAAAAGCAACCTGTCAGCAGATGTAAAATCGCTGTTCAACAATGAAAGGTACATGGGCTGGAGACTGTACTAGCTGTAAAATCGCTTGCACTATTCCGAAGAAGAAATAATTAAACATTTAAAGTGCGTGAAACTGCTTTTTCTTATGGCATACACTCCTGAAGAACGAGAAGCACTTTTGCGATTTGTCACTTCTGTTGATGATCCTATTTACGCAGTCAAAGATATTCCTCCTGAAATGTTTGGCGCATTGGGGAGCTATTTCAGCAGAAATCCTAAAGATTTTCGTGATCACATTCTTGATTTTATCAAAGGAACATTAATTGAAGATCCAGAACTTTCAGAAGACGTTCGCATCAAACAACGCGAAGAAAACCTGAAAGCATTTTTGAACTCCAACTATTTGACTTCTAGCCAAGTATTGAAAGCAGGGATGGAAAAGTCTCGTGATTTTTTCACGCGATGGTACGGCAAATACGGACATAAAAGCATCGCAAATGTGGTTTGGCAAGGCTATGTTGGGATTAATCAGAGTCAACTTGTCGCGCGCCAGCTTGCGTTTGATCAACTTTCTTTTTTTATTGAAATGTCCACACGTTATGTTGATTTCAACAATGCACAATGGTACAAAGATCCTGACATCATGAACTCAGAATTTGCTCAGCTTTATTGTGAAATCATTGAAATGCTCATCAAAACGTACAATTATTTTATTGAGCATGGAAAAGCGCATTACAAAAGAAAATATCCTTTTGACGCATGGAAACAAAAACAAACAGACGCAGACAAACAAAAAAGTGATACATTCTTAGCACGAAAATATGATCGTGAAATTGCTGCAAAAGCATTTGATCTTGCACGATCTTGCTTGCCGCAGGCAATGCCCACCAATTTTGCATGGATTTTGGATGCGCGTTCGACTGAATTTGATATCGCGGCATGGAAAGAACATCCGCTTGCAGAAATCAGAAATGCGGCTGCTATGATTGAAAAATCAGGAGGGCAGCTTCTTCCTTCTCTTTTAAAACATACAGAGAACAATCCGTATTATGGTGACAAATATTATCGCTATCATGGTTCTTTTTCTTCTGATATCCATACACTTCCTGGTAAAAAACAATTGAAATTATTGTATCATCATCCTGGCGCACTTGAACTTGTGCTCGCGCATGTTTTGTCTAACACAAACTCCATTCCCTTTACTAATGCGCAGAAATTATTGCAGACGAAAACAATGCAGGAAAAAATAGAGATGCTTTCTCGTCTTGTTGCAAAACGCACGAAGTATGATGAATGGGTTGACGCTGCATTTCAAATGGTGAACGTTGGTGTGGAATGGACATCTGACGTTGGCGCAATTCGTGATCTTCGCAGACATCAGAAAAACCAACGTTGCGAAATGAATTATACTCTTGACATGGGATACTCCATTCCGCATGATGTGCAGGAAATGGGCGCTGATGCTTTAATGGTGTTCAAGGACGCAATGGAGCGAACCCATGAAGCAGAAAAAAAAATCAGAAAGAAATTTCCGTATCAAGTGCAGTATATTATTCCTATGGCTTGTTTGACGACCTTACGCATGAACATGGATTTGGATCAAGTGCAGTATATGATTTACACACGATCCACTCCTGAAGGGCATGAATCGTATAGGTGGGATGTCTTCCATCTTTGCGAAGAGATTGTGAAAGTCTATCCATGGATTCTTGGATATGAAGCATATCCTTCTGGCAAACATATTTTTGATGTTTATAAAGAAGCGCCGATGAAGGATATTATTCGAATGCGGACTGATGAGACGACGTTGCATCAGTAAAAACTTAATTTTTTCTTCTTTCCTTAAAGAAAAAGAATTCTCCTTATACTTTGTCCTTTTTCTTAAAAGAAAGCCTTATAGACTCACAATAAATGCAAAAGAGTATGAATGCGAGAGAATCTGACAGAATTTCTATTGACGACATTATTGTTTTAGGAGTTGGATTGCAAACAATTCTTTTTGGTATAGATACAGGAGCGAGAATGGCATATTTGAATTCTGCTCTAAAGGTGATGTTGTGTCAAGGAACATATCCACTCCCAACAAGAACAATCCAACATCCTCTCCAAACAATGGCAATCCAGGATCAACCAACAAGAACTGAAATCCAGAAAGAAGACTATCCTCTTGTCAGAGAAATTCGCCCCAATCCACGATTTGATGCGTATAGACAAAGTTCTGAGTACCATGGGCAAAAGAATCAGTTTAGACATTCACGGATTTAAAACACATCCTGCTTCTTCACAAATTCAATATATCCTTTCGCAAGCACAGGTTTTCCATGCTCAATAACAAAGCGGAAAGGCAATGAGATTTCTTCCCCTTCTTCAATAGGTATAACAAGTTCTTCTATAAATTCAAACGAAGAAAATTTCTTACCGTCAATTATTTTCTTTGCAACGTAGACTGCAGTGTTTGTACTCATTTGTTCTTCGCCAAGATTTCTGCGTTCTGCATCCATCTTTTCGCTGAGCTCTTTTTTTGTCCGCTGCTGTGGCGGCCAATCTCCGAGAATGCCGCCAAACACTAAATAATCAAATGTTTGTTTGTCTTGTGGTTCTAATGTTTTTGACGCAGCAGGATCAAGAATGCAGACTCTTTTTAGATTGAGTTCTTTGACTGATTTTTCTTCCACTTTTCCAAGTGTTTCTAGTTTCTTTTTCTCTTCTGCTTTCTTGATGTTTGTGAAAATAAGATTTTCTTTTCCCACAATTTCAGAAATATGCGTGTATTCTACAAGACACCATTCGTAGAGTTCAGGATCAAGATGTTCGATGATATATAGCTGAGGCGATTTATTATCGGACTTTTGTATCGCCTCAGCTGGATAGTGAAGGCGCTTTTCCTTGTTCGAATATTTGGCGCCTTCACTATATTTCATTTTTTCACTCTTTAGATTATCCACGGGATTAATGCTTTTACTTTTTTCTTGTATTCAACATATTCGTCTCCAAAGTGTGCAATAAGTATTTTTTCTTCGATATGAATACGATATAATAATGCTGGAAGCACGAGGAGAAGTCCTGTCAAAAGACCAAGCGCACTGTTTGTTATCAGAATGAATCCAATAAATGAAAGTATTCCTGCAGTGTAAATAGGATGACGGACATAGTTGTAAATTCCTGTTGTGATGAGTTTGTGTTCTTTTTGTAATGCAACAAAAACACTGAATTGTTTTTGCAAGCTGATTCGTGAATAGAGGCGAAGCGTATATCCTATGAGGAACAAAATGATTCCTGCATAATACAATGTTTTTGCTTCATACAATGTCCAATGAAGGATATAAAAATCATAAAGCGAGGCGCTGAGAAATATAATGGAGGCAACAACAATAATCCAGAATGAACCTTTATCGAGGGGATGCTTTTCCATTTTATCCCTTCAGAAACTCTTTTGTTTTTGTTGCAACATACAAGCCAGCATGATGAATTGCTTCATGCGTTGAACCTGCTATGTGTGGCGTTAGGATGAGATTGTCATGCGCTTTTGCGTACGCAATGAGTGGACTTGTTTGTTTTAATGGTTCTTCTGGGAAAACGTCCAACGCTGCGCCCGCAATCTTTTTTTGCTCCAACGCTTCGATAAGATCTTTTTCTAGAACGACTTCTCCTCGCGAGCAGTTCAATAGAATTGCGTTTGGTTTGAGCAAGGAAAGTTTTTCTTTGTTCATCATTCCTTTTGTTTCTGGTGTGAGAAGAACGTGAAGCGTGATGACATCTGCTTCTTTCAATAATGTGTTCATGTCTTTTTGTGTTGCATGCTGCTGTGTAAAATCTTCTGGTTTGAGATATGGATCGTATGCTAAAATTTCCATGCCAAACGCTCGTGCCCGTGCTGCAATGTCTCGCCCAATTCTGCCAAAGCCGACAATACCAAGCTTTTTTCCGGAAAGTTCTGTGCCAATATATGCTGCGCGATTCCATTCTCCTCGTAATAACGATGCATGTGCTGTTGGAATTTTTCTTACTAATGTTAAGAGAAGTGCAAGTGTGTGTTCTGCAGTTGCAATGGTGTTTGCGCCTTGTAACGAGATGATTTCAATTCCTTTCTTTTTTGCGTATTCGATGTCAATGTGGTCTGTTCCTGTTGTTGCTGTTGCGATGACTTTGAGATTTGTTGCTGCGTCTAACAGGTGCTTGTTTACTGTTGTATCGACGCGGATTGCGAGAATGTTGAATTCTGCGATGTGTTTAAATAGTTCTTCTTGAGAATATTGTTTGACAGTTACAGTACTAAATTTTTCGAATTCTTTTACTGCATCACTATCAAAATATGCAGGAGATGTTATGAGTGTTTTGAGTTTCATTTGATTCGCCATTTTCTTCTATAATCGCTCAATTGCTTTTGAATCCCTATGTCTTTATTTTTTTGATTAAATAAAAATATATGAAGATACCATAAAGCAGTTATGCGATTAAGGAGTATTACTGGTGCGTATTAAACAGTAAGTGATAATAAATGAGCCTGCGAGGCTTCTCACATAAGGAAATGCTTTCCTTATCAACCTCTGTGCGCTTCGCTTACGCTCAGCAGCACATGTTACGGCCAATTTTTTTATAATAATAAATGAGCCTGCGAGGCTTCTCACATAAGGAAATGCTTTCCTTATCAACCTCTGTGCGCTTCGCTTACGCTCAGCAGCACATGTTACGGCCAATTTTTTTATAATAATAAATGAGCCTGCGAGGATTTGAACCCCGGTCAACCGGTCCGAAGCCGATCGCACTATCCAAGCTATGCTACAGGCCCAATATAATCTTCTGAACAGAATGCTCTTTTATAAAAGTTGTGAAGAAAAAGTAAAAAAGAAAAATAAAACTTTAAAATTATTCTGTAACTTCTTCAGCAGCGACACATACGCCTGCGGAACATTTGTTTGATGGGCAATCATATGTTTCTCGAATTCTTTTGCCGTCTTCACCACAGTAGCTTTCATAGAGTCTGCCAGGGTAATTTTCATTCTCGCTGCAGCGGTCAAAGTCTGTTGTTCCACGTGCATCAATAATACTTCCAGCAACTTCGTAGTTTTTACCGCCATCGCTGTCTGTACAGCCAGTAACTTCGATTGTTTCTGTACTCTCTGTTGTTTCTTCAGCTGCAACTTCTTCTGTTACAGTTTCTTCAGCTGCTGCCTCAGTTACTTCTTCTGTAGTCTCTTCGACAACTGCTTCTTCTGTTGTTGTTTCTTCAACTGTTGGCTGTTCTGCAACAACTTCTGCTGGTGCAGTTTCTTCAGTAGTTTCTTCTGTTTTCGCACCACAACCTGCAATAACAAGCGCAGCAAACAATATCCCTAATATCAATAATATTTTTTTCATAGATAATCCCTCCTGTTTTCAATAGTATAGCATTTTTACTATATTATGAGATTTGTAATTTCCTTTATCTTTATAAAATTTTAGGAAAGTAAGACTTCTATTTTTGAAGGAGTTCTCCTTGCATATTTTGTGAACTGTCTTCTGTTCCATCTCTTTTTATCAGAACTATTTCTATTGTTGAGACTCGGATATTCTTTCCTTCTTCATTTTCAAAGCCTTCGCTGCCTATGTTAATAGCTTTGACATCAATTTGATCAATGAGAAAACGCTTTGTCGCGACTTCAGAAACATCTACTGCTCGGGATATAAATTTCCCTCGTGCCTTCACAATTACTTCAGAAGCTTCTTTTGTAGTGAACTGCATCACAATACTGGTCACGTAATTCATAAACGGCTTGTTACCTATAAAAATAGAGTTATCACTTGTCATCTACGCCACCTCTTTTTTTAAAAGTCAATGTTGAAAAATAAAATTAATCAAAAAATAATTTGCTATTTAGTCTGTGCTCTTTTGCATGATTCGTGTTACATATCCTGCAATAGTGTTTCTAATCTTTTTGGATTTTGTCTCCACGTATTTTGAAACAAGTTCCTTATTTTCTGCAAAACTTTTCTTGAATGCAGTCGGATATGCTTTCACTAACTGGTTTGTTGCTCTTTTAATCGGCATTGTTTTAATTCTACCCATGTCATCACTCCTCATATTTAGTATTTGTTTCCATCAAAAAACAAAAACACCTTTATAATTGTTTCTATTTAAGGCACAATTTGTTTCTTTAGAGGTACAAAAAGAAGGTGTTTTGATGGTGCGCTCTTTGTATTCTTTGTATAACATTAACGTAAAATAAAGACAAAAAGACGCTCGATAAATGCTCGCGTCTTTGCACACAAGGTCTCACAAGAATTGTTCGACCTTGTGTGCTTTTTTAAAGACAAAAACAACAACATGGCCAGACGGAGCGAACGAGGTTGCCTTACGGAGTGAGGCGTTCTCGTTCGCGGAGTAGGGCATGCGAACGAAGTGAGCATGACCGTCTGTGCCATCGTTGTTGTTGTTTTTGTGAAATCTTTATTTAACTTAAAATTAGACTATCTCTTGCACAAAATTTAAATAAAACAAACAAAACAGATTTCTTATGTTTTTCAACAATATCATCTTTGACATTCTCATCTTCATTCTCGCTGCTATCCCTCTTTATTTTGCAGTTGAATTTCTCGGTGGCAAAACAACATTCTTCAATGTACTTTTAGTGAACTTGGTTACTGGTGTTTTGTACACTGTTCTGCGCTTACAATTTGTTTTTTTTGGCGGCTTGCTTGCATTTATTCTTATGATCTGGATTTATCATGAGGTTTTCCGACTGAAATGGTTCAAAGCATTCCTTGCATGGCTTTTGCAGTTTATCTTTATTGCTCTGTTTTACTTGCTCGTCTTTTTCTTTGGATTATTGTTTGGTATTTCTTTTTTTATGAGCATGATGCCATGGCATATGTTTTGATCTTTTTCTCTTCAAACTTACCGTAATTATTATAAATCAACTGCATTTTTTTCTTTTATGAACCCATTTGAACTTTTTCAGGAATTAAAACCGCGAATATTGGAAGATAAAGTATTCATGGAAAATCTCCGATTGTATGCGTTTCATGACAGAAGAGACTTAGTTCGTCAGGGAAGAGAGGGAACTCTTCCTTATTTAGGAACAGGGACAAATAATACGCACTATCGTATCGGAAACATAGGCGATCTTTGGCTTGCTTCTCGGGCATTTATTCAAGGATTAGATGAAAAAGATAGCATTCAAGAATATGAAAATTATATTGGGCAGGCAATTTTGTATTATACCCAAGGAAAAAGAGTTCCAGTTGTTTGTGGTCCTGTGTTGGCGCGTTCTGGTAAACACAGCAAATATTTCTTACTTCTGGAAGATTTAACAGCTGGCGGTACTGCTGATTTTCGTCCTGCAAGGCGTTCAGGGGAAATATCTGGTTTCATTAATGACGTCAGAGTGTATCATGATTTTGATGATGACTCTTTAGAATATCTTCCACGAAACTATTTGGCAGAAGATAAGCTTCTTATTCTCACGGAATGATCCAGAAGAAAGCAAACTTAATATAGCACTTCTTCCATTTCTTCTCCATGGCAGCAAAGGCAATAAAACAAAAACCAATTCGCATCACTATTTCTGGTGAAGCAGGATCTGGCAAAAGCACTGTCGCAGATATTATCGCGAACAAACTGAAATTGAAGCGACATTCTACTGGTGATTACATGCGCACAATGGCTGCTGCACGTGGCGTGACGATTATTGAACTCAATAAAATAGGTGAAACAGATCCTAGCATCGATAAAGACCTTGATGACTGGCAGAAAAAATTGGAAAAGAAAAAAGATGAGGGGTTTGTTCTTGACTCCAGGTTAGGATTTCACTTTATTCCTTCAAGTGTTAAAATTTTTTTGCATGCTGACATAAAAGTACGTGCAGAACGAGTGTATAATGACCAACGACTTGTTGAAGAAAATCCTTCTCTCAAGAAAACTATTGAAAATATTAAAAAACGTCAGACTTTAGAACGAGAACGCTACAAAGAAAAATACGGGATTGATTATTTGGATTTTAATAAATATGATCTTCTTCTTGATACAACAAAAATGAGTCCTGCTGAGGTTGCAGAGAAGATTATTGCGTTTGTGGTAAGAAAATAAACTAGGACTACCACAACATTTAAAAACATCCTCCAAATAACTTCTCTTATTCTTTACTTCTTCGACGGATCTCAACAAGAGGTAGTTTGACGAAGTATATAGCAGAAGCGATAAATTTTTGAACATTTAAACGCTTCTGCTGAATAGTGAAGGTGCTGTTATAACATTTGAAAATTTGGCACCTTCACTATAAGACCTTAAAATTGCAGCGAGGAATTATGATGACCATCAAAGAAAAAGATTTTGTTGAAATTGAATACACAGGGAAAATTACTGAAGGTAATATTATCTTCGATACCACAAGCCAAAGCGACGCAAAAGCAGCAGGCATTTTCAATCCACAAACAGAATACAAATCAATGACGATTTGCATCGGTCAAGGACACGTTCTTAAAGGGATTGACAAATTTCTCGTCGGTAAAGAACTTGGAAAAGAATACACTATTGAACTCACACCAGAAGATGGATTTGGCAAAAAACGTGCAGACCTCCTTCAACTTGTCGCAACACAAAAATTCAGAAAGCATGGAGTTAACCCTGTGCCTGGATTACAGGTGAACATTGACAATACTATTGGAATGATTAAGACAGTTACTGGTGGACGAACACTTGTTGATTTTAACCATCTTTGTGCTGGAAAAAATCTGAGTTATAAAATAAAAGTGACCAAAGCGGTTACAGATACGCAACAAAAAGTTCAGGCAATGGCAACAATGCTTTTAGGTGCTCAGCTTATTAATACTGTTGATGTTAAAGATAACAAAGCATTAATTACCTTGATGTTCAAGCTTCCTGATGAACTCGCTGCAAAAATGACAGAAAAAATCAAGGAATGCGTTTCAGAAATTCAGGAAATTCACTACCTTGAAAAGAAACAGGATCAGACTAAAAATCACTAAAAACAGTCCAAAACAAAGAAAAGATTTTATAGTCCAAAGTTGCAAAAAAATACTGTTGCTCAAAAATGAGCAAAAATGACACTTTGGCACAAAAAGAGGGATAACAATGGACGAGACAACAGGAACGACAGCATTTCAGATCACATCAACGGACACCGTGGTGCCGCAAAGCGTGCAGCAAGCATCGCAGCAGAGTCAACAACCGGTTGCTTCCCAACCAAAATCAGCTGCATCTGTTATCCCGCACGTGCAATCATTGTATAATCCGAAAATATTGGGAACTCCCAAATCACCGTCATCACAAGAAATCATGAATATTGATGCTGAACTCGAGGAGCTCCTCACAAGACAGCGCGCAACAATTAAAGTTGTTGGCTGCGGCGGTGGTGGCAATAACACAATCAACAGAGTCACTGAAGTTGGTATTGAAGGTGCAGAAACCATCGCGATCAATACAGACGCGCAAGACCTCCTTTACACAACTGCTGATAAAAAAATACTTATCGGCAAGGAATTGACCAAAGGCCTTGGCGCAGGATCCATGCCTCGCGTTGGCGAAGAAGCTGCACTTGAAAGCGAGCATGAAATTAAAGAGAAACTTACTGGTGCTGACATGGTGTTTATCACCTGTGGATTGGGCGGCGGAACAGGAACTGGCTCAGCTCCTGTTGTTGCAGAAATTGCAAAAAAGTTAGGTGCCCTCACTGTTGGCATTGTCACAATGCCTTTCGCAATGGAAGGAAAACGACGATATGAAAACGCATTGCTCGGGCTTGAAAAACTCGAGGAGAATGTTGATACGTTAATCGTTATTCCCAACGAAAAGTTATTGGAGCTTGCTCCTGATTTGCCGTTGCACACCGCGTTCAAAGTCGCTGATGAGATTTTGACCAATGCAGTCAAAGGGATTGCAGAATTGGTTACTAAAGCAGGACTTGTTAACCTTGATTTTGCGGACATCCGCACAGTCATGGGCAATGGCGGTGTCGCGCTTATTGGTGTCGGCGAAAGTGATAGCGAAAACAGAGCTGTTGAAGCTGTTGAAAAAGCAATTCACAATCCTTTGCTTGATGTGGATATCTCTGGCGCAAACGGTGCATTGATCAATGTTTCCGGTGGTCCAGACATGACCTTAGAAGAAGCACGAAAGATTGTCGAGACAGTCTCTGAAAAACTTGATCCAGACGCTCGGATTATCTGGGGAGCACAAATTTCAGAGGATTTGAAAAATATCATTCGAACGATGTTGATTGTGACTGGCGTAAAATCTTCACAGATTTTCGGCAAAACACACAAAGCAGCAGAAAAAGGTCGCAAAGAAATGGAAAATGAATTGGGCATTGAGTTTGTCCATTAAGCCCTGGATTATAAATTGTAATACATGAATTAAGATTGTATAAATGAGGTTTGAACAATGGAAGAAAATCAGGAAAGCGTTGGAACACAGACACATACAAGTACTGGCTGGGCTCACAAAATAAAAATGTGGATTTTGGAGTATAAGCGTGTGCTTACTGTGACAAAAAAACCAACAAAAGAAGAATATCTTACTGTTGTCAAAATCTCTGGACTTGGAATCCTTCTTATCGGACTCCTTGGTTTTGCGGTGCAGATGATCGAACTTATGTTTTTCAAATGATGGTGAAATTAAATATTTAGGTGAAATACTATGAGTAAAATGGATGTTATGGAAAAAGAAGATGTTGTTGTTGAAAAAAAGGATGCTCCAGAAGCAGCAAAACCAGAAGCAAGCGTGCACATTTTTGCGCTTCGAACTACTGCAAATAGAGAAGACCAAGTCATGGACTTCATTGCAAATAATGTAACCAAAAAAGGAATGCATGTGTATTCCATCGTTCGACCACACGGCATGCGTGGCTACATTTTTATGGAAGCAGGCTCACGCGCTGACGCAGAACAAGCTTGTTTTAACGTTCCGTACGCGCGAGGCATTTTGGCAAGCGAAATTCAATACAAAGAAATTGAACACATGCTTGAACATGTGAAACAGGTCATCAATATTGAAAAAGGTGACATTGTTGAACTTATCAGCGGTCCATTCAAACGCGAAAAAGCAAAAATTACACGAATCGATAAAACAAAAGAAGAGTGTGTTGTTGAATTGCTTGAAGCAGCTGTTCCAATTCCAATTACGGTGAAGTTGGATGCTGTCAAAGTTATTAGACGAGACACAGAAGACCAGAGCGGTGGCGCAGAGAAAGCGCGCGCTGAAGCGATGGATGAAGAAGAAGGATTTTAGTTTTTATTTTTTTCTTTCTACTCTTTTTTTATATCACTTATTTTTTTATTTTTTCTTATTACTTCATTTGGGATTTTCATTTTTTGTTTTAATTGCAAAACAATTTAAACTCTGCAATTTTACTAATTTTTATGAAGCTTCCATCCTTTATTGAAAATATGAAACCAGAACTGCGTTATGGTCTTATTATTGGTTTAGGAGTTTCTCTTTGGGTTCTTCTTGAATTTCTTCTTGGGTTTCACACGACAAGGATGGAAATTGGAGAATTTACTGGTTATCTTTCTGTCATCATCCCTATTCTTGCATTGTATTCTGGTTTGTTCGCAAAACGAATGGAAAATTTATCTATCACGTATTGGCAGCTCGTGAAAGCAGGCATGATGATGGTCATTCTTGGTGCGCTTCTTATTTCATTATTTATGGGTTTGTATAACACGGTTATTCATCCAGAATGGGTTGAAGAAGGTATTGCGTTTGAGAGACAGCGATTTGTGGAAATGAACGCAACTGTTGAAGAAATTGCTGCAGCTGAAGAAGTCATGACTGTTATTTTTAGCGTAGAGATGCAAATGATTATTTCTTTTATTGGTGTTGTGTTTGAAGGATTTTTCCTCACATTATTGATTGCATGGTTTGTGCAGAAGAAGTAGGTTTGTTTTTATTCTCTTTTTATTCTTTTGATAGTATTTTTGTAGGTATTTTTACATCTTAACAATTAATAATACCCCATTGCACTAAAGTGCAATGGGTCCCCCTGACAGTTGGTTTTGCTGGTGCGTGTTTGGGCTATGTTTGGCGATTATAAACTCAGGCGTTTGGTCTAAAATCATAGACAAAACTTAAATTGTTTTTAGAATTTCAATTAACTTATTATGAATTTCTTTGTTCTTGGAAAAGATTGCTTTCAATCGATATTTCCCATCATCTATTCGAAATATGTTTAGTGGAGTTCCATCAAAATTCGCCATGTATCCTTTTTGTTCTTTGAGAATAAGTACTCCTGCAGCGACATCCCAAGGTTTAATTCCTTCTTCAAAAAACGCGCCACAGCGACCTGCTGCGACATAACAAATTTCAATTGCCGCAGAACCATATCTTCGCAGATCACCGCAGGATTTCAACATTTTATCGATCTGTTGCGCAGGAAGTGCTCGGAGTTTGTAAGGATAAACTCCTGCTGCGATAAGCGCTTGCGTCACAGGTTGCTCTCTGAAATTCATGTTTAGCAGCGTGTTATTGAGAAACGCGCCTTTTCCTATTTCTGCACTAAACATTTCTCCAAGCTTTGGTGCGTAGACAACGCCTGCTTTTATTTCTTTATTCTCGCAGTATGCAATAGATATTGAGAAGAATGGGCTTCCATTTGCAAAATTAGATGTGCCATCAATGGGATCAATAATCCAAACTTTGTCTGGCAGTTCTTGAAGAGAACCACTTTTTGATGCTTCTTCTGCAAGGAACTCCGCATCAGGAAATTCTTTTCTGATGAGATCCATAATCATATTCTCTGATTCAAGATCCTGCTCTGTTACAAAATCTTTCAGCGATGCTTCTTTCACTCTCACTTTATTCTGTTGTTCTAAAAGAAACGCTCCTGCTTTTTGCGCTGCTGCTTTTGCGACTTGAAGAGATTTGTTATACATTGGTTTTTGGGATGTGGTGGTTTATTTAAAGTTTAGTAAAATGCTCTAAAATGACCAGAAACTTTAAATATTAATACATATTCGTGTGTATAAATGTTAAGCAAAAAGGATATTATTGGAATAAACAAAGATCACTATACAGGAAAACTTTCCAACGAAAGTAGCCTAGATTTTGCTTTGTCTCAAGTTTATCGCTCCAAAAACTGGCTGAAAACAACAGCTATCCTGAGCAGAGCTATTTTGATTGATCATGTTTTTGAAGATGGAAACAAGAGAACTACTGCAGGAGTAATTGCAACTATTATGGAAATGAATAACATGGATTATAATCCTGAAAAAATAGCACAATTAGTTGTGCGAATCGCAAAAGAGAATATAACGAGCGTTAAACAAATAGAAAAGGTGATTATGCATGCAAGAGAGTAAATTTTTACAAGCGTATAGAAAGGTACGTCGCGAGCATCCACAAATGTTTGAGGTCCTAGAAGAATATGATCGCACACGCCGACTTCGGAAAATTACGTACAAAGAACGGGCAAACTTTACTGTCGATGCACGAACCTTGCGAAATTTTCGAAGTTATTGTTCGACTCGTGGGTATAACATGTCACGGCTTTTGGAGAATTTTATGAAAGAGAAGATAAGAGTATAGTGAACATTGTCAGTTCAAAGCAAGTTTTAAATACATCCAATCCTAAAAAACAATATGGTGAAACAAAATCGACGTTGAAGCAACACTCCGGTTAATGAATTACATTAAACAGCAGCATGCAAAAGGATTCACAAAAGAGGAAATTCGTGAACAATTGCTTAATGCGGGCTGGGAAGCGAAGACTGTTGACAAATATGTTAGTGAAACGCTTGTCAAACAGCAGACATTTGAAGAAAGCAAAGAATTTGTCGAACTCTTTGCACGCTATGGTCGATTTCTCACAGAAGGAGAGGAAATTAAATTCAAATATAACATGGGTGTGTACATTGCCGTTGTCACAACAAAACGATTGATTCTTCTTCGCAAATTTCCAAAAGCATTGATTGAGTTTAATTTGGAGAACATCGAAGTTGTGGAATATTATACTAATGTTAAAACAGTTACGGCACTTTGGGCTGCAGCATATCTTATTGGTTCTGTTGTATTTTATTTCTTTAATGATATTTTATGGAATCGCCTGGCGTTGCTTCTTCCTATTGCAGACAAGTTTCTGAACATTCATCCATTCTTTGAGATGAATATTATTGCATTGATTATTTTAGGATATTGTTTGACCATGGGTATTGTTGATCTTGTGAACTTCTTGCTTTCTTTTGTTGGACGAGTTCGTGTGCTTCCAAAAGGTGTTGGTCCAACAGATATTATTTCTCAAATGACTCCAGAAGTGGAACAGTTTATTCAGACGATGCAAGAGAGGATGGGGTATAAAAAAGCAACTTCTGGTCTTCAAAAATAATATGCCATTAAAGAAAAATTATACTCTCAATTTTGTCTGTATTGTTTGTATACTGCAATATATTCTTCTTCTGTTCTTGGAAATGGTTTTCCAATCTCTGTGAAAAAGTTTGTTATTATTTCTTGTATTTTATCGCTCTTTCCTTGAGCAGGCTTTATCTTCTCACAAAGAGTATATAAATCATCAACACCCATATCTGCAGTGAGATAGCGACGAGGGATACTAGTAATTCTTCTTGAATTTACAAAAGGTAAATCCATTTGTGCTATTCCTATGGAAATTTGTAGCAAAGCACGCGCAATCTGGGAAGAATAATCCTCGTATGGTTTCTTTAATTCATCATCACGCATTTGTCTTATTAGTTCTGTACGCCATGTTACATTTCTTCTGATTGATTCATCGAGAGTTATAACCTCATATGTCAGTATACTTTTTTGAAACCCTTTCATATATCGTTCTGGTGCATGAGCGGCACCAATAGGAACAACTCCTTCTAACTTTTTTTTGCTCTCTAGTTCAGGATACAATTTTCTTATGCGTACTTCAATCGTTCCAGCATTTCGAGCAATTGTTCTATCACGAGAGTTTATGTGGCTTACTTCACTCACACAATCAGAATAGAATAATTTTATTACTTCTTCAGCATTTCCACGACCTAAAGGACCTAACCAAGCATGTTTTTGTGAAATAGAACTTGGTACTGTCTCTGCAATATCTTCTCTCTCTAAGCATGAAAGTACTTTGTCTTTTTTTAGAATAGCTCTAAGAGTCATGTAAGGAAACAAGCTATTTCGATTATTATTTTCGCTTATCTGTTTTTCAAGAAGAGCTATTTCCTGCTCTTTCAGTTTAGGTTTTTTTAACAACCTACGATACTTTTCTTCTCTTGCAGCGAGACTTATCTCTGTTTCACACGCAGTTTCTGGAAATACAATATCTGCCGCATCTATATATTGTTCAAGTATATCAAAATCTGACTGATCAGTATGCGCAAGCTTTACAAATTTATAATGAATTGCCATGAAGTAAGTATTCTCAGTTCTTTTATAAATGTTACTCCTATTAAATAACTATTGCTTTCTATCGTAATAAATTTAAATGGTTCGTCATTTCTTTTTGTCATGACATTACAAGATCTTTTTCATACCTTGGTGCTGGATTCTGGTCTAGGACTGGAACAAATCTCTCGTCCTCTAGAATTACCGCACTTTCAATCTGCAAGGATTCCCTTACACGGCGTTTGGCATGCATTGGATATGGATTGTACTCTTCAATATGGAAACTATGCAGGAGGTTCTTCTGATGGAAGTGAAGATCTTTCTGTTACACTCTCTCATAGCAAGGCATATCGTGCTGCAAATCCACGCGGTGATTTTACACGCTACAAAATCCAGCTTTATTTTTATTTGCCTGAATGGGAAGATCCTGAAGGATCTATTGAAAAGTCATTTGTCTTGGAAATTTTTCCACCCAAACATGAAGAACTGCGGCGCGTTTTCCAATCTTTGCTTGAAACAAAAAAATCAGAATTTGATATGCTTTATAGAATATTAGGAAGAAAAGGTCTTGTTGAGTATCGAAAAACTGTTTCTGAAGATGCTGCTAAAACATTACTTTATACACTTGTTGGAGTTGGGCAGCGTCCTGCTCCAGCACTCGAACTCTATGAGATCTAGGATTCCCAGTGAAAGCAAGAACAGGCTTTGTGTAAGAAGTCTTGAAAATGGCTGACTTTATACACAAGTCAATGACTTTTTACACAGAATCTCTACTTTATACACAGAAGGGACTTCTTACACAAAGCCGCAAGAACAACAACTTTTATAAACAACCTCTTTTTCTTTCCATCTATCCCGTTGAACTACGATCCGAGGGAACGTAGAAGGGTATAAGGTGAAAACTTGAAAAAAGAAACAATAGCAGCAGTAGTAAACAAACTTAAACAAGATTCTAAGAAACGAGGATTCAAGCAAAACATTGATCTCATTGTCACACTCCAAGGTTTAAACCTTAAAAAAACAGAAGACCAAATGGAATTTTTCGCAATGCTTCCTCATGGTCGAGGAAAACCAGCTCGCGTCTGCGCACTTATCGGAGCAGAACTCAAAGAAGAAGCAACAAAAGTATGCGACAAAGTTATTCTTCAGGAAGAATTTGTGGAATATATAAACGACAAAAAGAAAGCAAAAAAACTTGCTTCTGAATACCAATTCTTTATTGCACAGGCAAACATCATGGCACAAATCGCAGGCGCATTTGGGAAGGTCTTTGGTCCACGTGGAAAAATGCCAAACCCAAAAGCAGGATGCGTTGTTCCTCCTAAAGCAGCACTTAAACCACTCTACGATAAATTGCAAAAGACGGTGAAGGTTAGCGCAAAATTACAACCACAAGTTCAATGCAGAGTAGGCAACGAAGAAGACAGTGAAGCAAACATTGTTGAGAATATTGATTCTTTGTACACTCAGATCCTACAACACTTGCCACAGCACGATGAAAATATCAAGCAAGTGTACTTGAAATTAACCATGTCAAAACCAGTCAAGGTGGAATAATGGCGGAAAAATTATCAGCAAACAAAAAAGAAAAACAAGGGACAGTTCAGGAATTCGTTTCCCTCATAGAAGAATATCCTATTGTTGGCGTTGTGAACATGAACAACCTTCCGACAAAACAATTGCAAAACATGCGCGCACAACTTCGAAGCACTGTTGTTATTCGCATGACCAAACGCCGTTTGCTCACAAAAGCAATTGAGCAAGCAAAAGCAAAAAAACCAGGTATAGAACAGCTTGTTCCATACATGGAAGGCATGCCAGCAATGATTTTTACAAAAGACAATCCTTTTGCACTCCAAAAAAAGCTTTCAAAAAACAAATCAAAAGCACCTGCAAAAACAGGACAGATTGCGCCAAATGACATCGAAGTCAAAGCAGGTCCGACAACCTTCGCGCCAGGACCAATCATTGGAGAACTTGGCGCTGTTGGTTTGAAAGCAGGTATTGATGGTGGAAAAGTTGTCATCAAAGCAGACTCTGTTGTTGCAAGAAAAGGAGACGTTATCTCTGATAAACTTGCAGCACTTCTCACACGATTAGGTGTTGAACCAATGGAAATTGGTCTTGACCTTACTGCAGTGTATGAAAAAGGAAGCATATTCACAAAACAAGTTTTAGCAATCGACGAAACTGTGTACATGAACAATCTTAGTCAAGCTGGACGATGGGCATTCAACCTTGCAGTTGAAATCGCTTATCCATCCAAAGACACTACATCGTTCCTTGTACAGAAAGCATTCCGAGATGCAAAAGGCTTGGGCGTGAGTAGAGGAATAATGACAAAAGAACTTGCTGGTGACATTTTGGCAAAAGCACAGCGCGAAATGCTTAGTGTCAAAGAAGCAAGTGGATGTTAAAAAACCCAATTACTAGGAGGCAAAGAAAATGGAATACGTATATGCAGCAATGTTATTGCACAAAGCAGGACAAAAAATAGATGAAGCGCATCTTAAGAAAGTACTCGATGCAGCGCACGTTAAAGTAGACGAATCTCGTGTTAAAGCACTTGTTGCAGCACTCGAAGGAGTCAACATTGACGAAGCTATTGAAAAAGCAGCAGCAGTACAGGTTGCAGCAGCTCCGGCAGCAGCACCAGTAGCAGAAAAGAAAGCTGAAAAGAAAGAAGAAAAGAAAGCTGATGAAAGCATGGCAGCAGCAGGCCTCGGCGCACTTTTCGGATAGATTTTTTATTTTTTTATCTTTTTTTCACTTTTTTAGATCAGTAGAATGTAGAATGAGCACAACGATGAATACAATGGAAGAACAACCGGAATCACCAACTTCTCCAGAAGAAACGTCTCAATCAAAACATTCTGATCCTCATACTTCTGTTCAAGAATTGAAAGCAAAGCTCAACGCGATCAACGACGAAAAAGAAAAATGGTTTGCAAAACGGCTTGAAATTGGCAATCAAATCAAGGCAGAAATTCAAAAAATTAAAGATTCTCTTGGAAAACGAAATGCACTCAGCGCAACTGTTCAACAGGAAAAGAAAAAGCGCGACGAACTCAACAAAATTATTTCTGAAAAAGTCAAGGAAGCAAAATCTCTTCAAGGAGATAAAAAAGAAGAAGTAAAAGTAGAGCGAACAATACATCCTGAAGAACTTCGCAAACAAATCGCTGGTCTTGAAAAACGAATTGAAACAGAAGGACTTTCCTTTGACAAAGAAAAACAGTTGATGAAGACGATTAATACGCTTAGAAAACAATATACTACTGCAATGAAAGCAGAAGAAAGTTGGGCAAAATCCCGTGGGGTTTCCAAGGAAATTTCTGATTTGAAAAAACAAGCAAACGAAGCGCACAAAGTTGTTCAAGAAAGCGCAAAAGAAAGTCAGACAAAGCATGAAGCACTTATTATTGAATCAAGAAAAATTGATGAACTCAAAAAAGTTGAGAAGGAAGCGCACGAGAAATTTATGGAACTTAAAAAACAGTTCAATGATGTTAGTACACAGTTAAAATTGTTATTGCCAGAACTCAAAGAAATGCGTGAGACAAAGAAAAAGCAACGCTTTGAACACGAACGTTCAACTGAAGAACAAAACAAAAAGACTCTTGCAGAAAAGGCACGCACTGTTGAAGAGAAATTAAAAACTCGCGGTAAAAAAGTTAAATTGACGATGGAAGATTTATTGGCGTTTCAGGGTATGAAGGAGTAGATTAGTTCTTTCTTGTTTATTCTTTTATCTAATCTCAACCGCATTCTTTGTCTTTGCGATTTCTAATGCATAATCCAATCGTTCTTGACTGTCAGAATACACAGTAAACAATCGTTCGCCTTTCGTGACCTTCTCGCCTTTGTGATGATAAAGATATACTCCTGCTTCTTGGTCATGCGGTGCTCCCGCGATTCTCGCGATCTTATTCATCAACCCATTATCCACATGACTGATCACACCACTTTTTTTTGCAGCAATGGTATATGATTTTTTTGCAAGACGAATGCTTTCTGGCTTGACTGCTTTTCCTCCTTGCGCAACAATGATATCCATAAATTTCTGATATGCTTTACCTGTTTCTACGATTTCTCGCGCCATATCGAGGCCGGCGCCTTTCTTTGCTTTGCCTGTTAATTCGAGGAGTATTCCTGCCATTTTGATGCTTTTGTTCTTGAGCAATATGGATCCTTTTGCATTATTTTTGAGAGTCCATAAAACATCGCGCGCTTCTAACGATGGACCAATTCCATTTCCAATTGGTTCTGAACCATCGGTGATGATTGCAGCGACTTTCATGTGTAATCGTTTTCCCAATTCAACGAACTTTTTTTCTAGTGAACGTGCGTGGGTCATATCGGTAATCTTTGCCCCTCTTCCCACAGGAATGTCGATGAGGACGTGTGTTGCACCAACGGATTTCTTTTTTGCCATAATGCTTGCTAAGAGTTGTCCTGTTGGATCAAGCGAGACAGGATGTTCTACTTGAATGATTTTGTCATCAGCAGGCGCAAGACTCATTGCTCCACCCCAGACAAGACAGCCATTTGTCTTTTTGATAATTTGTTTCATCTTTGGAAGCGAGAAAACCACTGGGCAGAGCACTTCCACAGTGTCTGCTGTTCCTGCTGCGCTGGTGATTGATCGTGAGGATGTTTTTGGGATCGTCAATCCTGCTACAGCGAGGATGGGAACAACAACCATCGATGTTCTGTTTGCTGCAACGCCACCAATGCAGTGTTTGTCGACAATAACTTTTTGTGGAAGGTCAAGTGTGTTTCCAGAGCTGACCATTGCATGTGTTAATGCAGTGATTTCATTCATATCAAGCTCATTCAGATAACATGCGGTTACGAAATAGGTGAGTTCTACATCAGAAATATTTCTTGCTGCAATGTCTTTGATGATTGTTTGCAATTCTTTTGCAGTTAGTCTTTTCCCTTCAAGTTTTTTCTTAATATACTGAATGGAAATTGGTTTTTGCGCTGGAAGAATTTCTACAACGTCTCCAGTTTTGACATTTAGTGCTGCTTGTGATTCCATAAATAATCCAATCTCTCCACAACAGATCATATGTTTTTTGTGATTCGCTTTTTTATCGCCATTCACTCTTCCAATTATGTCCACTGTGGCAACCACTTTTTTATTTCCAAATTTTATGAGAATACGATCTGAAGGCCGCAAGTCCATGTATGTTGCGTCTTTTTCACAAAGTACTGCAATGGTGATATCTCCAGTTCCGATAGGTAGATTTTTTACTTTTAATTTCATCGTGTGGCCTCTTTTTCGTTTCTTTTTATTTTTTTCATTTGGACGAGTTTTTCTTTTTCATAAATACGAATTAATGTAAACAAAACTGCAAGAATGATTGGACCAAGGAAAAAGCCGATAAAGCCGAACAATGAAATTCCACCCAGAACTCCAAGGAATACCAATGCAGGGTGCAATTTTGCCTTGTCTCCGATAATTTTTGCCTTCAGAAGGTTTTCTACTAATCCCAACACAATTCCTCCATATGCTGCAATGATAACACCTAGAATAATTGCAGAAGTTTCTCCAGTTCTGAGACCTGTGCCAATGTGATAGAGCGCAAGTGGCACCCAGACTAATGTTGGCCCCAAAAATGGAATGACTCCTAAAAACGCGATAAACGAACCGAGTAGAAGCGCATGGTTTATGCCCATCAGCGAGAATCCAATCCAGGCGAGCACTCCTTCCAGCACTGCGATAAACATCTGTCCAAAGACTACTGCGTCTGTCGTTTCTTTTAATGTGTTGATTAAATATTCTTCATGCTCGAGTTTCATAGGAAGGAAATTTTTGACTGTTTCAAAAAGCTTCTTTCCATCCATAAAAAGGAAAAACATCAGGAAAATCATGACAAAAAAATCGAGAAATTTACTGGGGAGCGAGGAGAGGAGGGCAAACGAAGTAGTCATTACTTTTTGCGCAATGTTGACGACGCTATTTTTTAAGAAATCCTGAAGTACAGAACGCTCTTCTGCGTTCAAAAAGGACATGTAGGTTGTGCAAAACTCCGTATTGCCGTTGGTACATTCGAGGAGCATTGGATCAGAAAAGGTTTCTTTCAATGTCATGTATTGTTCATATCCTTGCTGTGAGAGGGAGTGAAGGATAAAGACGACCGGAATGCTGAGGAGGAGGAATACTGCGGCAAGCACAACGAGTGAGCAGATATACTTATTTGAGATTAATTTTCTGTTGACAAAATTGTAAATAGGAGAGAAAACATACACGAGAATTACTGCCGTTATAATGGTCAGAAGAAAAGGTTTGAGGAGCAGGTATGCAATGTATAAGACAAAAATGAAGAAAATACTCAACGCATATTTAGAGTACTGCGTAACATTCATTCGAACACCTCTCTTTTTAGTTTGTTTTATGGGAAAGGATGTATTTAAAGGTATTGGGCAGTTTTTACCTCTGTTTGTTGATTCTTCATGCGTAGATTTAGATCTCTGGGGTTTATAAGGTCTTTATACTCATCTTTATAAACAAACTCCTCTTACTCTTATCCAAGGGATATCTATAACTACCCAACAGTACTAACTAAGCGAAACATTTAAATATGATCATGGCTTTCCTTACAAAATAGTTGTTAAAAGAGGCTATTTTAGAAAAAACAAAACGGGGTTATTGCTTATGATGGATCAACGATTTTTAACCAAACTCAAGGAATTTGGATTGAACAGCTACGAAGCTAAAATATGGAGCGCATTGCTTTCTAGAGGAGTTTCCAGTGCTGGTGAATTATCTGATATTTCTAACGTTCCGCGATCCCGAGCATATGACGTTCTTGAAAGCCTTGAGAAAAAAGGATTTATTATCATGAAGATTGGAAAACCAATCAAATATATTGCAGTTGAACCACAGGAAGTTCTTGAACGCGTGAAACAACGAGTTCATGAAGACGCTCTTAACCACGCAAAACTTCTTGAAGAATTACGAAAAGACACTATCCTTGAAGAACTTGAATTGTTATACAAGCAAGGCGTTGATGTTATCAACCCAACAGAATTATCTGGCAGCTTGCGCGACAGAACAAACATGTACAATAACATGAACACAATGATCAACAACGCTGAGAAATCCGTTATGATCATGACTTCTGCAAAAGAACTTGTGAGACTTTCTGAATCAATCAAGAAAAGTGTTGAAAGAGCAGCAAAACGCGGTGTTAAAATCAAAATCGCAGCACCTATCACAAAAGAATCAAAGAAAGGTGTTGAAGTGTTTGAAAAATGCGCAACTGTTCGACACGTTGATGTTGTCCGATCACGATTCGCAATTGTTGATAATAAGGAAATAAGCTTTGCATTACTTGACGATGATAAAGCTGTTCCAAGCTACGACGTTGGTATCTGGGTTAGTTCCCCATTCTTCGCTCAAGCAATGGCTAAAATGTTTGAAGGCGTTTGGAAGGAATAAGTTTTTATTTTTCTTTCTCTTCTTCTATAAAATGGAACCAAAAATTGACATCACATATTGCCCAAACAATCCAAGAAGACATGATAGTACTCTTTTTGATCGACTGAAAGCAGATGATCATCTTACTTTACATGCACCTTTTTGTCGTATGGTTTGTGAACAATATTGTGTTCCTGGCTTTTATGCTTTAGTCAAACTTGATTCTTCAATGCCTATATTGGTGAGAGGTGTGACTGAACTGGAGTTTCTTGACAATCTTGAAAAACTCACAGGTTTGGATTTGCAAAAGTATTATTCAAAATCTTGACTGATTATTCGTCTTATTGTTCTTTTTATTCGCCTTACTGTCCTTGAGAATCCCTATGTATTTTTTAATAATAAACATTTTAATAATAAATAAAGGATGAATTGTGATGCAGGTCTTTACTGAGCGATTATTTGTGTTTAGGCGATTCCAGAAATTGACTTTAACTATTGAAAACCATAACTATAAATATAACCAAACTTGAGACTTCCTCATGGCTAAAACAATGAAAGCATCTGTTACTGACAAAGACGCAAAATCAACTGCTAAATCCGGCTTTTCCTGGAGTAAATTGATCTATACCCTTATTGTCATCTTTCTCTATGTTCCTTTAGTGTTCTTAGGCGTTCGGACATTCTTGCCTGAATATTCTGGCTATTATGAATATCCTGTCTACAAAGACTGCTATGGGTATGCACCATATGCTGAAGAGAGCAAATGCTATGATGCTGATGAACAGACAATAATGGTTGAAAAACGAGATCAGTGCTTAGCTGAACAGCAGGCAGAGCAGAAACAATATGATGAAGAAAAACGACATTATGATACTTGGAAATATTTGTCTGTCCTTGGCTTTGCTGTTTTGACCCTTGTCCTTGTGATGTTCCTTGGTTTTGACGTACCAATTAAAGTTGGGTTGTTTGTTGGTTCAGCAGCAGCAGTCTTTATTGGGACAATGCAATACTTTGAAACAGAAAGCATTCCTGCATTCATTGTTTTGTTGCTTGTGTTCGGAATTGTGGTGTATTTGATTCAGAAGAGAGAGAAGTATTTTTGAGAAGTTTTATATATGAGTCCTACTTAATCCTACTTCATGGTAGGAATTAAATTGCATGCAACTGTTGGTGAAAAAGGTCAAATAGTTATACCAAAGCCGATTAGGGATATGTTTCATCTTCGACCTTTTACTGAGATTGTTTTTGATGTCGAAAAAGAATCAATTATTATTAAAAAGAAACAAGATGGTCTAAAAATTCTTGAAGAATATCTTTTGGCAGTTAAACACAAAAAACAACCTCCTAAAAAAATTGACTGGGATGCTCTTTATTATTCTCAGTATGAGGAGTAGGAATAATGATTCTTTATCTCGATTCTAATGTTTTCATCTATCCGCTTCTTTATAATGATGCTCGAGCAAAAAATGCAGAGAACATTCTCAAAAGGATTATTGTTGGAGACTTTTCCGCTGTAACTTCTTCATTAGCTTTAGATGAAGTTGTTTGGATTCTGTTAAAAGAAACAAAAGACAGGGATTTAGCAATTCAAGAGACATTGAGAATTCTTTCTTTCTCTAATCTTACTATCTCTCCTGTTGATAGCTCCTTGATGATTGATGCACTTCATTTTATGCAGAAATACCCTTCTTTAAAACCAAGAGATGCCATACATTTAGCGTCAGCAATTCGTTCCCACGCTTCAACAATAATTACTGATGATTCTGACTTTGATATTGTTAAAGAAATAAAACGAAAAGCATTGTGAAAAACTATTCAGAGCTCCACAAATTCTGTCTTTAGCTGCTTTAAACTCGTGAGTGTTTTAATCTTCGTCACTCCTTTTCGTGAGATGACATTCTTGACTAATTCGTAATACGCGTCCTGATCTTTTGTGCGAACTTTAACAACCATTTCCCAATCGCCTGTTGCGATATCTACGCTTTCTATCTCAGGATGTTTGGAGAGTTCTTTTCCGATCTTTTCTGGATTGCCATATTCATCGGGGGACAAGCTGATCAAAACAAATGCGCAGAATCCTTCGTTGATTTTCTTGTAGTCAAACACTGCTTTGTAGGCCTTTATTGCTCCTTCTTTCTCGAGTTTTTTTATGTTATAATGAATTGTCGTGGAGGGTTCTTTCAGCTTCTTTGCTACTTGTGCGATTTGTGGTGTACAGTATCCTTTTTTGAATGCGTCGATAAGTCTTGGCTGGATGTCTTTCATTGTTTAATTGCCTCAAAGTTGTATAATATTCAATTATTTATATGTTTTTTGGTGATTATTCGAATAAAATACAGTTATCATTATAACCTTTATTGATTTACTCTTTCTTACTCATTTGAGTGGAGGAAGTAAAATGAACATGAAACAACAACTGGAGATGGCTCCTTTGATCCAAGGGGATGGTCGGTATCACCGTTCAATTAATGGAGGAACTTACTGAAGAGGATCATGAGACTTGGAGGATTCTTTGCACAAGACAATCTCTCTTAAGCGAAGGAAAAGCTTCTTCTGCGTTTGTATTAGGTCTCAAAAGTATTGATTTTGATCCTGGAAAAATTCCAGACTTTTCGAAGATTAATCTGCGTCTACGGAAACTAACAGGGTGGGAAATTATTCCCGTAACTGGCTTACTCTCTGTTAAGGATTTTTTCTCTCTGATTGCAGAAAGGAAATTTCCTTGCACAGTATGGATTAGGAGTAGAGAACAGCTTGATTACATTCAAGAACCTGATCTCTTTCATGATGTTTTTGGACATGTTCCTATTCTCACAAATAAGGTATTTTGTGACTTTATGGAAGCATTTGCAAAAATCGTCTTGAAACATGCAGATGATGAAAAGGCATTGGAAATCCTCTCTCGTGTTTGGTGGTTTACTTTTGAGTTTGGATTGATTCGAGAACAGGGACAGACAAAAATATTTGGCGGTGGGATATTATCCTCTCGTGGGGAGGTTGTATTTAGTCTTTCAGCAGAACATACACACAGGCCATTTGTTCTGTCAGATGTCATGCACATGCCTTACAGAATCGATCGCTTTCAGGAAACCTATTTTGTGATTGATTCTTTTGAGCAATTGTTTGCTTGCATTGATCAGATTGAACCACGTCTCAAAGAAATGCTTGCTAAATAATAATTCTTTTTCTTTTTTTTCTTAAAACATATAAAGTAAAGATAATCTCAAAATACAATGCAAAAAATCAACAAAATCGCTATCCTCTTCTTCACAGAAGATCCTGCATCGATGACTGTTCAGAAGCAGTTTCTGCATTATAAAGATAAACTTCCTTCTTCTGTTGTCATGCATACTGTTCAAGAGATTCGCCCTATTTTCGCAGATCACGTATTTCGTGATGTTGCTGCTGATCTCTATATTTTTGTCACAAAACACAGCAGCGCAGCAGGTGTTCCTAGTTTGACTGTTCACCCTCCAGGAAACTGGTTTGCAAACGATCTTGGTGGAGAAAGAGCAACGCTTGGTGTTGCTCCTGCGTTGTTTCTTGCGGAAGGATTATTGAAGCTTGAGGAAATTAATCAACGAGATAATCTTCAGCTTGAAGTGGTGCAGGAATGCACACATCATGGTCCGACATTTTTAAAGCCTGTTTTTTTTATTGAGATTGGAAGTGGTCCAGAACAATATGGAAATGAGCAGTATGGAAAGGTTATTGCGGAGACGATTTACTCGCTTGTTTCTTCTCCTGTTGAGAAAAATTTATCTAAGAAAAAGATTGCATTTGGAATAGGTGGAACGCATTATACACCTAATTTTAAGAAACTTATTCTGCGAGAGAATTATGCGTTTGGTCATGTCTGTCCGAAATATCAGCTGGAACATCTGACGCTTGCAATGATTCAACAGGCGCTTGAGAAGACAATCCCTGCTGTTGAAGAAATTGTTGTTGATTGGAAGGGCGTCGGCAATAAAGAAACAATAAAACTGCTTTTGGAGAAGGTTACTCTTCCAGTAAGGAAGATATGATCGGTTTTCTCTTTTCACTTTTTGACATTTTTATTAAAAAATAAATAATAAAAGATTGGGGATTCATTAGGACTGTCAGGCGATTGTTATATGTTGTTTAGTGTTTATACACGCACCAGCAAGACCTTTTACTGTCAGGGGGACCCATGCAACGTGAAACATTGCATGGGGTATTCTTAATCATTTCTTCATGTATAGCAGAAATCCATGACTTTCGAACATTTGTGGATTTCTGCTGAATAGTAAATATCCTATAGCTGTTCGAAATCTAAGGATATTTACTATATCATTTTATTCTTTTCCACTCTTAAATTTTTCTTGAGTAGTTGATCAAAATAAGAAATCAAAAGAAACATTTAAATCATTGCGACAAAATATACCCTCATGAATTGCTTAAGTTGTCAAAAAGAGATTCCGACAAAACTTGGATATGTAAGTAATAGTTACCGCTTTTGTAAATTTTGCTTTAGCCATATTATTGAGAAACGTGTTCGGAAATATCTTAAAGATCATCCCCTTAAAAAAGATCAGCGCATTGTTGCTTCAAATCCTGTTCCTCTTTATTTTGCACAGCAGGTGATGCACATCCCTCTTACTATTCTCAAACGTGCATCAAAAAAATCTGATACGGTGATTTTGTTAGAGACACTCGATGATCTTGTTGTTGCATATCTTGAACATCTTCTCTCAGGAAAGAAAGCAAAGAAACAGAAAAAGAACACACTTTTGCTTTTTTCTTCTGTGACTGATGAAGAGCTTACACTTTATTGTCAATACCACAATCTTGCATTCACGCCAAAAAAACATCCGCTGAAAGCGTTCCTTCTTCGCATGGAAGCAGAACATCCTGGAACAATTCAGGCACTCTACAAAAGTATGCAAGATTTGAAGGAGATTTTGTAATATATACACACCAAATCTTCCATAACATTTATAACTTTTCCTCACTTTCTAGTAGTTATGGTAACCTACAATATCTTTGTTCATCCTGGATTTCCTGCAGAAAAAGGCATAGTCCGTGGATCAAAAGTATTTAGAAATTATTGTGATGAATTATCTGCTCTTGCTATTTCTGCAGATAAGGTTATTCATGTGATTGATCCACAAAAAAGGGAACATGATGCTTTTCTTGAAAAAGTAATTAATGATGATTGTAGAATTCGTTCTTATGCTCTTAATCTTCCTTTTTTTCCTTCTTATTATGGGACTGTTTGTGCTGAAGATTGGGATACTTTTGTTGGGCTTTTTCGTGATATCAGGCAGCACCGCGATCCTGTTCGTATTCATGGTTCGTATCATGGTGTTTGCGCTCTTGATTTTGCTATTCAGCTTTATGAGCTTGTCTATAATCATAAACAATATCTTTCAGATCGCTTTTCTTGTTTGTTAGATGCTCCATTTCCTTTTCGATCTGAAGATACTGAAGAAATTGTACAACACGCGCTTCAGGCGCATTATCTTAATGCAAACATTCGTTTTGGCACTGTTTTTGCAGATCCCACTTTTGAAAAAATACACCGTGTTAGAAAATCTATTGTTCGTCAGATGACTGACAGGGAAACAAAAGTTTATTCTCTTTGATTCTTTATGAATCTTTATAATTCTTCACTGAATTCCCATCACAACAACATCAAAGACTAATGTTTTTCCTGCAAGCGGATGATTCAGGTCAATGATTACACTTTCTCTATTTATTTTAATAATTTTTGTGTAAATCATTGTTCCTGTCTTTGCTTCTTTTTTGAGAACCATTCCAACAGAAGGTGTTATCTCTCGTGGGATTTTGCTGAGCGGTATTTCCTGGATGAGGTCTTTGTGATGTCTTCCATACGCTTTTTCTGCTGGAATAATTATTCGTTTTTTTTCTCCGACTTTCATTCCAAGAACGCCTTCTTCTAAACCTTGAATAGTTGTGTGTTCTCCTACCATAAATCGAAGAGGCTTTGTATTTGTTGTTTCAAAAATAGCACCGTCTGCAAGCTTTCCTATATAATGAATGCTGACATAGTTTCCTTTTTTTACTGTTTGATGCGGGTCATGCGCAGGATGGAGTTTATGACCTTGGACGTTTGTCATGAATTGTTTCTTGTTGTTGTTCTTTATTATTGTTTGTGTTTTTGACAAAACATAAAAAGAAGTGATAAGTTGGTTTACTTATGAAACCAGCAACGACGACTCAAAATCCATCTGATGAGAGAAAAAATTTGGAGAAGAATCTTTATTCTATTCTCGCTGAAGCTCGTGGTGCGACTATTACGCAAAATATTTCTGAAAAATTTCTTGTTCCTTTCGCACTTGTGTTGCAAGCATCCTCTTTTTCGATTGGTCTTCTTTCTACACTTCCACAGCTTCTTGGCGCGTTCACTCAACTTTTTGCAGTGAAAGTACTTCATCGATTTTCTGATCGGAAAAAAGTTATTGCACTCTTTATGTTCTTTCAGGCTTTGATGTGGTTTCCTCTCTTCCTTGTTCCGCTTTTATTTCCTTCGCTTGGTGTCTTTTCATTGATCGTCAGCTTTAGTTTATTTTACATGCTTGGAGGTTTCTTTCTTCCAGCTTGGTCTAATTGGGGTATTTCTCTTGTTCCAGAACATGCTCGTGGTAAATTCTTTGGAAGAAAAAATCAGACTGCAGGAAGATATGGTTTCTTTGCAGCAACAGCAGGCGGTTATTTGCTCTCTTTATTATCAGATATTAATATTTGGGTTGCATACGGTATATTGTTCTTTGTTGCGTTTCTTGCGAAACTTTTTTCTGTTCTTGTAGTTCTTCGCATGCATGAAACAGACGACATCAAGAAAGTTCCTTCTTTTCATGGCGTCTTTTTTCAGGATTTTCTCAAACATATTCATGAAACTTCATTTGGTCAATATGTACTTTACATGTGCTTGATGAGTCTTGCGGTCAACATCGCTGCACCTTTCTTTACTCCTTTTATGCTTCGCTCTGTGGCAGAAGGTGGACTAGGATTAAGCTATCTTCAGTTTACTATAATGGCTGCTGTGGCAACGTCTGCGAGCTTTCTTGTCTTTCGCCATTGGGGTGTTATTTCTGATAGATTTGGTAATAAGCGCGTGCTTGTTTTTACGGGATTTCTTATTCCTTTTGTTCCTCTTTTTTGGCTCTTTTCTTCAGACTTTTATTATCTTCTTGTTATTGAAGTGTTTTCAGGAATTGTTTGGGCTGGATTTAACTTGACGACTGCAAACTATATTTTTGATCTTGTTGGAAGCAAAAATAGAATGATTTACACTGCGTACTATAATGTCATGAACACTATTGCAGTTTTTATTGGAGCATTACTTGGAAGCGGTCTTGCACATCTCTCCCCTCTTCTTGGGCTTCATGATATTACTTTTTTATTTTCTATTTCTTTTTTGCTTCGTTTCTCCATCGCATTGTTTTTCTTTACAAAACTCAAAGAATTGCGTGACGTTGAAGGCTACCATTTTATGTACGAACTCGCAATTCGTCCTGTGCAAGGATTCGCGCACGGAAGTGTTCAATACATGCGTGATAGTTTTGTTCATTTTAAAAGAAAACATATTGTTGATATTTTGAAAGTGGAGAGGTATGTTGAGAAGGAATTAGAAGGAAAAAAAGAAGATACACTTGTTAAGAAAAAGGAAAAGTGATTTTTCCGCTACATTTATAAGATAAAACCAATCACATTCTTTCTATGAAATCACCTTCCAAAGAACACGATTCTTCGAATCATCCTGCAAAACTCCATAAAGATGCACATAAAGAACGTCTTCTTATTACTGCTGCACTCCCTTACGCAAATGGTTCTATTCATCTTGGACATATGGTTGAATATATTCAAGCAGACATCTATTCCCGTGCTATGAAGCTTTTTGGCAAACATGCAATTTTTGTTTGCGCAGATGATACTCATGGCGCTCCGATTGAAATTAAAGCAACTTCTCTTGGGTTGAAACCAGAACAACTCATTGAAAAATATTACAAAGAACATACAAAAGATTTTGCTGATTTCGGTGTTGCATTTGATAGTTATTACTCTACAAATTCTCCAGAAAACAAAACGTACAGTGATTTTATTTTTACTAAACTCAAAGATGCAGGACATATTTACACCAAAGAAATTCCTGTCATTTACTGCGAACACTGCAAGCGCTTTTTGCCTGATCGTTATGTGAAAGGAACCTGCCCAAAATGTCATGCAGCAGATCAGTACGGTGATGTCTGCGAAAAATGCAGCAGCACGCACAAAACAACAGATCTCATTAACCCAAAATGCGCAACGTGCGGCAAGACTCCTATTCCAAAAACCTCAGAACATTATTTCTTCAAACTCAGCGCGTACGCGGATAAATTAGAGCATTTCTTTAAGACCGCTGATTTGCAGCCGGAAATTGTCAACTCTGTGAGCAACTGGCTCGGAGAATTGCAGGATTGGTGCATCAGCAGAGATGGACCATACTTTGGCTTCAAAATTCCTGGTGAAGAAAATAAATTTTACTATGTTTGGCTTGACGCGCCAGTTGGATATATTGCTTCTACTGCGCTGTATTGCAAACATTCTGGTGAGAAGGTTGCGGATTATTGGAATAACAAAGACACAAAGATCATTCATTTTATTGGAAAAGATATTATTTATTTTCACTTCCTCTTTTGGCCAGCGATGTTGATGACGTCTGGATTTCAGCTTCCTTCTAAAATTATGGTTCATGGCTTTTTGACGGTAAACAAAGAAAAAATGTCGAAGAGCAGAGGGACATTCATTACAGCTCGGCACTATTTGGATCACTTGAATCCGGAATATTTGCGTTTTTATTATGCAGCACATCTTTCTCCGACAGTGACTGATCTTGATCTTGATCTTGGCCAGTTTAAGGAAAGAGTAAATAGTGAGCTTATTGGTAACATTGCAAACTTTTGTTATCGTGTGTTGAGTTTTGCTGTGAAAAATTTTGATGGCAAGGTTGGCTCTTTCCATGAATCTGTTGTTGCGGATGAGGTTGTTGCGCTTCGTGAACTTACTTCGACTATCAAAATGAATTATGAGCAAATGAATTTCAAAGACGCGCTTTCTGGAATTCTGGCATTTAGTTCTGTTGGTAATAAATATTTCCAGCAAAATGAGCCTTGGAAACTTATTAAGGAAGATTCTCCGAAGACCAAAGAGATTATTTCCTTTTGTACGCTTCTTATCAAAGATTTGAGTATTTTGCTTGCGCCAATTTTGCCAACGTTTTCTGCTGCGTTACAAAAACAGCTTGGTGTGGTTTCTTTGAAGTGGGATGACATTTCTTTTGTTCCTGAAGATGTTGTTCTTTCAGATGTTGCTCCTCTTGTGCAAAAGATTGAAGAAGAGCATAAAGCACTTATTGTGCAGCAGCCTGCAAAGAAAGAGGATAAAAAAGAGGCCGCAAACATTCATGCTTCAGCGCAATTTCCTTTGCTTTTGAAAGTTGGAAAAATACTTTCTGTGGAAGAACATCCCAATGCAGAAAAATTGTATGTTGAAAAAATTGATCTTGGTCATGGTGATGTTCGTACGATTGTTTCAGGCATTCGTTCATGGTACAAAAAAGAAGATCTTGTTGGAAAACATGTTCTTGTTGTTGCAAATTTAAAGCCTGCGAAATTGCGCGGCGTGATGAGCGAAGGAATGATTTTAGCAGGAGAGCATGACGGCACATTAGAAGTTCTTGAGGCACCAAAAAGTGCGGCAGGGGATATTGTCTATTTTGGTGTGGAGAGTTCTGCACCACAGCAGATTCAGTATGATGATTTTGCAAAACTTTCGATTCTTGTTTCTCACAAAACTGTTGTTTGCGAAGGTAAGAAATTACAGACACATAAAGAAACTATTCATTGTTCTTTGCCAGATGGGACAAAGGTTGAATGATTTTATTATGTTGGTTTTCTGCAATGCAAAAATTTAAATTGATGAAAGTCATGGTAATCTCATGTTTGAGTTTCTTGCGTTAGAATCACCATATTGGTTAACACGGTTTGTCATTCTTAGACTTCTTGGTTTAGTATACTTCTTTGCATTTCTTTCCTTAGTAAAACAAGTGATTCCTCTTCTTGGGAAAAATGGACTCACTCCAGCAACACTCTATCTTTCTCAGCTCAAGAAACAGTTTAAGAATAAAACAGAAGCAGTCTGGAATGTTCCAACAATATTCTGGTTTGGATGCTCTGATTCCCTCTTGCTTTTTTTTGCATGGAGTGGCGTCCTTCTTTCTTTTATTGTTCTTATTGGTTATGCAAACGTCTTTATCCTGCTTGCACTCTGGATCATTTATCTGAGCTTTGTTCATATTGGTCAAGTGTGGTATGGCTATGGCTGGGAGTCAGAATTACTAGAAACTGGATTTGTTGCACTCTTCCTTGTTCCTCTTTTTGACCCTTCACCATTTTCCTCATTTCAAGCACCAGTCATTGTGATCTGGCTTTTGTTGTGGCTTACATTTCGTCTTCATATTGGGAGTGGCCTCATCAAACTTCGTGCTGATCGTTGTTGGAAACAAGGCACCTGTTTATTTTACCACTTTGAGACACAACCAATTCCTAATCCCTGCAGTCCCTATTTTCACTTTCTTCCAAAAACACTCCTGAAAATAGGGGTATGGTACACGCATATTATTCAGCTTGTTGTTCCCTGGTTTCTTCTTATTCCTGGCTGGCCAAGGGTTATTGCGGGAATTTTCCTGCTTTTGTTTCAGATTACTTTGATGATCAGCGGAAACCTTTCTTTTCTGAACTTAATCAGCATTGTTGCAATTATCGCTGCGTTTAATGATACTTTTCTCCAGTTTGTGATGCCGGATGTTATTATAAAAAAAGCGGCAGAAGCTGCAACACTGCAGTCGACAGCTGTGCCCTATGCTGCATGGATTTTTGCGGGTGTTGTCGTTATTCTCAGTATCCCTGTGGTCAAAAACTTATGTTCTCGCTATCAGTACATGAACACCTCTTTTAATCAGTTTCACTTGGTGAACACCTACGGTGCATTTGGCTCTGTTGGTAAAGTGCGACAGGAGCTTGTGGTGAAAGGAACAACTGATGCAAAAATTACAGAGAAAACAGTATGGAAAGAATATGAATTCATAGCAAAACCGACCAATGTCAAAAGAAAATTACCTATTATTGCGCCGTATCAGCCCCGAATTGATTGGCAGATATGGTTTGCTGCAATGCAAACTCCATTTGAAAATCCTTGGCTCATCCATTTTTTATGGAAGCTGCTCCACAATGATAAAAGAGCGCTTTCTCTCATTGCAGAAAATCCATTTCCTAAACAACCACCAAAGCATGTCATGATTGATCTCTATCGTTATGAATTTGCTCCTCTCAAAAGCACAGATGTTTGGAAGCGAGAATACATTGGAACATGGGTTGGTCCATTTGATAAAAAAAGGCTAGAGCCGTATGTTCGTGCTATTCTTGGTAAATCTTGATTCAGCAAAACACATTTAAACTTGCGTAACAGAAACCTTTTATGCCCTGGATACTCCTCATAGCAACAATTGGCTTTCTGCTTTCTTTGTATGCATACTATGTGGAGCGAAGAATAAAAAAAGAAAAAAATTATGTTCCCTTTTGTGATTTCAAAAAGAATGTTTCCTGCAGTAAAGCATTCACAAGTAGGTATGGCCATCTTGCTGTATTGCCTAATTCGTTGTACGGGATTATTTTTTATGTGCTTGTCATGGTCTTGACTGTTCTGGACTTTTCTACACCGGTGTTTTTTCTTTCTCTGATAGCATCTTTAGGAAGTATTGCTCTCGCATATCTTTCCTACGTCAAACAGCATAATTTTTGTGTGATCTGCACTGCAGTGTATGCCATTAATGTGTTGCTTTTTTTCTTGAGTTCTGGAATATTGTAAGATTTTAATAACATATACTCAGAGCTGGCAATTTTCGTAAACCTTATATATACTCCTTCCCTGAAAAGTCCATATTCCTAATAAATCCGTGATCACTATGAAACGAGGGGCGAAAAAACATCTATTTTCTCAACAGATAGTGCTCTTTATGGTCTTCCTTATTCTCAGTATTCCTGTTTTTTCTGCGCAGGCATCTGCACTTACTATTACCAGCGTTACTATTACTGGAAGCGATGGTGTCGAAGATGTCATAAAATCAGACAATGATTATTTTACTGCGACAGTTGAGACTTCTGAAGAGGTTGATCCTGACCAACTTTATATCTCGTATACAAAAGATGAAGCGTTTGATTCTTGCTCTGGGAAGGAATGTGTGTATACGAGTAGCCAGACAGATAGAGCTGGGCAAGAAATGGAGTATACTATTCAACTGTTGAACGCAAGCATTGTTGTTGATGAAGTTGAAGGAACCATTCTTGTTGATGAAGAAGAACCAACAATTGATTCCTACACTGTTGAAAAATCAGATGATGATATTACTATTTCTTATGAAGTGACCGATACTGCTTGCGAAGATTGTTCTGTCTGCGCAGGGATTGATTACTTGACATTGTATCAGGATGATACAGAAATTCAGACGATTAATGTTGCGTCAGAATGCTCTGTTGAAGATGAGATTTCAACCTCTGTTACTGAACTTAATTTGGAAGATGGAGATCATGAACTTTGTTTAGTTGCAGTTGATAATGTCGGCTATTCTAGCGATGAATATTGTGAAGCAATTTCTGTTGATAGTACTGGACCGCACTTTGAAACAGGAAGTTTAGAAATTAAAGAGAGTGTCAGTGGAAATATTGTTCAATATATTGGTTCTGATGCGGTGCTTGTTGATGTTTTTATTAATGTGACTGATGATTCTTTGAGTGAGAATACTGTTGTTGGTGATTTTTCTGTGTTGAACTCTGTTATTGGTTCGACCTATGAAGACATGACTGCGGATAGTTGCGAGGAGGATAGTGATGATGAAACACTCTGGCACTGTGCGTGGTATGCACTCTATATCGAAGATGTTTCTGGTTCTTTGACACTTTCTTTTACTGCTTCTGATAATGAAGGGAATGAAGGAACGTATAGCCCAACGTATACTTTAACGAAAGATGATTCTGCTCCTACTGTGTATAGGGTCTATAATTCGCAGGAAAGTGAAGATTTGTATTTGAAATATGGCACGAATAGTTTGTATGCGGATTTTGATGCAACTGGTTCTGGCTTTTCTTTTGAGCAAGCGTATTTGACGTTTAGTCTTGCTTCTTTGACTAAAGAAGATGCAACTGATTGTTGGGAAAATGGATCCTACTGGACGTGTGTTTGGAATTTTAGCATGTCGTATTCTGGCACGACAGACTCTTCTCTTACTATTGATGCAGAAGATGACGCAGGCAACGCAATGGAATCCTATGAAGTTGATGTTGGTACTGATTCTGAAGCACCTGAGATTTTAGAAATTACTACTTCTCTTGATTGTCCGACTGCAGCTGATACGCTTGAGGTTGTGGTGAACGCAACTGATTCTTCTGATGAATTATTTGTTACTTTTTATGGCGAAGATATTCGTACTGATGATGAGCCTGTTGTTGAGGAATGTGTTGAGGTAGGTGAAGATTTGTTTACCTGTACGTTGTACATTACAGATTTTGTTTCTTCTCCAGAAGATGAAGATGTTCAGATTGAGGTAAGTGATAATGCGGGAAACATTGGTGATGATTCTCTTGATATTTCTGTTTGTGAACTTGAGGAGGCTGGAACGCCTGCTTTTGTCACTGTGTATGTTGGTGATGTGGTGGATGTTGATAAGTTGACCCTATCCTACATTGATTATCCTCTGTATGTTCCACTGACATTTATGTATACTTCTGGCGCGGATATTGTGAGCAAGACTGGAACTTGTGATAATGCTGGTTCTGTGTATTTCATTGATCAGTCTGATACATCTACGTTTATGGTTGTTTCTTTGCCTGCGCAAGCGGTTCCTAATGCGACGTATGCTTTGAATTTGGATTGCAGTATTTCCTTTACCATGCAGTATGGCGATACTGTGTATGCTACTCCTGAAATCGATGAGATTGAGATTAGTGTTGATTTGTATGGAACGCCGATTGGAAGTGTTGAGGCAAGTATTGCGGAACGGATAGAACAGCAGAGGATGGGGATTGGTGAAGCGCAGGGGAAGATTGATACATTGGTTGGGTGGAATACTGGGTTGGGGATTGTTTGCACCATTGTTGATATGATTGCAAAATTTAATGCGGTTATCGCTGGTGTACGTCTTGTTATGACCATTGTTGCATCAGTTGGGTTAGGTTTACAAAACTCAGTTTGGCCGGCTACTGTTGCCGCAGGTACTGCGTTGTATGAACTCGGTGGTGCCTTTAATGGTATTGCGGATCAAGTATATTCTACAGTTGTTACATACATCTGGCCCCCAGGAATGTTTGGTGGGTTTATTGGAACAGTTGGTGCACCAGGTGCAGGTGCGATAGGTGCATTTTTCAAAACAGGTTGTATTATTTACTCAGGAAAATTATGTGAAGGGTTTGATGGCATTGAGAACGAGCTTATTATTAATGCAGATGAATATGGAGAGCCTGCATATTATGAAAGTTATTATGAAGGAGAAACTGCTCAGGAATTTGAACGTGCTGAGTCTGGAATTACTACTCTCTTTTATGATTGGGATCCATACAAAAGTATTCACACTGCGCGTAGTTGTCTTTATCTCGATGCAATCATTTATAATCTTCGTAAAGAACGACAAATCAACTGTATGTATACTCGATGCTTGGAAGATAATGCAGAGAATGGATTGCCTATAGATGTTTGTGATGATCAATATGATGAGAGAATGTGTCTTTATGTTGATGGTGCTGCATGGAATGCTGTTAAAACAAACTGGTTCTTTGACTTTGCTCGTTTGACTGTGAACACATTCCTTTCTAACCTTGATATTCTTGCTGCAAGTATTGTGTATTATGTAAGCCCCTGTGGTATTTTTTTTGATACTGTTCTTCGCTCTACTCCTACTGCATATTCTGAATTGTATTTAGTTCCTACATCAGGTTTAGTTGAAATGTGGGCATATACTGGTTGTCATGTTGGGGCTGGTGCACTCACTCTTTCAGAGGTAGGTTGGTTTACCGAAGGTATGGACTTCAATTACGAAGCAAACCTCGAAGGAACTGATTATTGCGCAGGATACTAAAGTGCACAAGACAAACCAGCTGTCTAGTGGCTTTATTCTCAGAAAACACAAAGCACTTCCTCCACTCGACATCTTGGCGTGAGATATATAAAGAAGGACTGCTTCTCTTTTTCTATGGAAACAAAATCCCTCATAACTTTTCAGGATAAAAATATCAGAAGGACATGGTACAATGTCCAATGGTGGTTTGTTATAGAAGATGTTGTTTTAGTGTTAACGGATTCTAAAGACCCAAAACAGTATATTCAAAGAATGAAACAAAGAGATGAATCTCTTTCACAAGGGTGGGTACAAATTGTACGTACCCTTCCTGTGGAGACTTATGGTGGGGTACAGCAAATGAATTGCGCAAACACTGAAGGTATTTTCCGCATAGTCCAATCCATTCCATCACCTAAGGCAGAGCCCTTTAAACTTTGGCTCGCGAAAGTAGGTTATGAACGTGTCCAAGAAATAGAAAATCCTGAATTAGCTCAAGAAAGAATGAAACTTCTTTATGAACAAAAAGGGTATTCGAAAGACTGGATTGACAAGCGATTACGTGGAATTGCAATTCGGCAAGAACTAACTGATGAATGGAAACAGCGTGGTATTGATGAAAACAAAGAGTTTGCAATATTGACTAATGAAATTGCAAAAGCAACTTTTGGAAAGACCGTCTCAGAATATAAAGAACTCAAAGGACTTCAAAAGGAAAACCTTCGAGATCACATGACTGATTTGGAGCTTATCTTTTCTATGCTTGGGGAAAAATCAACAACAGAAATAGCAAAAGTGGACAACACACAAGGTCTTGACGAGAATAAAGATGCTGCAAAAAGAGGAGGAACTATTGCAGGAGGCGCAAGAGTACAACTTGAAAAAGAACTAAAAAGAAAAGTTGTGACATCAGATAATTATCTTACTGAGCCAGAATGTGTTAAAAGAAAACAATTGACACAATAACCATTTAAAGTCCTCTTTCTTCACCTTTTTCATGAACAAGGTATTTGCGCAACAAATTCTTCAGGATATTCAAACTGTTTCTCTGCAGAGAATGCAAAGCGCTGATATTCACCTGCTTCCTTTTTCTCCCGCATACACTCCACTTTCTTTTACTGAGGAATATTTTCGATCATTGCCTCCTTCATCCTCTGTTCCCTCATCATCAGATAAGATCATGTATTTTGTTGATGGCGGCAATGCAGAGATTCTTCAGACTCCAGATTATTGTTTACAGTTTCTTCGCTTTGCTTGCGTTGGTTTTCAGGATGGAAAGCGGGTGTTTCAGAAAAAAAGAGAAGGATATGTACTTGCTGCTTCTTTGCAACAGGAGCATGGAATGATTGTTACATTAAAGGGTTATGGTGATCTTGCAGGTGTTTCTTTTCCTTCATTTGCGCTTGATGATCCTCTTTTAGGAGATCTTTCTTTGCGGACAAAATTGAACAGAGCAATAGAAGTATTTCGCGCATTGCATGAGATTCAATTTGCTCAGGAATCAGCATCAACTGCTTTTTCTTCTGAATCGCTTCTTGTTTTTGATCGCGCATTGCTTCCAGAAAGTTTCTATGAGCAAAATGCTTTTGCTTCTCTTTATGCTTTTGCTGAGAAGAAGAATATTGTTGTTTGCGGGTTGAACAAAACAACTGCGCTTCTTTGCAACACTGGAGAAAGTGTTGTTTCTCATCTTTCTTCTTTTGGAAAAAAAGGATCATGGATGTATTATCCAGTTTTCTCTTCTCATGATGTGAAACATAACGCGGTGTTGAGTTTTGTGCGATTGCATACTCGCTCGCAGCATATTTTCCGTTTGGAAGTTTGTGCTGCTTTTGCTGATAGAATTTTTGATGTTGCTTCGTTGTTTGCATCGCAGAGTACAGATGGCGTCTTCCTGGGTTATCCGTATGGGCTTATTGTTGCAGATCAACTTGCCCGGGTTTCGAATCGTGAGAAGGAGTCACTGCAGACGTTATTCTTTGCACATACTGGTGAAGAACGCTTTTCTATCGCTGCGTTAAATGCGCATGGGATTTTGGATGGTAAGTTTTGATTGTTTTCACTTGTTTATTTTTTTCTTATTTTCTATTTTTAATAAATAATAAAGACATGGGGATTCTCAAGGACTGTTGGGCGATTCACGCATAAGCAAGGCGAATATTTGCTTAGTAGTAAGAGAGACAATACACGCACCAGCAAAAGCTCACTGTCAGGGGGACCCATTGCACTAAAGTGCAATGGGGTCTTATTTTATAATAAATTACAACTCAATAATTCTTCCTCTAGCAATAGAAAATAAATTATCCAACAAACACCTTCCTCGACACAATCTTTATAAACCAACACGTAATTTTATCTTAACGCTGAGGTGTCTCAGAGAGATAGGGGCTATGAAGGCTTCGAAACTTCGGGGAGATTGAGACTATGGTTGGAATTAAAGTAGTTATCGCAGATCCTAAAAAAGGAAAATGCGTTCAGAAAGAATTAAGCGAAGAAAACAGTCACGCACTGTTTGGTAAAAAAATAGGCGACACTATTCGCGGTGAACTTCTTGACCTTACCGGGTATGAATTCAAAATTACTGGTGGCTCTGATTATTGTGGATTTCCTATGCGATCAGACGTTCCTGGTTTAGCAAGAAAAAAGATTCTCGCAGTAGAAGGAATTGGTCTTAAACCACTCAAATACAAAATCAGAAAAACAAAACCATTCCAATTCCATCCAGGATCACGACAGCGAAAATCTGTTTGTGGAAACACTATCCATGATAAGATTGCGCAACTAAACTTTGTTGTCGTCAAACATGGAAGCACTCCTTTGTTTGAAGAAAAAGCTGCAGAAGCTCCTGCACAATAATTTTTTATTATTCCTTTATTTTTATTTAATGTAGTGTACGTATGAGGAAAATGCATGTCAACTGAAAAAAAAGAGCATAAAGAACCAAAGCAACCAAAGGCAAAAAAAGAAAAAATGCCAAAGGAAGCAAAAGACTCTAAAGAACATCCTAAAGAAAATAAAAAAGACAAAGCAGAAAAACCACACAAACAAAAATCTTCTGAAAATACTATTCAACCTGCTATTAACATCGGACTTTTTGGCCACGTTGATCACGGGAAAACAACACTCACAGAATCACTCAGCGGTAAATGGACAGACACCCATTCTGAAGAAATGAAGCGCGGTATCACTATTCGCTTAGGATATGCAAACGCGACTATTTATCAAAAAGAAGACGGAACATACACGACTGATCCAAATGCGGGTGGAGAGTTTGTTCGCATTATCAGCTTTGTTGACGCTCCTGGACACGAAAGTCTTATGGCAACAATGCTTGCAGGCGCAACGATTATTGACGGTGCGCTTCTCTTAATTGCAGCAAACGAACAATGTCCGCAGCCGCAAACACGCGAACATCTTCAGGCACTTGAAATTCTTGGCATCAAAAAAATTATCATTGTTCAAAACAAAATTGATCTTGTTGATAAAGAACGATTACTAAAAAATTATCAACAACTTCGTGATTTTCTGAAAGGAACTGCGTATGAAAACGCTCCAGTGATTCCTATTTCCGCGATGCACAAAGTAAACATTGATGCGCTTCTTGGTGCATTTGAAGAAACATTTCCAACACCTTCCCGCGATGAAACACTTGATCCTCGTATGTTCATTGCGCGCAGCTTTGACATTAACAAACCTGGCTCTCTTATCGAAAAAATGAAAGGAGGAGTTTTGGGTGGTTCGCTTATTCAGGGTTCTCTTAAAGTAGGTGACGAAGTTGAAATCCGTCCAGGATATTTTGTTGAAGAGAGAAATCAGAAAGTACACAAGCCGCTTTTTACCAAAATTCTTGGTCTTATGACAGGCAACACGCCGCTGCAAGTTGTAAAGCCAGGCGGTTCTATCGCAGTTCTTACTGATCTTGATCCTTCTATTGTCAAATCTGATGTTTTGACTGGCGCAGTTGTTGGTCTTCCAGGTAAATTGCCTACTGTTTTGTATGACCTTGATCTTGAGGTTCATCTTCTTGAACGTGTTGTGGGAAGCAAAGAAGAACTTGTTGTTGAGCAAATTAAATTACAAGAACCACTTATGTTAAATGTGAACTCCGCAGTTACTGTGGGTGTTGTTTTCAAACTTGCAAAGAACAGTGTTCAATGCAAATTAAAGGTTCCTGTGTGCTGCGATGTTGGTTCTCGTGTTACTATTTCTCGACGTATTGGAAACAGATTCCGATTGATTGGCTATGGAATCATTAAGAACGTGAAGAAATAAAATAAAATAAAAAGAATAAAAAAGAAAAATAAATTCTTCATTATTGCATTTGCGCTCTTTGATCATATTCTGCAAACATTTTGTCTACTTCAAGGCAGAATTCTGTGACTTCGATCTCGCTTTTATACTTTCCATCATCGTACCGCTTTGCCTCTTCAACAAACTGCTGTGCAAGATCCAACTCATTCTTCTGGAGATAATCATTTGCGATGTCCAACAGCGAACTAACATAACGCCTACCCCAGTTTCCTCTCATACAAAGGCTTCTTATTGTATCTCCTATGCTTTCTTCTATTCTATATGCTTCCATATTCTCACCTTTTCTTTTTTCTCTTCCGCGATTCTTTTGAGGTGATGCTTCTTAATAGGTTTATCGACGAGTTTTCCGAATTTTTTTGGAGAAATTGACGTATTTTTTCGGATGATCCGAAAGGTTTTCGGTATAAATGGTTTTTCCCGAAAAGATTACGGATATGGCGAATGAGGATTGCGGTATTTTTCAAACTATATTCTTTCTAGACATTCTTTTTCTTAGAGAAAGCCAACAACAACATTGGCACAGACGGTCTTGCTCACTTCGTTCGCAAGCCCTACTCCGCAAACCACAACCCTAGCCTTCACTCCGTTCAGGCATAGGAACGTGGTTCGCTCCGTCTGGCCATGTTGTTGGCTTTAGGATCAGAAAATAAACGCACAAGACCGAACTATTCTTGTGAGGTCTTGTGCGTAAAGACGCGACTTTTAATGGAGCGTCTTTTTTATAATTTTGATCTACAAAAAGCTAGTAATAAAATATTCACAACTTTAATATACTCCTTTTCTTGAAATAATTTCATGATCAAAGCAATTATTTTCGATCTTGATGGGACTGTGACAAACAGCGAATTATTGCATCGTCAAGCATTCAACATTCTTCTCAAAAAATATAACTTGTCTATTACCAAAAAACAATGGCAAACTATTTTTGTTGGCGCGGGCTCGCGATTTATCGCACAATGGCATATCAGGAAATATAATCTTCCTGAAGATCTTGATGATCTTGTGGATCGACGTCGGAGAAAGTATCAGGAATTACTCAAGAAACATCCGTTAAAACCTGTTGCTGGTTTCATGAAGTTTTATACTGCGTTGAGGAAACAAGGATATAAGGTTGCGATTGCAAGCAGTGGTCATCGCTCGAATGTTCTCGCATCTCTTCGCGCGATAGGGTTGTCAGGAATTCCTGTTATTGGTATTGAACAAGTCCATTTCCGCAAACCAAATCCGGAGATTTTTTTGAAGACAGCGAAAATGCTTCGTGTGAGACCTTCAGAATGTGTTGTGTTTGAAGATTCTGTGCCGGGCATTACTGCTGCAAAACGCGCGAAAATGAAAGTTGTTGCGTTGCTTACTACGACGCCAAAAAATAGGTTGAAGAGATTAAGACCAAATAAGATGATTCGCAATTATAATTTTATTTCTCTTTCTACTATTAATGAATTATGAATATTCTCTTTATTTTATTGTATTACTTTCTATTAAATAAAAAAGATTAGGGATTCAAAAGGATCTCTTGGCGATTCTTTTGGGAAGTGTTGCGATTAATAGCGCGTTGTGTATATGCAGGAAATCACTTTGCAATAGTTTTATATATTATAACTCTCAGAAAACATAAAATTATGGTGCAGGAAAAACAAAAAGAAAATTCAAACGATATTCCAGATATTCACGAACATCATTCTCATGCACTCTTCTTTCTTTTTTGTCTTGTTACAATTGTTGCTGTTGCAGCTGTTCTTTTTGGTCATAGTGAAGGAAATGCTATTACTGGTGCGGTCTCTGCAAAGTATACGTTCTCTTCTTGTGTTGATAATGGTAACTTTATTAGCCTCAGCCATGATTCTGGAAAACGTATCAAAAAAGACAGATGTACTGGGATGAAAAATAAATTTCTTCAAAAAGCAGCATGCGTCTTGGTAAATGATCCTGCTGATCCTGATTATGGAGAATATACATTTACCTACACAAAGATTGCGCTCTGCGACAGTGGCGCACTCTGCGCACGTGATGAAAACAGGGCAGCGTATTGTCCGGGAGATAAGGTTGTTGAACCGACTGTGCCGTAGCATTTTCTTGCATAAATTTTATATATAGTTCTTCTTATTTTCAATAAAAGATGTATATCATTACAAAGGTGGTTATTCATGGAACAAAAAACACAAATTGTTGAACAACGATTACGACGAGAACTTACTATAGGTGATGTTTTAGAACAATATCCTGACGCAGCGCCGCTCCTCACAGAAAAAGGAATTCATTGCGTCGGTTGTCACGTTTCTCCTTTTGAAACACTTGAAGAAGGATTCAGAAGCCATGGTATGGGTGAAGAAGAGATCGATACTATTCTTGCAGATATTAATGAAAAATTAGATCATGTTATGAATAACAAACCTGCTCGTGCTCCTACTGTTTGCTCAGCAGATCCATCTCTTGAAGTAAGTTGCGGCGCAGTTGCAAAAGTTTTAGAGTTGTTGAAGAAGGAAAATAAAGACACGACAAAAACAGCATTGCGTATTGCAGTGCTTCCAGGTGGTTGTTCAGGAATGACTTACGACTTTTCTTTTGATTCTGATGGCAAACAGGCTGATGACAACGTCATTGAAAAAGATGGCTTGACTGTGCTTGTGGACAAAAAGAGTCTTGGCATTTTAGATGGCTCTCGCGTTGATTATGTTGAAACACTTCAGGGTGCAGGATTTGTTATCAAGAATCCGCAGGCAAAAGGTGGCTGTGGGTGCGGGAAGAGTTTTAATTGATACTTTCTTTGTTTTTCTCTTTCTTTTTTAAAATTCATTCGTAATCTTTATAATGCCTTTCCATTTCTCGCTTCTGATGGTATTACAGAAATACATGACCACTGTGACTAAGATAGATCAACTTAATGATACTGTCAAGTTGTTTCGTCTGAGTTTTCCTCAAGGCAAACCCTTTCATTTTGTCGCAGGACAGTTTATCATCATCTCTATTACAGATAAAGAAGGGAAATTAAATCGTCGCTCGTATTCTATTGCATCGTCTCCTTCTCACGCGGATTACGTTGAATTATGCATTAAAATCCTTCCTGATGGAAGAGTGAGTCCTATTCTTGATACATTCGCTGTTGGTTCACAGTTAGAGGTTGACGGTCCATATGGCAAATTTATTGTTGAGAAAGACCAGAAAAAAGAGCTCATGTTTGTGGGAACTGGCGTTGGTGTTGCGCCGCTTCGTGGGATGCTTTTTGATTTGTTTGAAACAGGATGCGATGCGCCTGTTTGGCTCTTTTTTGGTTTTCGGTATGATATTGACTTTCTCTTTAAAGATGAATTCTCCTCATTAGAAGAACAGTATCATAACTTTCATTTTGTTCCTGTCATGAGTCAACCAGGAGATCATTCAGATCCTGATGTTGACGTGGGGCACGTGACAGATGCGCTTCCAATGTATGTTAAAGATGGTGAGAATAAGGCAGTCTTTATCTGCGGTTCACTTCCTATGGTCAAAGATGTTGTTTCTGTTTTAGAAAAATGTGGTATTACTAAAGAGCAGATTAAAACAGATGCGTGGGGTTAATCCATATATTTTCTGAGAATTGGGACGTATCTTTTTTCCCATCGTTCTTGTGTAACAAAATCGTTTACTCTTGTTTCAATTGACCATGATTTATCTCCTTTTACTTGTCTTGCAGTCGCTTCTATAGTCATCATCACTCCTCTATAAAAGGAGTTTGCTCTTGCGCTTCTTAATGTAGTGTTTATAATATACTCTCTTCTTTCTTCTAAAATGTCAGCATATTCTGCAAGTACTGGCGCAACATAGGTGCTAAAAAAATCAATTGCTTGGTTTCTTGGTAAACCATTATTTCCTAGTTCTGTTGTTAATCCTCTTCTTATAGAATCTTCATACCTTTCAGGAGTTTGCGCAATTGCATGTGTAATAATATTCCCTGCATTATTCTGTAGAGATCTTAGTCTTCCTTGATAGATGAATGGTTCAATGACAACTCTTTCTCCATTTCTTTCAGGGATAGGATGTGTATCTCCTTTGCCTCCTGTTCCTCGTAATCTTCCTACTAAACTCAGTACTCTTTGTCGTTGCATTTCATGAACAAATCATTGTCGCTTTTAAAACCTTTTGACGTATTCATTCATAATCTTTTTATAGGTGTTCTTTGTTTCACATCTTATTCAACAGACTATTTTTTTATGGTTCTATGGAGGGATGACAATGACAGTAAAAGTAGGAGAAAAAATACAAGATATACAGCTCGAAGCGTACCAGAATGGAGAGATGAAAAAAGTTGCACTTAGCGACTATAAAGGAAAATGGATTGTGCTGTTTTTCTATCCTTTGGACTTCACATTTGTCTGTCCAACAGAAATTACTGGTTTTGCAAACGCAGAAGCGGATTTCACAAAATATAATGCAGTTGTTCTTGGCGCAAGCACAGATTCTGCGCACTCACATAAAGCATGGTTTCAACGAGACATGCCAGAAGTCAAATTTCCGATTCTCGCAGACACTGCACACAAGTTGAGCAGAGAATTTGGTGTCTTGATTGAAGATGCAGGCATTGCGCTTCGCGGAACATTTATTATTGATCCAGAAGGAGTTCTTCGCTATCAGGTTGTTTCTGCGTTGAACATCGGCAGAAGTGTCAAAGAAACTGTTCGCGTGCTTGCAGCATTGCAGACCGGCGGTTTGTGCCAAGTTGATTGGCAGCCTGGACAAGAAACGTTGAAGGTTAAGTAATAGTTATTAATAATTATTGGTTGAATATTGAGGTGGAAAAAATGGTAGAAATGTTATTTACGCCAAGCGGGCAACATAAAGTCAAGAAATATCCTCTTGAAGGAACATTGAAAGGCATCAGCGATCGACAAATACAGGAACATCGTGACATCTTGTATGTTGGGTATGTCAACAAGCTCAACGAAATTGAGACCAAACAAAAAGCTGTCGCAAAAGCAGGAAACGGAGTACATTCTGATTTTCGTGAATTAAAATTAGAAGAAGCATTTGCGGTGAATGGCGTTTTTTTGCACGAAGCGTATTTTGAAAATCTTGATGGAAAACAAAGCACATGCGATGGTGCAATTTTGAAACTGATTGAACGTGATTTTGGCAGCTATGATGTATGGAAAGAAGATTTCACTGCAGCTGCGACTTCCTCTCGAGGATGGGTTGTTCTTGCGATCAATTTGCTTGATGGTCGCGTCCACAATTATCTTTGTGACCGACATGATCTTGGTGGCATCTGGTGGTGTTTACCATTATTAGTTCTTGATGTCTATGAACACGCGTACATGATTGATTATGGTGTCAAACGTGCGGATTACATCAAAGCATTTTATGAGAACATTGGATGGACTGCAGTGAATCATAGAATTGATATGATTAAGAAGATTCCTGATGTCTTGAAGCATTAGTTCAATTCTTTCGCCAATTGGAAGCGAGGTGGGTCTCGCTTCGCTCGAGCCCATTAATGAACGTGACTTATGTTGCGGGTACGTGTTTTGTTTTTTATTATTTTTTATTCGCCCTACTGCTTTTGAATCCCTAATTATTATTATTATTATTCTTTTATTTTATATTACAAAATCAATAATACCCCATTGCTGCGGCACAATTCTTTCGCCAATTGGAAGCGAGATCAAGTACGACACTCACTCCGTTCGGTCGTACGCTCAATAACTTCCATTATTTGCTGGTGCGTGTTTTGTGAGTAGTGTGTTTCAAAGAGAAAAGAGCGAATATTTTTATAGCGTGTTGTATTTCTTTCTTTTATGGAAATTGATGATCATGAATTAGTTGCGGTTCGTGCTATCAAAGACATCAAGTATGTTAACGAAATCCGCGAAGACAGCTACAAAAAAGCAGTGCTGCATAGCTACAATGCTACTGTGCATTTGTATATTGATGGTTATTATCCTGCTGCTGTGCAGAACGCACACTGGTGCGCAGACATGGCTGTTAAATTATTTCTCTGGAAAAAACATCTCGTGAATTACACAGATTATCATAATTTGCCCATGGTTAGAATTCTAAACTGGATGCCAAAACAGGAAGAAATGAAACAAGTGATTGATAATTTACGAGAGCTTCATGCACTCTATGAACAGTTTGGGGATTACATGGAAATGGTGGAAGAATATCCAGAACATTTGTTTGGTACTGCAAAAAAGGATTTATTTCAAGAAGAAATTTCTGATTCTGATCTTCATTTAAATAATATTAAAGAAGGCGCAAAGAAAGCAATTATTCTTCTTGACACAAGTTTGCCACAGTTGTTGGATTTTGACAAATAATTATTATTTTTTGATTTTTTGTGAGCGAAGGTTTAAGAACTGATTCTTATCTCTTCTTGTTTTATATGGCAATAGAAACGCCGCTGCATATTAAAAAACTCGTTGTTGCAGATGGACTTTCAGGTCTTTACTGCCTTGAAGAGATTGCTTCAAGAAATGATCTCCGGTGTCCAGCTACAGCTTCTAGGATTCTAGATTGTGCAGGTGTTGACATTATTGCTGTAAAAAGAGCAACACGGGAGCAAAAGAAAAAAGAGGCAGAGCGACAACGGGTGTTTGATCGTTCTTACGAACAACTTCAAGCTGATGAGCCGATTGTTGACGCTGCAAAAACCGGCCTTTACTCTGTTCGCGCTCTTGCAACTACTTTTGACTATACTCCTAGGGGTCTACGCAATGTTCTGCGAAGAAATAATGTTGATCTTTCTGCAATTATAAAAGAGCGGGAAAACTATCTTGAACGCCTTCTTACGCTTCTTCTTGCTCCGCAGCATTCTCTTCTCACTTTACTCGATGTTTCTTTCGGAAAAGCATCAGGCATGAGAAGTTATTATGAAGATCTTGCAGAATATTGCCAGACTACTCTGCGTGTTGGAAAAAGATGTTTGGGTGAGGTTTCTGTTCCTCAGCTTGCAGACTTTTTAGAAGCTCGTGATGCAGGATTTTCGTATCATGATGCGACTATATATGCTGGCTTTGCTCTAACGAGACAAGAAGCACATAAATATTATTCCGGTCTTCGTTATGTTGCAAAAACTGCTGCTCCGTATTTTTCTTCACCAACAACCATTTAAACTCTTTTTTTTCCTTATTGTTTTCATGACCTATCAACATATATTTTGGCTTGATGACAGTCCTAATTTTTTTGACAGAATGGAGGCTGTTGCACAACAGCATGCACTTTCTTTTGATCTTTTTTCACTTCTTCGTCGTACGACAGTTGTCTTTGATCTGGAAATGGCTGTTGAAGTTGTTTCGCGTGAACAGTTTGATTTGTACATTCTTGATGCAGATTTTCCAAATAGGAGCCTGATGAACGACGAGCGAGTTTAGATGCGTATCTCGCAAAAGTTCGATCTGGTGCTGTTGATCACTGGAAAGAATATCCTGGCGCTGGAGACCACGGAAGGGATGGGGATACTACGGTGTACGATAATGTTTTTAGTAATGGATTTATTTTTTATGAACAGCAGTGTTCTCATTTTTCCCCTGGTGCAAAAGTTTTGATGCACTCCATGTCTGGTGCTGCGCCAGTGCTTGCGTATCTTTTTGATCTTCCTATATATGATAAAGGAGGAGGATTACGACCTATTCCAAAGGCAATTGCAGAAGATTTTGAGCGGTGGCAGTTTGATCGAGTTCCAGGTGCGTGGGAACGCTTTCTCGCTAAAAATGGGGTGAGTAGTCCAAACGAGCTTCGTGTTCGTCCTCGAGCAGATCTTACTTCTTATGAATATGGCGGAAGAAAAGAATTGATTGGGCGGTATTTGCTGTAAATCATTAAACATTTAAACAAAAACACTTCTTGTTGTTTCAAAGGTGGGATTATGCAAGACACAAGAGTATTTATCCAACAACTCCAAACAGAAATTGACAAAAAACATCTTCTCAAACATCCGTTCTATCAAATGTGGGAAAAAGGATCACTCCCTATTACAGTCATGCAGAAATATGCACACCAATACTATCATCTTGAGAGAAATTTCCCTATCTTTTTGAGCCTCATGCACTCTGGCTGTGATGTCTTTGAAGTTCGACAAGCAATAACAGACAATTTGTATGACGAAGAACACGGAGAAAAAAATCACACAGAACTTTGGATGCGTTTTGGAGAAGCTATTGGCGCGAAACGGGGAGAAATACAAGCATCAAAACCTTTACCTGAAACACAGAACGCAATTGATACTTTTAAAAAAATGTCTGCTTCTTCTTTCCTAGAAGGAACCGGTGCGCTTGCTGCCTATGAATCACAAATTCCTGCAATCGCAGAAAAGAAATTGCATGGTCTGGAAAAGAATTATGGCATTCATGATACGCGAGGAACTGAGTTTTTCAAACTTCATGGTGTTCTCGATGTCAAGCATGCGAATGTGTGGTGGGATATTATTTCGCAGCATGCGAATACCCCTGAACGACAGCTTGCAGTGATGGACGCAGTTAAAAATGGCAGAGATTCTCTTTGGGGATTTTTAGATGGCGTTTGCAGAGAATATGGCACTGATGAAATGAAGAAGATGTGCTAATTTTTGTTGTTCTTTTTGTTTGTTTTTATTTTGTTTTCTTCTTCTTTCCATCTCCATAATACGCTTTCATAGAAATTAAGCTTAACACAAATATCAATGTAATCGCGTTTGCGCTGATGATGACCATATTGCTTATTGCAAGTCCATAGACAAGCCACATAAAGACACCAAAGCCAAGCACACTGAGATATCCGTATGAGAAATCATCTAAACATTTTGTTTTTACAGTCTTTATAATCTGCGGAATAAAACAGAGTGTTGTACAACTTGCGCCGATGTAGCCGATTATTTCCCAGTTCATAGTTATTTGATTTCTTTGTTTGTTAATAAAAGTTTAGTTTTGGGGATTATATTCTTCTTCAGTTTTTTACTTTGTTTAATAAAAGATAAAATCACCTTATGAAAACAAAAACAACAACAATGGCACAGACGGTCGTGCTGATGCACGCCCTACTTCGCAAACGAGAACCCTATACTCCGTATAGGAACCTCGTTCGCTCCGTCTGGCCATGTTGTTTTTGTTTTTACACTTTTACAAAATCAATCTTCTCTTTTTCAAAATCTTTCACAATCATTAAAAACACTTCTTCATTTTATTCCTCCCATGAGCGGATCAACGGTTACTCCAGATAAACTTGCAAAATATTTTGACGTGACAGGGAGAGCACTGAAAAAAGTTAAGATTGCAAAACAGAAAGATATTGATTGGCAGGCTTCTGCAGAAGATTTCCTAGACATGGCACAACGCTATTATTCTGACGCACACCATTTTGCAGACAAAGGAGACATTGTGACTGCATTCGCAGCACTGAATTATGCTCATGGATGGCTTGATGCAGGTGCGCGTTTAGGATTATTTGATGTCGGTAAAGATAATGTGTTGTTCACTGTGGATGGGGAATAAAATTTTTGTATACTACTTCTTTTACACTTCTTATTTTTCAGATTAATATATTCTTTATGTTAATACGTTCCCTGCAACCATGTGACTATTGTCGCTGCTAATCCTTCTTGATTCTGGAGCATTTCTGTTCCATGACCGCCAGTTGGATACATTTTGAGATCAATATATGGATTTTCTAACGCATTGTAAATTCTCGTTGCTGCAACTGCCGCTTCTTTATCGTCCATTGCTGCAACAATCAGCACAGGCCTGTCATAATACAGTGCAATTCCTGTAATGTTAATACCTTGATAGGATTCTCCTGCTGACAAAAGAACGAGCGAATCAATTCTTGTGTCCTGTACTGCTTGCTTAAAGCCAGCATTTGCACCAATACTCGCGCCAACGATTGCGATTCTTTTATATCCTTTACTTTCTAAGAAATCCACTCCTGCTTCAACATCCACAACAAGATTTTGCCAATCTTCATCTGTGAATTTCGTGTAATCAAGATCGCTGTTTCCATGACCACGGAAATCGATTGCAAGAACACTAAAACTGTTTTGTTGAAGATATAAACTCAAGTTATTATAATCATTTTTGTCCTTTCCCAGCATGTGCAAGAGAAGGACTGCTTGTGTTGCTTGATTTGTCTCACTGTAAACCGCAGTTATATTTACTTCATCTGCTGTTGTGATGATAAACTCGTTTGGATCTTTTTCTGTTGGTTGTTCTGTACAGCCTGCAAGAAGAAGGATAATAAAAAAGATGCATATAATCCAGATATTCTTGTTCATACTCATGTGGTGCTCCTCTTCTCTTTTATAGTTTGTGAAACATCGAAAGGAATATATACTCCTTTTGTTCTAAATGGATAGTTTTGTTTATTACTATGAAAAAAATGTTCAACTTTCCCAACAAAAAAATTATAATTTATTCTCTTATTATTTCTCTTGCTCTTCTTTTATTCCTTTCTGCGTGCAAAGATGAAACTACGGAAGCAAAGCAGCCTGCACGCTCTCTTTGCGGCGATGGTGCCTGTCAATAATTTTCTTTGATTTTTTTTTTTGTTGATTTTCACTTCTATCTTGTTTGAAGTCTTCGATGGGTATTTATAGTTGTCTTGTTTTCTTTTTTCTATGAGAAAAGTATTATTTGTTTTGACGTTGCTATTTGTTTTTTGTGTTAGTTCTTTTTCTGCATTTGCATGTAGTTGTATTATGCCGGGTACTATCGCAGAAGAAGTTGAGAGAGCTGATGCGGTGTTTTTAGGGACTGTGATTGCTGTTGATCATTCTGATTATAAAGCTTATGTTTTCCCAGATGTTGAAGTTACTTTTACTGTGCAAGAATATTGGAAAGGTGTTTTTTCTGAACCTCTTGTTCTTCATACTGGACAAGGTGGCGGTGATTGTGGTTTTACTTTTGAAGAAGGAAAATCTTATCTTATCTATGCGTACGCAGATGATAATGATGATTTGCACGCAAACATTTGCTCACGGACTGCATTGCTTTCTGATGCAGAGGAAGATCTTGCGAAGTTAGGGAAGGGTTTTGTTCCTGAGGAAGAGATTTCTTTTGATAATTCTTTTGATCTCTTGGTTTTTGTTGTGATTTTTTTGTTGATTTGTTTTGTTATTTGCTATAATTATAAGAAAAATAAAAATATAACATAGATTGGGGATTTTTAAGCAGTAAGGCGATTCTCTTTAGTACGTAAAAATAATAACATGGCCAGACGGAGCGAACGAGGTTCCTATGCCTGAGCAAAGCGAAGGCTAGGGTTTCTTTCAACTTGTTGAAAGTTTGATAATCTCGATGAAGTCGAGATTATCTTTATCGTTTGCGGAGTAGGACATACGAACGAAGTGAGTATGGCCGTCTGTGCCAATGTTGTTATTATTTTTGCGTTTAGATAATGTTTATTATATCACCTACTTAACGCAAGTTATATAAACTTCTTTTGTCTTAATTTCCTTCATGGCTGGAACAAAAAGAAAAACAGTTATTCCAAAAGCAGCTGTTGCACGTTTAATTATGGACGCAGGCGCGAAACGAGTCAGCGCAGATGGTGTTGATGCACTGACTGCAGCACTGGAAAAGATTGCGCATGATATTGCCCATCAGGCTGCACGGATTGCCGCGCATTCTGGTAGAAAAACTGTTCAAGAAGGAGACATTTCCCTTGCGGTGAAAAAATGACGTTCATGCTTCGCTTTGCGGAATTGCCAACATATCTTCGTATAGCATACATCTTTTCCGTTTTACTTATCATCTGTCATTTTCTTGCAATTGCTTCATTATTGTACTGGCAAATTTATGAACCTGATAATTTAACTTTCAAAGCATGGTTCAAAGCGCCATTACACCTTGATTTTTTTGATACGGTAAAAACAGCTGTTGGCGTTGGCTTTGTGTTTCTCGTTCTTCAACTTGTTGGACTCTATATGTTTATTTCTTGGATATTTCAGCAGGGAAGAAAATGTTATTATCTCATGTTTGCATTGCTTATTATCGGTATTTGGACGTATTTCTTGCTTCCTGCGCTGATCATTATTGGATTGATGCTGCCGGAAGTTTCGTTGCATCATTTTGGATTGCTTAGTTTTGAAGATTTATTTTGAAATCTCTTTTTTCACTCTGACAAAACATTTATAAATAACTGCTAGTTTTCAGAGATTATTCTGGCTCAACCCAGAAGACCAATGACTGATGAAGGCATGTGATAGAAATATTATGTGCTGGAGCGAGGAAAGAAGAAATTCTTTTACCTTTTAAGTCAAATAGAATAACTATTCGGAGGAGTAGAACATGGTAGACGCAGATCAAATCTATGAAGCAGTAGAAGTAGCACGAAATACAGGAAAAATCAAAAAAGGATCCAACGAAGTAACTAAAGCAATCGAACGCGGTGTAGCAAAACTTGTTGTTGTTGCAAAAGACGTTCAGCCAGCTGAAGTTATCATGCACTTGCCTCTTCTTGCAAAAGAAAAAGGAGTTCCATGCGTTGAAGTTCCAAGTAAAGAACAACTTGGCGCAGCAGCAGGATTAACTGTTTCAACAGGCGCAATCGCTATTGTTGTTGAAGGAGAAGCAAAAAAACTTCTTGATGCATTAAAAGCTTGAGGATGTGAGTACTAATGGCAGAGCAAGAAAAACCAGAATCACAACCAAAAGCAAAAATTCAGCAGAAACCTGAGGAAGCAGAATCCAAAAAAGGAGCAGTATCATTCTCTCAAGCAGTTCCTGCACGCGTTGAAGAAGTCATCGGCAGAACAGGAACACGAGGAGAAGTCACTCAAGTCCGTTGCAAAGTTCTCGAAGGTTTTGATAAAAACAAAATTCTCCGACGAAATGTTCGCGGTCCAATACAGAAAAGTGATATTCTCATGCTCAGAGAAACAGAAATCGAAGCACGTCCGCTCAACAAAGCAGGACGCGGAAATGCATAAGGTGATTATCTATGGTTAAATGCGCATTCAGTGGCAAAGAAATTCCAAAAGGAACAGGAAAAATGTTCGTTCGTAAGAATGGGCAAGTTCTTTGGTTCCTTGATAGCAAATGCCAGAAAAATTATATTGGCTTGCATAGAAAACCAATCAACTACAAGTGGACAAAGTATTATGTGAAAGGAGAAGCAGGCGTTGCATTGAAAAAAGCAGCGACAGCAGAAGCTCGTGCTGAAAAAGCACCTGCTGAGGAATAAGGTGGAGAACATGTTTGAACGAACACTCGTCCTTATCAAACCAGATGGCGTTGAACGCGGACTCATGGGAACAATCCTCTCTAAATTTGAACATGTTGGCTTGAAAATAGTTGGCATGAAAATGGTTTGGATTGACAAAGAATTTTCCAAAAAACATTACGCAGCGCACGTTGAAAAACCATTTTACAAAGGACTTGAAGCATTTATTGTTTCAGGACCTGTTGTTGCAATGGTTCTTGAAGGCATTGACGCTGTTGATGTTGTCCGAAAAATGGTTGGTTCAACAGAACCAAAAGCATCTGCGCCAGGAACAATTCGCGGCGACTTTGCACATCATTCCTATGGATATGCGGATAAGAAAGGTATTGCAATCAAAAACCTTATTCACGCATCAGGATCTAAGGAAGACGCAAAAGCAGAAGTGCCTTTATGGTTCACTGCAAAAGAATTGCACAGCTATCAGACAGTGCATGAGAAACATACACTGTAAATTTTTTATTTTGTTTTATTTTATATTTAAATTATATTTGATACACAACATATAAACTGGGTGAGACTTACATGGCAGAAAAAATGGCTGATCGCGTCATGCGATTAATGAGACATCAGGATAAAATCCGAAACATTGCAATCTGTGCACACATTGATCACGGAAAAACAACATTCTCCGATAACCTTCTTTGCGGCGCAGGAATGATGAGCGAAGAACTCGCAGGAAGCGCGCGTATGCTTGATTTCCACGAAGACGAAATTGCTCGTGGTATCACTATTGATTCAGCAAACGTTTCCATGGTTCACGAATATGAAGGAAGCGAATATCTCATTAACTTAATCGATACTCCTGGTCACGTTGACTTTGGAGGAGACGTTACTCGTGCAATGCGCGCAGTTGATGGCTGTATTGTTCTTGTTTGCGCAGTTGAAGGTATCATGCCGCAGACAGAAACAGTCCTTCGACAGGCATTGAAAGAACGTGTCAAACCAATTCTTTTCATCAATAAAGTTGACCGACTCATTAAGGAATTGCAGTTGACTCCTGAAGCAATGCAACAACGATTTGTTAGTTCTATTATGGAAGTCAATAAACTTATTAGGCAAATTGGCGGTGAGGAATATGGAGAGAAATTCCAAGTTAACGTTGTCGATGGCAGTGTTTGTTTTGGAAGCGCATTCCATAATTGGGCTCTCTCTGTTCCCTACATGAAGAAAAAAGGAATTACGTTGAAAGATGTTATTGCCGCATACACGGGCTCAGATCCAGATGGTCATAAAGTGCTCAAGAAAAAAGCGCCTATTCACGAATGTATTTTAGACGCAGTTATTACGCACTTACCAAATCCAGTTGTTGCGCAACATTATCGAATTCCAAAACTCTGGAAAGGAGAACTTGAAACAGAAGAAGGAAAAGCATTGTTAAAATGTGATCCAAACGGTCCACTTTTTTTCGTTATTACGAAAATTGTTGTTGATCCGCAGGCAGGAGAAATTTCTGCTGGCCGTCTCTTTGGCGGAACTGTTCAGAAAGGAATGGAAGTTTATTTGAATAGAGGAAAACAGAATCTTCGTGTTCAGCAAGTTTTCATCTACAATGGTGCAAAGCGAGAAATTGTTGATTTCGCGACCGCTGGAAACATTGTCGGTGTTGCAGGATTAAAAGCAATGCCTGGAGAAACAATTACACAGAAACCAACAGAGCCATTTGAAGAAATTTCACATATCTTTGATCCTGTTGTGACAAAAGCAGTTGAAGCAAAAAAACCAAGTGATCTTCCACGCCTCGTTGAAATTCTTCGCATGGTTCAAAAAGAAGACCCATGCATCAAAGTAAAGATCAACGAAGAAACTGGAGAACACTTAATGAGCGGGATGGGAGAACTTCACCTTGAAGTTATTGAAAACAGAATCAGGACAGAAAAAGGTCTTGACATTCAAACAAGCGCGCCGATTGTTGTTTACCGAGAAACAGTTTCAAAAGAATCTGAAATCATGATGGGAAAATCTCCGAACAAGCACAACCACTTGTTTTTCAAAGTAGAGCCAATCCCACAAGCAATGATTGATGCGATCAAAGCAGGCGACTTGCCTCTAAATTCCCGTGTCAAAAAAGTTGATCTTGTCATGCGAGACAAACTTGTTGCAATGGGTTTTGAAACTAAGCTTGCAGCGAAAGTGAAAGGGTTCTTTAACTATAACGTTATCTTTGAACAGACAAAAGGGCAGATTCACCTTGGTGAAATCATGGAAATGGTTCTTGACATGTTTGAAGATGTCATGAATGCTGGTCCACTCGCACGCGAGCCATGTTTTAAAGTCATGGTTTCCTTAATGGACTGTAAATTGCACGAAGACGCAATTCACAGAGGTCCTGCGCAGTTATACCCTGCTGTTCGTGAAGGTATTCGCGAAGCAATGAATGCTGCGGGTCCAGTAATGTTCGAACCGATACAAGTTATGCAATTCGAAGCACCAGTTGATTACATGGGAGAAATTTCCAAATTGATCGCGAACAAACGTGGTCAGCTTTTAGAAATGGATCAAGTGGGAATCATGGTTGTTGTTAAAGCAAAACTTCCAGTTGGAGAAATGATTGGGATGAGCAACGACTTGCGTTCTGCTACCGGTGGACGAGGAAGCTCCTCTGTTATTGATCAGATGTTTGAGAAACTCCCTGGCGAATTGCAGATGAAGATTATCACGCAGATCCGAAATAGAAAGGGTTTGAGTGAGAATCAGTAAGCGGATTCGTATTTTTTTATTTATTTATCTTTTCTCTTTGTTTCTCTTGATTTACTTTTTCTTCTGAAATCATGGAAAAATATTAATATAGTTGTTCATTCTAATCAAAGAATGGAAACAGAAACAGTTACTATCCCTAAAGAAGAATATGAATTTCTCGTTAAATGCAGGCATATTGTTGATGCAGAGTTTGAAGGATACTTCTCCCCTCAATTCATTATGGCTGTCAAAGAGAGTGAAGAAGCGTACAAAAAAGGAAAAGTTGTTCACGTAAAAAATGCAGATGAGCGACGAAGATTATTCGCTTCTTTGTGATTCTCATGTCTTATATTCAAGTTTTCACACAGCCATTTCTTAATGACGTGAAAGATTGTAAAAAAGATAAAGTACTCCTTCATAGGTTAGATGATAAGATTGAGGAGATTCTTAAAAATCCTGAGCATTATCCCTTAAAGAAATATAATCTTAAAGGTATGCGCGGCGCACATGTTGGTTCTTTTGTTATTGTTTTTGAAATTAAAGGAACAGAAGTTGTTTTTCATCGCTTTAAGCATCATGATTTTGCATATCTTTGATTATTATCTATTCTCTTTCTCGCAAAGTATAAATAGCCCTATTCTCCAAAAGTGATCATGCTCCTCATCGAACAATGCAAACAACCACAATCTTTTGTAGAAATGGTCGAACTTAAAGGAGATGGCCATCCTGATACTCTCTGCGATACTGTTTGTGAGGCTGCATCCAAAGTACTTTCTCAGTATTACTTGAAACATTTCGGGCATGTGCTGCACCATAATGTGGATAAAGGACTTCTTATTGCTGGAAAAGCGCAGCCTGCATTTGCTGGTGGAAAAATTATTCAGCCAGTCAAGATAATTATTGCAGGACGGGCAACAACACATATGGATGGAAAAAAGATTCCTGTTGACAGGATTGTGACTACTTCTGCTCGGAATGTCCTCAAGAACTTTTCTTCTGCGAAATTCATTATAGAAACTGCAATAAAACCTGGTGCCGCAAATCTTGTTGGCGTTCCCACAAAACATGTTGCAAATGACACTTCGTTTGGTGTTGCGCATTATCCCTATAGTGATCTTGAACAGCTTGTGCTTTCCATGAAACAGTTTCTTGATCTTCTTCGTCGAAAAGAAAAAGCTATTGGGTATGATATCAAAATCATGGGAAGCAGGATAAAAGGAGCTATTACCATAACTCTTGCAATTGCTTTTATTGGAAAACATATTGCAAACATGGATCAGTATATTACAACAAAAGAACGCATTCGAAAAATCTTAGAGAATAAATTTGCTGTTTCTGTTTTCATTAATACTCTTGATGATTATGCAACCAAAGATTCTGTTTATCTTACTGTTTCAGGATTAAGTGCAGAGCATGGCGATGATGGACAAGTGGGACGAGGAAACAGGTATAATGGGTTGATTACGCCATACAAGCCGATGTCATTGGAAGCAATTGCTGGAAAAAATATTTATCATCCTGGCAAACTGTATCAGATTCTTGCGTTTGTTCTTGCTCAAGATCTTGTTAAGGCAGGTGCAACATATGCGGAAGTAAAACTGCTTTCACAAATCGGGGCACCTCTGCAAAAACCGGCTGTGGTGCATGTTTCTTTAAAAGGATCTGCACCTGTGAAGAAGTTAGTTGAAAAACGTTTGTCTAGACTCTCAGAACTTTACAAGAAAATTATTGATGCTTAATCCTTTTGTCTCAATGGCAGAAATCTGACAAGCTCTCCACTCTCTTTTATAATCTGTTTCTTCTTTTTTCTGAACGTGGTGAGTGTTTGCCAAAGCCAATTTCCTACTGGTGCAACAAGAATTCCCTCTTCTTTGAGTTGCTCAAATAATATCTGTGGAACTTTTTCACAGGAACAACTCATTAGAATTCTATCATACGGGGCATTTTTCTTGTATCCTTTGCTTCCATCATCACCTATAATGGTTGCTGGAATTTTTATGGACTTTAATGTTTCTTTTGATTCTATTACAAGCTCTGGTGCAATCTCAATTCCTGTTATTTGTCCTTTTTTTCCGACAATATTTTGTATGAGAGCAACAACATATCCTGATCCAGAACCAATTTCGAGAACGTGCATTCCTTCTTTGAGTTGCAATTCTTGCAGCATCATTGCAATGACCAATGGCTGCGAAATTGTTGCATCACTCCCTATGGGAATTGGATGATCTGCATATGCAAGATATTGATAGTTTTTTGGAATAAACTTTTCTCTTGGAACTGTTTTCATTGCTTTAAGAATAGCGATATCATGGATTCCGAAGCGTTTGAGTTCTTCGAACAGTTCTTTTCGTTGTGTTTGAATATTCATTTCCTACAACTCAATACTATTAATCTATCTCTCATGCATAAACAGTTTCACTTTTTTTTTATCATCCACAATAAAACCTTCTAAAGAACGAAAATGCATGGATTCCTGGAGAGGAATTTTGTTTTGAAGAAGCGCATACGCAGGTTCAAGACATGGACTATGGGTGATGATGAGTGCACTTTGGCCATCTTGCAGTTTCTTCATGGTGTTGCGGATTAATTGCGCAAGCTCTGTTCCTGTATCATACTCAATGTCTGCATTTTGTTCTATTTTTGGATCGTGATTGACCAATAATTTTGCTGTCTCTATACAACGCTTTTTTGGAGAGGAAATAGCAATTGCTATCTCTGGAAGCAGTTTTCTGAGCACTGCGCATTCTTCTTCTCCTTTTTTGGTAATTCCGCCTGTGAGAAGATTCTTTTGCGCATGGCGAATGACAAAAATGTGTTTCATGTGCTTCTTTGATTTGTTTTTGTTTTTAATGGTTTTCTTTTCTCTCTTTTTGGATAGGACCTTATAACCAAAAAACTTTAATAGTACATTCTTTTTCTGCCTGTAATGATAAAATCTTTATCCTTTCTATTTCTCATTTTTATTACTCTTTCTTCCTCTGTCTTCGCACAAGAAGTAAATGATAACATAAAATCATCACCTGAAGAAGTTACCATTGGAGTTTATGTTCTTAATCTTGGTAAGTTTGATATTGCAACTGGTTCTTTTACGATAGATTTTTATCTTTCTATGAAATGTCAAACCGAATGCTCTATTGCAGATCTTGAGTTTAACAATGGTAGATCAACAACTATTGACACGCTTATTGATGAACCCAACGAAAAGTTTTATCGTATTCAAGCAAACCTCAATAGTCCTGTTGCTCTTTATAAATTTCCTTTTGATAATCAACAACTTTCCATTATCTTGGAGGATAAAACACGAACCATTGAAGAAGTAATTTATGTGCCTTCCCATGATGAAACAGGGATAGAGCCTTCTATCGTCTTTGCGGGATGGAACATTGATGGCTGGTTAGTTCAAGCAAATGAACATTATTATTCCGTTTATGATGAGACTTATTCTCAGTATATTTATACCATCTCTATCTCTCGTATTGCATTAAACTCTTTCCTCAAAACATTTCTTCCTGTCTTCTTTATTCTTATTGTTGTTCTTTGTACATTCCTTATTGACCCGGATAAAGTTGCACAGCGAATTACTATGGTAAGTTCAAGCCTTGTCGCAGCAGTTATGTTCCATGTTTCAATTAATAATCAGATTCCTCCTGTGGGTTATTTGACGTTTGCAGATAAATTTATGATCCTTACTTATTTCATCTTGCTTCTTAGTTTCATTATTGCAATTGCTCTTCTTGAGTTGCAAGAACAGAAAAAAAGTCTGCTTGTTGAAAAGCTTCACAAAATAACTGAATACCTTATGTTCTTAATAGTCCCATTACTTTATATCTTACTCTTTTATCTTCTCCTGTAACTTTCTCTAATTGTTCTAATTTTCTCTCCAATTCCATTTTCTTTCATATTTGGTAAATTTTATAGAAACTCCTGCACTTCCATACACTTCCTTCAATGCTTCTACTTGTACTTCTCGTGGCTGAAATGCTGTATCCAGAAGTGCTTGTTCAACAGGTTCTGCAAGTTTACTATAAGGATTTTCTCTTCTGTCCACAATTAAATCAATCATTATTTTCATCATTGCTTGTTCTCTTTGCGCAAACCCTGTGTCATATTCCCAAACACCCTGAGGATCAACTATTCTTGAAACAACAAATCCATACCTTCTTTCTGCCTCTTTTTTCCATTTCTCATGGCTAAAAAGATCGCTGTCTGATGGCGGGAATATTTCCCATGCAGTTGCAGGATGTGTATGATAAATGTATGTTATCTTTCCTTTGTTTCTTTTCATAACTTCTTCTACTTTTTCCTTATCCATAATCACAAATACTTCTGTTGCATATTTTGTGACATTATACCATTCTCTTCCATCATACACCCACACTTCTTCCAGACATCTTTTTTCTGCGTTCTCTCGAAGTTGTTGTTCATGAAAGTATGGGAAGTTGTGTAGAATATGCTCAAGATTTTGTTCTTCTGGTTGTTGTTCTCCTTGCTGTATTTCTTCCTTCTTTGTTTCAATAGCATTTTCTGTTGTTTCTTTTTTATTATTACAGTAAGGAAGAATAACTACACCTGCTATTGTTATGCTTAGAAGATCGTAAATTAGAGCTGCTCTTCCTACATCTTTTCTTTGTTGGGAATTCAACATCGTGAGCACTTCTTTATTCGTTTCTTCCTTTTTTATATTGGAGTTGTTTGAGAATCTTTCCTAATGTCCTTATTTCGTTCTCTGCATTTGCAAGATCTCTTTGATATTTATCAGCAAGTTTCACAAAGTCATTTTCTATTGCTTTTCCTTCTTTCACTTCTGCTTTTTTTACATACGCTCGATATGCGCGTTCTGTTTTTTCAAGAGCTTCTTCCAACAAATCGTGGAATTCAGGATTTGGTCTTAATGTAAGATCTGCAACACCTAGCAAGCTCTCTGCATATAATTTTACTTCTTCATATATTCCTGTTTCTACTGCTGCGTCTAGTTCTTGATAGAGGTCTTGCAACATATTTCCTATATGTCTTTTAACCCCTTCTTCTCTAGTGAATACTTCTGGTCGTGGTTTACTTCCTGCTTGAGGACCATAGCCAATCTGAACTGCAATTTCTAATACTCCTGCAATTATTTCCTGATCTCTTCTTATCTCTACATATTCTCTTGTAAAATCTTCCATATCAACGAGTGCAACTACATCAGTGTAGGGTGCATTTTGCTGTGCGACACGCCAATGTGCTGCAAGAACTCTTTCTACTTCTATAATTTTTGCCCAACCTAGACAGTTTCGTGTAAATTGTTCTAGTTTGCTTTCGTCATATCTTTTTACCATGTGTCATCACTTTTTTTGTTTTTTAATTATTCAATTCTGCCTTCTAATATCCATTCTTGGTCATATCGTAAAACAACGCCACAGCAGTTTCCCATTCTTCCAAGTTCACTTGCCTTTTCTCTTCCTAAGGTTGCTCCAAGAATATAGGCATTTACTCCTTTATGTCCCACAACTACTATTTCATCTGTATAATAATGTCCCTTAATTGTTCTCATAAATCCTTTAACGATTCTCTCACGTGCTTCACTCCGTGATTCACCATTCTCTGGCTTGAAATCTCTTTCTTTAACTCTTTCAGAGAGACCTGCTTCTCGAAGATATGCTTCAGTTTTTCCTTCTAAAATTCCAAATCCTCTTTCATTGAGGTCAGGTACTCGAATTACTTCATGACGATATCTTATTACTCGTTGTGCAGTTTCAAATGATCTTTCTAATCCTGAACTATATACCGCTGTTAAGTTTATGGAATCAAAATATGCAGCACGCGTATCTGCTTGGCTTTGTCCTTCTTCATTTAAAGGAATATTTGTTTGTCCTTGAAATCTTCCTTCTACATTCCACGCAGTTTGTCCATGTCTTAAAAGATAGATTGCCATTATTCTCCCTTCTTTCCAAACGTGCCCGCAACTAAAAGCGGAAAAATAATTGTCGCATCTCCGTGTACTTTTACATGCTGCGCGGTTGTTTTTATTTTTCCCCAGGTAATTGCTTCTTCTGTCATCGCACCTGAATCTGATCCATCAAACTCATCTGCTGTATTAATATAAACTGCATATTCCGCACCGTCTCGGAAAATATTTGCGTTCAAAATATAATGCTTCGCAACGCCTGCTCCTAAAATAATCGTTCCAGATTTCTCTGCATTCAATGCAATATCCACAATCTTTTTTGTGTCTCCGGAAATTTCAATCTTAAAATCAGGATATCGCTGTTTCATAAAATACACTAAATCTCCAAAAGAACCGTCTGTGATTGCTGGACAGAATACAGGAATATCGTTTTTTGCTGCCCAATATAAAATTGAATCTTCATGATTTTGTTCGCTTGCTATTTCTTTTCCTAATTCTCTACAAATATCACTTGTTGTGTGCGTTATGTTTTTTTCTTTCTGCTCTTTGTAAAGTCTATCTAAAAATGGATTGATGAATTTTTCAAAATACAAATAGCGATCATTTGGAATAAAAATATTTCCCGTTCTATTGATCCCTTTTTCATACATACTTCTCCCGCTGACATTGAAAATACCAACTGCGAATGGTTTGAGGCACTTGATAATATCTTCTTCTACGCCACCTGCTGTGGTGACCAAAACATGCACCATTTTATGTTTCACAAGGAATTTGATAATCTCTCTTATGCCAGAAGTAACCATGTTACTGGTGTAACCGAGAAAAATTGTTGCGTTTTCTTTTCTCATTTCTTCGACAATATCCATTGCTCTGGCGAGATGCGCTGCCTGAAATCCTGTACTGCCATAACTCTTGAGGAATTCATTGATATTGAACGGTTTTTCAAAATCATATCCTTTGACTTTCGGGAGATGTTCAACATCTGGAGCAGGAGCTACATTGTAGATTTTTTGATCTTTGTATTCTTTTGGTGCTTCTGGCATACACGTCTTTGGAACACGGGTTGCTTTATAAAGGTTGCTATGTTTGTTACGGAAAAGGGGTAAATATTATAAACCCTAATGCATTTCTTTTGAGAATGTCTTTACGTGTTCGGCAAAAATGTCAGGGAGAGCTTTATTCTCTTCGGAAAACAGAAAATGGAAAACTTTATTGTCTTGATGCTGCAGTTTTAAGCAGTATGAGGCTTTCTGTCTTACTTGATTGCACTCCTTCTTATGCTTCTCAGCGAAAATGGCTTGCTGAACAACGAGGATTAGTTGGTTATTGGGAATCCGATACACACTTTGTGTGGCGGGATGACGACCTTTTAGGGTCTTTTCGTCAAACATTTCATGAGCGAATGCTTGTTGTTCCTCCTGGTGCAGAAGGTCTCGTGAGTCCACATCTTGATCCACAGCAGTATGGTGTTTTGTATCTTTCTCATTTACCTCATTTTCCACGTTCCATTTCTCCTTCAACACCTCATGTTCTTCAACTGTATGATGAGACGTTTCTTGTGCGGGCAGTGAAATATGAACGTGCGAGAATGAGAGAAACTCTTTTTGAAAGATTATGATAAAATAGTCACACTCTCCTTTTTCTTTTGTCCGACTTCTTTAAATCTGTGTTTGCCTTTCTATGTTTAACTATGATAAAATTTTCATAGTGTCAACTTTGAAAAAATGGCATGTCATTTGGATGGCGGTATTTGTCCGCATGATTATCCTATGGGAAAAGGGGGTTCATATTCAGTCTCTGGTAGTTCGAGCTACGGTGGCGGAAGTAGTTATGCAGCATTGGGTGCGTATAATGCACAGAAGAATGGCGCGTATAATGGTGGAATGCAATCGTCTGCTCAATATACTTCGCTTGCAAATCCAGTAGGATTAGCGGCGTACGCCGCGGATATGAAATATAATGGCGCGTACAAAAGTGCTGGCGCGTATGTTCCGCAAATAGCTTCGCAAAAAAGTGCAGGAACAAAAAATTTACGACCGTCTGAAAATTATCGAAGTAATACTGGAAGTAATGATCAGCAGGTTGGGAGAAATACTGGAGAAATTGAACAAGATGTTCCAGCATTGCTTCGACAACCTCGTGATGTTGCACGACCAAATGCGACGATTGATGACACTGTTGCACCAAATGTTGTTGCAGTACAACGTGATTTCCTTGAACAGATGATTCGGAATGCACGATCGCAAACGATTGTACAACAGCCGCAGTATATGGCGATGTATCAATAGGGTGATGTTATGGCTAATACACCTCATATTGGAAGATCAAGTTTAGACTTTCAAGCCACAGGATATGACCCTCTTGATGTTAAAGTAAAATTATTGTTTGGTATTGATGAAGCAGGAAGAAAACAGAGGTTATTCAATAATATTCAATTTTATGGAGGATTGTACAGACCATGTGTTGAAAAAGAATATGTTGGAGAATACTTTCACAAAACAAACACACAAGAATGGAGTGTTGCACAAAATCCGAGCAGACAAAAAGATTTAGATTACATCACGAGTATAGGAGAAGAAAAAGACAATCCTATGTATGCTGGCATTGTTCAACTAGAAGACTGTTGCAAACAACAAACACCTAAGAAAGAGTATCAGCAACGTGGAGGAAAAAAGGATTACAAAAAAGCATACGATCCAATCGCTAATGATATGTTGGATGCAAATAACGCATTTGACGTGCAGCGTGCGTTCCTTCAAGCTTTAATTGGTAAAGCAAAACAACAAACAAAACAACAGGAGATGTATCCAACAGCGTATTTGACGTAAATTTGTTACACGAATCAGCAACGTTGGAAATCGCCAAGCTGCAAAAGAATCGCTTAGATCACTTTAGTATCTTCATATATTCATTATTAAATTAAAATAAAAATATCTGAAGATACCAAGTCAGGTTAGTGCGTGTAAAGCGATGCTTGGCGAATCAAGTAAGTGATTATCCAAGAAAAAAACAAGGAGAACAAAATGAATCTACAACAAATACAAAATATCGAACAACAAGCAAAAACAATTCCTGATAAGCAAAAAGCGAGAGCACTCTATCTCGACGCTGCTGAACTCTATTTACAGCTCTCCAAAACAGACAAAGCAAACGAAAAAATCTTTGTCCAAAAAGCAACAGAATTGTATTTGAAAGCGCAAGACATTCCAATCATTGAACAATCAACACAATCTTCTGCATCCTTCAAAAAACCAAAACTCTCTTTCAAAGATGTTGGTGGTTTGGAAAAACTCAAAGAAGCAATCGCAAGTAAAATAATTCGTCCATTAAAACATCCATTCATCTATCAGCATTATGGTAAAAAGATTGGTGGAGGAATTTTACTTTATGGCCCGCCTGGTTGTGGAAAAAGTTTGATCGCAGAAGCTGCTGCTGGCGAAGCAAACGTTGCATTCTTCCATGTCAAATCCAGCGATTTGAAAGGAAAATATGTTGGAGAAACTGAAAAAAATATTGCAACATTATTTGCAGAAGCGAGAAAGTATCAGCCGAGCATTATTTTCTTCGATGAATTTGAATCTCTTGGTGGCGAACGAACAACTGCAGGTGAATATCAAAAAAGCGCAGTTGCGCAATTACTCACTGAGATGAATGGGGTAGGGACAAAGAATGATCAGATTCTTTTAATTGCTGCAACAAATGAGCCGTGGAGTATTGATCTTGCATTAAAACGAGAAGGACGATTTGGACAAACTGTCTTAGTTCCACATCCTGATCTGGAAAGCAGAAAGCAAATTTTTTCTCTCGCATTGAAAGACAAACCTGTTTCTGCTGATGTTATTTTTGAAAAATTAGCTACACTTACAGATGGTTATAGCGGAGCGGATATTAGTGCGATTGTCAATATTGCAATAGATCAGGCGATGCAACGCTATTTCGCAACAAAATATTTACAGGATGTGACGCTTGCAGATTTGTTGTTTGCAATTGATCAAGTCAAACCGCGCGTGAAACAATGGTACACAAAAGCGAATAAAATTATTACAGAACGAAATGAACAAGAAGGGTATGAAGAGTTGGTGGGAGTTGTTTAATTGTCTATCTCTTTTTACTTTTCTTCTTCCCTTTCTTTTTTAATCTCGCTTTCATCTTCGCAAGCTTGATTAATTTCAGAACTTTAGAACTCTTATCATGCTTGCTTGGGCTTCTGCCACCTTTATTTTTAGAAATCTTTTTAAGAACTTTTTTCTTTACACTTTTTTTACTACTTTTTTTCTTTGCCATGTTGATTAGGAACGCTGACATTCTGGACTCGGTGAAAAAGTGCCTTAAACAATTTTCGAAACGAACTTAACCTATTCAATTTGTTTTAAAGGTTATCTTTTTCGCCTCTAGAGTTCGCTTGGCAAGTGTAGGTTTCGTATGGTGAGTTATAGTCCAGTCACCATATTTATAGTGTGCACTTGGCAGTGGGCTCTCCGATAGCATCCTTTCCAGGACAACCGAACTATCCGAGTCAGCGTTTGTTATTTCTTTGAGTAATTTATCTATTTAATACTTTCTTTTTTCTCACAAAAAATTCCGTCATGAATGAAGTGAATGTTCGGAATTTTTTATAGAAACCTTTTTAAACAAGTTATAATTTTAAGCTTATGAAGAGATGAATACGCTCTTTAAGGGTAGTCTTCTACTCAATATACTCAAAAAAAGAAACTTCGAGGAGGAAATATAAAATGGCAGCAAAAAAAACACACATGAACATCGTGTTCATCGGTCACGTTGATCACGGCAAATCTACAACAGTTGGACGATTATTGTACGATTCAGGAAACGTTGATGAGCAGCAAATGAAAAAACTCAAAGACAAAGCACAAGAACTTGGAAAAGCAGGTTTCGAATTCGCTTTCGTCATGGATAATCTTAAAGAAGAACAAGAACGAGGGGTTACTATTGACCTTTCTCACAAAAAGTTCACCACGGACAAATATGACTTTACCATTATCGATGCACCTGGACACAAGGACTTTATTAAAAACATGATTACAGGCGCAGCACAAGCTGACGCAGCTGTTCTCGTTGTTGGTGCAACAGATAGCGTTATGGCACAAACAAAGGAACACGTTTTCTTATCCAGAACACTTGGCGTTGGTCAATTGATTATAGGTATCAACAAAATGGATCTTGTTGGTTACGACAAAGCGAAGTTTGAAAAAGTCAAAGAAGATGTTTCTAACTTATTGAGATCTGTTGGCTACAAAGTTGATAAAATCACTTTCGTTCCATTGGCTTCCTTACATGGAGAAAACATTGTTAAAAAATCTGAGAAGATGGCTTCTTGGTACACAGGACCAACACTTCTTGAAGCAATCAACAATTTGAGCGCTCCAGACCGACCAACAAACTTACCCCTTCGTATGCCAATCCAGGATGTCTATAACATCACAGGAATCGGCGTTGTTCCAGTTGGACGAATCGAATGCGGTATCATGAAAATCAACCAGAAAGTTGTCGCAGTTCCAGGACGAGAAGGAAAAGCTGTTCATGGTGAAGTTAAAACAATCGAAATGCATCACGAACAACAGCAGACAGCAGAACCAGGAGACAACGTCGGAATCAGCGTTCGCGGTTTCACCAAAAAAGACATTGCACGAGGAGACGTTATCGGTCCAGCTGAAAGCTTCCCAACTGTTGCAAGCGAATTCACTGCGCAGATTGTTGTGTTGAACCACCCAACTGTTATCACGGTAGGATATACACCGGTGTTCCACATTCACACTGCACAAGTTGCTTGCCAAGTTGTTGAGATTGTTAAAAAACTTAATCCAGCAACAGGAGAAGTCTTACAAGAAAACCCAGACTTTATCAAAAATGGCGATGCAGCTATTGTGAAAATCAAGCCAATTCAGCCATTGTGCATTGAAAGACAAAAAGAGATTCCACAACTTGCACGATTTGCTATCCGCGATAGCGGCGCGACAGTCGCAGCAGGCATGTGCATTGATCTCGTACCAAAACCAATGTAGTTAAACTCTACATTATTTTTTTTATTTTATTCAATTATTGTTTTGCTCGTCGGAGCGAAATGATTACATTTTTATATAACCTCAGAATCCATTTTGAATAACACATTCAGAAATGGGGAACACACACCATGCAAAAAGCACGAATCAAGTTGGCATCGACAGACATTGACAAGCTCAATGAAATTTGCCGAAACATCCACGAAATTGCAGATAAGACAGGCGTTCAAATGCGCGGTCCTATTCCATTGCCAACAAAGAACTTGAAGGTTACAACTCGAAAGAGTCCAGATGGTGAAGGAAAAGCTTCTTGGGAACGTTATGAAATGCGTATCCATAAACGATTAATTGATCTTGCAATGGACGAACGAGCATTACGTCTTGTTATGCGTGTTCCAATTCCAGAAGGATTGCAAATTGAAATTGAAATGGTTGAATAATTCTGTTGATTTTTATGAGCCTTGTTGAACGTGTTCAGGATTTTCGTTTGGCAAGAAAACAGTTTCTTGATGAGTATATGCCTAGGGAAGAGAACGTTTCTTTTGTTGGCGTTGCTGTTCGTCCTGTTTTTGAATGGCTGGCAACCTATGAAGCGGTGTTCTTTAGGCAACGAAACTATTCTCTTAAGCCGAGAGAAGAAGTAGGGAACGTGACCTATTTACACTAATTTCTTGTCCTCTGAATAAATTTATTCGCACGCAGGAATAATTTTCGCTGTTGAAGTATCTTTGCTTAACACAAACTCTCTTGATTTATTTCCTTCTGCATCTATTGCATAGAAGCTAAAACCATGTCCATTCGCAATGTATGCTGGAACAAGAAAAGTAGCATCTTGTGGACTTGCATTTCCAGTAAGTTCTAATTGGGTCTCTTTACTTCCCAGAACTGCATATGCTCGCATATGTTCGGCATCTCTATCTTTAAAATGAAGTGTAGTATGATTATCAGTTCCTTTTCTACATCCATTTACTGGTGGTGTTTTGCTGTAATAATGATTTGGTTTTGTTTTTACATCATCTGAAATTGGTTTCATTTCAACAAAACCATTTTTTGTGAAGACCACCACTGGTGCGAAACTCTTTGGCTCTTCATAGGGATTCGTTGAAGCATAATGTCCATTAACGGTAAAGATTCCATCCATACCGATAAGTAATGGATCGATAACAAAACAAGTTGTTGGATTGAGTGGATCAAATTCGATCTTTTTGAGGACAATATAATCTAATTGTTTGTCTGGTCGTTGATAGGTGACTTCTGCGCGATCTACATCTCGTGGAATGCACAGTTGATACTCGAGGTGCGGAGGAATTTCTACGACTTCTGGTTCATTACCAGATGTTTTCCCCAGTCTTCTTTGCCAGTCTATTGTTTCTTCTCTGATTTCCCAAGAAGATGATTTAAGGGATACAAGGCTATTTTGTGTATACAGCTCAACAGACCACGAACTTAAGGGTGTTGTTTTGGGACTTGGGACATAATACCACGCATGATAATATCCAGAGCGCTCTTCAGCTTTATATCCTACTTCTATCATAATTTTACTTTCGCTAGAAGTTGTTGATATGAGTTCTTTTGGAATTAAGAAACAGATATCATCTTCTGAACCATATCTTGATAACTGGATTCTTGGGTCTCCTATCGCTTTGCGCGCATATCCATACTCAAACTGATCAGAAGAACAAAGATATTGTCCTCTATCATCTTTTTCAATTCTCCAATCTTCTTCCTGCGCAAACGCAAGAGATGAATTGAGGACGATTGCGGTGAGTGATGGGATCATAGTCCTAAAGAAAGCCGGTTTGTTTTATAAAGTTTGTTGCTGTAGAGGGGTGACAGTTATGGGCTTTTCTGTATTAATGCTTTATAACTCGATTCCGCGATATACGTATAATAATATTGATCGAGATGAATAGTGGAATCGTATGATTCGATAATCTCCCCAAAATTTTCTCTAAGTGTCGAAAGAAAATCATTAAGGTCACGGACATTCTTAAAAAATAGGTGAAAAGAAAATGTCCATTGTCCGATCATTTGAAAATAATAAAGAAGATGAGGAAGAGAAAGCACAAATGCTTTTAGTCGCTCTCTTTTTTCTTCCTCAACAGCCCCTGTCTTGAGTCGAACAGTATAATATTGGAATTGGAGTTTTTGATAATTTGGTCGATAGCCAAAACTGGTAATAACTCCTTGTTTGATGAGCTGTTTGATGCGAAAATCAATGTTCTGCTCTAAAGAACAATCGCTTCAGGAATTTCTCGAAAATCATTATCAAACGTAATAATTTTTGCATTATGCTTTTTTGCAATTTCCAGACAAATTGTATCGGATAAGGAAATCTTCCCATTTTTTTTCCTAAGATCATGATACAGTTTTCCTGCATTTTCTGCGATTGAAAAATCAATAGAAATAATTGAGCTTTTGACTTTAAGAAATGCTAAAGCCGCATCTAAAGGCAGATTATTGCGTAAAAAACTTGCAATAATTTCGCTAATAGAGAGACTAGAAGTAAGAAGTTCATGACCATCAATATACTTTTTTACCGCCAATCCTTTTTCTCCCCCTTTGAAATATTCGATCCATGCAGAGGAATCAACAATAAGTCTATCCATGTCTCTCAAACTTCCTCCATTTTATATCTATTTTGTCCTCTTTTCTTAAAGAAGTAAGAGATGGATACGCACCAAACATATCTGTAGGTATTTTTTTGATTTCAATTCTCACCATCTCACCAGAATGGATGTTTTCTAGTTCAGCTATTTCTTTAGGGATAGTTACCATTAATGATCCACCTACTTTTCTTGTATATTGTATTGTTTCGCTCATATAATCACCTATTAAATTTAATTATATTTGTTGTTATATTTAAAGTTTATGGATAGTGTCTCTGTCACGTCTCTTGAGTAGAGATTACTTCATAACATTTATATAGGATAATGCTCTCCCTTTCTTTATGTCATTAACAACAATCCTTTTCGCAGTTGGCTGTCAAACAAATGAAGATTGGCAAGAAATGCCTCATTTACCGTTGTACAGCGCAAATGGCACAGCAACAACATTAGCAGACTATCATGAAGGTGCTCCACTTGCGGTCAATTTCTATGACAAAGACTGTGAAGATTGTGTTACTTCTGACGAAATTACTGCATGGAATTCTTTAGAGCAGCACGTTGATGTCCTTGGGGTTCTTGTTGATTTTGATCAAGCAGGAACAGAAGCATATATTGGATGGGGTGATTATTTAGGGATGAATTATAATACACGCATTGCAAATCCAGAAGATTATGCATATTATCTTGCAGCACTGTATAATGCGGAAATGCCGGATGAGTTACCAAGTCCATTGATTCATGTATACAATTCAGATACTCTTTTAGGTCGAGAATATGAAGGAACGCTCCTGGACAATGAAGATAAAATGTATCGTGCTCTTGAGTTAGAAAATCAAGATTGCCAATGTGAATAACTTTTTCTCCTAAACTCATATATACTTAGACTGCTTTCCTTTATCTATGACAACCGAAGCAGCTATAGCTCCAAAGAAAAAGGTTCTTGTTATAGATGACCAATATCCTCTTAGAGAATTCTTAGAAACATTGCTTGAAGATTCTTATGATGTTATCAAAGCAGAATCTGCTGTTGAAGCGCGGAAGATACTTCATGAATCTGTTGATTTGATTATTCTTGATATTATGATGCCGAACTTTGATGGTTACGCGTTTTGCAAAGAATTGAAAAGCAGCATTGTGACAAAACATATTCCTATCATGGTTTTGACTGCAAAGCATCAGCTTTCTGATTTGCAGCCCGCAATTGACGCAGGCGCTGATGAATATCTGACAAAACCAATTGATGATGAATATTTTTCGAAGCGGGTTAGGATACTTGTTGAACGAATTAAAGAAGATGATATTCCACCGCAGGGAAAGTTATTGCAATTTGGTGGTGGGTTTCATTATGTTCGGAGAAAAAACATATAAACCAATTCTCTTCACATCTTTTTATGGCAATACTCAAATCAGATTCTAAAGAAATAGAAGTTTCAGATGGTTCTCCGATTCAGCTTGCTGCTGATGAATTGGGAGTTATGTTTGGCTGTAGAGATGGAAGATGTGGAACTTGTCAAACAGAAATTCTCGAAGGGATTGAAAATCTTTCTCAACCAAATGATAAAGAAGAAGCAATGGGAATGACGGGACCATTCCGATTATGCTGTCAAGCAGAGATTAAGAGAGGGACTGTGAAGATTAGGGTTTAGGAATTTGTATTTGCCAAGAATTTTCCCCTACCCCCTATTACATCCAAAAGATTTATATACTTCTAGTACATAATTATGTACTAGTGGTACAAATGTCTTTAATTACTTATAATGAAACAAAAATACTCACTTATTTGTTTAGGCATTATCACGAAAAACTAAGTATAAATGAATTAGCAAAAAATGTAGGAGTAACGCCAAAAGGAGCGTATAAAATTCTTAAAAAATTTGAGATAGATTCTCTTGTTGTTAAAGAAAAAATTGCAAATGCGCAGATCTATTCCCTTGATTTTGCAAACGAAAAGACAGAGCATCTTCTTAAATATATCTTAACATCTGCAAAAACTCCTAACTCGTATGTAACAGTTCTTGAACAAGATTTACAAGCATTAAAAGAAGTTGTCAAAGGAGTTATCGTATTTGGTAGTGTTCTTGAAAAAGGATTTAAAGCACACGACATAGACATTCTTGTTGTGATAGAGAAACAAAAGCTCAGTTCTTTGAAAACTAAAATAAAGGAGTTTGAGGCAACAAGCCCAAAAAAAACACATCTCGTGATACAGACGATAGATGATATACAACGAAATCTTCACAAACAAGATCCTGTGGTTGTTGAAATTTTACAAAAAGGTTATATTATGCATGGTCATTCGCTCTTTTATAGTGTGATTAAAGATGACGCAAACAAAAAATGAGAAACAAATTGATTGGTGTTTGAGGAAAGCAGTAGATCAAGGGAGAAAGCATAAAGGTCTTAGAAAGGTTGAGCCAAATCAGGAGATGGCACAAAAACATCTTGAAAAAGCGAAAAGAAATCTTCAGCTTGTTGAGCATTTGGTGTCTCTTGGGTATGCTGATTGGGCAGTGAGTTCCATTTTTTATGCGCTCTATCATTCTTTATTGGCAATTTCATGGTATCACGGATATGAGAGTAGGAATCAGACTTGTACTTTTGCAGTAATAGAACAACTTATTTTAGACAAGAAAATTGACATTAGTCTTGCAGAATTACAAGAAATACGAGAAAATAGTGATGTCCAAGATGATACTTTTGTTGGAATGCGAGAATATTATCAGTATGGTACAGACACAGAAGTGGAAGTAGATAAACTCGCGGCCTTACGTCAAAAAGCAAATGAGTTTGTGACAAAAGTAAGGATTATGCTGTCAAGCAGAAATTAAGAAAGGGACTGTGAAGATTAAGGTTTGAAGCATTACTTTTCTTGTTGTCGTTGTTACATACCCAAATTTGTCCACCAAGACAACTTCTTGTAGGTATACGCCACCTTCTTGACGCCTATTGTTTGTCTCAATAACTGCACCTTGCCCTATTAAATATTGAATATCATTAAGTGAAACATAGGTTTTTCTATCCCTTCTTCTTAAACTTTCTTTTCCTCTTTTTAGAAGTTCTTCAAGCCTTTGTTCCATGCGCTCTACATCCAAAATAATTTCTTAATAATGAATACGCTGTTTCAAAAAAAGGTTTTTTGTGATAGGGGGAGTGCATTGGCTGCTCACTAAAATAGGTTCCTAAGACTAAAGAAGCACTTAACATCATTCCAGAAGCGATTTGAAATCCAAGTATTGTTGGCTCTTCTGGAACAACTGATGGAAAAAAGTCGTGCATTATACTTTGGGTTCCTTTGAAAGGTTCAGGGTCACTTATAAGTAAACTGGCTGCATATAAGCCAACTGAGAAATAAACTAAAGAGAGGGGTCGTATCATTCTTGGCATCCGTTCTCTAGGGGTTGGGTTATTTTTTTGGCTCGTTCCTTCGCTGTTAAATGCTTCCAAGTATGCCCTTCTTTTTTCTTCATGCTTATCAAGTAAAATATTTAATCCCTGAACTACAGCTGCAGTAGCGCAAAAATATTCAACAGGTCCAAAGGAGACATCGCCCGTTGCCCTGTACTTACCAATAACAGCAGGTGCTCCAAAGCCTGTAAGTCCTAATATTTGTATTCCTAAATAAACTTTTTGACACTCATATTTTGTCCAGCCAAAATACCTCCATAGATAATCTGCTGCCTTTTTATGCTGTTCTAAAAGAAAGCGATCAGGTGCTTCAAGGATTTTCTCTAAACTCATTCTTTTACATCTCCGGCATATCATGACCATGTGGCGCTTCTGGCGCTCGCTTGCCTGCCGCAATCACATCGTCAATGCGCAAAATCATAATCGCAACTTCTGCTGCAGAACTCACTGCCTGCGTTTTGACTTGCAATGGTTCAATGACATTTGCTTCTAATGCATTCATGACTTTTCCTGAGAACACATCAATACCCGCCCACTTGCTTCCTTTGTCATGCTCTGCTTTTAATTCTGCAATTACATCAATTGGATCAAGACCAGCGTTTTCTGCGAGTGTTCGTGGAATTACTTCCATTGCTTCTGCAAATGCCAACACTGCAAGCTGTTCTCTTCCTCGCAATGTATCAGAAAATTTTCTTAACTCTTTTGCAAGTTCCATTTCAGGAGCTCCTGCGCCTGCAACGACTTTTCCAGAGCGGACTGTTGCTGCGATTACTCCTAACGAATCTTCTACTGCACGCTTGACCTCATCAATAACATGCTCTGTGCTTCCACGAATAAGAAGCGTGACTGCTTTTGGATTTTTACAGTTTTCAATAAATGTCATGTTTTCATTGCCGACATTTTGCTCTTCGACATCTGCTGTGCCTAAATCAGTCGCGCTGAGATCTTCGATGTTGGAAACCGTTTTTGCTCCTGTTGCTCTGCTTAATGCGTCCATGTCAGATTTCTTTACTCTCCGGACTGCAAAAATTCCTTTCTTTGCAAGGAAATGTTGCGCAAGGTCATCAATCCCTTTTTGGCAAACAACAACTGTTGCTCCAACTTCTGCAATCTTATCGACCATTTTTTTCAACATACGTTCTTCTTGATCAAGGAATGCTTGCATTTGCATTGGATCATTAATCTGAATCTTTGCATCAGTTTCTGTACTCTTGATTTCAATCGCGCAATCAATCAGTGCTATCTTTGCGTTTTTGACAATTTTTGGCATGCTATTATGCACTCGTTCTTTGTCAAGGACAATGCCTTTAATTAATTGGGAATCTTCGATTGCTGCTCCTGTGCGTTTTTGTATTTTTACATTATTGAGATCAATGACCATTTTATTTGGTTGCTGTTCTGCGATTGCTCCAATCGCTTCTACTGTTAATGCAGCGAGATGATCTTTTGCGGATTCTGCGCCTTTTCCTGTCATTGCTGTTGTTGCGATCTTTGTCAATTCTTCTTTGTCATTCGGCTGTACTGTTTCTGCGATATTGCGGAGTATTTCCTGCGCTTTTTGCGCCGCAAGTCTGTATCCTTTTGTGATCATCGTTGGATGAATTTCTTTTTCGAGAAGTGCTTCTGCTTTTTTGAGGAGTTCCCCTGCAATAATCACTGCTGTTGTTGTTCCATCGCCTACTTCTGTTTCCTGCGTTTTTGCGATTTCCACAATCATTTTTGCAGCAGGATGTTCGATTTGCATTTCTCGAAGAATTGTGACGCCATCGTTTGTGACGATGATATCGCCTAATGAATCCACTAACATCTTGTCCATTCCTTTTGGACCTAATGTTGTGCGAATTGTTTCTGCGACTAATTTGCCTGCCATAATATTATTTTGCTGCGCGGTTTTTCCTGTTGTTCGCTGTGACCCTTCTGGGAGAATATAGATTGGTTGTACTTGCTGTGTCATTGTTGTTGCCTCGGTTGTTTATATCTTATTCTGTGGAAGTATGGCTCTTTTTTAAAGGTTGTGCAAGAATTTTGTCACTACTTGAGGTTTAGGAAACGTCATGTGCGGTCTCTCCCAATCAAACATTTTATTAATTTTGCTTTTCTATTCTTTTTCATGGTTGCAGAAACAGTTGTTCGTGTATTGGAAAGAGAGTGTATTGCACGATCGTTGACAGATTATCTTTCTCGTGAAATTCTTCATGAAAAACGTGTTCTTACTGAAGGATATTATTGTGGAGATTGGCTTGACTCTGAATGTCATACAATGAATCTCTATGTTCCAGAAGATGCGCTTCTCTTAGGCCGCTCTCTTCGGACAAAAGCGGGAATTGTTCCATTTATGGGCTTTGATGCTTTATCTCTTGTTGGGCAGGTTGATGGAGATGGACAATACATGTCATTGCTTCATGTTGTAGAAGAAACAGATCATGTTTATCCCTATCGTTCTTATTTATCAGGTGTGCGGACAATTCTTGTAGAAGATGGTCGCGTTTTTCACAGAAAAGATCTTCTTGCTGAAACAAACGGGAATCAGCGCATACTTCCTGCTTTTCTTGATTTTGTCAAAAGAGAAGGGTTTGATAAAGTCTATGAGCGATTTAGAGTATAGTTTTTTTTGTTTTATTCAATTTTAATTCTTTTCACAACCCTCTAGTTTCACTTTTCCCTCTGTACTTTAGTGACATAAAACGCAAAGTATATATACACATAAATCACGAAAACAGACAAGTGTGTTGCGATTATCAATTATATTTGTTGTAAAAAGAGAGGGTTGTTGCGTATGGTTGAAAAAAAAAGAGGTCTTCGAAGTATTCTATCTGTCGTTAGCATAAGCATATTGCTCGTGCTGCTTCTTATGCCGTTAGCGTCTGCGAAAATTGTTATTTTAAACAATTTCCAAGACATGTATAATCTTGGCGACACAGTGATTGTTGATGGTTACGTTGTCGCAACGACCACTGCTGATGCAATGTTTTCTCTTGAGCTGCAATGTCCTGGATATTCTAAAGTCAATTCTGTTAACTTGAAAATCAACAAAGGACAGAAAGTTACTTTTACCTCTCTTGGTATTTCTAGCTTTCTGCTTCCAAGTAGTATAGAAGGTGTTTGTGACGTTGAAGCAACATTTGATGGAGAATCTGCAAATTCTGATTCCTTCACTGTGCTCGATGATCTTCTGGCATCATTCGAAGTTGGTGCTGATACGTATCAACTTGGAGATACCATGACACTTTCCGGCATTGTGTTTAAGCTTGATGGTTCTGATGTCGGCGGTACTGCAACTATTTATCTCAAAAAACAAGGAGCATATCCAACACAACTTGATACCGCAACTGTGACTAATGGTGCACTCTCATATTCCAAACAACTCTCCAACCTCGAGTATGGGACGTATTACATTGATGTCAAAGTTATTGATGGTGTAGGCAATAGCCAGTACTTTGAAAATGTTGATTTCTTTACAATCAACACACTTCTCACTCTTCGCGCATCTTCTTCCAAATATCAATATGAACCTGGAGAAGAAGTGGTCATCAGTGGAGACATTGACTCCAGCATTGATACCTCCACACTTGATGTGGTGATTCTTTTTGATAGTCTTCGTTATACGACAAAACCTTCTGGTAAGAATTTTGAATACAGGTTTTTTGTTCCAAAGAACATGAAGTCAGGTGACTATACGCTCGGCGTGAGTGTGAGTGATTCTTACGGAAATACAGGGAGCGATGATTTCATCCTTACTGTCAAACAAATTCCAACCAAGATTATCAATGATATGGATAAGACCAGCTACAATCCTGGAGAGACACTATCTTTTGAAGTTTATTTATTTGATCAATCAGACAAATCCATGTCTGCATCAGTGTCTGTGAAAGTAACAGATCCTTCTGGCGCAACATTGTACAATGGTGTGGTCAATACAGTGCAGCAGATTGAATTAGAATTTGGAAAATATAGTACGCCTGGAGCCTATGTTATTACCTCAACGTACTCTCCAAAGAATTTGGAAGATACAGATCGTGTGACTGTCGCATCTGTCTATGGTGTGAGTTCTTCACTTGATGGAGAAAAGATGAGTATTACTAATGAAGGAAATGTTCCGTACGATGATCGCGTTGATTTTATCCTTGTCAAAGAAGAAGATGGCAAGAAATATTATTATGTTCTTGCAAAAGACGTTGCAGTAGACCCTGGAAAAGAGCAGACATTTGATTTATCTTATGATGTTCCAGAGGGAACATATACCATTCTTGTTGATGATGGAGAAACAGATCTTTCTGTACTTGAAGATGAGGAGCTTGCAGATTATGTATCTTCCCTTGAAAGTGGAAGTGGTGCAACTGTTTATTCCGATGTTCCGTTTAGTGATGATAACAGACCGTTCGGCACAAAAGTGGATCAGGGCTTGTCTACAGTCACTGGTGCGACAACATTGAGTAGTTATGATCGAAGTGTGACGCCGTGGTTTTTATTGCTTATTTTGTTCATCTTTGGTGGCTTGCTTGGATTATATGGATACCAGCACAGAATTGTGATTCAAGAAGCATATGAAAATTACAAAAAGAAAATTAAACAAAAAGCAGAAGAAGATGGCGGCTTCCTTTCTACTATGAAACATGAAGGCACTGAAGAAAGCAACGATGGTGATATCTCTGAGGATCAGGTTGCACAATTACTCGCATCGCAAGGTGTTGCAGAAACAGTTAAACCTGTTGCTGCGAAACCAACGCCTAAGCCAGAAACACCAACAATTACGTTTGATACAGTTGATCGACAAACCACTGCAACAACAGTTGGTGCTGTCCGTTCTGGAGATAATAAATTCTCTACGCTCGGTAAGTCTCCGCAGGCAATAGCGCAACCAAAACCTACTTTGAAAAAACCAATAATGGAAGCGAAAATTGATCCTGTGACTGGTAAAAAGATTAATAGATTCAGCACGTGGAGTCCAGCATCAACAGCGGGTTTGGATGAAAAGTCCTTCCCTGCGAAGAATCCTGTCAAAGAACCGTCTGCTCTTGAAAAAGAAAAAGAGAAGGCAATGTATGATGACATTGATGAGGAGTTTTTGAGGGATGAGAAGTTTTAGGAATCTTTAAAATTTTGTTTTAATTTTTTGATATCTTAATTCTTTGTTTGTATCCTTTCATTTACATCTGATTCCGTTTTTCCATAACATCTCAAAATATTTTTTGTAACTCTCCGCAACTTCTTTGTTCTGAATCACAATGCATGTCTTTTGATTTTCTGTGACAATGATATTTCCAACGACATTATTAAAAATGATAAGAAATGCAGGAGTAATTATATTTTCAGGAAGATACTTATTTTGAATACGTTTCCGGGGCTCTCTTTCTTTTGCAAACCAAGCTTCTTTATTAAAAAGAGCTTTCATTTTGATTCCCAATTTCGCTCTTCGGGCATGGTAATCTCTATTGTAGGTATCAAAAATGGTACTCGCAAGCTTTGGGTATCCAAGGAGGTAGACAGCATCTCCTTTTTCTGTCTCGCACAACGATTTTTCAAAAACACTCTTGATGCCATGAATCCCTTCAAAAATCTCTGCTCCTTCTGATTCTCGTGATTGTCGAAATCGTTGCTGTAATGAGGGAAGAATTCCTGAAATAATATGTTTTTGTGCATCAAGTTCTTTCTCTTTACTCTTCATATAGAGCAGCAGTTGTTCTGGATCCGCTGCTCTGTACTCTCTTTTATTGCCATGAATGACAAAGCTGGCAAGCCCCTTTGCAATTAAGCGTTGTAAGATATCATATATTTTAGAAGGAGAAATCTTTGCAGCAGTGACAATCTTACTGGGCGTCGCGCTCTTCATATCAAGGAGCGCAATATAGGCTTTTGCTTCGCTAGGCGTCAATCCCGCTTTTTGAATGTCATCTACTTCCATAAAAATGAGGAACGTACTTCATGTATTTAAACCTTACCCTATATGGGGGGAATGAAAGTTTTTATCCAGAGTACCAATACTTTATTATACAATAAACCTATGGAACAAGACATGCGTGCAAACGATATCATTACAAAGTACAAATTAGAAGGCAATACTTGGACAACTAAAGGGTTTCATGGCGTTCTCCATCCATTCTTCCCAGTTGGTGAAGAGCAAATTCTTCCACTAAAGAAGCATTTTGGTCTTGGTCATACAATGACTATCTTCTTTGTAAAAAATGATTATGTTACTTGGTATTGGAATGATGCGAGCATGGAGAAGATACGCAATGAGTTTATTAAACGAGTTCATAAGAATCCAAAATATCTGATAAACTGGCTTTCTCTCTGGAAAAATCTTCTTAAAAAGTTTATTGCTGCATACAAAAAATGTGATCAAGATCTCACGAAGCTTTCTGACATGAAATTACTTTCACTTTACAAGCAATTTTATGAAAGTTACATTGATCAGTATTCGATTGCAGTAGGGATTCAAGATCCATTCTCTCTTCATGCAGATCGCTTTTTTATTCCAAAAATAAAAGCAGTCTTAGAAAAAAGAGGTCGTGTAGGAGAGTTACAAGACATCTTTGCAACACTTACAAATCCTGTTACCGAATCTTTTGTTGCATTGGAGTACAAAGATCGCCTTAAAATTCTTCAGAAAATAAAGAAGAATAGAAAAGACTCCACTATTGATACAATGCTTCAGAAACATAGTAAAAAATGGTTTTGGGTGGAAAATAATTATGCTGTTCAGCGCGTTCTTGGAGCAACATATTTTGGAGAAAAAATACGCCAAGAGTTAGAGTTGGGCATTTCTCCTTATGACGAACTCAAGAAAATTGAAAAGCGAGTTCCTGAAAACAAAAAAAAGAAAGCAAAGCTCATCAAAGAGCTTGAACTAAGTAAGGAAATTCAAAATCTTATTCGTATTGCGGAAGTGTTTACCTATATGCAGGATGAACGGAAAAAATATGTTCTTATTTCCAATCATTATCAGAAAAGATTTTGTGATGAAATTGGCAAGCGGGTTGGTTTAACCCTAAAAGAAATGGCGTATACTGTATTTCCAGAAATGGAAGAAATACTTCTTCATAAAAAATTTGATAAAAAAAAACTTGCAGAACGAAAACAGCATTGTGTCTGCATCTGCACTCCATTAGGTTATGAAATAATTGAAGGTTCTGTTGTTGATCAGATTCATCAGAGAATATTTAGTTCAAAAGAAACTGAGCAGGAAATCAAAGGAATGTGTGCCTCACAAGGTAAAGCGCAAGGTATTGTAAGAATTATTCAAAAAGTCCATGATCTTGTTAATGTCTATCAAGGAGATATTCTTGTGACAAGCATGACGCGACCTGAAATGGTTGTTGCGATGGAAAAAGCAGCAGCAATTGTGACAGATGAAGGTGGAATTACTTCTCACGCAGCGATTGTTTCTCGAGAATTGGGTGTTCCTTGTATTATAGGAACTAAAAATGCGACAAAGATTCTTAAAAATGGCGATCTTGTTGAAGTTGACGCAACAAAGGGAATTGTAAGAAAGTTGAAGTAAAAAGTATACATTTTGTAAACACTTTTTCTATTGGTTTTATATACTGTTATTTAGATTTCTGTTTCATGAAAATCTTTATTACAGACCATGCTCGTCAGAGAATGAAACAACGTGGTGTTACATTGTTAGAACTAAGCCATGTTCTTAGATTTCCTTTGACTATAAGAAACTCTCATGATGGAAAGAAGATTGCAGTTGGAATTGTTAACAACAGGAACATACACATTGTCTTCTTTCCTAGAGAAAACTATATAAAGATAATAACGGTAATGTAACATGATGAAACTGAAATATGATAAAGAAGCTGATGCTGCCTACATCTCTTTAAAGATGCCTATAAAAAAAGGAGAGGTAAAAAAAACAAAGGAATTCAACCAAGATATTTTCTTTGACTTTGATTCGAAAGGGAAATTAATTGGTGTTGAAATACTCAACGCAAGCAAAGTTCTGTCTCGACAAGCTCTTTTGACTAAACATTAAAAAACCCTTCTCTCTTTGTTCACTCCATGTGCGGCATATTTGGTCTCTTTGGAAAAAACATTGATCTTAAGCAGGCACAGTGCTCTTTTGATCAGATTGTACACAGAGGAAAAGATGCGCTTGGAAAGATCGAAGAGAAAGATAAAGTCCTCTTTCATTGTCTGCATGCAATTGTGGGTAATGTTAAACAGCCTTTGATTTCTGGAAATTCTACATTTATGACGAACTGCGAGATCTATAACTGGCAGGAACTGAATACAAAGTACAAATTGAATGCTCGGAATGATGCGCAATTGTTGTTTTTGCTTCTTGAGAAAAAAGGACTTGCTGGTCTTGATGAACTCGATGGCGTGTATGCGTTCTTTTATCAAAAAGAAGATGTTGTCTATCTTGCTCGTGATATTGTCGGTGAAAAACCATTATGTTACGTTTTTGAAGAGCGTGTCTTTGCGTTTGCTTCAGAGGGAAAAGCATTGATGATGTATGGAAAGCCACAATTTCTTTTGCCAACGGAAATTCTGATCTATGATGTTACGTCACATAAACTAAAGAAAGAGCAGCGTGCATTTTTTACGCTTCCAAAGGAAACGAAGGATTCCAAAGAAAAAATAGTGAAAGAACTAGAAGAGAAAATAACTGCGGCAGTTGCAAAGCGCTTAGAAGGTATTACTCATTTGGGCATCTTGTTTTCTGGTGGTATTGATTCTACGCTTCTTGCGTTTATTTCCAAAAAACTAGGAAAGAAATTTACTTGTTATACTGCAGCATTTGCTGATGGCAATACACGAGATGCTCCTGACTTATTACAGGCGCAAGAAGTTGCGCAACAGCTTGGATTTTCTTTGAAGACAAAGATATTGACTCTGGATGAAACTGAAAGAGCAGTGCGTGAAGTTGTTCGCATTATTGAGACAACAGATGTGGTGAAAGTTGGTGTCGCGTTGCCATTTTATGTTTGCGCAAAAATGGCTGTAGAGGATGGGCACAAAGTTCTTTTGAGCGGTCTTGGTTCAGAAGAGTTGTTTGCTGGTTATCAACGCCATCTTGATGTTTTGAAAAATAAAGGAAATGTCAATGCAGAATGTTTGCGAGGATTATCTTTGTTGTGGGACAGAGATTTGTACCGCGATGATTTGGTGACTATGACCTATACTGTTGAATTACGCTTGCCTTTTTTGGATTATGATTTGATTCGATGTGCGCTTGCTGTTCCTGCGAAGTATAAGCTCAATGAAGAGCAGAATAAAGTTATATTGCGTGAAGTTGCAAAGATAATAGGAATTCCAGAAGCAATTGCTGAACGAAAAAAGATCGCTGCGCAGTATGGCAGTAATTTTGACAAGGCGCTTGAGAAGTTGGCAAAGAAAAATGGGTTTAAGAGTAAGAAAGAATGGCTGCTATCATTATGAATTTAGTAATGCTTCTGCATTCTCAAATCGTGGCCATCCTTCTTCAGTAGGAGCTCCGCGATAAAACCAATCCCCAAAACCTTTTTTAAAAAAAGTAGATCCTAATTTTCTTAGACGGAGTTTCTGACCTTTAAATGAATCCACATCTCCCAATGGAACATACAAATAAGCGTCATCTAAAATATTTATTGCTTCAAGTGTCTTTAAGACAACTGCTTTAAATTCAGGGTTGTAGATGACTGTTTTCTTTTCTTGACTTTGGTCTCGTGATCGTAAAACATCTTCAAAAAGGACAGTCTCTTTTGATCGTATTTTTTCTCCTGCGTAAAATCGAAAATATCCTTTATAAGGAGGACTGGCAAATGAAAAATAGAGTGCTCCAGCATCATCTAAAAAACGAGTATATGCTTCTAATTGATTTTGTTTATATGGGTTATCTAAGCACGATTCTACTATTTTTGCAATGTCTTCAAGCTCTTCTGCTGTTCTGATAACCTGTACAGAAACTTCTCCTGTAACTCGAAGGAGTGGTTTTGAGCGAGAAACAAAACCAACGCTTTCCAACTCAAGTATTGTATCATTAACATCTTCTGCAGAAAAATGAAATGTCGGATTTACTTGTTTGATTCTTCTTATCTTTTCTAGCATAAAGAAACAAATGGCAAATTCTTTATAAAATTATGTGTAGATGTTATTAGATAGGAACAATCATTAATCTATCAATTCTTGCTAAAGAGAATATTTAAAAATCGTCTTTTTCTCCTTTCCTTATTATGATCTTACTGACACAATCGCAACAAGAAGCTGCACAATGGATTCGAGAACAGTGTTTTTTAGATTATAAGGAATATCCTCAGATTATTGCAGTGGAAGGTTTAAGTGGAGCAGGGAAATCTGCAGTTATTGCTTCTCTACAAGATGAGCTCAAAGCACAAGGGCATCTTCTTCTTGATCCAGAAGAATTGAGACATGCGCAGAATGTGGTTGAAAATAATTTTCCTTCTCATTCAGGACAAATTGTTATCGCAGCAGGCGTTCATGATGTCTCCATGGTTTGTCATACTCTTGATGCAATCTGTCATCCTGTGCGTTATGAAATCTATGATGTTGATTGGAGTGCTGTTCCAAAAAGAACTTTTTCTTCGTTTCTATTAAAGGGATGACTGAAGAAGAGATGCGAGCATATTTGTCAACACGTTCTTCATCACTTCCCCTTGATGATCTTGTTGCCTGTTCTCTTGGACTTCCTGGACTTGCAAATGAATTGTTAGACATACCTTCTCTTTCTTTGCCGATTGCCCAGCGACTTGCAGCACTTCATTTGTATCATAATGGTGGGCGGCGTTCTGAAGAAATACCTTCTTTAGTTGATCGTTATTTACATATCCCTCCAAATGCAGCGATTCTTGAAATGCTCTCAAAAGGCATGTCAACAGAAGGCTATGCGCCAAATGCTCATATTTATCATCATCTTCCTCGACTTAAAAAACATTATGCATACATGCAAGATGGTGTTTCTGTGTATTTTGTTGCGCCAGAAAGCGTGGACATGTATACTACTGAACTCAGGAAGCATATGAGAGGTGTACACATTTCCATGCCGTGGCTCTCTTCTGAACAAGCTGAGGTTGTCGGTGAACTTCTTGGATTTAACTCAGATAATCTTAGAAGCAGACCAACTAACCGCTGGTTTATGTTTGACGCGTCAAGAAAAGGTGTTCTGATATATGGGAAGTTACCAAATGGAAATGAGAGAGCGATGTCTGATTGCGATATGTTGTCTGAATGGGAATATGAGCAATTTCGCGATAGAATTAGGTCTTATCAGCGCGTTCACTCGTTAGGACTTCTTACAACTCCTCCTATCTCTGGGCAACCTTATTTTTCAGTTTCTGTTAACGACCATGGTGGTGCAAACGAACAACCTCTCCATTTTGGATGGATGTTGGAAAGTTTTCTTCAGCAAAAAGGAATTGGATATATTGGTCACCATTCTTCTGGTCATTTCTGGTATAATCCTGATGAAAAAAGAATACTCTCTTTAGAAGAGGGAAGTTGGGGTTCTCTTTCACAGAAGCTCTTTGAACTTCGTTCAAGAATTTAATTTTGAATGAAAAGAACGCCAGCGCCCGGATTCCACCGAACGTAGTGAGCGTGGTGCCAAAAATCCGCAGATTTTTGTGCATGTTCAAATCCGGTTACGATAATAGATCCTATTGTAAAATAGAAAGCGCCAGCGCCCGGATTTGAACCGGGAGATCCTTGCGGAAAAAGGTTCACTCGATTGATTTTCGAGACCTTCGCAGTACCAGATTGTGCCACGCTGGCAATATGAAGTCTATTATTTTGTTCTCATTAAAAAAGTTGCTGCTATCATCTTAGTTTTTCTTTAATATTTATTAAGAGCATCTCTCTAATCATTGCAATTGTTTCTTTATTTCTTCTATAATAATCTTCTAATGTTTCTTTATCTTTTTGTCCATAATAATTAATGTCGTTCCTGATTTTTCTCAGCTCATCGAATACAGCCATCTGTGCCTTTGACAAATTATATTTTTCAGAAACTCTTATGATCATATTCTTATGATGTTCTTCTCCCTCTACCTTCTCCCCATCATATGCTAATAATGCTCCTGTAATGTTATGTAATAGATCATATTCTAAATTTATTAGTGCTGCTGCTTCAGTTTTTCCTCTAATAAGTTCTAGTGTTTTTAGAAATATTTCTGCATTATTTAGGAGGTTCTTTGCTTTTTCCTTGTCAGGCGTTATTTTTCGGATATTCATTTGAACACCTCTAAATAACCATAGATTATAACTCCATTAATAATATTATTCAAGAATTCCTTTGTAAGGTTATTTAAATCTGATTGGAATGTAATATTTATCTTTCTTTTTAACTTTTTTTCATAAGGTGTGACATCTATTTTCTTTTCTTTGCTTATCACAAATACATCAATATCACTTGTTTCTATGTCTTCTCCTCTACTAAATGAGCCAAAAAGAATGATTGCATTTGGACTTGTTTCTGAAGCTATTCTTTCTATTATATTTGATATGTAAAGTAGTTCCATATTTCTTATTTTCTTATAGAATTTGAACTTTTCACCCTCATTATTTGCTTTCCATTCTATGGTTCCTCCAAAACCAGAGATACTCTTACGTATTAATCTTCTTGCTAGTCCTAACGTGCTTAATTTTCTCATTGCTTCTAATACTGTTGGATGCGTTATCTTCTCTACTCTTGCAATCTCTCTTGCTGAAAATGTTTTTGTGGGATATGTGAAAAGAAGGTCAATTACTTTCTGTTCATTGATGGTAAATTTATTTTCCATGTGGTAAGAATAAATACCACTATTTAAATAGTTTTTGGTGGATATTCATTTACTACGCGGAGAATTGACTATCTGTCAACAAATATCGTGCAACAAGATGTGCCTGAAAGTGTGAAGGCATTCGTTGATCAGGCGCAAGAATTGCATTTTCGCTTGATATAAGATGTTGACTATGGAAAAAGTAATTCGCACTGCTTTTTTTAATCCAAGAAAAAATTTTGTCAATGCTCTCTTCTTGAGAGATTCCTGCTTGTCTTTGACAATGATGAACATAAGGAGCAACTGTCCAGAAGAAGAAAACACCTGGTCCTTCATATCCAATAGTTTCTCTAACCTGATGCCATACCTCGGTTGCTGTTTCTCTTGGTCTTTTTGCAAGATATCCCAAAAAATCTCTGGAAAATTCTTCACAAACATTGTTTTGTAATTTCTCATGTGAAACTTTTATCTCTTCATCATGGCTATCAAGTTTAGAATCATATCTTCTTCCATACATTTGTTTTAATGGTCGTGCAAGCCGATGAAGATGTGCAAGCGTTCTTGAGGAAGCGTATTCTTGAAGAGCATCTGCATTGAGAGATTCTGCTGTTATGACCTCCGCAAGATATGTCTGATGTAAAGAATCTCTTCTGCTCAGGGAGTGGATGCCTTTTCTTTCCTCTAAAAGCAAATGCACATCTCTCATATTCCATTTTCGGAAATGATCAAGAATATGAGTTACTTCTCTTTGTACGCTCTGTCTTTCATATTGTTCAGAAGGAAGAGGATGCATGGCAAAGACTAGACGAATCGTTTTCTCTTGATATGTAAGAAATTCACGATACTGTCTTGTTGCAGTTTTTCTTATTTCTTGCTTGAAAAAAATAGGATCACATTGGAGATACTCTTCTAGCATTTTTGAAAGTAATTGAAAACTGTTTTTAAAGATGCTGTTTTTTTATCTGATAAAAATCAACCCAATTTCTTCCCACAAACAAGCAATTCTGTTTTCATAATCTTCAGGTGTTATTTTCTTATACGCAGACAGAAAACGATCGTATTGGGAGCTATCCATGTGCAAAGAAACTCTTTTCATTTTAAAAATTCCATGATTGAAAATTGATTTCTCTTGCAGCAAACTATATAAATAACGCCAATTTTAGGTTAAACATGGTCGGAAAAGGCAATCCAAAACAACTCTATGACATTCTTATTATTGGAACAGGAGTGACTGGCTGGGGCGCTGCAATGTACGCGGGCAGAATGCAGCTCAAAACATTGATTGTTGGCGACACTCCTGGTGGCACTATTATGCTCACTGATGATGTTGAAAATTATCCTGGTTTCAAAAAGTTAACAGGTCCGGAATTGGCAGATAACATTGAACAACACGCACGCGAATATGACATTGACATTGAAGATGGACTTGTCACAGACATGAGTCAGGATAAAAAGAAGCATGTTTTTACTGTGACGACAAAAAATGGATCTTCTTTCAAAGCAAAAACAGTGTTGCTTGCGACAGGAACAAAACCACGAAAACTCGGTGTTCCAGGAGAAGACAACTATTTTGGTAAAGGAGTTCATACTTGTGCGCTTTGCGATGGCGCAATTTACAAAGAAAAAATCATCGGTGTTGTTGGTGGATCTGATTCTGCTGCGAAAGAAGCATTGCTCTTGACACAGTGGGGTAAAAAAGTATACATCATTTATCGTGGAGAAACAATCAGACCAGAGCCAGTGAACATGACACGTATTGAGAAAAAAATTAAAGAAGGAAAAATTGAGATTATTAATAATACTAATGTTATTGAAGTGAAAGGTGAGAAATACATTAATGCTGTTGTTTTTGACAAACCGTATCACGGTAAAAAAGACTTTAAGCTTGATGCTCTTTTTATTGAAATCGGACACATTGCACTCTCTGATCTTGCGAAGAACATTGGCGTTGAATTAAATAAAAAAGGAGAAGTTCTTATTGATCGAAACGCACAAACAAATGTTCCTGGCTTTTATGCTGCAGGTGATGTCGGTGATACTCGCTTTAAACAGGCAATCACTGGTGTTGCAGAAGGAGTTCTTGCAGTCTATTCTGCGTATATTCATGTGAATGAGAATGAAGTTATTTGGGAATGATTTCTTATAGTACTTTTGGATGAGCTTTCTCTCTTCCTCTCATGCAAAGCTTTAAAAGACAACCTCTATTTTTACCCCTTTATGAAGACATTATTCCTCGAAGCACACGTTGCAATGGACATTGCACTCTCTCCTGAGCAAATCAAACAATTGCCAAAAGAATTAGGATTATTCACAACTATCCAATTCATTGATTCTATAAATGGTGTTCTCCAGCAACTCAAAGATGCTGGAATTACTGTTCATCTTTTGAAAGGGAAACACACCCAGCGTGCTGGTCAGATTCTGGGCTGCGAATATCTTGATTATCCTGCTCCTGCATTTTTGTATATTGGCGATGGCGTTTTTCATCCGCAGGCAATCGCTATTAAAAATCACAAACCTATTCATTGTTATAATCCATACACCAAGCAGATGGCGCTTTTTGATAGAAAGGATATTGATTTTGCGGTCAAGCAGCATAAAGTTGCGATGATGAAATTTTTAGAGGCGGATAGTATTGGTGTTTTGATTTCAACAAAACCTGGGCAGCAATTCATGAAACGCTGCTTGTTATTTAAAGAAAAATGTGAAGCAAAAGGGAAGAGAGTCTATATCTTTTTATCGAATACTCTTGATTTTGTGCAGATGAATAATTTTCCATTTGTTCAATGTTGGGTGAACAGCGCGTGCCCCCGCATTGGCATTGATGATAAAAATAAAGTAGACAAACCAATGGTCAATTTGGAAGATGTCTTTGAGATGGTGTAAAAACAATGGCAATAATTAGAATTAAAGGATATGATATCAACACTCCTACTATTCGTGATTCGTATGATCGACGAGCAGTGCAGTACAAAAACAATATTATTCTGACGCTCAAAAAACTTGGTCTTACAGAAGATGATATTGAGATTCCACAAGATGTCAGCGCTTTTAAAAATGCGCCTGCATCTGCGACATGGTACATGGATGGTCGTCGTTTATACTACAGCTATAAAATCGCTAATAAATATGTGGAAAATCTTTCCATTGTTTTCAAAGTCATTGAACTCGAAGTCAACGCTTTGCTTTCTCGACACAAAACACTTGAAGAATTCTTCAGTTCTTTTTCAGAAGAGCATGATGTTGAAGAAGAACGCAAACAAGCGCGTATTACTTTAGGTGTTGATCCTGACGTGACTGATATGGATATTATTAATGCAAAATACAAAGAACTTGCAAAGAAAAATCATCCTGACATGGATGGTGGCGATACAGAGAAATTCAAAGCGATCAATCGCGCGCATAAGACATTGAAGCGAGAGTTGGAGTGATTTTTACTTTTAATTAATCGCAATATTTTCTATAAATTCTATTTCTTTTTCTTCTAAACTGAAATCCAATGCAAGGTCTTCTTTCATGTGTTTCTCAGACGTTGTTCCAGTTAAAGGTAACATACCTATTTGCATAGAAAATTTTAATACAACCTGTGCAGGTGTTTTTTTATATTTCTCTGCAAGGTGCTTTATTTGATTAAGGACAAATGGATTTGCAGTAAGAAGAGAGAATCCTTGGTAGGTAATCTTGTTTTCTCTGCAGAATTCTCTTATTTCTCTATCCCATCCTTGTTGTGCGAAGCATCTATTTTGGACAAATGTGGGTTTTACTTTTGCTCCTTCATATAAAAGTCGTAATTGTTCAATATTGACATTGCTGACTCCAAGATGCATTGTTTTTCCTTCTTTATGTATGGCTTCCATTTCCTTCCAAACTTCCCAGTCTCCTTCTGTCAATCCAAAATGAGCTGATGGACCATGCAAGACATAGGAATCGATGTATTCTACTTGTAAATGTTCGAGTGAGCTTTGGAATGATTGTCGTACTTGTGTTTTGTAGTTTGCATGAAGATCATACGGAATTCTATGGTCTTGACCGTTTGGATACGTATACTTCGTTTGGATGAATAATTCTTTTCGTTTCATTCCATTCTTTATTGCTTGAGAAATTGCATTTCCTACTCCTGCTTCATTGTAATGGCGTCTTTGATTTGCAGTGTCAATCCCTTGAAAACCCATCTTTATTGCTGTGCTGACAAGATCTTCAGTCGCGTCTTCTTTCCATGCAGTGCCGTAGAGTATTTTTGGGATGGTGCTGGTTTTGTTTGTGTTCACACATTTGTTTGCGTTCATACTTATAAAAAGGTGTTTATTCCCCAAATAACGAGAAATCAATAGGAGCATTTAAAAATGAACACTCTTATCTATGGTATATTAGGGACTTTTTAACTACTGGTTGATTAATTATTCAACAAGTTTGTTCATTGGTCTTTGAAAATTAAATAAACAACATAAGGAGCTAAACAAAATGAAAGGAACTGTAAAATTTTTTAACGAAACAAAAGGATTTGGATTTATCACTGCTGAAGATGGTAAACAAGTTTTTGTCCACAAGTCAGCACTCGGAGAAGGCGTCACTTTACATGAGAATGATTCTGTTACCTTTGACGTAGAGCAAGGAGATAAAGGCCCAAAAGCAGCTAACGTGAAGAAAGAGTAAGTTAATTTTTTTCAATTATTTTTTTGAATTGTGTTTAACATTTTTACTTAATTTTTATTTCTTCTAATTCTTCCAACATCTATAAACCAAATCATTATTTTGTCCATTTATAGAGACATTATTTCTGAAGATATGTTTGCGTTGGTGTAGTTTTTATTAGGATGTTAAGAGCCCGGGGTAAATATATGCGTAACTTAATAGTAGTAAATACTGGGAACATTTAAATACGCCTAGTTATTTTTCTCTTATTATGCCAAGAAAAGTGCTTTTACCCAAAGAAATTGAGGGGAGATTAATTGCTCTTACACCATTGACGCAAGAGGTAGATGGAATTCTTTTGTACAGAAAGCGAAATGATTATTGCTCTGTTGAAGCGCTTTTCATGACAGGAGTTGGATCAGTTGGTCACGTTCAGGCAGAACCAGAACGGGTGGAAGTAGCAAATGAATTCTTTAAAAGAAATTCAGAATATCAATTCATAAAATTCCACACCCATTCAAGAGGAACTATTGAAAGATTTGGACAATATTACGCAAGACATTTTTCTCAAGGTGATATTGATGGAATGCAAGAACACTTAAGGGCTGATAGAGATTTTATGGCAATGTTGGTTACTCCTGAGACAAAATTGCTCTGTGGGATTGATAATCCTACATTATTGGTTGTTAATGGCTTTCGTGGATATCAGAGTAGAAGCCAAGCAGTAAGCAGATCTCTAAATAGTATAGCTAAAAATTTAGGTTATGACATAAGCAGATTACAAGCGACAACATCTCAATTGTAATGAACATCTTCTATAGTGGAAGACACAAATAATTGAGCAATATTAAGTCTTCCACAATATAGTCAAGGACACTCTCTACTCAATTAATTGTGTCCTTGACTATAGATGGAGTTTTGCTCCACAAAATATATTCTCTAACTATTTCCTCCCAAACATTTTAAAACATCCTTTCATTTGTCACGATATGCTCTTCAAAAACTGTCGATTTGTCGTGACACAAAACGAAAAAAGAGAAATTCTTGAACATGTCGATATAGAAATAGAAGGCAACATTATTAAGAAAATTGGTAAGAATCTCAAAGCCAAAAAAACACTTGATTGTTCTGACAAAATAGTTATGCCTGGATTGATAAATACACATACACACGTCGGCATGCACTCGCTGAGAGGAATATGCGATGACGAAGAACTTCCTGCATGGTTGGATAAAGTTATTGCTGCAGAAAAGAAATTCACCGCAAAACAAATCCAACAAAACGCAGAGCAGGCATGCAAAGAAATGCTCCTCTCAGGAACAACAACATTTGTTGAAATGTACACGCCTATCGAACCAATACTTGCAGGTGTTAAAAAACATTCTATCCGCGCTGTTCTTTGTCCAGTAATTTATGGATTTTTAGGGAATGTCAAAGAACAACTTGCTACTGCAAAAAAATTGATTGATGGATTCTCTCATCCTCTTATTTCACTAGGTTTAGGCGCTCACTCAATTTATACCTGTGACGAACAAACATTGAAAGACATCAAATATTATGCGCATCGAAAGAATCTTTTGACACCTATCCATCTTGCAGAAACAAGAAAAGAACGCTTTGATTGTTTTGACAAACACAAAAAACTTCCTGCGGAATATCTTGCTTCTCTTGGATTTTTGAACGAGAAAACATTGCTTGTGCACAGCATCTGGTTGACAAAAGGAGAGGTTCGCATTATTGCCCAGCATAAATCTGCTGTTAGCCATTGTCCTGTTTCTAACATGAAACTTTCTTCTGGTGGAGTTACTCCACTCATGGAAATGTTCGAGGAGAATGTTATTGTTGGCTTAGGAACAGATTCTGTTGCATCTAATAATTCCATGGATATGTTTAAAGAAATGATGATCTGTGGACTTTTGCACAAACAACATCGTTGGGATCCGAAAGCTGCTCCTGTCCAGAAGTTGCTTGATATGGTAACGATTGATGGCGCTGCTGCGATTGGTATGCGTCATGAGATTGGTTCGCTTGAAGTTGGAAAGAAGGCAGACATTATTTGTCTTGATGTTGCTGAGAATCATTGGCCTCTTTCTAAAGAAAATGTGCTTTCTCATCTTGTGTATTCTACCTCTGGTAGAAGTGTTTGCAATGTTGTTGTTGATGGGAAGGTAGCTGTGCAAAATAGAGAAGTACTCTTTTAAGCAGCTTTTCTGGCAAGAGAATCGAGGTACGCATGATCGCCAGTATACTGTGTTCTCATGATTCTGTATGCTTCTTCTTTTGGTAGTGCAGGTTTATAGGATCTTTTGTGCGTAAGTGCATCAGCAATGTCTGCAACACAAACAATCTGTGCTGCAGAAGCAATCCGCTCTTCAACATTTCGCTCGTGTATATTTCTTCGTGGATAGGCTCGTTGTTGATATTCATGATGACCTACTGCAATATATTTTGCAAGCGGATGATCAAATGTTCGCAGTTCTTCAAAACCATAACGAGGATGTTGCTTCATAATCTCCCATTCTTCTTCATCCAGCGCTTCTTTTTTTGATAGAATTGCCTTTGGGATTCTTAATTTGCCTGCATCATGCAGGATCCCGCAATATCCCAAGGATATTGCTTCTTCTCTCACTTCATCACTTATTTCTCCCTCTTTTATTGTGAGAAAAATTCCAATCGTATCATATGCAACTCTGATGCTATGCTGATGGGTTTCCTCATGATGTTCGCGTAGTCTTTCGAGAAAAGATATGATTCTTGTGTCCAAGAGTACCTCACGGAGTATTGTTTTTGAAAGCTGAGCAATTTGTATTGACATCGTGTAGTAGCTATTTCTTGCTTTATTTAAATCCCATGACCTATTTATGGTTTCGATGCCATATATTCCCCAAAGCAAAAATTTATATAATCCTATCATACAAAACATACCATGCCAAAAGAATACAAACAGGTGATCCTCGTTCGCGATGATCTGAAGCTTCCTAAAGGAAAACTCGCTGCTCAAGTTGGTCATGCATGTGTTGAAGCTGTGCTGAGAAGTGATAAAGCGATTGTAAAATCATGGCGTGATGAAGGGATGAAAAAGATTGTTCTCAAAGTCAAAGATTTGAAAGAAATGAAAAAATATATGCAGCTAGCGAAAGATGCAGGCATTGTGACTGCGCTGATTACTGATGCTGGTCACACTGTTGTTGCGCCAGGAACAGAAACCTGTTGCGCGATTGGTCCTGCCGATGAACAGGATATTGATGTGATTACGGCAGAGTTAAAGATGATGTGATTGGTTTTCTTATTTTCTTCTCGTTGTCTTTATTCTAATATTAATTTATTTTTTAATTTATAATAACCCCATTGCACTAAAGTGCAATGGGTCCCCCTGACATTTAGCTTTTGCTGGTGCGTGTATTTTACCCTGCTGAGCGAATATTTACTTTACTTTTTTTTGAATCGCCTTATTGTCCTTGAGAATCCCTATATCTTTTTTATTTAGTTTCTCATTAAAATGAACATAAAGAGAGCAAAAGAATAAGAATAAAACATTTAAAAATCACAAAAATCCTTTCGGTATATCCGAAAAAAACCTTTGATTTTCTCTTTTTGCCGAAACCTATTCGCTTTATCCGAAAATCCTTCGGAATATCCGTAAGATTTTCGGAAAACTCGTCGATAGTTCCTTTAATAAGTTCGTTCTAGTATATTTGCAAGGGAGGCAAGCAGTGCACGCATTGCGATGTCTGTGGTGGACAGTCCTCCCTCATTTTTTTAAAACAAAAAAGAAAACAAAAAGGTGAGACTATGATAAGAAACAATAGAACGAGTATAGCAACAATGATTTTGCCAGCAGTTCTTTGGACAGGAAGCTGCGCAACACTTGGATATGATGTTCGACACCAGCAGCAGACAACTGAAGAAAGAACAATATCAGAGCTAGAAGCAATGACTGCAGCTGGCGAATTTTCTACGATTGCAACATATGTGCATCAACAGATTGATCAACACCCAGATCAGTACATGAATGAATTATATGATGGTGCAGAAGTTGCATTGAAGCACGCACCTAATGGTGTCTATGAACTTGCGATTGATCAATACGCAGAAGATGTGCACGAATACATGGAAACACGGATTTATACCATGCAACAGATGCAGAAGAATGGTGGTTTTGCTTTTGGCTATGATGTGAATTATGATGAGTGAATAATTTTCACTCCTTAGTCATAAAACTCATAACCTTTAAAAAGCATCTTTGGTTTCTTTGCCCTATGGCTTTGGGTTTGTTTCGAGGGCATTTGTTGATTTATTTGGTTATTGTCTTAGCTGTTGCTCTTGGCTGGATTGGGCATAGTTTATATCTTGATTTTTTTGCTTCTGAAGAAGAGAATGTTCTTGTTCCTGGGCAAGATGGTGTTCTTGAAAAAGTCAATAACTTCTTAACTTTTTCTTCTGCTGAAATTATGTCCCCTAATGATCACATCACTGAAGAACAGATTCGTGTGTATGATGATCGTGTTATTTTGGATGTTGATGATCCTGTTTGGAGTAGTTTTACTGACACAAATTCCATGGATCCTTTACTTGACTCTGGCGCGAATGGGATTGAAATTAAACCGCAGTCTGAGGCAGATATTCATATTGGTGATGTGATTAGTTACAAATCTGGAAAAGGGGTTGTGATTCATCGCGTTATTGGTATTGAGAAAGATGAGGAAGGAATTTATTACATTGTGAAGGGGGACAATAATCCTATTGCTGATAAGGATAAAGTTCGCTTTTCTGATGTCCAGGGTATTTTAGTTGCAGTGGTGTATTAGATGAGCAGAATTTTGGAGGATTTAGTTGCAGGGATTGCTGTTCCTGGAGAATCTCTTTCTGCTTCTCTCACTATAAATGGTTCTCCTGACGTTTATACACTTCTTGAAGAACGAGGAGATGGCGGACAAGGAACGTTGTATAAAGCGCAGAAAGAAGATGGACAAGTTGTTGCTGTTAAAGTCTTGCATAGAAAACCTGATGTTCAGGAACGAGAACGATTTGTTTCTTGGCAAAAGTTAGATGATGTTTCTGGTGTGACGCATCTTCTTGCGCATGGTTCTTCAAACCTAGCATTACGAAACTATGCAGTTGTTTCTGATTATGTGGATGGTGTGACGCTTGAACAATTGCGAGCAAGGCATCCTCTTTCAGAAGAAGTTGTTCATGAAATTCTTTTGCAATCTGCAACTGTTCTTGGAGATATTCATGCACGAGAGGTTCTGCATCGTGATGTAAAACCAAGTAATATTATGATTGATCACTCTGGAAGTGTTTCCATTACGGATTTTGGTGCATCACGAAGTGCAGATGTAAAAACACTAACAGGCACTGTTGCGATGGGAACGCTTCTTTATGTTGCTCCAGAACAATACCAAGGAAAACCAACTCCTGCGTCAGATTTGCACTCTCTCGGCTTAACAATGTATTATTTGATGAAAGGAGAACATCCTCCAATGATGGCAAGCCTTGACTATCCACGAAGTTTGTATTTTGAAGATTTTGCAGGAGATTATAGCCTTCAATTAATTTCTGTTGTCAAGAAAATGTGTGAACATGATGCTGCGAAGCGATATGAAAATGCTCGCGCTGTTTTGGATGATCTTGCAGGAAATACTCTTGTTGTTCAGCAATCTTCTGATGTCATTTCTAATTTAGAAACTCGTGTTCGTGAAAGAAGAAACCTTGCAATTGTAAGTGTTGGGGCGACTCTTGTTGGACCTCTCGTTGCGTATTTAGGATATTTGCAATTAGAAGATGTAACAGGATATTTTGCTCCTTTAGGATTACCTACTCTTTTATTAGGCAGTACAATGGCATTAACTGCGGTCTCAGCATATGGTGCATTTGGACATCAATATTGGGGTTTGAGAAGAAAACTGAAAGATGCAAAAGAAAGATTGCAATTAGAAGCAACTTCTATTTTAGAAACATCATCTGCAGTTCTTGTTCCAGAAATTGTTGATGAACGAGTTGTTGCTGTTCGTGAAGAGATTAAATCTCTTGAAAAACAGATAGTAGATTTCCCTTATTATGAATCGGTGTTAGCAACAGGTTTTTTACCTTTTATATTTTTGATTAATGGAATTACTGGAGATTTTTATGGTGCAAATGGTACAAATGAACTGATAGGTCGAATAAAGGCATCTTATACTACATGGAAAGCAAAAAAACGACTTCCAAAAGCAAAAACAGAATTAGAAATTCTTGTTGAACAAGATCCTGAAGTAAAAAATTTACTCATCCAAAAAGTAAACATGGACAACCCAAATCCTTGGTGGGGAGATGTGATTCTGCATTTTTATTCTATAATGGCAACTGGTGCAGCAGCATATACTGTTTATGCAGGAAGAAGTTTACGCCAAGCGCTTGTTAATACAGGCATTGCTGCTGGAATTTATGTTGCTGAAAAAGCATTCTTGGAGTATTTGAAGAGAAAAAACAGAGAAGCAATCGACGATAAAATCACTGCGTTGCGACAAATTTCAGAGACGACATCATTAGAACAACTCACGACAGAACGTGATCAAGTACAATTAGAAATAAGAAAGCAAGCTGCAAATTGCATTGGATCCACATCTATTGTCACTCTTTTGTTTGGTACATTCGCTGTCGCCAATTCCTTAGGATATACTACTCCTATTTCATCTGTTTCTGCAATCACTGCTGCAGTTGGCATGCCTATTATTCAAGCAGGAAGATATTATGTTTCTACAAGAACAGATAGGAAAAGACGAAGAGAACTTGGTCATCAGATAGAAGTACTCCAACAACGACAACCTCAAAAAGAACCCTACCTTCTTGTGGAATGGCAGGAGCGTGCAGAGCCAAAAGCGACATACATGCAAGCATCTATTGAAGCGAATCGCGTGTATCAACGCTTACCAACTTGTGCAGAACAAATGAGTTTGCTTATTGCTAGACTTGAAGGCACTCTTAAAGAAGAAGATCAACAGACTTTTGCAAATATGATGAATGGACCTCCTGAATGGACGAGCGAAGCTATTCGTGTTGTAGAAAAAACAGGAAATATATTTCGAAGGGGAAGACGATACTTAGAAGTCTATCCTACATTTACTTCTGCATATCTTAGTTATCGTGATTCAACATTAGAACAGATAAGCACTTCTTTAACGCCTTTAGAAATAGATATTACTGGTGTGGGTTCAGGAAAACGTATGGACGGTGTATTTACAAGACAGCTCCTTCCATATTTCTTTTCTCGAGAATATGGTTCTCTTCCTACTGCTGTAAGACAAGAAGGAAGGATTACTATTCCTGAACTTGGGAAAATTTGGCTTGTCTATCGTAATAGGTATAGCTTTGGGCTTGCTTCCCCTACTGATTCATTTGCGTATCGAGGCATACGTGAGAGAAGGATATAGCAGAAATCCATCATATTCGAACAATTATGGATTTCTGCTGAATAGTAAAAATCCATTTTTATGTTCGAAAATTTGGGATCTTTACTATAATCACTGCAACAGCATAATCTTAATCATGTTTAATTTTCTGTAACTCTTCTAACTTTTTCTTTACTTCTTGTGCATGACCTTCTGGTTTCACTTTTGGCCAGATCCATGCAATCTTTCCCATTGGATCAACAAGAAAAGTACTGCGTAAGACACCAAAAAATAATTTTCCGTACATACTCTTTTCTCCCCAGGCATTATACGCCTTCAGCACTGCTTTATCACTGTCACTCAATAATCGAATAGTAAGCTTTTCTTTCTCAATAAATTGGCAGTGTGTTCCCGGAGGATCTGGACTAATGCCGAAAATAATTGCATTGTCCAGCTCAAACTGATCTTTTTTCTTACTAAAGTCTTTTGCTTCAACAGTGCAGCCAGGCGTTAAATCTCTAGGATAAAAATAGACTACAATCCATTTGCCGCGAAAATCTTTCAGAGAAGCAAAAACCCCTTTCTGATCAGGAAGCAAAATGTCTGGTGCTTTGTCGCCTATTTTGAGTGCCATGGTATTTTTGTATTGTTATGTTTTATATACTTTCCTGCGTAAATAGGAGACTTCGCAATAAGTGAGTGTATAATTCCGTAATTATTTGACACTTTTTTGGATGTCAGTTTATTTTTAAAACTTATAAAGGAAACACCTCACCATATCCCCTTTGATTTTGTCAAGTAATTTCGACATTGGAATGAGATCTCTCGTCGAAAAGAACGTCTAATTCCGAAATCATTTGACAATTCCGAAATTATTTTACAGATTTTCAGTGTAAACCTCTTGAGTTTATTGCAACTCCATAATCTTCTTCCACGTAGAAAATTTTATATATAAGTTATACTGTATAACTTCATATGATCGAATGCGAAGCAATAATCAAAAAATGGGGAAACTCCTTTGGTGTTGTCCTTTCCAAACCATTTCTTAAAAAAAACAAACTCTCTCCACATGATAAAATAAAAATAATTATTACAAAGGAAAGTAAAAAAAATGCAGCTCAAAAGCTCTGGGGAGCGTTACCTTCATGGAAAAAATCTTCTGATGAGTTGGAAAAGTATGTTGACAAAGAGTTTGATTTGCCAGTATAGGTGCCAATATGTATTTCTTTGATACGTATGCTCTTTGGGAGCTTGTGAAAAAGAATCCAAAGTATGAGCAATATAGTCGCACTAAAATTATTTGTTCTATATTCAACACGTATGAATTTTATATTACATTGAGAAGAGATTTTGATGAAGCAACAGCCAAAAGATTTGTTTCGGTTCTAGATGATTGTATTGTAGAAATCAGCGTGAATGATGTTATGGAAGCAGTGGAAATGAAAAAGAAATACAATAAGCAAGATATTTCTTTCATAGATTGCCTTGGATATCTGAAAGCAAAAGAGCTTGGGATAAAATTTCTTACTGGCGACAAAGAATTTGAAACTATGCCAAACGTGGAATTCGTGAAATAGTTGTTACTGCAACTCCATAATCTTCTTTTTCACTTCATCGACATGTCCTGTAACACTGACTTTCTCCCACACAAAGGCAATCTTTCCTTCTGGATTAAGTAAGAATGTTGTTCGTGTGACACCCATATACTTTCTGCCGTACATGGATTTTTCCTGCCAAACGCCATAGGCTTCGAGTGTTTTCTTTTCTGTGTCGCTGAGGAGGGTAATATCTAATTTGTGTTTTTCAATAAATTTGCAATGGCTTTTATTGTCATCAGGACTTACTCCGATAACAACTGCGTTTAATTCTCTGAATTGTTTGTTTGCTTTTGTAAAATCAATCGCTTCTACTGTACAGCCAGGAGTGTCGTCTTTTGGATAGAAGTAGAGAACAACCCATTTTCCTTTGAAATCTTTCAACGATGTTGGTTTGTTGTTTTGGTCTGGTAATTTGAAGTCTGGTGCTTTTGTGTTTATTGTTGGATATGGCATAGGATCACCTTTATTTTTCTTCTTCTTATATTTTGTGCTATTTAAAATAACTGTTTTTGCGTTCTTACCTTTCTCTATTTCTTGCTTAAATTTTATAAAAATAGCTTCATTTCTTCCTTTATGTCATATGTAGACCGTTTTTTTGATCGTAGACCTGGCCAACTTTCTCTTCAAGACCTTGAGTTGATGTTAGTAAATCGGCTCTCTTCATTCGCACTTCTTGGTTTTGATATAAAACTAAATGAATCTGAGGAACCAAAAATAGTTGAAGTCAATGGAATCCATTCTGGAATGAAAGGATTTCAATTGGCAGAAGTTACTCCTGCTATGTATGTCCCAGATGATTACGCTGGATTACCTCCTCCTTCTCCAGATTTTAATCCTTGCGAACGAGTAGTACAATATTATCTCTCGCTTCATCTTGGTTCTAATGGATTGCACTACATTGTGAAGCATTTAGAGAAAATGGGTCTCCAGGCTTCTTATTTATCTTACTTCATCAGTGATCCAGGACATGCCCCTTTAGACCACGCTTCTCAACCACTTGCTGAAACACTTGTTGGCATTGAACAAATACTTCAGGACAAATTGGAAGTAGATACACATTTTAAACATCTAAGATCTTGGAAACCAAAGACGTACGCAACAATACAAGAGCTTTTAAAAACAGAAAGCCCAACATATATTATTAGGAAACCAGAACAAGGAAAGAGGGGAGAAGGCATAGAAATTCTTGAAGCAGATACTTTTGAAGGAATTTCTGAAAAACCAGAAACGGTTGTAGAATCTTTTATCCATTCTAAACCTCTTCTTTATCCTGCACAAGGAACATATCACGATGGCTGCATGCGGTATGTTGTTGTTGTTGAAGATTCTATTACAACTGGAGAAATAGAAATTACTCACTTTGGTGGTTATTGGCGTTTATGTCCGCTTCCCTTAGATGAGTATGGTCATATTGACGCAATGCGCGCAAATTTAGCGCAAGGCGCGATTGCACAACGCGCATCTTCACAAGATCTCAGACTTGTTCGCGATGCTATTAATACCTTCGTTCCTTCTTTTTATCGAAGTTTAGTTCGTGAGGCAAAAGAAAGAATTTCTAAACAGCAAACAATATAAACAAATCCTTCTTTTTTCCCTCCATGAAACAATTTCCCAACATCATGAATCCAGAAGATAAGGAAAAATGGATAAGAGCAGGAAAAATCGCAAGTGAAGTTCGTGAGTGGTCAAAATCCTTGATTAAACCAGGAGCGAAACTACTCGATATTGCGAACGCTATTGAAGATAAAATCCGAGAAAAAGGAGCATTCCCTGCATTTCCTGTGAACCTCTCTTTGAACGAAATTGCTGCACATTATACTCCAGTTCTGAACGATTCTATTGTTCTTTCTGATCAGATTATTAAAATAGATATTGGTGTTTGTTATGAAGGAGCAATCGGCGATACTGCATACACTATTGACTTATCTGGAAAACGAACAAAATTAGTTGAGGCTTCTTACCAAGCACTTGCAAACGCTATGAAAATTCTGAAAGTGGGTTTGCCTGTCGCAGAAATTGGTCGCGTTGTTGAAGAAACAATTACCTCTTATGGATTTCAGCCTATTCGAAATTTGTCAGGACATGGTATTGCGTTGTATCAGATTCATACTGGTCCTTCTATTCCCAACTATGACACGAAAGAAAAAGTTGTTTTAGAAAAAGGAATGATTATCGCGATCGAACCATTCGCTTCTTCAGGTGAAGGAAGAATTAAAGATGCTGGAGAGACGGTGATCTTTGAAGAAACTTCCCATCGCGCTGTGCGCAGTCCAATCGCACGACAAATGATGCAGGATATTGAGAAATTTCAGCACGTTCCTTTTGCACGACGATGGTTGGATGAAAAACATGGCGTGAATAAGGTTTCATTAGCTTTAGCACAATTGAAAATGAATGGCAATGTGCAAGGACATGCACCATTAGTTGAAGTTTCTAAAGGTATGGTCAGTCAGGCAGAACACACATTCTTGATTGATGATGATGTTGTTTGTTTGACGAAGTAGTTACTTCAAAACCTTCTCAATCTCCTTTACACTCTTCGTATTCAGCACATCTTTCTTTTGCAACCATCCTCTTCGTGCAGTCAAAACACCATACTTCACATACGCTAATTGTTCGACACTATGCGCATCAGAATTGATCACAAACTGACAGCCAAGTTCTCGTGCTTTATGCACAAGCACATCGTTCAAATCCATTCGTGATGGCTGACCATTGATCTCTAAGAATACTCCTCGCTCTTTCGCAGTCTGAAACACTTTGTCTGCATCAAATTCCAACGGATCTCTGCGATTAATTAAACGACCAGTTGGATGCCCGAGAATATGAATTGGATACTCCTCCAATGCAGTACAAATTCTTTTTGTCATCTCTTTCTGTGGCATTCTAAATGATGAATGAATGGATGCAAGTACAACGTCTAACTCCTTGCAAGCTTTTTTAGAAAGCGCAAGTGCACCTGTTTTTGCGATATCGATTTCTGCTCCTTTGAAAATATGAATATCCATTTTTTTATTCAGTTTGTCAATCATTAGAGCCTGCTTCAGTAATCGCTTTTCATCGAGCGGATTTGTAATACCAATTCCTCCAACGTGATCTGTTATGGTGATAAACTTCCAGCCCAGCTGTTCTCCTTTCTTTGCCATCTCTTCAATGGAATGCGCTCCATCACTCCACGTTGTTTGCGTTTGAAAATCTCCGTTGATATCTTTTAATTCTATCAATGTTGGAATCTTTTTCTTTTGGGCAAGCGCAATCTCTCCACGATTTTCTCGCATCTCTGCTGGAATGTATTGTAACCCTAATTTATTGTAGACTTCTTCTTCTGTTTTGCTTGCGACAAGTTTCTTTCCTTTTATGGTGAACAAGCCATACTCGCTGAGGGTCAATCCTTTTTTTGCTGCGATTGTTCGTAGCGCAATAGAATGTTCTTTACTGCCTGTGAAATATTGGAGCGCAGAACCATATTGATTGTTTTGTACGACTCGGATATCAATTTGAAATCCATTTTCCATGCGCACACTGCTCTTCGTTGCTCCTTGTGCAAGCACTTCTTGAACACTTGCCATTGAAATAAAAATATCCATGACGCGAGTTGGATCTGTTGCAGCAACAAGAATATCAATGTCTCCAATTGTTTCTTTTCCTCGTCTGTATGATCCGGCAATATCTACTTGCTGCACTCCTTTTATCGCTTTCAAAATTTTTACAATTTCTTCTGCAATTGGTGTAGCCATGCCTAACAGCATTCGTTCAGGACCTTGTGTTCTGATACGCTGCATTCTTTCTAGAATTTGCTGTTGTTTTTTTTCTCCAATTCCTTCTACTTCTGCAAGCTTTCCTGTTTCTGCTGCTTTTTTGAGATCCTCAAAATTCTTGATTTTGAGTTGTTTCCAAAGTCGCTTTAGTGTTTTTGGACCGAGGCCTTCTATTTTTGATAACTTTTCTACATCAATAGGAACTTCTTTTTTCAGTTTTTTGAGATACTGTAGTTTTCCTGTTTCTACAAGTTCTTGGATTTTTGTTGCAATATGCTCTCCTATTCCAGGAAGTTCGTGTAGTCGTTTTTCTTTTGTTAGAATACTGATGTCTTCAGACGCACTTTCCACACTTTGTGCAGCTTTTCTGTACGCTGCAGGTTTCCATTGGATATCTTGTATCTCAAGAAGGTCTGCTATCTGGTACAGGATCTTTGCGACTTCTGTGTTTCTGCGCATGGAAGAATTTTATCAGTTTAAGTATTTATACTTTTGTTCTTACAATCCTACTTCTCTTGTTGGAGCGACTTGCGGCATTGGCACTTCTGCTGTCCAGTTTTCTTCTTCTTCAAACTTAATGCTGTTGAGAATTGTGCTTCGTTTGACCACACCGAGAATTTTATCTCCATCTGTGACAATGAGATTTCTGACACTGCACTTGCGCATGATCTCAATCGCGTCTCTAACGTCTGTTTCACCGTCTGCTGTAACTAATGGCTGCGTCATTATTTCATATGCTTTAATCTGTGAAGGATCTCTGCACCGCGCAACTACTTTTCGAATAATGTCTTTCTCTGCAATAATGCCCAATGACCCATCCACATGCTCTACAAGAACGCAATGGGTCTTGTTCAGGTCCATGGTCACTGCAATCCCTGCAATGTTCATTGAATATGGTACAATACAAATTGGTTTGATGAGTTCTTTTATTTGTGTGGACATTTTCTACTTCCCCCCTTTTATACTATATAGTCACGGGGTAATTTATATTTTATCCTTATAAAAATTAAGAAATTATAGATTTATTAAGTTTATGGGTGTATTTTCTGGAAAAGAGAATCATTGTTTAGTTTCAGTTTTTTCACAGTCAGATATTTTTTCCATACTAGATAAATGATAACGCGTGACATAAACAGTCACGCGCTCCACACAGCTCCTCACAAGAATAGTTCGGAGCTGTGTGATCTTGTAATAACTAAGGCATTTGTGAGCATTTGTTAGGGGTGTGTGTCTTTTATGACACAAGGTATATTTTGGATCAATTATAATTAAAAGAAATTAATACTTCTCTATTCTTTCCTATTCTCCTTAATCTTCTCAACAATTCCATCAATATTCTCTGCGTGCTCTTTTCCACTTTGCATATCTTTGAGCTTGAATTTCTTTGCTTTGACTTCTTCTTCCCCAACAAACAGCACAAACGGAATCTTTAAGGAATCCGCATACTGCAAGTTCTTTGAAGGACCGCGATCCATGATATCTGTTTCTGTCTTTATGCCCGCTTCCCGGAGTTTTCGAACGAGTTCTTCTGCTTCTTTCTTCGCATTAATAGGAATAACGAGCACTTCTGTAATTGTTTTGATCTTCTCTTTTTCTCGTGCTTCAAGAATGATATATAAACGGTCTAATCCAAAACTAATTCCTACTGCAGGGTATTCCAGCTTTGTTCCTAAAAACTGGCTGATCATTTTGTCGTATCTGCCGCCAGAAGCAATTGAGGAATGGATCTCGCTGTCCGTTGGAATAGCTTCATACACTGTGCCTGTGTAGTATGCAAGTCCTCGCGCTAATGTTGGCATGAACAAAATGTTTCTTTTATCTGCATCCGGAATCGCCGCAAGAACTTGTTCTATTTCTCCAAGCCCTTCATTGCTTCTTTTTCCTTTTAATTGCTTTTTTAGTGTTTTTATCTTTTCATCATTTGTTCCTTTTGTTTCTTTTAGAATTTTAAGAAGCTTTGCGATTTGCTCTTTTTCCAGACCAAGTTGTTTGAGCTCTTCTTCCATCTGTTTCTGTTCAATTTTTTTCATTTTGTCAATGACAAGAATGCAGTCAACCCATTTTGCTTCAGGGACGCCAAGATCTTCTAATAAGCCGTCAAGGAATTTTCTATTATTCAGTTCAATGGTTGCTTTTATTTTGAGTTTTTTGAACACAAACTCCGCAAGCTTGAGACACTCTGCATCTGCTGCCATGCTTTTTGCGCCGACAATATCCACGTCGCATTGCGTGAAGACTCGCAAACGATCGGAGGCAACAGGACCATCTCGATAGACTGTTCCAATCTGATAGCGTTTGAATGGAAATTTGATTGCTGGATTCATTCCAATAAATCTGCATAACGGAACAGTGAGATCATAGCGCAACGCAAGTTCTCGTTTTCCCTGATCAGTGAGTTTGAATGTTTCTTTAAGAATTTCTGCGCCCCCTGCATAATTGCTGGAGAGAATATCAAATCTTTCTAAAACTGGGGTTTCCATTGGAGAACATCCGTAGAGTTCGAATGTTTCCACAAGGATGTTTTGGATTTTACTTCTGAGAATTTGTTCTTCTGGTGGAAAATCTCGTGTTCCTTTTGCGTTGAGGAGAGTGAGTTTGGTCATGTTGAGAAGATCAGGCAGGCTTGCTTTTATATGTTTTGTTTCAGAAACCTTTTCACAGAAACCTTTATATCCATCATCATCCATAAATTCGTCTATGGCAGGCATGGAAGGATTTACACGCTCTCCTGGCTTTGATAAAGGTCAGATTGGTGGTCTTAAAGATGATACGCTTTCTCAAGTTCTTCGTTATAAAGGAGTCTTTGATATTAATGAACTCTATAAAATTATTCATGACTGGCTTATTTCTCGCGGATATCAAGTTCATGAGTCTAAATACAAAAGCATTGCGTTGCAAACAGGCGGAAAAGAGCGTTCTTTTGACTGGAATGCGCATAGAAAGGTTACGGATTTTGTCATGTATTGGATGAATATTCATTTTCAGTTTCAGGATGTCATGGATATTGAAGTGGTTAAAGATGGTCAAACAAAAAAGCTGCAAAGAGGGCTTGTTCTTATTCGACTCACTCCTGCATTAGAAGTTGACTTTGCGGAACGTATGGGAAGGAGCAAATTTCACAAAACCATGATGTCTTTTCTTATGACTCATATGTGGAAGAAAAAGTACGATACGCTTTGGGAAGATAAGCTTCGTTTCAAATCGTATGAGCTCATGAACATTATCAAAGAAACATTGAGTTTCATGACAAAAGGGAATGAGCACTATGATGTTTGGTAGAACTTTTCTCTGTCCGGCTAATATGAAACCCTCGAGATTCTGATGAAGATAAACACAATTTCTGTTCCCATTCTGATTAACCTGTCGATGTTGAAAGCAACAACTCTCAAAAATACTTCAATTTTCTGACACTTGTGGTGT